>Ga0209292_1000001_pt1 | contig 681400 bp, 573 predicted proteins | sample GOMGulsemesocosm_2_FD_184634 | JGI IMG/M metagenome (GOLD analysis project Ga0209292, IMG submission 184634) | Methane-oxidizing microbial communities from mesocosms in the Gulf of Mexico - GOM9C Gulf of Mexico (SPAdes) (version 2) | ecosystem: Environmental > Aquatic > Marine > Cold seeps...
CTTCCATGGCTTGACGGGCGGTGTGTACAAGGCCCGGGAACGTATTCACCGGATCATGGCTGATATCCGATTACTAGCGATTCCAGCTTCACGGAGTCGAGTTGCAGACTCCGATCCGAACTGAGACCGGTTTTGAAGATTCGCATCATGTCACCATGTAGCTGCTCTCTGTACCGGCCATTGTAGCACGTGTGTGGCCCAAGGCGTAAGGGCCGTGATGATTTGACGTCATCCCCACCTTCCTCACAGTTTGCACTGGCAGTCTCGTTAGAGTTCCCGACTTCACTCGCTGGCAACTAACAACAGGGGTTGCGCTCGTTATAGGACTTAACCTGACACCTCACGGCACGAGCTGACGACAACCATGCAGCACCTTGTAATTTGTCCGAAGAAAAATCTGTTTCCAAATCTGTCAAACTACATTTAAGCCTTGGTAAGGTTCCTCGCGTATCATCGAATTAAACCACATGCTCCACCGCTTGTGCGGGCCCCCGTCAATTCCTTTGAGTTTCAAACTTGCGTTCGTACTCCCCAGGTGGGATACTTATCACTTTCGCTTAGCCACTCAGATTGCTCCGAACAGCTAGTATCCATCGTTTACGGCGTGGACTACCAGGGTATCTAATCCTGTTCGCTACCCACGCTTTCGTCCATCAGCGTCAATATATTAGTAGTAACCTGCCTTCGCAATTGGTATTCCATGTAATATCTAAGCATTTCACCGCTACACTACATATTCTAGTTACTTCCTAATAATTCAAGCCCTACAGTATCAATGGCAGTTTCCCAGTTGAGCTGGGAGATTTCACCACTGACTTATAAGGCCGCCTACGGACCCTTTAAACCCAATGATTCCGGATAACGCTTGGATCCTCCGTATTACCGCGGCTGCTGGCACGGAGTTAGCCGATCCTTATTCCTACAGTACCGTCAAGTCCCGACACGTCGGGGTGTTTCTTCCTGTATAAAAGCAGTTTACAATCCATAGGACCGTCTTCCTGCACGCGGCATGGCTGGATCAGGCTTGCGCCCATTGTCCAATATTCCTCACTGCTGCCTCCCGTAGGAGTCTGGTCCGTGTCTCAGTACCAGTGTGGGGGATCTCCCTCTCAGGACCCCTACCCATCATTGCCTTGGTATGCCGTTACCATACCAACTAGCTAATGGGACGCATGCTCATCTTGTTCCGATAAATCTTTAATTATTAAATGATGCCACTTTATAATACTATAAGGTATTAATCCAAATTTCTCTGGGCTATCCCTTTGAACAAGGTAGATTGCATACGCGTTACGCACCCGTGCGCCGGTCTCTAGTTAGCAAGCTAACTATACCCCTCGACTTGCATGTGTTAGGCCTGCCGCTAGCGTTCATCCTGAGCCAGGATCAAACTCTTCATCGTATATTTTAATATTGTAAATGAAGTTTACTAGGTCTATTGCGCTACTCGAAAAATCTTACTCTCTCTTAAATTTACAATTTAGATATAAATACCTAAATCGTGCTGTCAATCCAATATGTCTATGAACGTTTCTTCTTTTTTATACCGCTTGTCTCTCAAAGCGGGTGCAAAAGTACAACTTTATTTTTATCTCGCAAGCTTTATTTGAAAAAAAATAATTTATTTTTTATTACCCTAAAACTAACTCAATCTATCAACGAACTTGTACCTCTATTCCCAATTTCTTGGGACGGCAAAGGTAAATCCTTTTTTTATTTCTGGCAAACTTTTTTTTCAAAAAATTCAAGTTTATTACAACTCTTTTTGCCTCTCAATATCTTATGAACTTCGCCTTTATTGCGGGTGCAAAAGTAGTAGCTTTTTTTTATTCTACAAGTCTTTTGCTATTTATTTTTTGCCTTTTTTTTACAACGCTTTTTACTGCTTTGGTTTTCTGATATTTACAAATCATTTTATTCTTTGACTTTTTTTATTCATACACACATATTCTCTATTTATACCCCTTTTTAATCAAACAAATTAACAATATCTCTTAATCTTTAAACATAACTTTTTCTATATATCTATAATTAAATCCCTTTATAATGCCTTTTTTACTACTGAACTCCCCTAAACTAATACTCTTTTTAGCATTTTTTATTCTTATGACATAAAATAGTTCATCAAATTATTATTATTTTTTGATTGTTTGCTAGTAAAATAAACCAAATAACTAATGAATAAAGACTGGATAGCGAAAAAATTAATCGAAGCGAATTGCTTTTACTGGAGAAATCTTTGTGATAATATAAGAAGGTATTAATAAAACTAAGAAGCAAATGAAAATTGTTCCTAAATTCAATGCTAATATATGTAGTGGATTTATATCTACTGGTGCAATACTTACATAGTAGCTTTCTGGATTAAGTTTAATCAATCCAAAATATTTTTGAATCAGCAATAATGTTATTGCAATTGCATTACCAATTATTAGACCTCTTATAATAAGGTAAGACGCATTGTACAGAAAAATTTTCCTAACATTCCAATTATTCGCTCCCAATGCTTTTAGTATACCTATCATTTGTGTTCTTTCAAGTATTAAAACCAAAAGAGCAACAATCATATTAATAGTTGCAACGACTATCATTACAATAAGAATAATTATAATATTGAAATCGAAAAGTTTTAACCATTCAAAAATGCTATAATATTTTTCTTCAATGGTTACACTATTATATGTAGAAGGTATTTCTTTATAAATTTCTTCTCCTTTTTGTTTAATTTGTGTAAAATCATCAATAAAAACTTCAAATGCTCCAACTTGATCTGGTTTCCATTTATTGATTTTTTGAATATGGCGAATATCTCCTATCATATAGGTGGCATCAAATTCTTGAAATCCTGAATTATAAATCCCTACAATTTTAAAAACTCTTAAATTATAACCAGTTCCTGTTTCTTTTAAAAAATAGGTATTGAATCTATCTCCTAATTTTAGATTTAATCTATTAGCTATATATTGAGAAATTAGCACCTCTTCATTTATAGTTGATTTCAAATTAGGCATTCGCCCTTGAATTAAATATTCTTGAAGATTCTTAAATTGATAGTCCTTGCCTACTCCTTTATATATAATCCCTTCAAAAGTTGTTGCTGTATTAATCATACCTGCTTTACTAGCTGTTGCTTGAATATGACTAATCCCTGAAATATTTTTAAACTTTGGATAAAAATCTTGATTTATTGAAATAGGCTCCTTTGTTACTTCTGATTGGTTATCATCATAATTTGAAATAATAATATGTCCATTAAAAGCAGCTACCTTTTCTCGAATTTTATTTTGGAGTCCAATTCCTGTGGCAACAGATAATATCATCATAACTATACCAATGGCTATAGCAATTATGGCAATTTTTATAATTGGTGAAGAAATACTACTTTTATAACTTTTAGTAGTGATTAGTCTTTTGGAAATAAAATATTCTAAATTCAATTTTTGGCTTTACTTTTGATTTCAAAAATACATCTTAAACGTGAATTACACTAATAAAATTATTATACCTATTATATAATGAGATATTTTACTTTATTTTTTGGCTTTTTATTCATTGTTTTTTCTTGTGGTAATTCTGTAAAGAGGATAAATCAAACAGAAACAATAAAGAATATTGCTTCCGAAAAACCCATTTTAGAACTAAAAACTGGTGCTGATAATTTTATCGCTTATTTACCTTTATTAAAAGAGAAAAAAGTTGGTATTGTTTCTAATCAAAGTGGCATTTTGACATCTAATGTTCATTTGGTAGATTTTCTTCTTTCGAAATCAATTGCTGTACAAAAAATATTTGCTCCAGAACATGGTTTTAGAGGAACTGCAGACGCAGGTGAATTAATAAAAGACGGAAAAGACACTAAAACGAATTTGCCTATAATTTCATTGTATGGCAACAATAAAAAACCTAAGCCTGAACAATTAAGCGGAATTGATGTAATGGTTTTTGATTTGCAAGACGTTGGTGCTCGGTTTTATACTTATATATCTTCATTACATTATGTAATGGAGGCTTGTGCAGAAAACAATATTCCTTTACTTATTTTAGACAGACCTAATCCAAATGGCAATATTGTTGATGGTCCCATTTTAGAAAAAGAATATACCAGTTTTGTAGGTATGCATCAAATTCCTGTTTTACATGGAATGACAATTGGAGAATATGCTCAAATGATTAATGGTGAAAAATGGTTAAAAAATGAAATTCAATGTGACTTAAAAGTCATTCCTTGTTTAAATTACAAAAGAACTATGCCTTATAATTTACCTGTAAAACCCTCTCCAAATTTACCAAATGCTCAAGCTATAAATCTTTATGCAAGTTTATGTTTTTTTGAAGGTACTAATGTAAGTGTTGGTCGTGGTACTGAAAAACAATTTCAGATTTATGGTTCTCCTTTTTTACCTAAAGGCGCTTTTAGCTTTACTCCAAAACCAAATGAAGGAGCTAAAGACCCGATGCATAATGGTAAAATTTGCTATGGAGAAGACTTATCTAAGATTAAAAAAATTACTCAATTGGAATTAAAATGGCTATTAAAAGCTTATCATGAAACTACTGATAAATCCACATTCTTCAATTCTTTCTTTGTAAAACTAGCTGGAACTAAAAAACTTCAAGAACAAATTGAAGCTGGAACATCTGAAAAAGAGATTAGACAAAGTTGGGCAAAGGGATTAAATGAATTTAAAAACAGAAGAAAACAATATTTGATTTATGAATAACAAAAGTATTAGTTACTATAAAGGTATCTTTTCTTTCATTTTCTCCACAATATTATAAGCTGCAGGGCAAATGGGAATGTTTTTTAATGTTATATCTGTTATTTGGTTGAACTTTTTTCTATCCGTGTGTGGAAATTCACGACAGGCTTTTGGACGAACATCATAGATAAAACATTTGTTATCTGTATCTAAAAAAGTACAAGGTACACGCTGCAACACATAATCGTTATCTTCATCAATTCTTAGATATTGCTCTATAAATTGTTGTGGCTTCTGTCTTAAATGTTTTGAAATTCTTTCAATATCTGCTAAAGTAAATAATGGCCCTGTAGTTTTACAACAATTAGCACAATCTAAACAATCTGTTTTTTTAAACTCTGCATCGTGTAAATCTTGCATTAAGTAATCTAAATTTTTAGGTACTTTCTTTTTTAGCTTATCAAAATACTTTTTGTTTTCGATATGCTTATCTTTGGCAAGTTTTCCGAGTTCATTTAAATTTGGTTTTAGCATCTTTTTAGTTTCTAATACAAAATTAAACAACTTTTAACAATTAAACTGTTCAACTCTTAAACTATTTCAATGAAAGACTTATTTGGAAAAGCTATTTTAGATTATCAAACGAATAATGCTCCAGAGGATTTAATTACTGAAACCACTATATCTGAAGAAGATGAAATGAGTGTTGCTTACCTGTTTAGAGGATTTGATGAAATGCCTAAAATTGAACAAAAGGCATTGTTGATGGCAAATGGCAAAGTTTTAGATGTAGGTTGTGGAGCAGGAAGTCATAGTTTATATCTGCAAAATGAAAGAGGGCTAGATGTTACGGCAATAGATATTTCTGCCAATGCTATAAAAGCTTGCGAACTTCGTGGATTAAAAAAAGTTAAGGTTCAAGATGTAATGGCTATTGAAGACGAAACTTATGACACTATTCTTCTTTTAATGAATGGAGCTGGAATGTGTGGTCGTTTAAAAAAAATAGGCGAATTTTTACTACAACTCAAATCGCTTTTGAATGAGAATGGACAAATTTTAGTAGATAGTTCTGATATTATATATATGTTTGATGAAGATGAAGATGGTGGAAAATGGATTTCTACTGAAATGGACTATTATGGAGAAGTGATTTTTAATATTCAATATAAAGGTGAAAAAGAAAAACCTTTTGATTGGATGTATATTGATTATAATACCTTACAAAATGCAGCTATTTCTAATGGTTTTAAATGCGAATTGGTTTTAGAGGGTGAACATTATGATTATTTAGCTAAAATTTCTATTTAAATTAATCTTAAAAAACTAAAATAAGATATTTTTCGTTAGTAACTATAAACTCAGATACAATGAAATACTTAAAATATCTATTGTTGTGTTTCTTTTTGATGGTCAATTATAATTGTTCTGATGATAAGAGCGATATTGACTTTGAAAACGGAATAAATACTGCTTCAAATAAAAAAGCAACAGGAAGTAGCGCAAAAGATTTTCTGTCTTCAGACAAATACCAATCCTTAGTAATTGAAGTTAGTTATGTTGAAAATTATAGACCTAATGGGCAAACACTTCTAAATTTAAAGCAATTTTTAGACAATCGAATTTATAAACCAAATGGCATAACTATTATTGAAAAGCAAATTCCTGCTCCAACTAATAGTCCATACTCTATTGAAGAAATTGTTGCAATTGAAAATGCAAATAGAACAAAGTATAATAACACTGGTATTCTAACTGTGCATTTATTATTTATTAATGGCGATTTTGAGACTGACACAAACTCATCTAAAACATTAGGTACAGCTTATTACAATACCTCAGCCGTTTTGTTTGAAGAAACCATCCAAGATTTAAGTGACCAAATAACTGAACCTAGTAGAGTTAATCTTGAAACAACTGTTCTTATTCATGAATTTTGTCATTTATTAGGATTAGTTAATTTAGGTTCCCCAATGCAAAACAATCATTTAGATATAGAACATGACAAACATTGCAATAATGAATCTTGTTTAATGTATTGGAAAGCGGACAACAATACTGCTTTACAAATGTTGCCAAATGGAAATATTCCGCAACTTGATGCTAATTGTATATTAGACTTGCAGGCAAACGGAGGAAAATAGTTTAAAAAAAATCCCAAAAAAAAATTTTTTGGGGTTTTTTATTAAAACATAAGGGTTGTAATTTATTCCATGTATTTCATCATGATTCCTTGTAATCCCATACCCCATTCTTTAGCAGCTTCCATATTTTTTTTATATAATTCTCCTGCTTTCTCTGTTATTTTTTTTCCAACTGGTGATTCATAAAATTTCAACATAGCTTTGATATCCTCTTGTGTATATATTTCCATATATACTTTAGCCATTTCATCATATAATGATGGCAAAGTTGCATCAAATTCCTTAGAAAATTCTTCTGCTTTTGCTTCTGGAATCATTTCTTTTATTTGATCTTTAGCTGCCTCCATTTGTGCAGCAGAACCTGAAGCCTTTAAAACTTTAATAACATCTGCTTTAAAAGAATCTTGAGCCATTGTTAGTTGTGTTACTAATAAAACTACAACTGATAAAATAAGTTTTTTCATTTTTTTAAATTTAATTATGTAAATATATTTTTTCTCAAAAAACATTCCAAAAAATAACTAAGGAATATTTAAATATTTATGTGTTTGCAACGAAACTCTCCATTTTGGATTGTTCATTACATAATCTACAATTAAAGGTGTCATCTCTTCTTTTTTACTCCACTCGGGTTGCAAAAATAAAATGGCATTGGAATTTACTTTTGCCGCTTGTTCTTCTGCAAAAATAAAATCATGCTTATTGTATATAATTACTTTTAATTCATTTGCAATAGCATAAGCTGCCTCAACAGGTAATTTATTTTTCTTTGGCGAAAGACAAAACCAATCCCATTTCCCTGTAACTGGATACGCTCCTGAAGTCTCAATGTGTACTTTTAAATTTTGGTCTTTTAACTTTGAAGTCAAATTAGACATATCCCACATTAAAGGTTCTCCTCCTGTTACAACAACAGTTTCTGCATACTTTTTAGCATTTTCAACTATTATGTTTGTCTGTGTTGGAGGATGTAATTCAGCATTCCAACTTTCCTTTACATCACACCAATGGCAACCTACATCACAGCCTCCAATTCTTATAAAATAAGCTGCTGTTCCAGTATGAAATCCTTCTCCTTGAATGGTATAAAATTCTTCCATCAAAGGCAACATTTCTCCTTTATCAACTGCAATTTGTGTTTCTTTATCTAACATCTTTCTCTAAATAGTTTGCAAAGATAAGCATTGGAAGTCAAAAATTAAGAATTAGAATTTAGAATTTGAGAAGTAGGTACAAATCCTATTTGAAGTTTCTCTTAAAATGTCATTAAACTTGTTATTCTTCCACTTATCGAACTTGCCTTATTAAAATTCTTTGACTTGATTTTTTTTCATACTTTTGAGATTCAAATTCAAATTAAAATGAGTAGAATAGAAGATTTTAGCAAACATATTACAGAAGGATATACTTGTAAAGGCGATTTTATAACTCTTGGAGGAGCTATTTTAGATGGTGAGCCCATTACAAATGTTCTTGTAAATATTCCTTTGAAAACATTAAATCGTCATGGGTTAATTGCCGGTGCAACGGGAACGGGAAAAACAAAAACCATTCAAGTTTTATCTGAACAATTATCTCAAAATGGCATTCCAGTTTTAATGATGGATATTAAAGGTGACTTTTCAGGAATTGCTGTTCCTGGGGAAGAGAAATCTTTTATTACTGAACGTCATGCTAAAATTGGGTTGCCTTATTCTACTAAAGGTTTTCCTGTGGAATTGATGACTATTTCTGAGCAAAATGGTGTTCGTTTAAGAGCAACGGTTTCCGAATTTGGACCTGTTTTGTTTTCTAGAATTTTAGATTTGAATGATACACAAGCCGGTGTTGTTGCCATTATTTTTAAATATTGTGATGATAACAAGTTGCCTCTATTAGATTTAAAAGACTTCAAAAAAGTATTACAATATTCTACTGATGAAGGAAAAGCTGAGTTTGAAGCTGAATATGGAAAAGTTTCTACCTCAACCACTGGAACAATTCTTAGAAAAATAATAGAATTAGAGCAACAAGGTGCCGAATTATTCTTTGGTGAAAAGTCTTTTGAAGTTGATGATTTAATGCGAATCGATGAAAATGGAAATGGTTATATCAATATCATGCGTTTAACTGATATTCAAGATAAACCTAAATTATTTTCTACGTTTATGCTAAGTCTACTAGCCGAAATTTATAATACTATGCCCGAACAAGGTGATGCTGGAAGACCTGAATTAGTAATCTTTATTGATGAGGCTCATTTAATTTTTGATCAAGCTAGCAAAGCTCTTCAAGACCAAATAGAAACAATTGTAAAATTAATTCGTTCAAAAGGAATTGGGGTTTACTTCATTACACAAAACCCAACAGATGTTCCTAATGGAGTTTTAGCACAATTAGGACTAAAAATCCAACATGCTTTAAGAGCTTTTACAGCAAATGATAGAAAAGCTATTAAAATGACTGCTGAAAATTATCCGCTTTCAGATTATTATAAAACAGATGAAGTTTTAACACAATTAGGAATTGGTGAAGCTTTTGTAACTGCCCTAAATGAAAAAGGTATTCCAACGCCATTAGCAGCTACCATGTTAAGAGCACCAATGAGTAGAATGGATATTCTAACAGAAACTGAAATTGATGCAAGTATTGCTAAGTCTAAATTGGCTAGAAAATATAATGAAATTATTGATAGAGAAAGTGCTTATGAAATTCTAAGCAAAAAAATGGAGGAAGCTCAAGCTTTAGCTGAAAAAGAAGCCACTGCAAAACTAAAAGAAAAAGAAACTAAAAAAACAACATCGTCTAGAAGTTCTTCATCCTCTTCAAGTGCTGTTACAAAAGGCGTAGTGAAAGTTTTAACTAGTGCAACTTTTATTAGAGGGGCAATGGGTGTTTTGATGAAAATGTTTAAAAAATAAGGAACCAACAGTCAATTGCAATTTCAAATATAGTAATTGGCTGTTTGTTTTACTTGAAGCTTCTATAAATTCTTAAATTCAGAACCTGAAACAAGCTTAAGTTGACAAAAAATTATCAATTACAATGAAGAAATATTTAATACAGAAAAATCCGTTTGTTGTTCCTACTACTGATGGAAAGTTAATTGAAGAGCATCATGGCATCCCAACAACAGGAAATAAAGATATTTCAATTGCTCACATGATTGCTCCTCCTAAATGGAGTGAACCTTTTCAAACTCCAGAATTTGAAGAATATACCTATATAATTTCTGGTAAAAAACAATTTATTATTGAAGATGAAACTATAATTTTAGAAGCAGGTCAATCCATAAAAATTGAAGCCAATACAAGGGTTCAATATTCCAATCCTTTTGATTCCCCTTGCGAATACATTGCCATTTGCAAACCTGCTTTTGATTTCAATAAGGTACATAGGGAAGAATAGGTATTAATTCTCTCTCAATAATTGTAAAATTCGTTGTTCTACTGGTTCTGTTTCCCAAATTTGTTCGATGTTTTCTATGGCTAAAATTTCTTCCATTATCTCATTTTGTCTATCTCCAATAGCTAAAGCCTCAGTATAAGGTTGATGACTAAAGGTAACTCGACTATATAAAGGAATCCATTTTTCTGGATGTTTCTCAGAAAACCATTTTTCAATTTTCTTTTGTAATAAAAATTTTGGATCTGCTGTTTTAGTACTCATTTCCATAAAATTCCTATATGATAATTCGGCAATTGCATCCGCATTAGGCTTACGAGAATTTTCATATTCCGTAAATATGGTTTGCCAATCATCTCCATATTGATTCATCAATTCACTTAAGATAGTAATATCCTCAAATCCTGCATTCATACCATGACCATAAAAAGGAACTATGGCATGACATGCATCACCAATCAATGCAACTTTATCATTATGTGTCCAAGGGAAACATTTCATAGTAACTAAATAGCTCTTAGGGTTTTTAAAGAAATCTTTTACCAAATTTGGAATTACTTCTGTTGTTGATGGAAAATATTTAGCAAAAAAGGCCACTAATGTTTCTTCATCGTTTAATTGCTCAAACGAATTTTCTCCTTTAAATGGCATAAATAAAGTACAAGTAAAACTTCCATCAACGTTAGGTAAGGCAATCAACATGAAATTACCTCTTGGCCATATATGTAATGAGTTACTATCTAATTTATGAGTTCCATCTGGATTAGCTGGAATATTTAATTCCTTGTATCCTATTTCTAAAAATTCTTGTGAATAATTGAACATGCTTTGACGTTGCATTCTATGTCGAACTCTAGAAAATGCTCCATCTGAACCAAAAATCATATCGTATTTATAAGCTGTCCATTCTCCTCTTTCTTCTTCACCAATATGTAATATAGCTTCACTTAATGATACATCCCAAACTTTATGTTCAAAGAAAAATGCTACTCCTTCTGCTTCAGCTAAATCAATCATCTTTCTATTTAAAAGCCCTCTTGAAAGTGAATATATGGCTTCTCCTTCTTTTCCATATTTCTGAAAATTCAATGATTGATCCATATTGTGAATCGCACGTTTATCCATTGGTATTCCAATTTTTCGAATATCTTCAGCTATTCCTATGTTTTCTAATGCTCTCCATCCTCTATCAGACATAGCTAAATTAATACTTCGCCCTGAAAATTGGATTTTTCGAATATCTGGACTTCTGTCATAAACATGTACCGTATGACCTGCTTTTTTAAGATATATTGCTAATAATGAACCTACTAAACCTGCGCCTACTACTGCAATTTTTTTTGGTGTTTGCATTCTAATTTTTATAATGATAGGAACAACAAATTTAATTAAATTAAACTACAAACACCGCTATTAACTAATTTTTTGCGCGATTTAACTCGTCTTTATTGCCTAATTCTCTTTCTTTTTTTCTTATTGTGCTATTGCCAAATTTATACAAAACAGAGAATCTTATACTTTGTTGATCGTAGTAGTTGTTATATTGTTGTTTTATATTATTACTAAATGCTGTAACTAAAACCTTCTCTGTTCTAAAAATATCATTTCCCGAAAGGGTAAATTGAAGTTTTTGATCTAACATATTATACTTTAATGATAGATTCAATGCGCTTGAACTTGTATAAGTTGACAATCCGTAAGTTCCTGGAAAATCTAAATAATAATTTAGGTTTACTAAAAATGTCTTTTTTGTATTCAATATAAAATCATTACTCGTAGAGATAGATGTGTTTATTCCTTTATTTTGTTGCTGGGTAATTGCAATAGAAGATGTTGTCTTTGAATATCCAAAATTGAACGTATTTATGCTCGACCATCTTTCTGATATATCCAAAACATAACTCTCTGAAATGCCAAATCCATTAGTTTTAAAATAATTCAATACAAAGAAATTAGTAATATTTGTTGTAGGATTAACTATACCTATTTGTTCAAATCCATTAGTGGTTTTTGAAAAGAAAATTTTACTATCTAACTTTTTGTATGTGTAAGACAACTCTAAATTATTTGTAAATGAAGGTTGTAAAAAAGGGTTTCCTTCAACTGTTAAAAATGGGCTTTCAATTAATTTAAAAGGATTTAATTGCTCATAATTAGGCCTATTAATTCTTTTACTAAAATTTAGACTTACCATTTTATTTTCATTTATTTCATATGAAATATAAAGTGTGGGAAAAAATTTGATGTAATTATTTTCATTAACTTGATTTAGGTTAAATGAATACCCTTTTGTTTGTGTAGCTTCCATTCTTAATCCAAACTGTGTAGCCCATTTATCACTTATTTTTTTGTTAGCTGAAAAATAAAGCGCTTGAATATCTTCCTTATAATTGAATTTATTGGATTGATTTTCATCTAAAACTGGAACTCCTGTTTCATTAGAATAAAAAGCAAGTGCATTATTAGTTTTAGAACTTGATAATTTTCCTCCAAAATTTAAACTAGTCCATTTCAAAGGCAATTCTACATCCATTTTTAAAGCATAATTCTTAATTGTATTGTTGTTTGTGTTTTTCCCTGCAAAATATGAATTGGAGATACTCTCTGCTTGATTATTTAAAAACTCTCCATCATAATCTCTTTTATTATCACTACCATATTTAAAATAATCTAAATCTATATTTATTTTTTTACTTAAAGTATCTAAAAGTATTTCAGAATGTAGATTTACTGAATTAATAGCTGAATCATCATTTGCTTTACTTTTAGATTTTATAAATGAATTTATATTTTGAGATGTATTATCGATTCTTGATGTTAATGCTTTTCCGTTTATATCCATAACTGAAAAACTTCCTAAATATTGAAAACCAGCCAACCATTTTGAAGAAATTTGATAATCTGCAGCTATTTTTGCGTTTAAAAAATCATAATCAATTTTTCTAGGGCTTTTATTTAGCCATAGCTCATCTTCATAAAACGTTTTATTTTTATCGGTATTTGTCTTTGCTGTGTTACCATAATTTAAACTAGTTGCAATATTCCATTTGTCTTTATTATACCCAAAATCACCCTGAATGCTTTCACTTAAATAAGATCTTTGTCTTAAAGTAGATCCAAATGATGCATTCCAACTCTCTTTTCTATTTCTCTTGAGAACAATATTAATCAAACCACTATTCCCAGATGCTTCATATTTTGCAGGTGGTGTCGATATTACTTCTATTTTAGCAATATTATCAGACGAAATAGTCCGTAAATAATTGGTTAATTCGTCTCCTGAGAGCAATACTAATCTATCATTTATTAAAACTTTCATTCCGCTTTTCCCTATCATAGTAATGTTATCATTCTGTACTTTTATTCCTGGGGTTATCTTTAATAATTCAACAACATCACTTCCACTTGCTCCAATGGTATTTTCAACATTAAAAACCAATCGGTCAATTTTTCTTTCAATTCTCTTCTTTCTTTCTACTAATACAATTTCATCTAATTGATTAGTTGTTATTGAAACATTAATAATTCCAAAATCATAATTGTTCTCAATAGTAAAATCAGTAGTATATAATTCTTGACTTAACTGAATAATTCTAATCTTATAAGTGTTTTTTTCTAATTCTATTTCAAATTTGCCTTCTTCATTAGTTAATTCATTCTTATAAAAAACAGTATCATTTCTAAAAATTAATACTTCCGCAAATTCAACAGGAAGTTTAGCTTCATTTAAAACAATTCCTGAAATCTTAAACTGAGCTAATAGGCTATTGCATGAAAAAAGAAAAAAAAGGATACTCAATTTAGTATTGATACTATTATTTTTAATATTCATTTTCTATAAGTTTAATTGTTACTGATGCAAATTTGTAGTAATATTATACTTTAAAGAAAATAGATATACGAATCATTCTTTTTCTCCGACAAAAGGGTTCGTCGGTAAATTAGCTGGGTTCATAGAATTTTATACTTCCTTATGTAAACTTGTTTTAAATTTGAATCAATAAACTATAGAGAATGAACAAAAGGCTACTATTTATAATTCATCTATCCTATTGGGTATATAAGTTTTTTTTAGAAAAAATTATTCAACATTCATTCTATAAGGATCCCTCATTGCTTCATGATTATTTTAATGACCCTTTGTTTTTTTCATTTCTTTTTATTTCAGCTTCTACTTTTTACATTAATTATTTTTTCATTCTACCGAGATACTTTAATCCAAAATCAATCAGAAAATTAGTTTTATCCTTATTTTTTCTCTTTGTTTATTTTATTGTTAGTAGGTATTTGATTGAAGAAATACTCTTTAAAATACTCTTTAACAGAGGAAATTATACTGATGGAACAAGTCTGTATTTCTATATTTTTGACAATTTATATTATACAAGTGACCCTGTTTTTATGAGTACCATTCTTTGGTTATTGGCTAATTATTTTGATTGGGAAAAAGAACGAAAATTAATTTTAAATGAAAAAAAAGAAGCCGAAATTAGTTTCTTAAAATCACAAATAAACCCTCATTTTATCTTTAACACCCTAAATAACATTTACTCTTTAGTATATCATAAATCTGAAAAAGCATTAATAGCTATTGAAAAATTCAGTGAATTGCTACGTTATATAACCGTTGAATCTGAAAATGAAAATACTTTTTTATCTAATGAAGTAAAGTATATTGAAAGTTTAATTGCATTAGAATCTATACGTATTGAAAAAGAGAAATATATTATATTTGAAAAAAAAATAGCCAATTCCTCTATAAAAATCCCTTCTTTACTATTAATTCCCTTTATTGAAAATGCCTTTAAACATGGAACTATTACAGATAAAGAATTCCCTTTTAAAATTCTCATTAATGCAGATGATGATAAGTTAGAATTTATCACTGAAAATAAAATTAATTTTAATAATAAAGACAAAACAAGTGGTATTGGTTTAAAAAACATTAAGCGACGATTAGAACTATTATTCCCTAATAAGCATGAATTAATAATTACCACAAATGAGCAATTATTCACTTGCAACTTAACAATCTTTTTAAACAAAAAATAATGGATAAAATAACTTGTATGATAGTTGACGATGAACCATTGGCAATTGCATTACTTAAAGACTATATAAATAAAATTCCCTTTTTAGATTTAGTAGAAGCAACTACGGATGCGCTTTATGCATTAGACAAAATCCAAAACAATTCTATTGACCTACTCTTTTTAGACATTCAGATGCCCGATATAGATGGAATCCAATTTATGAAGATAATACAACACAAATCAAAAGTTATTCTAACTACGGCTTATAAAGAATATGCTTTAGAAGGTTACAAACACAGTGTTATTGATTATTTATTGAAACCCATTTCTTTTAGTCAGTTTTATGAAAGTACTCTTAAAGCAAAAAGTTTTTTCAATACAAAAACTGATATTGTTACTGAAAAAGAAGAAATTCAAGATAAGGATTTCATCTTTGTAAAAACTGATGGTAAGTTTGTAATGGTTTTGTTTAATGAAATTTTATATATAGAAGGACTTAAAGACTACATATTGATTCATTTAAAAAAGGAAAAACTAATTGTACTAGAGAATTTAAAAGACATAGAAGCAAAATTGCCAAGCAATGACTTTAAAAGAATTCATCGCTCTTTTATTGTTAAACTAAACAAAATATCTGTTGTGGAAGGTAATCGTATTCAACTTGACGATAAAATTATTCCAATTGGCGAAACGTATAGGAATGATTTTTTTGACTGGATTAATAATAATAAATAATAAAAGAAGAAATCCGTTTTTTGTACTTCTTCTTTTATTATACTTTAAACAAAAATTATTTTTGAAATTCTATTTTTTCTCCAACATTCATTTTTTGTGATTTGGCTAAAACACCACACATGTGAAACAACATTCTTGCTCCTACATTTCCATCCCAATCATCATCTCCTGGTGCAACTTCAACTAAATCAAAACCAATTACTTCTTTATTTGATTCTGCCAGTCTACTTAATAAATAAGCAGCTTGCTCATAAGACATTCCTCCTGGAACTGGTGTTCCTGTATTTGGTGCATACAAACGACTCATGCCATCAATATCAAATGAAATACATACTTTTTGTGGTAATGAATAAATTAAATGATCACACAAATGTTGCCAAGTGTTTCCTTCAAAAAGTTGTTTCTTAATGTCTGTATCTGTATGTACTAAAACTCTTCCTGCTGATTTTTTCACTACTTCTACTTCTTGCTCACAAAAATCTCTAATTCCTACTTGAACTATTTTTGAAATTTGCGGAATTTGTAATGCATTATACATAATGGAAGCATGAGAATAGGCAAATCCTTCATAAGCAATACGCAAATCCATGTGTGCATCTAAATGTAAGATTCCAAAACTTTCATGTTTTGAAGCTAAAGCTTTGTAATATCCTAGGGGTGTTGAATGATCGCCTCCAATTAGCGCAACTTTTTTCCCTTTATTTAACCAGTGTAACGTTTGTTGTTCTACTGCTTCTACCATATCTGCACAAGCATAATTAATTTCATCTAAATCTTGATTAAGACTAGGGTTTTCAGCAATTATTTCTCCTCTTTCAAGGGCTTGAATTATAGGTTGTGCTACTGCTTTATATTTTTTTGAGTTAGTAGCTAAATCTTTTGGTGCTTCATCTAAATAGATTCCTAGTTTCCATAATTCAGGAAATTCTTGGTGCAATAAGTCAATTTGGAATGAAGCATCTAAGATGGCTTCTGGTCCTTCACTTGCTCCAGCTCCATAACTAACTGTTACTTCCCATGGCACAGGAATTACAATGATCTCCGATTGTTCTGCAGAAAAAGGTAATCCAAAAACAGTAGCATCTGCTAAACCTGGTTGTGATGGATCGAAGTCTTTTATGATATCTTGTTTATTCATTTTTTTAGATGGGCAATTTTTTGGGCAATTTTATTAAAATTTAATATCCTTTTCCAAATTTTTAATTCATTAAATTATATCTCTTTTTACTGTCTGAAAATTAGAACCTAGTGTAATGCTTGTATTCCTTTCTTTAACATTTGGCCAAATTCATACATATCCTCAAAAGAAGTGTATAATGGAACCGGTGCTAAACGGATTACATTAGGCTCTCTCCAATCTGTTATTACTCCATTTTTCATTAAGTAATCAAACAAGTTTCTGCCTTCTCCATGAAGAAAAACGGATAATTGACACGCTCTTTCTTCTGGATTTGAAGGTGTAATAATTTCAAAAGTACTGTCTACTTCTTTGTCAATTTCATGAAGTATATATTCTAAATAGGCTGTAATTAAATCCCTTTTTTTAATTAATTTTTTCATACCTACTTCAGCAAACATATCTACTGAAGCTAAATAAGGGGCTAAAGAAAGAATAGGTAAATTACTTATTTGCCAACCGTCTGCACTTCGTGCTGGATCAAATTTAGGTTCCATAAGAAAACGACGTTCTTTGTTATGTCCCCACCAACCTGCAAATCTTGGTAAATCGGTATCATTATGATGTGCTTCGTGTACAAAATAACCTGATGCATTTCCTGGTCCAGAATTCATGTATTTGTAACTACACCAAGCCGCAAAATCTACTTTCCATTCATTTAATTTTAATTCGATATTTCCAGCTGCATGCGCTAAGTCCCATCCCACATAAGCTCCATATTTGTGTCCAGCTTCTGTTATGGTTTTCATATCAAAAACTTGACCCGTATAATAATTAACTCCTCCAATTAAGACTAATGCTAATTCATCTCCAACTTCATCAATTTTAGCTAAAATATCTTCTAAACGTATATTATGTTCTCCTTCTCTTCGTTTGATTTCCACAATAGCATCTTCTGGTTTTAACCCATGAAAATGTACTTGACTTTGAAACATATATTGATCAGAAGGAAATGCTTTCTCTTCGCAAATAATTTTATATTTCTTTGGTGTTGGTTTATAAAATGAAACCATTAACAAATGAAGATTTACTGTCAAAGTATTCATTACCCCTATTTCAGTTGGTTTTGCTCCCACAATTTCTGATAAAGGCTGACAAAAACGTTCTTGATAATCCCACCAAGGTTTATCTGCATAAAAGTGTCCTTCTACAGCTAGATTTGCCCAATCATTCATTACTTCATCCACATAAGCTTTTGTTCTTTTGGGTTGAAGTCCAAGCGAATTTCCTGTAAAATAAATTACTTGTTTTCCGTTTACTTTTGGAAAAATAAATTCGTCTCTGTAGTTTTTTAATTCGTCTTGTGCATCTAGTTGTTGTGCAAATTCTCTTGTATTTTGAAAATTCATTATGTGTGTTAGTTTGGTTTGTAAAAGTAGAGAAAAGTTAGAAAGTTTCAAAGTCATATAGAATGATTTAGAATTTCTGTCTATGTGAAATAATCATTCTTGAATTATACCCTACCAGTATTTTCTTCTCAAAAAAAAAAATCTCATCATTACTGATGAGATTTATATTTTAAGAATTTGATATACTAAAAAAATTCAGCATTAAATTCAAATTAGATAATTAACATTGCATCTCCGTAAGAGTAGAACTTATAATGTTCTTTAATAGCTTGTTGATAAGCTTCTTTCATTAAATCATGCCCACAAAATGCAGAGACCATCATTAATAATGTTGATTTTGGTGTGTGAAAGTTTGTAATCATACAATTCGCAATTCCAAAATCATAAGGTGGATAAATAAATTTATTAGTCCAACCTACAAATGGGTTTAATGTCTTTTGTGAAGACACACTACTTTCTAAAGCTCTCATAGAAGTTGTTCCTACGCAACAAATACGTTTTTTATTTGCTTTTGCATTATTTACTATATCACAAGTTTCTTGTGTTATAATCATTTCTTCTGAATCCATCTTATGCTTAGACAAATCTTCTACTTCAACAGGATTAAATGTTCCAAGACCTACATGAAGTGTTACTTCTGCAAAATCGATTCCTTTAATTTCTAATCTTTTTAATAAGTGTTTAGAAAAGTGTAAACCCGCAGTTGGTGCTGCAACGGCTCCTTCTTCTTTTGCATAAATAGTTTGGTAACGTTCTGCATCTTCTGGTGTTACTTCTCTATTGATGTATTTTGGTATTGGTGTTTCTCCAAGTTCTGTTAATTTATTTCTAAATTCTTCGTAAGAGCCATCATAAAGAAAACGCAATGTTCTTCCACGTGAAGTGGTATTATCAATAACCTCAGCTACTAATGAATCGTCATCTCCAAAATATAATTTGTTTCCAATTCTTATTTTACGTGCTGGATCAACTAACACATCCCATAAACGTTGTTCTGCATTTAATTCTCTTAATAAAAAGACTTCAATACGTGCTCCTGTTTTTTCTTTATTTCCATATAAACGAGCAGGAAAAACTTTGGTGTTGTTTAAAACCATTACATCACCATCGTCAAAATAATCGATAATATCTTTAAATAGTTTGTGTTCAATTGTTTTAGTTTTTCTATTAATTACCATCAAACGAGCTTCGTCACGATTTTCAGCAGGAAATTCTGCTAATAATTCTGCTGGTAAATTAAAATTGAAATGTGATAATTTCATAAGTAAATTTAAAAATTAGAAATTAGAGTTTAGAAATTGCTATAATGCTAAACGGTTGCAAATATACGATTGTGAAATAGGCGTTGTCAAGTAAAAAGCAGTTTATTTTTAATATTGCCACAAACACACTACGTCACAACACTTTTACTTTCTTTATACCTATTTTGCTGGACTAGTTTTCTGTATTAAATTATATCAAATCTTATTTTATAGACAACAGAATTAGACGAAGAAATTACACTAAATATAATCTATCAACTAAATTTCTTTCATTTCAAATCCTATATCTTTCAAATCTTTCCAAAAGGTGGGAAATGATTTTGATACTACTTCTGCTTCATTTATAAATAGCGATGTTTTTAATGCAAGCGGTGCAAAAGCCATTGCCATTCTATGATCTTGATAGGTAGCAATTGTTACATCTGTTTTAATAGTGCTTGAAGTTTCCAATGTCAAACTATCATTTGTAACTGTGATATTTGCTCCTAATTTTGTCAGTTCTATTTTTAGAGCTTCCAGTCGATCTGTTTCTTTTATTTTTAATGTATGCAAACCTGTTAAATGACAACCTATACCTAAGCCAAAACAAGTAACTGCAATAGTTTGTGCAATATCTGGTGAGTTATTTAATTGCCAATTGATGGTTGCCAATTGATGATTTTCTTTTTTACGTAAAATAATACTGTTTTTTTCAAAGATTGTTTCAACACCAAAGTCTTTATAAATTTCTGCTAAAGCGGAATCCCCTTGTAGGCTATTTTCTTTATAACTGGACAATGTTATTTGTGTTCCAATTGCTGAAAGTGCAACTATTGAATAAAAATAAGAAGCGGACGACCAATCGCTTTCAATTACAAATCTTGAAGTTTGAATTGCTGTTTTTGATTTTACTTGGATTATTTTCCCTTCGAAAGCTGTTTCTATTCCTATTTCATTTAGCAAAGCTAATGTCATTTTTATGTATGGAATAGATGTTATTTCTCCTTCTAAAGTTAATTCTAAACCGTTTTCTAATTTAGACGCTATTAATAATAGTGCCGATATATATTGACTGCTTACATCTGCTTTAAGTGTAACTTTATTTTGTGTTATTTTTTGCCCTTTTATTCGTATTGGTGGAAACCCTTCATTTGCTTCATAGGTAATTTGTGCTCCTAATTGTTGCAAGGCTTCTACCAAAATTTTTATTGGTCGTTCTTGCATTCTTGAAGAACCTGTTAGCACTACTTCTCTATTTTGTTGTATGGCAAAAAATGCCGTTAGAAATCGCATAGCTGTTCCTGCATGATGAATATCAACGACTGGCTCTTCTGAAGATAAGGCTTTTATCATTACCTCAGAATCATCTGAATTTGATGTGTTCTCCAAAGTAATATTTGGGTATAAGGCTTGTAGTAATAATAATCTATTGGTTTCTGATTTAGAACCCGTAATTGCTATTGTTGATTGTTGTTTAACAACCGAAGATTTTAATAATAAATCCATTAATTAGAAACAAATTTCAATCCTACTAATGAGAGGATTAATGTGGTTAAAAAAAATACACGCCAAAATGTTGCTGGCTCTTTAAATACAAAAATACCAATTAATACACTTCCAACAGCGCCAATTCCTGTCCAAACTGCATAGGCAGTTCCAATAGGTAGTTCTTTGGTTGCTTTTACAAGCAAAATCATACTTATTGTTAAACATACTAAAAATCCAAAATACCAATAAAGTGATGTGTTTCCAGATGATTCTTTCGCTTTTCCTAAGCAAGTAGCAAAGCCAACTTCAAATAATCCAGCTATGATTAATAAAATCCAATTCATTTTTGATAGTTTAGTTTAAAGAAAAAGGTGTCAAATATGCTTCTTCTTATTTTAACTTTTCATTATTGTGATGTCTATCATGGTCGCGATTGGTTTTTAAATCCATTTTCTTATCAAAAGCGGCTTGTAAGTCAATTCCTGTTTGATTGGCTAAACACAAAACTACAAAAACCACATCTGCTAATTCTTCACCAAGATCTTTGTTTTTATCACTTTCTTTTTCAGATTGTTCTCCATATCGTCGAGCAATAATTCGGGCTACTTCACCAACCTCTTCCGTTAATTGAGCCATATTGGTCAATTCATTAAAATAACGAACACCATGTTCTTTTATCCATGTATCAACATCTAATTGTGCGTTTTTTAGATTCATTTTGAAATTCATTTATTATGATAAATTTACTAAGCTTTTATTTATTTGAATGATTTTTATATCTTTTTTATAATAATTTTTTCTGCTTGTTTATTTATCATTTCTTTATAAAGTGTTTTTAATGTAATATAATCACTACTTGGAATAGTAGTACCATTGACTTCTAAACTTGAGCTAATTTGAATATTTCCTCCAGCAAAACTGTTTGTAAAATTAAATGTTACTAATCCATTATCCATAACTAAGTTAATTGGTTTTGGAAGAAATTCTACTTCATAGCCCTCTGGAACTTTTAGTATAACACTATAGGTGTCTTTAAAAGGGTAAGGATAGTTAACTGGGTATTTTCTATTATCTAACTTAAACGGGTTTTCTTCTATTTTAAAAAACAGTAAAGGTGAAATATACATTTTATCCCCTATTATATCGATTGCTTTTACATGCTTAAACGAATAACTTTCAATCAACTGCTTTTCTAAATCGTTTTTATTTTTTAATGAGTAATCTGAAATTTCAATCCCTTCTGCATTTCTTTCTAACTTTTCTAGATAGGAGTCTTCACTCAATTTACCGTTGTTTTCTCTAAAGACAAATCCGTTATAATCAAAATAAAGTTTTCTTATTTTTCCAAGCAGATGTCCTTCTTCATTAATTTCTGCCATTAAAGTAGTTGATTCATTAGAAACAGCTATTCTTGTTAAGTCAATTTGAATTGACTCACCATCTTTTTTAATAAGTCTTCCATACCAATTAATGGTTTTAAGAGGTAATACATTTAAAGTTGCATTTTTATTTGTTGCATCTAAAAGTATGTTTTTATTATTATCTTCTACTGTTGCTATAACATAATTAAAAGCCATTCTGTTAGGATAAATAGCTATTCCGTTTACTTTTGTGCTCAATAAAACTGGATTAGCATCAAGACCTGCGTATCTTAACATAGCTATCAACATAAGGTTAATATCTGCTACATTACCTATGTTCTCTTTATAGGCTCTTTTTACTCCTTTATCCGCAAAAATCCCATTATTTTCATTCCATTTCATTTTTTGCTGAACATAAGTATATATTTTGCTTATCTTTTCTTTATTTGTCCTAACATCTTTAAGTAGTGCATCTATATCTTCTTCAAAATATGATTTTAATGTTAACTCTCTACCAAATCTATCATCGTCAAAAATTGATTTTGTTACTCCTTCCCAATTTAATGCAACGTTTTTAATTGGCTGATTTGGATAACTTATTGAGGCTAATTCATATTTTAATATTGAAGTATAATCTCTAATATTATTTACATATTTTTCCTCTCTTATTGCTGGAACATCTTCTTTACTATAAACATTTTTTACACTATAAAAGTCGTCTACAAGTTTAACTTCTTCTACATTTATCTTTTCATATCCTGTTATTAAGGTATTATATCCAAAATATTTTGGCATAAAAACACTGTATGACACATAATCAACTGGAATTCTATACTGAAAATAAAAATCGTTAATATTCGTTAAATAAGGAGACGAAATTTTATAAGAAAATTCAATAATAGATCCTTCTCTTACAGCTGGAAGTGTTATTTTTTTTATTTTCCAATTTTCATTTACATCTTCATCAAACTTGCCTTCTGAGCTTAATTTTGTTTTAACAATTTTTCCGTCTTCAAAATTAAATGTGTTTGTATCATAAAAACTTACACTCTCATTAGTTGTTCCTCCTGTATAATAGCTTACTTGTTGATTTGCATATTCTAACCCATCTTTTTTATATATTTTAATTTTCATGTCAACGACAGTATTAACTTTCCATTCTCCTTGTCGGTCAACTTCAAATGTAGTTTCTCCTTTTTTAAATAAAATTGCTGCAGAAGCAGAAGAATCTTTTGGATGTACTTTTTGTAAAAGTTCTTCTTTAGTTACGTTGCCTAATTTTAATTTTTGTGAAAATAAAAACTGAACATTAGCTATTAATAGTAAGATTATAATTTTTTTCATAAATGATACTTTTTCAATAATTAGAGTTGTTGTGTTAATTAACTTTATTCGACTTTCTTTAAAACAATTTTTTCATTTTGTTTGTCAATCATCATTTTATAAAACGTTTTCAGTATTGTATATTGATTTGATGGGATGATTGATGAATTAATATTAAATGTTGAGGATAATTGAATTGTGTTATTATTCGTTTTGATATTAAATAAATAATATCCATAATTGTCTTTCATTGCTAAATTAACAACTTCAGGAACCGATTCTACTTCGTAACCTGAAGGAATATTAACTACAATTGAATAACTATCACTAAAGGGCACACTATAATCGATTGGAAATTTTCGGTTCTCTTGCTTAAATGGATTTTCCTTTTTTTCAAAAAACAGCATGGGTGAAAAATACATTTTATTACCAATGACTTCAACTACATTTGAACTCTTAAAAGAATAATTCTCTATAACTTGATTTTCTAAATCATCCATATTTGACACTGAATAGTCAATAATTTCAATTCCTTGATGCTTCTTTTCAAGATTTTCAATATATGAATTTTGACTATTGTTTTCATTTTTTTCTCTAAACTGAAAAGCGGCATAATCAAAATACTGTTCTCTCAGTTTTCCTTCAATTGTACCTGAAGCATCAATTGAAGCCAATACGTTTACCTTATCGTTAGAAATTATTTTTGGCATTAAATCAACATCTGTTGAACTCCCATCATCTCTTATTAATCTTCCTGTCCAATTCAACGTTTTTATGGGTAATATATTAAAATGAGAATTAGAATTGGTAGCATCAAGAAGTATTAAATCTTCTTTGATTTCTACAGCTGCAATAACATAATTAAAAGCGGTTCTATTGGGAAACAGGGGTACACCATTTGATTTTGTACTTATCAATACTGGATTTGCACTAATACCAGCATATCTTAACATTGAGACCAACATTAGATTTATTTCTGCTACATTTCCTGTTCTTTCTTTATAAGCTTTTTTAACTCCTTTATCACAAAGTATTCCGTTTTCTTCATTCCATTTCATTTTCTCTTTAACAAATGCTAGAATGCTTTTTATTTTTTCATCTCTTGAAGCATTGTTTTCTATTATGGGATTTAATTCTTCTTTGTAGTAAGAATCTAGTTTCAATTCTCCTCCAAAATTTTCATTATCATAAATCTTTTTTGCAACTCCATCCCAATCTAAAGATAGGTTTTCTATTGATTGGTTTGGATAATTTATTGATGCTAATTCGTATTTAAGAATTGAAGTATAGTTTTTAATATTATTAACAAAAGATTCTTCTTTTATTGCAGGAATATTTTCTCTTGAATACAGACTTTTGCTTTCATTAAACTTTATACCCGTAACGCTCGTTACTTTAGTTTCTATATCTTCATACCCTGTGATTACACTTCTATATTGAAAGTATTGAGGAATATAGGTTGCATACTCCACATAGTTCATTGGAATATCGTCTTGAAAATACCAATCGTTAATCCTAGTTATATAGGGAGAAACCAATTTATAACTAAACTCTATAATTGAACCTTCTTTAACGGCCGGCAAAACTATCTTCTTTTGCTTCCAATCATCATTTACAACTTCTGTAAACTCTCCTTCTGATTTTAATTTGGTTTTTTCAATTTTCCCATTTACTAAATTATAGGTTGCTGCATCTGAAAAAAATACCTTTTCCGTTGAATTTCCTCCCACAAAATATGCCACTTCTTGGTTCGCTTTCTCAAACCCTTTTTTATTGTAAATTTTAATTTTAATTTCAACTTCTGTTGTTACAAACCAATTCCCTTCTGAGTTTAGAAAAAAAGAGGTTTTCCCTTTCTTAAAAATATAAGCCGCAGAAGCTGACGTATCAATAGGATGAACTTTTTCCTTTAATTCTTCTATGGTTACTTTCCCTAACTGCATTTTTTGTGAAAACACAGTTTGTAAACAGAAGGCTATAGTTATTACTAAAAATTTTCTCATGTGAAGTATTAACTTTTACTTTTTTACAAGTACAATTTTTAAATTTTCAAACTTGGCAATTTGTTCTCTAAAATCTCTATAATTACTATATTGGTCTTTAGAATAATATCCTTTGTTTAAAAGAAAACTCCTTGAAAAGAATAATTTACCCTCTTTTTGAACTAATGTACTTTTATAAGTTCCAAATTCTGAATTAGCTTCATAACCTTCAGACATGGCTTCAATTGTATAACCTTGAGGCAATTCAATCTCTAAATTATCTACATATTGGTACCCTCTTTCTACTTCAAATGGGTTATTTCTTTTTCTATATTTTTGTGGAACAAATGAGATCTGATTCAAAACATTAACAGGTAAAATAATTCTATCTCCACTTTTCTTAAAAAAATCGGATGCATTTAATTTCAATGTTTCATTTAAAACTATTTTATCTCTATCTAAATTGATTTCTTGCTTTTGAATGACTAGATTATTAATATGACTAAACCTGTTTTTATAGTATTTTAATTTATTTTCATGTGTTTCTGTTTCTAAAAAAAGCTTTTCGTTAAACTCAATACCTGTTGAATTAACTGTTATAGCACAATCTATTTTGCCGTCATCTGTAAAAACAATATTAGCATTTGTTGTTTGTGTATTAGCATTTTCATTATAGGCTTTTGTTTTAACAATTTCCGCTTTATCTTCTGATATAATTAATACTTCTCTATCATCTGTAAAATCTCCCTGAAAACCAAAAGGTTGAAATTGACTTGTACATTCTAGCCATATAATTTCTTTTTGATTTGGAATTCCTAAAATAACATGATTACCCTGCATGGAAACAAAATCATTTTGCAAACTTCTTTTATTTGAATTTCCATAAACCACAGTATAATAAGAAGGAATATTGAATGTTTTAAGCAATGATCTTGTGTAATTAGTTAAAGCTTTACAATCTCCATAACCTAATCTATCAACATCTTTCGCTAACATTGGTCGCCAACCTCCTATTCCTAATTGAATACTTACATATCTTGTTTTGTTTTGAACATATTTATAAATAATTTTGGCAATTGCCATTGGGTCTTTTTCTTCTCCAATAAGGGCTTGAATTTTTGTTTTAGTTTCCATCGGAATCTCTTCTGTGTCACTAAGTAAATTGGTGTACATCCACTTTCCAAAAGTATTCCAATCATTAGCATATCCTTTAACTCCTTCAATTTCAAATTCATTTAGACCAAACAAAACATAGGGAATAAATTTTCTTATGGAAGGTGACATTTGTTCTCCTTTTAACGCGACTAAGTTATCAACGCTGTACTCCACAGAATTAGCTGTTTCTTTTTTATTTATTCTTTTATCAAAATTGTATTCTTTGTATTTTAACTTAACTCCTTCTCCGTATTTTATAGTTATTTTTGAATTTACTACACTTATATAATAATCATCTATTGGGCTCCAAGAAGGAATAAATGCTGTATTAGAGCTTGTAGTTTCACTTTCAAAAACTAATGTAAAAGGGTATTGAACAGGAGTGTAATCTAAATATAAAACTCGATTATCTGTTATTATTGAGCCTTCACTTACTGAGTTTTCATTAAAATCTTTTCTTCTTATTTTTTTTATTTCTGCTCCAAAGGCATTATAAATTTTTGCTTCTATATTTTTAATTGTAGTAGATTTATCAAAATACTCACTAGCATCCATTTGTTTTAAACCTAACTCATTAAAAATAGTAACTACTCTTTTTCTTTTGAAAGTAATTTTATCATAAGAAGGTATTTCAATTTCAATTGTGTTTTCTTTTAAAATTGCATTGGTATTTTCTTTTAAACTATCTGGATATATCGCTATATAAGAATCTTTTTGAGCAAATGTTACTTGAGAAGTAATTCCGAATAACACAAAAAATAATAAGTTTTTTTTCATTTGGCTAGATTATTTTCAAATATAAAAAAAACTTAATATAATAAAAGTTATTCCTTATTTTTTGTATCAATAATTATCGTAACAGGTCCATCATTAATTAAAGCAACCTGCATGTCTGCTCCAAACTGACCTGTTTGAATTTTTTTATTGGTTTCCATTTCCATTTGTTTCACAAAACTTTGATATAATGGAATTGCTATCTCTGGTTTTGCTGCTTTTATATAAGAAGGTCGGTTGCCTTTTTTTGTTAAAGCGTGTAAAGTAAACTGGCTTACAACAATCATTTCACCGTTAATGTCTTTTATTGATAAATTCATAACGTGATTTTCATCGGCAAATATGCGAAGATTGGCAATTTTTGAAGTCAACCAATTAATATCTTCTTCAACATCTGAATCTTCAATTCCAATCAAAATTAACAGTCCTTGCTTTATTTTAGCAACAACTTTGCCTTCAATTGTAACGGATGATTCTAAAACTCTTTGAATTACTGCTTTCATTATTTTCTGGTTTCATCACTTGCAGCTCTTTCTTCTCCATAAATATCATTTCTATAATTGTCTTCATCTCCTTCTAATAGTTGCAAATAAGTTTTATATCTAGACCATGCAATTTCGTCATGCTCTAGGGCTTTTTTTACAGCACAATTGGGTTCTTCTTTATGTAGGCAATTATTGAACTTGCAATTCTCTTTTAGGGCAAAAAATTCTGGGAAATAATCTCCTATTTCTTGCTTTTCCATATCAACAATTCCGAAACCTCTAATTCCTGGTGTATCAATTATTCTGGCATCAAAGGATAAATCAAACATCTCTGCAAATGTTGTGGTATGTAATCCTTGTTGGTGTTGATCTGAAATTTGCTTTGTTTTAAGATTTAATGTAGGCTCTAATGCATTAACTAAGGTTGATTTTCCTACTCCAGAATGTCCTGAAAACATGGAAACTTTTTCAATCATCATCTCTTTTAGCTGATCTAATCCTTTATTTTGTGTTGCAGAAACTCGTAAACATTTATAGCCTATTTGTTCGTATGTATATTGCAAAAACAATTGTTCATCTAAAGTTGCTTCATCATATGTATCTATTTTATTGAATACTAAAATGGCTTCAATACCATAGGCTTCCGCAGTTACTAAAAAACGATCAATAAAGCTTGTTGTTGTAATTGGATTATTTATGGTAACCAATAAAAAAACGATATCAATATTTGATGCAATTATATGTGTTTGCTTGGAAAGGTTAACCGATTTCCTAACGATATAGTTTTTTCTTGGATGTATATTATGAATCGTTCCAATAGTAGCTTCATCTATATTATCTACATCAAAATCCACTACATCTCCAACAGCAATTGGATTAGTGCTTTTTATTCCTTGCATTCGGAATTTTCCTTTGATACGACATTCAAAAACTTCATTTTCATTAGTTTTTACGGTGTACCAACTTCCAGTAGATTTATAAACTATTCCTGTCATATTTGCAAAGATAAATAAACTAAATATATTACAATAAAAAAGGCTATCAAATCAGACAGCCTTTAATTTGTTCTTTGTTTTAAAAGATTAGTATTTATAACCAATTCCTTTTTTAATAGCTTGAGAACCTCCAAGTCCATTAGATGATGCACCAACAGTAGCTTTATCCGCAGTCATTAAAATAAATGGGCAACCTTCTTTAGCAGCAGCCATCTTTAATTTTTTTTCTGCTTTTTTATCACCAGAATTTCCACTATGGTAATTAATTAAGCCCGTTTTACCTCTAACTTCCTCTCCTTTTTTTAATCCAGCGATGTACGATTTATCTTCCAAAATCACTACTTTTTCCCAATCATCTTCTCCGTTAACAACAATTTTTTCTGTAACCTCTTCAACTCTTCCGCTTTTTCCATATACAATTTTCTCTATTGCGTATTTACCAATAGTGTTTTCTGCTTCTTCACCATCATAAACAAAAACAATTGTATACTCTTCTACTCTTAATACCTTACCTTCAACAGTTTCTCCACTGTGTTTGTAAATTTTATCAACTTGAGCACTTGCTAATGCAGTAATAAAAAATACTGCTAAAAATAAAATTTTTTTCATAATTTTTAATTTCGTTATTTAAAAGTGCGATATTACGATTTTTTATTTTAATAATTTTAACATATTATTAAGAATTTACAATTTTTTCTTGGTGATTTATACTTTCTTGATGAATTGCTTTAAATAAATGCATTACAAAATCATTACTTAATCCCTTTTCTTCTCCTTCTAAAATCATTTTACCTAATATTTCATTCCAACGCTTATTTTGAAGTATGGCTACATTTTTTTCTTTTTTAAGTTGGCCAATTTTATCTGCCACTTTCATTCTATTTCCTAGAACTTCTAATATTTTAGCATCAAACTCATCTATTTGAGAACGCAAACCATTCATTTTACTATTGTAATCACCTGCTTCATCTGTTTCTTTTCTAACTTTTAAATCTTCAAAAATCTGTTTTAAAACCGTTGGTGTTACTTGTTGTGCTGCATCACTCCAAGCATTGTCTGGATCTGTATGGGTTTCAATGATTAGACCATCAAAGTTCATATCTAATGCTTGTTGCGATACTTCTTGAATCATATCTCTATTTCCTGTTATATGAGATGGATCACATATTAATGGTAAATCTGGGAATCTATTTTGAAGATCAATTGGTATTTGCCATTCTGGAATATTTCTGTATTTGGTTTTTTCGTATGTTGAAAATCCTCTATGTATTACTCCCAGCTTTTTAATATTAGCTTTATAAAGTCTTTCTACTCCGCCAATCCATAAAGCTAAATCTGGATTTACAGGATTCTTTACTAAAACAATTTTATCTGTTCCTTCTAGTGCATCCGCAATTTCTTGAACAGCAAATGGGTTTACCGTTGTTCTTGCTCCAATCCACAAAATATCAATATCATGCTCTAATGCAAGTTTTACATGAGCTGCATTGGCTACCTCTGTTGCCATTAACAAACCTGTTTCTGCCTTAGCTTTTTGCAACCATTTTAATCCAATGACTCCAACTCCTTCAAATCCTCCAGGACGTGTTCTTGGCTTCCAAATTCCCGCTCTAAACACACTTACATCTGAATCTTTTAATTCATGTGCAATCTTTAAAACTTGTTCTTCTGTTTCAGCACTACAAGGTCCTGCAATTACTAATGGATGATTTAATTTAAAATCATCTAACCATGTTCTCATTTCTTTACTATTCTCCATTTTTTTATTTCTTTAAATTAATTCCGTTTAATATTTCTTTTATTCTGTTGGTATTTTCCATTTCATTATATATTTCATTATAGTTATCGCTTTCTAATAAATTTTTAAATTGTGATAAGTTTAAAATATATTCTTCTAATGAATTGATTACTTCCTTTTTATTTTGTTTAAAAATGGGTGTCCACATTGCTGGTGAACTTTTAGCTAATCTAACAGTACTTTCAAAACCACTTCCTGCCATATCAAAAATATCTCTCTCATCTTTTTCTTTTTCTATAACAGTTTTTCCTAACATGAAAGAACTTATATGTGACAGGTGTGAAACATATGCAATATGCCTGTCATGTGATTTTGCGTCCATATATCGAATCCGCATCCCTAATTTTTGGAATAACATAAATGCTTTTTCTTGTTGCTGGTATGCTGTTTTTTCTACTTCACAAATGATATTTGTTTTCCCTTGAAACAATTCTGTAATTGCTGCTTTTGGTCCAGAAAATTCTGTTCCGGCAATAGGATGTGTGGCTAAAAAATTGCGTCTTTTTGGATGATTTGCAACAACTTCACAAATTGGGAATTTTGTTGACCCTACATCAATTACTAAAGCTTTATCATTTATTTTATTTAATACTTCTGGTAGAATAACTAAACTTATATCTACAGGAACAGCTACAATGACAACATCTGCATTTTCTAAATCTTCTATTGTAGCTTTCTTATCAATAATTCCTAATTGCAAAGCTTCTTCTAAATGATTACTATTAGTATCAATTCCAAAAAAATTAGCTTCCTTAAAATGGAATTTTATGTCTAATGCCATGGAACCTCCTATTAAACCTATTCCTATTATATATATATTCATAAAATGGGTTGTTAGTTGTTGGCTTTCGGTCATTATTATAAACCAAAAATCATCAACATTAACTTAATCTTTTTATTGCTTCTTTAATTTTTTCTTCTGAAACACATAACGAAAATCGAATGTATCCCTTTCCATTGCTTCCAAAAATGGTTCCTGGTGTTATGAAGATGTGCTTTTCTATTAATATCTTATCAATAAACGCTTCTGCTGATTGAATACTTTTGGGTAATTTAGCCCAAACAAACAATCCTACTGAATTTTCATCTACTTCACAGTTTAATTTCTTTGCTAATTTAATTACCAATTCTTTACGTTTCTTATAAATAGCATTTTGAACATCAAACCAATTTTTATCTAGTTTTAAAGCTTCAATAGCTCCTTTTTGAATCCCATAAAACATGCCACTATCCATATTACTTTTTACTTTTAAAATGGCATCAATGAAACTTGCATTTCCTAAAACCATTCCAACTCTCCAACCTGACATGTTATAAGTCTTACTTAGTGAATTTAATTCAATAGCAATATCCTTTGCTCCCTCTATTTGCAATATTGATATTGGATTTTCATTTAAAACAAAACTATATGGATTATCGTTTATTATCAATATTTTATGTTTTTTACCAAAGGCTATTAATTTTTCAAACAAGTCTAATGAACCGTTAACACCTGTTGGCATATGAGGATAACTAGTCCACATTATTTTAACTTTTGATAGATCTTGTTGTTCTAATTTTTCAAAATCAGGTTGCCAGTTAGTGGCGTCTATTAAATCATAAAAAACTGGTCTCGCTTGTACCAATTCTGTAACAGCTGCATAAGTAGGATATCCTGGATTTGGAATTAAAACCTCATCTCCTTCGTTTAAAAATGCCATTGAAATATGCATTATTCCTTCTTTTGAACCCATTAAAGGTAAAATTTCAGTCGTATAGTCTAATGCAACATCAAAATGGGTTTGATAAAAATTAGCCATCTCTTTTCGCAATTCAGGCAATCCTTGATAGCTTTGATATTCATGTGCTTTTTCATCATGCATAGCTTTTTGAATGGTTTCAATAACTAAAGGCGACGGCAATAAATCTGGACTACCAATTCCCATATTAATAATGGGTTTTCCTTCTGAAATTAATTGGCGTACTTCCTTTAATTTCTTAGAAAAATAGTATTCTTGAACTGTATTTAATCTATTAGCTGTAACTATCATAATTTTGCATTTTTATATTCGCCTAATACCTTAAAATGGGTTGTCATTATGGCTAAAATTTTCTTTCCTTTTTCATAATCTTTATAATTATCAAATGTAATATCTACAAAGAATGAATATTGAAAAGGGGTTTCTATTTTGGGTAATGACTGAATCTTTGTTAAATTTAATTTGCAATCACTCATTACATTTAAAACAGCGGCTAGGCTTCCTCTTTTATGCTCTAATTCAAATTTTAAGGATGCTTTATTAATGTCTTCCTTTTTATTTTCATCTTGATTTAAAGCTACAATTACAAATCGGGTTTGGTTATTGTTTATCGTTTGAATTTCTGATGCTAAAATCTTTAAATCATATAATTCTGCAGCTGTTTTACTAGCAATTGCGCCAATTTTTTTTAATTGATTGTCGTGAATTCTTTTAGCTGTTTCTGCTGTATCTTTATCTTCTACTAATTTAATATGTGGGTATTTTTTAAAGAAGTCTTTGCACTGTAAAATAGCCATTGGGTGTGAATGAACTTCTTCTATATCTCCAATTTCTTGCCCTTTTAATACTAAAAAGTTATGATGAACTGAAAGATAATATTCTCCTGTAATTTTAAGATTGTTGTTGTCTATCAATGCATAATTAGGTATTATTGAACCTGCAATTGAATTTTCAATAGCCATAACAGCAAAATTTGATTTTCCAGACAAAATACTTTCTGTTAAAACATCAAATGACATACATTCATCTATGGCAGTTATGTCTTCAAAATAGTCTAACGCTACTTGATGATGAAACGATCCTTTTATTCCTTGTATAGCTATTTTCTTTTCCATATAGTCAAAAAAAAATCCCGATTTTCATCGGGATTTATATATTGTGAGTTTAATTTATTTAAAATTAGAATACCATATAACAATCCCTATCTGTTTTCCAGAAGAAATAAGAAAAATTGTTATAATAAAATGTATTGTTAGCCATTTGGTTTTTTATTCTACGGGGCTAAAGTAAAAATTTATTTTTAATTAATCGATTTTTTATATAAAAAAAACTACTTAATCGTTTTCGCTAAGTGATAAATAATCAAATCATTCGTTTTAAAAACGGGAACAATTCTATTTAATACAATTAATTCTATTAAATTATTACATTTGCTTTAAATTTTATATTATGTCAATAGAGGTTCAAAATATTTCCAAAAGTTATGGTGCTCAAAAAGCATTAGACAATGTTTCTTTTTCTGTTAAAAATGGAGAAATTGTAGGTTTCTTGGGTCCAAATGGAGCTGGAAAATCGACTTTAATGAAAATTTTGACAACTTATATTACTGCGGATGAAGGAAATGCTTCTGTAAATGGTAATGATGTAATGACTTCACAAAAAAAGGTGCAAAAATCGGTAGGGTATTTGCCTGAGCATAATCCTTTGTATTTGGATTTATTTGTCAAGGAATATTTAGCTTTTAATGCTGATGTATATAAAATTGATAAATCTCGTATTGAGGAAGTCATTCAATTAACGGGTTTGACACCTGAATGTCATAAGAAAATTGGTGAGTTATCTAAAGGGTATCGTCAGCGTGTTGGTTTGGCTACTGCTTTATTACACAATCCTGAAGTTTTAATTTTAGATGAGCCTACAACTGGTTTAGATCCTAATCAATTAGTAGAAATTCGCGATTTGATTAAAAATATTGGAAAAGACAAAACGGTTTTTCTTTCAACACATATTATGCAAGAAGTGGAAGCCATTTGTGATAGGGTAATCATTATCAATAAAGGAAAAATTGTTACTGATAAAAAATTAAATACTTTAGTTAAAGAACAACAGGAACAAATTATTGAGGTTGAATTTGATAAAGTGGTTGATACAACTTTATTGAATACAATTCCAAATATAAAAACTACAAAAAATTCTCATGATTTTATTTGGGAATTGACTTTCGAAACCGAAGAAGATATGCGTCCAATTGTTTTTGATTTTGCACATGATAATGGTTTGAAAATTTTACAATTAAATTTGAAGAATAAAAACTTAGAACAAATTTTTAGAGAACAAACGAAGAAGTAAGGAGTGTCAAGTGTAAAACTACTTTAATCAAAAATGAAAGATTTAAAAAAGTTTATCTTAATTACTTTATTTGCTTTTATTGTTTTAATTGGAATTTACGGATTATATTCTAGTGATTACATTGCAGTTAGCCAGACTAGTAAAATGGTATTTCGTCTATGTATTATTCCTATTATTATTTTAACACTTATTTGTGCTTACTTTTCTAGTTTTGGATATCCAAAAAACACTTTACCAAAACGGAAAAATGCCCTACTATTTATAATTATGTCTTATATATGTGGTATGATTAATTTCGTTTCGTTTCAAGGTATTTTAATGCTTATAAATTCTAATACTGGATATCAAAAAGAGTATTTACTTATTGGAAAAATCTTAAAAACAAATTATCCAAAACATAAAAAACCTGGTGCTAAATATTCAATTGAGATTTTAAGAGAAACAGAAAACGATACAATTGAATTAAATGTTCCAACAAATGAGTTTGTAGTTGGTCGAAAATTTGAAAAGGAAATGAAAATTGGTTCTCTAAATTTTATTTATAAATGAACCTCTCAACGAATTTATCAATCATAAATCAATTGTCCTTGATACAATACTTGCACATCAACAAGAGGCGGATTGTTTTTTAAAATTACATTTCCTGTACTATAGATAATTCCTTTAATTTCTTGTTGTGCATTTACAATAATATCATTGGAACTTCTTTGGAAAACATATATTTTTTGGGCAATTAAGTTGGTTCCATCAAAGCGTTCGTCTCCATTGTAAAAAGCTACAGATAAATCATTTACATTCCCTGAAATTTGATAAAAACTAGCTCTATTGTCTTCCACTATAAGACTATTACAATCAACTTGTAAATGAAATTCTCCTGAAGCTGTATCTTCATACAAACCTGATTGCAAATGTAAATTGGTAAAATGTAAAATGTTTTCTGAATACACATTGAATTGTGATGCTGAATAAATTATATCTAAATCATCTACTGATATGTAAACTTTTATTGGCTCATAATTCTTAAACATTTTATTCGCTTTTGTAGCCTCTATAAAAAGTTGATTTTCTATTACTGAAAAGGTCACTTTATCAATCACTTTTTCTCCAGCAACGATTTTTACTTTTGTTTCCACTTCATCTGTAATATGCAACTCTATTCCTTCAGAAATATTAATTTTATCAAATGTGCTAACTGTAATTTCCTTTGAAATTATTGTTCCCGAAGATTCTAGTAATTGATTTTCATCACAACTTATAAGAAAGAATAAACTTAGTATTACAATTAGTTTTTTCATAATTTTACTCCTATTCCAATTTCTAATGCCTCAGCTTTAGCGGCATGTGTTTTTAAAGATAGATTACTAAAAAAAGTAGCATTCCAATGGTATTTTGTTCCAATACGTTGGTAGATGGGTCCTAAAAAATCAAAAGGTTCATATACATAATAACCTACTTGTGCTTCAACTGAAAATTTATTAATTAATAATTCGTAACCCGCAAAAAGTCCTATGCGTTTAAAATCGGTATCAGCCGCAATATTTTCATTAGGATAAGCAACGGATTTATATTTGATATATTCTTTTAAATAATACATGGCAAATAAATCAACTCCGAGTTGTATTTTACTTTTTTGACTAAACTGTTTATCGGCATAAAAACTTAGTTCATAGAAAGGCTTTTGACCACTTCCTATAATGTCGCTTTCATTAATTCCTGTTCGAAATACAATATTATATCGCAAAGGGAAAGTACTTTTTGTTGAATCTACTTTTACTAGTTTATATTCCATAAATTCATCAGCAAAAGAATAATTCAACCCTAATTGAAACGATAAAGTGTTTGTACTTGTATTTGGCGATTTTATATTGGCATTAGAATGATGAAAAAAAGATATCCCTGTTTGAAAACCTAAATTTCCTATAACTTTTTCTTTTCTATAATTTAGTAAAAAATAGGTTGAGGGCATAATTTTGGTACTATATGCTAAGTTTCTAAAATTATTATTTTTATCATACGGATTGGTATTATAAGCTATTCCTTGTCCTACTCGAAACACTAAATTTCGTTTTAAAAAATAAAAATTATAATGCCCATATAATCCATATAAGTCTCCAAGGGTTTCATTTTTATTCTTTTGATGGTGCAATGAAAAACCATAATCTGGAAAATTAAAGTTGGATTGCCATTCTTGCTTTCCAAATGTTTTTTTATTAAAACTCAACAAAATGCCTTCTGGATGTTTAGTAATCAAATGTTTTATCGATTGATTGTGTGGCAAAATTTTTCCATACAAATAATCTGCATCAACCGAAAATTGAGCTTTTGCCGTTGAAAACACTAGTAAGAAAAATAAAATTTGCTTCATATTGAAAGCAAATATATTTAAAAAAAAGATCTTTATGCTATTAGACATCATTATGAGCTAACCGGTTTTTGAAATCTTTTAAATCTCTAAAAAATTTCTTTAGCTATAGCTTTAATGTTATCTGCTTTTCCCATAGAATAGTAATGTAAAACAGGAATTCCTGCCGCTACTAATTCTTTACTTTGTTGCAAACACCATTCTATTCCAATTTGTTTTACAGCATCATTATCTTTTGCTTTTACAATTGCCATAATTAAATCATCTGGTAAATCTACCTTAAATCGATGTGGTATTAAATTCAATTGTTTCTTCGTAGCAATAGGTTTTAAACCTGGAATTATAGGAACTGTTATTCCTGCTTTTCTGCATTTATCTACAAAATCAAAGAATTTTTTATTATCAAAAAACATTTGGGTTATAATATAATCTGCTCCATTTTTAATTTTTTGCTTCAAGAAATGTAAATCGCTATCCATGCTTGGTGCTTCCATGTGTTTTTCTGGATATCCTGAAACCCCTATGCAAAAATTGGTACACGATGAGTTTTGTAAATCTTCATCTAAATAAATTCCTTTGTTCAAATTGTCAATTTGCTTTACTAAATCTGAAGCATATTCATTCCCTTCTTTTTCGGGTTTAAAGTAAGTTTCGTTTTTTAAAGCATCTCCTCTAAGTGCTACTACATTATCAATTCCAAGAAAATCTAAATCTATTAATAAATTTTCGGTGTCTTCTTTAGTAAATCCACCACACAAAATATGTGGAATGGCATCTACATCGTACTTGTTTTGAATTCCAGCACAAATCCCAACTGTTCCCGGACGTTTTTTTACAATTTTCTTTTGCAACAAACCATTGGGTAATTCTTTAAACTCATATTCTTCTCGATGATAGGTTACATCAATAAAAGGTGGATTAAATTCCATTAATGGATCTATACTGTCAAAAATAGATTGTATATTTTGCCCTTTTAATGGTGGTAGTATTTCAAATGAAAATAAAGATTTTCCTTTTGCGTTTTCTATATGTTGTGTTACTTTCATTATTTTGGTTGTTGGTTGGTTGTTAGCCTAATTTTCCGTCTACTAACAACTATAAACTATTATTAATCTGCTATATTAGGTGCAAGCCATTTCGTGGCAACTTCAGTTGAAATTCCTCTTCTCTTGGCATAATCTATTACTTGATCTTCTTTAATTTTTCCTAATCCAAAATATTTACTTGCTGGATTAGCAAAATAATATCCTGAAACGGATGAAGCTGGCCACATTGCCATACTCTCGGTTAATGTTACTCCTATCTCTTTTTCTACATTTAAAAGTTTCCAGATTGTTGGTTTTTCTAAATGGTCTGGACAAGCAGGATAACCTGGCGCAGGACGAATTCCTTTATACGCTTCTTTAATTAACTCTTGATTAGACAAACTTTCATCTGAAGCGTAACCCCAAATTTCTTTTCTAACTTTTAAATGTAAATATTCAGCAAAGGCTTCTGCTAATCTATCAGCTAATGCTTTTACCATGATAGAATTGTAATCGTCTAATTGTTTTTCGTACTCTTTAGCCTTTTCTTCAACTCCAAATCCTGCTGTAACACAAAAGCATCCTATATAATCTTGAATTCCTGAATCTTTTGGAGCAATAAAATCGGCTAATGCAATGTTAGGTGCTCCAACTGTTTTTTGCGATTGTTGTCTTAAAGTTAAGAAGGTTAGTGATTGGTGGTTGGTGGTAATTAGTTCTATATCGTCGTCATTAACTGTATTTGCAGGAAAAATTCCTATAATACCTTTGGCTGTAAACCATTTTTCTACAACTATTTTATCTAACATAAACAAAGCGTCGTTGTATAAATTAGTAGCATCAGTTCCAACTACCTCATCCGTTAATATTTTTGGAAACTTCCCGAACAATTGCCAAGATTGAAAAAAGGGTGTCCAGTCTATAAAAGGAATTAATTCAGAAAGTTCAACATCTATAGTTTTTGTCCCAATGAAATTAGGTTTTGAAGGCTGGAAATTGCTCCAATCTAATTGCAACTTATTTTTACGCGCTTGTTCAATCGTAAGGTAATTTTTATCGCGACTCCTGTTTAAATAGCCTTCTCTAAGAGAATCATATTCTTCTCGAATAGCTTTTACATAGTTTTCTTTCGTTTCTTTTTGCAATAAATTACTGGCAACAGTTACAGCACGTGAGGCATCATTAACATGAACTACGGTTTGTTTATACTCTGGTGCTATTTTTACAGCTGTATGTGCGCGAGAAGTTGTAGCGCCTCCAATCATTATTGGAATTTTAATATTTAGCTTATCCATTTCTTTTGCTAGATAAACCATTTCGTCTAATGAGGGTGTAATTAACCCGCTTAATCCTATAATGTCTACATTTTCTTTAATAGCTGTTTCAATAATTCTCTCTGGCGGAACCATAACACCCAAATCAATGATTTCAAAATTATTACATCCTAAAACTACGGCTACAATATTTTTACCAATATCATGTACATCTCCTTTTACGGTTGCCATAAGTACTTTTCCTGCTCTTGATGAGTTCCCTGTTTTTTCAGCTTCTATGTATGGAAATAAATAGGCTACTGCTTTTTTCATTACACGAGCTGATTTTACTACTTGTGGCAAAAACATTTTACCGCTTCCAAATAAATCTCCTACTACATTCATTCCTGCCATTAGATTGACTTCAATTACTTCAATGGCTCTGGCTGAATTTGATCTAGCTTCTTCTACATCTATTTCTATAAACTCATCAATTCCTTTTACTAATGAATGGGTTAATCTTTCTTGAATTGAACCATTCCTCCATTCTTGAATTTGTTTTTCGTTAACTTTAACATCTCCTTTAAAACTCTCCGCTAAATCTAATAAACGTTCAGTTGCATCTTCTCTTCTGTTCAACAAAACATCTTCTACATGTTCAAGAAGATCTTTATCAATTTCATCATAAATCTCTAACATTTCAGGATTTACTATTCCCATTGTCATCCCGTTTTTAATAGCGTGATACAAAAACGCTGAATGCATAGCTTCTCGTACTTTGTCATTTCCTCTAAATGAAAACGAGACATTACTTACTCCTCCAGAAACGCCAGCATAGGGTAAATTTTCTCTAATCCATTTTGTTGCTCTAAAAAAATCTAATGCATTTAATTTATGTTCATCCATTCCTGTTGCTACAGGAAAAATATTGGGATCAAAAATGATATCTTCTGCAGGAAAACCTACTTTATCAACTAAAATACCATAGCTTCTCTTACATATTTCAATACGTCTTTCATAATTATCAGCCTGACCTTCTTCATCAAAAGCCATTACAATAACAGCTGCTCCATATCTTTTAATCAATTTAGCATGATGAATAAATGCTTCTTCTCCTTCTTTTAAAGAAATAGAATTAACAACCCCTTTCCCTTGAATTACTTTTAATCCTGCTTCTATGATTTCCCATTTGGAACTATCAATCATAACAGGAACTCTGGCAATATCGGGTTCTGCGGCAATTAGATTTAGGAATTTTGTCATGGCATAAACACCATCAAGCATTCCTTCATCCATATTTACATCGATGATTTGTGCACCACCTTCTACTTGATTACGAGCAATATCTAAAGCTTCATCATATTTTTCTTCTTTAATCAACCGAAGAAATTTACGCGAACCTGTTACGTTTGTTCGTTCCCCAACATTAACGAAATTGGTTTCTGGTGTAATAATTAATGGTTCTAAACCTGATAACTTTAGATAGTTGGTTGTTGGTTGTTGGTTGGTTAAATCAATTTTCATGATTATAGTTTTTTATAATAATTGATAAATCCATTTAGTATTTTTTTGCAAGTTTCAGTTTGAGCAATTATTGTGTTAAAATCATTTTCTAAAATATATTTTTGATCTAAAGCTAAATAAAATTGTGTTTCCAATTTAAAAAGTGAACCTCTTGATATATGAAGAAAACGTATTGTATCTTTTAAAGTTCGTCTTCCACAACCTTCTGTTATATTTGAAGGAATAGAAATTGCACTTCTTCTAATCTGACTTGTTAAACTATATAGTTCTTCTTTTGGGAACATTTTGACCGTATCATAAACTAAACTTGTAAGTTTTCTAGCCTCTAACCAAACTTCTAATTTAATATAATTCATTAACTTCTTTTTTTACTAAAAATTACAAACTAACAACCATTCTTGGTTTAAATTGAGAAGCTACTTCTGCTATTAATTGAATATGTTCTGGAGTTGTTCCACAACAGCCTCCGATAATATTCACCAAATTATCTTGTAAATATTCTCGAATTAAAGTCTGCATTTCTTGAGGCGTTTGATCATATTGACCAAAGGCATTGGGTAAACCTGCATTTGGATGTGCGGAAATATTTAATTGTGTATTATGTGCTAATCTTTTTAAATAAGGTTTTAGTTGATCTGCTCCTAATGCACAATTAAAACCAATACTTAATAAAGGAATATGTGCAATAGAAATTAAAAAAGCTTCTACCGTTTGACCAGATAAGGTTCTGCCAGAAGCATCTGTTATTGTTCCTGAAACCATTACTGGAATAGTTATATTTCTTTCTTCTTTAACTTCTTCAATAGCAAAAAGGGCTGCTTTTGCATTTAATGTATCAAAAATGGTTTCTACTAATAATACATCGCAACCACCATCTATTAAAGCTTCTACTTGTTGTTTGTAGGCTACACGTAAATCATCAAATGTTACAGCTCGAAAACCAGGATCATTTACGTCTGGTGACATAGAAGCCGTTCTGTTTGTGGGACCAATTGAACCTGCTACAAATCGGGGTTTATCTGTAAATTCATCTGCAACTTGACGGGCAATTTTAGCAGATTGATAGTTTAATTCATAAACTATATCTTCTAAATGATAATCTGCCATACCAATAGTTGTTCCAGAGAATGTATTGGTTTCAACAATATCTGCTCCTGCTTGAAAATACAAACGGTGTACTTGTTTAACGGCTTCGGGTTGAGTTATGGAAAGTAAATCATTGTTCCCTTTTAATGGATGTGGAAAATCTTTGAAACGAGTTCCTCGAAAATCTTCTTCTGAAAAATTATTACGTTGTAACATCGTTCCCATTGCTCCATCGAGAACTAAAATTCTTTCTTTTATTGCTTCTTGAATTAAGGACATTAATTATTTTGTCTTTTATATCATGTTATCAAGAAATTAGAAAAAATTTCGTTGAGTTATCTTTTTCTAACTACTGAAATTTATTCAGTATTAAGAATAGAATGTAGCACCTTTCTCATATAAGAAATAAGAGGTTGCTAAGCTTTCATCGAGTCTAATCTCTCCAGCTTTCGTGATAACAATCATTATTTTTATGAACTATGCAAAGATAGAATTAATTTCTTTCTAGTGAAATATTTTCTATCTTTTAATGTAATTGTATTTAAATACAAACTTTTTTTCTTTACTATTCTATTTTTTTAAAATTATTTTCCGTTATCTTATACTATTTAATTATTTTAAATTAAAACAATACAGCTTCCTTAATTTTTATTTTTCCTGCAATTTTTAAAATATCTGATAAAACACCTCGAGCCGTTACTTCTTTTCCCGCTCCTGCTCCTTGAATTACAATTGGAATTTCACCATAAGATTGCGTATATATTTCTATTAAGTTATCTGCTCCTTTTAATTGACCTAAGGCTGTACTTTTAGGTGTTGATATAAGTTTCACTTCTACCTTTTTTGACTCCACATCTAATTCTCCAATATACCTAAGTACATGATCTTCTGCTTGTGAAATTTTAGCAATCTCAAATGGTTTATCAAATAATAATTTATTTGTTGCATATTCTTGCTTTGTGTTACTTTCATTTAATTCTGGTAAAAGTAATGAAGAAATAACGATATCAGAAAATTCAATTTTTTGCTCCATTTCTCTTGCTAAAATTAATAATTTTCTAGCTACATCATTCCCTGATAAATCTTCACGAGAATCTGGCTCTGTATATCCATTTTTCTCTGCTTCTGTTATTACTTTTGAAAAACTTATTTCTTCTGCAGAAAATCTATTAAAAATATAACTTAATGATCCTGAAAAAACACCTCTTATTTTTGTAATTTTTTCTCCTGCAAAATACAAATCATTAACTGTTTGAACTACTGGCAATCCTGCTCCAACATTTGTTTCATACAAAAATGACTTATCAAAATTTCTAAGTGCTCTTCTCAAGTCTTCATAAAAATCATAATGTAAGGTGTTGGCTTTTTTATTAGCTGCCACAATATTAAATCCGTTTTGAATTAAAGGGATATAACTTTTAACTATTTCTGTACTTGCTGTTGCATCAACTGCAATTAAATTTTCTAATTGATGCTTTTGTGTGTATTCTATAATATCTTCTATTTTAAATGGAATGGCTGCTTGTGCAAAGTTAGCTTCCCATTGATTTCTAACTCCTTCTCTTTCAAAAAAAGCCAATGTTGAGTTAGTGATAATGGGAAATCGTAAATCAATATTCTTCTTTTCAAGAAAAAATTTATGGCTTTCAATAATTTGATTGATTAATGTACTTCCTACGTTTCCAATACCAAATAGTACTACATTTATTTTAAGTGCTGACATGTTTTATTTGTTTTTGTTTGTTAAAAATTGGTTCTAAAATGTTATTTAATTGTTGAAATTCAATCAGAAAGGCATCATGACCGTGAATGGATTTAATTTCGTGGTAAAAAATATTTGATTTAATAAATCTTAATTGTTCATAGGTTGCTCGGTTTTCTTCTGCTATAAAAAATAAATCTGTATCTACTGAAACAATATGTATTGAAGCCGAAATTTTACTAATTGTCTTTACAAAGTCTTTAGATTCTCTAGTAATATCAACCGTTTTAAGCAAATGGTTCATTAATTTATAGGCTGATAACTGGAATCTGTTTTTTAGTTTTTCACCATGATTAACTAACCAGTTTTCAATTTGAAATTCATTAGAATCAAACTTTTCTTCTCTATTGAACTTTTGTTTTAATGATTGTGGAGTTCTATACAAAAGCATAGCATGAATTCTAGCATCCTCAATTGGACTATCTGAATTGTTTAATATTTTATCTTGTACTAAAGTATTTGCAATTACCCAATCTGTAGCTTTCCAATCTGTAGCAATTGGAATTAGATTTTGTATTTTATGAGGTTCAAGACTTGCCATTTCCCATGCAATTCCTCCTCCAAGACTTCCTCCTATTAATGCAAATACTTCCTTAATTTTTAAATAAGACAAACCTTCCCAAAAAATTCTTGCTATATCTTTTGCTGTAAAATCTGTGTAATTTCCTATACTATTTTCGGCATCTTCTTCATAACCATTTCCTGGAATATTAAAGGCTACTATCGTATAGAAATTAGTGTCAATTGTTTTGTTTTCTCCTATTAAATCATTCCACCATCCTTCATCTCCTGTTACATTTGAGTTTCCAGTCAATGCGTGATTTACCACCACCACTGGAGACGAACCTATGGGTTGTCCAAATATTTGATAGTATAATGGGATATATTTTTTGAGTTTTCTGTTTTCCAAATTAAAATCAAAAACATCTATTTTTTCTAGTCTTTTCATTTGTGTTATTTTATTAATGTGATATTTATTCTAAAAAAACTGCCCTTAGCCTTTTACAAACCAAAGGCAGTTCAAACAAACAAAACAGTAATTAACTGATTTCAATATTTTCAAACTCTTTTATTAAACTAACTTGAATTGGAGTTGTATTTTTTAAATTATCATAAACTGGACATCGCTTTTCAACAATTTTCAACCAATTTTGTAGCTCTTCATAAGAAGCTTCTGTGTCTGGCTTTATTACTACTTCAATATTTTTAAATCCTGCTCTTTCTTTTGTTTCAATCCCATTATACTTATCTGTATTAATGTTTCCTGAAACTTCTACCTGTAATGCTTTCAATTCAATATTTAATTCTTTTGCTACTATTGTTCCAACTGCATTTATACAACCTGCATAGCCTACTAAAACATATTCAATTGGACTTGGCGCGTTGAGTTCTTGATAGTTTTTATTTTTACTGATTCGAACATCAAATCGCTCTGTTTTTACTAAAAATTGATCTCCTTTTCTCGCTGAACCAAGAATACTTACTGTTTTTATACTCATATTTATACTTTTTGCGTCTGCTTAATTGTTACAAATACCGCTTTTAAATCGGCTTTTAAATCTTCTATATCTTCAAGACCTACTGATAAGCGAATTAAATCTTTGGTAACACCTGTTGATTCCTGTTCTGCATCTGATAATTGTTGATGCGTAGTGCTTGCTGGATGTATAATTAAAGATTTTGTATCACCAATATTAGCTAGTAATGAAAATATTTTTGTTTCATCAGCTACTTTTTTAGCAGCTTCAAATCCTCCTTTTAATCCAAAAGTTACTATTCCACTTTTTCCTTCTGGAAGATATTTATCGGCAAGTTTTTTATACTTTGATGTTTCTAATCCTGGATAATTAACCCATGCAACTTCTTCTTGTTTTGTTAACCATTCAGCTAAAGCCAATGCATTTTCTGAATGTTTTTTAATTCGGATTTCTAATGTTTCTAATCCTTGAATAGTTTGAAACGCATTAAATGGACTTAAAGCTGCACCAAAATCGCGCAATCCTTCAATTCTAACTTTGGCTATAAAAGAAGCAGCTCCAAGAGCTTCATAATATTTCAAACCATGATACCCTGCTGATGGTTCAGTAAACTCAGGAAATTTACCATTGCTCCAATCAAAATTTCCTGCATCAATGATTGCCCCTCCAAGTGAAGTTCCGTTTCCAGTGATGTATTTTGTAAGTGAATGGATTACAATATCTGCTCCGTGTTGAATAGGATTTAATAAATATGATGTTGCCACTGTATTATCAACAATAAAAGGAACTTTGTAAGCTTTTGCTTGTTTCGAAATTGCTTCTAAATCTAACACATCTAATTTTGGATTTCCTAAACTTTCTACAAAGAAGGCTCTTGTATTTTCTTGTGTTGCTTGAGTAAAATTATCTGGATTAGAGGGATCAACAAATGTGGTTGTTATTCCTAATCTTGGTAATGTTACTTTAAGTAAATTATATGTCCCTCCATATAAGCTATTGGAAGCTACAATATGATCCCCTGCTTTTAACAAGACCAATAAGGTTGTTGCTATTGCTGCTGTTCCTGAAGCTGTTACAACAGCACCAATACCTCCCTCAAGAGCTGCCAATCGTTGTTCCAGAATGTCATTTGTTGGATTATTTAAACGGGTATAAATAAATCCTGCTTCTGCTAAACCAAATAAATTGGCCGCATGATCTGAATTGTTAAACACATAAGATGATGTTTGATAAATAGGGACAGCTCTTGTTCCTGCATTTTTTGTTACGTCATGTCCTGCATGTAAAGCGTTTGTTGCAAATTTTTGTGTACTCATGATTTTTAATATTTAATTAATATGATTTTTTAGGTTTCAAAATGTGAAATAAATTCAGCGTAAAAAAAAAGTCCCTTTGGAAAAATTACCTAAGGGACTTTATAATAGATTGAACTATGATTTAAGGATTCCTTTTATGGTAATGACAAATAGTAATGCTACACATGGTGCGCATCATCATACAAGGCATTATTCTCTTTGTTGTTATTTTGTTCATTATTATTTATTTTAAATTATTGTAAATAAAAAAAGCCTCCGCAGATTGCAGAGGCTTAATTGGATATTTTAAAAATTAAAATTAAAACTATACAATAGGTGTCCTCTGCGGAAATATCCACATCATCATACACATATTATAATTAATTAATCTCATTTTCGTATTATTAACTGTTTGCAAATTTAGAATAATTTTCTATATATATAAAATAAATAGTATATTTTTCTAAATTTTGTTATATTTTACTTTTAAAATAGAATAAAAAACTATTAAACTAATTTTTAAAGGAAAGTAATTCTAGCAAATTTCACTTCTTTAAATTATCTTAAAGAATACTCTTACACTAAATACAATTACCCAAAAGGAACCTATAAAAAAATATCATTTAATTAATACTTTGTCAACCAAAATCTCCGATACATTTACAATTCTGAGAATGATTGAACAATTACTTTTATTTTTATCTAATTATTATTACTTAACTTTTCAAAAGCTTTTATTATATTTTCAACGGGTTCAACACCAATTGATAATCGAAGTAAATTAGGATTAATTCCTAACTCAAGTAGTTTTTGTTTTCCTTCTTCCGTTTTTAAACAATCATAATGTGCCAAATACACATAAGGCATTGCTATTGTAAATTCGATTCCCAAACTTGGTCCTTTTGCTAGATTTAATTTATCATAATAATAAGCTAAATCTTTATCAAAAAGAATTGAAATTACGCCAGGAAAAGCGTCTTTAGATTTTCTTATTTTTAAAAAATTTTCATTTGAATCCAAACTATTAACCGAATATATTTTTTTAATTATAGTTTGTTTTTTAAGATAGTCATAAACAGCTTTAGAATTTTGGGAAACCGTTTTTACTCTATCTTCATACTGTTCAATTTGAAATGCTAATCGTTGAATCTCTCCATCAAAAGCTGGAACAATAAATTTTTGGAATTTACTTTTATTAACTTGAACCATTTCGCTTTTTTCATTTAAAACCATTGCACCCATAAGCAAGTCTCCATTACCACAAGCAAACTTAGTTAAACTTTCAACGGCAATATCACAATAAGGCATAACATCAATATTAAAAGGCGTAGCCATAGTTACATCTACAATTAAAACAATATCATATTTCTTACAAAGATTGAACAACCAAGGTAAATCTACACAATGCATTAGCGGATTTGTTATTACTTCTGTAACTAAAGTTGCCACATCTAAATGATTTTTTTCTAACCAATTTTCAAGTTGTAACTTATCATGAACATTAATTTGTACGTAAAAATTTTCATTTCTTTTTTCGATAATTTCCATAGTATCAACATATAGCCAACCGAGTTGAATAACTGTTGTCCTATTTTCTTCCTTACGTATATTTACAATAGTTTCACTGGCGGAAAAAAGAGCATTCATTCCACAATTAGTTAGTAATATATCATCTTCTAAGGCCACTGAGTAAGCTTTAGACAAAATATTTTTAATCCTTTTTTCTGGCAAATTAGTAATTTTATTTTCTTGAAATATATTTTCAATTTGCCCCAATTTATACAATGTGTTTTCAGCTTTTCTTGAACTAATTAACAAGCCTACATTCCTAATATAATCAGTACACTTTTTTACAAATTGAGTGTCATTTTCTAAGATTAAGAATATGTTTCCATCTTCTTCTATATATTCAAATTGCGTTTGAACAAGATACTCTAAAATAGATTTAGCATGAAGTGACGCTATAGGCAAAACTACTTTATCTTGCGAAATTTGATTTTTTGACTGAATGTAGTTTACTAATTTTTCAACCCATTTATTCTGGAAAAATCTTGGATAACCTGATTCCATTTGTAAAATAGTTTCTTTATTTCCTTTTTCATAATCAATCACATTTTGCAATAACGGCATACTTACAGAAACTGCGTGTGGATTATCTATTGGTAATGAAACTCCAAAAGGAATAAACTGAAAATAATTGCTCATGTTTTAACATTTTAATGCTTGAATAATGTCTTGAATTAAATCATCTGTATCCTCTAAACCTACAGCCATTCTAACTGTTGAATAACTTAATCCTTTAGCTGCTAAATCTTCTTCGGTATTTGTTGCATGACTCATTCTGGAAGGGATTTCAAGTCGAGAATCTGCTGAACCGAAAGAGACTTTTTCTCCAAATAGCTTGCTTTTTTTTATAAAGCGCTCTGCTTTTTCAGCTGATTTTAGCTCGATAGTTAAAACAGAAGGTATTATTTTTAATTGCTTTTTTGCCAATTCATATTGAGGATGTGAAGGTATTCCTGGAAATTTAACCTCTAAAACTTCATCATGCTTTTCTAAAAATTTAGCAATTTTTATAGCACTTGCTTCTTGGGCTTTCATTCTGTATGTTAATGTGGATAATCCTAATGAAACTATAAAAACATCAAATGGACTTTGTGCTCTTCCTTGTGCATTAGCAGTATATTTAAATTTTTCATCCCAAAATTGCTCTTTTGAAACTATCGCTCCTGCAGTTGCACTTCCATGACCTGAAATAAATTTAGTCGTTGAAAAAACAGAAAAATCTGCTCCTAATTCTAGCGGTTTTTGTGAAGCAAATGTTGCCATACTATTGTCTACTGCAAATAAGGATTCGTGTTTTTTAACCAATTTACCAACGGATTTAACATCAACAATTTTTAAACTTGGATTAGTTGGTGATTCACAAACCACTAGCTTAATCTCGTTATTTTTTAAAATATCTTCAACTTCTTTCAAATTAGTAAAATCGGCATAATGTGCCGTAATGTTGTTTTTTTCAAATAAAATAGACAGCAAACGATATGTCCCTCCATAACAATCTTTTTCAATCAATATATGATCGTTGTTTTTTAAAACTGTTTCAAATAATAAAGCAATCGCGGCTATTCCTGTATTAGTACAAACACAACCAAAACCGTTTTCTGCTTTAGCAAAAATGGTTTCTAATGCATTTCGAGTAGGATTATCTGACCTTGAGTAATCGTAAACTTGCTCATTTGACACTTGTCGTTTTAAGTCAAATGTTGCCGTATTATAAATCGGTAAATGAGAAGCTCCATAACTATCCTTGATGTTTGAGTTTTGAGCGATGTTGGCTAATAATGTTTCTAGTTGCATTTTGTGTTTTTGAATTTTGTCGTTGTTATTTGCTTTTTGGGTATAAAAAAACCCCTGCGATTGCAGAGGTTTATTTTGAATATATTTTAAAATTTAAAATTAAACAATAATGTCCTCTGCGGAAAATTTCCACATCATCATAGACATATTGTTCATTGTAAAATTCATTCTTTTTTTATCCTTTTGGTTTGGCAAATGTGTAAACAAAATTTGAAATAAAAAAATAAAATTTAAAATATTAACATTTTAACTCTTTATAAATTTAGTTGTTGCAACACCCTCATCTGTCTTAACATTAAGCATATAAACACCTGATGTTAAATCTAACACATTAATTTCCATTTCTGAATTAAATCCTGTTTGAATACTTTTAACTGTTCTTCCATTAATATCTACTAATGAAATTTCATTTATAGTTAAACCGTTTTTAACTGATAAGTTTAACACGTTATTTGTTGGATTAGGGTATATTGAAAAATTGTTAGCAAAGAAAGATTCTGTACTTGCAACCGTTGTAGCAGTAACTTTAAAATCATCAACTGCAAAACCAAATTGATCATCAGAAACACAGTTAATAGAAATATAAACTGTTTGACCTGCATAAGCGTCTAGGTTATATGTATATTGAGTCCAAGTAAGTGCTGGTGTTGTTGTAATATAAGTTCCTGCAGAAATTACTGTAAAGCTTGTAGTTGCTGATGTTGTTGTAGATACACCTACTTTAAATTTCTCAGCACCATAAGTTGCATCACATGACTTAGCCCAAAATGTTAAAGTATTTCCTGAAGCTCCTAATGCTATTTGTGGTGAAATTAACCAATCATCATTTAAAGCAGCTCCTGGTCCAGAAGCAGCAAAACAAACCATATGTTTAGTACCTGTTCTCGCTGTCCAATTACTGGTTGCCGAAGCTGTTAATGGAGGAGTTGTTGTTGTTGGATTAAATACTTGAAAAGATTTAGCAACACCTGAATTAGCAAAGGTTACTCCTGTAAATCCATAAGTTGATTTTAAATCAACATCGGTTAGTGTCCAACTTCCCACACCTGTAATAGCAAAGTCTGTGTAAGTTTCAAAAGAATCTTCAAACAAAACTGTTTGAGAAAAAAGATTTGAATTAACGCCTAATAGCGCCAACCCTAAAAGTAATGTTTTTTTCATAATTATAATTTTTAAAATATGGTTATATTAATCAAAAATAATGCTTTTTTAAAAACATTGTAAACTTTAATACTTTTTTTAACATATATAGTTGAGTTTTATGTAAAACATTTATACCTTTGCATCATCTTAGAGGAAAAATTTGAACTGATTGCAACCTCATAAAAAAATGCTAAAGCAGAAACTCTCCTTTAGCATTGCGTGCAATTCAAAATTTTCTTCTTATCATTTATTACTAACAGGTACTGAAATAAATTCAGTATAAAAATAATATTATGGCATATTTATTTACGTCTGAATCAGTAAGTGAAGGACATCCAGACAAAGTAGCAGATCAAATTAGTGATGCATTAATCGATAATTTTTTAGCTTTTGATGCTGATTCTAAAGTTGCATGTGAAACTTTGGTCACAACAGGTCAGGTAATTTTAGCAGGTGAAGTAAAATCAAACACCTATCTTGATGTGCAACAAATTGCAAGAGATGTAATCAGAAAAATTGGTTATACCAAAAGCGAATATATGTTTGAGGCTAATTCTTGTGGAATTTTGTCAGCTATTCATGAACAATCTGCGGATATCAATCAAGGTGTTGATAGAGCAAGTAAAGAGGAACAAGGTGCTGGTGACCAAGGTATGATGTTTGGTTATGCAACAAATGAAACTAAAAACTATATGCCTCTTGCATTAGATTTATCTCATGCTTTATTAATTGAATTAGCGAATTTAAGAAGAGAAAATAAAGAAATTACTTATTTGCGTCCTGATGCAAAATCCCAAGTGACTTTAGAGTATTCCGATGACAATAAGCCTGTTCGAATTGATGCTATTGTAATCTCTACTCAACATGATGATTTTGCTCCTGAAGCTGAAATGTTAGCTAAAATTAAAAACGATTTAGTTTCTATCTTAATTCCAAGAATTAAAGATCAATATCCTCAATATGCTCATTTATTCAATGATGACATTACCTACCACATCAATCCAACTGGAAAATTTGTAATCGGTGGACCACACGGTGACACAGGTTTGACAGGAAGAAAAATTATCGTAGATACTTATGGTGGAAAAGGAGCTCACGGTGGTGGTGCTTTTTCTGGGAAAGACCCAAGTAAAGTTGACCGTTCTGCTGCTTATGCAACAAGACACATTGCTAAAAATTTAGTTGCTGCTGGCTTATGTGAGGAAATTTTAGTACAAGTTTCTTATGCAATTGGTGTTGCAAAACCTACATCAATCAATGTGAATACTTATGGAACTTCAAAAGTTAATATGACGGATGGTGAAATTAGCAAAGTAGTTGAAGGAATTTTTGATATGCGTCCATACTTTATTGAACAACGTTTAAAATTGAGAAACCCTATATATAGCGAAACAGCTGCTTATGGTCACATGGGAAGAACTCCTGAAACGGTAACCAAAACTTTTTCTGCTCCTGGTGGAAAAGAAAAAACAGTAACTGTTGAATTATTTACTTGGGAAAAATTAGACTTTGTAGATAAAGTTAAAACTGCATTTGGGCTTTAATTTTATAAAAACTATTCAAAATAAAAAAAACCTGATTCTTTATTTGAATCAGGTTTTTTTTTATTTTTGAAAATCTTATAAATTATATTTCACGCTTAAAATAACGTATCTTGGTTGAACTACATAGCTAGAAAAGGTACTAATACCTGCAATTTGGCTAAAGCTATTATTATTTAATGCTTTTGTATTCAACAAATTAGTTCCAGATATTTTATATTCCCATTTACTGTCTTTCTTTTGATAAATTAAACTAGAACTCAAGAAATCGTATTCTGAATTAATTGTTTTGCTTTTGTTTCTGTTATGATAAAAATTATAATCTGACACAAAAGAAAAAGCATCTAGGAAATAATATTCTAACCCAACTGTTGGACTATCTGTATAAAATGTATCTGTAAAGTTATCATTGATAGTGTATGAATACCCTACTGATAGATTTGGAATCTTTTTGTAATTTGTAGAAACTTTCACATTATAACTTTGTGTAAATGATTCTGTTGACTGAATTTGATCTGGTTCATTTAACGAAGCTCTTATGTTATTGAATTTACTCCAATTCATACTTAATCCTGCAGATGCTTTATAGTATTTTGCAAATGAACGACCATAATTAAATGCTCCTGATATTGTTTCGTCTGCAAAATTTGAATCTATATTAACTGAAGATGATGTTTGATTTGCTCCTGTTAACAATGCTTTACTTTTAATAGCATCCACTTGTTTTGTATAGGTTAAATATCCAAAAATGTTTTCAAAATTAAACATATTATATTTAAAATAACGCAGACTGTGTGATTGAGAAAGCGAGTTTTCTAAATTTCTATTTCCGCTAAACAAACTGTTATAATTTGAAAAAACATAACCTTCAGCTAGTTTTGTTATATCGGTAAAATTGTTTTGCAAAGAAAAATTATAGGTTAATGTTTCCGATTTTTTAATTTGATATAGCGCATATACATCAGGCAAGAACCTTGTAAAACTCATACTATTTGAAGTTCCCAATTGATGGTCTTTAGTTTGATAATTATGAACACTAAACCCTGGATTTATTGTAAACTTCCCTTTGATGAATTTATAGTGTAATCCTAAAAACACATCATTAAAGGCATAATCAACATCATTAGTGTTTTCCACATCAGTTAAATTATTTGTTGTTCCATTATCTAAAATTTGAAAAATACTTGAGTTGAAATTTTGATATGAATAGGTGTTTCCTAAAGTAAGGTTTAAATTACTTTTTGGGGTTAACATATAATAATAATCGAATTTTGAATCCAGTTTATTTGTTTTTACAAAACGGTTTTGATTGATATCATTTCTGTTTTGATTTTCGGTATATCCAGAAAACAAAAAGGGCTGTGTTTCTAAATTGGCATTATAAAAAGGATCTTCTTCTTGATATAAGTGTTGCATTTCAAAAGCAAAAACACTTTTACTATTAAGAGTATAATAATAATTAAAATTCTGATTTAATGATAAAGGGTTTTGTTTTTTATTTGTATAAACGTCTGACAAAACAGAAGAGAACAAGGTTTGATCTTCTCTTTGATCTGAGAACTTAACTAATGCATCATAGTCAACATGTAGCTTATCTGATGGCACATAACTTGTACTTAATTTCAACAATGTTTGAGTACTCAACTGATTTGAAACTTCTTGTTTTGTTTCATCTGGTAGAGGATCTGGTCTTTCTGTTATGGTATTAGTTTGTGTTTGTGTTTTGTTTCCTAAAACAATTGCAAAACCGCTAAATGTCAATGCTTTTGAAGGGTTGTAACTAAAATTAGCTGCTCCAAATTTGGTATCAATATTTGCTGCTTGATTATTGTTTAAGTTTCCTATTCCTAAATCATTAGAAGAAACGCTAAAATTAGAACCTCCTTTTCGCATCATATTTTTAAATCCCCCTGTAAATTTAAAATAATCTCTAGTGGTTAATGGTAATTCTCCTATGTTGTTGAAGTTACTAATTACATTTATACTAAGCTTAGGGTTGTAATAAAACAATTTTGGATTTACAATATACCTGTCTTCTGTATGCCCAACTCCAGCCCCAGCTGTAATATCTCCAAACCAAAAATTCTTTTTCCCTTCCTTCAATTTGATGTTAATGGCAACATTTTCTTCATTGTTTTCTAATCCTTTTAAATTAGACACTTCATTATAGTTTCTTAATACTTGAATCTTATCTAAAGCATTTGCTGGAATATTTTTTGTTGCAATTTTTGTATCTCCATCAAAAAAATCTTTCCCTTCTACCATCACTTTTTGAACAGATTTCCCTTCAACGGTTATATTCCCATCTGTATCAACCTCAACTCCTGGTAATTTTTTAAGAACGTCTTCAAGCTTACGCTCTGTTCCATTAGTAAATGAATCTGAATTATAAATAATGGTGTCTCCTGAAATAGAAACAGGCATTTCATATACTACTTCAACTTCTTTTAGCATATTACCTTCTTTTAAAACTATGTTATAATTCATAGCTTTATCTATAGTTGTAACTTGTTTTTCTATAGTTTGATATCCTATGTAACTAAATTTTATAGTATAAGGTGTATTAGCATTTAAATTAAGCTGGTATTTTCCGGCATCATTAGTAATAGCATAGGCATCCATAGCTTTTGTATTGTTATTAATTGCCATTATATTAGCCATTTCTAACGCTACGCCTGTAGTATCTTTTACTGTTCCTTCAAATCGAATGTTTTGAGAAATGGCACTCATTGAAAGTGCCATAATACAAATGAAAAGTATCTTTTTCATTAAAATTTTATTAGTTTGTTAAATTAGCTTAATTAAAACCCTCTTGCTCTTCCACCACCTTGACCGCGGTACATTTCACGCATTTCTTCCATTTTTTTAGTTACAGTTTCGTCATACTCTTTTTGAGTTACAACTTTTCCTGTTTTTGGTGCTTTAATTTCAGCTTTCTCTTTTACATTTAAAGCAATTTTTGAGCATAAAATTATAGTTGTTCCATCATTAACTTCAAGTATTAACCCTGGTAAACCCCAATATTTATCTGGCCCTTGATTAATTGGAATCTCTGGTGCATACCAAGCTGTAATCGTTTTTTCTTTGATTTGTTCTACATCTTCCATGAAGTTAGTTTTCTTATTCGCATCTGTAGAATCTTTTGCTTTTGCTGCTTTTTCCTTTTCTTCTTTTTCTTTATCTCCACCACGCATTCTAAAATTTCTAAAATCAGATGCCTCTGTAGGAACTACTGCTGTTGCTTTATAACAAGTGTACTCCCCTATTTTTTTAGTTTCAGATGTCATTTGCCATTTGTAAGAAGGCAAACTATCTTTTATAAGAAATTCTTTTCCAAAAAATTCTTTATCCACTGAATACATTTTTTCTTTAACATTTTTGTATTGAGTGCCACCACCTCCCATCATAGAAGTCATCATTCTTCCTCCTCCATTTTGCCCTGGTGCATCTAATTTTTCTTCTTCTTTATATATAGAAGCCGATTTGTCAAAATTTAAAATAAATGTCTTTTCAAACATTTTTTTCATTCGTTCTTCTATCGTTTGGCGCATTTCTGGGGTGATTTCTCTGTTTCCTCCGCCAAAATTTTTCATCATTTCGGCTGTACTTGTTTTGGATTCATAAACAGCCATTCCTTGAAAATCTTGAGCTTTGACAAATGTTGCTACAAATAACAACGCAGCTAAAATTGTATTTTTCATATTAAATAGTTTTCTATAGTTTAGACTAGCAAAAAAAGATATTGTTACATCAAATAGTCTAAATATTGTGTTAAAACATTATCTTTAGACTTTAAATTTGCAAAAAGGTTTAATCAAATTTGTGGAATGAGAGCAATTTACTTGATTTTTATATTTTTTTCAACATTCAACTTATGGTCTCAAGGGTCAATTAAGACTACTTATATTGATTCATTAGTAATTGATGCAAATCAATACATTGGAAAAGATAATTTTAAAGTTGATTATTTTGTAAATTCTAACACTTTAATAAAAAATAATTCTCTTAAAAAGTTTCAGTATAAAAATATTTCTCTTGGTAAAATTGAAAGGGTTTGCATTACTAATCCTTTGCAACTTGTTGTCTTTTATGAGGATTTTAATTCTCTAATTCTATTAGACAATCAACTAAATGAAACTCAAAAAATTGAAGGAAATAGTTTTGATATCCCACTAAAAATTGAAGCTTTTGGTTTAGCAAGTCAAAATCAAGTTTGGTTATATGATGGTTTTTTACAAAAAATAAGTCTCTATAATTTTAAGACTAACTTTAATAAAATAATTTCTACTCCTTTAAATTCTAAGATTAAAGATTATAGTAGTGATTATAATTATTTTTACTGGGTAGATGAATCTAATACTTTGTTTTCTATTTCTTTATTTGGGAATATAAAAAATTTAGGAAAAATTCCTGCTTATGATTATATTCAGCTAATTGATGCTTCAAAAATTATCTATTCTAAAGGCGATGAATTATTCTATTTAAATACAAATAACGCTTCTGAACAAAAAATTGATTTAATTGTAAAAAGCTTTGATAATTTTTTCTATTCCACCGGAATTTTATCTATTTTTACACTCAATCATATTACTAATTATAAAATAGATTTACCGTAATGCACGTAGCAATAGCAGGAAACATTGGCGCAGGAAAAACAACTTTAACTAAGTTATTAGCTAAACATTTTAAATGGGAACCTCATTTTGAAGACGTTGTAGATAATCCATATTTGGATGACTTTTATCACCAAATGGAACGATGGAGTTTTAATTTGCAAATTTATTTCTTAAACAGCCGTTTTAGACAAGTTTTACAAATAAGGGAAAGTGGTAAAAAGATAATTCAAGACAGAACTATCTATGAAGATGCTCATATTTTTGCTCCTAATCTTCATGCTATGGGTTTAATGACTAATAGAGATTTTAATAATTATAGTGCCTTATTTGATATGATGGAAGGGCTTGTTGGTCCACCTGACTTGTTAATTTATTTAAGAAGTTCTATTCCTAATTTGGTAAAACAAATACACATGCGTGGTCGTGAATATGAAAATACTATTTCTATTGATTATTTAAGTCGATTAAATGAAAGATATGAGGCTTGGATTCAAACATATGACAAAGGAAAACTCCTAATTATTGATGTTGATAATATGGATTACGTTAATAATCCAGAAGATTTAGGAAATGTCATAAACAAAATTGATGCAGAAATAAATGGTTTATTTTAAACTTATTACAACAAAAATATATAAGTCATACAATTGTATGGCTTTTTTTATAACTTAAAAACAAATAAAAATGCCTTTAGTAACACCTCTTTCTCCAGATCATGATAAAGAAACACAAGAGTTAGCAGTTTTTTTTAATGAAACTTTAGGCTTTTGTCCTAATTCGGTTTTAACCATGCAACATCGCCCTGCTATTTCTAAAGCTTTTATCAATTTGAATAAAGCTGTAATGGAAAATCAAGGTCGTGTAACTTCTGCTTTAAAAAGAATGATTGCTTGGGTTAGTAGTAATGCTACTGGTTGTAGATATTGTCAAGCTCATGCTATAAGAGCAGCAGAACGATATGGTGCTGAACAAGAACAGTTGGATAACATTTGGGAATACAAAACACATCCTGCTTTTTCTGATGCTGAACGTGCTGCTTTGGATTTTTCATTAGCCGCTTCTCTAGTTCCAAATGCTGTTGACGAAACGATTAAAACCAATTTATATAAATACTGGAATGAAGGCGAAATTGTAGAAATGTTAGGCGTGATTTCTCTTTTTGGCTACTTAAACAGATGGAATGATTCTATGGGCACAACTATTGAAGCTGAAGCTGTAGAAAGTGCCGAACAATATCTTGGGAAAACGGGCTGGGAAAAGGGAAAACACATTTAATCCAAAGTATCATATAACGTTTTTACTACTATATCTTCTGTTGGTTTTGAAAGTGTAATGGTATAAACTTTTTGTGGCAATATATCCATATAGTTATCACTAAAAAACACTTTCTCTTTTGAGGTCAAATAAACATTTTTTGCCAGAACGTCAGAAGTGATTTCAATCGTTAAGTTATCAATCTTTTTTATTGAAATTGTCGGTTTTGTTAATGCTAAATCTTTTGATTTTACAAAATAAAAATTAGAGTTTATATTTTCTTTTTCAGAAGTAAATTCAATGAATAGCAATGAATTTCTCATAGCCTCTTTATCAATTTCTTTTTTTGAAATAATATAACAAACTCGACTGGAATTAGATGCAATATCTCTTTCTAACTTAATTTCTGAAATTATTTTTCCTTTAAAATCTAAGTGTTTTATCCTTAATTTTCCAACGATTTTCTCTAAGTTATCATTAACTAGGTAAACTTTATAAGCTTCTTCTTCTTCTTGCACAGAAATTATAAGGTTCTCATAACTTTTCTTAACTTGATAATGAAAGGCTTTCCAATTGCCATAATAATCAATAGAACTCCATGAAGTTACTGGCCAACAATCATTCAATTGCCAATACAAAGTTCCCATGCAATATGGTTTTGCTCTTCTGTGTGCCTCAATAGCTGTCTTCATTCCTTGAGCTTGCAATAATTGTGAAACATAAATGTAATCTTCAAATCCGTTTGGAACATGAAAATCTTGCTTCATATATTCATCAATGGTTTCATAACCTGTTGGGTGCTTTTGATGACTTTTAACGGCTTCTGATTTAAAATTTAATTCCTCTGCATTTGCAAAGGTTTTAAAAACTTCAAGATTTGGCATTCCTTGAAATCCATATTCACTCATGAATCGACCTACCTTCTTTTCATATATTTCGAAAGGTTCTTTTCCCCACCAAACTCCCCAGTAATGGGAATCTCCTTGCAACATACTTTCTTTTCTTCCCCAACCAATTGAGGGTGATGATGGCCAATAAATCGATTTATTTTTCGGCAGTAAACTATCTAATGTTTTTGGAATTAATTGATGAAATAATTGCTCATAATCATTCCAAATCTTAGTAGAATCTGCCTCTGAATATTTGTATTGTTTTTGCCATCCCCAATTTTTCCATCCTTCATCATTTTCGTTATTTCCACACCAAATTGCTAATGAAGGATGATTTTGCAATCGATTTACATTGTCAATTACTTCTTGTTTAACATTATTCAAAAATTCATTATCGCCAGGATACATTGCACAAGCAAACATAAAATCTTGCCAAACTAAAATGCCTTTTTTATCACATTCTTCATAAAAACAATCACTTGCATAAACACCTCCACCCCAAACGCGAAGCATATTCATGTTAGCATCAACTGCATCTTTAATTCTTTTTTTTGTAATTGAATCGGAAACTCTTGGCAAAAAAGAATCTTCAGGAATATAATTAGCCCCTTTCATAAAAACGGGAACACCATTTAACTTGAAATAAAAACTTGTACCTACCTCATCTTTCGTTTGAACTAACTCAATGGTTCTAAGTCCTATATTAAGTTTTCTTTCATCCACCTTGCTTTTATTTTGAAAAATTTCAATAGTAAATGGATACAAGTTGGCTTCACCTAACCCATTACTCCACCATAGTTTTGGGTTTTTTATTTCATATTTTAAAACAACTTGATTCTTTCCTTTTTTTAATTTGTACTTTTTAATTGAATCGTTTATTTTTAATTGAATCGTACTTAATCTTGAAGCTTCTATTTCTATATTAAATTCCATTATTGCTTTTTCACCGTTTAATTCAAGTTGGTTGTGCGTTACTTTTTCAATCTTTGCTTCGTTCCAAAAATTCAAACTGATATCTTTCCAAATTCCAGCTGTTACAAACCTTGGTCCCCAATCCCAACCATACTGATATTGTGCTTTTCTTGTGAAAATTTTTTCATCTCCTGGCAAAGTATAGGTAATTTTTTTTGCTTCTTTTTTACCTTGTTTAACTGCCGATTTAAATTTCACTTCAAGGATGTTTTTTCCTTCTTGCAAAAATTTTTTAACTGGAACTTTCCATAATCGAAACATATTATTTGCTTCTAAAATGAGTTTCCCGTTTAAAAAAACGGAAGCATACGTGTCCAATCCATTAAATTGTAAATCAATCGTATGGTACTTTAATTCTGAAGATGAAACGTTAAAGGAAGTTGTGTAATCCCAATTTGTATTTTCTATCCATTGCAATTCTTTTTCGTTGCCTCCAAAAAAAGGTTCTTTAATTAAATGATTGGCATACAAATCTGTGTGAATTGTTCCTGGCACTTCTGCTTTATACCAATTTTCTTTATTTTCTTGCTTAAATTTCCAGTCTTCTTTATTTAAACTGCGTTGGATATTTTGACTCTGTAGAATCATAGAAAAAAACAAAAAGGCAACAACAATTTTATGCATTTAGTATATTTTTTAAAGACTTTATTTCAATAGGATTTGCCGTTTCTGAAACATTTGTGATTGCTGAAGAGTGATAAAACGATGCTTTTGTTTTTTGCAGAAGTTCTTTAAGGTTTGAAGCTCTTAATCCTCCACCAGGCATTATACTTATTCGATTACTAGCTAGTTCTACTAATTTTTGCAATTGATTTATTCCTTCTTTTACATTGGAAGCATCTCCAGATGTCAAAATAGATTGAAAACCACAAGCGATAATTTCCTCCAAAGCTTCAATTTGATTAGGTATAATATCAAAAGCTCTATGAAAAGTACAAGGTAATGGCTTAGCTAGTTCTACTAATTCTCTATTTTGGTTTATATTTATTGAATTATCACTGTTCAAAATTCCAAATACAAATCCGTTTACTTTAAGGGTTTTTATTGCTAAAAGGGATTCCTTCATTTGTTGAAATTCTGCATTTGAATATACAAAATTTCCTCCTCTTGGGCGAATCATAACATACAAATCGATGGTTATTTTTTCTCTTGTTTGCTTTATAATTTCAACCGTTGGAGTAATTCCTCCCAAATGCATTTCTGCACAGAGTTCTACTCTATCTGCGCCATTTTCTTGAGCAATTAATGCAGATTCCAAATTAAAACAAGCGATTTCTAATTTTGCCATTATTTTAAAAAATAATCTGAATCTATTAATTTGTTTCCTGAATTATCATTGACTGCAAAATTAAATCCGCTTTGTATGCAATAAGCACCGTATTCTCCTTTTTTATTTAAAGCAATAAACCCTACTTGAATATCTTTTAACTCTTTTTTTCTGTTTTGAGTTAATCTAATAATTCTTGAAACAGCTTCTTCACAAGCTTTTTGAGGAGATTTTCCTTGACGCATTAATTCAACAACTAAATGACAACCTGCAATTCGAATAACTTCTTCACCATGACCTGTTGCTGTTGCTGCACCTATTTCATTATCAACATATAAACCAGCTCCAATAATAGGTGAATCTCCAACTCTTCCATGCATTTTAAAGGCCATTCCACTAGTGGTACAAGCTCCTGAAAGATTTCCATGCTTATCTAAAGCAATCATTCCAATTGTATCGTGATTTTCAATATTAGCTTTAGGTAAATATTCACTTTTTTTAAGCCATTCTTTCCACTCTTTTTCAGAATCTTCTACTAAAAGGTTTTCTTTTTCAAACCCTTGAGATAATGCAAAATCCAAAGCTCCTTGACCAACTAGCATGACATGTGGCGTTTTTTCCATCACAGCTCTTGCTACAGAAATAGGATGCTTAATATGTTCTAAAGCAGCAACTGAACCTATATTAGAAAACTCATCCATAATACATGCATCTAAAGTCACTTTCCCATCTCTATCTGGTCTTCCTCCAAATCCAACACTTCTTTCACTAGCATCTCCTTCCGGAATTTTCACCCCTGCTTCTACTGCATCTAATGCTCTTCCGTTGTTTTTTAATACTTCCCACGCAGCTCCATTAGCTTTTACTCCAAAATTCCATGTTGAAATTACTATAGGCTTGTTTGTTTTGTTTTTTCCTTCAATAGGCTCTTTTTCATTAGTTTTAAATGAATTTAGAGCCAATGCAATCGTTGCAGTCGCTGTTGTTTTTAAAAAGTCTCTTCTGTTTCCCATGTTAGTTTGCTGTTATTTCATCCATAAAAAGCCAAGATTCATTTCCCTCACCTGGTTTTCCTTCTGGAATTGTACCAAAATTTTTAACGGTTACTCTCAAATATTTAGCTTGAACTTGGTTGAAATAGATATTAATATTCCCTTTTGCATCATAAATTTCTTGCTCTGAAAGGCTTTCTTGTATGGTAAATTCTATACCATCTTGTGATGTTTCAATAATGATTTTTGAAGGTAAATAAATCCAACTGCTTTCACCGTCAAAAACATGAAACTGCACTGACGATATTGTTTCTTCTCCTTTAAAATCAATTGTTGCAATGATATCTTTTCCTCCAAAACCTAGCCAATTTTTTCCGAATTTTTGTGTATTTCCATATACTCCATTTATCAATGTAAAAGCTCCTCCTTCTGAATAACTTTTACTAGGTGGATATTCTAAATGAATTGACTTAGCTGTTGTTTTTGAAAGGGTAAATTCTTGCTCAATAGTATTTCCTTTTTTAGTATTTTCTTCAAAATAAGTCGCTTTTATTTTTACGTTTTTGGTAATGGGTATCGGACTCGTATATTTTTGTGAATTTAAACTAGGCTCTGTTCCATTTGTTGTAAATCTAATTCCTTCGTTATTTCTTCCTTTTAAATTGTATTGTAATCCTTCTTTATTTTGTTCAATTTTAGAAACAATATTATAAATAGCTTGACTGTAGTGTATTCCTTTTTTCTCAAAAATAGAAAAATGATAAATTAATCTGTTTTCAAAATCTTTATAATTTGATGGGTTTGATGTTCCCCAGAGCACCTCAGATAAAGCAACCATTCTAGTCATCATCATATATTCTACATGATCGGCAGTGTTCATATACTCTGTCCAAACATTACCCTGAGCTCCTAAAATATAATGTGCTTCTTCAGTAGTTAATTCTTCTGGAATAGGGTTATATGAATATACTTTTTCAACTGTTGTATAGCCACCAATAGCAATTGGCTCGTTTTGTGGATCTGCTTGATAATGGTCAAAATAACAATGTGAGCCTGGTGACATCACCACATAATGCTTTTGTTTCGCTGCTGCAATTCCTCCCTCAGTTCCTCTCCAACTCATAACAGCGGCATTGGGTGCTAAACCGCCTTCTAAAATTTCATCCCAACCAATTATTTTTCTTCCGTTTGTGTTAACAAATTTTTCTATTCTTTGAATAAAATAACTTTGCAATTCATGCTCATCTTTTAATCCATTTTCTTTCATTAGTTGCTGGCAATGTTCGCATGATTTCCATCTTGTTTTAGGACATTCATCACCTCCAATATGAATATATGTTGATGGAAATAGAGCCATAACTTCTGTCAAAACATCTTCTAAAAAAGTAAATGTTTCTTCTTTTGGGCAAAACACATCGTCTAAAACACCCCATTGCTTAGCAACTTCAAATGGACCATCTGTACACGCCAATTGCGGATAAGCCGCTAATGCAGCAACAGCATGTCCTGGCATTTCTATTTCGGGTAAAACTGTAATATGTCTTTCTTTCGCATAAGCTACTACTTCTTTGATTTGTTCTTGGGTATAAAAACCTCCATATCTAATATCATCAAATTTTTGATCGTTATAATGTCCGACCATTGAACCATTTCTCCAAGCTCCAATTGCTGTAAGTTTTGGATACTTTTTGATCTCAATTCTCCAACCTTGATCATCCGTTAAATGCCAATGAAATGTATTTAGTTTATAGGTTGCTAAATAGTCAATGTACTTTTTGATAAATTCGACAGAAAAAAAATGACGTGCTACATCAAGATGCATACCTCTCCATTTGAACTTTGGGTTATCTTGAATTGAAACTGCTTTTAATTTTATGTCTGAAGCTTTAGTATAAGGAATTATCTGTAGCAATGATTGAATACCATAAAAAACTCCTTGACTTGAAAAAGCTACAATCTGAATTTTATTTGTTGAAACTTCAAGGTTGTATTGTTCAACATCAAAATTGATTGTGTTAGAATCTGTATCTTTTATTGTAAATTGAATACTATTTTTTGAATTAAGTTTAGAAGTTATTTTTAATTCTAAACCTGTCTGGTTTTTAATTTGCTCTTGCAAATATTTTGCTTCAAACGAATTTTCATCCGCTTGAATTATCGTTTTTTTGTTTAAACTAAAGAAACCGTCTTTATAAAAAAGGGTTGTTGGTTTTGGTATTAAGTTGTATTGATTCTGAGCAATACAATGCAATGAGATAAGAAGTGAGGCAATAAATAGGGAAAAACGCATTGGGCAAATTATTTTGAATATAAATGTATAAAAAAAATGCCTCACTTTCGTAAGGCATTTTTATTTAAGCACAACTATTTTTTATTTTATAGCACTAATCTCTTTATCAACTTCCGCTTCATTTCCTTCAAAATCAAATTCTTCTGTAGTTTCTTTTCCATTAACATTTGAAATAACTTTTACTGAAGCTTTTACATTATCTCCATCAAGTTTCGTTTTCTCAACCGTTATTTTTTTAGAAATCTCTTCTTCTTTTGTACTCATAAATTTACAAGTTTTACTTGTACATCCTTTTTCAATGCATTCTTCTTTAGACATTGAAGTACATTCTCCCATTGCTGAACAACAAGTTATAGCTGTTTTTTCTGTTACAGTATGAGCATCCCCACCTAAAATTGGAGCTATTACTAATCCTATTAAACAAGTTAATTTAATTAAAATATTCATTGATGGTCCTGAAGTATCTTTAAATGGATCACCAACAGTGTCTCCAGTTACAGCTGCTTTATGTGCGTCAGAGCCTTTGTAAGTCATTTCACCATTAATCTCTACACCTGCTTCAAAAGATTTTTTTGCATTATCCCAAGCTCCTCCTGCATTATTTTGGAACACTGCCCAAAGTACACCTGAAACGGTAACTCCTGCCATATATCCTCCTAGCATTTCTGCAACTAATTGATTATTATCTCCGTAAACTAACTTCCCTAATAACACAATGGCGATTGGAAAACCAATAGTTAAAATTCCTGGCAACATCATTTCTCGTAAAGCTGCTTTTGTAGAAATATCAACACACTTAGCATATTCTGGCTTTCCAGTTCCTTCCATAATTCCTGGAATTTCTTTAAATTGACGACGCACTTCATAAACCATATCCATTGCTGCTTTTCCAACAGAGTTCATTGCTAATGCAGAGAAAACTACTGGAATCATTCCACCAACAAATAGCATTGCTAAAACGGGTGCTTTGAAAATATTAATCCCGTCAATTCCTGTAAAGGTTACATAAGCCGCAAATAAGGCTAATGAAGTTAAAGCTGCTGATGCAATTGCAAATCCTTTTCCTGTTGCAGCAGTTGTATTTCCTACTGAATCTAATATATCTGTTCTTGTTCTTACTTCTTTAGGCAATTCACTCATCTCAGCGATTCCTCCTGCGTTATCAGAAATTGGTCCGAATGCATCAATTGCTAATTGCATAGCCGTAGTAGCCATCATTGCTGAAGCTGCTAATGCTACACCATAGAAACCTGCTAAAGCGTATGAAGCCCATATAGCTCCTGCAAATAATAATACGGTTGGAAAAGTTGAAATCATACCCGTTGCTAAACCAGCAATTACATTTGTTCCTGCTCCTGTTGATGATTTTTGTACAATAGCTAATACTGGTTTTGTTCCTAATCCAGTATAATATTCAGTCACTGATGAAATAACTCCTCCAACAATTAAACCAACAATCGTAGCATAAAATACATTCATTGATGAAATTTCTTTTAGTCCTTCTCCAAAAAATTCCATCTTCATTGTTGCTGGCAATAAATAATCAACTAAAAAATAACAAGAAATTAATGTTAATCCTATTGAAACCCAATTTCCTACATTTAGTGCTCCTTGTACTTGCTTTTCTTTTGCATCATCAGATGAAATTTTTACTAACATAGTTCCTATGATAGAAAATAAGATTCCAAAACCTGCAATTGCCATTGGTAATAAGATTGGTCCAATTCCTCCAAAACCTTCATTAACAATGTTTCCTCCCATATCTTTAATTACATAATTTCCTAAAACCATCGCGGCTAAAACTGTAGCTACATAAGAACCAAATAAATCAGCTCCCATACCAGCAACGTCTCCAACATTATCTCCAACATTATCTGCAATTGTAGCAGGATTACGTGGGTCATCTTCAGGAATACCCGCTTCAACTTTACCAACTAAATCGGCTCCAACATCAGCTGCTTTAGTATAAATACCTCCTCCAACACGAGCAAACAAGGCAATTGATTCTGCTCCTAATGAAAACCCTGCTAATGTTTCTAGAACAACAGTCATTTGCTCAGTAGAAGTCCAAACACTTCCCATGAAGTAGTAAAAGAAGAATATAAAAAAAGTAGTTAGACCCAGAACAGCTAATCCAGCAACTCCTAATCCCATAACGGTACCACCTCCAAAAGAAACTTTTAAGGCTTGTGGCAAACTAGTACGAGCCGCTTGTGTTGTACGAACGTTTGTTTTTGTTGCTATTTTCATTCCCATATTTCCTGCCAATGCTGAGAATATGGCTCCAAAAATAAAGGCTATAATTATAAGGTAACTTGTTGTTGGTACAAAATAAGCTACAACAGCTAAAACAATACTTGCACCGATAACGAAAAAGGTTAATAATCTATATTCTGCTTTTAAAAAGGCTAAAGCTCCTTCATAAATGTAATCTGAAATTTCCTTCATTTTACCATCACCTGCATCTTGTTTTAAAACCCAAGCTCTCTTGTAAAACATAAAAGCTAAACCTAATAATGCCATAATAATTGGCACATAAATAATTATTGAATCCATAAAATTTTAGTTAATTTTTTAAGGTTATTTTTTTTTGTCTCCAACAAAAATAAACAAAAAAGGCAATATTACTAGTAATATTGCCTTTTTTATAAAAACCTGATAACAGTTATTTAATACTGAATAAACCTTCTGGTTTATTTTCTATTTCATTAAAACGTTGTGTGCATTTTACAAAAATTTCTTTCGCTTCATGCATATCTCCCCAACCTTCAACATCAACAACTTTATTTTCTAAATCTTTATATACTTGGAAAAAGTGTTCAATTTCTTTTAACAAATGAGGATTGATATCGCTTAAGTCATTTAATTTATTCCAAATTGGATCTGAAATAGGAACACAAATTACTTTTTCATCTGGTCCTTTTTCGTCTGCCATATGGAAAACTCCAATAGGTTTAACTTCCATTACACAACCAGGAAAAGTGGGCTCCGTTACTAAAACTAAAACATCTAATGGATCACCATCTAAAGCTAAAGTTTCTGGAATAAATCCATAATCTGCTGGATACATCATCGATGAGAATAACATTCTATCGTAGCGTATTTTTTTTAATTCAAAATCATATTCGTATTTGTTTCTACTTCCTTTTGGAATCTCAATTAGTACATCAAATGTAGTAACTTTATCTGCAGTCATTTTTATTATTTTTAAAGTGTTGCAAATGTAATGATTCTTGCTTTTTTAAAAGAAAGATTTTTAAATTTATTTTTAGTCAAAAGTTAAAAAATGATGGTTTTTTAACTTTTTAATAACAAAATTAAATTGAAGAGTAAAAAAGTATTTTTATTTAATAAACAAGTGGTTCTCTATTCCTTTTTTTAAGGTAGTAATGCCAAAAAAAATAAGTTGCCAAGGAACGATAAGGCTTCCATTTTTCTGAAAGTACTATCATTTCTTCTTTTGTATTCACTAAAAACAATTCTTTTAATGTATTTTGAAGAGCAATATCTCCAATAGGAAAAACGTCTTCTTTTTGAAGGCAAAACATAATATACACTTCTGCTGTCCAATTACCAATTCCTTTTATGGAGGTGAGTTCAAATTTAATCTGCTCTTCTGATTTTTCTGAAAGTGTTTCTAGTTGCAATTCATCATTTAAAATGGCTTTTGAAAGTTCTTTTAAATAGATGGCTTTTTGTTTAGAAACCGAGTTCTCTCTTAAATCTTCTTCAGATGCTTGAAGTATATTTTGTGGATTGACTTTGCCTAAAAAATTTTCTAGTTTTAAATAACAGGCTTTGGCAGATGCTAATGAAACTTGTTGCTCAATAATTAATTTACACAATGATTCAAATCCTTGTGGACGAATTGAAACAACTGGCTCTCCATATAAATCATAAATTTGCTGAAATATAGTTTCTTTTTTAAGTAAATATGGAATATTATTTTTCAAAGTTCAACAAAATTATAAAAGCTATACTATTCTAATTTATTAACTGGAAATTAAGTTCTGATTAAAAATAAAATCCAAAGGAGCCTTTTACTGTGAATCTTTTTGCTTCAGGTAGATCAAAATAATTTCCTCTCCAAGCAAAATCTAAACGGAATACTTTGAATATATTTCCAATTCCTGCATGATATTCCCAATATACCTTATCTGGTGCTTGATAGTTTAATCCTGAAGCATTTATTTGTCTATTCTCATCTGAAACTGTACCATAAACCGTTTTAATTCCGACAATTTCCCTCCAATTTAATTTTCTAAACAATGGAATTCTAGAAAATAGTCTTCCATTAAAATGATGTTCAAAATGAAGTGAAGCATATTCATCTGCTACAAAATCATAGTAATTTAATAAATTATATGTATTATCAATTACAAAATAAGATTGATTTCCTGGCACAACACCTAGCAATCCTAAGGGAACTTGACCAAATGTTTTTCCTAACTCTAATGTAGTAAACAACCTTCCAAATCCTCCAACTAAAACAGGCTGTCTGTAATAAAATTGGACTTTTTGATAATCAAAATCGCTTTTTAAAACTCCTTTAAATCCTTGGCTATAACTCAAAAATAATCTTGCATAATTATCATCGACATCTTGTCTTTCTACTCCATAGCCTATTGTCCTTCTCTTTGGTGTAAACTCACCAACTAAATTAATTTCAGACTGCTTTACTGATCCTTTTGTAGTTGTATAAGTAGCATCTGTAAAATAATCTAAACTAAATTCATTAGATGCTGATTCAAGTGTTCTGTATGAAAAATTAGTTTGAAACACAAGATTTTTAACTGGTTCTATAGCAATCCCAAAATTGGTTAAATTTACATTGGTCAACTTATTATTTGTTCCACTTGAAAAGAAAGATGAAGAAGCAAAACTTCTACCCAAAACATCATTTGAGGTTGTTAAACTAACACCAATTTGTTCTACATCTCGTCTATTTCCTCCTGAAATAATTAGCCTGTTTTTTTTGTTAACCAACCATTTCCCTGAAATTCCATATTTGAATTTATTATCTTTGAATCCATAAGCAGTATAGGCTTGAATTCTCCATGGATCATTAGTCCCAAAATAAGTACGTCCACCAAAACGCAAACGTTGTCCTTCAACATCATTATAACCAAATGTTGAAAAAAGTGGTCCAATATCGATATTTCCTACTTGCACATAACCACTTCCTAAAATGGTAACTAAATCATACACGCGTTTAAACTTAGGAACAGTCATTAATGTATCTAGAAGATTATAAATTCCTGCTTCATTTTCATTTAACTTTTCAAATCTATTGGCTTCCCAAAATTCATCTGTTTGGTTAAACGCTTTTTTATCATAATAATTGACTTCTTCTTTATAAAAAGAATTGTCCTTAGGAATATTAAATTGGTGATTTTTGAACAAAGTAGATCTTTTACCATAGACTCCTTTTGATTCTTCTTTTTTAGAAAAACTAAAATCAGACATCATATAGTCTCTTTTCAATAAGAAAACAGAATCATTTAATACATCAAATTCTTGTTCAATATAAATTTCCTTTACCCAGTTGATATTAGCACTTTTATTTGCTTCTAGGTTTATTTTTTTAATTGCCCAAGTAGAATCATTAACCCAAAAATCTCCTTTAAAAGTAAGCTCTCCTTTTCTTCGTGGATAATATGTAATATTATAACACCATTTATTATCTATAAATGTACTATCACTTAATACATAATTATAAACATTAATACCTGTTCTTGAAAGTGGACTTACAAAATCTTTATCAAAGAATTTTAAATAATTATCATAAATATCATAATCTGCATATAAATCCTTAATAAAAGCATTTACTCCATTACTAGTTCCTAATCCAGAATTTTTATTAGCTTTTAAAACTTCCTTTTTTCTATTATTTACATTGTCTCCGTATACTTCACTTAATTCTTCATTAATAAATATAGGTAAAAAGGCTTTTCCTGTAATTCGAGAGGTATCCATTTGTTCAAAAACAAACTCTAGTCCTTTAAATACTTTATTTGCCATAAAAGCACTATCAATAGAATTCATATCAAATTCTACTTTTTCATATTTCTCATATTGATATTGATCAAACATTTTAAGACCGTTTTTTCTTCTTCGTTCCCAAATTTTTCTCAATATATCAATAGCTGGATTATTCTTTTTTGAAGTTTTTCCTGTATAAACAACCACTTCTTTTAATGTAACTCCTTCTTTTAAAACAGCCACAATCCCTTTATTTAAACCTGGCTTCAATGGAATTTCAACCGGTTCATATCCAATAAATGAAATCACTAAAGTGGAATAATTCTCTTTAGATTCAAAGTAAAAATTCCCATTTTCATCTGTAATTACTCCTTCTTTAGAATTTTTAAAGATTACATTGGCAAAAGCAATTGGATCATTAAATTCATCTAATACTTTTCCTCCAACTTTAGTTTGACCTAATATTGCTGAAGTGATAAAAAGTAAAATTAAAAGAAATTTGAATTTCATTTGAAGCATGTTTTAAATAAAAAAACTTCATCAGTGATTTCTGATGAAGTTTCAAATATATAAAGATTATTTTATTTGTATGTAACTTTCTTTACAGCTTTAATAACATCATCTGCATTAGGCAACCATTCTTTTAATAATGTTGGAGAATAAGGTGCTGGTGTGTCTGCTGTTGTAATTCTTTGAATTGGAGCATCTAAAAAATCAAAAGCTCTTTCTTGAACCATATAAGTAATCTCTGAAGCTACACTTGCAAATGGCCATGCTTCTTCTAAAACCACAAGTCTATTTGTTTTTTTAACCGAATTAATGATTGTGTCATAATCCATTGGACGAACCGTTCTCAAGTCGATAATCTCACATGAAATCCCGTCTTTAGCTAATTCTTCAGCAGCAATAAAAGCTTCTTTAATAATTTTACCAAAAGAAACAATGGTTACATCAGAACCTTCTCTTTTGACATCTGCAACTCCTAATGGAATTGTATAATCTCCTTCTGGAACCTCTCCTTTATCACCATACATTTGTTCTGACTCCATGAAAATTACTGGGTCGTTATCACGTATAGCTGCTTTCAATAATCCTTTTGCATCATATACATTTGACGGTACCACAACTTTTAAACCAGGTGTGTTAGCAAACCAGTTCTCAAAAGCTTGTGAGTGTGTTGCTCCTAATTGTCCTGCAGAAGCCGTTGGCCCTCTAAAAACCATTGGCATTGGAAACTGTCCTGCTGACATTTGACGCATTTTTGCTGCGTTATTAATAATTTGGTCAATACCTACTAATGAGAAGTTAAACGTCATATATTCAACTATAGGACGACATCCGTTCATGGCAGAACCAACAGCAATACCAGCAAAACCTAACTCTGCAATTGGAGTATCAATAACACGTTTTGGCCCAAACTCATCTAACATACCTTTAGAAGCTTTGTAAGCTCCATTATATTCAGCTACCTCTTCACCCATCAAGTAAATAGATTCATCTCTACGCATTTCTTCACTCATTGCTTCAGCAATAGCTTCTCTGAATTGTATCGTTCTCATATAATTTATTTCTAAGTAATAATATTGAAACGCAAAAATAGTAAAAAAAATTTCCAATATTATAATACAAAATCAAATAAAAAAATGATTTTGTAACTATAACCTTTTCGTAAATTTAAAATTTATTATGCATGCATAGTATTTTTTAAACTATTTTTTGTAATTTCGTACCATAAAAATTCAAATTATTCAAGATGAAAATATTAGTTTGCATCAGCAATGTGCCTGATACTACTTCAAAAATTAACTTTACAAATGGTGATACTGAGTTTGATACCAATGGTGTACAATTCGTAATTAACCCAAATGATGAATTTGGTCTAACTAGAGCTGTTTGGTTCAAAGAACAACAAGGAGCAACTATAACTGTAGTAAATGTAGGTTTAGCCGACTCTGAAGCAACATTAAGAAAAGCTTTAGCTATTGGTGCTGATGACGCGATACGTATCAATGCTAATCCGATTGATGGAATGTTTGTGGCTAAACAATTAGCTGAAGTAGCTAAACAAGGTAACTACGATCTAATTATTGCTGGAAAAGAATCATTAGACTACAATGGTGGAATGGTTCCAGGAATGCTATCTGCTCTTTTGGGATACAATTTCATTAACTCTTGTATCGATTTAACAGTTGATGGTTCAAACGCAAAAGCAATGCGTGAAATTGATGGTGGAAAAGAAACTTTATCAGCAACTTTACCATTAGTAATCGGAGGACAAAAAGGATTAGTGGAAGAAAAAGACCTTAGAATTCCAAATATGAGAGGAATTATGCAAGCAAGAACTAAAGCTATAACTGTAGTTGAACCAACAACTAATGAAGTTGCAACTAAAGCGGTAAAATTTGAAAAACCAGCTCCTAAATCAGCGGTAAAATTAGTAAGTGCTGATAACCTAGATGAATTAATTAACTTATTACATAACGAAGCAAAAGTTATCTAATTAAAAATTATGAGTTATTTAAATTTTTCAATCTTAAAATCTTAAAATCAAAATTATGTCATTATTAATATACGCAGAATCCGCTGAAGGAAAATTTAAAAAAGTAGCTTTTGAATTAGCTTCTTATGCAAAAAAAGTAGCAGATTCATTAGGCACAACTGTTACCGCTGTAACAATAAATGCAAGTTCAGCTACTGAATTAGCGAACTATGGAGTAGATAAAGTATTAAAAGTAAACAACGATTCGCTAGCTAAATTTAACGCTAAAGCTTATGCTGATGTTATTAAACAAGCTGCTGAAAAAGAAGGAAGCAAAGTAATCGTTCTTTCTTCTACTACAGATAGCTTATACCTTGCTCCTCTTGTAGCTACTTATTTAAACGCTGGGTATGCTTCAAACGTAATTGCATTACCATTAAGCACAAGCCCTTTTCAAGTAAAACGTAACGCATTTTCAAACAAAGCATTTAACATTACAGAAATCAATACTGATATAAAAGTATTGGCTTTAGCTAAAAACTCTTTTGGTTTAATTGAAACCGCTTCTTCTTTAACTGAAGATGATTTTAATCCAACATTAAACGATGCTGATTTCTCAGTAAAAGTTGAAAACGTAGAAAAAGTAACTGGAAAAGTGACTATTGCTGATGCTGAAATTGTTGTTTCTGCTGGTCGTGGTTTAAAAGGTCCTGAAAATTGGGGCATGATTGAAGAATTAGCATCAGTTCTTGGAGCTGCAACGGCTTGTTCAAAACCAGTTTCTGACATGGGATGGAGACCTCACAGTGAACACGTTGGACAAACTGGAAAACCAGTTGCTGCTAACTTATATATTGCTGTTGGAATCTCTGGAGCCATACAACATATTGCAGGTATTAACTCATCAAAAGTAAAAGTGGTTATTAATACAGATGCTGATGCTCCTTTCTTTAAAGTAGCCGATTATGGTGTAGTTGGTGACGCTTTTGAAGTAGTTCCAAAATTAATTGAAAAACTAAAAGCTTTCAAAGCGGCTAATGCTTAAAAAGTAGTGTTCAAAAATAAATTATATTAAAATTAGAGTTATCTTTGTTTAGATAGCTCTTTTTTTTATTTTTGGAGCAAATGTTTAGAACTTATTTAGCTATCATTTTCCCACTATTATGTTGTAATTTTTTCGCTTGTTTTTAACAAAAAAACTTTTTACTACAAGTTGGGCTATTAGAAAGATGTATTGATTGATTATTAATGTAAGGCTTGGTTTTTTTTTATAAAATCAACTCTTAACAAAAAGAAGAATGAGTTTAGTAAAGTTAACTATAAAAGGAATATCGTATAGCCAAACCCAAAATGGGGCTTATGCACTTATATTAAATGAAGTAGATGGCGAAAGAAAATTACCAATCGTTATTGGCGCATTTGAAGCGCAATCCATTGCCATAGCTCTTGAAAAAGAAATAAAGCCTCCAAGACCTTTAACGCACGACTTATTTAAAAGTTTTGCCGATAGATTTGATATTGTTGTCAAACAAGTTATTATTCATAAATTGGTTGATGGGGTTTTCTATTCCAGTATTATTTGTGAAAGAGATAAAATTGAAGAAATTATTGATGCTCGCACATCTGATGCTATTGCCCTAGCTTTACGCTTTCAAGCACCAATTTTTACCTACAAAAATATTTTGGACAAAGCAGGAATTTATTTAAATACAAATCCAATTGAAGATGATATTGAAAATGTAGAAAATGAGGGTGTTTTATCAACACCTGAAACTTTTGGCACTGAAGACGAAAGTTCTAAAGGAGAAAGTTTTAGTGAATTTTCTATACAAGAATTATATGAAAAACTTGATGAAGCCGTTCAAAACGAAGATTACGAAAAAGCAGCTCGCATTCGTGACGAAATTTCAAAAAAAGAATCTTAACTAAACTAAACAATCAAAAATGTTTAAAAAAATAGTTTTTTTATTAGCTGTCCTTTGCAGCTTCAATGTCATAAATGCTCAAGAAATTGAAAAAAAATGGCAATTATCATCTTCTAAAAACGATTATTTAGAATTACAAAAAGGTTCATATAAACTTCAAATTGCTAATGACAGCATCAATCAAAAAGGAGATTATTTGGTTCAAGACAACTACATTTTTCTTTTTGAAAATGGTTCAGATTCTCCTACAAAAAGATTTGTAATAGAGGCAAAAACAGATTCCACTCTAGTTATTAAAAACAAAGGTAAAGCTTATTCTTTTTTTGCTTCAAATAAAGAAATTAAAAAAACAACTGACACCCAACTCATTAAAAGCGAGGGTTTTTCGTTTACCAGTATTTGGAGAGGTATTTTAGGAATGCTCTCTCTTTTAGCTGTAGCCTATTTCTTTAGTAGCAATAAAAAAGCCATCAATTGGAAAACCGTTGGTTTAGGAATTGCGGCTCAATTAATTTTAGCTATTGGTGTTTTAAAAGTTCCTTTTGTAAAAGCTGCATTTGAATTTATTGGAAATTTATTCGTTTTAGTATTAGATTTTACAAGAGCTGGTAGTGAATTCCTTTTAGGAGGAATGATGAATATTGAAAGTTTTGGATTTATTTTCTTGTTTCAAGTTTTACCAACAATTATCTTTTTTTCCGCTTTAACTTCATTATTGTTTTATTTAGGAATCATTCAAATCGTAGTTAAAGGTTTAGCAAAAGTACTTACTAAATTACTTTCCATTTCTGGAGCCGAAAGTTTATCAGTTGCTGGAAACATCTTTTTAGGTCAAACAGAAGCCCCTTTAATGATTAAAGCTTATTTAGAAAAAATGAACAAGTCAGAAATCTTATTGGTAATGGTTGGCGGAATGGCTACAGTTGCTGGTGGAGTTTTAGCAGCTTATATAGGTTTCCTTGGCGGAAATGATCCCGTTTTAAGATTAGAATTTGCCAAACACTTATTAGCGGCTTCAGTTATGGCTGCTCCTGGTGCCATTGTAATTTCAAAAATGTTATATCCTCAAACGGAAGAAATTAATACTAATGTTGAAGTTTCTAAAGAAAAAATTGGTTCAAATATCTTAGATGCTATTTCAACAGGAACAACTGAGGGATTAAAATTAGCTGCAAATGTAGCCGCTATGTTATTAGTTTTTATAGCTTTTATTGCAATGATTAACTACACACTTGGTTGGATTGGTGGCTGGACGGGTTTAAATGATGTAATTGCAAATAATACTCCATATAAAGCCTTTTCACTTGAAACTATATTAGGTATTATCTTTTCTCCTTTAATGTGGTTAATAGGTGTTGCTAAAGAAGATATGATGTTAATGGGTCAATTGTTAGGTGTAAAGTTAGCCGCTTCAGAATTTGTAGGCTATATCCAATTAGCTGAGTTAAAAAATATGACAAGTAACATCCATTTCACTTATGATAAATCGGTAATTATGGCAACCTATATGTTATGTGGATTTGCCAACTTTGCTTCTATTGGAATTCAAATTGGAGGAATAGGTTCATTAGCCCCAAACCAAAGAAAAACATTATCTGAATTTGGATTAAAAGCCGTAATTGGTGGAAGTTTAGCATCGCTACTTTCTGCAACTATTGCAGGAATGATTATTGGATAATTTTTTTGAGGTGATGGGTAATAGGTTATGGGTTATGGGTTGGAGAATTTGATTGATATGAGAAATTTTAGAGAATTAGATATTTGGAATTTATCAAGAGACTTAGTTAAGGAAATATATCTATTAATGAAATATATGCCCGATGAAGAAAAATTTGGATTAACATCTCAGATTAAAAGAAGTGCAATTTCAATTTCTTCAAATATAGCAGAAGGTTGTGCTAAAAAATCAAATAAAGATTTTTCAAGTTTTTTAGAAATCAGTCTAGGCTCTTGTTACGAATTAGAAACACAATTAATTTTATGTTCGGATGTAGAATTAATTTCAGAAAAAATAATAGAAGAAAAAATAATACTTATACAAACCATAGAAAAGAAAACAACAGCATTCATAAATTACCTATCAACTCAATAACTTGTAAACCCATAACCCATTACCAATCACCCATAACCAATCACCTATACCCCTTAAAAAAATGAAACAATATCACGACTTAGTAAAGCACGTTTTAGAAAACGGAAATCAAAAAGGAGACAGAACAGGAACAGGAACTAAAAGCGTTTTTGGATATCAAATGCGTTTTGATTTAGCTGAAGGGTTTCCAATGGTAACTACTAAAAAGCTACACTTGAAGTCGATTATACATGAATTGCTTTGGTTTTTAAAAGGAGATACTAATATTAATTATTTAAAGGAAAATGGTGTAAAAATTTGGGATGATTGGGCAGATGAAAATGGGGATTTAGGACCTGTTTATGGCTATCAATGGAGAAACTGGAATGGAGAAGAAATTGACCAAATAACGGAATTAATTGACACTTTAAAAAACAATCCAAACAGTAGAAGAATGTTAGTTTCCGCATGGAATCCAAGTGTTTTACCTGACACATCAGTTTCTTTTGCCGAAAATGTAGCCAACAATAAAGCGGCTCTTCCTCCTTGTCATGCCTTTTTTCAATTTTATGTAGCTGACGGAAAATTGAGTTGTCAATTATACCAAAGAAGTGCTGATATCTTTTTAGGAGTACCCTTTAACATTGCTTCTTATGCCTTATTTACTATGATGGTTGCACAAGTTTGTGATTTACAAGTAGGTGATTTCATCCATACTTTTGGTGATGCTCATATTTATAACAATCATATAGAACAATTAGAATTACAACTTTCAAGAGAATGTAGACCCTTACCAAAAATGATTTTAAATCCTGAAGTAAAAAACATCTTTGATTTTACTTTTGATGATTTTACTTTAGAAGGCTATGATCCTCATCCTCATATTAAAGGAGCTGTTGCTGTTTAAATTTTGATTATGAAAAACAATCTATTTTTAATAACATTATTATTTTCATTTATCACTTCCATTTCATTTGCTCAAGATGAAATTAAATACAAAACGGCTTTTGATAATATTGAACAAAATTGCGATTCATTAAGAAAAATAGAACTTTGTTATTTAATAAGGTTTGAGGAAATTATTGAGCGAAAATTCAATGATGAAATTGCTAAAAACAGCAAATTAGAAAAGTATATAAATGACAATATCTACATTGAAACTGAAATAAGCCCAACTGGAAAATTTATCATTAACAAAATCAAAACAAGATCTTCTGAAATTGAAAATTCTTTAAAAGAACTCATGGAGGTTTTACCAAACATTAAATCTTTAGAGGGTTTTGAAACATCAAATATGAAGAAATTTGAAGCTATTTTAGAATTCAAATTAAAAAAAAGAAAATTTGATAATTCAGATGAAAAAGAAGAAAAAGAAGACTTATCATCTGTAGAAACTCCACGATTCTATAATTGTAAATCCGTTATAGATGAAGAAACTAATAAAGAATGTTTTACATCACAAATGAACAATCATATCAAAGATAATTTCAATTATCCCTTAAAAGCTAGAAATAAAAATATTCAGGGCAGAACTTATGGAAATATAGTTATCAATAATGAAGGTAATGTTGAAAATTACATTATCTATGGTGCCGACATTTTATTACAAAAAGAAACTTTAAGAATACTGAAATTGTTACCTAAATTTATACCTGGAAAACTAAATGGAAAAAATGTTGGTGTTTCTTATGCTCAACCACTTGTATATAAATTAATTTAATTTTATTCTCATATAGATTAAAACCTCATCAAAATGTTAACAATAATTGCCGCTGCTTCAGAAAATAATGCCCTTGGAAAAGACAACAATTTAGTTTGGCATTTACCAAATGATTTCAAGCGTTTCAAAGCCTTAACTTCTGGCCATTATATTGTGATGGGAAGAAAAACATTTGAAAGTTTTCCAAAACCTTTACCCAATAGAACACACGTTATTATTACTAGACAAAATGATTATGAAGTTCCTGAAGGTTGTTTGGTTGTAAATAGCTTATCAAAAGCTATTGAGATTTGCCCAGAAAATGAAGAAGTTTTTATTATTGGTGGTGGTCAAATTTACAAGCAATCAATTGATATTGCTGACAAAATTGAACTCACCAGAGTACATACAACTGTTGAAGCTGATGCTTTTTTTCCTGAAATCGATGAAGATATTTGGGAAATTATTCAATCTGAATACCATCCAAAAGATGAAAAACATCAATTTGATTTTACGTATTTAACGTTTGTTAAAAGATAATAATTATTTGATTATAATTATTAATCGTACTTTTGCAGACCAATAAAATTAAAATGGCAGAAAATATTAAACCCTATAAAGATTCAGATTTAGGAAAGAAAGAGCAAGTAGCGCAAATGTTTGATAACATTTCGGGCAATTATGACGGACTAAACCGTGTAATTTCTTTTGGAATTGATGTCAAATGGCGTAAAAAAGTATTGCAATTAGTAGCCAACAAAGAACCCAAAACAGTACTGGATATTGCTACTGGAACTGGTGATCTAGCCATCTTAATGACAAGTACTTCTGCTGAAGAAATTATTGGATTAGACATTTCTGCTGGTATGCTAGAAGTAGGAAAAAAGAAAATTGCTGAAAGAAAATTAGAATCCAAAATTCAAATGGTTTTAGGTGATAGTGAAAACATTCCTTATCCCGATAATTATTTTGATGCCATAACCGTTGCCTTTGGTGTGAGAAATTTTGAAACATTAGAAAAAGGATTAGCCGAAATTCTTAGGGTGCTAAAACCTAATGGAATTTTTGTTATTTTAGAAACATCTGTTCCTACAAAATTTCCTTATAAACAAGGCTATGCGTTTCATTCTAAGTTTATTTTACCAATCGTTGGTAAACTGTTTTCAAAAGACAAAGCTGCTTATACTTACCTGTCTGATTCTGCTAATGAATTTCCTTTTGGTGAAGCCTTGAACAATATTTTACGAAAAATTGGGTTTATAGATGTACAGCATCTTCCTCAAACATTTGGAGTTGCTACAATTTATCACGCATCTAAGAAGTAATTGCTAAAAATGAAAAAACTTTTTATAATTTGTTTCGCGTTATTTACGCTTTCAAGTCAAGCTCAATTTGGGAAAGACCCTATAATAAACTTAGAAAACTTTCAAAAAAGTAGAGTCCATTGGGGGTTTTATTTGGGGTTTAATTTCTATGATTTTAAGTTTGATTATAAAACGGTTACAGAAGATTTAATTGTTCAAAATACTACAGGATTTAATGTGGGTTTAATTGGGAATTTAAGACTTCATGAAAATATTGATTTACGTTTTGAACCTGGCCTATATTATACGGAGCGTAATTTAATTTATCCCAATATAACTGATCCTGTTGATCGTTTTAGAGAAGTTAAATCAACTTATATTCACCTTCCTATATTGCTAAAATTTTCATCCAAACGTATTGGAAACATAAGACCTTATCTTGTAGGTGGTGTTTCTAGAAGTTTAAATTTGAGTAGCTATGCTGATTCCCCAGATGATAATGAATCTGATGTTTTTAGAATGATTAAATGGACCAATAATTATGAAGTTGGTTTTGGTATTGATATATTCATGGAATATTTTATTTTTTCTCCTTCTATTAGAGGTGTCTTTAGTTTTAATGACGAATTAATTAGAGATAAAAACCCTAACAGTCAATGGACAGGTAATATTGAATCTATGAAGACTAGAGGTGTTTTTTTAAACTTTTCTTTCCATTAAGCATTTCTACAAAATTCACTTAACACAATAGCCGTAGCTGTAGCAACGTTTAAACTTTCTGTTTGTTGGAGTGAACCAAATCTAGGTATAGTAATTTTATGTGTAATTAAATGTTGAACGGCTTCACTAATTCCGTTTGATTCATTTCCTAAAACAATAATACTAGGCTGCATCAACTTTTCAGCATAAATATTCTTACCTTCTAAAAGTGTTCCATAAACAGGTACTTGTACGTCAAGTAAATATCTTTTCAAATCACAATACATTACATTAACCCTAGCGATTGACCCCATCGTAGATTGAATTACTTTTGGATTATATACATCCACCGTTTCTTCACTACAAATAACATTAGTAATTCCAAACCAATCTGCTAATCGGATAATGGTTCCCATATTACCAGGATCACGAATATCATCTAAAGCAATTTGTAAAGTATTAGAAAAATCTGCTTCTTGCTTTTCCGGAATAATAAAAACAGCCAAACATTCGTTAGAGGTTACAAGTGCACTTATACTTTTTAATTCTGCCTCAGAAATAAAATTTAATTTGCTTTTATCTACATTTGGGAATAATTCTTGCGTAGTAAATATTTCAACTAGTTCATAATTGGAATTGAGCAATTCTTGAATTACTTTTACACCTTCAGCAAAGAATAATTGATATAGTTTTCTGTATTTTTTCTGCTGAAGACTTTTTATTAGCTTAATTTGATTTTTACTAATCATAAAAAGAAGTATTTTTGAACCAACATACGCTGCAAATTGAAATATAATTTATCAAAAATAACACTATTAATTGTAATTATAGCAATTATTTATTCTTGTTCTCCTTTAATGCGAGTACCTGATGATAAAATGTTATTAGTCAAAAACGAAATTATAATTGACAATCAAAAAGTTGCTGGAGATACTATTCAAGCTTTATTATATCAAAAACCAAATTCAAGCTTTTTAAAAATCCCCATACGACTTTACCTTTACCATTTAAGTAAAAAAAACGCAGACTCCTCTTATGTAGCGTGGTTGAATAAAAAACCCAACAGAAAAAAAAATCTAACCAAATTACTTTCTGAAAAACAGGTAAATCGATTAGGTAAATCATTTATCGTTTCTGGTTATAGTAATTTCTTCAAAAAAGTAGGTGAAGCTCCCGTTATTATTGACAGTAGTAAAATAGAGAAATCTAAAAACCGCCTAAGTGCTTATTACAGAAGTATTGGTTATTTTGACAATCAGGTAAAAGCAGAAATCGATTCAATGGGAAAAAAGAAAGGAAGAGTTACCTATTCACTACTTAAAAACAAACCGTATATTATTGATTCTATTTATACTTCCATAAAAACCAAAGTAATTGATAGCCTCTATCAAACTATTAAAAAAGAATCATTTATAAAACAAAATAAAAAATATAGTGTTGATGATTTTACAAATGAAAGAAAAAGAATAACAGCTAATTTTAGAAATAACGGAGCTTTTTTCTTTCAAGAAAATGACATCAATTATGATGTATATCAAGATACTCTTACTAAAAAATTAGATGTTGACATTAAAATTAATGACAGAGAAATTACCGTTGATGAAACTTCAATTACCATTCCTCACAAACTATATAAAATTGAAAAAATAAACATCTTTGTCGACAATGATGCCATTAAAAATAAAAACAGTATCACAGATAGTATTACTTATAAAGATTATACCCTATATGGTTCTAAAAAAATAAGATATAAACCTAAAGCAATAACCAATGCTATTTTTATTTCAAAAGATAATTATTACAGTGATATTTCTCGTGCTCAAACCACACGTTCACTAAGCAATTTGAATGTTTTTAATTACCCTAATATTGATTTCAAAGAAAATAAAGACAGCACAGCTTTAGTAACTAATATCAATTTATCTCCTATAAAAAAATATAACTTCAATGCGAGTGGCGATTTTATTCACTCTAACATTCAAGATTTTGGAATTTCAGGAAATTTATCCGTAACCTTTAGAAATGTATTTAGAGGTGCTGAAATTTTACAAATTGGAACAAGAGGAAATATTGGCTCTTCAAAAGACTTAGCTAATCCAAGAGGTGTGTTTTTCAATCTTTCTGAATATGGAGCTGATGCTAAATTGACATTTCCGAGAATTTTTTTCTTGTTCCCAACAACAAAGCTTATTAGAAAAGAAATGTTGCCCTCAACAAATATTTCTTTAGGTTTATTTAGACAAACAAACATTGGTCTTGATAAAGAAAATTTTTCTGGAATTGTAGATTACAATTGGACCCGAAAAACTAATAATATTTCAAAATTTGAATTATTAAATCTACAATATGTAAGAAACTTAAACATCAATAATTATTTTGTCGTTTATGGTTCTTCTTACAGCGATTTAAACAACATAGCACAAACTTATAACACAAACACAGCCTATCTAAACGAAGAAGGAAATCTTACTTCTGACGGAGCCGTTTCTTTTATTAATGATGTAATAAATGGGAATACCTCATTAACACCTAGCAATGGTTTGTATAAAACTGTTAGAAGCATTGGAGAAAGAAGAAATAGATTAATTGAAAACTATTTAATCGCTGCCTCAAGTTTTACTTTTTCAACTACAAATAAAACTGATGTTTATGATTATAATTTCTACAATTTAAAAGTCAAACTAGAAACAGCTGGAAATGTAGCCTCTTTTCTATCAAGTGTATCAGGTCAACCCTATAGTGACAATGGTAATGAAACCTTATTTGGTGTAGAATATTCGCAATATATAAAAGGTGATTTTGAATACATCAAACATTGGGATTTAGGCAGAAAAAAGAGTTATGCTATGAGAGGCTTTGTTGGATTAGCCGTTCCTTACGGAAACTCAAATTCAATTCCCTTTTCTAAAAGTTACTTTTCTGGTGGTTCAAATGACAATCGCGGTTGGCAACCTTACTCCCTTGGACCAGGTTCTAGTGGTGGAATCAATGATTTTAATGAAGCTAACTTTAAAATGGCTTTTAATGCAGAATATCGTTTCCCTTTTTTCGGTCAATTATTTGGAGCTCTTTTTGCTGATGCAGGTAACATTTGGAATGTTTTTGACAATGTAGAAGACAAAACATATACATTCAATGGGATAAGTTCATTAAAAGATATTGCACTAGGAACAGGAATAGGTTTTCGATATGATTTTAGCTTTTTTGTATTTCGTTTAGATTTTGGATATAAAACATATAACCCCGGTAGAATTGAAAACGAAAGATGGTTTAGAGATCTAAACTTTAGCAAAACAGTTCTAAATTTTGGAATAAATTACCCATTCTAATATTTAATACTTATTTTTGTCAAACAAATTAAAACAAACAAACTATGGCTCACAATATTAAACCTGGTGTTGCAACAGGTGATGATGTACAAAAAATTTTCAACTACGCTAAAGAAAAAGGATTTGCTTTACCAGCAGTAAACGTAGTAAGTTCAAGTACTGTTAACAGTGTTATGGAAACAGCTGCTAAATTAAATGCTCCCGTTATTATTCAATTCTCTAACGGAGGTGCACAATTTAACGCAGGAAAAGGATTGTCTAATGCAAATGAAAAAGCCGCTATTTTAGGTGGTGTAGCTGGTGCAAAACATATACATACTTTGGCTGAAGCTTATGGTGCTACCGTAATTCTTCATACTGACCATTGTGCAAAAAAATTATTACCTTGGATTGATGGCTTATTAGATGCTTCTGAAAAACACTTTGCAGAAACAGGAAAACCATTATTCAGCTCACATATGATTGATTTATCTGAGGAGCCAATTGAAGAAAATATTGAAATCTGTAAAACTTATTTAGCTCGTATGAGTAAAATAGGAATGACTTTAGAAATTGAATTAGGAATTACTGGTGGTGAAGAAGACGGTGTTGACAATTCTGATGTAGATAGCTCTAAATTATATACACAACCAGAAGAAGTTGCTTATGCTTATGAAGAACTATTAAAAGTAAGCCCTAAATTCACTATTGCAGCAGCTTTTGGAAACGTTCACGGTGTTTACAAGCCAGGAAACGTAAAATTAACTCCTAAAATTTTGAAAAATTCACAAGAATACATTCAAAAAAATTACAACACAGGTACCAATCCGATTGATTTCGTGTTTCATGGAGGAAGTGGTTCTACTCTAGAAGAAATTAGAGAAGCTATTGGATATGGTGTTATTAAAATGAATATCGATACTGACTTACAATTTGCTTACACGGAAGGTGTACGTGATTATATGATTTCTAATATTGACTATTTAAAAACTCAAATTGGAAATCCAGAAGGAGCAGATAGTCCAAACAAGAAATATTATGACCCAAGAAAATGGGTTCGTGAAAGTGAACTAACTTTTATTAAAAGACTTGAACAGGCTTTCTCTGATTTAAATAATATTAATACTTTATAATAATTTAGAGTTTAGAATTTAGAATTTAGAAAATTTTTCTAGCTTCTAAATTCTAAATTCTGACTTCTAACTTCAAGAATATTATGGCTTGGTTTAAAAGAAAAGAAAAAGGAATTCAAACAGCAACAGAAGACAAAAAAGATGTTCCTGTAGGATTATGGTATAAATCACCAACAGGAAAAGTTGTTGATACAGAAGAATTAGCAAAAAATCTATGGGTTAGCCCTGAAGACGATTTTCACGTAAGAATTGGAAGTAAAGAATATTTTGAAATCTTATTTGATGAAAATCAATTCAAAGAATTAGATGCAAAGATGACTTCAAAAGACCCTTTAAAATTTGAAGACACCAAAAAATATGGAGACCGCTTGAAGGAAGCTATGAAAAAAACAGAATTGAAAGATGCTGTTAGAACTGGTGTAGGAAAATCAAAAGGGAAAGAACTTGTAGTTTGTTGTATGGACTTTGCTTTTATTGGTGGTTCAATGGGAGCTGTAGTAGGTGAAAAAATTGCTCGTGGAATTGACTATTCTATCAAAAATAAGGTGCCTTTTCTAATGATTTCAAAATCAGGTGGCGCTCGTATGATGGAAGCTGCTTATTCATTAATGCAATTAGCTAAAACTTCAGCTAAATTAGCACAATTAGCAGAAGCAAAAATACCTTACATTTCGCTTTGTACTGATCCTACAACAGGAGGAACAACAGCTTCTTATGCAATGCTAGGAGATATCAATATCGGTGAACCTGGAGCTTTAATTGGTTTCGCTGGACCACGTATTGTAAAAGACACTACCGGTAAAGATTTACCAGAAGGATTTCAAACTTCTGAATTTTTATTAGAACATGGTTTTCTAGATTTTATTGCTCATAGAAAAGAACTAAAAAATAAAATTAATCTTTATATCGATTTAATTTTAAATCAAGAAATTAGATAATTTTTTTAAGTAAACTATATAAAAAAGCGACTTTGATTAAATTCAAAGTCGCTTTTTTATACAATCAAATTATATTTGTTTGTGCTTCACTCTTTTTACATTCCTGTTCTAATAGCCTCTACAGGATCTAATTTTGAAGCAGAAATAGCAGGAATAATCCCAGAAATCAACCCAATAAATGCTGCTAAACCTGTTCCTAATAACATGTTTGAAGCACTTAACACAAATTCAAAATCCAAGGCATTAGACAAAATCAATGCTATAATCCATACTAAAAACATCCCTATCAATCCACCTATTAAAGACAGTATAATAGCTTCAAATAGAAATTGAAATAGGATAAATTTATTTTTAGCTCCTAAGGCTTTCTGAATTCCAATCAAATTAGTTCTTTCTTTCACGGAAACAAACATAATATTAGCAATACCAAAACCTCCAACTAACAAAGAAAAAGCACTAATTACCCATCCAATTACATTCATTTGCCCAATAATATTGTCTATAAAATCAGTAAACCCTGACAAGACATTGATAAAGAAATTATTTATCTCCCCTGGTTTTACACCACGCATTGTTCTTAATTTTTGAGCAACATCAGCCTTAAATTCCTCAATATCAATTCCTTTTTCTGGTTTAATTAAAATAGCTGGTGTTAAAGATTTATTGTTATCCCCATACATTCTTCTTAAAAAATTTACAGGAAAAAACACAGCCACATCATTACTATCTCCAAACATTCCTTGCCCTTGTTTCTTTAAAACACCAATCACCGTAAATTTTTGACCGTATAACCTAACTTTCTTTCCTAAAGGATTTGAATTATCAAAAAGACCTTCAGCAACTTCACTTCCAATAACGATGACTGCTGAACCCGAATTTGATTCCGATTCGTTAAACAATCTCCCTTTTTCAATTTTAAAAGATTCAATATCAAAAAACTCGTTTGTAGAAGGTTTAACTCGGATTGAATTTACGGTCTTAGAATCGTATTTGATATTTTCATTTCGGGTAAACAAATTAAAAGACATTTTATCTACACCATTTACTGAACGTTTAAGATTTTCAAATTCCTCATATGTTACATTTGGAAACTGTTCTCTTTTCCATCTTGGCACCTCAGAAGGACCAAAAGAAAACTTCATCAAATAAATAGTATTCATGTCCATATCACTTAAATCTTCCTTGATTTTTCGATCCATAGAATCCACCGCTGCCAAAACTGCAATAATAGAAAAAATACCAATTGTTACACCTAATAACGACAATAGCGTACGAAGTTTATTGTTTCGTAAAGCATTTAATGCAAAGTGTAAACTCTCTTTAAGTAATCGTAAGTATAAAAGCATAATCTAATTTGATTACTTATAAGTAGAATTAATTCAGAAAATGTTACACAAATAATAAAAAAACACTTCTAATATTACTTGAAAGTTTTGTTAACAATACCTACTTTTGCAAATTAAACATACAACTCACAATGACAACTACTAAAAAAATCAATGCAGCCCTTATTTCTGTTTTTGACAAAACAGGTTTAGAACCAATCGTTAAAGCACTTCACAACAACAATGTTACAATTTATTCCACTGGTGGAACAGAATCTTTCATCAAAGAATTAGGTATTCCTGTTGTAGCTGTAGAAGATGTAACTTCATACCCTTCCATTTTAGGAGGAAGAGTTAAAACGTTACATCCAAAAGTTTTTGGAGGAATCTTAAACCGTCAAGACAATCCAAGCGATGTGGAACAAATGGTAGCATTTGAAATCCCTCAAATTGATTTAGTAATTGTTGACTTGTATCCTTTTGAAAAAACTGTAGCAAGCGGAGCTACTGAAGCTGATATTATTGAGAAAATAGATATTGGTGGAATTTCATTAATTAGAGCTGCTGCTAAAAACTTTAAAGACACTGTTATTGTGCCTTCAGTAGAGGAATACAGTCATTTTTTAACTTTTTACACTGAACACAATGGTGCAACTACTATTGAAAACAGAAGATTATTAGCTACGAAAGCATTTAATGTTTCTTCTCACTATGATTCCGCTATTTTTAATTATTTTAACCAAGTTCATCAAGAACCTGTTTTAAAAATTAGTGAAGCTAATGGAAACGTGCTTCGTTATGGAGAAAATCCACATCAAAAAGGATTTTTCTTTGGAAAATTTGATGATATGTTTACAAAACTTCACGGTAAGGAATTATCATACAACAATTTATTAGATGTTGATGCTGCCGTAAACTTAATGAGTGAATTTAAAAATGACGCTCCTACATTTGCTATTTTAAAACACAACAATGCTTGTGGAATTGCAACAAGAAAAACCATGAAAGAAGCTTATGTAGATGCTTTAGCCGGTGACCCTACTTCTGCTTTTGGTGGTGTTCTTATTGCAAATGGAAATATTGATACTGCAACAGCTGAAGAAATAAACAAATTATTTTGTGAAGTAGTTATTGCTCCTTCTTATGATACAGAAGCATTAGAAATGCTAGAAGAAAAGAAAAACAGAATTATTTTAGTACAAAAAGAGACTGAATTACCAGCAACAACTGTAAGAACTTGTTTAAATGGAATTTTAGTTCAAGATAAAGATTTAATTACAGATACTAAAGAGCACTTAAAATACGTTACCACTACATCACCTACTGAAGAAGAGATTGAAGATTTGCTTTTTGCATCAAAAATATGCAAGCATACAAAATCTAACACAATTGTTTTTGCAAAAAACAAACAACTATGTGCTTCAGGAACGGGGCAAACTTCTCGAGTTGACGCTTTAAGACAAGCTATTGATAAAGCCATTTCTTTTGAATTCGATTTAACTGGAGCAGTAATGGCAAGCGATGCTTTCTTCCCTTTCCCTGATTGTGTAGAATTAGCTAATAAAGCAGGAATCACAGCTGTTATTCAACCTGGTGGATCAATAAAAGATGAATTAAGTATCAATTACTGTAACGAAAATAATGTTGCAATGGTATTTACTGGCATTCGTCATTTTAAACATTAATTTTATTACTTTTGTAATCTTATATAATTCTAATTTAGTAACTAATACCCTTTTTTTAATATGGGATTTTTTGATTTCATGACCGAGGATATAGCAATTGACCTTGGTACCGCAAATACCTTAATTATACATAACGACAAAGTTGTAATTGATAGTCCGTCAATTGTAGCTCGAGACAGAATTACTGGAAAAATAATAGCTGTCGGAAAAGAAGCTAGTATGATGCAAGGAAAAACGCATGAAAACATAAAGACAATTCGTCCCTTAAAAGATGGTGTTATTGCCGATTTTGATGCTTCTGAAAAAATGTTACAACTTTTTATCAAAAGTATACCTGCACTAAAGAAAAAATTATTTACTCCAGCACTTCGTTTAGTTATTTGTATTCCATCAGGAATCACTGAAGTAGAAATGAGAGCTGTTAAAGAATCTGCTGAACGTGTTAATGGAAAAGAAGTATATCTTATTCATGAACCTATGGCAGCAGCAATTGGTATAGGCGTAGATATTATGCAACCAAAGGGAAATATGATTGTAGATATAGGTGGAGGTACTACCGAGATTGCTGTTATTGCTCTTGGCGGAATTGTTTGTGATAAATCTGTTAAAATTGCTGGAGACGTTTTCACTAATGATATTATTTATTATATGAGAACACAACACAATCTTTTTGTAGGAGAAACAACAGCTGAAAAAATCAAAATCCAAATTGGTGCAGCCATGGAGGAATTAGAAAATGCTCCTGAAGATATGTCTGTTCAAGGTAGAGATTTACTTACAGGTAAACCAAAACAAGTAGATGTTTCTTATAGAGAAATTGCAAAAGCATTAGATAAATCAATTCAACGTGTAGAAGATGCTGTTATGGAAACATTATCACAAACACCTCCTGAATTAGCCGCCGACATCTACAATACAGGTATTTATCTTGCTGGCGGAGGTTCAATGCTTAGAGGCTTAGATAAACGAATATCCCTAAAAACAGATTTACCTGTATACATTGCAGAAGACCCCCTAAGGGCTGTAGTAAGAGGAACAGGAATGGCACTAAAAAACATAAATAAATACAAAGGAATACTTATCAAATAAAAGAAAAATAAATGCAGCAAATAATAAACTTCTTTATTAAAAACAGCCATAGATTGCTGTTTTTGCTGCTTTTAAGCACTTCTATTTATTTTACAATACAAACCAATTCATATCATAAAAGCAGAACAATAAGCTCAGCTAATGTATTAACTGGATTTGTATATGAAAAAATTGACAACGTCAATAAATATTTTGATTTAAAAGTAACCAACCAAGAACTTGTAGAAGAAAACCGTTATCTAAAACAACTTTTATACAATAATAAAGACACAACCATACCAACCCCAATTGATTTACCAAAAGAACTATTGCATTATAAAATTATTCAAGCTAGAGTTATTAAAAACTCATTTGATGTTTATGATAACTATTTAACCTTAAATAGTGGCAATAAGAAAGGAATAAAAGAAGATATGGGTGTAATTAACAGTAAAGGTGTCGTGGGAATTATTGACAAAACCACTAATAATTATGCCACAGTTTTGAGTATTTTAAATACCAAATCCCAGTTGAATGCAAAAATTAAAAATACCAATCATTTTGGGACTCTAACTTGGGATGCCAAAAATGCTGGTTATGTTCAGTTAGTTGATGTACCAAGATTAGCAAATCTAAAAATGGGTGACACTATCGTTACAGGTGGAGAGTCGGTTATTTTTCCTGAAAATATTCCTATTGGAAAAATTGAAAAGGCCTATAAAGATAAAAACACAAATTATTATACCATAAGTGTTAGATTATTTAATGATATGACAAATGTTGGTTTTGTATATGTAATCGATAATACGAAAAAAGAAGAACTAATAGAATTACAAAACTCTTATAATGAACAGTAGTTTATTAATAAATATTTTTCGTTTCATTGTTCTAGTAGCCTTACAAGTTCTAGTGTTTAACAACATTAAACTTTTTGGTTATCTAGATCCATTTCCCTATGTTTTATTTATTATTCTTTATCCTGTAAATAGCAGTAAATCATTATTGCTTTTCATGAGTTTTCTTCTAGGGTTGACATTAGATATGTTTAGCGACACAGGAGGCATACACGCAACTGCTTGTTTAATTCTGGCTTTTATAAGACCTTCTATTTTTAAATTTTCTTTTGGATTGAGTTATGAATATCAAACCATTAAAATTGCTGATAAAATTACTTATGAAAGAATATCATTTATAGTCTTCTCCGTTTTTATCCACCATTTTATAATTTATATGCTCGAATTATTGCGTTTTGGATTATTTTTAGATATCTTCTTGCGAACAATTTTAAATACTATATTCACAACACTAATTTGTATTTTGACTATATATTTGATAAAACCAAATAGACGATGAGAAAACTATTATTACCAACTGTAGTAATCATTTCAGCAATCATCATATTAATCAGACTTTTTTATCTTCAAATTATTGATGAAAGTTTAAAATTGAAGTCTGATAATAATGCTATTAAAATAGAATATGATTTCCCTGAAAGAGGTTATGTTTATGATCGCAATGGCGTTTTATTAGTCGCTAACCAACCTTCTTATGACATAATGGTCATTCCAAGAGAAATTAAAAACTTGGACACCCTTGAGTTTTGTCAATTATTAAAAATTGATAAAGATTTTTTTATTAAAAAAGTAGAAAAAGCTAGAATATACAGTCCAAGATTACCTTCCGTATTTTTACCACAATTAACCAAATTAGAATTTGCTGCTTTTCAAGAAAAAATCAGAAAATTTAAAGGATTCTTTATACAAAAACGTTTTTTAAGAGACTATCAAACTAAAAATGCAGCTAATGTTTTTGGATATATTACTCAAGTCAACGAAGCAATAATCAAGAAAAACCCTTATTATAAAAGTGGCGATTTAATTGGAAAACAAGGAATTGAACAAGAGTATGAAGAAGTTTTAAGAGGTGTAAAAGGTGTAAAATATTATCAAAAAGATAGATTCAATAAAACCATAGGTTCTTATAAAGATGGTAAATATGACACCATAGCCATTCAAGGAAAAGACTTAACTCTTACTATTGACAGTGAATTACAAAAATATGGTGAAGAATTGATGGTTAATAAAAGAGGTGGAATTGTAGCTATTGAACCTAAAACGGGTGAAATATTAGCCTTAATTTCTGCCCCTACTTATGATCCTGCTTTACTTGTTGGAAAAGATAGATCTAAAAACTATACTCGTTTATATTATGACTCAATAGCTAAACCGCTTTACGACAGAAGTCTGATGGCTGAATATCCCCCAGGTTCTCCATTTAAAATTTTAACGGGATTAATTGGATTACAAGAAGAAGTTATCGACGAGCAAACCAGTTTTGTTTGTCATCATGGTTTTTCTTATGGGCGTGGTGCTTTTATGAAATGTCACGATTCAGGTATTTCAAAACTCCATAACGGAATCTATAATTCGTGTAATACATATTTTGCAAATGTATTCAAACGTACAATAGATAAATATAAAGATCCTGCGTATAGTGTTGACAACTGGAACAGGCATTTACAAAGCTTTGGATTAGGTAATTTTTTAGGAACAGATATGCCAACTGGAAGGCCAGGAAGAATCCCTTCGTCTAAATTATACAATCACTTTTATCCAAATGGTGGATGGAGGAGTACTACTATAATTTCAAACTCTATAGGTCAAGGAGAAATTGATGTTACTCCTATTCAATTAGCAAATATGATGGCAGCTATAGCTAATGAAGGCTATTTTTACACCCCACATATTATTAAAAAAATTAAAGATTTTGAGATTGACAAAAAGTTTACTACTAAACATGAAACAACCGTTGAAAAACAATACTTCAAACCTGTAATTGAAGGTTTATATGATGTATATAATATTGGAACAGCCAGAACGTTAAAAGTTGAAGGACTTGCTATATGTGGAAAAACAGGAACAGCAGAAAATTTTGCTAAAATTAATGGTGTAAGAACTCAGTTAACTGACCATTCTATATTTGTTGCTTTCGCCCCAAAAGACAACCCCAAAATAGCTATAGCTGTAATGGTTGAAAATGGATATTGGGGAAATAGATTTGCTGGACCAATTGCGACTTTAATGATTGAAAAATACGTTAATAATGTCATAACTCGAAAAGATTTAGAAAAAGCAATGCTCACAAAAAGTTTGCAGCCTGAATATGATAAAGTAACTAGTGGAAAACCATTTACTATAAATCATTAAAAATGAAAAACCAAAGTGTAATAGGAAATATCGACTGGATAACCATTCTAATTTATATAACATTAGTTATTATGGGTTGGATGAATATCTATTCTGCCTCTTTACCTTTGGAAGAAACTTACATTTTAGATACTTCTCAAATTTATGGTAGACAATTGTTATTTATCATTCTAACAATTCCTATTATTCTAGTCATTTTAAATATTAATGCTAAAGTTTTTGAGAAATTTTCAGTTGTTTTTTATGCTGTAGGCATATTACTTCTAATGGGGCTATTTGTTTTTGGAAGCACCATTAAAGGACAAACCAATTGGTATAAACTGGGAGGCTTTAGTTTTCAACCTTCTGAAATTGTGAAAACAACTTGCTCTTTACTTTTGGCAAAATACCTAAGTGATGCACAAATTAATTTAAAAAACAACAAACACCAATATATTGCACTAGCCATAATCTTTTTACCTATAGGCTTAATTATGCTACAACCTGATGCTGGTAGTGCTATGATTTTTTTAGCCTTAATTTTTGTATTAAATAGAGAAGGCTTACCCTCATGGTATCTTTGGACAGGAGTAATAGCAATTGTGCTTTTCCTATTAGCTCTTTTTGTAAAACCAATATTTTTGATTGGATTTATATTAATCTTTATGATTATCCATTTTATTTTTAATTCAAAAATTTCTCGAAATCCTATTGTATATGGGCTAATTTTTATTGTCATATCGGGATTTACATTATCTGTTGATTATGTCTATGAAAATGTTTTGGAACCTCATCAAAAAGATCGAATTAATGTTTTATTTAATGATAATGTTGATATGAAAAACGAAGGATACAATTTAAATCAATCAATGATTACAATTGGCTCCGGCGGTTTAACTGGAAAAGGATATTTAGAAGGAACTCAAACAAAAGGAAATTTTGTACCTGAACAACATACCGACTATATCTTTACAACAGTTGGTGAAGAATGGGGATTCATAGGTTCATTTGTGGTAATTTTTCTTTTTGTGAGTTTAATCATTCGTATAATTTATTTAGCCGAAAATCAAAAAACTAAATTTAGTCGCGTTTTTGGTTATTGCGTTGCTACAATTTTATTTACTCACTTTTTTGTAAATATTACGATGCTAATAAAAATGTTTCCAACTATTGGTGTACCATTGCCCTTTTTTTCATACGGTGGATCTAGTTTATGGTCCTTTTCTATTCTACTTTTTATTTTTATAAAATTAGATGCCAATAAAGTAAATGAATGGTAATTAAAATTTCCAGTTTTTATATCCTTTATTTGCTTCTAATTTATTTTCTACATCATCTGGCAAAGCACTAAAAAAATCAATTCCGGTTACTTTTTCTATTTCATCAACAGGAATAACAAAATCATACAAAGGCTTGTTAGAATCTTTATGAGGTACTAAAAAACCAATCATATTTGTTTTATCCTTAGTTAAAATAATTTTATAAAAATAATTAGGCACAGCTACTTTTTCAGTACCAATAGTCTTTAACCCATTCTCTAAAACCCCTCCTGTAATTACATATACTCCATCATATCTTTCCGCCCAATAGCGTATTTTTTGTTCCAGTCTGTTCCAAATCCCTGCATTAAAATCATACAATTGAGGTGAAGCATTTGAAGTCAAAAAGGTCTTTTGGTACATTTCATAGGAACCTTTTCTATCAGCTGCTGGGCAAAGATGCCCTTTGTTATACCCTGAATTTTTAAAATTTCTCCAATCAGCCGATTTGGTCTTAACAGATTTATCTTGATTAAAGTAAGGTCGCTCATAATCTGTTGAAGACATGTCCTCTTTATTTAATTCATACGCCACCCACTCAGCTTGTTCAAAATCTTCTTTATAGGAAAAAGAGTATGCCTCATTATTATATATGTCATTGGATGTAGATGTAGGCAAAAAGTCAAACTTTAAGTTTTCTTTATAAGTAGACAATTGCACATTTTGCTCTTCAATCTCTTCAGTACTTATCTGTTTACAGGATAAAAATTGCATTACAACGAGTAAATATAAAAATTTTGAATCCTTCATACTTAAAAAATTTTAATTGCTTGCTTTTTGTTATTTTTGTAAATGTAATTATAATAGCAAAACAATAATAATGAAAACAAAATTTATACTTTTTATAGCACTTTTTGCAATTCAGTTTGGATATAGTCAAACTGAAAAAATAGTTGACACTACTGTAGTTGCAAAAGTAAAAATGGATCAAGAAATTAAAGAAGAAAAAATAGCAAAAGAGAAGCAACTCTTAAAAGATGCGGAAAAAGAAAAACTTGAAAAGGAGCATCAAAAAGAACTAGACAAAATTGCTAAAGAGGCTAAAAAAGCGGAAAAAGAAAGAAAAGCGGCTGAAAAAGAATTAAAAAAAGCTACTAAAGAGCGTAAAAGAATTGACAGTGCAAACAAAACTGTTACCAAAACAAAAGATAGAATCAGAAAAGCAAAAGCTGATTTGAAGAAAGAACAAAACAATTATGAAAAGAAAAAATTAAAAGGAAAATTATCTCCAGAAGACGATATTAAATACCGAGAAAAACTTCTTAAAAAGGAAAACAAAGTGAATAAGTTAGAATTAGATCTTGAGAAAGACAAAAAAAACTTAAACAAATTATTAAAGTAGAGTATTTAGTTATGTTTATTTTAACTCCCATCAAGTTTATCTTGGTGGGATTTTTTTTATATTTGAAATGCTAAAAAAACAAATACCATGAAGTTGAAAATTGCCCTACTTATTTTTTTACTGTCCTTTATATATTACTCCTTTAAAAGTGTAGAAAAAAATAACACTCAAATAAATACTAACCAACCTCTATTAGTTGACTATGTAAATCCTTTAATGGGTACTGATTCTAAATATAGTTTGTCTAATGGCAATACTTACCCAGCAATTGCAACACCATGGGCTATGAATTTTTGGACACCCATGACTTCAAAAATGGGAGATGGATGGACCTATAAATACAACGAAAATAAAATTAGAGGTATTAAACAAACACACCAGCCAAGTCCTTGGATTAATGATTATGCCGCATTTTCTTTTATGGCTGTTACAGGTAAATTAAAATATAAAGAAGATGAAAGACAGTCATGGTTCTCTCATAAAGCTGAAACTGTTAAACCCTACCATTATAAAGTATATCTAGCAGATTATGATACCACGGTTGAAGTTGCTCCAACAGAAAGAGCCGCTCATTTTAAATATACGTTCCCAGAATCCAACTCTTCTTATATTATGCTAGATGCTTTTTTTAAAGGGTCTATGGTAAAAATAATGCCAAAAGAAAGAAAAATAATTGGCTATTGCAGGAATAATTCTGGTGGTGTACCTGATAATTTCCATAATTATTTTGTGGCTGAATTTGATAAAGACTTTGAATTGCAACATACATGGACTGACAATTGGAAACTTCTAGAAAACGCTTTAACTAGCGAAGGTCAACATGTAGGAGCCATTATTGGTTTCAAAACAAAAAAAGGAGAAGTTGTTCATGTAAAAGTGGCTTCTTCCTTTATAAGTCCTGAACAAGCTCAATTAAATTTAGATAGAGAAATAGGAAGTGATTCTTTCGAACAAACTAAGGAAAAAGCTAAACAGGCTTGGGAAATTGAACTCAATAAAATAAAAATTGAAGACGACAATACAGACAACATAAAAACCTTCTATTCTTGTCTATATAGAGTTTTACTCTTTCCAAGAAAATTTTATGAATATAATGCTAAAAATGAAGTAGTTCATTATAGCCCTTATAACGGAAAAGTTCTGCCAGGATATATGTTTACAGACAATGGTTTTTGGGATACCTTTAGAGCTGTATATCCATTTTTCAATATGATGTATCCTGAATTAAATGAAAACATCATGGAGGGATTAGCAAACACATATAAAGAATCAGGTTGGTTGCCAGAATGGGCCAGTCCTGGTCACAGGAATTGTATGATTGGCTCAAACTCTGCTGTTATAATCTCAGATGCCTTCTTAAAAGGAAATGTAAGAGAAAATGATAAAACAGTTCTATTTGATGCTATTTTAAAAAATGCTCAAGTAGCTGATGGTAGACCTGTAAGTTCTGTTGGAAGAGAAGGTTTAAATTATTACAATACTCTTGGATATGTTCCTTATAATGTGGGTATAAATGAAAATACAGCTAGAACCTTAGAATATGCCTATGCCGATTTTACTATTGCAAAAATGGCTGAAAAACTTGGGAAAAATGATATTGCGCAAAAGTATTATAAACAATCCTTAAACTATAAAAATGTCTTTGATGCTTCCACTAATTTAATGAGAGGCAAAAATAAAAATGGAAGTTTTCAAAGTCTATTTAACCCTTTAAAATGGGGTGATGCATTTACTGAAGGAAATAGTTTACATTATACCTGGTCTGTTTTCCATGATGTACAAGGATTAATAAACCTAATGGGAGGAAATAAACCATTTATAGCTCAATTAGATAATGTTTTTAATATGCCACCAGATTTTGACGATTCTTATTATGGAGAAACTATCCATGAAATTAGAGAAATGCAAATTGTAAATATGGGAAATTATGCTCATGGTAACCAACCTATTCAGCACATGATTTATCTTTATAATTATGCTAACGTTCCATATAAAACGCAAAAGAGAATTAGAGAAGTTCTTACCAAATTATATGCTGCAACTCCTGATGGTTACTGTGGAGATGAAGACAATGGTCAAACCTCAGCATGGTATGTATTTAGTGCTTTAGGTTTTTATCCTGTAACACCAGCTACAGATCAATATGTTATTGGAAGTCCTTTATTTAAGAAAGCTACTTTAAGTTTAGCAAATGGAAAGAAATTCACAATCTCTGCTGAAAATAATTCTGCCGAAAATTTTTATATTCAATCAACAACTTTAAATGGGGTTAATTACACCAATAATTATATTAACTATAAGGATATTCAAAATGGGGGCGAGTTTATTTTCAATTTAGACAAAAATCCTAATTTAAATTGGGGTAGTCAACCTACTGATGTTCCCTATTCTTTAAGCCTTGAAAAAACAAAAAAATGATTCTAATAATCCTAAAATTATACTAAATAACTAAAATAAAAAATCTAATACTCATACTACAAATGAATACTCAATTTAACATTAGACCCGTTAAAATTAAAGATGTTGAGAGTATTTATTCGTTAATTTGTCAGTTAGAAAATGGAAAATTAGACATAGTAGCTTTTAAAAAAATATATAAGAGCAATATCAAAAATAAAAATAACATCTATTATTTAGCAGAAATTGAAGGTACAATAATAGGTTTCATTAGTTTTCATACCCAAAGCCTTTTACATCATTGTGGTCTTGTTGGAGAAATTCAAGAATTCTATATTGAGCAAAATTATAGGAATAAAGGAATAGGCAAACAACTATTTGCAGTTGTTATAAAATACGCTAATCAACAGGGCTTAAAAAGTATAGAAGTCACCTCAAATAAAAATCGGATTGAGAATATTGCCGTTTATGAAAACTTAGGTTTCAAACTTACACATAATAAGTTTACGATTTACAAAACATAAATAATCAAAATATAAAATCTCATTCTTATTGCAATGGAATTTTGTGTACATGTAAAATAAATAAGAATTTCAACAAATTATGTAAGGGTTAATTAAACTATTTAAGCCAATTTCACATAAAATTAGTTGTTATGAAAAAATCAGTTATCGCTCTTAGTATCATTACTCTTATAGTATCATGTAAAAATGAAAACAATACCCATTCTAACAAAATTCCCTTTAGAAAAGAGCCTAAAAATTTTACTTATACCAAAGTAAACACTAAAGAATGGTTGTTGAAAAACAAAGACAATAAAACCATCCTTAATAATGTAATTGCTATAAACAGGACTGATGAAACTAATTTCAAACAAATGGATTCTATTATAGTTCCGTCCGACATTGATGGTGATTTAGCTTATTATTTTCCCTTTCCATTTGCAGTTCATTATTTAAAAAATATCAATAAAATTATTTTCTTTTCATACGCAACTCAATCTTTTGCAACTTATGAAAATGGTATTTTAATGCAAACTGGACCCACTAATATGGGAAGGAAAAATAACAAAACGCCTACGGGTTTATTTTTTACCAATTGGAAGGCTAAAGAAACGACTAGTACATTTAATGATGAATGGGAATTACACTGGAATTTCAATATAGAAAACAAAGAAGGTATTGGGTTTCATCAATATAGTTTACCTGGTTATCCAGCTTCTCATTCTTGTTTAAGATTACAAGAAAAAGATGCTAAATATTTATATGATTGGGCAGATCAATGGGTCTTATTAGATGCTGAAACTGTAAAAATAAAAGGAACTCCTGTTATCATTTTTGGAAGTTATGATTTTAGTGCTCCAAGGCCTTGGCTTCAATTATTAAATGACCCAAAAAGCCTAACTCTTTCTGAAAGTGACATAGAAAAAATTACAAAACCTTACTTAAAAACCATCCTACAAGAACAGAAAAAAAGAGACTTAAATAAAAGCTAAAATACATTTGATATATAGACTTATGTTAAAGAAGATATTTATAAAAAACAGAATAGATTCAATAAAAAAAGACCTCATTCAAATTAAGAATGAGGTCTTTTTTAATATTAATTTTAAATTATTTTTTTGACTTATTCATTGAAACATAATTTGATGATTTTACTAATTTAGTAATATCTTCTATTACATTTAAAGATTCATCTACATAAGCATCTTTACTTAACTCATCATGCCATCTATCTCTTTTTTCTTTTAAAACAGTATCCGTTTTAAATTCTTCTAATTCGTATGGTAATGAATTGAAAGTTAAATTGTTTTTGTATTTTTTTAATCCATCGTATGTTTTGCTCGTAGCATCTAATTCTGCTAACTCTTGCTTATACTGTTTGTAATTTAGACTAACTTCTTTATCGTCTTTTCTGTCAAAATTCCATTTTGCGTAAGCATTAATTAAATTAAACTCTGGACTTTTCTCTACTCTTTTCTTACTGTTAGCTATAACTACATCAAAGTTTGCTCCAGTTGTATTATAATTTACTGCTTCAATTTTATCCCAAGGCAATGCTTCAGGCTCATCTCTTTCTCCAGTATCAAAATAAGCAAATCGATCCGGTAAAACGATATCAGACAAGACACCTTCTCTTTGCGTTGAACCACCATTAATTCTATAGAATTTTTGAATCGTTGTTTTTAATGAACCTAAATCTCCTAAAGAGTTTCCTCTTACCATATCATTTAAGTCAATTACATTTTGAACGGTTCCTTTTCCATAAGTATGTTTACTTCCTATTACAATTCCTCTTTTATAATCTTGAATTGCTGCTGCAAAAATTTCTGAAGCTGAAGCTGAATATCCATTAACCATAACCACTAATGGACCATCCCATTGTACACTAGAATCTTTGTCTTGAAGAATATTTGGAGCTGAATTAGCATATTTTACTTGAACCACTGGTCCTTTATCTATAAACAAACCAACCATATCCACAACTGTTTGAAGCGAACCTCCACCATTGTCTCTTAAATCCATAATAATTCCTTGCACCTTTAGAGCTTTTAATCTATCAATCTCTCTAGCTACATCTTTAAAAGCATCACGTTTTTCTTTGTTGTCAAATGAGATATAAAACTTAGGCAAATAAATAACTCCAAATAATTTTCCGTCTTTTACAACAGTACTTGATTTAGCAAAGGTTTCTTCTGTTTCAACTACATCTCTAATTATTGAAATTACCTTTATACTTCCATCAACGCGTTTTACTGTTAATCTAACTTCAGTTCCTTTTGGTCCTTTAATTTTTTTAACTACATCGTCAATTCGCATACCTGTAATATCAATTGGCTCCTCTTTCCCTTGAGCTACTTTTATAATGATATCTCCTTGTTCTAATTCTTTTCCTTTCCAAGCTGGTCCACCAGAAATCAATTCAGATACTTCTACTCCAACATTTTTCTTTTGTAAACGTGCACCAATTCCTTCAAAAGTCCCACTCATGCTTACATCAAAACGCTCTTTATTCTCAGGAGAAAAATAAAATGTATGAGGATCATATCTTTCTACAATTGAATTTAGATATACACCAAACCAATCGTCTCTATTAAAATCTTTAAAATTTAAATAATTATCATCTAAGTTTTTTTCAATAGATTCTCTTGCTTCTTTTTCTAACTGTTCAAAAGATTTTACTTCTACTTTATTTTTATCATCTGCTTTCTCCTGAATTTTTTCTTTATCATCAATAGACGATAATACTGAGAATTTTAACTGTTTTTTCCAAATTTCAAACAATTCATTTTTGTCTTTGGCATAAGGTTGTTTTTCATAATCAACATTAATACTTTCTTCCTTATTAAAGTCAAAAGGTTTTTCTAAAACAGCTTTATATATATCCTCAGACTCATCCATTCTTTGAAGTAAGCGACTATAAGTCAAATCAAAAAACTTTAAATCTTTGTCCTTAATAAAGTCATCAATAGAATCTTCATACTTTTTAAATTCATCAATATCACCTTGAACGAAATAACGTTTAAAAGGGTCAAGTGAGTTTAAATATTTATCATACACTTTTTCTGAAAAGCTATCATCCATAGCAATTGGGCTATAATGCCCCTTCTCAAGGATATAAGCTAAAAGTTCTAAAAGTAGTTTATCCTTATCTGGATTTTCTTCTACTTTCTTAGGTCTAAAACTCCATAATAGTACTGCGGATAATGCAGTGACAAGCAATATTATTTTATAATTCTTTTTCATAAAGTTTACAAATCGGTTCATTCAAAAATTTTCAACTAAATTACATAAAATATTGTGCCAAAATCTTAAAAATAAGATAAAAGTTTCGTAATATTTACTTATTAGTAACGATTATTGCCCTAATGTTACTCTCAAATTTTGTAATTTAGCATTTCGATTTAAAGATAATGAAAAAACCATTAATATTAATTACAAATGACGATAGTATTGTTGCTCCAGGTATAAGAGCATTAATAACCGTCATGAAAGAAATTGGAGATGTTATAGTAGTTGCTCCTGATAGTCCTCAAAGCGCAATGGGTCACGCTATTACAATTAATAACACGCTTACTCTTTCAAAAGTTCATTTAGACAAAGAAATTGAGCATGAATATAGTTGTTCTGGAACACCTGTTGACTGTGTTAAAATGGCTGTTCATGAAATTCTAAAAAGGAAACCCGACTTATGTGTTTCTGGAATCAATCATGGATCTAATTCTTCTATAAATGTTATTTATTCTGGTACAATGAGTGCCGCCGTTGAAGCGGGTATTGAAGGGATTCCTGCCATAGGTTTTTCATTACTTGATTATAGTTGGGATGCAGACTTTGAACCTTATAAATCTTATGTAAAGAATATAGCTCTACAAGTCTTAGAAAAAGGTTTGCCTGAAGGTGTTGTTTTAAATGTTAACTTCCCCAAATTAAAAAAAGAAGAGATTAAAGGGGTAAAAGTTTGTCGTCAAGCAAAAGCATCTTGGATTGAAGAATTTGACAAAAGAACAAATCCAATGGGTAAAGAATACTATTGGCTTTCTGGCGAATTTATAAATCAAGACAAAGGTGAAGATACGGATGAATGGGCATTACACAATGGATTTATTTCTGTTGTTCCTGTGCAGTTTGATTTAACAGCTCATCATGCCATTTCTCAATTAAATAACTGGAATTTATGATGAAGAAATCAGATTTATTTATTGGAGTTTTAATTGGATTAGTAACAGCTTTTATTGGTTGTTTTTTGTTTATTGTGTTATTTACTTCAATGGGTTTTTTAGAAGGATATAAAAGCATTCAAGCTCAAGGAAACATAGGAAAACTAATCACACTTGGGGCTTTATTAAATATGGGCATAGTGTTTTTATTATTCAAAAAAAATAAGGAGGTAATGGCTAAAGGTGTTATTCTTTCTATATTTCTATTAACTATCTATACTATATTTGCTTAAATATGAAATATTATATCATTGCAGGAGAGGCTTCTGGCGATTTGCACGCATCCAACCTAATAAAGGCATTATACAAAGAAGATTCAAATGCTGAAATACGCTTTTGGGGGGGAGATTTAATGCAAAAAACCGGAGGAACATTGGTAAAGCATTATAGAGAACTAGCTTTTATGGGATTTGCAGAAGTGGTTATGAATCTAAAAACCATTTTAAATAACATTAAATTTTGCAAAAAAGATATTGAGTCATTTAATCCTGATGCTATTATTTTTATAGATTATCCTGGATTTAATATGCGTATTGCTAAATGGGCAAAAGTGAGAGGAATTCCTACACATTATTATATTTCACCCCAAATATGGGCTTGGAAAGAAAATAGAATTAATGCCATTAAACGCGATGTTGATTTTATGTACGTGATTCTCCCTTTTGAAAAAGATTTCTATGAAAACAAACATAACTATAAAGTAGATTTTGTAGGCCATCCTTTAATTGATGCTATTGATAATAGATTAACAGTTAATGAAATTGATTTTAGAAAAGAAAACAATCTTAATGAAAATCCAATCATTGCTATTTTACCAGGAAGCAGAAAACAAGAAATTACTAAAATGCTCGAAGTAATGTTGTCTATTGCTAATGATTTTAAAGATTATCAATTTGTAATAGCAGGTGCTCCTAGTCAAGATTACGAATTTTACAAACCGTTTTTAACAAATAAAAATATAAAATTTGTAGCAAATAAAACTTATGACTTATTAAGTGTTTCAAAGGCTGCTTTAGTTACCTCTGGAACAGCAACATTAGAAACTGCTTTGTTTAAGGTTCCTGAAGTGGTTTGTTATAAAGCTAATTGGATTTCTTATCAAATTGCTAAAAGAATTATTACGCTTAAATTTATTTCATTAGTTAATTTAATAATGGATAAAGAAGTTGTTACAGAACTTATCCAAGGAGAATTTAATTCTAAAAAACTCAAATCAGAATTAAATGCTGTTCTAATTTCGCCAAAAAGGGAAGAAATTTTAGAAAATTTCCGTCTATTGGAAAAAAAACTCGGTGGAAAGGGTGCTAGCGAAAAAACTGCTAAATTAATTTTCAGCAGATTGAAAAAATAATATATTTGTAAAAAAACAATTTATTTTGAGCAAAATTTCGATACTTTTTTTCCTTTTTTTCATTAGTTTAAAGATACATTCTCAGACAGTGAATATTATTTCTTCTACTGAAGCAACAGGTTCTATTGAAAAATATGATACTCTTAAAAAAGTAGCAGTAAATAAATTAGATTTAACACAGAAAGTAAGAAAAAAAAAGAAAAACTTCTTGCTTACTGAAGACGTTCAATCCAGAATTTTTCTTGAAAAATCTACCATAATCTCGAATAACTATTTAGGTAATTATCAAAAAGCAACTATTATTAAAAGTGCTAAAGAATATTTAGGGGTTCCTTATCATTACGGTGGAATGACAAAACGTGGTATAGATTGCTCTGCATTAATCCTAAATGCTTTTAAAAATAATGACCTTGAATTACCTCGAACTTCAATTGGTCAGTCAAAAGTAGGAGTAAAAGTAAAAAAAACCTTAGCTAAACCTGGTGATTTAATCTTTTTTAAAACCAATAGAAGACGTAATAGAATTACTCATGTAGGTTTAATTACTGAAGTTATGAATGGAAGAATTAAATTCATTCATGCTTCATCAAGTAGTGGTGTTATGGAATCATCATTAGATGAAAGCTATTACTTAAATCGATTTGCAAAAATTAAACGAATATTAGAATAAAAATAAATTGAAGAAACTTACCTTCATATACCTACTCCTATTTTCCTTGTTTTTCATCAGTTGTAAAACTTCAAAATCTGGTATAATTACCTCAAAAGAAAAAGCAAAAGAAAAAGGATTATATTCATACAATGATAAAAAAGTTAAGGTAGAAAAAGTTAAGTCATCTAAATCAAACAAGAAAGGCAGTAAAACAAAAATCGAACTTGTAGAAACTGCTAAAGAAAATTTAGGTGTAAAATATAAATATGGTGGCACTACTAAATCTGGTATGGATTGTTCTGGTTTAGTTTATTCTACTTTTTTAAAGTATGATATTGAAATGTCGCGAAATTCTGCTGATATGGCAAGAGAAGGCAGCGAGGTTTCAACATCAAAAGCACAAGCTGGTGATTTAATATTTTTTAAAACAAACAACAGTAATACCATAAATCACGTGGGTATTATTACTGATAATGATGATGGTGAAATTAGTTTCATTCATTCATCAACAAGCAAAGGAGTTATAATTTCGTCCCTAAATGAGTCCTATTATGCAAAAGCATTTGAAAAGATAAAACGAATTATAGAGTAACACTTTCATAAATGGATGTATTAAAATATCCAATTATTCCCATTGCTTGTTTTTTTGGATTAGGTATTTTAATCCAAAATTTTCTCTGTTTTACACTCTCTTCTATTATTATATTCTCTTCTATTTTATTATTTATTTTCTTTATCTTATATATAATAACTAGAAACAGCAATGTAAAGACTATCTTTTTTGGTCTTTTTACTTATTTACTTTCGCTCTCGATAGGCATAATTTCGCTTTATCTCCATCAAGATTTTAATCGTCATAATCATTATTCTAATCTTGAATTTAAAGAAACAAACAATATCAAAGGTTTTGTTATCGAAACACTAAAGCCTAATGAATTTTACACCAAATTTTTAATACAAATTGACTCTTTTAATCATAAAAAAAGTAGTGGAACTTTATTGGTTTATTTTTCCAGAAAAAACACAAAATCACTTGAAATTGGTGATATAATAATTATGAATGCTGAGATTAAACCCATATTAAAAAATTATAATCCCGACGCTTTTGACTATGCTAATTATATGGAAAATCAAAATGTTTTTCATCAAATAAAATGCTTTGAAAAGGATTACTTTATTGGAGAAAGAATAAGGAATTTAACCTACTTTATCAATCAATTGCGTTTAAAATTGACTGCAAGTTTTAATGCACATCATTTTTCCACCAAAACAAAATCAATCATTAATGCTTTAATATTAGGTCAAAAACAACATATTGATAGTACCACTTTAAACGATTATAAAAATGCTGGTGTTGTTCATATCTTAGCTATTTCTGGATTGCATATTGGTATAATTTATATGTTTCTTAATTTTCTTTTTGGTTTCTTAAATAATATTAAAAACGGAAGGACTATAAAATTAATCAGTATAATTCTACTGTTATGGCTTTTTGCTTTAATCTCAGGAATGTCAGCATCAATCACAAGAGCTGTTATGATGTTTAGTTTAATTGCATTTGGAAATTTCTTAAACCGAAAAAATTTTGCTTTCAATGCTGTAGCAGCTTCCTTTTTAATTTTATTAATTTATAACCCTTTATATCTTTTTGATGTTGGTTTTCAATTAAGTTATGCCGCTGTAATTTCGATTCTATTATTTCAACCGTTCTTTCAAAAATTTTACTTTTCTAAAAACACAATTATTGTTTACATAACAGATTTATTTTTAGTTTCACTGGTTGCTCAATTGGGTGTTTTACCTTTAATCATGGTCTATTTCAAACAAATTCCCGTCTTTTTTTTATTGGCTAACTTTGTTGTTATTCCTCTTGCTACTCTTGTACTTATGCTTGGAATAATTACTCTTCTTCTAAATTTTATTTTCCTGCCATTGGCACTACAACTTGGAAAAATAATTTCTTTTTTAATTGAACTGATGAATCAATACATTCATTTATTATCAGGGTTTGAAAAATATATTATTAAGAATATTTCGTTTACACCTATATTAGCTCTAACCCTTTACATTGTTATTCTATCATTTATTTATTGGATTTATAAACCTAAAAATAGTAGATTATTGCGTTTGTTCAGTTTCGTTTTTTTGTTTCAATTAACCTATTTTTTCACCAAAAAAAATATTGTAAATCAGCGAGAAATGATTGTCTTTAATAATAAAGAAAGTATCATTACAGTTTTTGATTCAAATACCATCAAGGTTTTTTCAAATGATAGTCTGATTGCTAAAAACCCAAGTCTCCAAGAATACAAAACGGCTAAATTTAATCCAGAAATCACTTTTGCACCTTTAGAAAACCTTATCTATTTCCAAAATAAAAAAATCTTAATTGTAGATAAAAATGGCATTTATAACACCTCTATAAAACCAGATGTTGTAATCATTAGACAGAACTCAAGAATAAATATTGAAAGATTAATTCAAACAGCAAGTCCCACTATTATAATTGCTGATAAAAGCAATTCATATATATCCTTAAAAAGATGGAAAGTGACTTGTTTAAAATACAAAATCCCTTTCCATGCTATTGCTGAAAAGGGATTTTATAAAATGGAATAAAATTATTTTTTTATAATTCTACTTTTAATTGTTCAGGTGTTTTATATCCTAAAATATTAGTCTTAATTTCTCCTTTTTCATCAATTATATACATGGTTGGGTATCCTTGTACTTTTAGAAAACGAGTAAATTCGTGTGCACTATTTCTTCCTTTTTTATCCGCAACAAATCCAGGATTAGTATATTTTGTTCCGTTGAAGTTAATTTCTTCATTCCCTTCTGCATTAAATTTTACAGCATAATAACTCTTCGAAATTAATTCCACTATACTAGCATCATGAAAGGTGTTTTTGTCTAATAATTTACATGGTCCACACCAATCTGTATAAACATCCATAAAAATAGGTTTTGGATCTTTCTTTTGAGCTTCAAGTGCTTCGTTTATGGTCATCCATTTGATTTCTTGCGCAAAAGAAACCATGCTTAAAAGACTTAAGCTTAATATTAAAATTGTCTTTTTCATTTTATTTATTTTTTATAATACTATTTGCTCCTTCTAACCATTTTTCTGATCCACCAGCTACATAGCCTGTACTTCCCAAAGCATCTAAATTCATTTTGTTTTCTTCTTGTAATTGAGGGTTAACAAACCAAACCGTTGGATAAACCCTAACTTGAAATGTTTTTTGCAAATTAAAATTTTGCAATCTTGTAGCCTCATCTTGTGGTGTTCTTTTAGGAAAATCTAATTCAACAAGGATAACATTTTCTTTAGCCCATTTGGTAAATTCGTCTGTTTTAAAAACTTCTTTTTGTAAACGGATACACCAACCACACCAATCTGATCCTGTGAAGAACAACATTAAAGGTTTCTTTTCTTTAATAGAAAGTTCCGAAGCTTTTGACAAATCTGTATGCCAAGTCAATCCTTCTTGAGCTTTAACTACTAAAGAGGATAAACTTAGAAATAGTATAAAAATTATTCTTTTCACTTTAATCTGTATTTTACAGTACAAAATTAGACAAAAAGAATGCCATAATTTGTTTGTTATCTAACACCGTGCATTAGTTTTTTAAACAAAGGCGCTGTTAAAAATGCCATTATACTTAATACAACTGAAATTGCCGTTAAAATCCAGAAAAATGTGCTTAATCCTTTTTCTTGAGCTAAACTTTCAGAATATTCTCCAAACATACCTGCCAACTTCATACCAATTGCAACAGCTAAGTACCAAATACCAAACATCATAGCAATCATTCTTGCTGGAACTAGTTTACTAATATATGATAATGCTACTGGCGAAACACATAATTCAGCCATAGTATGAAATAGATATACTAAAACCAACCAAATAATACTTACTGAAGCTGTTTTTGCTCCAGGTGCAATACCACTTGCTCCAATTGCAACAGCTGCTGTTCCAACTCCAATCAACAACATACCAATTGCATATTTCCCACTTGCGCTTGGATTGTATTTACTTTCCCACCATTTAGAAAACAAAGGTGCTAAAGCAATAATGAACAATGAATTTAAGATAGAGAACCATGTAGCTCCAATTTCAACTGCACTCTCTTTTGCTGTAACAGTAGCTTCATTTTTCTTTGATTCCTTATTATCAAAACCAACACTATGTGTTATGAATAATTGTAAGTCTGAACCTTCTTTATATTTATTTAAATCATCTTTAGTTAATTTAATAATTTTGCTTTTTAGTTCTCCTTTAGAATTTGTAAAGGCTACTTCAGCTTTACTAATTTGGATGCCAGCACCAATTTTATCTTCTTTAAAAATTCTTGTAATTTTACCAGAAAATGTTTCTCCAAGCTTGTTGTTTTCTTTGTCAAAAAGAATATTATCTTTTGCTACTTTCCCTGCATTATTTTCAGCAGTTGCATCATAAATTGTTACCGATTCATTATCAATAATAGATAGTTTTTCACCATTAGCATAATCATTTGAAGATACAACTTTTGCGGTTTCAACTGCTCCATTATTATTTACATATTCAACCACATAAGATGACGAATAATAATCATTTTTTACTTTCCATATTGCAATTCCCCAAATAATAATGAAACTTAAACTTAATATTAAAATTGAAGCAGCAAATTTTTTGAAAGTCTGTTTGGCAAGCAAAATTAATACCCATGTAATTATTGCTAAAGGAACAATTGTCATCAATGCGTCTACAATTTTGAAAATAGTCCCTGAAGTTCCTTCTAAAATTCTTTGTGTATAATCTCTAGCAAATAAAGTCAAAGAACCTGGAGATTGTTCAAAAATAGCCCAGAAAAACATAGTAATAAATGCAAAGAATACAATTGCAATCATTCTATCTCTTACAACAGGAATGTATTTTGGAATTCTTATAAGCAATAAAATGACAAATAAAGCTAAAGCTGTTAATATAACTACATTATTACCATCCATACTTCCTACTTTGAAACTATATAAATTTGTAGCTCCTTCAGTAATTTTTGCAATTGGATCATTTAATATCCATGTTAAACCTAAAAAAGCTGATACTGCTATAATTCCTAATTCTAATTTTGTAAAAGGATTTAATTTTCCTCCATTTTCTTCAGTTGTTGATAAAGCTACATCTTCAACAGATTGTACTTTTGGTTTTAAACCAATATCTCCAAAAATATCTTTTGCCCACCAAAATTGAAGCAATCCAAACAACATAAAAATTCCAGCAATACCGAATCCCCATGACCAACCAATTTTTTCTCCTAAATAACCACAAAGCATAATTCCAAAGAAAGCTCCTGCATTTACACCCATGTAGAAAATAGTATATGCACCATCTTTCTTTTCGGGTCTATCTTTATAAATTTCAGATACAATAGAAGTCATGTTTGGTTTAAAAAATCCACTTCCAAAAACTAAAAATGTTAGTCCTAAATAAATGAAAAAACTAGTTTCTAAAGCCATACATGCATGACCTATAGTCATCATTAATGCCCCAACAACTACTGCCCATCTAAATCCAATTACTTTATCAGCAAAATACCCACCTAACATGGTTGATAAATAAACCAATGATGTATAAGTACCAAATATTGCTAAAGCATGTTCTTTTGGCCAACCCCAGCCTTCATCTAATAAAGAAGCTGTAAAAAATAATACTAGTAAAGCACGCATTCCATAATAAGAAAAACGCTCCCACATTTCTGTGAAAAATAATACAAATAAACCACTTGGGTGACCTAAAACGGTACTCTTAAAAAATTGATCCGTTGAATTTTGACTCATAATATATAATTGTAAGTTAGTTTGTTTTCTTGTTTGTTATTTGTTTAATTCTTTATCTACTCCATGCATTAGTTTCTTTATAACTGGTGAAAGAGCTAAAAGTACAGCTCCAAATGCAATTCCAGTATAAAATAAGTATTCAAATAGTTTTAAATAACTTTGCTTAGCGATGTTTAAATCTGGTGCCAAACCATTTGAAGTGTCAACAGATGCAATATTTGCTAATACTGATGCTATGAATTCTGAACTTGCTGTTGCCAAGAACCAAACTCCCATCATAAATCCAACTATCTTAGCAGGCGAAAGTTTTGTTACAGCAGAAAGTCCAACTGGTGATAAACTTAATTCTCCACAAGTATGAAGTAAATAAGCCAATATTAACCAAATAGCAGCTACTTTTCCTAATCCAGACACATTAATTCCCATCACTAAAGCCCCAAATCCTAAGCCTACAAGCATTAATGCAAATGCAAATTTAACAGCTGTATTTGGATTATACTTTCCTAATCTTACCCATAACCAAGCGAAAACTGGTGCTAATAATATAATAAATAAAGCATTAAAACTTAAAAATTGTCCTGCTGATAATTCAATTCCAAAAATATGTCTATCTAAAACTCTTTTGGCAAAAAGATTCATAGAAGTATAAGCTTGCTCAAATAAAGCCCAAAAAACGACAGTAAATACAATTAAAATAGTCAATGCGATTAATTGCTCCCTTGCCTTCTTATCTAATTGCGTTGCTGCATAATATACGATATATAAAAATGAAGCTCCACCTGCTATTTGTAATGATAAAGATACAGCCTCATGTTTTTGAACCATTTGCCAAAATATCAAAGTAGACAAAATACTTCCTGCATAAATTAACCACTCATTTTTAAGTCCAAATGAGGTTCTTTCTAAAAATGCAGAATTGCTAGATTCCCCTTTACCCATTAGTAATTTCTTACCCGAAATAAACGTAATTAATCCAAAGAACATTCCAACACCTGCAGCACCAAAACCATAACTCCACCCATAAGATTCACCTAACCACACACATATAAGTGTAGCTAAAAAAGAACCTAAATTGATTCCCATATAGAACAAGGTAAATCCTGAATCTCTTCTTTTATCTCCTACAGCATATAACTCTCCTACTAATGAAGAAATGTTAGCTTTTAAAAAACCAACTCCAACGATAATTAAGGATAATGAAAAATAAAATATTTGTAAAGCTGTATTATCTCTTGTAATTTCTCCGGTGACAGACTGAGTAGCAGCATTACCTTCATAAGCCATACCAATATGTCCCAATACTAACATGATTCCACCAAATACAATAGCCTTTCTAAATCCTAAATATCTATCAGCAATAAATCCTCCAATAACTGGAACGGCATAGACTAAAGCGGCATAGCTTCCAATTGTTAAATTACCTACACTATCAGAAAACAAGTGATATTGTGTTAGATAAAAAATCAATAAAGCTTTCATTCCATAGAATGAAAATCGTTCCCACATTTCAGTAAAGAACAAGATAAAAAGTGCTTTTGGATGCCCAAAGAACGTCTGTTCTTCAATTGGTGTATTTGTCATATTATAGTTTTTCTAAAAGAAAGTTAGTCATTTTGGTAAACAATTGAAGCCTTGTTGCTCCACCATAAATTCCGTGATTTTTATCTGGATAAATGGCCCAATCAAATTGTTTGTTGGCTTGTACTAATGCTTCCACCATCTTCATTGTATTTTGAACATGCACATTATCATCAGCTGTTCCATGAATTAAAAGATAATTCCCTTTTAATTTCTTTACGTGATTGATTGGTGAGTTATCATCATAACCACTAGCATTTTCTTGTGGAGTTTGCATGTATCTTTCAGTGTAGATTGAGTCATAGTATCTCCAGCTTGTAACTGGTGCAACTGCAATAGCGGTTTTGAATACATCGTTTCCTTTTAAAATACAGTTACTACTCATAAATCCTCCATAACTCCATCCCCATATTCCAATTCTTGAAGCATCTACATAATTGTATTTTCCAATTACTTTTGCTGCATCGATTTGGTCTTCAACTTCAAACTTTCCTAATTCCTTATAGGTAATTTTTTTGAAATCTGCTCCTTTAAATCCAGTACCTCTTCCGTCAACACAAACAATAATATATCCTTTTTGTGCTAACATATAATACCAATAATCATTATATGAATTCCATGAATTATGTACCTCTTGTGAACCTGGTCCTGAGTACTGTGTCATAAATACAGGGTATTTTTTAGAAGCATCAAAATCAGCTGGTTTTATGATCCATGCATTTAACTCGTGTCCTTTTTCTGTTTTTAATGTAAAAAACTCTTTTGGAGTAACTCCGTATTTAGCTAATTTTTGCTCAGCAGCTTCATTTGATAAAATCTTTTTGATTTCTTTTCCTGCTTTTGATTCGTTTAAAGTAAATGATGGTGCTTGAGTAGCACTTGAAAATGAATTGATGTAGTAATCAAAGTTTGGACTAAATGTTGCATCATTTGTTCCTGTTTTTGAAGATAATCTTGTTTTTCCTTTTCCGTCAATTTTAATAGAGTAGATATCTCTATTGATAGCCCCATTTTCAACAGATTGGTAGTAAATTATTCCCGTTTTTTCATTGAAACCATAATAATTTGTTACTTCCCAATTTCCTGATGTAATTTGTTTTTTCAACTTTCCATTTTTATCATAATGATAAATATGATTAAATCCGTCTTTTTCTGAAGTCCAAATAAAACTATTGTCTTTTAAAAATGTTAGGTTGTCGGTAATATCAACATAAGCTTTATCCTTTTCATTTAAAACAACAGTTGTTTTCCCTGAATTAGCTTCCACAAAATGTAAATCTAAATTATTTTGATGACGGTTCATTACTTGAACGCTCAAAACATTTGAATCATTTGTCCATTTTATTCTAGGAATATAAAAATCCGTATAATCTCCTAAATTTATTTTTTGCGATTTTCCGCTTACTAAATCATATATATATAAAGATACTACCGCATTTTTTTCTCCTGCTTTAGGATATTTAAATACTTCTTGTGTAGGATATAATCCTTGATTATACATATCCATTGAAAATTCTGGAACCTCAGATTCGTCAAAACGAATGTAAGCTATTTTAGTTCCATTTGCATTCCAGTCATAAGCTCTTACAAAAGCAAATTCTTCTTCGTAAACCCAATCCGTAATACCGTTAATGATTGCATTTTTCTTTCCATCATTTGTAATCTGTAAATGGGAACCTGAAAGAGCATCATAAACATACAAGTTATTTTCAAAAGCATAGGCTATTTTAGTTCCGTCAGCTGAAAATGTAGGTTCTTGAATTTGTTTATTTGTGAACTTTTCTAGTTTTTTAGATGAAATATCGTACACGAAATAATCTGCTGTAAACGAATGTCTAAAAATTTGTGTGCTGTTTGAGGCAATTAATATCTTTTTTTCTGCTTTATCAAATGAATAACTATCTATTGAAGTTAACTCTGGAAAATCTTTTGTGCTAATAAGTGTAGAGACTTTTTCCAAAGTTGCAAAATCATAAAGATCAATTTGCATGCTTCTCGAAGACCTGTTAAAATCCAACACTGTATATTGATTAGTGTTCTTCATGGCTTGAAGTTCGTCCATGCTTTGGGTTCTAAATGCTCCAGACCAAATCTCTTCTAAAGTAATTTTTTGTTGAGCAACAATTGATAATGAAGTAAATAAGAATAAAATTCCGAATATAAATTTTCTTTTCATAATAATGTATAGGTAAAAAACCCCCAATTTTACTAAAAAATAATGAGAAAACCTCACTTTTTATGATATATTGACAAAAAAAAGGTTGTTAAATTATATTCTATCTTACTTATCTTTGCAATAAAAACGCAATGTTTCAAAATAATAAAGGTTTTTCTAAACTTACTAAAGAAGAAAAAATAAATTGGATTACCACAACTTACTTTTCAAATCCTATAGATGCTGAAAAATTAGTCAAACAATATTGGAATTCTGATACTCAATTACAAAAATTGCATGATGAATTTATTGAAAACACTTTAACAAATTTTTATTTACCCTTAGGTGTTGCTCCCAATTTTATAATTAATGATAAAAGCTATACTATCCCAATGGCTATTGAAGAAAGCTCGGTTGTAGCTGCTGCAAGTAAATCGGCTAAATTTTGGGCTAGTCGTGGTGGGTTTAAAGCTACTGTTTTAGGTACTGAAAAAATTGGACAGGTTCACTTTACTTATGAAGGTAGTTTTGAAAAATTAGTTGCTTTTTTTAATGAAAAGAAAGCTATTTTTTATTCTGACACTTCTTCTATTACCAAAAACATGGAGAAAAGAGGTGGTGGAATTTTAGATATCCTATTGATTAACAAAACTGATAAATTAAAAAATTACTACCAATTGCACGCTACTTTTAACACGAAAGATAGTATGGGTGCTAATTTTATTAATTCTTGCTTGGAGCAATTTGCTAAAACATTAGAAAGAGAAGTAGCTTCTTACGAAGGTTTTTCTGAAGATGAAAAACAACTGCAAATTATCATGTGCATTTTAAGTAATTTTGTTCCAAATTGTGTCGTTAGAGCTGAAGTTTCTTGTAAAGTGGAAGATTTAAATGAAGACACCTCAATTGAACCTAAAGAATTTGCTGAAAAATTTGTAAAAGCTGTTCAAATTGCCGAAATTGAACCCTATAGAGCTGTAACTCACAATAAAGGCATCATGAATGGCATCGATGCAGTAGTTTTAGCCACAGGAAATGATTTTAGAGCAGTCGAGGCTGGCGCACATGCTTACGCAAGTAGAAATGGAAGCTATTCAAGTTTATCTCACGCCTCAATTGAGAATGGTGTTTTTAAATTTTGGTTAGATATTCCTTTGGCTTTAGGAACCGTTGGTGGATTGACCAGTTTACATCCTTTAGTAAAATTTTCTTTGGAAATGCTAGGTAAACCTTCTGCTGAAGATTTAATGAAGATTGTTGCAGTAACTGGTTTAGCACAAAATTTCGCAGCTTTGCGTTCCTTAACCACAACTGGGATTCAAAAAGGGCATATGAAAATGCACATTCATAATATATTGAATCAGTTTCAAGCGACTAAGGAGGAAAAAGAAAAAGTAATTGCTTATTTTAATGACACTACTGTATCTCATAGTTTAGTAGTGGATTATTTAGAAATGATTAGAAAATAAAAAAACACTTAACAGGTTTTTTAAAAGCTGTCAGATGTTAACGTTCACATATATGAAAAAAGATACTTATTATAGTAACGGAAAATTATTACTTACAGGAGAATATTTAGTCTTAAATGGAGCCAAATCATTAGCAGTTCCTACTAAATTTGGTCAAGATTTAGAAGTTTTTCCCTTAGAGGGTAAAAAAATCGCATGGAAAAGTTTTGATGCCGATGGAAGTATTTGGTTTGAAGATGTAATTCATTTTAAAGATATAATTGCTAAAACTTCTTTTATTGAAAATAAAATTAAAAATACACTTGTTGAGATTTTATATCATGCTTATTTATTAAATCCTAATTTTATTGACAATAATGAGGGTTATACTATTTATACAAAATTGACATTTCCAAGATTTTGGGGACTAGGAACTTCTTCCACATTAATTAACAATTTAGGGCAATGGTTAGGCATTGATGCTTTTGAATTATTAAAAAACAGTTTTGGAGGAAGTGGTTATGATATTGCTTGTGCACAAACTAATCAATCTATTATTTATCATCTAGAAAACGAAAAACCTTTTTTTGAAACCGTTACTTTTAATCCTGTTTTTAAGGAACATATTTATTTTGTGTATTTAAATAAAAAACAAAGCAGTAAAGCGGCCATAAATAATTATTTAAACAAACAATTTCAATTAGAAAAAACAAAAAAGAAAATTGACAAAATCACTAATTTCATTACACAAACAGATAGTTTAGAAGATTTTATGGCTGCATTAGATAAGCATGAAATCTTACTCAGTGATGTTTTAGAGCAACTAACCATAAAAGAATCTTTATTCCCTGATTTTAATGGTACAATTAAGAGTTTAGGTGCTTGGGGTGGTGATTTTATAATGGTTGTTAGTAAAGAAAATCCACTCTTATACTTTGCTCAAAAAGGATATACTACTTTTTTGAAATATGAAGAAATGGTCTTATAAAGAATATAAACTGTAATTTCTTATTTACTTAAATCAAAAAAATCCCGAACAATGCTCGGGATTTTATATTTTATAAGGAGATTGAATTATCTAATTCTTAGATCTTCTATCTCTGATTTTTCTTTTAGTGCATTAATCACTTTTGATGAAGCAGAACTTTGTGTCTGTACTTTAGCTTGATTAATGTATGTAGCAAAGTTAGTAATAGCAGGTGCTTTTTCAAAAGACTTAGTTTTTACCATATAAACACCAGCTGATCCATCAATTAATCCTGATGTTTCACCTACTTTTTGAGCAAAGGCTTTTCCAACTACTTTTGGTTCTGGACCAATATTTGGAACTAAAGCATTATTCATTACTACTCCTGGTGCAGTTAAAATTGAAGCATTAGTTGCTTTTGAAACTTCCTCTAAAGTTTTTCCAGTCATTTTCTTTCTAATGATTTCTGCTTTCTTTTTGTTTTTTAAGATTGGCTCTACTTGAGATCTAGCTGCTTCTACTGACAACAAACCTGTATCATTAACTGCTTTTAATTTCACAATAACATATCCTGTTGGAACATCAAAACGTTTGATGTCATTAACATCAGTATCTTTTCCAAAAGCCCATAAAACAACTCCTCTTTGAGCTCCAACAACAGGAATATTCTCATCAGAAGTTTTAATGTTTGGTGCTTGTGTAACGACTAATCCCATATCTTTTGCTACTTGTGCAAAATCTTTTGAATTAGCATCTGCCTCAAATTTAGAAGCTTTTGTGTAATTTTGATCTGCAGTTGCTTCAGATGGTTCTATCTTTTGGGCTACTGTAGCTAATAATACTGAATTGTATTTATCTGAAACTTTAATTACATGGTAACCAAAATCTGTTTCAACTACTCCAATACTTCCAATTGGGTTATCAAAAATAAAATCGTTAAATGATTTTACCATTTGATTAGGTACAATATTATCATATTCTCCACCTGTTTGTTTTGATCCTGGATCATCTGTATTAGCTGTAGCTAATGCCGCAAATCCAGCAGGGTTAGCTTTTGCTTGTGCTAATAATTCATCAGCCTTTGCTTTTGCTTCTTCTTTTGTTCTTTTAATTGATGGATCTGCTCTTTGGGCTCCCTCATAAGCAATTAAAATATGGCTTGCTTTTACAGCTGCTCCTGATTTGCTTCCAATTTTCTTAGAAACTTTTTGGTATCCATTATCAACATAAGGTCCAAAAACTTCCCCATTTGCTAAATTGAATAATTGTTCTTGGTATTCTAAAGGCAAATCTTTTTTTGCAACGTAAGTTGAATCAAATTTAATATCTGAATATTTGTTTACAAATTCTTGATTGTTCACAACGTTTCTAAAACTTGGAATAGAATCTTCTTTTCCTGTTTCTTTGTTGTACTCTACTTTTCCTTTTAACAAACCTTCCATTGATTTTTTCATGTCAAGTTGGTCTTCTGCAGAAGGTAAATTTTCAATAAAAACTAACTCCATATCAGCGGTTTTATCTGATTTGAATTTCTTAGTATTTTCTTTCATGTACGCCATAATTTCATCATCTGAAACTTTAGCTTCATCATCATTTACTGTAGAATATGGAACTGTTACAAAGTCAAAATCAACTTTATCATTTTGCTCTTGGTATATTAATTTACCTTCAGCTTGTGTTGTTTGGATCCCAGATTTGATTAATGTATAATACATTTGCTCTGTAAACATTTTCTCAACATCTTTTTCGAAAGCTAACCATTGTGCTTTTTGTTCTGCATTTTGTCCTGCCAACATTGTTTTAACGAATTCTTGAAATTTAGCTTCGTCAAATTTTCCTGCTTCATTTAAAAACTGAGGGTTATTTGCAAAATTTGGATTTTCTTTCATTACGTTGATTAATTGATCTGCTCCAACACGTAATCCTAATTTCTCAAATTCTTCGCTTAATATTATACGCTTTACTTCTTGATCCCAAACTGCATTTGAAGCTTGAACATTAGTCATACCTTGTTGTTCAGCTTGACCAACTTTATATTGAAACTCTTGTCCCATTATATTTTCGCCATTCACAATACCAGCGTATTTTGAACTACTACCAAAAGATCCACTCTTAATTAAATCGGCTAACACAAATGAGAATAAGGCTAATGCGATAATAACTATTAAGAAAAATGAACGCTGTCTAATTTTTGATAAAATTGCCATTTTTTAATTTGTTTATTTTTTACAGAGGGCGAAAATACAATTATCTATGAAATAATAAAAATACTAAAGCGATATTTTTATCTTTTTTCTTCAGATACTGAAAGTTTTACAAGTTCAATTTTTTTATTGCTTGCCGAATGTATGGTTATTTCAAAATTTTCTATGTGGATTTTTTCTCCGTTTTGAGGAAAATCTTTTGTATGATCTACTATAAATCCTCCTAAAGTTGAATAGGAATCACTCTCTGGAATTTCTAAATTATATTTTTGATTGATATATTCAACATCTAAACGAGCTGAAAATAAATAAATACCTTCTTCTATTTCTTCATCTATATTTTCTTCGTCTAAATCGTGTTCATCTTCTATTTCTCCAAATAATTCTTCAATTATATCTTCCACTGTTATTAATCCTGATGTTCCTCCATACTCATCAAGAATTACAGCCATACTTTTTCTCTTTTTTGTTAAGATATCCAATAAATCTTTAATAAATATAGTTTCTGGTACATATTCTATACTCATCATTACTGACTTGATATTCTTAGGTTTTTTAAACAATTCAAATGAATGTACATATCCTAAAATATCGTCTGAAGAATCTTGATATACTATTATTTTTGAATAGCCTGTTTTTACAAAAAGTTCTTTTAAATCGGCAACACTATCTTTTATATCAACCCCTGCAATTTCTGTTCTTGGAGTCATTATATCTCTTGCTTTTAGCTCAGAAAATTCCAGTGCATTTTGAAAAATTTGAATCTCAGAATCCACTTCTTCATTATCAGAAACGGAACTCATTTGTTCATTTATATAGTTCCCTAATTCAACTTTACTAAAATAATCTTGAACTTGATCTCCTTCTGTTTTAAAAAATTTTCTCAAAATAAAATCAGAAATCCATATAATAAATTTAGAAACCCAATAAAATAATTGATAAAAGAAATAGGCTGGTACTGCAAAAAACTTAATCAAATTATTAGAATAGATTTGAAAAAACACTTTTGGTAAAAATTCCGCTGTAAAGAGAATTAATAAAGTTGAAAGTAGTGTTTGTGAAATCAAACTAACAAAGTCATCTTTAAAAAAAGGGGAAATTGACACTAACCATTTTGTCAACAAATCTCCTGTAACAAATCCATAAATTACTAAAGCTACGTTATTTCCAACAAGCATTGCAGTAATAAATTGAGAAGGTTTTTCAGTTAATTTATTTAGAATATTGGCATTAAAATTGTTTTGTCTTTTTTCAATTGATAAATACACTTTATTAGATGAAAAATAGGCAATTTCCATTCCTGAAAAAAATGCAGAAAGCAACAAACAAATAACTATTATTGTTATTTCCATTTTGGATTAATTGTTAGCTTATTTTTGGTATTTATTATTGAAACGTTTTCTAAAGAAAAACATAAAAATTGCTGCTGCTGCTAACAACAAACTAACTACTACGCTTTGACCATTTTGGTATTTCACAAAAGCATCATATAGAAAAAAAGCGGCAAAAATTAAATATACATATACAAAAAGTTTTAAAAAGCTCATCGTGTTTTTTTTATCAAAAATATAAATTTTATAGACAATTATACTATAATTAGTCTATATTATTTACTTCTCCATTACTTTTTTGCATATTGAAGATTTTAAAATCTTTACTAAAATCAACGCCCGGTCCTTCAAGAAAACCTCCTTCTCCATCTAGATATTTGAAGTGCTTTTCTGTAAAAAACCATTCATTTTTTTGATCGTAGTATAATTGTGATGTTTCAAGGATTTTATTATCATAGGTAGTTATTTTGACATTTCCTTGTAAATCAATAAGGTTTGTTTTTTTATAGGAAACAGCATAATCTGCATCAACATAATTCTTATTTTCTTTATCATCATAGATGGTAACTCTAACTCCCTTAGGAAACTCCGTATAAGGATTTTCAAGTGATGCGTAGTCAACCATCTTTGGACTAATTAAAATAACTTTAACTCTGCCTGAATCTGTATAAACTAAATTAATTGTATCTGCTTGACCCGTTGGTGTAAATGTTTTTTGATTTAACTTTTGCACCTGTTTTAAATTGCTTTCACATGAAAAAAACATAGTCACAGCAAAAACTGTGACTATGTATTGAATTATATTTTTTAAATTCTTACTCATCTTATAAAGTAGGAACCGTAACTGACTCTCCAATCCAGCAGTTGAAAGAAATTCTTTGTCCTGCTTTATTTTCATTGAAAATATCTGTTTTAGATGGTGCACTTGCATTATATGAAGCGGCTTGTTTTGAAGCTGTTCCTTTTAAACCTGGATCAACTGAAGCGGCTTTATTAGCATATTGAGCACATAACCAATAAACAGCTCTTTTCTCAAAAGGTGTATTTCCACATTCATTTGCACTGCTTGCATACAATTGTGCAATTAACATATAAGCTTGTCCAAATGATGGTTTAGCAGCTAAAGCTTTTCTTGCATAAGAACGTGCTTGTGACTTGTTTCCTGAACCATACATTGATGCAATTTTGTAGTAAACTTTTGCTTTTTTAGTTGCGTCTGTAAACAAATCCGCAGCTTGATTGAAATATTCTAAGGCTTTAGTTGTGTTCTTAGCTCTTTGAGCAGAAACTCCTAATAAATAAGCTGATTCAGCTGTAGGGTTTAACTTGTGTAATTGCTCAGAAATTTTAGTAAATAAAGGATCTGAATCACAATCTTTAGCTTCTAAACGCTCTGCTGCTCTTTTTAACCAAACGGCATCGTTTTTCTTTTCTTCAAATGATTTTTGATAGAATGGTATAAGTTTATCACAAGTAGAAAGTAAAACTATTTTAGAATCCATACTTCCTTTTACAGTACTAAATTGCTCTAAGTTGTACTCGTTTCTAGCTTTCAATCTAGTTTCTTTGTCTGTAAGTTCCTGACCTGTTTCAATTTTATTTAATAATGCATCTAATTCATCTGAAAGACCTTTTTCTTCTATTTCTAACTTCTCAGTGATTTCGTCATATTTATCAAAAACTTGTTGTAATGTAATTCCTTTTGTACCTGCTTCATAATCATTTACAAACAATTCAAAATAAGTATAAAGTGCTTTTGCAGATGTGAAGTTTTCATTATCTGTTTTAAATGCTGTATCAAGATAACCAAACGCTTCTTCTTTTGTTCCCACGTTGTTTTCTATAAGTAACATTCCTTTTTTCATAATGTTACCTGCACCATTTCCAGGGAAATATTTATCGTGCTCTGAATATAATGCAACTAAATCTTTTACTTCATTTTCTTTCTCTTCTGGAGTAGTAGCATTGTCTATTCTATCTTTTAAAATAAATTCTCCAACTTTATATATTGCCACATTATAAGATGGACAATTCTTTCTCATACTTTGCAAATAAGGATAAGCATCTTTGAATTCCTTTGACTTTGCAAATTGAACTAAATATTGAATCTCCTCAGGGCATTTATCAGAAGATTGCGCATTTACAAAAAAACTACATACTACTAATAATACTAGTGTTAAATTTGTTTTCATTTTATTAAAATTTGTATTAATCATATTTTCTTTTTTCAAACCATAATGAATTTAACGATAGTCCTATGGTTAAATTAAAATAATTTTCTTCTATTAAATTGTTATAGATGGTACCTTTTTTTCCAAATTCAAATCCTATATTCAAATTTGAGATACTTCCTCCAACTGGTAAACCTAGACCAAAATTTATGCCATAATCGTTAATTGCTTTAGAATTTACAATTAAACCTGTGTTTTCATATCGAAAACCCGCTCTATAATTAACTCTGCTCCAGTAATTTGTAAACGAATTATATTTAGGAATAAAATATCCTCCTAAAACAATTTTTTGTGAATTTTCAAATGTTGCATTATTTATGTCATCAAATCTGTTACCTAAATTACTGCTTTCTTGAAGGGTATATTCTAAACCTACGAACCATTTTTTTGAAATTCCTATTCCTGAGCCTAATACGTACTTTGCAGGCACAACTAATCTTGTATTATTTACATTGATATCATCGTCATCACTAACGATTTCTGTTCCGTTAATATTGTATGATACTGTTGCTAAATTTCTTTCGTTATTTGATTTTAATCTTGATTCTGGTGAATATCCTAAACTAGTTACTAAATTTAACCTGTTGTTTATTTTAGTGTTGTATAGTAATGAAATATTTGTTGTGAAGCCACTAATATTTGATGTGTTTTTTTCTCTTGATCCCAAAATAACATCGGGAATAAAAACTACTGTTTCTGTTTCTATATTTCCAAAATTGTATTGAAAATCTATACCTGCACTTAACTTATCTGAAATATTGTAACCAAATCCAAGAAAAGCTTTATTAATTCCTCCATTTCCTTTATAACGACTACTTCTAAGATCATCTTCAGAATTTGTTTTTTCTACTCTGTATCCAACAGATGAATATGGCATTAACCCAAAAGCGGCTCCAAATTTACCAAGCGGAAATCCTACTGCTATATAATCTAGGGTTGTACGTTGAGCTTTTTCTTTAGCCTGTTCATTAGAAAGTGAGTTGAATGTAGTTGTTCCTCCCACAACAAAATTTGTAATTTTTAATCTAGAATAAGTAGCTGGGTTTAGCAGATTCATGTGAATGGAGTCATAAGCTACTCCTAAACCCCCCATTGCTCTTACATCATGGGTTCCTCTAAATTTAACATCTCCTATACCATAAAATGAATAAGGGGAAGACGTTCCTTCTTGTGCCGAAACAAATGCAGTTGCTAATAAAATTAATGCAAGAAATAATTTCTTTATTATCATGTGTTATATTGGTATAATAAGTTCAAACTTTCTAGTAAGAAATTTGAATTGGCAAATATGGGGTTTTTTAATCTTTTAGCCAAAAAAAGTGTGTCGCCTCCTGTTAAAATTATTGTTAAATGTTCATATTGTCTTAAATAATCGTTAATAAACCCTTCCATTTCATATAAAATTCCGTTAACAACTCCTGAATGAATGGATTGATTTGTTGAATTTCCAACAAATGAATTTGGATATTCGCTTTCTAATTTGGGTAATTTTGCTGTAAAATGATTCAATGCATTGTATCTCATAGCTAAACCAGGTGATATTGCTCCTCCAAAATAGTTTTTATTTGCATCTACAAAATCATACGTTATACATGTTCCTGCATCAATAATTAAAACATTTTGATTTGGATATTTTAAGACCGCTCCTGTTACCAATACTTTTCTATCTATCCCTAAAGTATGTGGTGTTTCATATTTGTTTTGAAATGGAAACTGCATTTCTGTTGTAACGAAAAGTAGCTGTGTTTTATTTTGTAAATACAAAATTACTTCCTCAGAAACGTTTGCAACGCTTGAAATGATTGTTTTATTAATAGTTTTATTTTTTTTTAAAATTTTTTTTAATGGTTCTAAAAAAAAATCTTTTGACAATTCTTCTCTATAAATTAAGGTATCTTGTTCAAAGACAGCTGCTTTAATTTTTGTATTTCCTACATCTATTACTAATATCATTTTTATTTTTTGATTCTTCAAATATACAAATTGATTTTTTTTAATAAATGTTTTGGATAAATTAAAAATCGTTCTATATTTGCACTCGCTAATCGCAAGAGGTACCTTAGCTCAGATGGTAGAGCAACGGACTGAAAATCCGTGTGTCCCTGGTTCGATCCCTGGAGGTACCACTTTAACCCTTGATTTCTTTATGAATTCGAGGGTTTTTTGTTTTTAGTAATTTTAAGTCTAAAATAATTCATTACATTTATTGTTGATATTAAATATAATGAATACTACTAAAAAAATTCTTTTAATCGTTTTTGGCATATTCATCTCTCTTACTCTATTGAACTTAGGTGTTAATATTTGGGCTAAATCGAAATTGCCCAAACTTATTAATAATAAAAACAATACGGATTACCACATAGAGTATGAAGACATTGATTTATCAATTTGGAATTCTAAAATTACTGCTCATAATGTTTCTATTAAACCAAAAATAAGCATAAAAAATTCTGACAAAAAAATTGGTCTTTACGGCAATGTTGAACTTATTGAAGTAAACGAGCTTGATATATGGAGCATTCTATTAGGCGAAAAAATTAAAGCTGGAAATTTAATTCTATCTAAACCCAATATAGTTCTCTACAAAAACAATGATAATGCTGTAAATAATTACAATAGTATTAATTCTAAAGTATTTAAACCTTTTGAAAAAATAATTATTGTAACTGACCTGTACATCAACGAAGGCAACTTTAAAATTCTAAATATTGAAAACAATTTTGAAATAGTAAAGGCGAACAATATTAATTTTAAATTGGAGGGAATTGTTTTAAATGAACAGACATTAAATGAAAAAATACCTATTCATTATGACAACTATTTTTTATCTTGTGATAGTGTGTTTTATAATGTAAATGCGTTTTATGAAATAAAAAGTAAAAGAATTACAGCTACTGAAGGCAGTTTTAATCTTAAAAATTTTCAATTAATTCCAAAATATAGCAGAAGAGAGTTTGTACAAAAAATAGCTAAAGAAAAAGACATTTATACCCTTTTAGCTAATGATGTTTCATTAAACAATATAGATTGGGGTTTTAAAGATGGAATTTTTTATTTTAAGACTAATTCTATTATTTTAAATACGGTTGCTGCAAATATCTACAGAGGAAAAATGCCTCCTGACGATTTATCAAAAAAAGAATTATACTCTAATTTATTGCGAGATTTAAAAGCTGATATTAAAGTTGATACGCTTTTAATAAAGAATTCTTTTTTGACTTATGAAGAAGAAAAAATTTTTGAAAAAGGACCAGGAAAATTATTTTTTAGCCATTTTAATATGCTTGCTCAGCATCTTGAAAGTGGCTACAACAAAACCAAATTACCTGATGTAAAAATCAATATTACTTGTAATTTTATGAAGAAATCTCCTTTAAAAGTAGATTGGTCTTTTAATGTTTTGGATAAAACGGAAGGCTTTAAAATAACAGGTTCAATCAAAAAGTTTAACACTGAAGAATTGGAAGCCTTCACAAAACCTTACATAAACGTAAAAATTAAAGGTGAATTAGACGAAGTCTATTTTGATTTTACAGGAAATGACTTCATTAATAAAGGTAAGTTTTCCTTAAAATACGATGATTTAAAAGTTGAGATTTATCAAAACAATAAACGATTAAAGAAGAATAAATTCTTATCTGTAATTAGCAACTTATTTATAAAAAATGATTCTGATGAAGAATTAAAAACCACTGAAATTGAAGTAGAAAGACATCAAGAGAAATCTTTTTACAACTTCCTTTGGATTAGTTTAGCTGATGGATTAAAGCAAATTTTAATTTAATTTATCCGTGATAAACTCTAGATTTTATAATTTTCCCTTCTTTTATTTCTAAAACTTCAGCTACTAACATATCGTCTTCATTTTCGACTTTACGAACATATTCCATAAAAACTCTATCTGTGTTAGCGGTTAAAGATTTTAATTCGTATTTTAATGTTGGTAATCTATCAAATGCATCTTGCCACCATATACGCATGGCTTCTACTCCTACTACAAGTCCATTTGTTTCTGGCTGGCGGATTTTTAATTTTGGACTATAATGTTGCGCATCATGTTCGTATAATGATAATAATTTTTCTAATTGCTTGGCATTAAAGGCTTCAAACCATCTAAACGCTATTGATTGTAATTTTTCTGGTGTCATATACGGATTAAAAAATCCCGAAAAATCGGGATTTGGTTGTTATATATTTTTGATGTTTATTATTTCTTGTTCGGTTAAAAATCTCCAATTTCCTCTTGGTAAATTTTTCTTTGTTAAGCCTGCAAATGTGACTCTATCTAATTTTATAACATCATATTTAAGGTGTTCAAATATTTTTCGTATCACTTTAATATTTGATGTTTTCATTTTTATTCCTATTTCACTTTTTGGCTGATTTTCAATATAAGTCACTTCTTCCACATAAACTTTATGCTCATCAATAGTTAATCCTGAAGTGATTTTTTCTAAATCTTCAAAACGTAAATTTTTATCTAAAGTAACTTGATATAATTTACTTGTTCTTTGATTAGGCTCTGAAAATTTTCTAATGATATCTGTATCATTTGTAAATAAAAGCAATCCTGTTGTAGTCTTGTCCATTCTTCCTACAGGTTGAATTTTTGATTTTGTTGCTCCACGAACTAAATCTAAAACACTAGGTGCATTTTTATCATCATCACCAGCCGTTGAAAAGTTTTTAGGCTTATTTAATAATATGTATTCTTTCTTTTCTGGGTTTAATGTAACTCCGTCAAATACTACTTCATCTGTCAATTTTACTTTGTGACCCATTTCAGTAACTACTACTCCATTTACTTTTACATTACCACTTTGAATGTAAATATCGGCATCTCTTCTACTGCATACTCCTGAGTTTGAAATGTATTTATTCAAACGTAATTCGTCTGGATTCTTAGGTGTTTTAGGTGCTTGATTTGGCTTTTTAGCTGGTTTAGGTTCCGCTTTTGAATCTGCCTTTACGGTTGACTTTGCTTTATTTCGGATAGGTGCATTTCCTCTCGAAGTACTTGGCTTTTTTGATCCACCTTGTCTTGAAGAGGTTCCTCTTTTCTTATCATTATTGTTTCCTTGATGACGCGTCATTTGTTCTAATTTTTTGCAAAGATATAACTAATATGCGGAAATTAGTTTTTTTCCATGTAACAAAACAGAAGGCTCGATTAAAACGATGCTAAAAACACCTGCTACAATGATAAATTTTAGTAAAAAGTGTAGTTTTAAATATTCGGGTTTTGTTTTAGATTTCCACAATTTTAAAAGGAAGAAAATCAATCCTAATAAACTCATGTAAAAGTAAATATCCATATAGCCTACATCAAAAACATCTATCAGAAAATAAACAGGAATTACTGTTGTTATAGTTAATATGGTAATGATTGTTTTGGCGGTTTTTTCTCCAAATAGCACCGGAATTGTTCTGTAATTTGAAACTAAATCTCCTTCTATATTTTCTAGGTCTTTTATCAATTCTCTTATAAATATTAAGAGGAATAAGAAAATGGCATGTGCAAAAATGACATGGTAAAAATTTTTATAATACAATAGGATTCCAAAAAAGGGCAAAACGGCTAGTATTGCAGCTGTAACATTTCCTATTATAGGGTATTTTTTCAGTTTATGTGAATAAAACCATATTAGAAAAATATATACTGAAAAAAACAGCATGGCTCTCCAAGAAACTATGCTTGCAATTAAAACTACAATAAAATTAATGGTAAAATATACTTTGAGTTTGGTTTGCTGACTGACTAATCTATCAATCATTGCTTTTCTAGGTCGATTGATTAAATCTTTTTTAGCATCGTAAAAATTATTAATAATATACCCTGAAGCTATTGTTAGTGAGGAAGCCAAAACCAATATAAATAATTGATAATCTAAAATAACCGCTAGAGCTCTAATTTCTGGTGAAAGAATAAATATAGCTGCTAAATATTGAGCTAAAGCAATGACAAAAATATTGTATCCTCTAACTACAGAAAAAAAACTTAATATCTTGGATAGAAATAATTTTGACTTTCTTGATAACATCATCAAAACTGATAAACTACTTCTAATTTATATCCTTTTAATGATTCTTTGGCTTTGTTTATATCTTGTGTAAACCCTAATATATAACCTCCTCCACCTGAACCACAAAGTTTCAAATAATAGTCGTTTGTTTCAATTCCGTTTTGCCATAGTGTGTGAAATTGTTCTGGAATCATAGGTTTAAAGTTATTTAAAACCACTTTTGACAATTTCTTGGTATTAGCAAATAAGGATTTGATATCGCCGTGTAAAAAGTTTTCTACACAAGCATCTGTATGTTTAATGAATTGTGATTTTAGCATTTTTCGGAATCCTTGGTCTTTTAAGTTTTCCATAAAGATGCTTACCATAGGTGCTGTTTCTCCTACAATCCCTGAGTCTAATAAGAAAACGGCTCCTTTTCCATCGGTACTCTGTGTTGGAATACCTGTAGCTTCTATATTATCTTTAGAATTGATAAGGATAGGTAAACTCAAATAGCTATTTAACGGATCTAGTCCAGAGCTTTTTCCATGGAAAAAGGATTCCATTGAAGAAAAAATAGCTTTTAATTGTAATAGTTTATCTCTTGTTAGATTTTCTAAAACGGTGATTTTATTGGCTGCGTATTTGTCGTAAATAGCTGCTACCAATGCACCACTACTTCCTACGCCGTAGCCTTGTGGAATACTTGAATCAAAGTACATTCCTTTTGCAATATCTTTTTTTAATGTTTCGATATCAAACTGAACTAGACTTGGCTGCTCTTCTTGTAGTTGAACTAAATAGTCAGCAAATCGCTCTAAGCTTTTGTTTGACTTTACGGCTTCTTCTGACGGATTTTCATCTGTTTTTAAAGCTCCATTGTAAAAATTATAAGGAATTGAAAGCCCTTTAGAGTCTTGGATAATTCCATATTCTCCAAAGAGTAATATTTTTGAGTAAAATAAAGGTCCTTTCATAAGATTTTTAGATTCTGTTTAGTAAAGTTACAAAATTATTTTGATTCTGCACCATTTCCAATTTGGTCGCAAATATACTGTCCATTTTGACAATAGCCAACTAATTCATCTTGAATAAATTGTAAAACTTTCTCTTTTGTGTTTTCTGGATATAAAACATGTACATTGGCTCCTGCGTCTAAGGTGAAACAAATAGGAATGGTTGTTTCATTTCTAAATTTCCAAATTTTATTAATAATTTCTAATGTGTTGGGTTTCATCAAAATAAAATAAGGCATTGAAGTCATCATCATGGCATGTAAGGTTAATGCTTCACTTTCAACTATTTTAATAAATTCTGTAATATTGCCTTCTTTGAGTATGGTTGTAATACTTGCCAAATTATCATGCGCTTGCTGAAAACGTTTTTCTGCATAGGGATGATTATGCATTAATTCATGTCCGACTGTACTTGACACTTGTTTTTCTCCTTTGTCTACTAATAAAATGGTATCCTGATAGTTTTTAAAATTATCATGCATTTCATTAAATGCTACTCCAAATAGGTCTGAACTTTCTGGATGTGTTTCATTTTTTCCCCAAACAACAACTTGTCCTTTAATGCTTCTGCAAGCACTTCCGCTTCCTAATCGTGCTAAAAATGATGCCTTTTTATAGAATGCGTCTTGTGATAATGATGCATTAATTTCTTTTTCTAGACGCATAACGTTCATAGCTAAAGCTGCCATTCCAGAAGCTGAAGAGGCAATTCCTGAACTGTGTGGAAAAGTATTTTGTGTATCAATAACTATATGATATTCTTTTAGATAAGGACAAAAGGCTTCTATTCTTTGGAAAAATTTTAAAATTTTAGGTTTAAAATCTTCTTTGGGTTTTCCTTCAAATAACAAATCAAAAGAAAACTCTTGGTTGTTGTCTTTTCTTGCAAAAACCGTTTTAGTAATTGTTTTGCAATTGTTTAATGTAAAACTTATAGATGGATTAGCTGGAATTTGATTTTCTTTTTTCCCCCAATATTTTACTAATGCAATATTACTAGGTGCTGTACATTCAAAAGCTACTTGTTGAAGGCTTGTATAATTTGAAGCCATAAATTCCTTTTCGGAAAACATAATATAAAATTTCAGCAAAGATACCTATTTTGTCAATTTCTTTGGTTGATATTTCGTTAATTTGTACTCAAAATTCATTGTAATGGGAAAATTTCTTAGGATTCTATTTTTTGTAGCTCTTTGTTTAGCTGTTGGTTATTTATCTTCAATTGTAACTCAATCTAGTATAGAAACTTGGTATCCTACCATTAAAAAACCTTCTTTTAACCCGCCTAACTGGGTTTTTGCTCCTGTATGGACCTTACTATTTATTTTAATGGGTATTGCTGCTGGTCTTGTTTGGGATAAATTAGAACAGAACAAAGATTTGGTTAAAAAGGGATTGCTTTTCTTTACTATTCAACTTTTATTAAATGCTTTGTGGTCTTTTTTGTTTTTTGGATTAAACAATATCCTATTAGCTGCTATTGAAATTATATTACTCTTTTTGGTATTATACGAAACTTATTTGATTTTCAAACAAATAGATAAAAAAGCTAGTTTGTTATTAATTCCTTACATGGCATGGGTAGGTTTTGCAAGTGTTTTAACAATTACTATCTATTTTTTAAATCATTAGAAAATCCTTTACTCTTAGCAAATATTTAATTTACAGCTATTTAACATTGTTGTTTTATTATTTTTTTCTATTTTTATAAAATGGAAAGTCCTTTTGTTAGACACTCCAATATGCTTTTTTAATAAGCTCAAACGGAAGAACAACATTAAACATAACTAAATATCAGTACTATGAGTATATCTTGTTTCTTAATTTTGGTAATTGTAGGGATTCTTTGCGGAATTGCAGGTTATTTAATTGGAAAAACAAATAAGGGTTCTTCAAAAAATGAAGGTCATAATTATAAAAGTGATTTAGATGCTTGTAAGCAAAGAAATAGTCAGTTGCAAAGTGATATTGATTCTTTAAGAACTCAACTAAAAAATTCCTCAAGTAGTCCAAAATCAAATTTTGTTACAGATACTAACCCCTTAGCTCCTCTGTCTTCAACTGTTGTTTTTAATGCTAGTGAAGTAAAGTCTGTTTTTGGAAAAAAAGTAAAAGAAAATGATTTAAAAATCATTGAAGGGATTGGTCCAAAAATAGAAGAATTATTTAAAACTTCTGGTATTTTAACGTGGAAGGGGTTATCCGAAACTTCTGTAGATCGTTGTAATGAAATATTAAGTAAAGCTGGTGATCGTTTTAGCATACATAATCCGGGAACTTGGCCAAGACAATCTAAATTAGCTTATGAAGGAAAGTGGCAAGAACTTAAAGATTGGCAAGATAAACTCGACAAGGGAAAAGAAAAATAATACCACTCTAACCCACTAATCATGCAGGTTTTTTAAGCTATAGTTGCTGCAATGATATACCCTCCTGTCCAAGCATTTTGAAAATTGAATCCACCAGTAATGGCATCAATATTTAAAATTTCTCCTGCGAAGTAGAGATTTGGAATGATTTTACTTTCCATAGTTTTGAAATTGATTTCTTTTAAATCTATTCCTCCAGCTGTTACAAACTCCTCTTTAAAAGTGCTTTTCCCATTCACTTGAAACTCTCCATTTGTTAATTGATTTGCTAAAGCTGTAATTTGATTTTTATTGCAATCTGCCCATTTGGTTTCTGCTGAAATTCCAGAGGCTAGCACTAATCGCTCCCATAAACGGTTTGGCATTTCTAGGGGTGCTTTTTTTGCCATTACTTTTTTTGCATTTTCTTCTTTTATGTCTTTCAATAAAATAATGGCTTCTTCAAAAGTTGTTTCGTTTAGCCAATTAACTACTATGGCAAAATGATAATTTTTATCAAACAGTTCTCTAGCTCCCCAAGCCGAAAGTCTCAAAATTCCTGGCCCGCTCATCCCCCAATGGGTTATTAACAATGGTCCTGACGCTTCCAATTTTGTTTTTTTTACTTTAACTGATGCGAAGGTAGAAAGTCCCATTAAATCTTTTATTCGAACATCTTTTATATTAAATGTAAACAAAGAAGGTACTGCCGAAATAATAGAATGCCCAAGAGATTGAAGCATTTCCCATATTTTCGGATTGCTTCCTGTGGTCATAACTACTTTATCACACAAAAAGGTATCGGTATTCGTTTGGACTTTAAAATGAGCATCTGTTTTATAAATAGATTGTACACTTTGATTCGTAAGAACAGGTATTCCTAAAGCTTTTGTGGCATTAATAAAACAATCAATTATGGTTTGTGAAGTATCTGTTTCTGGGAACATTCTTCCGTCTTCTTCAATTTTTAAGGTTACCCCATGTTTTTCAAACCATTCAATAGTGTCTCCACTACAAAATTGATGAAATGGTCCTCGTAGTTCTTTTTCCCCTCTTGGATAAAATTTCACTAATTCATTAGGTACAAAACAAGCATGTGTAACATTACATCTTCCTCCTCCTGAGATTCTAACTTTTGTAAGCACTTCTTTTCCTCTTTCCAGTATGGCTACTTTTAAGTTTGGGTTTTTCTCTACTATATTAATTGCTGTAAAAAATCCAGCGGCTCCTCCACCAATAACAAGTATGTCGTAATTAGAATTCAAAATATGTAATTTAGAGTGCAAATATCATTAAAAAAAATAATTCTGCGTTGGTTTGCTTGGATTATCATTCTTTTTATTAGGTGATTAGTAGGTTTTATAAATAATAAAAATGCAAAATATTATATCATGGCTTGGAAGATTCTATCTGGAAAATTGCAAAACATACCATCTACTCCAAAGTCAATTGCTTCTTGAATATCTTGTATCTCGTTTACGGTGTAGGTATAAACTTTAAAACCTTGCTTTTGAATCTCTTCTACTTCATGTTTTGTTAAAGTATAGAACCAAGGATTAATAGCTACTGCTTTTAGTTTTTTTGCAAGGGGAATTGCATCTAAATGGTTTTGTTCTGATAAAAGGGCTATTGGAATTTCTGCCTCTTTTTTTCTAACTATTTTTAATTCTTCCCAATGAAAACTTGAAATTAGAAAATGATGCTTTTTATAGTTTTGTTTTTGAATAAAATCATGAATAACTTTACAAGTTGGTAAGGCTGTGTTTAATCCTTTTAATTCGATATTTATAGGTACTCTTTTATCTATAAACTCTATGACTTCAATTAATGTTGGGATTTGATGATTGCCAATTAAATTGACTTTTTTAATTTCTGCTAAGGTTAAATCTTCAATATTTTCTAATGAATTTGCAAGTCTCTTTAATGTTTTATCATGAAAGACAATTACTTCTCCTGTTTTAATAACATAAACATCTATTTCTATTATGTCAACAAACAACTCTAGTGCTTTTTGAAAGGATTGCATGGTGTTTTCAGTTTCATAACCCATTGCTCCTCGATGTCCTATTACTAAAGGTTTTTTCATTTTTAAAGAGTCATTATAATTCCTACTAAACTAAAATTATTTATTTTCTTAAATGAATAATTCAATTTGTATGTGTTTTTTGTTTCTGCCTTTTTTACTTGCTTATTTTCTTTAATGATTCTTCTGTTGGCAACTGTTTTCCCCATAGCATAACCAATCAAAACTGCTATTGGATAATCTGAAGTCCAATGCACTTTCCCGCTTATCATATTGAAAGCTAAAACGCTTCCTAAGGAATAGCCTACTGGTTTTATCCATTTAATCTCAGGGTAATTAGTCCCAATCACTGTAACTGTTGCTATATAAGTCGCTAAATGTCCTGATGGCATGGCATCATAATTTGGGGTATTCTTTTGAAAAGCAGTAAAACTAGGAAAAGGATTCCAATTGCCTCCATCATTTCCATCTCTAAGTGCAGCACTTGGACTTTGTCTGCCTGTTATTCGCTTCAAAGTTTGGGTTGTTACTCCCACTGAAAATAAAATTTCCATTAACTCATTTGATGTGTTTAAAGCTCTATAATCCTCTTTTCCTATTTTGCCAATAGCATAAAACATACCACTTAACATCATTGTTGTTCCTCCATTTCCTATGTAATAAACGGCAGAAGGAATGTTTTTTGGTATAATTCGTAATGTTCCAAATATTCTATCATATTGAGCATCTTCATCCCATCCTCCTAATTTTTTTCCCATTTTTCCTGAATCATCTAAAATTTTTTGATCGTAAGGCACGAGTGCTAGTGTTGAAGCTAATGCCAAAGCATCGTATTTTAAATTTTCTTTTTGAATAGCAAACTTACCTAGTTGAAACAAATCATCTGGAATATATGTAAACATCTGCCATGTAGTAGGTTTCTTATATCCATAAATTACCTCATCATTAATCTCGAATTTTTGAATTTTAATTAATGAGGTATCTACTTGTTGTGCTTCGATTTGGCAAACAATTAAAATGGAAAAAAGAATTTGTACGCCTTTTAAGTAGTTCATCACAAAATTATTAGGCTAAAAATACAAATTAAAATTTATAGTTATATCCTATTCTAACAACTTGTGTTTCTTTATAATCATTGCTGGTATAATTGAATGTGCTTCCTTGGATTTTCTTACGTGTTAATAGAGTATTAAAGACATCTGTTGCATTTACAAAAAATTCACCTCTTCCTTTTTGAACCTGTTTCTTTATCCCAAAATCTAATGAATACCTTGCTTTTATTCTTCCTTGTGGCACAATGTCTGGTGCATAATAAACAGTTGTTATCTGTGCGTCTAGGGTGTTGGAAAAATGTAAATTGTTATTGATCTTAAAATTGCCTGAAACTATTTTCTGTGTATCCGACGAAAAGGTATTAATGCTTGGATATAAGTTAACAACACTAAATGCATTGATTTGGTTTTGATATATATTCGCATTTATATTTATTTTATATACAGATGATACTTTTTGTGAAACAACTGTTTCTATACCTGAATTATAACTTTTTCCTGCGTTTTGAAAAATAGCATAAATAATAGTACTATTAGGAACTGTCGAAGCAATACGAGTAATGGTTTGATTAGCAAATTTGTAATATAAGGCTGAATAAATACTACCGGTATCCCAATTGTATTTATATCCCATTTCTAATGCATTTGTAAATTGTGGCTTTAGGGCTGGGTTACCTACTTTTACAATTTCTGCATCATCATATTTGGGAAAAATTCTAATATCAACTTCGTTTGGTCTATCTACTCTTCTGTTATAGAACACTGATAATTTACTATTTTCATTTAGTTTATAAGCTAAACGTAAGTTTGGAAAAGGTTGAAAATAATTATATCCATCGCTTTGATAGGTGTTATGATTTGGGTTTACTTTGTACTGTAAGTTTACATATTCTGCTCGTAATCCTATTTCTGCTTCATATTTTTTATTTTCAAAACTATACGTTCCATAGACTGCTGGAATGTTTTCGCTATAATTTGCCCAACCACCAGCATTAACGTCTATTAGTGTATTTAATCCTGGAAAAAATTGCATGTTTACTGGAATATTTCTGTTTCTATATTTTATTCCTGTCTCTAATTTTCCAAAAGACAATGGTTTTGTATAATCTAAATTAAAGTCAAATACTTTTTCCTCTGAAATTAATTTGAAGGAATCATATCCTGTATAGGTTGGTAATATATTGGTAAAGAAATATTTTTCATTTTCACGATGAAATGTATAATTAAAACCTGTATTTAAAACACGTCCTGGTTGCTCAAACTGATGACGATAATTAACTGTTGCCATAGCCGTTGTTTTTAATTCGTCTTCTAAAAACTGCCATAGTCTTAATCTGTTGGTATTTGTAGCATCAAAGAAAGGCTCATCTCCATTATCAATTATCTTTTCTGTACCAAACATGCCTGAAATTGTAAATGAATTGGCTTCATTAAAATTATAATCTAATCCTATTTTTGTAGTAGTAAAATGTGTATTTCTATTGCGTTTTGTTTGTTGATTTATAATAGTCCCATCATCATACGTTCTAGTTACAAACTCATTCTTGTTGAGTGTTTCAGTATACAAATAATCTGATTGTAAAAAAATATTGGTTTTATTTTTCTTATAATTTAAACTTAATGAGGGGTTAATCTTAGGAGTAAAGGTGTATTGTGGTCGAATGGTAGGTAAATTTTCTTTTCGTTCCCAGAGACTTCCCAATCCAGAAGTTAATCCTGCTTTACCATTTAATCCATCTGTATTATTTTTTTTATAGATAATATTAATTATTCCAGCATTTCCATTAGCATCATATTTGGCTGAAGGGTTGTTTATAATTTCTATTTTTTCAATAGCTGAAGCAGGTAAATTGTCTAACCCTGTTTGACTACCAAAACCTGTCATAGCAGTTTGTTTTCCATCAATAAGTACCGTTACTTTATCATTCCCTCTTAACTGTACTTTTCCGTCTTGGACAGTAATGCTAGGTAAATTTTGTAATGCTTGAAGCACTGAACCTCCTGTTTGACTAACATTCTCTGCTAAATTATAGGTTTTCTTATCCAGTTTTTGGCTAATTTCACTTTGTGTACTAGTGACTATGATTTCTTTTAACCCTTCAATATTTTCTTCAATTTCAATGCTTTTTACATCTAAAAAAGCACTTGCACTTCCTACATATAAAGGTTGAATCTTGGTTTTATATCCTATATATGATATTTCTAAATTATAATTACCACTACTAATATCTGTTAATATAAATCTGCCTTCTTCATTTGTGGCAACTCCTGTAACAATGGTATTATCTTTTTCAAATTTTAAAACCACATTTACATAGGGTAGCTCTTGCGAGTTATTTTTATCAATTATTTTTCCCGAAATTGTTACTTTATTTTGCCCAAAAGTCACTATTGAAAATAATGCTATTAAATAAGTAAATATTTTATTTTTCATTTTTAAAACTGAATTGTACAGGCTAATCCCATTTGTTTACCATTGTAATAAGGAAGTGCTAAAGCTGCTTTATTTTTGCTTTTTGATTTGAATATCTTTTCATTAATAACTGGAAATAACCAATAAGCTGCTTTTGTACTTAGAATGCCTATTCCTGCACCCATGGCTACATCGGTTAACCAATGTTTATTGTTATATATTCTAAAAAGACCTGTACCTGTTGCTACAACATATCCTGAGATTCCATACCAAACAGATTTATGTTTGTATTCTTGCCACATAAATTCGGCACCTGCAAAGGCATTTGCTGTATGTCCTGATGGAAATGAATTAAAAGTACTACCGTCTGGTCGTTGAATTTTAGTTATACTCTTTAAACTAAATACCGTACTACTCAATATTAAATAGGATGTTCCTAAAATAATTGAACGATCTTTGAAATCGTTTTTACCTTCAATTCCAATTAAATTTAAGCCATATACTGCAACTGCTGGTGTATATTGTGAAAAATCATCTATGGTAATTTTTTTATCAATATCTTCCAAAACTTCATTTCTAATACTTGAATTTATTAATTTAATTCCATCACTTTCTAATCCTATTATGCCATAGGTCATTAATGCTGATGGAATAATAAGTTGTTTGTAGTTAAATTTGAGGTTGTCTCTTTGTGAAACGGAATCTTTATCTATATCTATTTGTGAAAATATTAAGTTACTGATTAACAAACAAAATAAAATGTATTTAAGCTTTCTCATGTTGTGTGTTTTTATTGTAATAAATTAAAAAGAAGAGCCCTATTAAAAATATACTGGTGTAAACATTTCCTAAATTTAACCCTTGTGGTTTTGAAATGTAATTTCCTAGAGTAGCTCCTATAGGATGTATTAAAACGATTGTAATCCAATAGAATGTTTCTTTTGAAATTTTCTTTGCAAGTAATAGTCCAGTAAAAAGGAATACTAATACTGCTAAGAAAAGTGTTCCCCCAGCAGCTCCTAATGGTGTGTCATTTGAAAGAAAATCTCCCGATGTTGTACCAAAAGTACTTGAGGTTAATATGGCTAACCAATACATAAAATCTACTGTTTTTTCTGTATTAGATTCCTTCTTTTTTGACACAAAGTGTATTCCTATTAATAAAAGAAGTAGTGTTGTAACCACTAATAAGGACCCGTAAATTGTACCTAAATTAAGTTGAATACAAATTAAATCTGCAACATTTGTTCCCGCTATATTGCCTAGTATTATTAATAACCAATAGTATGGTATATTCATTTTTATAAAAAATATTTTATAAAAAATTGCTATACAAAAAAGGGTTACTAATATAACTGACCCTACTTTATATCCTAGTTGTAAATCTCTAGAAATATAATTTCCAACAATTTCTCCCGTTGTGGTTGCAATAATCATTAGGAGCCAATAGATAAAATTGACATGTGGTATGTTTTTCATTTCTCTTTGTTTAAAATTGAATCATTATGCCTTCATAATTTCTAAAACGTCAAAATTATCTTTTTAATTAGTCTATAAACTTAAGATATGATTAAGATGTATTTTAAACAAAAAAAGCACCTCTATAATGAGGTGCTTTTGTAACAATTAAGTTTTCTTTCTACTATTTAACTAAGATATAATATTGCCAAGGTTGTAGCGGATAAATTTGTTTTTCGTTTAAACCTATTTTTTCTCCTGAAATAACATCTTTATAACTTCCGTTTAACGGCACACTAACATCTACTGGTTTTGAAGATAAATTAGCCATATAAATTACTTTTTCCCCTTCTTTTTCTCTTTCAAAAACTAAAACATTTTCATCATTTGAAGTTGTAATTCTTTTATATGATGCTTTATTTTTTCCTCCATTTAAAGCAATATTATTATTTTTTAAACTTCCTAATTTTGCTCTTAATGCCCACTCTTTCCCTTTTACTTTTGGAAAGGAATCTTTTTCAAAGAATTTTAAACTATGGTCTAATCCATATTCATTCCCACTATAAACTAATGGCATTCCTGGTGTTAGATAAGACAAAGCTGTCATTGCTTCTTCTGCATTACCTAATCTGCTTTTTACGGTTCCATTCCATGAATTTTCATCGTGATTATCTACAAAATTCATTAGGATATCATTTGCTTCGTAGGTATTATTTCTTTTTATCATGTAGGCATCCCAGTCTTTAACTGTTTTCTTCCCTTGAGCAATATCATTCATGGTATGATGTCCGTCCCATGCATAGCCCATATCAAATAGGTTTTCTTTAAATAATTCCGGTTCCCATGCTTCGGCTAACATAAAAATATTTCTTTCTTTACGCAATTGCGGAATGGCTTGTTGCCAAAAATCAGTTGGTACATTTCCAGCTACATCACATCGAAACCCATCAATTCCTTGGTTTTTAACCCAATACATCATATCGGCAATCATGGCTTTGCGAAGTTCTTGATTATCATAATTTAAATCTGCAACATCTGTCCATCCCCAAGTTTCTCCTGTCTCAGGATTGATTGGATCTATAATTTCTCCTTTTGCATTTTTTGTATAAAACTCGGGATGTTCTTTAATCCAAATATGATCCCAACCTGTATGATTTGGTACCCAATCTAATATTACATAGATACCATTATCATGTGCTGTTTTTACCAAATTTTTAAAATCTTCACTGGTTCCAAATTCTGGATTCACTTCTTTAAAATTAGTAACAGCATAATAGCTTCCTAAATATTTTGCTTGTTCCTCTATAGGCATTTCTGAAGCAAACTTGCTATCTGATCCTCCTGTTGCTTTTCTCTTGGTTTCTGAAATTGGAAAAATGGGCATTACCCAAATTATTTTAACGCCTAATTCTTTTAATTGTGGAATATCTTTTGTGAATTGATTAAATGTTCCTTCAGGGGAATATTGACGGATATTTACTTCATAAATAACAGCACTTTCCTCTATTTCTTTTGAAATTTGTGCTATCTCTTTAACTTCTTCTGTTGGTTCAGATGCTTCTTCTTTCTCCTTACAACTGAAAAATGAAACTAACATAACCAATGATAAAATTATTTTTTTCATTTCTTATTTGCTTTTAATTAATTTGCTTTTTAAACATAAATTCAAGTGGAATGTCAATTCTTTTTTGCCATGAAGCTTCAGAATGATTTTCTCCTATGAATTTAAGATTTTTATATTCTTTTGAAGTATATCCTTTAGCTTTTAAAACTTCATCTACTCGGTATTCGTATTTTAAATAGAAAGCATCTAATGTTTCGGTCCCATAATCAAAATAAATTTTGTGCTCTTTGGGGTCAGGTAAATTTTCACTCATATAAGAAAAGAAAGCTTCTGGAATTGGGTTGTTTTCAAATTCCATAAACCCTAACCAATGGGTAGATAAACAAGCTGCTTTTCCAAATATTTTTGGATATTCACATAAGGCATACATGGATATTAATCCACCCATACTTGAACCCATTATTGCTGTATTATTTGCATCTGTATAAACCGAATATTCTTTATCAATATAGGGTTTAAGCTCTTCTACAATGAATTTTAAATAATTATCTGAATTTATATCGTCTATTGTAAAATTGAAGTTTAATTTATGGGCTTCTTCAAAAATAGATTCTTGTTTTTCTTTAGTTAATTTTTGCAATGGTTTTTTTGGGAATAAATCCATGTGTCGCAACTGAGGAATATTCCATATCGCTACTACAATTATATCTTCAATTTTGTTTTCATTGGATAATTTTGAAATAACCTCATCAACTTTCCACTCTTCCTTATTCCAAGTAGTTGTAGCATCAAAAAGCATTTGTCCATCATGCATATATAAGACGCTATATTTTCTCTTGGTGGAATAACTTTTAGGCAACCACACATCTACTGTTCTTGTTTTAATATAATTTGTTGGAAAACTATCAACTCTAATGATACTTCCTTCAAATTTATTCTTATTAATAAGTTCATAGCTCTCTATTTTACTTTGAGCGTATGAAAATGTGGTAACTAAAATAATAAGAAATAATTGCTTCATTTTTTACTTTAATTCTAATATTAAAACTGTTTTTCCTTCAATTAGTATATCCTTACTTAAATCAAAAACTTGTCCTGATAAAACATCTTTTCCTGATGTGAATTTTTTTAAACTTTCTTGAAAATGACTATTCTCTATTTGATGCTTTTCTGTTGCGTTATTCATAATTACCATTACGCTTTCCTCTTCATTATATCTAAAATAAACATAAACATTATTTTGAGGTAAGTAATGTTTCATTTTACCAAAGTGCATTACTTTTTTATCTTTTCTCCAATTGAATAGTTTAGATGTAAAATCATGATATTGCTGTTGCTCTTTTGTTCTTCCTGATTGTGTAAAAGCATTTTTAGCATCACTTTGCCATCCTCCTGGAAAATCTTGACGGATATCTGCATCTCCTTTATCTTTATTCCCTGCCATGCCAAGCTCTGAACCATAGTAAATTTGTGGAATTCCTCTAACTGTTGCTATTAAAGCTGTTGCCAATTTATAATCTTCAAATTTTGGATATATATGATTGAAACGTTGTGTGTCATGGTTTTCTGTAAAAACTAAAATATTATCAATATTAGGATATAGGAAATCATTAGTAAAATTATCATATACTTTAATCATACCTCTATCCCAACTTTGTTCTCTTTCATTGAAAACGCTTCCTATAGCATCTTGTAAGGTAAAATCCATAACGCTTGGCAAATGAGAGTTATAACTTTGTATAGCTCCAACTTTACTGTCTTTCTGCCAATAGGCCATTTGAGCTTGATCATGCATCCATATTTCTCCAACAATATTAAAATTTGGATACTCATCTGTTATGGCTTTTGTCCAATTTGCCATTCCTGTTTTGTCTCCATAAGAATAGGTATCAACTCTAAAACCATCTAAATCAGCATATTCAATCCACCATATAGCATTTTGAATTAAATAGTTTAATGTCAATGGATTTGATTGATTTAAATCGGGCATCGATTTTACAAACCATCCATCCATGCACATTTTCGCATCTAATTCTGAAGCATTGGGATCAAATTGTGTTGTCATACGATAACTGGTTTGACCATATCCTGGAAATTGATGAATCCAATCATAAGTTGGTAAATCATTCATCATCCAATGGGTAATTCCCCAGTGATTGGTAACATAATCCATAATTAATTTCATGTTACGTTGCTTCATTTCTGATGATAAACGAACATAGTCTTCATTTGTTCCGTAACGTGGGTCTATTTTATAAACGTCTGATTGTGCATAGCCATGATAAGAATATCCTTCATCATTATCTTCACAAAGTGGTGTACTCCAAATAGCTGTTGCTCCTAATTCTTGTATATAATCCAAGTTTTTGATTATTCCTTGAATGTCTCCTCCGTGTCTTCCATTAGGAAGATTTCTATTAGCTTTTTCTTGTGTTTGGTCAGTGCTGTCGTTATTTGGATCTCCATTAGCAAAACGATCTGGCATTATTAAATAGATTACATCAGAAGCATCAAATCCTTTTCGGTATTGAGAATTTTCTTTTCTTTCTTTAATAGAATAATTTTGAGTAAATGTCTTTTTCTTGTTTTTGAATGTAAATGTTAGCTCTTGTGCCTTTTTATTTTTGGTATCAATGGTTACAAAAATATAGTTTGGGTTTTCTGTTTTTTTAATATTTTTAATAACAATATTATTAGAAATGGTTACTTCATTTTGGGCAATATTTTTTCCGTAAAACATAATTTCTACCTCTGCATGATGCATATCTTCCCACCAAAAAGGCGGTTCTACTCTATCTATTTGAGCAAAAGAAAAGTTTACTAAAAATAAAAAAAGGCCTATTACTCTTATTTTTTGAAAATTCATTCTTGTGTTTTTAAGGGTTATAAAAAAAGACAGGAAATTTACTTCTTGTCTTTTTTAAATTTTATTTTATTTCTACCAGACTAATAGCATATCCACCACCTACTACTGAATCTAATTTTAATTTAGTTTTAGCGGTTACTGTTTTAGTGGTTATTGTGTATGCTTGAGGGTTTGTTTTATAGTTGGCCTCTTTTGCATCTGCATAAACTGTTGCTTTATATTTTTTTCCTTTTTCTAAGAAATCTAAATTTATAGCTGATGTTCTTTCCTTTTGTCCATTTACATTTCCTATAAACCAACTAGTAGAGTTTTTATCTTTTCTAGCTATTGTAATATAATATCCTGGTTCTGCTTCAAGGTATTTGCTTTCTGACCATTCTACTGGAACGTCTTTAATAAACTGAAAGGCATCTAAAAATCTATTGTAATTTTCTGGTAAATCAGCTGCCATTTGAAGTGGACTATACATCGTAACATATAATGCTAGTTGATTTGCTAAGGTTGTATTTACATGGGAATTGTTATTTGGATTTAATTTTGAGATATCCATTTCAAAAATCCCTGGTGTATAATCCATTGGTCCGCCCATTAATCTTGTAAAAGGTAAGATGGTTGTATGATTCGGTTTTGAACCTCCAAATGCTTGAAATTCAGTTCCACGAGCAGATTCATTTCCAATTAGATTTGGATATGTTCTACAAATCCCTGTTGGACGAACGGCTTCATGTGCATTTACCATAATTTTATAATCTACTGCTTTTTCAATTGCAAATTGGTAGTGATTTGTTAACCATTGGCTGTAATGATGTTCTCCTCTAGGTAAAATATTTCCTACATAACCGCTTTTTACAGCATCATATCCATTATCTTTCATAAACTGATAAGCTTTATCCATATGACGTTCATAATTGCGAACTGAACTTGACGTTTCGTGGTGCATTATCATTTTTATTCCTTTTGATTTTGCATAATTGTGAATTCCTACAACATCAAAATCAGGATATGGTGTTACAAAATCAAATACATAATCTTTAGATTGTCCAAACCAATCTTCCCAACCTTCATTCCAACCTTCTACTAAAACAGCATCAAATCCATGAAGGGCTGCAAAATCGATTAATTCTTTTACATGTTTAGTATTGGCTCCATGCGTTCCGTTTGGTTTAGCTTTTGAATAATCTGTTATACCTAATTGAATTGCTGGAAAATCATTTGTGTAAGACCATGAACTTTTTCCTGTAATCATTTCCCACCAAACTCCTACATATTTCACTGGTTTTATCCACGATGTGTCTTCAATCTTACAAGGTTCGTTTAAATTTAAAGTTATTCTAGAAGCTAAAATATCTCTAGCATCATTACTAATAACCATTGTTCTCCAAGGGGAAACACATGGTGCTTGCATATAACCTTTATCTCCTTTTGCATCTGGTGTTAAATGCGATTGAAAAATTAAACTTTTATCATCTAAATTAAGATGCATACATGAATAATTAATTAAAGCTGCTTCATGGATGTTAATATAAATTCCATCTGCTGTTTTCATCATAAGCGATGTTTGCACTCCTGTATCTGAAAATTGTTCTTGTGATGCATTTGAACTTACAGCTCCTTTGAATAGTTTTCTAATTTCTGAGAGTTTAGATTCTGTATAATCATATTCCTGTGTATCATAATCTCCAGGAATCCAAAAAGCGGTATGATCTCCAGTCATAGCAAATTCTGTACGCTCTTCTTTTATAACAAAATAGGTCAACTTTTTTTGTTCTGGAAATTCATATCTAAAACCAAGTCCATCATTAAATAATCGGAAACGAATTACTATTTCTCTTTCTGTATTATTTTGTTTTAATCTAATGGCTAATTCATTATAATGATTTCTAATTTGTGTTTCTTCTCCCCAAACTGTTTTCCACGTTTCGTCAAACGTTGCAGGTTGTGAACTAACAATCTTAAAATCGTTTAAAAGTGATTTAGAATCGTTTTTTAATTCTAAACCCAATTTACTAGATTTAATAACTTCTTTATTGTTATAAAAAAGTTGGTATGTAGGTGTCCCATCAGTTAGTAATGAAAATTTCATCACAAAACTTCCATTAGGTGACTTTAATTCTTGAGCATTCGCTCCAAAAACTGAAAAAAGTAGGGCGAAAACTAAAACTATTGACTTATTCATATTTTATTTATTTTGATTTTTAAAAGAGTAAATAGAATTTGATTTTTAAAAACTTTTAACTAATTGTGCTTTTCCGTTTATAAATACATCAATTTCTTGATTGTTTTCTATGCTTACTTTTGTTTCTTGATGATTAACTTCAACTTTAACAATAGCATTTCTAAAATTAACTTTAAATGAATAAGCATTCCATTCTTTAGGAATTCTTGGTTCAAAATAAAGAGCATTGTTTTTAACACGCATTCCTCCAAAACCTTCAACAATACTCATCCAAGTTCCTGCCATTGAAGTAATATGTAATCCTTCATGAACTTCTTTGTTATAATCATCTAAATCTAAACGTGAAGTACGTAAATAGAAAGTATAGGCTTGTTCCATTCGTCCTAAAACAGCTGCTTGAATAGAATGAACACATGGCGATAACGAACTTTCATGAACAGTAAATGGTTCATAAAAATCAAAATGTTTTTCTAATTGTTCTTTAGTAAAATGATCTTCAAAAAAGTAGAACCCTTGTAAAGTATCTGCTTGTTTAATATATGGAGAACGCAAAATTCTATCCCAACTCCATTTTTGATTTATAGGTCTTTGGCTTTTATCTAGATTAGCAACCGTAATTAAATCTTTGTCTAAGAAGCCATCTTGTTGTAAATAAACTCCATGCTCTTCTGAATAAGGGAAGTACATCTTATCAGCTACTTCTTTCATTTCTGCAATTTCTGCAATTGATAATTTTACTTTATTTAAAATTCGAGTATAATCTGTTGGATATTCCGTTTCTATTTTTTGAATTTGTTCTATTGTATAATCAATACACCATTTAGCAATGTAATTAGTATAAAAATTATTATTTACATTGTTTTCATACTCATTTGGTCCTGTAACTCCTAAAATTACATATTGTTTTTTTGCCGTTGAAAAAGTAGCTCTTTGATGCCAAAAACGGGCAATTGCTATTAAAACTTCTAATCCTTTTTCTGGGATATAAGAATAGTCTCCCGTATAACGGTAATAATTATAAATAGCAAAGGCAATAGCTCCGTTTCTATGAATTTCTTCATGGGTAATTTCCCATTCATTATGACATTCTTCTCCATTCATAGTAACCATTGGATACAAAGCTGCACCATTTTTGAACCCTAAATTATTCTGTGCATTTTCAATAGCTTTATCTAATTGATTGTAGCGATATTCTAATAAGCTTCTAGCAACTTTTTGATCTTTGGTTGCCATATAAAATGGAATACAATATGCTTCTGTGTCCCAATATGTTGATCCTCCATATTTTTCACCTGTGAATCCTTTTGGGCCAATATTTAAACGGGAATCTTTCCCTAAATAAGTTTGGTTCAAGTGGAAAATATTGAAACGTATTCCTTGTTGTGCTTTTACATCCCCATCAATAGTAATATCGCTCATTTCCCAAATCTTTGCCCAAGCATCTATTTGGTTTTGAAGCAACTTTTGATAGCCTAATTGATTTGCTTTTTCAATCACATTTTGTGCTGACTCCATTAATTGATTTTCGGGATGATTGGTGGAAACCGTATAACCTCCTATTTTTTGAATGGCTACTTTTTGTCCTTTTAAAGCATTTACTTCATACGAAAATTGCACTTTATTTGCCGTTTTATCTGTACTTGATGGATTTATATTAGTGTTATTTCCATCAACTAAAATGCTATTGTGCATAAAAGTACATACTGAAAAATTAGTTTTCAATGTTTTAGAAACCACAAATCCAGAATTTTGATTGTTTTCTATCGCTAAAATATCCCAAAATTTATCATCCCAGTTGGTATCTTCATTTGTTATTCCTGCATCAAGATAAGGTTTAAAAACAATTTTAGCATCATTATTTAAAACGCTCACTTCATATTGAATAACTCCTACTTCATCCATATCTAGGGACAAAAAACGCTTTACATTTACAGAAATTTGACTTCCATTTTGTAATGTGGCCTCAAAAGAACGATAATACCACCCTTCTTTCATGTTCAATTCTCTTCTAAAGTTTTTCACTTCAGTACATTGTGCCAAATCTAAATTCTCACCGTTGATTTCGATGTTAATTCCTATCCAATTTGGTGCGTTTAAAACCTTAGCAAAATATTCTGGATAACCGTTTTTCCACCAGCCTACACGTGTTTTGTCTGGATAATATACTCCAGCAATATAGCTCCCTTGAAATGTTTTTCCTGAATAGCTTTCTTCAAAATTCGCACGTTGCCCCATAGCTCCATTACCAATACTGAAAAGACTTTCAGATGATTTCACTCTGTTTGCATCAAATCCTTCTTCAATGATGGACCAATTATCTGGTTTTATATAATCTTGGTTCATTTTCTATTCTCTTATTTATTTATTTAATCTTTTAAGATCAAACACATTTTTCATTTATTAAATTTTCGATAAAATGGATATCTATAAAAGTAAAATCTTTAAAGATATAATCAGCTTCATGAAGTACATCAGCTTCTCCAATTCCAACACTTATCATATTGGCTACATTAGCCGCTTGAATTCCTGCTACAGAATCTTCAAAAACAATACAGTTTTGTTCTCTATCATTTACCTTGATTGCTCCTTGAAGAAAAACTTCTGGATCTGGTTTTGCATTTGATACGTCGTTTCCGTCTACAATAGCATCAAAATAATGAATGATTTTTGCTTTTTCTAAAATTGGCTTTGCATTTTTACTTGCTGAGCCTAATACTATGTTTTGTTTATTTTGTTTTAAATAATCTAAAACGGGAAGTACACCAGGTAAAACTTCACTTTCATCCATCTCTTCAATATAAGAAAGGTACTCTGTGTTTTTCTGAAGAAGCCACTGATTTTTTTCATCTTGTGAAGCTTCTAAATTTCCCAATGCAAGAATTATTTCTAATGACCTTACACGACTTACTCCTTTAAGTTGTTCATTGTGTTCAGGTGTAAATTCAATCCCTAATTGAGCAGCTAATCGTTGCCAAGCCAAAAAATGATATTTTGCCGTGTCAACAATTACTCCATCTAGGTCGAATATGAAAGTTTTTTTGTTCATTTTAAATTTATTCAGGTTGAAAACTGATTGCTTTTTTTTCTGTTATTAAAAAGTTACATAGACCCCCAATTATTAAAGAAAATCCTGCCAAAGTCATTGGAGCAATAGCTGTTTCTCCAAAGATTTTAGAAATATAATTGATACCTCCTAAAGCAGCTATAATTTGTGGAATTACAATAAACATATTAAATAATCCCATCATCATGCCCATTTTTTTCTCATTAACAGAACTTGACAGCATAGCATACGGCATAGAAAGGATACTTCCCCAAGAAATTCCTATAAGAATAAATGAAATATTTAAGTAAAATGAATTTTCTATGTATTTCATCATTATAAATCCAATTCCACCTAATATTAGAGAAAACATGTGAATATATTTTCTATTTATTCTAAATCTAGAAGTATAAAATGTTAATAATAAGGCAAACCCCATGGAAGATAATCCGTAAATTCCCATAGCAGACCCAACAGAATCCGCCGCTGTTTGATATTTTGCCCCTGCTGTATTAAACTGCTCTAATTGAGCAACATCTTCAAGATTATAATTCTTTTCAATAGGTGCTGGTGCATTAAAAACGTGTTCGGTTAAAGAAGGTGTAGCCAAGCTCCACATGGTAAAGAAAGCAAACCAACTAAAAAATTGAATAACCCCTAATTTTTTCATTGTAGAAGGCATTTCAACAAGTGATGAAATCAAATCCTTTACAAATCTAGATTCTTTTTTCTCCTTCTTAAATTGTTCCAAATCAACTGGTGGATATTCCTTTGTTGTAAAAATAGTATATAAAATACTGGCTATGAAGACAAAACCTCCAATAGCAAATGCGATTTTTACAGACATTGGTATGATTCCTGGAGCTGCTTCATTACTAACTCCAAGTTTTGTAATTAACCAAGGTAAATTACTTGCTATCCATGTTCCTATACCTATAATTAATGTTTGCAGCACAAAACCATAAGAGCGTTGTGAGTCAAGCAATTTATCCGCTACTAAAGCTCTAAATGGCTCCATGCTAATATTTATTGATGCGTCTAAGACCCATAAACAACCTGCAGCAACCCATAAAAAGGGTGAGTAAGGAACAAAAAACAAAGTAATAGAAGATAATATGGCTCCAATTAAAAAGTAAGGTTTTCTTCTCCCTAGTTTTGAATGCCAAGTATTATCACTCATATATCCAATTATTGGCTGGACTAATAAACCTGTCAAAGGAGCAGCTATCCATAAAAGTGGAATAGCGTCTTTTTCGGCACCTAATGTTTGAAAAATTCTAGACATAAACCCTCCTTGAAGGGCGAAACCAAACTGAATTCCCAAGAATCCGAAACTCATGTTCCAAATTTCCCAGAAACTTAATTTACGCTTTTCCATTATCATAATTTATTGATTAATAATATGATAAGCGTTTTTTAATTGCTTATCAAAACTTATTTTTTTGAAGTGAAGTTATAAGCTTTGATGACACAAATATATATTTTATTTTAATTGAAAATACATTTCATAAAGAATTAACAAATTAAAATTTGAGCTAAAATATTTTTATTTTGTTGAAAATCAGCCTAATAAAAAACACTATTACGTTGTAGTAGATTCTCTTAAAACTAATTCCGTTTCAATTAATTCTGTTGTATAAAGTTCATCTTCATCATCTTTTTCAAGTCGATCAATAAGCATTTTAGCTGCTTTTCTGCCCATTTTTATTCCATTTTGACTTACTGTTGTAATACTTGGAGTTGAAAATTGAGAAATAATTCCATCGGTAAACCCAATGACAGAAAAATCTTCAGGCACCTTTTTCCCGTTTTTATTGGCTAGTTTAATAGCCGTTACAGCAAATAACTCATTTACTGCAAAAAGAGCATCAAAATCTTGATTCTTAATTAATGACTCTATTTTATTAGAACAATTATCAATATCCTCTATTTTAATTATTAAATCATCATTAACATGTATTCCATTCTCTTTTAATGCTTTTAAATATCCATCCGTTCTTAACTTCCCTACACTTACATAATCCACAGTAGTCAAAAGTGCTATTTTTTTAAATCCTTTAGCAATAAAAAACTGTACCGCTTCATAAGCTGCTAACTGATCATCAATAATAACTTTATCACAAAAAACATCGTTTGTAACCCTATCAAACATTACTACTGGCATTCCTTGACTAATAATTTCTTGAATATGATGAAAGTCTTTTTTTTGTTGGGTTTCTTTAGAAAGAGACATAATAAAACCATCCGTACTCCCATTGGCTAAAAGCTCCATATTGATGACTTCTTTATCAAAAGATTCATCGGATAGACATACAATAACATTGTACCCGCTCTCATTTGCTACTTGCTCAATTCCACTAATTACGGTAGCAAAAAAATGATGCACAATTTCGGGAATAATAATTCCTATTGTCTTGGTTTTCTTATTTTTTAAACTAAGTGCAATGTTATTAGGTTTATAGTTATAAAGCTTTGCAAATGCCTGCACTTTTTGTCTTGTATCTTCACTTATTTCATGACTATCTTTTAACGATTTTGAAACAGTTGAAATAGACACATCTAGTTCCTTTGCAATTTGTTTAAGAGTTACTTTCTTTCTCATTATGATTTTAAAGCGATAATTAATTTAACAATAAAAGTAGTTTATATTTTTCATTATCAAAATTTTAGAGGGATTTTTAGTCATAAATAATAAAGTTTTCAACACGAAAACGTTTTCGCAACCCCCTAAAACAAGTTTCATTTTTTTTTAAGGTTTTTTTACATAAATTTAACATTCGAAGTGAATTTATAAGCAATTTATTAACAAAAATTAACCTAATCAAATTGTATGAAAACAATGCAAAAAAAGTTATTATTTCTACTACTTATTTTGCCTTTAACTATCTTAGCACAAGGTACTTTAAAAGGTACTGTTTTAGATAATTTAGGACAACCTTTACCGGGAGTAAATGTAATAGTAAAAGGTACTCAAAATGGAACAGCGTCAGACTTCGATGGTAAATTTATATTGTCAAGTATAAAAAAAGGAGATGTTATCCTATTCTCTTTCGTTGGTTTTAATAATCAAGAATTAGTTTACAATAATCAAAAAGAAGTTACTATAACTATGGCAGAAGATGCTCAACAACTAGCAGATGTTGTTGTTATTGGTTATGGTAGTGTAAAAAAAACAGATGCAACTGGATCTGTTTCAACAGTTACTTCAAAAGACTTTGTTAAAGGTCCTGTAGTAGCCGTTGACCAAATGATTCAAGGTAAAGTTGCAGGACTTCAAATCACCAATGGTGGTGGTGCACCTGGAGAAGGATCTACAATTAGAATTAGACAAGGTTCGTCAATTACAGCTAACAACAGTCCTTTAGTAGTTATTGACGGTGTCCCTGTTGCTGAAGACAATACAGGAGGTAGAAATTCCTTAGCAACAATTAATCAAAATGATATTGAAAGCGTAACGGTATTGAAAGATGCCTCAGCAACTGCAATTTATGGTTCAAGAGCCTCTAATGGAGTTCTTATTATAACTACCAAAAAAGGAAAAAGCGGAGAACTTAAAGTAAGCTATACTGGTAATGTTTCTTATAGTTCAATCTATAAAAAAGCAGAAGTATTGAGTGCCGATCAATTTAGAAGCTATGTTACCGAAAATGGTAATGCTAATCAAATTGCATTATTAGGTTCAGCAAATACAAATTGGCAAAAAGAAATCTATAGAGATGCCGTTGGAACAGATCATAATATAGCACTATCTGGTGGTAAAGACAATATTACTTATAGAGCTTCTGTTGGTTTAACCGATATGAATGGTATTTTAAAAAGAGATAATTACAATAGAGCAACTACTAATGTTGCCTTAGTTGGTGATTTCTTCGAAGATCATTTAAAAATTCAATTAAATAACAAAACAGCTTTAACTAAGAACAACTACAGTAATACTGGTGCAATTGGAGCTGCTATTAGTTTTGACCCTACCCAAGAAATACTAAATCCTGACGGAACATATTTCCAATGGAATAATCAACTTTCTGGAAGAAATCCACTTTCTTTAATTGAACAATTTAACAATTATGGAAATCATTTTAGAAGTTTAGGAAACATTCAAGCTGAATATAAAATGCATTTTTTACCTGAATTAAAAGCTGTAGCTAACTTTGGATACGACTATACAACTGGTAGAAGTTATGGAGATTCTTCTCCTGATTTTGCTTATGCACAAAATACGCAAGATGCATATAATTATACAAACAGCAGTAAAAACAGAGTAATGGACTTATATCTTAATTACAAAAAAGATATAAATGCAATAAAAGGTTCGGTTGAATTTACAGCAGGTTATAATTATCAAAATTTTCAATATTTTGGTGGAGGTAGCTCAGTTAATAATGATGTAACAACCGTAAATAATAATTATCTTAATGAATCTAATCTACAATCTGTTTTTGGTAGAGGTATTTTTAATTTTTATGACAAATACATTTTAACTGCTACAATTAGACGTGATGGCTCTTCTCGTTTTAACAAAAACAACAGATGGGGAAATTTCCCTTCTGCAGCTTTAGCATGGAAATTAAAAGAGGAAGGCTTTATTAAAAATATAGATGCTATTTCAAGTTTAAAAGCGCGTTTTGGATGGGGAATCACTGGTCAACAAGATCTTCCTGGTAAATTCTACCCAGCATTACCAACTTATTCTACATCAAATAGCCAAGCACAATATCAATTAGGTAATGAATTCCTTCAAACTGTTAGACCAGAACCTTATAACTCTAATCTTAAATGGGAAGAAACAGAAACTAGAAATATTGGTTTAGATTTTGGATTCTTCAAAGAAAGATTTACAGGCTCAGTAGATGTTTATGAAAAAAGAACAAGTGATTTATTACTAACAGTTAACAATCCTGTTTTTTATGGTTTTTCAAATATTGGTGATTACAATATTGGGAAAACAAAAAGTCAAGGTATAGAAATTGCTGCCCAAGTTATTCCTGTTAAAACTGATGATTTTGAATTCACAATTGGTGGTAACATCACATTCCAAAACTCAAAAGTAACAGGTGTAATTGATGGAGCTCCTGATTTTGGAATTGCAACAGGTGGAATTCAAGGAGGCGTTGGTAATACTATTCAAATAATAAAAGAAGGATATGCTCAAAATTCATTTTTTGTATATGAACAAGCTTATGGGGCAAATGGAAAACCAATTGACGGAGTCTTTATAGATAGAAATGGTGATGGTACAATAGATGTTAATGACCAATATGTTTACAAAAAACCTCAAGCAGATATTTTCTATGGATTATACACAAATCTTTCATACAAAAACTGGGATTTATCAATGTCTTGGCATGGAAGCTGGGGCAACTATATATACAACAATGTAGACTCTAATTTAGGATGGCAAAATCAAGTTTTAATTAGAGATACAGATTTAAGTAATGCAGTGACTGAAGTTTTAAACACTAATTTTAGTAGCACTAACTCTAATCGTTATTATTCTGATTATTACATCCAAGATGCCTCTTTTATTAGATTAGACAATGCAACAATAGGATATAACTTTAAAAAATTTCTTGGAACAAATGCAAATGCAAAACTTTCATTAGGTGGACAAAACTTATTGTTGATTACTCCTTATAAAGGAATAGATCCAGAAATTAATGGAGGTATAGATAACAATATTTACCCAAGACCTAGAATGTATACTTTAGGTTTAAATGTAAACTTTTAAAAAAAAACTATGAAAAATTTTAAAATTAACTATTTAAGTGTTTTAGCATTGTTTGGGTTAATCCTTTTTTCGTCTTGCGTCAATGAATTAGACACAAAACCAGAAGGGGAAGCTCAACAAACTGCAGAAGAACTATTTAGCAATCCTGCTTCTTACAAGCAATTTTTAGCAAAATTATATGCTGGATTAGCTACTACCGGTCAACAAGGTCCTGCTGGACAAGGTGATGTAGCAGGAATTGATGAAGGATTTAGTCAATACATTAGAAATTATTGGAACTTACAAGAATTAACAACAGACGAAGCTGTTATCGCTTGGAATGATGCCACAATCAAAGATTTTCACTCTCAGACTTGGACAAAATCCGACGGGTTTTTAAAAGCAACTTACTATAGGTTAGCTTTTCAAGTACTAAATTGTAATGAATTTCTACGTCAAACAACAGATGAAAAACTTGATTCAAGAGGTGTTACAGGAACTTTACGCGATGAAATAAAAACGTATAGAGCTGAAGCTCGCTTTTTAAGAGCAATGAGTAACTGGCACATAATTGATTTATTTGGTGGTGGTTCTCTAGAAACGGAAGATTCTTCAACTGAATATCACCTTCCAGATTATGCTTCAAGAGCACAAATATTTGATTTTGTTGAACAAGAATTAACAGAATTAGAGGCAGATTTAAAAGACCCAAATACAAATGAGAAGTATAGAGTTGATAAAGCTGCCGCTTGGATGCTAAAAGCTAAATTATACCAAAATGCTCAAGTTTATATTGGAGTAAACAGAACTGCTGATGCCATGACTTACATTGGCAAAGTAATAAATCAAACAACATATTCTTTACACTCAAATTATGAACAATTATTCTTAGCGGATAATGGTACAAATGGTGCACAAGATGAATTTATATATGCTGTTGCTTTTGATGGTTTAAACACTAAAACCTATGGAGGTACAACTTATTTAACTCATGCCCCAGTTGGTGGAAGCATGCCAGTTGCTGACTACGGTATAAATGGAGGTTGGGCTGGATTAAGAACAACTTCTGCATTTGTAAACAAATTTAATGGTATGGCGAATGATGGTAGAGCTCAATTCTACACGAATGGACAGACATTAGAAATAGCTAGTATAGGAACATTTACAGATGGGTACGCAATTTCAAAATGGAAAAATGTGGATGTAAACGGAAATGCAGGATCAGATGCAGCAGGAGATTTTGTTGATATCGATTTCCCAATATTCCGTTTAGCAGATGCTTATTTAATGTATGTTGAATGTGATGTTAGAATAAACAGCACTGCATCTCCTACATCTGTTGGATTTATCAATGCCTTAAAAGAGAGAGCTTATGGAAATACAAGTGGAAATGTAAGTAGTAGTCAAATTAATCTAGATTTTATATTAGATGAAAGAGCTAGAGAATTACATTGGGAAGGACACAGAAGAACGGACTTAATTCGATTTGGAAAATTTACAGGTAGTTCTTATGTATGGCCTTGGAAAGGAAACGTTGCAAATGGGGCACCTACCGCAACTTATAGAAATATTTTCCCAATTCCTCAAGATGCAATTTCATTAAATCCAAAATTTATACAAAACGTAGGTTATTAATAAAAATTTATATAAAAAATGAAAAATATAACAAAAACAATTTTTGCTTTTTTAGCAGTATTAACAATCGCTTGTAATACAGACGATGTTCAAGATAGACCTATTATTGAAGGTGTTGACTCTCCTATTTTATCAGCTCCTGAATCAGGAAACTCTTATGAGTTATTACCAGAAAACATGGCAAATCAAGCAGAACGCTTTGTTTGGTCATCTGCAAATTACAATGGTGCTGTTGAAATTCAATATTCATTAGAAATAGATGTAGAAGGAGGAGATTTTACTTCAGCTCAAGTACTTGGTGGAACTAATGGTGCTAATCAATTATCAGTTACTGTGGAAACACTTAGTAATGCATGTTTAGCTTTAGGTGCTGCACCATATACTCCTGCAACTTTTGATGTAAGAGTAGTCTCAAGTGCTTCTGGTTTTGATATGATGGCTTCAAATAAAGTTACTATTACAGTTTCTCCATATACAACAGAAACTCCTAAACTATGGATGCCTGGAAGTTACCAAGCTGATTCAGGATATGGAGATAACTGGACTCAATCTACAGCAGCTACATTAGCTTCTGAAGGATTTGGAAATGCTAGTTTTGAAGGATATGCTTATTTTGCGTCAACACAAGCTTCTCCAAATGATGGTTTCAAATTTACTGATGCACCTGATTGGAATAACGGAATCTATGGTGATGATGGAAGTTTTTCAGGAATGCTAACATCGCCTGGAGACAATATTGGTGTAACACCTGGTTATTATAAAATTAATGCAAATACAACTACATTAACTTATTCTATGACAGCTACTCAATGGGGTATAATTGGTTCTGCTACTCCAACTGGTTGGGATTCTGATACCAATTTAACATACGATCAAACAACAAAAAAATGGTCTATAGTTATTAATTTAGTTGGTGGTCAAGAAATCAAATTTAGAGCAAATGATGATTGGGGATTAAATTATGGTGATACTGGTGCTGATGGATCCTTAAATGAAGGTGGTGATAATATTGCTGTTCCTTCTGATGGAACTTATTTAGTAGAACTAGATTTATCTAATCCTAGAGCTTATACATATACTTTAACAGCTCAATAATAGAAATTAAATCAAAAAGGGCTGTTCATTCAGCCCTTTTTACTATCAAAAAAAGCAATGAAAAAAATTTATACTTTATTATTACTATTCCTTTTTTCTTTTATAAATGCCCAAGTAACAATAACCCCTTCAACATTTAATGTTAATGACCCGATTACAATTACTGTAAATTTGGCTCAAAGTAGTTGCAATTCTATACCAACAACTTCGAATAAAGTTTATATGCATGCTGGAATTGGTGATGATACAAATGCTTTTGGATTTGCTGTTATAGGAAATTGGGGTCAAGATGATGGAATTGGACTAATGACCAATCAAGGTGGTGGAATTTGGAGTATTACAATTACACCAAGTTCTTATTTCAATTTGAATACAACCCAGCAAGCCAATGCTACAAAACTTGGATTAGTTCTAAGAAACGCAAATGGCTCGCAAGAAATGAAAAAAACACCTAGCTGTTCTGATTTCATTTTTAATGTGGGTACTTTTCAAGTAAATCTTACTGCGCCTACATTAAACAGTAGTACAATAATTAACTCGGGTGGCAATTTATCCATTTCTGCAACTAATACGGGTGGAAACGCAAGTTATAACTTGTTAGCAAATGGTGTTAGTATTAATACAAACTCTAGTACTACAAGCTATTCATTCAATCACACAAACATTACTTCAAATACAAATTATGAACTTTTAGTAACTCAAACTTCAACTGTAATATCAAAAAAGTTTAATGTAATTGTAAACCCAAATACAACAACACAAACTATACCTACTGGATTAGTTGAAGGTATAAATTACAATCCCAATGATGCCACTAAAGCTACACTGGTTTTAGATGCTCCTTTCAAAGATTTTGTATATGTGGCTGGAAGCTTTAACAACTGGCAACCTGACCTATCTTACGCCATGAAAAAAGATGATACATCAACAAAGTTTTGGTTAGAATTAACAGGATTAACTCCTAATGAAACTTACACCTATCAATATTGGGTTGTAGACCAAACTCCTATTACAAATTCACCTTCTTTAGTAAAAACTGCTGATCCATTTTCTACTTTGGTATTATCTCCTTACGACGACCCTTATATTCCATCCAATTCATATCCTAATTTACCCGCTTACCCAATTGGACAAGAAAGGGAAGTAACCGTTTTAAAAACAGGGCAAACAGCTTATCCTTGGAGTAATGAAACAACTAACTTTGTTAAACCTAATAAAGATAACTTAGTCGTTTATGAGGTCTTAATTCGCGATTTTGATGCCAATAGAAACTTTCAAACTTTAATTGATAAAATTGATTACTTCAAAAACTTAAAAGTAAATGCAATTGAATTAATGCCAGTTATGGAGTTTGAAGGAAATGAAAGTTGGGGATATAATACAACTTTTCACATGGCTTTGGATAAATTTTATGGCACAGGTGATAAACTAAAAGAATTTATCGATTTATGCCATCAAAATGGAATTGCAGTAATCCTTGATGTAGCACTTAATCATGCTTTTGGAAGAAACCCAATGGTACGTATGTGGATGAATGATCCTGATGGTGATGGTTGGGGTGGTCCAAGTACTGAAAGTCCATATTTTAATCAAGTAGCAACACACAGTTATAGTGTTGGAGAAGATTTTAATCACCAACAATCTAGAACTAAAAACTATGTAAAGAGAGTTATAAAACAATGGATAGAAGAATTTAAAATTGATGGTTTTAGATGGGATTTAACCAAAGGGTTTACACAAAACTGTACTGGAAGTGATAGTTGTACAAATTCTTATCAACAAGACAGAGTTGATGTTTTAAAAGAATATGCCGATTATTCATGGTCTTTAGACCCAAATCATTACGTTATTTTTGAACACTTAGGCCAAGATAATGAAGAGCAGCAGTGGGCAAATTATCGTTTAGATGAAGGCAAAGGAATTATGATGTGGGGTGAATTATTTGAAGCTTACAAACAACTAGAAATGGGTTATGCTACAAATGCGGATATTACCAGAATGGGACATGTTAGTAGAGGTTTCACTGGAAAAAGATTATTAGGGTATCCTGAAAGTCATGATAAAGACAGATTAGTTTATGAAGCTGTAACTTATGGAAATGGCTCTGGTACAAACCCTACAAATGGAAATCTTACCAATTCAATTATTAGAATGTCAGCAATTGGAGCTACAAGTATTTTAATCCCTGGCCCAAAAATGATTTGGCATTTTGCTGAATTAGGAATGAACAATTCTATATATACTTGTACAGATGGTTCTGTGAATTCTGAATCGGATTCAACTCCAGGTGATTGCAAATTAGCTACCAAGCCACAACCGCAATGGACAAACAATTGGCTAACTGACCCTATAAGAAGTGTCGTTTACAATAATTGGTCAAAATTTATAGATTTCAAAAAGAATCTTCCTGTTTTTAATGGCGATTACACTATCAGTCCAGATGCTAATAATATTAGACAAAGAATATATGTGTACAACAATACATTACCTTCAACTGAATTAAAAAACGTTGTAATCTTAGCTAATTTTTCAGTAGCAGCACAAAATGTAACACCTGATTTTCCTTATACAGGAACATGGTATAACTTAATGGACAACACTCCTATTACTGTTACAAGTACATCTGCTCAAATAAACATCCCTTCTGGAGGTTTTAGAATTTATGGAAATCAACCAGCGGTTCTAAAAAATGGAGCCTTTAATTTTGAAACTAATTTTATTGTTTATCCAAATCCTGTTAATGATGCATTTGCAATTTCAATAGATACAAAAACTATAGAGGTTTATAATATCACAGGACAACTAGTAAAATCATTTAAAAATAAATTTTCAGATGAACTTATTTCTGTTTCAGATTTAGAGAATGGCGTTTACTTAGTCAAGGTAATTGATAACAATAATAATCAAGCAACTAAAAAATTTATAAAGCAATAAATATAATACCGAGTTAGTTATATTAATTCAAAACCTTTCAATTCGTTGAAGGGTTTTGTTTTTTTGATTGAGAATCATTAGTAAAAATACAATTTTTAAAGTTTACTTGTTATTCCTAACAATTGTATATCCGTTTTTAAATTTAATATAAAAGTCGACAAAGTGCAACAAAAACTCCACCAAAGGTCACTTCGTCGAAAATCTAAAAAAATATAGTTTACAGTAATTATAATTTAAAAAAATATAATATTTTAGCATAAATTTATTAAAAATGTTTTGCCCTTTAACACGAACTTATAAGAACTTATGTTTTTATAAGGTAAAGCTAAATGGGTATCAACAAATCCTTATCAGCCCAACAACTATTGTAAAAATGATAAGGTGAAATATTTAATAAATGAAAAATAGTTTTAAAAGATTACTTGGGCTTATAGCACTATTTACATTGCTATTTACGTTTAGCTGTACAGAAGAATTTGATGTAAAAAACGAGAATGAACATCAAAAAAACAGGAACTTTGAAATTAAATATAAGTCTTTCCAACAATTGATGAAAGAACAAAAATTTAATTCTGCATATACAAAAGTGGATCAAAAAATCAAAACAGTAAAACTTGCTTCTAAAACAGTTATGGAAGAAATGTATAATTTTACTATTGACACAACAGTAATAAATGAATACCACACAAACAACTATACTTCATATAACATAGGAATAATAAGAGATTCATTAAGTAGTAATTATTTTGAGAACTTATTTGTAGAAATTGATAGTTCAAATGTAACAACAGCTAGAATATTAAAATATACTATAAATCCAATTAGTAAATTAATAAGTTCAGTAGAAACGACACCTATTATATATAATGCCACAAGTGTTACAGGTAAAGAAGCACCGGGAGGTGAAGATTGTCAAACTGTTAGTGTATATTTACAAACGCAATGTGGTTGTCCTGGTCATCATTGGCTTGGTGAAGGAGGCTGCAATTGCCCAAGTGATCCTTCAACATCAACTCTGCTTTATTCATTTACCTCATGCACTTCTGGAGGAGGTGGAGATGTTTTTGATACAGGCACATTGCCTAGTGACCCTGGAACAAGCATTTTAGTTACTACAACTGGTGGAGGAAGTGGTAGTGGTTCTATTGCTGTTCCTGTAGTTATAAATTATGAAAAGCTAAGAAAAAACAACCTATTTAAAGGAACATTCTTTAGCTTGAGTGAAAGAACATGGTTTTTCTCGCAATCAGAAGAAACTCAAGGTGCAATAATGAACTATTTAGAAAGTACTTTAGAAGACGAAAATGGTCTTATATTAGCAAATATATCTGAATATTCTTTAGAAGCTAAGGCTTTTGTAAAGGAATTGATTAATGACATGATAAATTTTCCCTTACCTGAAGGCAATGATGGAGGCGATAGTTTTGATTATAATGATTATAGTAATATCCAAACTCAAGTTCAAGTATTACCTAACAGAAATTTATTTTACTCAAATTTTCCTAAAGTTGGTGTAAATGGGATGCCATCAACTCAAGTATACGAACTTGTTGGAGGTCATCCTTATCAAGCTCATCTAGCTGGTGATCCAAATTATCAAAATGCTTGTGCATTAAGAGTTTCAAGGGCATTAAACTATTCTGGCGTAACTATTCCAGTTTTTAAAAACAATAACAATCAACAAAAAACAGAAAAGGGTTCAGATAACAAAAACTATATTTTAGATGCAAGTAGTTTACTTGCATATATGAAAAAAACTTTTCCTAATAACACTCCAATACATTTAGTTAACAAAACACCAACTGAAATAAAAACTGCTTTAAAAGGAAAATGGGGTATTTATATAATGATTCCAAAAAATACATCTACATTTGGTGCTTCAGGTCATGCAGATTTTTGGAGTAATACAGGATGCTTAAGTGGTTGTTATTTTGACAAGGCAAAAGAAGTATATTTTTGGGAACTTTTCTAAAAAAAAGAAATGAAAAAAAATCTATTAATTATATTAAGTTTAATAATTATAAGCTGTAGTAGTTCAGAAATTATTGGAAACCATAAATACAAAACCAATACAAAGAAGATAAATATTGGCGAATATGATGGTTTAATTTTAACGTATAAACAATATTCATCTAAAGGGATTGACACTTTTTCCACTATTATTAAAGCCCAAAAACTAGGATTTGAATCAAAAAAAGATACTCTATTTGTTTTTGGTAATTATACAATTAAAAGTATAAATGATAAAACTTACATATTAACAAAAGAAATAAACATGAATGGTTATGAAAACTTTACCAATACTGATTCAATCATTAGAGTATATCAGCAATTCAACAAAGGGGAAATAAAACTAAATAGGGTTATTAAATATAGAAATGGAAAAGAAAACATCTTAAAGTAGTGCAAATAAATATGGTGTTAAAATTATAAATAGTGCTTCTGCAATTACTACAAAAGTAAAATTAGATATGAAAAGTTACTGCTAATGGCATCGAATTTGGTAGTCTTAGCCAATTAAGAAAAGTTCTTGGGTTAGCTGTTGGTAATTCAAATCAAGCACATCATATTTTGCCATGGGCATGGAAAAATCATAGTGTTATACAAAAAACAGCTAAATCAGGTAGTGCTTTTCATATGAATGAAGCTCTTAATGGTATTGCTGTAGCCGCTTGGAGAAATCAACCAAATCATAACACTTATAATAGTTTAGTAAAAAGTAAATTAGATAATTTTAGAGACTTAAATCCAAACGCTACACCTCAGGACTATTATGACTTTTTAACAGATTTGATTCAAGACATAAGAAATTGGGTAATTAATAATCCTAATTCACACTTAAACGATATAATTTTACCATAATGAAATATTTTGCAATAGAAAGTAGTCTTAACGAGAAAATAATGGGTAAAATCTCTCAAGTAAAGGAATTTATTCATAATTATGATGCTAATGAAGAAAGTAAGCTTATTGACAAATTTATTTTTGAAAAGATTGAAATTCAACCCATTTTATCAAATGCTGTTTTATATTCAAATGCGAAACAAACTGATTTTATAGATACATATGGTAATGTAGGTTTTTTATCTGGATATTTAATCAGTAATAAGTTTAAACAATTATTAGAACAATTCAATTGTTATGGTTTTCAATTTTTCGAAACTTATATTGTTCAAAAAAATAAAGAGATCTATGGATATTGGCAAACTAACAAATATGAATTTCCATATCAATTTATTGATTTTTTAAATACTACTTTTATTTATAAAGATAGAGACGTAAATAGAAATATAATTATAGAAAAAATTAATTTTAAAAATATTGATGAATTTATTACATTTTCAAGTAAGATTCAATATCCAAAATGGCTTTTTTTTGAGGATATTTATTTTACTGAGGATATGAATTTAGATTTTTTTTCATTAAGATATACTGAAGGGGCTAACAAAGGTATTGTTTCTGAAAGGTTAAAAATGGAATTAGAGAAAAAGGAAATAACAGGTATTGAATTTAGACCAATTGAACTATCATTACAAGATTGGTATCATAGTGGTGAAAGAGAAAAGGTGTATGGAATAGCATGATAATGAACACAATCTAATACTAGATTGGGTAAATTCTGACAAATAATTGTCTGAGATATTGATTGAGATTCAAAATTTAACTATTTCTGTAAAGGAATAAGTTGAAATTGCATTTCATAGGGTTTCAGATTTCTACAGCTTGACAAAAATGCATGAGGATATTGAGGATGTTGATGTTGAAGAAGAGGATGATTATGATAACGAGTGGTTTAAACAAACTTCAGTTTATGAACAGTTTGGTTACTTAAAATCTTTACATAATGATAATGAAGATTTACGAGAAGTCTTATTCTCGGCTATTTATTTTGTAAAGAATGGATATGTAGCAGATATTGATGAAGTTTATAAAAAATTTTATCCCAAAAATAGACTTTTACAATCTTTATCTGCTGTTGGTGGGAGTGTAAATACATCAAACTCTCCTTTTTCTATTCCTAGTCCTGCCCCTTATATCACAAGTATATTAGGAATAAGTAACCCTTTTGATTGTAATTAATGAAATACTTTATAAGCATATTGTTTACAATACTAATTTTTAAAACTTCAGATATAATGGAATGTTCAGATTTTGAAAAACTATTAGGTAAAAAAATTTCTAATTTAGAAGAAGTCATTGGAAAAGATTTTGAAAATAAGTATTTTGAAAAGAATTATTATTATATTAAAGATGAAACTGTAAGCAAAAGTTTAAATGGAATATCATTTAATTCTATTTCTGTACAGTCTGATGAAAAAGAAATTGTAGAATCTATAACGATACATTTTTTAGAAATAATTAATCAGGAGTTTTATGACCAATTGATTCAATTATATGATTTACCAAACGAAATTAAAATAATAGAAAAAAAAGAAGAAATTAGTAATAAAGTTATAAAAGATGAAACATTTAGTCAAGAAGTTAAAAAGAGTAATATTGAATTAAGAGATGGTTCTTTTGAAGAAAACCCATTATATGTTTCTTGGAAAAAAGAAAATTTTAATGTAAAACTTTTTTTTAGACATAAGCAAGGTATTAGCGAGATAACTTTTACAAAAAATTAATTTATGAAAACTATCTTTTAATACCTATTCACAAAGTAATTTATATAGCTGTGAAGAAATAAAAAAAACAATTATAGATGAAAGCTTGTTTGACAAATTATCAAATGGCAAACTTATTTTAAGAATTGACCTTAAAGTAAATAACGTTTATAAAATAACAATTGATAACGATAATTTTTATTATGTATCAAAAATCATAAAGAGAAAAATAAAAAAATCAATTAGTAATTAATTATACATTCAAAATAATATGATTGAAAATTATAACATCATTAATACTAATAAATATAATAATAATACCAAGTTAATCATATTAATTCAAAACCTTTCAATTAGTTGAAGGGTTTTATTTTTTTGTGCCAATAAAAAAGCCCAAATTTACATTTGGGCTTTTGTGCGGGTAAAAGGACTCGAACCTTCACACCTTGCGGCACCAGATCCTAAGTCTGGCGTGTCTACCAATTTCACCATACCCGCGAATTTGGTTTCTCGTATTATGAGGGTGCAAATATAAAAAATATTCTCATATTTAAATTAAGAATTGTAAATTTTTTTACCATCTATTTTTTTGTATTTTTGACTATATCATTTAAAAAACTAAAATGAACAATATTAAAGCCTACGTTCAAGAAAATAAAGAACGCTTTTTAAACGAACTAATTGAATTATTAAAAATACCATCTGTAAGCGCTGACAGTGCCTATTCACACGATGTTATTGCTACTGCCAATGCTGTAAAAGAAAGTCTAGAAAAAGCAGGTTGCGATTTTGTAGAACTTTGTGAAACGCCTGGTTATCCAATTGTTTATGGTGAAAAAATTATTGATAAAAATTTACCAACTGTACTAGTTTACGGTCATTATGACGTGCAACCACCTGATCCAATGGAATTATGGACTTCTCCTCCATTTGAACCTGTAATAAAGACTACAGAAATTCATCCAGAAGGAGCTATTTTTGCTCGTGGTGCTTGTGATGACAAAGGACAAATGTATATGCATGTAAAAGCATTTGAATACATGATAGCCAATAATTGCCTTCCTTGTAACGTGAAATTCATGATTGAAGGGGAAGAAGAAGTGGGTTCCAAAAGTTTAAGTTGGTTTGTGGAACGCAATCAAGAAAAATTAGCTAATGACGTTATCTTGATTTCTGATACTGGAATGATTTCAAATGAGCAACCATCCATCACAACGGGATTACGTGGTTTAAGTTATGTGGAAGTTTGTGTTACAGGCCCAAATCGCGATTTACATTCCGGTTTATATGGAGGAGCTGTAGCAAATCCTATTAATGTCTTAACTAAAATGATTGCTTCTCTTCATGATGAAAATAATCACATCACTATTCCTGGATTTTATGATAAAGTAGAAGAACTATCTACAGAAGAAAGAGCCGAAATGGCAAAAGCCCCTTTCTCATTAGAAAACTATAAAAAAGCTTTAGACATTGATGATGTTTATGGCGAAACGGGTTATACAACCAATGAAAGAAACTCAATCCGTCCAACATTAGATGTAAACGGAATTTGGGGCGGTTATACAGGTGAAGGTGCTAAAACGGTTATTGCAAGCAAAGCTTTTGCTAAAATATCTATGCGATTGGTTCCTCATCAAGATTGGGAAGAAATCACTGAATTATTCAAAAATCATTTTGAAAGCATTGCTCCTAAAAGTGTAAAAGTAAAAGTAACACCTCATCATGGTGGTCAAGGCTATGTTACTCCTATTGACAGCATTGGTTATCAAGCAGCAAACAAAGCTTATACAGAAACTTTTGGGGTTCCTGCAATTCCAGTTCGTTCTGGAGGAAGTATTCCAATTGTAGCTTTATTTGAAAAAGAATTGAAATCAAAAACTATATTAATGGGATTCGGATTAGATTCTGATGCTATTCACTCCCCAAATGAACATTTTGGCGTTTTTAATTACCTAAAAGGTATTGAAACAATACCTTTATTTTATAAATATTTTGTGGAGCTATCAAAATAATTAGTCATTGATATGTAAATTAAAATCCGTTTATTCCTTATAGAGTAAACGGGTTTTTAATTTTAAATCAACTAATTATCAACACTATACAACATTGCGTAACATTTATCGTTAATATTGTACTAATAATCATCAATCAAAATCAATCATCATGTTAAAACGTTTTTTTATTCTTTGCTCTGGCGTCGATAAGGACATTGTTCAAAATTGTTCTGATGGAGAACAAAATAAGTATGCAGGAATTGGAGCCACTGTTTTCTTCACAGCTGTTATGGCTTTCTTAGCAGGTTCTTATGCACTTTACACTGTCTTTGACGACTATTATGTCGCTGTTTTTTTTGGTTTAATTTGGGGTTCACTTATCTTCAATTTAGATAGATTTATAGTTTCAACTATCAAAAAACGCGATAGTTTTATGGATGAATTTATTCAGGCAACACCAAGGATTGTTTTAGCTATCATCATTGCCATTGTAATTTCAAAACCTTTAGAAATCAAAATTTTTGAAAAAGAAATCAATACTGTTTTATTGAAAGAAAAAAATGCTATGCAATTAGCTAACAAAAAAGAAGTAGCTAATTATTTTCAAAGTGATTTAGATAAGAATAAAGCTCAAATAGATAGCTTAAAATCAGATATCTCTAAAAAAGAAAAAGAAGTCAACGATTTATATGCTGTTTATATCACTGAAGCCGAAGGAACTGCTGGAACCAAAAAGTTAGGCAAAGGACCTGTTTATAAAGAAAAACGCGAAAAACATGATGCTGCTTTGCAAGATTTGACTACTCTAAAAACAACTAATCAAACTAAAATTACCGAATTAGAAACTAAAGCTAAAACACTACAAGCTGATTTAGACAAAAAAGTAATCGAAACCCAACCTATTATTGAAGGTTTTGATGGCTTAATGGCTCGCATTAACGCTTTAGATAAATTGCCTTGGTTGCCTTCTTTCTTTATTATGTTGTTATTTTTAGCCGTTGAAACATCTCCAATTATTGCTAAATTATTATCTCCAAAAGGAGAATATGATTACAAACAACAAGATAAGGAAATGGGAATTATAAATGTTTTAGCGCAAAATAAATACCAAAGTGAACTGCAAAAGAAAACGGATGCCGAAATTTATGATAAAGTTTATGCGGATATAAAAGAAGACAAAGAATTATATAACTACAAGAAAAAAGGTGCTCTTGAATTACTCAAAATGCAAGCAGATGGCTTTTTAGAAAAACAAAAGAAAAGTATGTGATAAAAAGGATGGCTTCTTCAGCCATCCTTTTTTGCATAACTAAAAAAAAACTTATTTATAAAAAACTGCTATCTGACCTATCTGACCTATAATTTTCACAGAATCTTTCATCGATAGTTTAGAACCATCCGCATGAATCCATCTTTTTAAAGGTTGCTCACAAATTAAAGATTGTGCTTTTTTAGAACCGTATACTTTTTTCATTCTCATAAATATCTCTACATCAAAAAGCCATTTGGTTAAGAATTTTTTTTGGAATGTCTTTTCTACAATCTCTTTTGTCATTATTTTAGCTCCACATTGAGTATCATTAATTTCCATTCCCAATGTTTTTCTAATAATAAAATTGATTGTTTTACTAATAATAGCACGTGCTGATTCTTTTGTAATGTCAGCTCCCATTCTGCTCATTCTTGATCCACTTACAATTTGAAAATGAGATGTTGAAATTGTCGTAACCAAATCTTGAAAGTCATCAAAATTTGTAGATAAATCTGCATCTAAAAAACCTATATAATCATATTGATTTTGTGCAGATAAATGCAACATCCCCAAACGAACAGCTTCTGCTTTTCCTCCATTTTTCTCACAATCATAAATACTTATTCTGTCTTCATTTCCTTCTCTTAATTCGTTTAATACCTTTAATGTATTATCTTTACTTCCATCATTAACAAAACATAAATGATACCCTAAATACTTCTCTACAAACTTTTTAAATAAATCACTTTGTAATCGCTCTTCTTCATTATAACAAGGAATGACAACTCCTATTACTCCTTTTTGTATCAATTGTTCTTTTTGGTCAACTTTATAAATAGTCCCCGATCCTATTAATCGTTTTACTCTTAACCCAATTTCAATTAAACTTAAAGGTTTTTTCATGTAATCCTCAGCTCCAAGTGTAAAGCCCTTAGTTATAACTTCCTCTTCAGTATTACCCGATAAGATCATAACTGGAGTAGTTGTCTTTTTCATCACTTTTATATAATGTACCAAATCTAAACCTGAATTTAAAAGACTTGATTTATCATTACACATCATTTTTGGATGATTATATTCTGGCATATTAATATCTGCTATAACTAAATCTGGTGCATGATTATCAAATTTTGAGATTGCATTTTTAACGTTTTTTGAAGTAATTACTTCATATCCTAAATCCGTAAGACATTTTTCTAGAGAAAGTAACACAAGATCTTGATCATCAACTATTAATATTTTTTTCATCTTTTTAGTGTTTTGCTGTTAATTATGGCACAAATATATCAGCAAGTTGATAATCAATCAGATATATTAGGCAAAGACACTTTAATGTATCGACGAATGGTATTTTTCTTTAGACTTATATTTTTCATCGATAACAACTATATTACTATATTTACATAATCTATAGGATAATCAAAGTTATAGTGAAAGAAACCTCTAATAAATACCTAATTGTTGCCCTACTCTTTGGAATTACATTTCATGGAAGTGCTATTTTCTTTACTATTGAAAATACTTATGATGCCTTAATCCATTTGTTTTTTGGTAATCATTATGCTACCAGTTGGTTTGAACCATGGAATTATAGTTGGTATACTGGATTTACTGTAATGGGATATCCTCCATTAGTTCATCAAGCTATTGCTGTTTTATCTTATGTAGGTGGGCTAAAATTTGGTATGTTCACGGTTGCCATTATAGGCATCATTTTGTTTATAACTGGAGTTTTTAGATATACCATTTTAATAACTGGAAATAGAAAAGTAGCAGGTTATGCCGCAATTGCCGCAATTGTTTCTTCTTCTTTTATAGAAACACTTCATATTTTTGGACAACTCCCTAGTATAATTGGCCTTTCAGTTTTAATGCATGCTTTACCCGAGACCTATTTATTTATAAAGACAGGAAAACGAAAGTACTATTTTACTTCTCTTTCCTTAATTGCAGTAACTGTCTGCTCTCATCATGTAACACCTTTATTTGGGATGGTATTTTTCATTTCTCCCTTAATTGGCATGGTCATTATGGATACCTCAAGAGAAAAAGTAAAATCTTATAAAGAGATTACTTTTAACATTTTTTATAAAACTTTTCTATCTTTATTTAAACGCATCTTATTATTTTGTGGTTCTGCTGTTTTCTTAATCGTATTTTGCATTTTACCTTATTGGATTAACTCTAAGGTAAATCCCATAACTCAGGTACCTATTCCACATGGAAGTCGCGATAATTTCCTAGAAGTAACTTCATCAGGATTGATGTTCTTCTTAATTCCGTGGGGTGTTTTATTATTTATTTTACCATATATCTTTTATCGCTATTATTCTAAACGATATATTTTCTTTGGCCTTTCTATCACTTTATTAACCATTTTAGGAACAGGTGGAACCACTTCAATTCCAATAAAAATATTAGGAAAAAATGCTTTCAACATACTAACACTCGATAGATTTACACTTTGGGCTTCTATAATGAGTTTGCCTATTTTTGGTGAATTTATTTATCGTTTTGTAGAAGGGGATTTAAAAATAATTTTACAACAACGTTTTGGAACTGTATACTATCGCATTTTAGGAGGGTTATTTGCTGGATGTCTTTTATTATTTGCTGTTTTTACAATCACATTAGGCTATTTCAGACCTTTACAACCAGACAAAATCAATTTCTTACCTATAGTTAATTTCTTAAACCAAGATCAGCATGATCAATGGCGCTTTTTACCTTTAGGATTTGGAGATCAAATGGCTTATCTATCGACGCAAACAAAAGCCATGACTGTTGACGGAAACTATCATTCTGCAAGAAGGCTGCCAGAACTTACCACAAGAGCTGTAGAACGTCTTGAAAACTCTAAATTTAGAGGAATTGAAGGTATAGGCTCTTTACAACAGTTTTTAACCGTCCCTGAAAAATATAATTTAAAATATGTATTTTCTAACGATAAATTTTATGACCCCATTCTATATTTCTGTGGATGGCACAGATTAACACAATTAGAAAATGGGATCATGGTTTGGGAAAAACTAAATGTACAACCCTTATCTAAAATTTTACCTAAAGAAGATGTCTCTTTACTTTTAAAATTAATGTGGGGCATTATTCCTTTATTGACGGTTTTAATTGCCTTTGTTTTAAACATTCAAATGATTTGGTTTCAAGCTTTAAAAATAAAACCTCTTAGTAAAGCTGCTTTTCTTAATCATAGTATTTCATACATAGGTTTTAAAAAAGGCCTGCTTAAAATTCTTTTTATTTGGACTGGAATTATATTACTCTTCTTAGGTTACGGTATCTACCAAACTTATATTAAAAATGCCACACAAATAAGTCCAGAAAATGTAGTGAAATCATATTATGATGCTTTAGATTTTAAATTTTATGAAAAAGCACACTCCTTTATTGTTCCAGATAAGAAATATTCAATAGCGCAATTTATGCTAGAAATTTCAGTTTCTGATGGAATTTTAAACTCTTATGGAAAACTAGATGCCATTGAAACAAACATCAAATTTAATTCAGATACCAAAGCAATTGTAATTGCCAAAACTAAATGGATAACTCCATTAGAAGTCATTAAAAAAACACATATTCATCAAGTTGAGAAAATCAAAGGAAAATGGTATATTATTCCAGAAAAGAAAGATACTGATTTACCTCCAGACGAATTTATTGCAACCAACATTAACTCCTATTACAAACAAGGAAGACGAAAAATTTCAACCCAACAAACTTACCATGAGGATATTTTGCGACAACCTGATTTAGAAATCATAAAGGCTAATTTAATTTATTATCAGAATCAATTCCTTATTGTTGGAGAAGTACAAAATATTGATAATGTACCTGCTGACATAGTTTTAAAGGCAACTCTTTATGATCCAGAAAATAAGACTCTAGCTACTCATAATGCAAAATATGTTATTAAACATAAATTAATGCCTAAAGAAACAACTAGTTTTAAAGTGAATTTTGAAGATATTGCATGGTTGAATTCTAATGAAAGTAAACCCGCTACTTTTAACCCTAATGAATTTACACAAAAAAACATGGAACATAAACCTGTTACTTTTGACATCCAAAGTGCAGGAAATGTAGCTATTAATGACTTATATACTTCTGTTGCTTTAAGTGATTTAGTTATCTCAAATAAAGAAATTAGAGGTACTTTATTCAATTATGGTATCCAAGAAGTTACAGTTCCTGAAATTTTAATTTCTTATTATAACAATAAAAAAGAATTAATTTATGTGGATCATAAATTCATAAAAGAGGGTATTCGAATTCAAAGAAAACAATATTTTACTTATTCTTTTTTAAATCTTTCTAGCTTAAAAAATATTAAATATTCAACCGAAAATTGTTTTGTAAATGGAATTTCAAATGAAGCCATTGCAAGAGATGTCATTGCAAAGAGAGAAAACAATCAAGAAGAAAAACAATTGCAAAAAGTAAATGGAAAAGGTTTTGAGTACATTAAAATTGAGCTGAATAATTATATTGGTAATCCTAAATGATAAAAAGAAAACTACATATTATTCTACTATTAAGTTTGGCTATTGTCTTACTTTCTGTTACTTTGTTAGAAAAAAAAATTACTTCATCAAGTATCTACTCCTGCCTCACAACTCAAAAAAGTTTTGTAGCAGGAAAACGTATATCTATTCAATTTGAAGGAGATTTAACTAATAAGCCCCAACTTTTCATTATTCATTCATTTGGAAAAACAATTTTAGATTGCACTATCGAAAATAGAAATTTGCAGTTCAATTTACCTATGCATTATTGTAATAAATCGGGGTTAGTTTCTTGGTATTTAATAGAAAATAGCACGGAAAAAGCTAAAGGCACATTCGAAATTTTACCTAATGATACCACTAAAACAAATTTAGAATCTTATTTAGGACCTCCAAGCACTTTGGTTGGTGACAATCATTTTGTAATGTTTGTAAGTATTCCTACAGATTCTTATGACAATCCCAAATCACCTAATACCCTTGTAACAATTAAAAATCAATTTCTAAACACAATTAATTCAGAAACTAAAAAAACCAAAGACTTTATTTCTTGGCAAAATATTTATGCCCCAAATAAATCAGGTATTGTTTCAATTTCTGCCAATTGTAATGCTACTTCAACCAAAGAATATGATGCTGTAATTTATCCTTCAATTCCAACTAATTTTACTATTTCATACAAACTTAATCACGAATTTGCAGATGGAAATCAAATCACTCAATTAACTACTTCAACCATTAAAGATAGATTTGGAAACACTATTAGTGATGGAACTTTAGTTTCTTTTTTAATTACGAATAAACAAAATAGTGTCCTAACAACTTTTGGAACTACTATTGAAGGAATTGCAACTGGAAAAATCTTACATCCAGAAATGGAAAATGAATATAAAATCACAGCCTATGTAAATGGAATCTGCCACAGTAATTTAATTCAAATTAATTATAAATCTATAAACCCAACTATCAATTATTACTTTTCAAAAAACAATAGAGAGATTATAATTGGCCCCATAAAAAGCTTTATGAACCAACTTATTCCTGATGGAATTAAAGTGAATTTGAATATTTATCACAATAATAATTTCATTGAAACTTTGGTTGAAAATAGCTATAAAGGAAAAGCAACATTCTATCTTTCACCCGAATCTTATAAAGAGGAAAAATATAGTTTTGAAATTGAAACTCTAGGGAAAAGTATAAAAATACCAGAAAAAAATGTCTCTAATAAATAATAAAAATAGCTACCGTGTCCTTTTAATCATATCCTTTATTGCTCTCAATATATTGATATTATATGCTATTAGTAGCATATTAAGCTATTTAAATAATGGTGCTGACAGAAATTTGATGTTACATTTAGATCAAATAACAGCTAAATCTTATTTACCTAAAGTAAATTGGACTAGTCTAGAAAATCCTGGAAGAAAAATGGAAGAACAGACTTTAACCACTTTAGAAAAACACTATTTATTTTCATGGTATATTAAAAACAATGCTCTAAAAAACAATACAAATAAAGGGATTGATGACTATTTTACCGAAAATCCAAGAAAAAATTTAGATACTATTATTAAGACAAACAAAGCTAATAAAATTCATATTGAAAGCACCACTTTAATACATAATCCTAAATTAGAATTTTATAGTGAAGATGGTCAATTAGTGGTTTTTACTGACGAGAATGTTGTTGAGTTTCAAAATATATATCAAAATAAAAAACTAATCACTTCCATAAAAGACACAGCATCATACAAGGTTTTAATGTTACTCGAAGATGGTTTTTGGAGAGTACGCCACTGGGAAAGAATAGCAAAAACAACCAATATCATTTCACCTGAAAAAACTAAAAAAACTTTTGTTGTAAAAGAAAATAAAATTCTAAAAAATGGTAAACCATTCCTTATAAAAGGAATCAATTATTATCCTAAAAATTCCGCTTGGAATATGTATGGTGAATTGTTTAATTTAGATACTATTGCTGCCGATTTTGATATTATTTCCAAAGCTAAATTAAATACCATACGAATTTTTATACCATACGAAACCTTTGGAAAAGCCTTAGTCTCTAGCGAAAAAGTAGAAAAATTAAAACAAATTTTAAATTTAGCTAAAACTAAAAACTTATCCGTAATTGTTACTCTCTTTGATTTTTATGGAGATTATTCTATTAATAACTGGACATTAACTCAGAGGCATGCAGAAACAATCGTATCAAATTGCAAAGAATATGATAATATTATTGCCTGGGATATTAAAAACGAACCTGATTTAGATTTTGAATCTCGAGGGGAACAAAACGTAAAACCGTGGCTTGAAGAAATGATTGAGGTGGTAAAAAAAGCAGCTCCAAATCATTTAGTTACTATCGGTTATTCTACTATTAAATCAGGAGAAATATTAAAAGACAAAGTTGATTTTATTTCTTATCATTATTATGAAGATATTGCCCTTTTCAAAGACAAATTAATAGCACTAGAAAAAGCAACAAGCAAACCATTAGTAATGGAAGAATTTGGGATATCGTCTAATAGAGGATTTTGGAGCTGGTTTGGTAATTCTAAAGATAATCAAGCAACATATCATAAAAAAATGCAAGCTATTTTTAAAGAAAAACAACTTGCATTCGTCTCATGGACTTTATACGATTTTCCTAATGTACCTAATGGCGTTGCAGGAAAATGGCCCTGGATAAAAAACAAACAAAAACAGTTTGGATTTATTGATATTCATGGAAAACAAAAACCTTCTTTTTTATATATAACTTACTAATTCTTCTTTTTCAATTCCTTTTTTAGCAGCTATATTATTAAACTCTCTCAAATACATAGTTGTTATTTTATCCATTGATAAAGCACTTGCAGCTTCATAATTTGCCTCAGCTATTCGCTTTCTATAAGTGTCATCATCTAAAATTGTACTGATAGCTTTTGCTAAAGAAACACTACTTTTTGGATTAAAAAATTCTCCTTTATAACCTTCCTCTTCTACTAATAGAGCTAAATCCCCTAAATCTGGCATAACAACGGCTTTTCCATAACTTCCTGCTTGATGTAAAACTCCCGAACTTCCTGTTGTTGATGTATAAGGAAAAACTATAATTGTACTTTCTGTAAATATTCTTTCTACATCATTTTCTTCTACATATCCAGTGAAAGTTATTCCTTCCACATGAGAATATTTTTCTTTTACAGATTGTAAATATCCTGGTGTATTAGGACTATCTGTTCCTGCAATTACCACCTCTATTTCTTCTTTATTATTTTTTCTTATTTCTTCCACAGCCTCAATTAGAATTTCAACTTTTTTATAGGTTCCAAATTTTCCAAAAGCCATAATCTTTTTTGGACCGTTTGCTAATTCAAAATTAGGTTCTTTAACAGACTCAAATGTACCGTGTGGAATTAAAACTACATTATCTGTTTTATATTTTGCATTTAAAACAGTTACATATTTATTAATGGTAACAGAAACTTTATTAGCTTTTAGAATACATTTTGTCAAAGTTGTTCCAATAAAATTATATACTTTTTGAGTTATCTTATTAGATGTAAATCCTGCATTTTCTAAATCTACTTGTTCTAAAATATTGTGCATTAAAACCATTGTTTTGAAACCTAATAATCTTAATACCATAGGCAATAACAATCCTAAAGCTGCAGGGACTTTCTTGTCTCCAAATTTTACAAACTGTAAATTAAATAAAACTGTTTCTGGTTTTTCTTTAACAACTTGACTAATGATAGTAAAAAAATTTCTGTAACTATTAAATGACCAGCATTGGTTAACTTTTACTTTATCACTATTTTCAAAATCTAATTGTTTTGGGGCTGCTGTTTTATCTGAAAGTAAAATTAATTCTGAAATTTCTTCTTTCTGAACAAAGTTTTTTACCAAATGATAACCATATTCATTTAAAGTTACTTTACTTGGCGGAAAGGCTGTTACTACTGCTATTTTCATAAGTTTTATTGTTTTTTTTGGTTCTTAATTCTTATACAAATATCAACTGTTAATAAGGGGAAAAATATTTTTTTCGCTGAATCGTAATTTACTATAGACGAATGTTTTTTTTATTGTGATAAACAAAATAAACTAGCTGAAAAATCAATAATAGTAACATTGCAATAAGCTGCATGTGAACTACTTGTTCTAAAGAATCATGAAAGAAAACAATTAATCCTATTTGAACCAATCCTAACAAAGCAGAAATTACAACTGGGAAATAATTACTTATCGAAAGAAAATAATAAGAGAAAACATTAGCTACCGCAAAAATGGCTGTTGCTAAAGCATATTTCCATAATAATGGAGCTATTGATAAATAATCATCTCCAAACATTATACTCACTATTATTTTTGGCATTATATAAGTTACTAGAACTATTGTTGCAGAAAAAAGTGCAATAATAGTAACATATTTCATCAAAATAGGTTGCGTGTCTTTACCTTCCTTTTTTAATTGAATTACTTTAGGAAGTAATAACATAACAAAAATCCAAGTAACAAAATATACTACTCTTCCTATAAGAGCCAAAGAAGCATAAAATCCAGCTAATTGATTATCAAAATAGTGCTTTACCAAAATCACATCACTGTTGTTAATTATTATTTGAGTTAACTCGTAAAAGGCGGTTAGAGCAAAAAAGGTGATTATGGGTTTTATATCTAATCTCAACTGACTTTCAAGTATAGGCTGTTTGAAAATATTTTTTTGAAATGGAATCAAACCAAAAGCGAAAGAAAATGTTATTCCAGTAGCAACTAATATGGTTATAGGTAGTTGCGAAGCAAAAAGAAACAATATAAGAGTTCCTAAAAGTCTAGCAAACATTTCGGTTATATAGGTAATTGATAATCTATTCAAACTGTTTTCTCCTTGATAAACTCCTCTGTTTACACTCATTAAAAAATATAAAGGGATTCCAATGCCAAATAACTGAAACATCCCATCAGATTCTGTATTCAATAATATTTGTAATTTTTTACTAAAAATAAAGAAAAGTATTCCTATTGCAATTCCAATTGCTAAAGATACTCTTGCAATCGTTTTAATGAATTTATTTTTTAATCCATTTTCTAAAGTAACACAATATTTAGTTGTTACAATTTGAAAAGTCATTCCAATAAAAGATAATACTAACAAGAAAGTAATGAGAATAGCAGCATCTGCAAAAGCATTTGGTCCTAAAATTCTACCCAAGACTAAATTATAGAAATAATTTCCTGCATTTACAATAAACATGGCTAGCATGAAAACTTGTTCTGCAGTAATTTGTTTCTTCTTAAGTGTTATTGTTTGTATCATTTTTCAGTGGTTATGGGATTAATTAAGCGGCACAATCTTGCAATAAATAATTTAATCTTTCTGCTTGAAACAAATCAATTACTTTTTTATTTTTTTCGCTGAGAATGTAAAAAACTTTATTTTTTGCTAATGCTTTTTTGTATAAATTGACAATCATATTAAAACTAGGTTTATCAATATCTGTTACTTTATTTAATGAGATTATAATAAAGCTAGATTGTGTAATTAATGCATCAAAGTAATTTTGTAATGAATTGGTATTTTGAGCATTTAAACTTCCTTTAATTTCTAATACTCCTGCTTTTTCGTTAATTTGTATTGCCATGATTATTCGTTTTTAAATATTATTTTTATTTCATTTATCAATAGTAAAAATTAAAAGATATCTCTTCTTAATGCATAAAACATTTTTTCCTCTTTAAATAAATCACTCACTTTTTTGTTTTCTATACCTATAATGTAAAATACTTTGTTTTTTAACATTGCCTTTTTATAAAGTGCTGTTAAACATCTAACGGCTTCATTATCTATCTCCTTTATTTTGTCCAGTGAAATGATAATATCTTTTGTGTTTTCAATTAAAGCCTCAAAATAGTTTTTCATTGATCCTATATTTTGAGTATTTAACAATCCTTTAATCTCAAAAATTCCTTGGTTATTATTTATTTGAAACGCCATAATATTTTGTTTTTTAAGGTTAATACTGATACAAATATCGTTTTAACATAAAAGCAAAAGGTGTCTTTTCGATGATTGGTAAATTACTGTAGATGAAATATTATAAGTTTATACTTAACTTGCAAACTCATTTAAATCCCAAATTGACGAATGAAAATCCTATTTAAATTAAGTTTTGTTCTAGTATTTCTTTTTAGTATTAATGGAATTGCTCAAAACATGAAAGAAGGTTTCAATTATCTTGAAAAAGGTAATTTTGCTCAAGCAGAAACTTTTTTTGAAACTATTCTAAAAGATTATCCTACTAATAAAACAGCACGTCTTTGTTATGCAAGAGCTATTGGTTTAAATAATAAAGCTGAAAAAGGATTAGCTCTTTTTATACAATTAAAACAAGAAAATCCAGATGACTTAGAAATAAAGTTGAATTATGCTGAAGCTTTACTTTGGAATAAAAAATATGAGGAAGCTAAAAAATTTTATTCTCAGTTAGTTGCTGAAAATTCAGAGAATTTTGTTGCACATTTAGGTTTTGCCAATACCTTATCCAATTTAAAAGAATATGAAAACGCTTTGGTACATGTAAATAAAGCTTTAGATCTTTCTCCTAAAAATAATGGCACTCTTATTTCAAGAAAATATATCAAGTTAGGATTTGCTAATGAAAAAGTAAATTCTAAAGAATATGATGAAGCTGAAATAATATATAATGAAATTCTCATTGATTTTCCAAATGACAAAGAGACTCTATTAAACAAAGCTAACTTGTATTTGATATCTAAACAAATTGAAAAAGGAAATGAAGTATATCGTTTATTATCTCTTGAAAATCCTAATATAGCTTTAAATGGTTTTTCGTTATTGGCGCATTTGAATGAGAAAGACAAAGAAGCATTAGTATTTGCAACACAATCTTTAGAAAAAAGCAAAACTATTACTGATGAAAATCTTACAAAAAAAACTATAGAGCGTTATATTCAAGCACTAATTTGGAATAGAAAATATAATATCGCTGAAGAAAATATTACTTCCTTAAAAGAAAAATACCCTAATGAGAATTGGGTTCTAGCTTTATCTGCTACTTTGGCGATTTACAAAAGTGATTTTAATCAAAGTATTACTGATTATGCAACTATATTAAAAAACGATTCAAAATCATTTGATGGAAACTTAGGAATTGCAAACGCTTATTATGCTTCTGGAGAAATTGAAAATGCTTATAAAGCAGTTTATCAAACTTTAGAACTATTTAAAAATCAAAATGATGCCTCTAATTTCTTGAAAAAATTAAATAATGAGCACACTCCAATTTTAGAAGAAAAAATAAGTTATTCATTTGATAATGGGAATAATAAGGCTTATGCCTCTTTAACTCAAATTAACTTTCCCATTTCAACTAAATGGTCTTTTGCTACTTCATATCAATATAGAAAGACAGAAAACAAAGTGACTAATGTAAAAGCTAATACAAATGATTATTTATTGGGTAGCTCATATAAGTTTCATCCTAAAGTTAGTTTTACTTTAAACTTAGGGGTTTCTAGTGCAAAAGGGTTTACTACTACATATAATCAATTATTAATCCATTCGTATTTCAAAATGAAACCTTTAAAATTGCAAGATTTAGAAATTGGATATAAAAGAGAAATGCAAAACTTTAATTCTGACTTAATCGACAAGCAAATTGTCACTAATAATTATTATATGAATTATAACATTAGTACAAACATAAAATGGGGTTGGTTCACTCAATATTTTTACACAACACAGTCTGATACTAATACTAGAAATTTATTATTTACTTCTTTGTATTACAATTTTCTATCTAAACCTATTTTAAAAGGGGGATTTAATTATCAATTTATTGCCTTTAAAAATCAAGTCCCCGTTGATTATTTTAGTCCCAAAAAGTTTAATGCAGTTGAACTATTTGTTGATTTCTTAAAAGATGAAAATATAGCCGAAGTTAAAAGTTTCTTCTATACTTTAAATAGTGCAACAGGTTATCAATTTATTGAAGATAAAGATAAACAATGGACTTACAGAGTTCAAGGAAAATTAGGATATAAATTTTCAGATCGATTATTAGCTAATGTTTATGGTTTACGAAGTAATATTGCCTCAGCTACAGCTGCTGGCTTTACTTATAATGAATTTGGTTTTAGATTAAAATGGCTATTATTTAAGAAACCTATTTTTAAAACAAAAATTGAATGAATCTTAAAAAAAGGGTATATAATAATAAAAAAGCTGAAGAATGGTCTCTTCAGCTTTTTTCTATCTAAATATAATATATACGTGTCTAATGTAATATATTGTTGATTATCGCTTCTTTTGAATTGATAAATAATAATCTCTCATTATTTCTGCGCAAATATAGAAATAGAATGAATTGATTTTATAAGTTTTTGACCAAAAAAAAACTAAATTAGATGAATGGTAAAAAAACACCGACGAAAAGATTCTTTTTTATTTTTCAACATCTATATTAGGGTACTTTTAAAGTCAATTGCCGTGATTTTTTTACTATTAATGAAAAAAATCACCTCTTTAATTACTCTTATAATCAAAAAAAGCCGAAGAATGGTCTCTTCAGCTTTTTTCTATCTAAATGTAATATATACGTGTCTAATGTAATATATCGTTGATTATCGCTTCTTTTGAATTGATAAATAATAATCTCTCATTATTCTTGAACAAATATAGGAACAGAATGAATGGGACTTATAAGTTTTCGACCAAGGAATCACCAAGAATGACTAACGGTTAAAAAGTGTAGACGAATGATATACTTTACTTATATTTATTCCCATTTATTTGAATTATTAACTAATACCCTTTAATTACTCTTATAATCAAAAAAAGCCGAAGAATGGTCTCTTCAGCTTTTTTTTATCTAAATGTAATATATACGTGTCTAATGTAATATATCGTTGAGTATCGCTTCTTTTGAATTGATAAATAATAATCTCTCATTATTCTTGAACAAATATAGGAACAGAATGAATGGGGCTTATAAGTTTTCGACCAAGGAATCACCAAGAATGACAAACGGTTAAAAAGTGTAGACGAATGATATAAGTACATTTACTATTTATTTCTTTGAATCCATTTAAACAGACTTGTATAGTTCTTTTATTTTCTCATAAAATCAGAAAAAGCCGAAGAAAAATTTCTCCGACTCTTTCCTACGTTTACTAATTAATATTAAACGTGTCTATTTTTATAATACCTTTTTGTTGGTATTTATTTGTATCTTTTTACAGAAGGCTCTTTACAACTGGAAGTATTTCAAAGATAACAACACATAATGCACTGTTGATTCTAGCGTTATATTTTTATACGCTTAATGAAATAAATTAAAATGTAGAGGATAGTTGTAACTAAAAGTAATAGCTTCTTCATAATAGTTATTTTATTATGAAGTAAAAGTAGCTCTATAAATTTTTAATTATAAAGTTATTCGATTAGTCTGTTATTGATGTAGTTAAGTGGTTAAAAAGTGTAGATAAGTGATTATAAAAGATTTAATCTTTTCATCAATTCTGGTCTATTTGAACGACTAACAGGAATAACATCTTTAGCAATTAAAACACTATTGTCTTCAATGTCAATTATTTTTTTAGTGTTTATAATAAATGAACGGTGTACTTTTAAAAATAAATCATCTGGAAGCTTATCTTCAATCTTTTTTAAAGTAGAATGAACGGTGTAGTTTTTAGTTTCTGTTTTAATTAAAATATAATCTCCTTTAGCTTCAACAACTAAAACAGTTGAAACTTCAATTTTAATAAGTCTTCTATCAATATTTACATAAAATTCGTTTATAGTATCTGGAGGAATTGATTCTTCATTTGAATTAGAAGAGACCTTTACGGGTGCTTTAGCCGATTTTAATTTTTGAATAGCCTTATCAAAACGTTCTTCAGTAATTGGTTTTACTAAATAATCAACAATGCAATCGTATTCAAAAGCTTCAAATGCAAAATTTTTATCGGAAGTAACTAAGATTACTTTTGGTGGGTTTTTTATGGTTTGAATAAAGTCAAATCCTGTAAAATCAGGCATGTGGATATCTAAAAAAATTAAATCTACTTGATTTTGATTTAAAAATTTTATAGCCTGCATTGCATTAGAAAAATCTGCCAAAATATTAATTTTTGGGTGATTAGAAATCATTTTTGCAAGTATTGCTCTTGCTAGGTCTTCGTCATCTATAATAATGCAATTCATTTTGTTTAGGTTTTTTATAAGCTTTCAACAAATTCAATCATTGAAGCTAATATGTTTTCAAATTGGGGTTGTAATTGTAGTGAATTATTCTTTAATCCATTTTCAAATTCTTCAGCAAGATAATAACTTTTTTCAAGTCCTAAAATAGAAATTTTATGCTTCAATTTATGCACCATATCAGCGGCTAAACTATTAGCGTCATTTTGAATATGGTTTTTATACATTTCTATTTCTTCTGGCAGTTCTCGTTTTAGGATAGCAATTATCTTCGACTTAAAATCTAAGCTTTCTCCTGATAATTCGTTTATATAATTTAAATTAGGTTGTTCCATAATTATTTAGGTATTGTAAAATAAAATGTTGTTCCTATCTTTTCTTCACTTTCTATCCAAATTTTCCCATTGTATATATCTATAATTTTTTTTACAATAGAAAGTCCAATGCCTGACGATTGATTATCACTTTCTAATTTAGAAAATATTTTAAATATCTTTTCTTGAAACCTTTCAGGAATTCCCACCCCATTATCTCTAACATAAAACTGAAACTCTGTAGCAGTTTCTGAGCTACCAATTTCCACAATTCCGGTCTCTTTATCATTATATTTTACAGCATTTTGTATAATATTTTGAAATAGTTGTTTGTATCTAAAATCATTACCAAATAATTTAGGCAATTTATTAACTATCTTTATTTCAATATGCTTTGGCACATGAATGGTTCTTAAAATTTCATTTACCAAGCTATTTATATCAATAACCCTATCATTAATTTCCTGTTTATCTATAGCTGAATAATCTAAAATGCCATTAATTAAAGTATCCATTTTTTCAACATTGGAAAGAATAAGGTTTAATGATTCTCTATTGGATTCATTCATCAATTCAGAATTGTCTTCAATAAACCAATTAATTAATGTATCTATACTTCTCAATGGTGCTTTTAAATCATGTGAAACCATATGAGCGTATTCATTCAAAGCTTGATTTTGTTTTTCCAAATTTTTTAACAATTCTTCTCTTTGCTTATTAATTTTTACAATCTCTTTAGTTTGTTGTTTGATGTATTCTGAAGTATTAAATTCTCTCCGTTTATTAGGACTCTGAATGTCTAAATTCATTGAATCTAATATAAACTCAAGGTTTTTGTTAATTTCTTTCAAACCATCAGCTTCATCTCTTAATTTTTGATTGGCTTCATAAAGTTCATCTGAACTAATTTTCATTGCTCGTTGCAACATAGCAATTTGATCCTCATAATTTACATAAGAATTGTCTATCGCATCAAAGAACTGATCAATATCATTCAATCCGTTTTTTAGGTGTTTGGCAATTTGTCTTTTTAATAATGAGTTCATTATTCGCTAATTAAAGTTAAGGTCATCGTTTGGTTGTGCAATTCACATGATTGACTACCATAAAATGGTGCCATTTCTCCATAAGAATAAAAACCAGTCATTGGAATTTTTTCTCCAATCATTTCTCTCACTTGCTCAACTTCTTCTTCTACTCGTTGATCCATGACTAATTTTCTTCCTACACAACTTACTAATATAGCAACTTCTGGTTTATTTTTTCTGTTTTTCATGGCTAATTCTGCTGCATGTTGAGCACCATTTGCAATAGCATCTACAGAAGACATCATTAATTGTACTCTAGAATTAACAGGAACATCTCCAGCCAAAGTCATAGAATTGTTTTCATTGTTAATTCCTAAAATAGTTCTTACAACAGGTTCGTCTTTTCCTTCAGGTTTTACATTTAAAGGATATAACAATGAGGCTTGAGGTAATTCTGAAGCTTTATCTCCCAAATATTTTTTATACAAGTTTAAAGCAGGTTGATTGTCAATTTCAAAAAGAATATTAGCTCTTGATTTTGTAATTTTTCGTTCAGGACCAAAAGGAATCCAGCCTCCAAAACTGGCAAACGAAATTTCTAATGTTTCTCCATAAAATCCTATTAATATTACTTCTCCTTCTTTAGGGTTTTCTTTGTAGGAAGCTAGTGTTTTTTCAAATCTTGCATCATCACCACACATTCCTCCTGTTATTGATACTAATTTTTCAAGATTCTCTTCAAGTCCACTTATTAATGAGCTTCCATTTACAAAACTACCTTCAGACAAAACAAATAAATGTTTTAAATTTTCTTTTGGTAATTTTTGAAACAAAGCATTTCCAAGTGCTTTAGCTTTCTTATCATAATCCAAAATATTGGCTCTTTCAACTACAAAAGTGCTTTTTTCAAATTCAATAGCTGTAACTGAAATAGAATTATCATTTACATCACAACATATTATTTCGCCTGATGTAGAGCCAAAAACAATATCTTCATAGGGAAATTCTCTCCTTATATCTTCAATTATGTCCTCTTTTTCAAGTAAATGCCTATTGGCAAAAACTAAAACAAGTGGTTGTTTTAAAGGTTCTTTTTCTTGTAAATAATTCCACTCTTGACCTTCAAATTTTGATGCTTGAATAATTTTCATATTTTATTTTTTTAACTGAATAAAAAACGTTGTCCCTTTTTGAAGTTCGCTTTCAATCCAAATTTTACCATTATATTTCTCTATAATTTTTTTAACTATTGATAATCCCAATCCTGTTGATTTATCACTTGATGTGAATGATTGGAATATTTTAAATACTTTCTCTTGGTTTTCTTCTGCAATTCCTGGTCCATTATCTTTTATTGAGAATGTATATTCTTTTTTGTTTTCTTTAAAGCTGATTTCAACCTTACCTTCCGGTTTATCTATATAATTGACTGCATTACTAATTATATTTTGAAATAATTGCTGCATTCTAAAACGATCTGCTTTTATTTGTGGAAGTTGCTTTTTAACGACAACTTTTATATTTTCTGGAATATGAATAATGTCAATTATATTTTTTACAATCTCATTAATATCAACTTTTTCTTTGGACACATCAATTTTGTCTATTTTAGCATACGTTAAAATCCCATCAATTAAGTAATCCATTTTTTCAACCTTGTTTTCAATCATTGAAAAGTATTGATGTGTTTCTTCACTAAATATTTTATCATTGTCTTCTTTTATCCAAGATAACAAGGAATGAATACTTCGCAACGGTGATTTTAAGTCATGTGAAACAATTGCTGCGTAATCTTCTAACTCTTGATTGCTTTTAGCTAAACTTTGAACTAATTCTTCTCTTTGGTCTTCTAAAATCTTCTTTTGAGTAATGTCTTCTTCAATAGCGAAAAATTTGAGAATTTCTCCTTCTTTATTGTAAAGAGCTTGTCCTTGAATGCTTACCCAATATTTTTCTCTTGTTTTTGTATAATTTAAAACCTCACAATTAAAAGGTAGTCCTTTTTTTATTTGATCACTAAGATATTTAACGGTTTCAAGATTTGTTTCAATGCCTTGTAAAATATGTCCTGGTTTTTTTCCTATTATTTCCGCACTTGAAAAGCCAGACATTTCAATAAAGCTTTTATTTACCCATTCTATCTTTCCTTCTTTATCACAAATAACAACTGCATTGATATTTTTTTCAGCAATTAATGAAAGTAAAAATAATCGTTCTTCTTGTTCCTTTTGTTCAGTAATATCTAAATGAATTCCTATGGAACCTATTAGGTTTCCTTGTAAGTCATAATTAGGAGCTCCACTTAATAGCCATGTTTTCTTTTTCCCATCTTTAGTAATTACTTTTACTTCAAATGAATCTGAAATACCTTCTTTTCGTAGTCGCTTTTTCTCTTTTATTAACGCCTGACTTTCTTCTGTTAAAAATAGTTTTGACGCATTGTGACCTATTAATTCTTTTTCTGAGTAACCGCTTATCTCTACAAAACTTTGATTGACCAATGCTATTTTATCATTTAAATCTACCTCAATCAATCCTAAATTCATATTAGCAATAATGCTTTGGTATTTATTTTTTTCTATTTCTAATCGCTCTTCGTATAATTTTTTTTCTGTAATATCTTCGAGCATTGCAAAATATTGCGTCAAATGACCCTCTTTATCAAAAATAGGTTGCCCTTTGATTCTTGTCCAGAAATTGCTTCCGCTCTTTTTGGCATGAATTAAATCTACATAAAAAGGTTCTCCTTTATAAAAGGGCTCTATTAATTTATTTAGCTCTTCTAAATCTGTTTCTTCACACAAACCTAACTCAATTGGCGTTTTTCCAATTACATCCTCTATTTGATATTCCGTCAATCTCAAATAGGCTTCGTTACACCAAAAAATTTCCCCATCTGGTTTTGTAAAAACAATACCATTTTCATTAGCACTGGCAACTAAAGAAAGTCTATTGAGTTTTTCTTGATCATTTTTTAATTCATTTCTTTGATTATTTACTGTATTTAATAATTCTTTTAACTCATTAGATGTGTTTTCATAATCGTCAAGTACATCTAACAAATCTAAAAGTGGGTCATGCAAAGCAAAGTCAGAAAAGGTAAGATTTCTTTCTGCAATTTGACTCATAGAAGTAACCCATGGAGTTCCAATAAAAAGAAGGTTATCTTCATGGAGTTCAAATTGTCCTCTTAATGTTAATTTGTTTTGCTTACTTTCAAGAATTATTGTTTTATTTAGGTTTTCTATAACATCTTGAAATGTTGGATTATCTATTAGTGGTCGCTGAATTTGATAAAAATCAATAAAACTAGAATTCAAATCTAATTCTGGATATAATTTAGATAAACTTTTGCCTATTGATATAATTTTGAGTGACTTATCAATTAGAATATAAAACGGAAATAATTTATTAAAATCATTTGCACTGAACTTAAATTCTAATGTATTCATAGTTTACCTTTTGATATTAAAAATTTCAAGAGAACTATTTTAGTCTCTTGATTCAGTCAATTTGATATTGACCTTTATTTCATACATTTTGGCTAAACCCAATAAGCTCTCTAACAAAGTCTTGTAAACCCTGTCGTTTAGAAAAATAGTGTAGGCAAAGTCTATTCTCATAAACTTCACTTATTTTAAATTCTGGAGGCGTCAATTTGGGGTAAATTAGCATCACTCGGTTATGAAAGTTAGGTAAATTTACTAAAAATTCTTTAAAGTTGTTTTCTCTTAAATTATTTAAACTTATATTTTTGTTGTTTTTTTAAAATCTATAATTCCTCAAAGTAGATTTAGATTTGATTTAACTTCTTCAGAGACAATAAACATAATGATTTAAGGTTTACTACTAATAAAAAAACCATATTAACTCTTTTCGGCTTAATATGGTTTTCCATAGTTTTATGTAAAATTAGCAATTATTAAATCTTCTATTGCTTTGTTTGTTTCTTCACTACATTTATTGAGATATTAATTCATTTACACTCCAATATTCTAACATTTTTCTAATTCTTTCTACATAATCTTCATATTTTAATGGTTTTAAAACATAACCGGCAATTCCTATTTTATAACATTCTAAAATATCATTATGATTGTTTGAAGTAGAAAGTATTATAGATGGAATATATTTTAAATAATCATCCTCTTTTAGAATTTTAAGAAAGTCAATGCCGTTAATTTTCGGCATATTTAGGTCTAAGAAGATAACATCTGGAACTACTTCTTTTTCTTTCAAAATAGCAAGTGCTTCTTCTCCATTATTAGCTTCTATAATTTTATGATTCAAATTTAAAGTCTTTAAAACTCTATTAAATTTCATTACTTCAATTGCATCATCTTCAATTAATAATATGTTCAATGATTTTGTCATTTGCTTTATTGTGTATTTATCCAAAGACAAATGTATTGACAAAGTTCAAAATTTATGTGTCTATTCGTTAATCCTATTTAAAGTATAGACGAACGGGAAAAAAGTATAGATGAATGGTTTTATAAAGAGGCTATTTCTAATTGTAGTTTTTTAGTCAAACTTCTGAAAATTAATTCATACGAATGATTAATTAGTTCAATCATCATTTTATCATTAACATCACCATTAAAATGTACTGTATTCCAGTGAACTTTACTCATGTGCCAACCGGGTTCTATGGCTTCATATTGTGCTCGTAGTTCTAATGCTCTTTCTGGATCGCATTTTAAATTGAGTGAAGGTTTTTCTGCTTCCCATTTAGATAATGATGTTAAACAAAACATCTTTCCTCCTACTTTAAAAACCAATGTATCTTCATCAAAAGGAAAATGATCAGTAACTCCTTTTTTGGAAAGACAATATTCGTAAAGTTGTTGAATGTTCATAATAATCAAAGATTAAGTTTTTGAATTGAAGGTTTTTGAAATTATTAAATCAGAAATCAAATATCTTCAATCTTAAATAGTAAAGGTTTACTTGGACTGGCGTCATTTTCAAATGAGGCAATTTGTAAATTCAATAAATAACTACCGTCTTTTATATTTTCATCTACATAAATCATCTCGGTTATGGTGCAATCTAGCCTTGCATCTTTATTCAAATCATTGACGTCTTTTACATTCCAAAAGGCTTTATGTGCTAATAACTTTCCTTCATCATGTTCTTTATCTACGCTTGGCAAATCAATTAATAAATGCTGAATGCCTGCTTCTCTAATAAAAATTGCAGCTTGCTCTGACAAATAAGGTGGATTTGTATTGGAATATTTTAAATGTTTTTTGCTGTCATCATTAGGCAATGTTCTAATAATAATTGCCTCTGTAGAATTTCGATTTAAGGCTTGTTCTACTTGATCTTTTGTAATTACTAAATCCCCTGTAATTTCTTCTGGTTGTACTGAAATCACTTCTGCCAAAAAGAAAAATTGTTTTAAACACTGATTGATGCTATAAAAATCGCGCGTAATATGTCCTAAGCACTCCGTATGTGTGCCATGAGCATGAGGGTTGAAAAAGATGTTATTGAAATTAGTTGATGATTTCCCTTCTGAAACTTTACCTATCCAATCATCCATTTTTACGGGTTCTATTTCAGGCTTTCCTTGATACCAAGCAATAGGATTCTCATCTGTGTTGGTTAATGGAATGGATATATCAATGGGTTTTGATAGGTCGATTTGGAAATTATTTATTGTTGCTTTCATTTTTCTTAACTGCAAAGAGCGCAAGGAAATTTAAAGATTATTTGCTATTTGTTTTCTGTCGTTTTTAATTAAAATATTAACAAACCTAGTTTGCATTCTATTATCTTAGATAACTCATTTTCTGTCATTTATTTTTAAATTTTATTCTTTGTGCTTTTGCAGTTAGGCTACTCCAAATTTACTAAAAACAAATCACTTGCAATTCCATCACATAAAAACTTTCCTTTTTTGGTGGTTTTTAAAACCTTATCTATACAATCTTGACTGGCATCAAGTTCATTCGAAGTGACAATTTCCAATAAACCATCATTAATAAATCGCTGACTTTGCTTGTTCAAATAATTGAAATATTCTTGTCCGAATTCTAAATTAATTCGCTCTAAAGAAACTCCCCAAATAGTTCGTAAACCTGTCATTATATATTCATTATATTTATCTTCTTTTGAGAGATTCTCTGAAGTTAAAGGCAACTTATCTTCTTGAATAGATTTAATGTAAAGTGCATTATTGGCTATGTTCCAGCTTCTTGAAATTCCATTATAGCTGTGTGCTGAAGGACCAATTCCAATATATTTTTTCCCTAACCAATAACTCGAGTTGTTCTTCGAAAAGTAATTTTCTTTTCCAAAATTAGAAAGTTCATAATGTATAAATCCGTTTTCTTGAAGTGTTTCTACTAAAATATGGAAATGCTCTTGTGCTACTTCATCATTGGGTTCTTTGATAATTCCTTTTTTGATGAATGTATCTAAAGCCGTTTTGGGTTCAACTGTTAAAGCATAACTCGAAATATGTGGAATATTAAACGAAAGTGCTTTTTCAATGTTTTGTTTCCATTTTTCATTACTCATGCCTGGAATTCCATAAATTAAATCTAAGGAAATATTATCGAAATATTTGGCAGCAATTTCTAAACATTTTGAAGCCTCTTCCGCATTATGAGCTCGATTCATCATTTGTAAATCGTCTTCAAAAAAAGATTGGATTCCGATGGAAAGCCGATTTACCCTATTCTTTGAAAGTTCAATAATTCGTTCTTCAGTTAAATCATCAGGATTGGCTTCAACTGTAATTTCTGGATTTTCAACAACTCTATAATTTTTATAAACTTCATCAATCAATAATCTTAAGTCTTCAATTGACAATATACTTGGGGTTCCACCACCAAAATAAATGGTTTCTACAACTTCATTTTGAAACTCCTTTTTTCGCAAAGCAATTTCTTTAGCTAATGCCAAAATCATTTCATCTTTCTTCTTTAAACTAGTAGAAAAATGAAAATCGCAATAATGACATGCTTGTTTGCAAAAAGGTATGTGAATGTATATTCCGCTCATTTTAAAGTATTCAGTTTTTAGTGTTCAGTTGGAATTCGTTTAAAACGAAAATTATTTTTTTTCACACCAAATTTCTCAGGATTTAAAATCATATAATTTATAAGTCTACCTATTTCAATACTATTATTAGTTAATTCAATAAACTTTTCATTTGAAATATATTTGCAAGCTATGGCATATTCTAACCAACCTTGTGTTTCAGAATTTTCAGAATCCGCATCTGTAAGCTTACTATGAAAATGTTTTGGGTATTCTCTTTTTCTATAGGCTTCAGAAATTGTTATTGTAACACTTCTTGAGCTTCTTCTAATTTGATCTGTTAAGGAATATATTTCTTCTTTTGGAAAACTCTTTGAAACTTCGAAAATGCTCATTGCTAATTCAAATCCTTTTTTATATGCTAATAAATCCTGAAATTTCATGTTTATTTATTTTTACTGAACACTAAAAACTGAACACTACCTCTTAACTCTATCTTCATTCTGTTTCACAAAAGCATCCCAACCTGAATAGTTTTTTTCTCCAACCGTTTTTCCTGAATTGAAAAAATGACAAACTGCTGCTGCTAATCCATCGGTTGAATCAAGATTTTTGGGTAAGGTTTTTAAGCCCAATAATTGTTGAAGCATTTTAGCTACTTGTTCTTTACTGGCATTTCCGTTTCCAGTAATCGCCATTTTTATTTTTTTGGGTTCGTATTCTGTGATGGGAATATCTCTTGAAAGTCCAGCTGCCATGGCTACTCCTTGTGCTCTTCCTAATTTTAACATGGATTGTACATTTTTACCAAAGAAAGGTGCTTCAATGGCAATTTCATCTGGATGATAGGTTTCTATGAGTTCAATGGTACGCTCAAAAATGATTTTTAGTTTTTGATAATGATTGTCATATTTGGACAATTGCAATTCGTTGAGTTGCAAAAACTCCATTTTTTTATTGACTACTTTTATCAATCCAAATCCCATGATGGTTGTTCCTGGATCAATTCCTAATATGATACGTTCGTTTGACATTTTTAATTGTCAGTTATAAGTTGACAGTTGTAAGTTTAAGCATGGCAATTCATTTCCAAATTGATTACTTTTGTTGCAATGATTGCTATTTCACACAAAGCTAAACAATTCTTTTTGGTTACTGTCAAACTTTTGATTGTAAGTGGTGCTTTTTATTATATTTATTGGCATTTTAATGGTGACAAAAAAGTTGATTTTTCTCAAATTAAAAGTCTCTTATCCCTAAAAGTAATATTAATCTTGCTTGTTTTTTCTGCTGTAAATTGGATTTTAGAAATTTTTAAATGGAGACATTTGGTTTCATCATTCAAAAAGATTTCGTTTTTTGAAGCTATGGAACAAAGTTTAGGTTCATTAACCGCTTCAATTTTTACACCAAACCGAATTGGTGAATATGGTGCCAAAGCTTTATACTTTCCAAAAGAGAATACGAAACAAATTGTACTTTTAAATTTTATTGGTAATAGTAGTCAAATGCTAATCACAACAATTTTTGGAATAATAGGAATTTGTATGACTGATTTTAAACTTGAAATTTTTAATTGGATTTTAAGCTTTACATTAATTTTTATTATTTGTTTACCCTTGTTCTATTTTGTGAGAAACATTGAAATTTATGGCTTTTCAATTCGGAAAATAATCTCATTCTCCTATGAATTTCATCGAAATAATCTTTGGTTTTCAATGATGCGGTATTTAGTTTTCTCTTTTCAATTCTTGTTCTTGTTATTGATTTTTGAAATTGATATTGAACTTAAACTTGCTCTTGGAACTATTTTTACAATGTACTTTTTAGCATCTATAATTCCTACTATTCATCTTATAGATGTTGCAATTAAAGGTAGTGTAGCTTTGTTTTTATTTGGTCAATTAGGAGTTGAAGATTGGAAAATAGCTGCTACAATTTCGATAATGTGGACTTTCAATTTGGTCTTACCTTTACTCCTAGGAAGTGTTTTTGTGCTGAAATATAAACCTACAAGAGAATGATTTTATTTTTATTTTATTTTATTCTTACTATTTATGTGCTTTTTATAAGTGTATTTATTTATGGTTTTGATAAAATGAAGCTTAAAAAATTCGGGTACACAAATCCAAAAACAAGTTTCTCTATTGTAATTCCTTTTAGGAATGAAGCCGAAAATTTACCTAAGTTATTTGAAACACTATCCTTTTTAGATTATCCAAAAGAATTATTTGAAGTTATCTTAGTAGATGATCAATCAACTGATTTTTATGAAACTTCAGATTCTTGGTTTCAGCTTAGTGTGATTGACAATATTAGAAAAACGAATTCTCCTAAAAAAGATGCCATTAATACGGCAATTGCTGTTGCAAAAAATGACTGGATTATTACAACTGATGCTGATTGTTTGGTGCAACCTAATTGGCTGAAAGCTATGGATAACTATATTCAAAGCAAAAATAAAAAAATGGTTGCTGCTGGTGTTAGTTATTTACCAAAGAATGGATTTTTATATGCTTTTCAGCACTTGGATTTTTTAAGCTTACAAGGAGTCACGATTGGCAGTTTTGGAATCAACAAACCGTTTATGTGTAATGGTGCTAATTTTGCGTATGAAAAAACTTTTTTTAATGATTTAAATGGTTTTAATGAAAATTCAAGCATTGCCAGTGGTGATGATGTTTTTTTATTGCAAAAAGCTATTGCTTATGATTCAAAATCGGTTGGTTTCTGCAACTATCATCATAGTTTTGTTAAGACAAAGAGTGTTTCTACTTGGAAAGGGTTATTTTTTCAACGGGTTCGTTGGGCAAGCAAATCTAGTGCTTATGTGGATTTGTTTTCTAAAACTTTGTCAATTGTTGTTTTCTTAACGAATTTATTTTTGGTAATAGGTTTTGGGTTGTGGATTATGGGATTTCTTAGCTATGGAAATTTACTTTTCTATTTTGGAATTAAATTTTTGATAGATTTTATTATGATTCAGAAATCGGCTTTGCTTTTTGAACAACAAATACGTTATGTATTAATTTGTAGTATGATTTATCCGTTTTTTACTAGTGCAGTCGCTTTGTACTCTTTGTTTGGAAAATATACTTGGAAAGACAGACGTTTTAGAAAATAAATATAGATTTTATATTGAAACTCTATTTTTTCTTGATAATTACCGGTAAAATAAATTGGGTTTTAACTTTTATGCCTCTTTTACTTGCTGGTTCTATGGGTGGAAAATCAGCTAGTTTACTTTGAATTATACTGTCTATTTCACTTAGATTATACCCTAAACTATCATTTGAATGTTGGGTTTCAAAAACAATTGTTTTATCTGGAAAAACAGTTACCTTTACTTGAATGGTATCAATGTTTGGGTATAACATTTGAATAGAATCTATACTAATTTTTTCTTGAATCTCTTGAGCTAAATAATTAAAAAAACATTGTTTTTGCTGCTCTAAATTTTGCAATGTATCACAACTATAAACGGATGGATATTCGTCTACTTCGCTCCAATTTATTTTTTGAAGTTCTTGTTGCAATAGCTCTTTCTCGTCGGGAACTTTTTTATCAAAAAGCTGACATGAGACTATAAAAAAGAATAAAAATGTGACCCTTATTTTGTTCAAATCTTTTTTTTGTAAAAATACTATCTTTTTTTTATTGCATGTGCAATTCTTGTTTTAATTGAGAAATTCTTTTATTAATATAATTAGTTTTTGATGTGTGTGCCTCAGGAAAACGTTTTAAAAATCGCTCAAAAAAAGGTAAGACATTTTTTTTATCTACTTCTTTATAATCTGTAATAATACATATTTGATAATAAGCTTCTACATTTTCATTATTTTCTTTATAAGCTTTATTATAAAATCTTAAAGCTTGATTTAATTGAACATTTTTTTGATAATAAACGGCTTTGTAAAAATATTCACTTTCAAATGTAACCTGCTTTAATTCAATAGTTTTATCTAAATCATTTTGGGCTTTATTATATTCACCTATATTTCCAAAACATAGAGATCTTTCAAAATAATAATTTGAATCTTCCGGATTTAATTCCAATAAATAATCATAAATTTTAATTGCTTCCCTATACTGTTCTTGCATAAAATATGCTTTTGCAATATCTTTATATATGAATTCATCCTCTTGATTGAGTTGTAAGAGTTTTTCGTAATCTTTAATAGCATTATTATAATCTTCCTTTACGTAATAAACCTGAGCTCTAAGCTTTAGCATTTCGATATCCTCATCGTTTTGATTGATAAATCTATTGCATATTTTTATGGCTTCTTTTTCTTGTTTAATCTGTGTATAAAAATAGGCTAGTTTATAATTGCTTTTGTGATACAATGAATCAATTTCACTAGCTAATTTGTAATTATTAAATGCCTTTAGGGGTTCATTTTGTTTATCATAAGCTAGACCTAAATAATACAAGAAAATGGGATTATCTTTTTGTTTTTTAACTAATTCATCAAAAATTATTTGGGCTTCTTTATACTTGGAAACATCCAATAATAATGAACCATAATCAAAAGTAATTGGTATCGAAATTGAATCTTGCACAAAGTAGTTTTGATAATACTTTAAAGCTTCATTTTTGTTTCCTTTGGCTTCAAAAACTTTAGCTATTTTATAATTTTTGACATTCTCTGAAGCTAAATTATAAGCTTTTATGGCTTCATTATATTTTCCAACTGTAATTAAACTATCTCCTAAAATTATGCTTTGTGCATAATTTTGAAGAGATAGTATAAAAAAGAATAAAAGGTATTTCATAAAACCTTAATTTATTTTTCCTTTTTTGGTGGTGGTGGTGGCGCGATTGCTGGAGGTGGTGGCGGTAATCTAAACATGATAGGTTGTGCAAAAGAAACTTTTACAGGTTTTTCATTTAACTTTCCTGGTTTAAATTTTGGAAGTAATTTCATTATTCTTTTAGCCTCTGCCTGAATCAATTCCGTACCTTCTTCTCCTTTTGTTTCAACACTGTTTACATTTCCTTTCTCATCAATTTTAAAAATAACTAGCACTTTTCCTTCAATATTATTATCTAAAGCAACTTTTGGGTATTTAAAATACTTATTGATGTGTGCATTCATAGCATCCGCAAAACATTTCTTAGCTTCTTCTCCTTTTGTTGTGGAACAATTTTCAAATTGTGGAATTTCTTCTAATGTGGCAAAAGGAATTTCTTCTGATTTTTTACTGGTTTTGTTTTCTTTTTTAGCTGTTTTTTCTTGGGCTAAGCCTGTTGTAGAAAAGAGCATTAAGGAAAACACTACTGCTGGAATGACTACTAAATACTTCATCATTCCTATTTTCTGGGATTTTGATTTTTGTAACATAACTAAACGTTTTTTGATTAATGATTGATTGTAAAAATTATTGGTTAATGAAATGGTGTTCACTTCAAAAATTTGGCAAATTAGGGCTTCGTAGTAACTACTTTTATCTTCTGAAACACTATAAGAATCTGCTTCAAACTCATGAATTTCTACTATTCTCTTTTGGTATATATACAGCATCGGATTAAACCAAAATACCATCTTTAAACATTCAAAAAATAATAAATCTACTGAGTGTAATTGCTTTTGATGTACTTTTTCGTGTTCTATAATTACTGCTGAATTTTGATTGTTTTCTCCAATAAAAATGTAGTTTAAGAATGAAAATGCTTGGTTTGAGTTTTTAACTCTGTATATCTTGATTTTTTCTAAATTCTCAACTGATGCCTGTTGTTTTATCTTATAAATTTTGATTAATTTTAATAGAAAAAACACTAGGAATACCCCAAATCCAATTCCATATAGAATAGTAATCCAAGAAAAAGCAGAAGTGTTTTCTATTTGATTCTCTTTAAGATTGGTCGTTGAAAGTACAATTTCTTTTAGTTGAAAAACATACTGCTTTTGTATATTTTCTTTTAATGGAATTTTGATTAATGGAATTAACAACGATAAAATTATACTTCCTAAAAGATAAAATCTATTGGCTTTGAAAAAGGTTTCTTTCTTGAATAAAAATTCAAAAATAAACAGGAATAAGAACTGTAATAGTACCGTTTGTATAACATAAATTAAAAAATCATTCATCTTCTTTGTTTTTAATTTCTTGAATCATTTGTTCTATATCTGCTAAATCAACATCGTTTTTCTTAACAAAAAAGGAAACCATATCTTTAAATGAACCTTGAAAATAGTTTTCTACTAATTTATTTAAGGAAGAATTACTATATTCTGTTTTTTTAAGAATAGGAAAATAAATATATCCTTTACCTTCTTGTTTATGATCTACAAACCCCTTGGTTTCAAGAATTCTAACAATTGTTGAAACTGTATTATAAGCAGGTTTTGGTTCTGGTAATATGTCTATTACTTCTTTTACGTTTGCTTCTTTTAAGCTCCATAAAACTTGCATTATTTCTTCTTCTGCTTTGGTAAGTTGTTTCATTTTATTAACTAAGTTTTTAGTTTGATAATTCAAATGTAAACTAAAAAATTAGTTTAAACTAATTTTTTAGTTATGAATTTTATAAAAAAAGCATTTATCAAATTCGTAAATGCTTTTATTTATATTTTTTTACTGTCTTTAGTAAAGCTTCTTACCCAAAATAGAATGATATGGAATACATTACTTTTAATCTTACTTCTAGTTCTGTTACTAGTTTATAATCTAAACAAAATAGGCTGAGCATACTCAACATTAACAGCTTTGCCTCTATACTTTCCTGGAATAAACTTGGGCAATAATTTTATAATTCTAACGGCTTCTTGTTCTAATAATTCTCCATTTTTAGGCCCTCTAACTCTTATATTTTCTATAACTCCTTCTTTATTTATAAGAAACATTACTGTAACTCTTCCTTGTATATTAGATTGTTTTGCCTCTTCTGGATATTTTAAATTTTTATTAATATGTGCACTCATCTTTTGAAAAAAACAATCTCTCCCTGATTTTTCAATAGAGTCCTTACAAGCTTCAAATTGAGGAATTTCATCTAAAACAGCAAAAGGAATAGCAATAGCACCTGAATCTTCTTCGTCATGCATAACGGGCACAACTTCTTGAGCAAATCCAAATGAAAAGGTTAATATGACTAAAACAAAAAGTAATTTTTTCATAAACTATAATTAGGTTTGTTTACAAATATATACTTTTTTTGTACTTATAATTAAAGAAAAAAATGGAGTATATTTTACTAATAGCTGGATTAATCTTAATTCTATTTGGAATTATTGGAAGTATATTACCTGCTTTACCTGGTCCAAGTGCTAGCTGGATTGGATTACTTTTAATTTATCTAATCAATGGAATCCATTTTAATTATTGGATTTTAGGAGTAACTCTTTTCTTAACTATTGTAATCACCATTTTAGATTATGTATTGCCCGCAAAAGGGACAAAAAAATTTGGAGGTACTAAATATGGAATTTGGGGAACTAATATCGGATTAATAATTGGCTTATTTTTTCCTCCTTTAGGATTTGTTATTGGTCCTTTTTTAGGTGCTTTCATTGGGGAACTCATATATAATTCAAAAGATACTAAAGGGGCATTCAAAGCTGCTGTTGGTTCGTTTCTTGGATTATTAGCTTCTACCTTCATGAAAGTTATGTTTTGTTTATTGTTGTTTGGAATTTATCTTATTGTCTTCTTTTCTAATCTTTCGGTTTGGTTTTAAACAAAAAAACCACCTAAAACTTTCATTTTAGATGGCTTTCTTAACTAATTAAAACCTAATTTTTGATAACTAATTTTTGTTTGGTTATCTTTTTATTTTGTGTTTCAATTTCCATAAAGTATACTCCATTTTTAAGGTTTGAAACATCTATGTTTTTTGAAACTTGATCTATTTTATTAATTGCAATTATTTGTTTTCCTAAAACATCTATTATTCTTATGCTAGACAAAATTTCAGCAGTATTTGAAAGTGAAATAGTTACCTGATTTGATGCTGGATTTGGATACATTTGTACATTATTTTCAGCAAAAGTCTCAACTGCTAAAGCCGCTACAAACTCTGAATTAAATGTATTTGTAACAATGGCTGGATTAAAATCAAAGTAAATATTAGCTGTATTAGGGATAATATCCCCAACTGCATAACCTGGTTTTGGTTTTATCTTGAAATAAACAAATCCCTTACTTGTTACTGCGTTGGCAGTTGTTGTAGGCAATTGAATATTATCAAAATACCAAGCCAATTGGCTATCTTCTCTTTCTAAAGTATAAGCATGACTAGCTTCTAACATTCTAATTGAACTTTCATCTAATTTTGAATCTAACACATCTTCAATTCTCACATTAACGGCACTTGCTGTTCCTGTGTTTTCAAATCGAATGGTATAATATAAATAATCTTCCGATGTAAATGAACTGTGTAAAATTTGACCTCCTCTAGACTCCATTTTATCATTTGGATCATATGAGCCTATGATTATTTGTGTACTTGTATTTGAATTGTTTAATGGGACTACATCTCCAACTGTTGGAGTAATACTAACCGTGTTGGTAAGCAATTGCCCTAACTGCACTGATGGAATTGTAGGCACTTGCATAGTTACATCCATTGTTCTAATCTCATAAGGCAATAAATTAGTATAATCATACGTAAATCCATTTGCATTTGCCACTGTTCCTGTCTGTGTATTACCCGTTATAACCACATTAGCATCTTTAGTAAAAGTAACTGTACCGCTTGCAACAGTTTGATTTCCTAAATTAGCATACACTACTTTATTTTCATAGGTAAATCCAGGTCTTGGTTGTTGTGTTGGTACAATATAGGCTGCTAAGTCTGTATAAGGTTGTGTTATTGTTACTGGGAAATTATAAACTTGTAAACCTCCCCCTACTACAACAGAAACATTAGCATAACTAGGAGTTGTAACATTGTAATATGAAGCATATTCTGGCAACACTGTATAAGACAAATCATAGCTATTAGTTGCATTGTCATCATAAATATTATATTCTCCAAAAGGTGCCGTAACATCTATATCTGTTCCATTATTATTTAGTTGATATGCAAACGTTCCTAAAGGAAAATTAACTTCCCCTATATCTTGCGTGCCGTTTGCATTAACATCTAAAAAGGCATTTAAATTTAATCCTGAACAATCTAATGCTCCCTGATTAGTTCCTGCTAGTTCGGTAATTCTAATATATCCTGCTTGATTGCTAAAATTAGTAACCATAATTAAATAATACTGTCCTGGTAATGCATTAGGAATATTTACTGTTTCTACAGATGCAGCTGAATAACTGCAATCAATAATTGAACTTAATTGTGCTCCACAACCTTCAGTTGGACTAGTAAATGGTCCATAACAAATAAAATCAACATCTAAATTAGCCGATGTAAAGTTAATATCTGAGCTTTGTTCAATAAAAAAATCTAAATTTCCAGCTGAACTAACTGGTAGATAAAACCAAGTTGGGTTAGGTTGAGAGCTTAAACAGCCATAATTATTACCAACTTCAGCATTAATTCCTTGAAAAGTATTTAAGAATGGTTGTCCTAATGAACCACAAAGGGAATTAGCTTCTGAACATACATAAGCATTATTACAAAGCGCAAATGCTTTTAAATTTATTTTATATACCGTATCACAAGTTCCCTCAGAATTTGTTGCTCTTGCATATAAAAAAGAACTTACTGGTTGCAATCCAACGGAGTATGTTGCAGGATTTGCTATTGGGTTTAATTCATTTTCAGCATCAGCTATTGTAAAATAGTAACTCACAATTGATGGAGCATTCATATTTACTTCAGCTTCTGTTAAATCAAAAATCACTTGTCCATTGTTATCATCATCACATTCATTTAAAACGGCAACATTAGTTGCTACATTTAGAATATAACTTTGTGCATTGATAACAAAATATGTTATTTCATAATTTGTTGGATTTGCTATTTCCTCAACTCTTACATATATAGTCTGGTTTGCATTAGTAATACAATAATTAGACGGATCAGAAATTAGATCTGTATTACTAGCTGCACCAGAAATAGTGCTATGATAAGAAACAGTATATTCTGATGGGTTTAAATTTGCTAATATTAAAGCATCGTTTGAAGTTAAATCAAAACAAGCTGATCCATTAACAATACAAGAAGTTAAAAAAGAAGGTTGTCCAATTTGTAAACAATCTAATGTTTGAAAAGTTATTGCGTTCCATGAACTTTGCTCAGTTGCGGAACAAACAGCTCTTACTTCAAATGTAATAGTTCCACTACATTGTAGATTAGTCAAAACAAATGGATTTACAGTAACTATTGTAGGAGGAAGAAAACTTACTCCGTTTAAACTGGCTTTAATTTCCCATTGTGTTGCTGTTCCTGAATCTACCCATCCTAAAACAGCTGAATTATTTGTAATATTTGAAACTGTTAGATCTGTTGGTGCAGGACAATTTGGATTAGTACAATCTTGAATAATTAAATATAAATTAGTTATTGTGTAACAACCTGTCAAAGTATTTTCGATTCTAACATAAAGCGTAATTGGAGAAGGACTAATATTTTGATAATTAAACCCGCTTATTGGATTTGCTCCAAGTTCTGCATCAGAAAAGGCTTCATAAACAGAAATATCTAGATTAGTTTGCCCGTTAGAATACAAATTTTGAACAACTGACAAATCAAAAGTTGTGAAACCATCGTTATTGTCATCACAAGCAGTTATGGTTTGTGGAGATGCAACAGGAGTAGGATTAACCGTCAAATTATAAATCACTACCTGATACACACTAGTTACTGTATTAAAATATCTAGCATAAATAGTTTGCGGATTTGAGATATTGGTATAATCTCCAACTATTGCATTAGTTCCATTAGCTGCATCTATTTGAGTTAAATGATGTGTAACCACTATATTGGGGGTGTTTCCCATTATTTCCGATGCAATTTCTTGCATTAAAAAGGTAGCATAACCATCATTGTCATTGTCACAAACAGTATTAAACTGTGTTGGTTGATAAGGCCCTTGTGCAAAAATACTCGAAGAGACCAGTACGATTAATAAAAGTAATTTTTTCTTCACGTTTTTATTTTTTTAAGATATAAAACTACTGTTATAATTAGTAATTATATAACATGAATTAGAATTTGCTTGTTATGATTTAGAATTTAATACAAAATCATATTCAAATCATTGCAAGATACAAAATTTTAGGATTTAAAAACGGAGAGATAATAAAACGAAGAAGAATAGTACATAAAAAACAAAAAAGCCATTCCTAATAAAAGGAAAAGCTTTTCATCGGTTTAACTACTAAACCTGCCATGCTTTACAAAGGCATGACTAAACAACACAACTAATCTTTGATACTTATTTTGGGCAAAAAAGCGATTCATTTCTGAATCGCTTCTCCCAATTTTAGCGGTCTGGACGGGACTCGAACCCGCGACCCCATGCGTGACAGGCATGTATTCTAACCAACTGAACTACCAAACCATTGCTTAATTGCGGTTGCAAATATAGGACGCTTTTTTAATTATACAAACGTTTTTGCAAAAAAAAATTATTTTTTTTTACTCTATTTATCCAAACTTTTGTTTTTCAACAAGATATGTGGTTAATATTTTTTCAAATCCTTCTTCAATTGAAACTGGAATATATTGAATTTGGTATTGCATGCAGGTATTGGCTATTCGTTTATTGTATGCAATTACCTTTTTCTCGTATTCTTCTTTGATATTTTCTGCAAAAAGATTGATCTCTTCCCCTGTTTCAACATCAATAAACTTACGTGGCTTATTATCAAACTCAAAATTCACTTCTGTTTTTTTATCATAAACATGAAATAAGACTACTTTATGCTTGTTGTGCTTTAAATGCTGTAAGGCTTTAAATATTTTTCCTTCATCTTCTCTCTGAAACATATCAGAAAATAAAATTATCATGGAACGTCGATGTATATTCTCCGCTATTTGATGCAAAAATGTAACGGTATCTGTTTGTTTTTGCTCTGGTTTATTTTGCAATACTTCTTCCAATTTATTTAAAATCATGCGATGATGACGATCACTTCCTTTTTCAGCAGCATAATATTCATAATTATCAGAATAAATGCTTATCCCTACTGCATCTCGTTGTTTTTTTAGTAAATTCATCAAAACTGCCGAAGCAAGAACTGAAAAACCTATCTTATTTTGAAAGAAAAGATCGTTTTCCGCTAGTTTTGGGTAATGCATGGAAGAAGAGTTATCTAAAATTAAATGGCAGCGTAAATTAGTCTCTTCTTCGTAGCGTTTGGTATATAATCTATCTGTTTTTGCAAATAGCTTCCAATCAATGTGTCTTGTACTTTCTCCTGGATTATAAATTTTGTGTTCAGCAAATTCAGCTGAAAATCCATGAAAGGGACTTTTATGCATTCCAGAAATAAAGCCTTCTACAATTTGATTGGCTAAAAGTTCAAGATGTTCAAAACTAGCTATTTTTTGTAATTGCGATTCTATCTTCATCTTTCAAAGATAAATTGAAAATATGAAATTGCAGAATCTTTATTCTTAAATTTTAAACACAAAAAAAGACCTATCTCGCGATAGGCCTCAATTTTCTTTTTCAAAAAATATTATAGTAACGCATCAATTGCGTCTGTATACGTTTTCTTAGGAGCAACACCAACTTGACGACCTACAACTTCTCCATTTTGGAAAATTAAGACTGTAGGAATATTACGCACTCCGTATTTTGCAGCAAATTCTTGGTTTGCATCTACATCAACTTTACCTACTAATGCTTTTCCTTCATATTCTGAAGAAACCTCATCAATAACTGGCCCAACCATTCTACATGGCCCACACCAAGCTGCCCAAAAATCTACTACTACTGGTTTATCTGATTTTAATACTACTTCATCAAAAGTAGCATCTGTTATTGCTAATGCCATTTTATTCTTTTTTAAATGATTTATTATTTTTTATTTAATAGCTGTTTAAAACTCATCCACAAAGTTAGAAATAAATATACCAAGTTTTCTAGTTTTCTATAAATTTTGTTTATAGCTTTATATTCAAATTGAATTTATAAATTTTTTAACACGGCTAATAAAAGTTCTCCTTTCAATCTGTTTTTATAATCTGGATTGATATACATAAACTCTATTTCGTTTTTACTATTCAGTACATAAACCGTTGGAACAGGTAAGAATGTAGTGTTTTTTTCTTCTGAATACTTTCCTAACATTTTTTTATATTGCTCTGGAATAACAAATGCAATACCTGCTGCTTGAGCAAATTTTCCTTCACTATCTGAATATAAAGAGTAATTTAATTTGTCTTTTGATTCTGTTTCTTTTAGAAAACTTGGAGCATCTGGACTAATAGCAACAATTTGATAACCTAGGGCTAAAACCTCTTTTTCAACATCTTGCATGTCAGACAATTGTGCATTACAATAAGGACACCAACCTCCACGATAAGCAATTAAAACGGTTTTCTTTCCCAGAATTTCATTCGTAGAAATGGACTTTCCTTCAATACTTGTTAGTTGTACATTTGGAATCTTTTCTCCAATTAAAAGTGGGCTTACATTTTCGGGTGCATCTGCAATTTGTGCTTGTGAAGCAATAGCTAAACTAAATAGTACTATTGTAAATAATTTTTTCATGATTTAAATTTTATTTTGTTTAGCAAAGGTAAAATCTTCTGCATTTAAGAGATGTTTTGTAGCTAACACTAATTCAACTTAAAGTTGATTTGCCTGTTTTCAAGTTCTTGAAGTAGTTCATTAGAAATTTGTATTTTTAGTTTTCTACTTGGCATGCTTAATTTTGTAACTACAATTATCTCTTCTTCAATTGTAGGCGTAACTATAGTTGTTTCATCTGCCATCTCTTCCATTAACAACTCTTCTCCGTTGTCTTCATTTTCTGAAGGCTCAAAGGCTGGAATTTCTGTAATGACTTCTTTTTTAATTTTTTCTAACTCTAAGACTTCAATGGTTACTTGATGATCGCCTTTTGATTTAGCAAATAATTCCGATAATGATTCAATCATTTTTTCTTGCAATTCGGTTATACTAAATTGAAGAATTAATTTTTTAGCATAAGTTGTCAATACATCTTGTAGCATTTTAACTTCTAGAAACTGTAGTCTTGGATCTCCTTTTTTCCCTTCTTGATTTGTCCAACCTTCTTTAACATTAAACTTTATAAATGTAAAATTATTCTGAATTAAGAAGTGTCGGAATTTCAAATATTCTTCTCCAAAGATTCTAAATTCATAACTTTCATCATATCCTTCTAACGAAAACATTCCCCAACCTTTCCCGTTTTTAGCTACTCGATGTTCTACTTTAGTAATAATTCCACCAATGCTAATGTTTTTTCCTACTTGACTATTTAAATCACTTAATTCCTGTAATCTGGTGTTACAGAAATACTTCATTTCGTATTTATAATCATCTAAGGGATGTCCAGAAATATAAATTCCTACCACTTCTTTCTCTTTGGCTAATTTTTCCATGGTACTCCATTCTTCACAAGGAGGAACAACGGGTTCTTCTATTTGTACTTCACTAGCATCTCCAAACAAACTTACTTGGGCTGAATTTTCATTTTCTTGAAACTTGGCTCCGTATTTTACTGCTTTTTCTAAAAAGGTTATCCCATCTCCATCATCATGAAAATATTGTGCTCTGTGTGTATCTGTAAAACAATCAAAGCCACCTGCTAAAGCTAAACTTTCAAAAGCTTTCTTGTTAGCTGCTCGCAAGTCTATTTTTTTAGCTACATCAAAAATGGATTTATAATTCGACTCTTTTCTGTTTTGTACAATAGTATCTACCGCATTAGCTCCTACTCCTTTGATGGCTCCCATTCCAAAACGAACGGCATAATTTTCATTTACTGTAAATTTATAATACGATTCATTTACATCTGGACCAAGAACATCTAATCCCATTCGTTTACATTCTTCCATAAAGAATGAAACTTGTTTAATATCATTCATATTATTAGAAAGTACAGCTGCCATATACTCTGCTGGGTAGTGTGCTTTTAAATAAGCCGTTTGATATGCAATCCACGCATAACAAGTAGAGTGCGATTTATTAAAAGCATAACTTGCAAAAGCTTCCCAGTCTTTCCATATTTTTTCTAAAACAACAGGATCATGCCCTTTTGCAGCTGCTTGTTCTACAAACTTAGGCTTCATTTTATCTAGAACATCCTTCTGTTTTTTACCCATAGCTTTACGCAAAACATCAGCTTCACCTTTTGTAAAATCGGCTAAAGACTGTGACAAAAGCATCACTTGCTCTTGATAAACCGTAATTCCATAAGTTTCTCCTAAATATTCTTCGCAAGCATCTAAGTCGTACTTAATTTCTTCTTCTCCATTTTTTCTTCTAACGAAGGAAGGAATATATTCTAATGGTCCTGGACGATATAGGGCATTCATTGCAATTAAATCACCAAAAACTGTTGGTTTTAAGTCTTTCATGTATTTTTGCATTCCAGGAGATTCGTATTGGAAAATCCCTACTGTTTCTCCTCTTTGGAACAACTCGTATGTTTTTTTATCGTCTATAGGAAATTCATCTGGATTTAATTGAACTCCTGTACGATATTTAACCAGTTTTACAGTGTCTTTAATTAAGGTTAAAGTTTTTAACCCTAAGAAGTCCATTTTTAACAATCCAGCACTTTCTGCAACTGAGTTATCAAATTGCGTTACATATAAATCTGAATCTTTTGCTGTTGTTACAGGAACGAAATTAGTAATATCTGAAGGTGTAATAATCACACCACAAGCATGAATTCCTGTATTACGCATTGATCCTTCTAATATTTTTGCTTGTTGAATGGTTTCTCCAGCTAAATCACCCTCATTTGCAATAGCAATCAATTCTTTTACCTTATCAAATTCATCTGAACGCAAGGCCTTTTTTACATCTTCTTCCTTTTCTGAAATAAATCGTGCTAAATTCCATTTTGAAGGCATCATACCTGGAATTAATTTTGCAATTCTATCAGCTTCAAACAAAGGTAAATCTAAAACACGCGCTGTATCACGAATGGCTGATTTTGTTGCCATTTTACCATAAGTAATAATTTGTGCTACTTGATTTGAACCGTATTTTTTGATTACATAATCCATAACACGTCCACGACCTTCATCATCAAAATCAATATCAATATCGGGCATTGACACACGATCAGGATTCAAGAAACGCTCAAAAAGCAAATCATATTTGATTGGATCAATATTTGTAATTCCTAAACAATAGGCAACTGCTGAACCTGCTGCCGAACCACGACCTGGTCCAACCGAAACATCCATTTTTCTAGCTTCTGCAATAAAGTCTTGTACAATTAAGAAATAACCTGGATAGCCTGAATTAGAAATAGTTAATAATTCGAAATCTAGTCGCTCTTGAATAGCTGGCGTTATTTCTCCATATCTCTTTTTTGCACCTTCCATTGTAAGATGCCTCAAATAAGCATTTTCCCCTCTAACTCCTCCATCAATGGCATCTTCTGGATTTAAAAAACTCTCTGGTATATCATATTTTGGAAGCAGTACATCTCTATAAAGAGAGTAAATTTCAACCTTATCAACAATCTCTTGAATGTTAATTATAGCTTCAGGTAAATCAGAAAAAAGTTTTTTCATTTCTTCTTCTGACTTAAAATAATACTCTTGATTAGGCAAACCGTAGCGATATCCTCGTCCTCGTCCAATTGGTGTAGCTTGTTTTTCTCCATCTTTAACACATAACAAAATATCATGTGCATTAGCATCTTCTTTATTTACATAGAAAGTATTGTTTGTTGCAATTAATTTTACTTTATGTTTTTGCGAAAATTCAATTAAGGTTTTATTGACACGATTCTCATCTTCTTGATTATGTCGCATAATCTCTAAATAGAAATCATCTTGAAATTGCTCTTTCCACCATACTAAGGCTTCTTCTGCTTGATTTTCACCAATATTTAGAATTTTACTTGGAATTTCACCGTATAAATTACCCGACAAAACCATTATATCTTCTTTGTATTTCTCTACAATATTCTTGTCGATTCGAGGTACATAATAAAATCCTTCTGTATAGGCAATGGATGACATTTTAGCTAAATTGTGGTAGCCTTTTTTATTTTTAGCTAATAAAACTACTTGGTATCCATTGTCTTTTTTAGTTTTATCTAAATGGTTTTCACAAATATTGAATTCACAACCTACTATGGGTTTTATTTGGGTTTCATGAAACTCTTCTCCATTTTCTACAGCTAATGCTTTTTTTGCATCAATACTTTTATTGTGATTCATTACAGCACTAACAAAATGAAAAGCACCCATCATGTTTCCTGTATCTGTCATTGCAACTGCTGGCATATTATTTTTTGCAGATGCAGCAACTAGGGATGGAATTCCGATAGTTGATTGTAAAACTGAGAATTGAGTATGGTTATGCAAATGAGCAAATTTTGCTTCTTTTAAATCACTTTTATCAACATCAGAAATGGTGCTTTGCGTATTCTCTTGTTCAATTTTTTGAAGCCTTTTTCTAATTTCTTCGGAAGCAGCTTTTAAATTGATATGCTTTAAACCTATGAGTTGAATTTCACCTAGATTGTGTTCTTTGAATTTATGAAAATATTCTGGCGCAACATCTAACTCTTCTTTAGTAAAAACTTGCCTTTTAATTAATTCTAAGAAACAGCGTGTTGTTGCTTCGACATCGGCAGTTGCATTATGTGCTTCTGCAAAAGGTTGATTAAATAAATATTGGTGTAATTCGGTTAGTGTTGGTAATTTAAATTTTCCTCCTCTACCACCTGGTAATTTTAATAATTCCGCTGTAACTTCTGTACATGTATCTAAAACAGGCATTTTCACCATGTCTGATCCAACATTCATACGATGAAATTCACATCCCATAATATTAACATCAAAACCTACATTTTGACCAACAATATATTTTGTTTTTGAAAGGGCAATATTAAATTTTTCTAGTACTTCAATTAATGAAACTCCTTGTTCTAAAGCTAATTCTGTAGATATACCATGAATTCTTTCTGCGTCATAAGGAATATTAAAACCTTCAGGCTTGACCAAGTAATCTTGATGTTCAATTAAATTCCCCATTTCATCATGCAACTGCCATGCAATTTGAATACATCTTGGCCAGTTATCTGTATCTGTTATGGGTGCTGACCAACTTCGTGGTAATCCAGTAGTCTCAGTATCGAAAATTAAATACATTTAATTGAAATTTGAAAGTTTTTGAATGCTGATTCAAGAATTTGAATCTTTACTTCAAAAATACAATTTCGATAAGTAGAAAAAAATTTTAGTTATTAACAATAACAAAAAAACCACGCAAATTGCGTGGTTTTTATATCTGCATATATTTTATTACTTTACTGGAATGCTATAAATTACTCCATCTGTATATCCTACTTCATCACCATTTTCATTAACAGCTCTAAATTTAAATGTCCCTGATAATTTTCCTGAAACAGAAGGACTTTCAGTTATTTTTAATTCTCCGTTTCCAATATTTACTCCTGTTTCATAAGTATCTGTTACACCATCAATGGTTGACTCATATGAAGCAACATTAGATGCGTTTAAACCAAATGTACGTGTCCCAACAGCTGCAGATGAAACCTCAAAAGTTACAATTTCAAATTGTGAATACGCCTCTACCGTCATAGTTCCATTAGAATTTAGGATAACTCTTGCATCATTGGCTCTCCAATTTTCTCCATTTCTAATTCCTTGAAAAGAAGGATCATTAAAAGTAACATCATCTGTACATGAAACAAATGAAAATATTATCAATAAAACTAAGATTACTTTTCTCATTTTGATATTTTTGTTAGGGGTTTGGATTATATAAACGCACAAATGTAAAATTTTGTGTGAAAAAAACGAACAAAAAGTAATAATATTTGAAATATAAATTTTAATACGCAAAAGTTTTATATATTTGCACCCTTAATTAACAGAGGTCGTGTACCTCACAATTTAATCATAAGATTATGTCTGTAAAAATTAGATTACAAAGACACGGTAAAAAAGGAAAACCTTTTTACTGGATCGTAGCGGCTGATGCTCGCTCAAAAAGAGATGGTAAATTCTTAGAAAAAATCGGAACTTACAATCCAACTGCAAATCCTGCAATCATTGATTTAAATCTTGATGCAGCTGTTCAATGGTTACACAATGGTGCTCAACCGACTGATACAGCTAGAGCAATTTTATCTTACAAAGGTGCTTTATTAAAACACCATTTAGATGGAGGAGTTCGTAAAGGTGCTTTAACTCAAGAACAAGCTGATGCTAAATTAGCTACTTGGTTAGATGAGAAATCAGGAAAAGTTGATGCTAAGAAAGATGGTTTATCAAAAGCTAAAGATGAGGCTAAAGCGAAAGCTTTAAAATTAGAAAAAGAGGCTAATGAAAAACGTGCTAAATTAGCTGAAGAAGCTGCAAAACCAGCTGAAGAGGAAGTAGCTGAAGAAGTTGAAGTTGCGGCTGAGGAAACTCCTGCTGTAGAAGAAGCTCCTGCTGCTGAAGAAAACAACGAAGAAACAGAAGCTTAATTTAGTGCGATAATGCGAAAAGAACAATGTTTCTACCTTGGCAAAATCGCTAAAAAATTTAGTTTTAAAGGGGAAGTCTTAATCTATTTAGATACAGATGAGCCTTATTTGTATGAAAATTTGGAATCAGTTTTTGTGGAATTACACAAAAACTTGGTTCCATTTTTTATTTTAAAATCGGGTATTCATAAAAATAATTTCTTACGTGTTCGTTTTGAAGATGTAAATTCTGAAGAAGATGCCGATGAAATTCTAAATTGTGAAGTTTATCTCCCTTTGTCTTTTTTGCCAAAACTAGAAGGTAATAAGTTTTATTATCATGAAATTATAGGTTTTGACGTACTTGATAAAAGACTTGGAAATATTGGAAAAGTAAAAGTGGTTAATGATTCTAATCTTCAACCTTTACTTGAAATCACTAATGGTGATAAAGAAATTTTAGTTCCTCTAATAGATGCTTTTATTTTAGAAGTTGACAGAAAAAATAAAATTTTTAAAATGGATATTCCTGAAGGATTGGTAGAAATCTATCTTTAATTAGTCTTCAGTAATCAAAAATAGTTAATCTTCAATCAAAAATTTTGTTTCAATTTAAACAGTTTACTATAGAACAAGACAAATGCGCTATGAAAGTGGGTACTGATGGTGTTTTGCTTGGTGCTTGGGCGCCAATAGTAGATGCAACTTATAATATTTTAGATATTGGTTCAGGGACTGGATTAATTGCTTTGATGTTAGCTCAAAGAAGTAATGCACAACAAATTGAAGCTATTGAGATTGATGAAAATGCCTACGAACAATGTGTTGATAATTTTGAGAACTCTCCTTGGAATGATCGTTTGTTTTGCTTTCATGCTGGATTGGATGAGTTTTTAGAAGAAATGGAAGACGAGGCTTATGATTTAATCGTTTCAAATCCTCCTTTTTATACTGAAGATTATCAATCAAATGATGAAAAACGCGATTTAGCTCGATTTGAAAATGCCTTACCTTTTGATGAATTAATAGAAAGTGCCGCAAATTTATTATCTGAATTTGGTGTTTTTGCTTTAATTGTTCCCTATAAGGAAGAAGAAAAAATCATTACTTTAGCTAAAGAATTTCAATTATATCCTTTTAAAATTACTCGTGTAAAAGGTACTCCAACATCTGAAATTAAACGTAGTTTGTTAGCCTTCTCTTGGGATGAACAGGTTTTAGAAACGAATGAATTAATTATTGAAACAGCTAGACATCAATATACTAATGAATATATTGAATTGACTAAAGATTTTTATTTGAAGATGTAAATAAATTTATTGCTCTCTTTTAATTAGTTCTTGCATGCCATAATATTCGATAGCTTTTTGTTTTAGTGGATTAGTACTCCATTCTGACCATTCGTTCGTATAAGGATTATAACCGCATTTTAAGGGTTTAGACAAATCAATTTCTCCATCAAAATGAGAGCGTTCTGTATAGGTTCTACAATCGGTACAAATATGCCGGAATTCACAATCTTTGCAGACTTCTATTTGATCTTTATTAATATTCCAATATTTTTTAAAATCTGGGTGATTGAGTGCATCTTCTAAGGAGGTGTCTTTTATATTTCCAAAGCTTTGTGACATGGATGGGCAGTTTTTAATGTTGCCGTCTTTGTCTATGGAGATTTTGCGGTTAAGGCAGGTGTTGTGGTTGAGGGATTCGGTAAATAGATTAATATTTGAATAAAAATATTCTGAATTAATTATACCGCAATGTTTTTCATTAAATATATTTCTTTTTAATAGTAATAAATAGCCCATTTCTTTATTTACAGATTCATAACTTTTATTATAAGGCGAGTTATAAACAATTATAGAATGTATCCTGCTGTTTTGTTTTAACAACAAATTCAAATCTTCTAACATAAAACTTTCATAATAAGGTATTATAAAATCAATTGAAACAATTCTAGATTTAACATTATTAAGATATTGGATAATTTCTTTTACAATACTTAAATTTATTGTTTTAAAAAAACGTAATTGAATATATGAACATTTTAAGACTTCAAATTGGGTTGCTAAATCAATATAATCATGAATAATTTCATCAAAATCTTTTGATTTCATCTATTTTTTTCATGATGTATTTAATTAAATGTTAATTATTAGTTTGAGATATTGTACCGTCTTCCTCATTTTTTTGCTTAATTTTTTGTTTCGCTTCTGCAACTCCACCTTGAATTGCACCTTGTTCAAGTTTAGATAATTCTTCTACTTCTAAAAATCTTTTGATTTCATCTATTTTTTTCATACTAATTTGGTATTATGCTTAAATCTTTGCAAGAGCTTCTGGCTCATTAAGGCAGTCAAAGATTTTCTGCTATTGTTTTCCAATATGGAGTTCTGCCTTGTTACAAAAACAATATTTCTTCTCGTTAGGTGTTTTTTCACTTATATAATAAGCCTTTACGTAGGCTGAACGTTGAAATTTTACACGAACGTTGGTCATAAAGTTTCTTGCAACTTTTTATTTAATAGCTTTATTTCATGCTTACTCAAATGATATTTATTTGAACAAGAAGTTAGAATCAAAATAATAGTTAAAATATGTAGTGCTTTTTTTTTATACTAAATTAGTAGTTGATAATTACTTGTAATCAAAGGCTATCCGCTTCATATACCTTTAAATAATAAGGCATATAATTAGCATTCTTATCTCCTATTCTTGTATAAGAACTTTTGCATGAAATAAAAAACAAGGCAATAGAGCAACAATTGCACTCTTCATAGATATAATATTTTCTATTCTGCGATTTAAAAGTAAAAAAGTCTTGTGTGATTGAATAATTAGATTTTTATTTTTTAGATAAAAATCGATTAGAAACAATAAACAGTAGTTAAAGATGTTAATTTATGCCAAAACTTATAAAATTTAACATATTGACTGTCAGTATTTTTAAAAAGAAAGAAAAAATACTTTGTTGAATAATATTCTAAAAAAATGCTAATAATTTTTTAGGTATAGAAAACGATAATTTGGTAAATAAAATTTACTCCGCCTTTTGATGAGAAACTAATCCTTTTTTGAGTACAATCTATCTCTTAAAAACATCTCTAAACTGATATAATAATCGCTCAATTAGTCTCAAATCTTCTGTAATGATATCTGCTGTTCCTGACATTTCTTGTTGAAAAATTATTTTTTTGTCGTAAGACGTTTCAATTCCTTTTGGCAATGAAATATCTATTAACAAGTTTCCTTCTTTATCTGGTGTTAATGAAATTGATTTTACTTTTCCTTTTATGATGCCAAATTCTCTATCTGGAAAATTTGCCAATCTTATATTTACCTCTTGATCTACTTTAATTTTTCCCGAATTTTGAGCAGGTGCTTTTACTTTTCCTATATAATTTTTACTATCTGTTGGTACTATTGTAAAAACTTGCTCTCCAGCATTAATAGTTTGATTTTCTACCCAAATTTGCATAAATGAAACTTCTCCTTTAATTGAGGAACGTAATACATAATTTAATTCCCAATCATTTATAACTTTCTTTAACTGATTAAATGATTGTAACACATTACGAAGCAAGTTTATATTATCTTTTGCTTCATTAATTCTTGTATTACCTGAATTTCTATTTAAATCATTAATTGAGGAACGCATTTGAGATAATTGCGAACTTATATTTTTTACATTTTTTTCAGTTTGAAGGTAATCTAATTTTTTACTTTCCCATTCTTGTGATGCTATTACTCCTTTTTCATGTAATTCTCTATAACGTTCTAATTCCTGTTTTTTTAATTGCAGTTCGTTTTGACTTATTTGATATTGCTGTTGCAATAACAATAAACGTTCTTTTAATTGATTGGTTTCTAAATTTTGTGCTGTTTTTTCAACTGCATAGGGTTTTAAATCTCTATTTAAATCGTATGCTATGTAGTCTTTTTCAAAAACAGTAAATGCATTTTGAATTTCTCCTAATTGTAAAATTGAAAATCTTTCAAATGGAAACACAAATTGTTCTTTGTCAATTGAAATACTATCTACACAACTTATCAGCTGAAAAACATCTTTATAATTCGCAGTATTCTCTATTATTGCTAAAGGCATTTTAGAATCCACATTAGCTCTGTCTTCTACTAAAATTTTTTCTATTTTTCCAGTTGTTCTTGCTACTAATTTTTCTGGAGGATTTTGTGTGGTTATAACAACTTGTGTAGTTAAAATATCCGGATATCTTATAACGTAAGAAAACACCATTAGAGCTAAAAGAATTATAAGTATTATTATGTTTCCCCATCGAATCATCCAATGTGGTACACGGGTTAAAATTGCTTGTACTTCTTCGCTTCTTAATTCAATATCAGAAGTTGGGAGGTGAGTGTTGGGAGTCGGAAGTTTATTTGGCATTTTCTTTTTTAATCTAAAGGTTAAACAAAGTAGTAGTAATTAAATTAATTCTAAAATAATTGTTCTTCAATTTTTGGCTTTATGTGCCTAATTGTAATTGATTCTTAACTAATTTAAAATAGCTTCCTCTTAAGGCTACTAATTCATCATGTGTTCCTATTTCAATAATTTTTCCTTTTTCTAATACTACAATTTGGTCTGCATTCATAACGGTGCTTAATCTATGGGCAATCACCACTACTGTTTTATTTTTGAAAAAGACATCTAGCTTTTCCATAATTTCTTTTTCATTATTAGCATCTAATGCACTTGTAGCTTCATCAAAAAATAGCATCTCTGGGTTTTTATAAACCGCTCTTGCTATCAATAAACGCTGTTTTTGTCCTGTGCTCATTCCTACTCCTTCTGAACCAATTTTTGTATTATATCTTAAAGGATAATCTTCTATAAATTCTTTAATATTAGCTACATCAGCTGCATATTGTAGTCGCTCTTTGTCAATTATGTCTTCCCCAATAGCAATATTATTTGCAATGGTATCATTAAAGATAAAGCCTTCTTGCATAACAGAGCCTATATGATTTCTCCATGCTTTTTGGGTGATATTTGTTAAAGATGTTTTATTTACATTGACTTCTCCTTTGATTGGTTCATAAAACTTTAATAATAGTTTCATTAAAGTTGTTTTTCCACTTCCACTAGTCCCCACAATGGCTGTAATTTTATTTGCTGGAATGACTAAATTTAAATCTTCTAATACATGAATATCTGAACCAATATACCTAAATGACAAGTCTTTAATGGTTATATCTGCGTCTTTTGGAATTTCTTTTGTTTTTTCAGCATCATTTTGAGTTTCATCTTCTTTTTCATGAATTTCAGATAAACGTGCTAAGGAAATTTTAGCATCTTGTAATTCGCGAATAAAACCAATTAATTGAACAATTGGCCCATTAAGATTCCCAACAATACTCGTAATTGCCATCATCATTCCTAAGGTGATTTGTCCGTCTATTACTAATTTAGCTGACAAAAATATAATGATGATATTCTTTAATTCATTAATAAAATTACTTCCTATACTTTGTGTTTGTTCTAAAACCAAACTCTTCATTGAAACTTTAAATAACCTAGCTTGAATATATTCCCAACCCCAACGTTTTTGTTTTTCTGCATTGTGAAGTTTTATTTCTTGCATTCCGTTTATCAGTTCAATTACTTTACTTTGTTCTTGACTGACTTCTGAAAAACGCTTGTAATCTAATTTCTCTCTTCTTTTTAGGAATAAGGTTACCCATAAAAAGTATAAAAAACTCCCAATAAAGAATACAACAAATATGGATAAATTATAATAAGCCAAAACGGCTCCCATAATTATCATATTGATAAAAGAGAATAAAACACTTAATGATGAAGTTGTTAAAATTCGCTCAATTCGGTGATGGTCATTGATACGTTGCATTATATCTCCTGTCATTCGAACATCAAAATAGGAGATTGGTAAGTTCATTAATTTGATAAAAAAATCGGAAATTAAGGATATGTTTATTCGGGTTGAAAGGTGTAAAATTATCCAACTCCGTATTAACTCCAAAGCTGTTTTTCCAAAGAATAAAAATAATTGGGCTATTAAAACAAGATATACAAAGTGAATATTTTGGTTTTGAATCCCTACATCAACCACACTTTGTGTTAAAAAGGGAAAAATTAATTGTAACAAACTTCCTGCAAAAAGTCCGATGATTAATTGAATAATAAATGATTTATATCTTAATACATATTTAGATAACATTCCAAAACCAAAGACTTTTTTATTCTCTTTATCTTCATCTTCCTTTTCGTAGAAATTAGGTGTTGGTTCTAATAAAAGTACAATTCCTTCTTTTGTAGTTTCATCTGCATTATTTCCAATCCAAAATTTAATAAATTCTTTTTGTGTATATTCTATCAATCCATGTGCTGGATCAGAAATATAATAGGTGGATGGGTGATTGGTAATAGGTGATTGGTTACTTTTTTTACCTATAACCCTTCTCTTTTTACCCTTTACCTTATAAAGAACTACATAATGATTTTTATTCCAATGTAATATACAAGGTAGTGGTGTTTCCTGTAAATCGTTAGCACATAATTTAACCCCTAATGTTCTAAAACCTATTTGTTCGGCAGCATCACTTAATGTCAACAAGTTACTTCCTTCACGGGTAGTTTCTGACAACTCTCGTAAAGTTTGAATATTTAGAACTCTACCATAATGCTTTGCAATGATTTTTAAACAGGTTGGTCCGCAGTCTTTACTTTCTGTTTGGGTATAATGTGGAAAATGCTTTAGCATTCAATAATTTGTATTAGAATTTGTATTTTTTGATAAATAATATTTTAATCAAAGTTATACTTTTTATAGGTTAATAAAAAACTGCCTAGATTAATAGGCAGTTTAGTTATCTATAAAAAATTAACGTTTTTAATAACAATATCCATAATAATATGGAGGATTCGCTTGGTCATTATAACCCGTTATTTTACATTTCATCCCATCAGGACAATCATTACCATTATTATCTTTTCTACAAAGATATAGAGGATCATCTCCTCCATTGATCCTTTTTTGCTCATTTTTAGTTAACTCTTGAGCTCCTTTTAAACTTAAAATTGATTTTTTCATAATAAAAATTTGTTTTTTGGTTAATTCTCTCAAACGTTTTAAGTCAATTGAAAGATTTTATTATTCTCAACTACCTAAATTAATAGATAGTTTGATTTTCTTAAAATAATTATTAAATAGCTTGGCACTGTGACAACCATTTAGAACCAGCCGGATAACAGATAGATTGACAACAAACATATCCTGCTTGACAAACCGAATTAACACATTGATTAAATCCTCCACTAACAGCTTTTTGCTCATTTTTAGTTAACTCTTGAGCACCTTTTAAATTCAAAATTGATTTTTTCATAATACTATAATTTTTAAAATGGTTATCTCTTAAACATTTTAAGTCAATTAAGAGTTTTGACTATCGTTGCAACAATATTTTTAAACCATTACTAATGGTTTTGTCTCTTCTTCTATTTCAGATATAAAATATTTTAATTCTTCTAAATCGTATTCTCTTGGATATTCATTTTCATTTATCATTTTTACAGGTGTATAATTAAAATTATTTTGAATACACCATTCGTATGCTGATTGTAAATCTTCTAAAATTTCATCATCAATCTCTTTTTGTTCCCACTTAAACAACCAATCCGACAAGCTCATTCTATTTATGTGCCAATCTGTTAATGCCTCAATTATATTTTCAGGATTATTCTTATTGATTTGCATAACACTCTTTGCAATATCCAAATAAGGATTTTCTTTGTTTTCAGGATTGAGATTAAAGAAGATGGATAATCTTATTTTCTCTGGATTTGAATTGTATAATTTTATTGTTTGTTCAAATGCTGTATGACAATGCCCACAACTTGGGCTTAATGCTAATGAAACTTTTACTGAATTTATTTTTTTACCTATTTCAATTGTTGAAAATATAGCTCCTCTTGTTGGCATTTCTAAAGGCTTTAACAACAAATCAAATATTTTATAATTGCGTTTGAATCTCTTCAATTCTTTATTATTTTTTTCCAAGCTTGTATAATTTTCTATGTAATTTTTGATAAAAAACCATAATGGGATAATTATGGCCGTTGCAATTACCATTGTAGCTATGCTATTTTGAAATTCAAATTCATCTCTAAAAAGCATTGTTGCTTGAAGTATTAATAAAGTTGAAATAGCTAAACACAAAGTGCACCATTTTTCCAACTTTACTTTTTGTAACCAAACAGAGTATAATACTATTGGTATAGACAAAAAACTTAGGAAGTTTATAATTGAATAAGATGTTATATCTATTAACATAGCAAAAATTGCAATACTGAAAAACAAAACGGGTAAATCTGAAAAATCTAACCATTTATTAATCTTTGCTCCAGTAGATTTTATTACAGAATCACAGGAAGTGTTTTCATTAAACGTACACAGTTTTGAAATACTTTCTTGTCCTCTATCTAATTTTTCTTGAATTATAAAAATGCTTAAAAGAAATCCAATACTATATAATAAAAAACTAATTGTCGCTTCTAATGAAAAGTGAAATCCTTGTTTAAAAAAGAATAATCCCAAAAGTCCTAGACCAACAAGTACTGTTTTTTGTAAAGTAGAATTTGTTTTATCCTGGTTATTGACATTTTGTTCAATAACAACAATAACTCCATTCCATAATTCTTTAAAAGCATCAATACTAAGGATTTGCTCCTTTTTATCTTCAAATGTTATTGCAACTTTATTGCCTTTTTGCTGAACCAATACTAAATCTGGCTTTTTATTCTCTTCTTCTACATACCCTAAAAAATAATTAGGCAATTCTTCTAATTGGTCTTTTGGGACATTTGCTGCTACATTATCAATTCCTAATAATGAATAGGTATCTGTAATAGCAAATAAACTAGGGTAATTAGGATGAGATTCTAATAAATCTTCAAACTCATCTATATGAGAATGATTTTTAGTGATACTTAAATATTTTTTTAAAAGTTTACTCATAGTTTATAATTGTATAATTACAAATATGACGATTAAAAAAAATTTAGCATTACGGTTTTGTACCTAAAGTGTTACGGTTTTTTTTATCTAAGAAAACTTTAACATTTTGCTTATTTTAAGCATTTCATCATTGCTAACTTTATCTCCTGTTAAATAAAATTTTATTTTTGCCTTTCTTTTTTCAATGGCACTCAATGATAAATTAATATGATTGGGTAGTTCTTTTGTTTTAATTCCTTTTTCTAATAATGATAAAATTTTAAAATCAATTTCATCTAATTTAATTTTGCTATCATTAAAATCTATTATAGCTTTATTAATTGTTTCACTTAAATATCTTTCTCCTTTTAAAATATCCATAAAAGCTTTTGGAAAATTATGAGCATCAATATCTGCTTTATTAATAAACCCTTCTGGTCTTAACTCTTTAAACGTTTTATTAAGAAGATACCCGTCGCTATTTTGAGTTATTATCATTATTTTACAACTGGGAAATTTTATTTTAATATATTCCCCTAAGTCTTTTCCAGATTCCAACTTTCCTTTTTTATAAACTGGTAAACTTAAGTCTAAAATGGCAATATCTATTTTTCTATTATTTTTAAAAATGTAATTAACTATATTAAGTGCCTCTTCACAGTTAGTTGATTTATCAAAAATAAAATCATAATTTACAAAAGCATTTGAAAGTATAGCCACATAAGCATCCATTATCATAGAATGATCATCAACAATTAAAACATTAACGATATTATTCATTTACACTTTAGTTTTTATTAAAAAAATTCCTCTTATAAAAACCTAATTCTTACTATTTAAAAACAACGTAAAGTTAGGGGCTTTTATTTTTACTAATGTAAAAAAAATCTTATAATAATTTATTTGCTTTACTAATTAAATTTATAAAAAGTATTTTAAGTCCGATGAACCGTAAAGTAATATTTGACATCTCTGTTTAAAATTATAACATTTGTTCTTTATTTTGTTAAATATCTTTACGTAAATTTGCAAACGTTTTCGTGACTTAGTTTTTTACTAATCACTAACGACTAATTACTAATGACTAAAAAGATATGAAACCCGATTTATTTCAAGCACCCGATTATTATAACTTAGACGACTTATTAACTGAAGAACACAAACTGGTTCGCGATTCTGCTCGTGCATGGGTTAAGAAAGAAGTTTCTCCCATCATTGAAGAGTATGCACAACGTGCCGAATTTCCTAAACAAATTATTAAAGGATTAGGCGAAATTGGCGGTTTTGGTCCTTATATTCCTGAAGAATATGGTGGAGCTGGTTTAGACCAAATTTCTTATGGTTTAATCATGCAAGAAATAGAAAGAGGTGATTCTGGTGTTCGTTCTACTTCATCTGTTCAATCTTCTTTAGTAATGTATCCTATTTGGAAATATGGTAACGAAGAACAAAGACAAAAATATTTACCAAAATTAGCCACTGGTGAGTTTATAGGTTGTTTCGGATTGACTGAACCTGATCATGGTTCAAATCCAGGAGGAATGACAACAAATTTTAAAGATATGGGCGATCATTATCTTTTAAATGGTGCTAAAATGTGGATTTCAAATGCTCCTTTTGCTGACATAGCAGTGGTTTGGGCAAAAAATGAAGAAGGAAGAATTCATGGTTTAATTGTGGAACGTGAAATGGAAGGTTTTTCAACTCCTGAAACCCACAACAAATGGTCACTACGTGCTTCAGCTACTGGTGAATTAATTTTTGACAATGTAAAAGTACCTAAAGAAAATTTATTACCAAACAAATCTGGTTTAGGTGCTCCACTAGGTTGTTTAGATTCTGCTCGTTATGGAATTGCTTGGGGCGCTATTGGTGCTGCTATGGATTGCTATGACACTGCTTTGCGTTATGCTAAAGAAAGAATTCAATTTGACAAACCTATTGCTGGAACCCAATTGCAACAAAAAAAATTAGCTGAAATGATTACTGAAATCACAAAAGCACAATTATTAACATGGAGACTTGGTGTTTTAAGAAATGAAGGAAGAGCTACAACAGCTCAAATTTCTATGGCGAAAAGAAATAATGTAGATATGGCTATCCATATTGCTCGTGAAGCTAGACAAATTCTAGGTGGAATGGGAATTACTGGTGAATATTCTATCATGCGTCACAGTATGAATTTAGAATCTGTAATTACATACGAAGGAACTCACGATATTCATTTATTAATAACTGGTGCTGATATTACAGGGATTCCTGCATTCAAGTAAAATTATAAAGTTATTCTGCCATTCTGAACTTATTTTAGAATCTAAAAAGGAGAAGCTGAATCAAGTTCAGCTTGACAAGACTACTTTAATTAAATTTAACAATAAATAAATTTTATACAAAATGCTTCTCATTCTCGGGAAGCATTTTTACTTTTGCATAGCAATTAAAACCATTTGGTTTAGTTTTTGCGTATATCTTATTAGAAAACAAAACATCATGAATACAACTACTATAAATAAAATCATCTCAACTTATAAAGAACAATTATTAAATCACTCTTTATATACGAATGTAAAAACCATTGAAGATTTACATCATTTTTTAGAAAATCATGTGTTTGCAGTATGGGATTTTATGTCTTTGTTAAAGGCATTGCAAAACAAATTGACTTGTACAACAACTCCTTGGATGCCTATTGGAAATCCAGAAATTCGTTACCTTATAAACGAAATTGTTGTGGCAGAAGAGACTGATTTGACTTTAGAAGGAACACGCCAAAGTCATTATGAAATGTATATTGACGCCATGAAACAGTGTGGTGCTAATACAACTGCAATTAACGTTTTTTTACAAGATGTTGTAAGTACTAAAAATATATTTGTTTCTATTAAGCAAAGTAATTTACATCCTAATGTAAAAGCTTTTTTAGATTTCACTTTTAGAGTTATTGAACAAGGTAAACCTCATGAAATTGCTGCTGCTTTTACTTTTGGTAGAGAAGATTTAATTCCAAATATGTTTACCGAAATTCTTAAAAATTTTCAAAACAATTTTCCTGAAACTAATTTATCAAAACTAATCTATTATTTTGAAAGACATATTGAATTAGATGCTGACGAGCATGGACCAATGGCAATGCAAATGATTGAAGAGCTTTGCTCAACTGATGATAAAAAATGGAAAGAAGTTGAAACCGTTTCTTTAGATGCTTTAGAAAAAAGAATTGGTCTTTGGAATGCCATTGAAGAAATGATTCTACAACCTGAGCTTACTTGTTAATAATAAATACTAGTGACATAGCGCATTTGTGATTGTAAGCACAGTTTACGTCTTTCTTAAATTACATGATTAATTTATATAATTGCTTTGAAAGAAATAAAGTAATTCATTTAATCCCATTTTTTGTACATTTGAAATACAGTTTTTCTTAAACCAAAACAAAACCCATAATGTCTTCACAAGAGCGATTAACGAAAGCTTACAAAGAAGCCAAACGAATTGGTTTTAACGACACATCTAAATTTATATTATTTAGTGATTGTCATCGTGGTGATAGCAGTTTTGCCGATGATTTTGCAAACAACCGCAATATTTATTTTCATGCTTTACAACATTACTACAAGGAAGACTACTCTTATATTGAAATAGGTGATGGTGATGAATTGTGGGAAAACATGTTTTTCAAAGATATTTTTGAAGCTAATAAAAATATTTATTTGTTAATGCAAAAATTCTTTAATGAAAATAGATTACACATGATTTACGGAAATCATGATATGGTTTATAGAAATGAAAGTGTAGTCAAAAAACTTTTAGCCGAATATTTTGATGCTAAAATAGGAAAGAAAGTCCCTTTATTTCCTGATATTAAATATTATGAAGCATTCATCTTAGAACATAATGAAACACAACAAGAGTTATTTTTAACGCATGGTCATCAAGCCGATTTTATGAACTATGTAGGTTGGAAATTTAATCGTTTTTTAGTTCGCGTTCTATGGAAACCTCTTCAAGTATGGGGAATTAAAGATCCAACAAGTCCAGCTAAAAATTATGTAGAATTAATTAAAGTGGAAAGAAGAATTAAAAAATGGATTGCTGATAATAACAACATAATAACTATTACTGGTCACACTCACAGACCTCGATTCCCAAGTCCAACTGAAAATGCTTTGCTTTATTTTAATGATGGAAGTTGTGTTCATCCAAGAAGTATTACAGGCATTGAAATAGTCAACGGAACAATAGCACTTATCAAATGGTTTATTGATACTAGAGAAGATGGAACGCTTCAAATTGTAAAAGAGGTTTTAGAAGGGCCTGCTAAATTGGAAGATTATAAAAATTAAAAACTGTATAAATAACTAAATCTATACAGTTTTTCTACTAACTAACTTCAATAATTAAAAACTTGTTTCACTATCTGATTGATATACAAATTTGAAAGTATAATATCTTGATGGTGATGTTAAATCAGGATTAACTGGAGCATCTTGGTAATAGCTCAATATCTCAAATTTAGCATATTTTCCATTATATGTTTTTACTACAAATACTTTTCCTGCAATTGGTGAAATAATATGTGTTGTTGGATTATAATCATACCATGGCTCAGATATGGCATAAACAGCATTAGCATCTTGAGTAAAAGTCGAAGCCGCAGGAATTGTAATCACACTATCAAAAGTGCCTGAAACAGTACTAATTGCTGCAATTCCTGTTCTTGTTGGTTCATCTGCAATTCCTATTTCTTCTCCACCATTTACAATAATTGTTGTACCGCGAAAAGCAACATCCCAATTTTCATTCGTAACAATGGCATTTTCTGAAAAACTAAATTTTGTAAATTCTCCACCTGTTGGCTGTCCTTGCCCACCCGTTTGTGGCGCATACAAGTTTGAAAATGTTTTTGTCTCTAAAACTACTGTCTCACTTGGAGTTGTATTATTGTCATCATCATTACTACATGATGCTAAAGAAATAAAAAGGGCTACAATAGAAAGTTTGATAAATTTTGTGTTCATAATGATATATATATTAAATTAATTTGTTAAAAATTGAATTGCAACCTAGCAAAAATTTGTCTTCCTGATAAATTGCTTATTTCGTTTGGGTTTGTAAAATCAAATAAGTTGTTTGCTCCTATTTGAAATGAAAAATTTTCTTTTATTTGTTTAGTTAATGATAAGTTGGTTAAAAAATAACCCGCTACAAAAGCATCATAATCATCTAAAATTTGGTTATTATTGGAATCAATTATTCCATATTTACTTCTATAAAATATCCTAAGATTTATATCCGTTTTTAGGTTTGGAATTGCATATAAAACTTTGAAATTTGCCGTGTGTTTTGAACGATTAAACAACCCAAAATAATCTTCCTTTTTTATTTGAAAAGAAGCTAATGTATTTGAATCTCTAGCATACACTTGACCTTTATCAATGGCTTTAATTACCGATTTATCCTTCGCAATTAAATATTGATATCCCAGTGAAATCTTTATATTTTTACTAACATTATAATGGAAGTTATTTTCAATTCCATAAGTGAAAATCTTATCAATATTAAAATAACTAAATACATTTTGTCCATTGGTTCTTTGTGCAATTACTTTAGTATCAATTAAATTTGTAATGGAATTATAAAAGGCATTTGTTTCTATTTTCAACTTCCCTTTTTCAAAATAGGTTCCAAAATTTACATTTATTGAACTTTCTGGTTTTAAGGCACTATCAAAATTAATTCCTGCTGTTCTAAACAATATTTGTCCTTGATTATCTAATGCATCTAAACGCTCTTCTGCCACATTATATCCAAATACCGAATATCCAATGGCTGAATTTGTAAAATCAAAATAAAGTTGTCTAAAATCTGGTGCTTTAAAACCATAACCTACTGACGATTTTAAAGAAAAATTAGATGTGACTTTATAATTTAAGGCTAACTTTGGACTAAACTGTGATTGGTATTGGTTGTGATTATCGTATCTAAAACCTGTTAAAATATTCCATCTTTTGCTTGGATTGTAATCATATTGTAAAAAAGCATACTGCGAATTGAAAGTCACTTTTGAACTAAAATAAGACCTATCTAAGGTTTCATTATTTAAGCCTATTCCTCCTGTTAATTTATTTTCATTAAACGAAATTGTCGTTCTGACTTCTGGTCTAAAAAGCCATTGGTTATAAAAACTTTCTTCAAAAAGTTGATTACTTGAATCATTTAAAAACTCATCTGTTTTATAATTCGTGGCATATATTTCATACTCTGAATTAATTTTGGCATCCCATTTTTGCGTTACTTTTATTTGTGAATTCCATTCCTTTATAGTCGATTTTCCTTCATATTTTTCATCTGAAATTACCGATTTATAATCTTGTTTTTGATTGTAAAATCTAGTTCCTATTACCAATTTTAGTTTTTCTGAAAAATCATAATACAACTTAGGTTGAATAGTCGTATTGTGAAACGGTTCGACTGTTTTTTCTTGTGTTTCTTTATTCAAATCATACCCTTCTGTGGCAAAAAAATTGGTAAAAATGCTTCCTGAAAATTTATTTTTTTTCCAAACTAAATTCACGTTTGCATCGTGGGTTTCAAATGTGGCATAACGATATGAAGCACTTCCAGATACTATATCTTTCTTAGGCTTCTTTGTAATAATATTTATAACTCCTGCTAAAGCTTCTGACCCATATAATGATGACGAAGCTCCTTTTACAATTTCAATTCTGTCAATGTTTCCAACACTAATTCTTGACAAATCTAAAGTTCCTGCACTTCTTCCAACCAAAGGAACGCCATCAATTAGAATTAAAGTATATGCTGCATCTAACCCTTGTACTTGTATACCTTCAACACCTCCAAAATCAGGAATAGTTATTAATCCTGTTTGTTCAAATAAAATTTCATTTAATCTTGTAATTCCTGCTTTTGAAATAGCTTCTGATGTTATAACTGAAGTAGGCAAAGGCAAAGAAGATAAGCTTCTCTCTGTTCGAGTAGCAGTTACTACTACCTCATCTAGACTATTAACTTTTAAAGTATCAGCCTTTTCTTGCGAAAAAACGAGATGATTTACAAGTACAATTAACAATAGAATGTTGCTTTTTTTCATTATTTAGAATTGGTCTTAATAAATATATTTTTGCAAATATATATGTTATTTTTATTTATTCTAAATTAATTTAATATTTTTGTACCAGAAATTAATTAATAAAAAATCAATACCATGAAAAAAACATTAGCTATTTTACTTGCAACCCTCTCATCTTTTGCAACTTATTCTCAAAACAAACAGAAAGATGTTGAATCTATAAAAAAAATGTGTGGTTGCTATGAAGTAGAATTTAATTTTACTGAAACTTTTCAAACGACAAAAGATTCAACTTACAAACCATCTCCAACTAAAAAAGATCATGGTTTAGAATGGGTTGAATTGGTTGAAGATTCTTCAAACAAATTAGTCTTACAGCATCTATTGATTGTTAATGATGAAATGATTATCAAACATTGGAGACAAGATTGGTTATATCAAAATACTGAATTATACCAGTTTTTTAAAGACAAAACTTGGACGTTTGAAAAATTAGACCCTAAAGATGTAAAAGGGCAATGGACGCAAAAAGTATTTCAGGTAGATGATAGTCCAAGATATGAAGGAACTGGAACTTGGATTCATTCTGATGGTAAAGATTATTGGATGAATACTACTGATGCTCCTCTACCAAGAAGAGAACATACCATTAGAAATGATTATAATGTTTTGAAGAGAAGAAATATTCATGAAATAACAAGTTATGGTTGGTTACACGAACAAGACAATAAAAAACTTATTCGCGATGAAAACGGAAATGATACAGAAATTGCTCAAGAAAAAGGATTAGACTTATATGTAAAAGTGGAAGATTCAAAATGTGCAGCTGCTCAAAAATGGTGGAAAGAAAACGGAAAACTTTGGAAAAATGTAAGAGATAAATGGCAATCTGTTTTTGACAAGGACAAAACTATTGAATTAGAGAAAAGCGTAGACAATAAACCTTTATTCTCTCATTTATTTGACTTAAAACCTACTGCTACTAAAGAAGAAACAGATAAAATTATAGATTCATTTGTAAAATAAAAAACATGTGTAACCATTTTAAATACTTAACAAAAAATAAAAATGGATTCTTGGTATATTGTTCTAAAGCTGAAACTTACCAACTATCTTATAAAAATTTGAATTTTAATCTAACAGTTGATGAACTGGAAGGTTTGGTAAAGTATTTGAAAAATATTGATTGTGATTATTGGGAACAGGAATACAGAAACTCAATTTATGAAAAGAAAATACCCATCCCTACCTTACAAGCTAATTTTATAATTCTATTAGAAAGACATGAAGTTCATGAATTGATATCTTTACTAGATGTAAATGAAAGAAAAGAGTTTATCTCTCTCAATGACATCAATTATCCCATGAATTTAAACTAAAAAAAAGCGAGATAATTGAGTCTCGCTTTTTTTATTGTTCTGGTGCAATTTCTATTTCAAGTCCGTCAAGCTCTTCTGAAATATGTATTTGACAACCTAGTCTGCTATTCTCTTTTACATGATAGGCTTCTGAAAGCATTGCTTCTTCATCATCGTTACGTTCTGTCTTTAATACATCATTTAGTACATAACACTGGCATGAGGCACACATAGCCATTCCACCGCAAATCCCTATGGTTCCCTCTTCAGCTAACTCGTAGGAACGAATCAACTCCATAACATTCATATTCATGTCTGTTGGCGCTTGAACTTCGTGTAAAACACCTTTTCTATCGGTGATTTTAATGGTAATATCTGTCATTAGTCAATGGATTTAACTACTGCTTTTTCTGCTTCTTTACGTGTTCCATCAAAACCATCTACTCCAGAAACGGTTGTATATTTTAAAACATAGCGTTTCCCTGGATTGATTCTGTTATAAACACTTTGGCACATTAATGTAGCTTCATGAAAACCACATAAAATTAGCTTTAGCTTTCCAGGATAAATATTTACGTCTCCAATGGCATAAATTCCATCAATATTAGTTTGATAATCTAAAGCATTGTTTACTTTAATGGCATTTTTTTCAATCTCTAATCCCCAATTAGCTATAGCTCCTAACTTAGGTGTTAATCCAAAAAGTGGAATAAAATAATCTGCTTCTGTATTCATCCTAGCTCCATTGATTTCTATGTCAATAGATTCAATTCTTTCGCTACCTTTAAAACCAACTACTTCCGCAGGTGTTATTAATTTTAATTTTCCGCTTGTTTTTAGTTCTTGCACTTTTTCAACAGAGTCTAAAGCCCCTCTAAACTCATTTCGTCTATGTACTAGCGTTACTGATGAGGCTATATTAGTTAAAAAAATACTCCAATCTAATGCAGAATCTCCTCCTCCAGCAATTACAACATTTTTATTGCGATATTTTTCTGGATCTTTAATAAAATAATCAATTCCTCTATCATTTTGTTCATAGAAATCAACATCTTTCAACAAAGGTTTTCTTGGCTCAAAAGTCCCTAATCCTCCAGCAATTGCAATAGCTTTAGCTTTATGTTGCGTTCCTTTATTTGATGTAACAATAAAAGAACCGTCTTCTAATTTATCAATCGTTTCAGCGGTTTCTCCCATCGTAAATCCTGGTTGAAATTGTTTAATTTGTTCCATTAAATTGGTAACTAAATCACCTGCTAAAACTTCGGGATAACCTGGAATATCGAAGATTGGTTTTTTAGGATACAATTCTGCTAATTGTCCTCCTGGTTGTGGTAATGCATCTATAAGATGGCATTTTAATTTTAATAATCCTGCTTCAAAAACAGCAAATAGCCCTGTTGGACCAGCTCCAATTATAAGTATATCTGTTTCAATCATTTTTATAGAATCGTTTCATATAACGATTGTAGCTTTTAAATTTTTATTAAATCAAAGGAACAAAGTTAGAAAGTAACAAAGCTTTTAAATATGACTTTTATCATATTGATTGCTATGCAACGTTTTCTACTGTCTCTATTTGAGGGACATTTTTTTTAATTGTGGATTCAACTCCTGCTTTCATTGTGCTTTGATTTATACTACAACTATTACAAGCTCCTTCTAAACGAACCTTAACATGTTTGTTGTCTACAATGTCAATCAACGTAATATTTCCACCGTCTGAAATTAAAAATGGTCTAATTTCATCTAAGGCTCTCTCAACATTTACTTTAAGCTCTTGTGCGTTCATATTATTTTCCTTTTACAGCAGAACAACCTGCCATTGTTGTAATTTTAATTGCCTCTGTTGGTGCTAAATTCTCGTTTCTATTTACGGTTTCTTGCACTACATTTCTAGCAATTTCTTCAAAAACTTTTTCTAATGGAGAAGCTGTTTGTAATGCCGCAGGACGACCATAATCTCCTGCCTCGCGAATACTTTGTACCAATGGAACTTCTCCTAATAATGGCACACCTAAATCTTCAGCTAAGTTTTTTGCTCCTTCTTTTCCAAAAATATAATATTTATTCTCTGGTAATTCTTCTGGTGTGAAATAGGCCATGTTCTCAATAATTCCTAAAACTGGAACTTTTATAGCATCTGACATAAACATGGAGACTCCTTTTTTAGCATCAGCTAGTGCAACTGCTTGTGGTGTACTAACAACTACAGCTCCTGTAATAGGTAGGGATTGCATAATTGATAAATGAATATCTCCCGTTCCTGGTGGTAAATCAATTAGCATGAAGTCTAATTCACCCCAATGTGCATCAAAAATCATTTGATTTAAAGCTTTAGCAGCCATCGGTCCTCTCCAAATTACAGCTTGATCTGGTTTAGTGAAAAATCCTATAGAAAGCATTTCAACACCATAACTTTGTACAGGTTGCATTTTTGATTTCCCTTCAACTTCTATTGAAATTGGCTTAGCAGATTCTACATCAAACATTATAGGCATTGATGGGCCATAAATGTCGGCATCTAATACTCCCACTTTGAATCCCATTTTAGATAATGTAACCGCTAAATTAGCCGTAATTGTAGATTTTCCAACACCTCCTTTTCCTGATGCTACAGCAATAATATTACTTATTCCTGGAATTTGCTTCCCTTTTATTAGATTGGGATTTTCTGATTTCTCAGGTGCTTCTACCTTAATATTAACTTTAATTTTTGCTTTTTCATACACTTTTTCGTGTATTACTTTCATTATATCAACCTCAGCTCTTTTTTTAATATGTAATGCAGGTGTTGTTAATACAAGATCTACTACAACCTCGTCTCCAAAAGTGATGACATTTTGCACAGCACCACTTTCCACCATATTTTTTCCTTCACCAGCAACTGATATAGTTTCTAATGCCTTAAGAATTTCTTTTCTATCTAACTTCATTTTTTTTAATTTATATTAAAGTTTAAAAGTTATTATTATTTAAACTGAATACAGATTGCAAAGATAGTTAGAAGTTTACTAGTTTGAAAGCATAAAAGTTTAAAGTTTGCTTATGATTAGATAGTTAGAATTTATAATTTTTAAAACCTCTAAAAAATTAAAGCTGATTATACTTTAATAAGTCTATTTTTATAGATGTAAATTGAAGTTGTAGCTTTGTTTTTAACAGGTTATATTCTGATTGAAGCATTTGATTCTTAACGGTTGAAAAAACAATAGCATCAATTTTACCTGCTTCAAATTTAGCTTGTGATGTTTTAAATGTTTTTTGGGTTAAGTCATGTATATCAACTAATTTTTGCTCTAAAATTACAAATTGCCTTTTTTTATCTTCTTCAATTTTTACCTGTTGTTCTATTTGTATGGTTTCTCTATCAATAGTTAACTTCGATTTTTGACTCTCTAATTTTAAGGCTTTAGCATTTTTTGAATTTCTAAATCCATTAAAAATAGGCACATTTAATTGCAATCCTACTTGTTGATTTTTATTGTCTGAAAACTGGCTATTAAAGCTATTAACAACAGCATCGGGTTGGTTTAATGGTTTATAATAAAACGTAGAATAATTATAAAAGGCACCAATAGTTGGCAAATTTTTTCCTTTAGCTTGTTTTATTCTCTTTAATGCACGTTGATAATTTAATGAGGCTAGTTTTATTTTAGGATTATAAACTTCATAGGACGTTGCGTTTTCTTCTCGTTTTAAAAAAGGAATTAGTACGATCTCTTTTACATCAATTGAATCTGCATTCAACAACTGAAACAATTGTTGCTTTTGAATTTCTAATACTTGTTTAGTCTCCAAAATATTTTTTTCTTCTAAAGCTACACTTAATTGCATGTCGTATAAATCGCTTAACGGTTTACTACCTATAGCTTCTTCTTTTCGAATTCTATCTAAATTTGATTTTGCATTTGAAAATTGTGTTTCTTGTATTTTTAACAATTCTTGACTATACAAAGCGGTGAAATAACTCTCTATTATCTGCAACTTATATTCATTTTCTAGCACTTCTTTTTCAACTTTTGCTTTCTCAACATCTAACTTAGTTAATTGTGAAGTGGCTATAGCGTTAAAATCAATTAAACTCATTTGTGCGCTTAGAAAAAAATTGTCGTTTTGAATATTTGAACTAACTCTTCCATTAGTTGATGGATCAATGGTTGACCCAAAATTATAACTCTGATTAGCCGAGAAACCTATAGTTGGAAGTAAATTATTTACAATTGAATTATGACTTTTTTGTGTTCTTTTTATTTCAATTTGTCTGATTTTTATTTCTAAACTATTTTCTAAACCTGCTTCGATGCATTGTTCTAATGTCCAATTTTTTTCTTGGGCATAACTAACAAAACTAAACAGAGTAATCAATATGAAAACACTTATTTTATTCATATTTTAAATATTTTAAAACATCAACTCTTGTAGCAACATAAGCTCTTGAAAGTACTACTAGTAAAGTCAGCAACATTAAAACAACAAACCCTATTACAAACGGAATCCATGAAATGGTTATTCTAAATGCAAAGTTTTCTAGCCATAAGGTCAATAAATAATACACGGGGAACAATGCTATCAAAAAGCCTAAAACACAAAACAGGATATATTGTTTTGATAATTCTTTTAATAATACATTAGTTTCGGCTCCTAATGTTTTTCGAATTGCTATTTCTTTCATTCTTCTTTGAATCGAATAAGTTGCTAAAGCGAACAACCCAAAAAGTGCAATTAGAATTACAATAAAGTTTAATAAAGAAAATAGGTTTTTTTGTTTTACATAATTCTCATAGGTTCTGGCATATTGTTTATCTACAAAATCATACGAAAAAGGATATTCAGTATCTACATTTTTTACCCAAAATTTCTCAATATCGGCAAGGGTCTGTTCTAAATTCTCACTCTTAACTTTTACATGAATTTTATTGGCATTTCCTAGCATCCAATCAATAGTCTTAAAGTGAAAAAACACCATTGGAGGAATTTTATCTTGTGGTCCAAACAAATTAAAATCTTTAACAACTCCTACAATTTTAAGTTTATGATCATTCCAATCGACTTCTTTACCTATCGGATTTTTTTCATTCATCATTTTTAATGCTGTTTCATTAACTAGCATTGAGTTTATAGTATCTGAAGCAAATTTATTTGATAAGTATCTTCCTTCTTTTATTTTGATTTGCATCATTTCAAGCATCCCAAAATCAACTCCCATGTTTCTTCCTTGTATGGCATTGTCGTTATAAATAAAACCAGAAGTTGAACCATTTCCTGAACCAAAACTAAAAGCACCTGTACTCACATCTTCTACTCCTTTAATTTTTGAAACTTCTTGCTTAATCATCATATAACGACTATACACTTTCTCTTGATAGCCTTCTTCTTTCCAATTATATTTGTTTCTATAATTAATAGAAAGCACCTGATCTCCTTTAAATCCTAAATCTTTTTTACTGATATAATCTATTTGTTGGTATACTATATAAGAACCTATAATAAAGAAAGTGGCAATTGCAAATTGTAAAATTAACATCCCATTTCTCAACCAAACACCACTTTTATTTCTTCCAAAATTGCCTTTTAAAACTTTTAAAGTTTCAAAATTAGAAACATAAATTGCCGGAAATATACCCGCAAAAATAATGGTTACTATAAAAATTAAAATTAATTGTAGGTAAAATTCGCCTCCAAAAATGATTAATTTTTTTCCTAAAAATTCATTGTAATATGGTAATGATAGTTCTACTATTACTAATGAAAGTAAAATAGAAAACAGCACTGTAATTATAGTTTCATACAAAAACTGCTTGATGATATTACTTCTTGAGGCTCCAACAATTTTGCGAACGCCCACTTCTTTTGCTCTATTAATGGCATTTGCTGTAGCTAAATTGACATAATTTACAATAGATAAAACCAAAATTAAAATAGATAATCCAAGCATTATTAAAAGAAATTGATAATTCCCTCTCCCTTCTGCATACCCTTCAGTTATAGCATGCAATCTTGCATCTTCTAAAGGTTCTAATATTATTTTCAATAAATCTTTTCCATTTTTTTTCTCATATTCTTCTACACTAATCCCTTCGTGCTTGGCATTTCTAATCACTCTGTTTTCATACATCAATTGTTCCATTCTAGCCACAACTTTGTCCTTATCTTGAGGCTTTTTCAACTTTAACAATAAACCATAACTAAAATTTCCCCAACTATCTTTGTCGCCTTCCATTCTGTTATCAATAAGATTGGTTACCGCTTCAGGAGCCATTGACGATTTTCCTGGAACTATATAAATCCCTCTAACTACTAATTTTCTACCAGAATAAGTTACAATTTTCCCCATTGCCTCTTCTTTCCCAAAAAGTTTCTCTGCCGTTTCTTTTGACAAGGCAATGCTCGTATTGTCTTTTAAAGCAGTTTTTGTACTTCCTTTAAGGAATGTGAATGGAAACATCTCGAAAAATGTCTTTTGTGCATCTGTAATTTTTACTATTTCTTTTTTGTCTTTATACTGAATAATTTCTTCATAATACCAATTGTCAAAATAACAATAGGCTTCTAATTCCGGAAAATCTTTTTTGAAATAGGCTTCAAATGGGACTATATTACTTGCCCAATAATCAGTGGCACTTACTTTACTTATAGACTCAAAAACCCTGTCTTTCCCTGGATTCCATTCATTATAACTGTGTTCATCATTCCAATATAAAATGGCAAATATTAATCCTGCAATTCCTATACTCAATCCTAAAACATTAAGTGTTGTAAATAGTTTATTGTTTTTTATATGGTAAATGAAAAGGTTGGTCCAATTTTTTAGCATGACTATTCGTTTTTTGATTAATTTGATGATTATTTATTTGAAACTGAACCTGATGAACTTTCTTCTTTTTTTACGTTTGATGGATTTCCATAATATGTAATATCAGCACTAGAAGAAGCTTTGGCTTCTATTGATTTCGATACATTTACAACAATATCTGCCGATGAACTCGCTTTTAATTGTGCCTCTTCTGTATTTAAGTTTTTCAAATTACAACTTGATGAGCTACTTGCTTTTATAAGCACTTTATTTGATTTTCCACTTAAAACAATATCTGCTGAGCTGCTTGCATCAATTGCTATTTCATTGGTTTCAATTGAACCTGATAAATCTCCACTTGATGAAGCGTTAACGACAGCATTTGAACATTCAAATTGACCTGAAATGCTTCCTGAAGAGCTTACTTCAATACTTAAATTTGTAGTTTTATTTAGGTTATTTATTTTAATATCCGCTGAAGAACTGGCTTTTATTGCGTCTAAATTTGGACCTGATATTGTAATTTTTAATACTGTAAATCCAACACCGTTTATATTGTTTATATATTTATTTTTCTTCCCTTTTTTATCTTTATAACCATTAGTTTCAATGTATAGTTTTAAAGTCCCATTTTCAACTTCTGTTTTAATGCATTTTAACTTTTCATTATTATCTGTTTCTACTTTTACACTTTTTGTGTTTGAAATTGTATAAAAAACTTCAATTCCTTGTGATGCTTTTAATTTTGAAAAATCAGCTACTTCTCTATTCTCTGCAACTTGTGCTAATGAAATTAGACTAATTAAAAAAGCGGTGATTGTTATAATTATTTTTACCATGATTTTATATTTTAAGCAATTAATACGTCTATATTTTTACTGTTTATTTTTTCAGAAATAATCATTCCATCTTTCATGAGAATTGTTCTTTGTGAAAATGATGCGTCATAATTAGAATGTGTTACCATTAAAATTGTTGCTCCTTGAGCATGTAAATCAGTTAATAATTCCATTACTTCATTTCCGTTTTTACTATCTAGATTTCCTGTTGGTTCATCGGCAAGAATAATTTTTGGATTATTGATTAATGCTCTTGCAACAGCAACTCTTTGTTGTTGTCCACCTGATAATTGTTGTGGATAATGCTTCAAACGATGCGAAATATTTAAACGTTCTGCAATTTCATTTACCTTTTGTTTTCTTTCTGTAGCAGGCACATTATTATAAATAAGAGGCAACTCAATATTATCATACACTGACAATTCATCAATTAAATTAAAGTTTTGAAAAACAAAACCAATATTTTGTTTTCTTACTTTTGCCTTTTCCTGTTCCTTTAAACCCATAATTTCTTGGTTTAACAATTGGTAGCTTCCGCTTGAAGCACTGTCTAATAGTCCAACAATATTTAGAAGAGTTGATTTTCCACTTCCTGATGGTCCCATAATGGTAACAAATTCGCCTTGATTGATTGTGATTGAAACTTCGTTTAATGCTTTTGTTTCTACTTCTTCTGTCTGAAAAATTTTAGAAAGGTTATTAATTTGTATCATATTTTAGTAATTAGTCGTGAGTAATTAGTGATTAGCTTTTATTCTTCAATATTTAAAATTTCTACTTCTTTATAATCTACATAGGAAGATGTAATTACTTTTTCTCCAGATTTCAATCCTTCTGTTATTTCATAGTATAACGGATTTTCTCTCCCTAATTTAATGTTTCTTTTTTCTGCTTTATTTCCATTAACTACAAAAATCCATTTTCCTGCTGTATCTTGATAAAAACTGCCTTTAGATACTACTATTGTTTTTGTTTTTTCAGATAGATTTATGCGAACACCAAACGAAATCCCTTGCTTTAAATCTAAAGTGTTTTGACTAATAAAGCCTAATTCAACAATAAAACGTCCTTTTTTAACTTCTGGAATTACTTTTGCTATTTGTACTTCAACTTCTTTTCCATTAAAATCTATTGTTCCTTTTTGTCCTTCAGCTATTCTATCCAAATAAAACTCATCTACATCAGCTACTAATTTGTATCCTTGCATCACATCAATCGTTCCTATGCTATTTCCTTGTGTAAATGTTTTTCCAAGAATAGGTTCAAAAGAAGATAATCGTCCTGAAAGTGGTGCCGTAATTAAAAAGTTGTTTTTATTTTTTCTTAAAATGGATAGACTTTGATTCATAATCCCAATAGATTGGTTCAATTGCCCAATTTGAATTTGATTAGCTTGTTTCTCTTTAGTTACACTTTGCTTAATAATATTCATTCTTTCTTTTTGAAATCTATAATTCTCTTGAGTAACTTTCCATTCATTCTTTGCTAATATCTCTTGTTCAAATAATTTTTTATTAAGGCTATATAAATTTTCTGCATCTAAATAATCATGCTCAATAGCAATTAAATCTTTTGCCAAATTTAATTCTTGATTTCTTAAATCGAGTTTTGCTTTATTTAAGTTATTAATCTGCTCTATTATTGATGTTTCTTGTTGCATATAAGTTAATTCCGTATTCGGATTATACAATCTAACTAAAGGTTGCCCTTTTACAACCATATCTCCATTTTCAACATAAATCTCTTGAACAGCACCACCTTCAATAACATTTACCAACATTGAATTAAGTGGTGTGACTTTGGCTTGAAATAAAATAAAGTCTTCAAAAAAATCTGTTTCCACTGTTTTTATGGTAATCTCAGATTTTTTAACATTGTAACTTCTCTTTTTTGTCAATATTGAGAAAATCAAATAACCCAAAATCAAAATAATTGGGATAATAACTAATAGCTGTTTTTTTTTGTTATTTTTACGACTGATGACAGTGTCCATAGTATTCTTTTTATAACATAGTAAGCAATATTGTGCCAAAAATTTAAAACACATAACAATCTGATTATGAGTTTTATAATTTTAAAATTTTAAATAGAGTGTTCATTTTTGAACACTATTTGTACGAAACTGAACAGTAAATGAAAAAGACGCAAGCCAACATTTTAGTTATTGATGACCAAGAGGATATTCTTTTTAGTGCAAAAATGTTATTGAAAAAACATTTTGAGACTATTTATACGCTAAGTAACCCTAAAAATGTAATCCAATTATTAGCCGAAAATGACATTGATTTGGTGTTGTTAGACATGAATTATAGAATAGGGTTTGAAGATGGAAAAGAAGGTTTGTATTTGCTAAAAGAAATTAAAAAATTGGCTCCAAAAACAGTAGTTGTTTTAATGACTGCCTTTGGCAAAGTAGAAACAGCTGTTGAAAGTTTAAAAGAAGGTGCCTTTGATTATGTTTTGAAGCCTTGGGATAATGATAAATTAATTGAAACCGTTAAAAAAGGAATTCAAGAAAGGCGAAAGCTTATTGCAAAAAATACCCAAAATGAAAATGTTACTTCTTATTTCATTGGAAAATCAAAAGCTATTGAAAAAGCCTATTCTTTAGCTGAAAAAGTAGCCAAAACTGATGCAAATGTTCTTATCCTTGGCGAAAACGGAACAGGTAAATATGTTTTAGCAAATTATATCCATCAAAATTCTGAACGTAAAAATGAGGTTTTCATTCCTGTTGATTTAGGCTCATTGAACGAAAATATTTTTGAAAGTGAATTATTTGGCTACGCTAAAGGCGCTTTTACTGATGCTAAAAATGATACCCTTGGAAAATTTGAAGCAGCTCAAAATGGAACTATCTTTTTAGATGAAATAGGAAATGTTCCTTTACATTTACAATCTAAATTATTGCAGGTTATTCAAACAAAAAAAATAACTCGATTAGGTGAAACAAAACAAAGACATCTAAATGTTAGGATTATAACGGCTACCAATCTTAGTTTAAAAGAAGAAGTACAACAAAAAAACTTCAGGGAAGATTTATATTATCGTATCAATACTATGGAAATTGTTTTGCCTCCATTACGAGAACGCAAGGAAGATAAAGTCCCATTAGCGCAATTTTTATTGGATAAAATGATTCACAAATATGAAAGAGATGCTATTGCTTTTGATGAAAAAGCATTAGAACAAATAGAAAAGCACGCTTGGAATGGCAACATTCGCGAAATGGAAAACAGAATTGAACGTGCCGTTATTCTTTGTGAAAATAATTGCATTAAAACATCCGACTTAGATTTAGAAAACATCACTTCTTTTGAAGAAAACATAGACGACTTTCAACTTTCTGACATAGAGAAAATAACTATTGAAAAGGCCCTACTTAAAAATGATTATAACATAAGTAAATCTGCCGAAGACTTGGGTTTATCTAGAGCGTCCTTGTATAGAAGAATGGAAAAATATGGCATAGAAAACAATTCATAAATGATGCAATCCTTAAAAATATACAACCAGCTTTTCATTAGAATTCTTATTGTATTAATAGGTTTTACTTTGACTTTTTTATTGTATCAAAAAGAGTTAATTTACACTTCTATCTTTTGCTCTCTATTATTATTATTAGCTGTTATTGAAATTTATTTCTTTATCAAAACTGCTTTTTTATTATATGATAGAACGATTGCTTCTATTTTAGAAAATGATTTTTCTTCTGATTTTTCTAAACATAAATCATTTGAAAATTATGCTAGTTTATTTAAATTATATGATGTTTTAAAAAAGAAACAAAACGAAGATATTTCAAAAGACATTATTTACCAATCTATTCTAAACAACATAGAAACTGGTATTTTAATTCTTCAAAAGCAAGATGATAATTGGGCTGTCTTTTTAATGAATGATTATTTTTCTACTCATTTTAGTGTTCCAAAAGTGTCTAAGTGGAATTACCTTAAGAATCAATTTCCTGCTTTATGTACTTTAATTGAATCGCAAAATTTTGAAGAACTAAAAACCACTCTTCAAATCAGAGTGAATAGTGAAGATTCGCAAACATTTATAATGCAAACCTCTAGAAGTAAGACTTATAATCAAGAGTATTATGTGGTTTTATTAGATTCTATTCAAAAGGTAATTGAGAAAAAAGAAAAAGAAGCTTGGGTTAATTTAATGAAAGTAATATCGCATGAGTTATTAAATTCATTGACACCTATACGTTCTTTATCACAAAACTTGCATGAGTTGGTACAACAAGAATCATTATCTGCTGAAGATTTAGATGATATGAAACAAAGTGTTGCCACTATGCTTAAAAGAAGTGATCATTTGCAACAATTTGTGGAAAGTTATAGAAAATTGGCCATGTTGCCAACTCCTCAAAAAATCAAAACTGAGATTAGTGAATTAATAGATAATTGTTTAGCTATAATGCAGCCTACTTTTAAGGAAAATGATATCGAAATAATTAACAATATCAATCAAAAACGTTGGTTATTTATGGATGTTTTTCAAATGGAGCAAGTATTTATTAATTTGTTTACCAATAGTATTTATGCGCTTAAAGAAAAAGATAAAAAACAAATTATTATCTCGGCTGAGACTAAGGAAAAACGTTTCTTTATCAAAATAACAGATTCTGGAAGTGGAATTGATACTGAAATTGAGGACAAAATATTTCTTCCCTTTTTTACTACTAGAAAAGAAGGAGCTGGCATTGGGTTAACCTTATCTAAAAACATTTTAGAAGCTCATGGTGGTTATTTGGCTTATCAAAATAAAGATAATCAAACTACTTTTATGATTTGCTTACTAGAATAATTTTTGGAATTATTTGCCATTTTTTACAAAATTAGGGAATAAAATAAAAACTGTCAACTGAACACTAATTACTGTTTACTAATAACTGGTTCCCAAAAATGCTCTTCAAAATTAACAATTTGATTGTCTATCACTTCAATCCCTTCAGATTCTAACAACTGTTGCATTAAGTTTGTTCCTCCAAAATGGTGCTTCCCAGAAAGTAGTCCTACCCGATTAACAACTCTATGAGCAGGGACATCTTCTCGATTATGTGATGCATTCATAGCCCAACCAACCATTCTAGCTGAACGTGTTGCTCCTAATGCTTTTGCAATAGCTCCATAAGAAGTCACTCTACCATAAGGTATTTGACGAGCGACATCATAAACCCGTTCAAAAAAATTATCTGATGTTACTTCAATCTTTGCCAAAATATTAGGAATTAATCATGTTATATAATGTAATTATAGCCACAATTCCAGTAACTGCTGCAATTAAAAAATTGATATTATTAATTAAGAATCCTACTTTATGCTCAATTTTTTTAAATAAAACTGCATATAGATAAAAGATAGAATAGGTTCCAAGTACTGAACCTATAACAAATAACAATATAGTGGATATTGAAAAATCAAATATATCTTTTGAAGCCAATGCTAAACTAATAAAAGCATAATAAGGAATTGCAAACATATTTAAGGACGACAATGTTATTCCATATAAAAAACGATTGCTTTTTGATTTAATTTCTACCTCTAATTTAGGCTTTTTAGCTTTAAACCCGTTATAAGTGAAGAATAATGTTAATACTATAAATATTACAATTCCAAAACGACGCAAATTTTGACTTACTTCTGGGTGACTATCTAAAAATTTGGCAAAATATAACCCTATGAAACATTGAACCAATACAATTAAAACGGCACCAAATCCAAAGAGTAGAGCTTCTTTTTTATCTTCATTGATACTCAATTTTGCAACTGTCATGTTTAACATTCCTGGCGGAAAAATACCAACTGCTGCAATGAGAAATCCTAAAATAAATGGTAAAATAATGCTCATGTAGGTTTTATTTTATTCTAAACTTTATATAAGTAATGGCTTTGTTTTGTTCTAAATATTGATTTTCATAAAATGTTTGTATACTGGTTACCTCCTTAGGCGAGCCTTCATTTTTATACACATTATGATTAGCGTAAATAACTTCATGACCTTCACCATGTAGTAATCCTAATGTATATCCATGCATAAATTCACTATCTGTTTTTAAATTCATTACTCCTGAATCTTTTAAAACTCTTTTATAACTCTGTAAAAACTCAGTATTTGTCATTCGGTGTTTTGTACGTTTGTATTTAATTTGCGGGTCAGGAAAGGTTATCCAAATTTCGTCCACTTCATTTTCAGCAAAACAGTTTTCGATTAACTCAATTTGAGTTCTCAAAAAAGCAACATTTGTCATTCCTTCTTCAAAAGCCGTTTTAGCTCCTCTCCAAAATCTTGCTCCTTTAATATCTATACCCACATAATTCTTATTTGGGTTTATCTTAGCTAAACCTACGGAATATTCTCCTTTTCCACAACCTAATTCTAAAACTAAAGGATTGTCATTTTTAAAAAAGTCGCTATTCCATTTCCCTTTTAAAGGAAATTCTCCTGAAGTTACCTCTTCTCGTGTTGGCTGAAAAACGTTTTCAAATGATTCGTTTTCCTTAAAGCGTTTTAATTTGTTTTTACTTCCCACCTAAATTTAATTTTTTGGTAAAATTAAGGAAATATACATTAAAAATATTCTTTTTTACTTTGTAAGAATAAAATCTGTAATTTTAGAAGGCGAAAAAGGTTCTAATGCATCTAATTACAGACAAATTTGATAAATCAAACTATTTTTTGGAAAATAACAAAAAGAAAATTCTCGTTGCTCCTTTAAATTGGGGTCTTGGTCACGCTACAAGATGTATTCCTATCATAAAAGGATTGATTGACACTGGTTTTGAACCTGTTTTAGCTTCCGACGGTGTTGCATTAAATTTATTAAAGAAAGAATTTCCTTCTCTTGTGTCATTTGAATTACCATCCTATAACATAAAATATGCTGAAAAAGGTAAAAATTTCAAATGGAAAATGATGGCTCAGCTTCCTCAAATCATATCAGCTATTAAAAAAGAAAGAAGAATGCTATCAAAACTGATAAATTGTTATCAATTTGATGGAATAATTTCAGATAATAGACTAGGTGCTTATTCAAAAGATATTCCGTGTGTATTTATCACACATCAATTAAATGTATTAACTGGAAAAACTTCTTGGATCACAACCAAATTACACAGTAAATACATTAGAAAATTCAATGAATGTTGGGTTCCCGATATTGAAACCACTCCTAATCTTTCAGGAAAATTAGGTCACTTAGTAGAACCTATGAAAAATGTAAAATACATTGGACCTCTAAGTCGATTACATAAAAAACCGGCAACTGTTAAATATGACTTAATGGTTATCCTATCTGGACCCGAACCTCAACGTTCTATTCTAGAAAAAATATTAATATCAGAACTTAAAAACTATCCTAATAAAGTGCTTTTTATAAAAGGTATAGTTGAAAGTAATCAAAAAATTAAAGAAAGGAAAAACATCACTTTTTACAACTACATGAATAGTGCTGATTTAGAAATTGCGTTTAATGAAAGTGAAAAAATTCTTTGCCGTTCTGGTTACACTACGGTAATGGATTTAGCAAAGTTGAGTAAAAAGGCGTTTTTTATTCCAACTCCAGGTCAATATGAACAAGAATATTTAGCTAAAAAATTCAAGTTAGAAGGAATTGCTCCCTCGTGTAGACAAGATAAATTTACTTTAGATAAATTAGAGAAAATTGACTTATATAGAGGTTTTATAAACTACAGTGAAAAAATTACTTGGAAAGAATTATTTAGCCTTTTCTAAGGTAAAAGAAAATTCAGAACCAATTCCGTATTGACTTTCAATATAAATCTTTTCATTGTGTCCTTCAACAATGTGTTTTACTATGGCCAAACCTAATCCTGAACCACCTTCACTTCTTGCTCCACTTTTATCTACTCTATAAAAACGCTCAAATAATCTTGAAATGTGTTTCTTTTCAATTCCTTCTCCGTTATCTGTAACTCTTATTATAACTTTATTATTAACTAAATCTTCAATACTGACTTCGGTTGTACCGTTTTCTTTTCCGTATTTAATAGAATTCATTACTAAATTCGTTACCACTTGTTGAATTTTTTCTTGATCTGCAACAACCAAAATAGCTTCCTTATACTTCATATCAAATGTTAAAGTAATATTCTTTTTTGCCGCTCGCATTTCAAGCAAATCAAAAACATTTTGAATAACTTCAACAATATCAAATTCGGATATTTCAAGATTAATGTCTCCTGTTTCAAGTTTAGTAATCATATCTAAATCTTTAACGATATAAATAAGACGTTCGACTCCTTTCTCTGCACGTTGTAGGTATTTTTTACGAATATTCTTATCATCCATAGCACCATCTAATAAAGTAAGTAGATAACCTTGAACCGTAAAAAGAGGTGTTTTTAACTCATGAGAAACGTTGCCTAAAAATTCTCTTCTGTATTCTTCTCTAATTTTTAAGGTTTCTATTTCAATTTTCTTGTCTTGGGCAAACTTTTGAACCTCTTGTGTCAAAGTTGCCATATCTGTTGTAATAGGTTGGTTTCTAAAAGAACTACTTTCTAATAGAGATACATCATCATAGATTTTTTTTACTCTTCTGTAAATAAATTTCTCTACACGATACTGAAGTACAAAAAATGAAAATGTAAATATGCTAATAACGGCTAAAAAAGCATAAATCAAATTAATATTTTGATAAAAGAAATGAAAAAGTAAAAAGAGCAAACATATAAATAAGCTAATATATGTAGAAGATTTTATAGCAAATTTGTATGATTTCTTAAAGTTTATTGCCATTAAAATTCTATTTTATAACCTACTCCTTTTATGGTTTTAAAGAAATCGTCTCCAATTTTTTCTCTTAATTTTCTAATGTGAACATCTATTGTTCTACCTCCTACTACCACTTCATTACCCCATACCTTGTCTAAGATTTCATCTCTTTTAAATACTTTTCCAGGTTTTGAAGCTAATAAATAAAATAGTTCAAACTCTTTTCTAGGTAAAATGATTTCTTTACCTTCTTTAATGATTTTATATTCCTCTCTATTAATCTCTATACCATTTACATTTAAGACATCCGCTGCATCCTCTTTTTCTTTTAATCGTCTTAATAATGCTTTTACCTTGCTAACCAAAATTTTTGGTTTAATAGGCTTAGCAATATAATCATCTGCTCCAGCGTCAAAACCTGCTAGTTGAGAATAATCTTCTGCTCTAGCTGTTAAAAAAGTAATGATGGTGTTCTCTAATTCAGGAATTTTTCTGATGTTTTCACAAGCTTCAATTCCATCCATCTCTGGCATCATTACATCTAAAATAATTAAATGAGGAAGTTCTTTTTTTGCTTTTGTAACTGCTTCTTTACCATTTGTTGCAGTTACAACTTGGTATCCTTCCTGAGTCAAATTATATCCTACAATTTCAAGGATATCTTGCTCATCGTCAACTAATAAAATCTTAATTTCTCTTTTTTTCATCTAATGGAAAAGTTGTGTTTTCAGTGGTAAAGGTAAAGATAAAATAAATTTTTCAATCCTGTTAACAATTATTTAATCTCTTAACATTCAAGTAACATCAAATAAACCTATTGATAACAACTAAGTAACATTAGAGTAATTTAGTGCAACGTTCTTTGCACAAAATATAAAATCAAAAAATGAGACTAAAATTTTTACTCTTTACATTATTAATCACTGCTTTATCTTTTTCTCAAAAAGCTACAGTGAGTGGAGTTATCTTAGATAAAGAATTTAATAATGAACCTTTAGCATTTGCTAATATAATGATTAAAGGAACAACGATTGGTACTTCAACTGACGAAAACGGAAAATATACTTTATCTGTATCTCCTGGAAGCCACACTTTAATAATTGGATTCTTAGGATACAAAAGTGTCGAAATACCAATTACAGTTAAAGCTAACGAAAGAAAAGTTGTTAATTATACATTAGAATCTGAAGGCGTAATGCTTGAAGATGTTATAGTGTCTGTTGCAGCAAATAATGAAAGTGAACAAGCCTTATTACAAGAACAACAAAAAGCCGTAGAAATAAAACAAGCTATTGGAGCTGAAGAAATTTCTAAAAAAGGAATCAGCGATGTTGCTGCTGCCGTTGCAAAAACAACAGGTATTTCAAAACAAGAAGGTGGTTCTGATGGAATTTTCGTAAGAGGTTTAGGTGACAGATACAATGCAACCACAATGAACGGATTGCCATTACCATCAAACAATCCATCAAAAAAGAATATCAATCTTGAAATTTTCTCAACAGATATTGTTGAATATATCGGAATTGACAAAACTTATAATTATAAAAATTATGGTGATTTTGCTGGAGCCAATATTGATATTGTCTCTAAAAACTACAAAGGTAGCGGTATATTAGAAATAGGAACTGGAACTGGAATAAATTCTAATGCAATCAAACAAAATAAATTCTATTTACAAGACGGACCAAATTTCCATGGATTTAGTAATGAAGCAATTCCAAACAATCCATTATCCGCCTATAATTTCACTACAAGTTGGGATAAAGAAGCATCAACACCAGTTAATGGTTCATTCTTTTTAAGAGGTGGTGACTCATATTCTGTTGGTAGTAATGGTAAATTAAGCTTTTTCATAAATACATCTTTCGATAATAATTATACTTTTAAAGAAGGTATCAGAAGAGGAAGTGTAAGTTATCAAGGAGTAGCAAGAAAGGATTTTAACAGAATTTCTTATGAATACCAAACAAGCACAAATATTATGGGGAATGTTAATTATAAAATTAACAACAATAATACGGTTAAATATAATTCAATGTTTATTAATTCTACATCTCAAAAGCATGAAGAATTTAGAGGAATAGTTGATATATTCGACAATGCAGGACAAGGATTCATTAGACGTTCAACTTTTGACAGAACTCATTTATTGGTAAATCAACTGTTAGGAGACCATAAATTTGGAGAAAAAATAAATCTTGATTGGGGATTATCATACAACATGCTTACAAATGTGATTCCAGATCGTATGCAAAATACATTTGTTCCAAATACTGATAACACAGGCCTAGTATCATCAAATATTAATCAATCTGACAACAATAGATATTTTCAAAACCTGACAGATAATGAAATTGCTGCAAATTTAAGTGCATCATACAAATTCAACAAAACTGATGATGACTACAAAGGAAAATTAATTTTAGGTTTTAGTGGTAGATCTAAAAAAATTAATTTTGATGCTACTCAATTTAATTTCAAAATATTTGACAATACCCCAATTATAGATTTAAATAATATAGATGCATATTTTAATCAATCAAATTATGGTTCAATATACGAAATAAGAACATTTAGAGGTAATGTAAACACCCCTAATGCTCTAGCACCTCAAACTTACTCTGGAAATCAAGATATAGCAGCAGGTTTTGGAGCCATTGAATATAAGTTATCTGACAAATTATTTGTAATTGCTGGTTTACGTGCCGAAATGATTACACAAGACATAACGTATGACACCTCATTAAAAAGAGGTAAAAATAAATTTGACACTACTGAATTCTTACCAACTTTAACTGCAAAGTACGAATTGAATGAAAAACAAAATTTAAAATTAGCTGCTAGTAAGACGTATACTTTGCCTCAATTTAAAGAAAGAGCACCTTTCTTATATGAAGAAGTAGGACAAAGCTATATTGGTAATCCTGACCTTTATAATTCTACTGATTATAATGTTGACATTAAATGGGAATTATTCCCACAAAAAGGAGAAGTAATTTCTTTAACAGGGTTTGGAAAATATATCCAAAACCCAATCAATGAAATCACAGTATCATCAGCAACTAATGATATCTCATGGGCTAATACAGGTGATAATGCAATTGGTGTAGGAGCTGAATTTGAATTAAGAAAGAAAATTCTTAACACAGAAAACTTCACTACTAACAAAAATACAAACTTATCTGCTGGATTAAATGTGTCTTATTTACATACTGAACAAGATTTAGATGCTCAAAAGGTAGACAATGAAACAGATATAACTTTTGCCCCTACAAATAAAAAATCACGCTTATCAGGAGCTTCAGATTTATTAGTTAATGCAGATATTAGTTTTAGTAAAGACTTCTCACAAGAAAAATCTTTAACAACAACATTATCGGCCTCTTACTTTTCAGACAGAGTCTATGCTATTGGTGTAACAAAGAAAGGAAATCTTGTGGATAGTGCAGTTATCAGTTTAGATTATATTTTAAAGTACCAAATTAATAAGAATATAAGTTTTGGTCTTAGTGCAAAAAACTTACTTAACCCTACTATTGAAAGAAAACAAGAAACACAAAATGTTGTTGTAGATTCTTACAAGAAAGGAAGAAATTATGGATTCTCATTAAAATATACTTTTTAAAAAGTTTACAATTTATAAACAAAAGGCGTTTTTTTATCGAAAACGCCTTTTGTTATTTAACGAACAGATAACAATTGCTTAAAGCTCAAATCACTTCACCATTCTATATTTGCGTCAAATATTAAATAACACAAAAAATACAAAATGAAAAAATTAATTTTATCTACATTAGCTATAGCAGCTTTAACGTTTACATCATGTTCAAATGACAATGATAATAACGATGATACAAATGTTGGAGTTGTAAATTTAGATCCAGCAAACATGTCTGGTTCAATAGAATCAGGTCAAACAGCAACTTTAGTATCAACTGAAGTTTACAAACTTTCTGGAGCTTTAATCGTTAAAGACGGAGGAACTTTAACAATTCCTGCTGGAACAAGAATTGAGGCTACTGGTAGTACTTCATCTTATATTGCAGTTGCACAAGGAGGTAAAATTTTTGTTGAAGGTACTGCAACTAATCCAGTGGTAATGACAAGTGGTAATGCTGTAAAACATACAGGAGACTGGGGTGGTTTAGTAATCTGTGGAAAAGCTAAAACAAACAAAGGAGGTTCAAATGGAGAAACTGCTCTTGCTGAAGTTTCTGATTTAACTTATGGTGGATCTAATGACAATGACAGTTCTGGTTCAATCAAATATTTAAGAGTAGAATATACAGGTGCTGCTTTTACTGCTGATAAAGAATTTAACGGTGTATCTTTATTTGCTGTAGGTTCTGGAACAGTTTTCGAAAATGTTCAAGCTTACTATAGTGGAGATGACGGAATTGAATTTTTTGGTGGAAATGTTCATGCAAAAAATATCGTTTCAATCTATGCTGAAGATGATTCAGTAGATTTTGCTGATGGTTTTTATGGTATAATTGAAAATGTATATATCAAAGATGTTGCTAAAGCTGGTGTTGAAGGTTCTAACAACGGTGATAATGGTGCAGCAACTCCAACAACTAATGCTACATTAAAAAACTTTACAATCTTAAAAGGTTCTTTAGGTGGAAGTGAGCAAGGTATGTATTTAAAAGAAGGTGTTGGTCACTGGACAGCTACAAATATTTATATCGATGGTTTTGAAAAAGGGTTAAAAATTAAAGATGCTACTACAGATCCAGCAGGTAATGCAAATGTAGATAATGGTTTCGTTACTTTCAATCCAATCTTTTTTGGACCAACAATCACTACTCAATCTGAGTATGCAGGAACAAACACTAGTTACATAACTACTGGTGCTGCAACTGGTGCTGGTAACGGTGCTTCTGCTCCATCTTGGGCAGCTGGTTGGACAATAGGTCTATAATTAAAAGACAAAAAATAAAATTATTAAATCCCTCTTCGGAGGGATTTTTTTTATGGTATACTTTTTGTAATAAATATTTTTGTATATTTACGTTTATAAATTCATCCCCAAATGAAGAAAAACTACATTTTATTATTAATTATAGCATTTTGTTTTCTTACTTTCGATGTGTATTCGCAAGAAGGCAAGTCTGCTATGGGTAATTCTCAAGAACCTACTATTGAAGGATTATCTATATACCCGAACCCCGTAAGCAACGGCAAGTTATATATTACATCAAAATTAGCCCTAGAAAAAGAAATTCAAATTTTTGATGTACTAGGTAAAAAAGTCTTTGATACTACTACAACTGTTAAAGAAATCAATATTTCCAACTTAAATCCTGGTGTATATATAATTAAAATCAAGGAAAAAGAGGCTTCTACCACAAGAAAACTAATAATCAAATAGTTACAGCATAAAATTATTAAATTTTCATATATTATTATTTTGTTAACTCCTTCGTAGTTATACAAAAAATAGTTATTTTTGTAACAAATTAAAACTCAAAAAAAATGAAAAAATTTTACTTTTTATCTTTAATCTTAGTATCAACATTAGGATTTTCACAAGTTTCATTGCCTTACTATGAATCTTTTAATTACACAGACGCTTCTAACTTAGGTGGTCAGGGAAATTGGGTAAACGTAAATAGCGGTGATGAAGTTCTAGTACAAGCAGGAAATTTATCTTATAGTGGATTACAAGCATCAACTGGCAATTCTGTTGCTTTTGACGGACTTGGTGTAGATCCACAATTGACAATAGCATCACAAACATCTAATGAAGTGTTTGCTTCTTTTATAATTAAGGTTACAGACGTAACAGCAGCTACAAATGCTAATGGTGGATATTTCTTTGGTTTTGGATCAAATGCTACAACGTTTTCTTCAACAGTTTGGTTAAAACAAAACGGAACTCAATTTAACATCGGATTAGATAAAAATACAAGTACAACAAATTTTGTATTTGACACTACTGACTACAGTATTAATTCTGAAATTTTTATTGTTATTTCTTATGATTTTACAACTAATACTTCTAAAATGTGGATAAACCCAGTTTCAACTTCATTAGGTATAGCAACTGCGCCTACTGCGACATTAACAGCTTCCACAGGAACTGACAGAACTTCGATTGACAGAATTTTTATAAGACAAGATTCAGTAAGCGAAACTCCATTCATTGTTTTAGATGAAACAAGAGTAGGTAATTCTTGGGCTGATGTAACTCCAGTAGCTACTGCTTCTACAAAAAACTTCGATGCAATTGCTGGATTAAAAATGTATCCTAACCCAGTTACTGGAAACGTATTAAATATTTCTTCTACTGCAAATTTAGATATGAATATAGCTATCTTTGATGTATTAGGAAAACAAGTTATCAATACTAAAGTAACTAACAACACCGTAAACGTTTCTAGCTTAAACGCTGGTGTTTACATCGTTAAAGTTACTGAAGATGGAAAAACAGCTACAAGAAAGTTAGTAGTTAACTAATATTTCTTTAAATCAATATAAAGAAAGCATCAACATTACGTTGGTGCTTTTTTATTTTATACTTTTGCTAAAAAATTACTTTGATTAATTCTAACGATATATTTACCATTGCATCCAAAAAGGAATTTGAGAAAATCGCATTAAAGGTTTTCCGATTTCAATTTGATAACAATAGGGTATATCAAGAATTTTGTACCTTATTAAAAAAGAATAAAGAAAATGTAAAATCTTTAACCGAAATTCCATTTTTACCCATTCAGTTTTTTAAAAGTCATGAGGTTTTGAGTTCTACAGAGGCAATTCAAGTGACATTCACAAGTAGTGGTACAACTGGAATGCAAACCAGCAAACATTTAGTTACTGCTATTTCTTTATATGAAGAAAGCTACAGAAATGCTTTCTCGGAATTCTATGGAAACATTGAAGATTATTGTGTTTTAGCCTTACTTCCCTCTTATTTAGAACGTGAAGGCTCTTCTTTAATTTACATGGTGGATGATTTAATCAAAAGTAGTAATCATCCTGAAAGTGGTTTTTATCTAAACAATTATGATGCCCTTATTACTAAGCTAATTGAATTAGATCTTTCAGGTCAAAATGTGATTTTGATTGGTGTAACTTATGCTCTTTTAGATTTAATTGAAAAACAAAATTTCCAATTAAAAAACACTATCATCATGGAAACAGGTGGCATGAAAGGCAAAAGAAAAGAAATGATTCGTGAAGAATTACACGAAATTCTTTGTCAAGGTTTTGGTGTTCCTGTAATACATTCTGAATACGGTATGACTGAATTGTTATCTCAGGCTTATTCACTAGGAAATGGAATTTTCGAATGCCCTAATTGGATGCAAATCTTAATCAGAGATACTGAAGATGCTTTATCTTATATAGATGAAGGAAAAACTGGAGGAATTAACGTTATTGATTTAGCTAACATCAATTCATGTTCATTTATTGCTACACAAGATTTAGGTAAAAAACATCCCAACCATTCCTTCGAAGTGCTGGGACGTTTTGATAATTCTGATATTCGAGGTTGTAATCTTATGGTTATTTAATTCTTTGACAAATCACTTCGACAGGCTCAGTGTGACAATATGCAATCAATTATTTATATATAAAAAGAAGCATATCTTCATAAAATTAAACCATACACTTAAAATGATTTGAGAACTTGTCGAAGACCCTTAAATCACTTTAACTACAAAATAATTCTTCTTTCCTCTTTGTAATAAAACAAATTTATTACTAATTAAATCATTTGAAGTTAACACAAACTCTTCTGTAACTTTTTCTTTATTTACTGAAATAGAATTTTCTTTCAAAGCTCTTCTTGCCTCACCATTAGACGCTAAAAACCCTGTCTTTTCATTTAGTAAATCAACAATATTTATTGAATTATTGATGTCTGCTAAAGCAACTTCTGCTTGAGGTATTCCTTCGAATATTTCAGCTAATTGGTTTTCGTTTAATGTTTTTAAATCGGTCATATCTTTACTAAAGAAAGCTCCTGAAGCAAATATAGCGCTATCTAAATCTTCCTGTGAATGTACTAATAGCATTAATTCTTCTGCCAAACGTTTCTGCAACACTCTTAAATGAGGTGCTTCATTATGTTCTGCTATCAAAGAATCAATAGTTTCTTTATCTAAAAATGTGAAAATTTTAATATACTTCTCTGCATCTACATCTGTAGTGTTTAACCAAAATTGGTAAAACTTGTAAGGCAATGTTTTATCTGCTGTAAGCCAAACATTTCCTCCTTCAGATTTTCCAAATTTAGAACCATCTGCTTTTGTAATTAACGGACAAGTCATGGCATAGGCTTTTGACTTTTCTTCATTATCTACATTCATTCTACGAACCAATTCTGTACCTGTAGTAATATTTCCCCATTGGTCACTTCCTCCCATTTGCAGCAAACAGTTGTAGTGTTTGTTTAAATGGTAAAAATCATATCCTTGTATTAATTGGTATGTAAATTCAGTAAAACTCATTCCTTCTCCTGCATCTCCAGACAAACGTTTTTTAACAGAGTCTTTTGCCATCATGTAGTTTACAGTGATTCTTTTGCCAACATCTCGTGCAAAATTAATAAATGAAAAATCTTTCATCCAATCATAATTATTCACTAAAATAGGAGCCGTTGCATCGGTAGCCTCAAAATCTAAAAATTTAGACAGTACTTTTTTTATTCCTTCTACATTATGGTTTAAAGTAGCTTCGTCTAGTAGGTTACGCTCATCTGATTTTCCTGAAGGATCACCAATCATCCCTGTAGCACCACCAACTAAAGCAATTGGTTGATGACCAAAATTTCTTAAATGTCTCAGTAAAATGATTGGCACTAAACTTCCAATATGTAATGAATCTGCTGTGGGATCAAACCCTATATAAACTGTTGTAGCTTCTTTTAGCAATTGTTCTTCCGTTCCTGGCATCATATCATGAACCAAGCCTCTCCATCGTAATTCTGCAACTAAATTTTTCATTTCTCGTCTTAATTTGCACAAAGATAATAGCAAAGTTGAAAGTAGCAAAGTTGAAAGTAGCAAAGTTTTAAAAATTATGCAATCAAAAACTTACAATCTGTAATCTTAAATCAAAAGATTTACTATTTTTACAATATGATTTTAGTTACAGGAGCAACAGGTTTAGTCGGTTCACATTTATTGATTTCTTTACTGAAAGAAAACAACGATGTAAAAGCATTATACCGTAACGCTAAAAAAATAGATGAAGTCAAAAATGTCTTCGCTTTTAAAAACCAACTTGCTCTTTTTGATAAAATTAATTGGATTGAAGGTGATATTACTGAAATTCCAACGTTAAATAAAGCGTTTAAAAACGTTACTACTGTTTATCATTGTGCTGCTTTGATTTCATTTGACCCTAAGGATGAAGAAAAATTACGCAAGATAAATATCGAAGGCACCGCTAATATTGTAAATTCTTGCATTGATTTTGGTGTAAAAAAATTATGTCATGTAAGTTCAATTGCCGCTTTAGGAGATACTAAAGAAGGAGAAACAATCATTACTGAGGAAACAGATTGGAATCCTGAAAAACTACATGGTGATTATGCTATTTCAAAATATGGAGCCGAAATGGAAGTTTGGAGAGGTTTTCAAGAAGGTTTGGAAGTCGTAATTGTAAATCCTGGTGTTATTTTTGGCTATGGTTTTCCCGAACGAGGAAGTAGCTTCATTTTCAAATCTTTAAAAAAAGGATTCCCTTTTTATACCAAAGGAATAACTGGTATTATTGCCGTTGAAGATGTAGTAAATTGTATGATTCTATTAATGAAAAAAAACATCAATGGTCAACAATATACTTTAGTGGCCGAAAATCTCTCTTTAGACACTATTCTTTTCACAATTGCTGATGGGTTAAACATGAAAAGGCCTTCAATTTATGCCAACAAAACATTGACTAGAATAGCTTGGCGTTTAGACTGGTTTCTTTCTAAAATAATTGGAAAAAAGAGGTCTTTTACAAAAGCTACATCAAAATCATCACATTCCACTGATATGTATGATAATTCTAAAATTATTAACGAATTGAATTATTCTTTTTTGGATATGAAAACGTATATAACTACTTTGTCTGAGGAATATAAGTAGGTCCGTCTTCTTTTAATTCTATTTTATTACCTATTACAATAGAATCAATTTCCTTTTTATTTTCCTGAATTTTTTTATTAATATTATGATATATCTTTTTGAAAGATTTTATATCGGAAGCATAATATTTATAATTTTGAAAATAGGTGGCACTATCAATAGCATACTTCTTGTATATATACTCTGAAGCTTTTACATTTTTATCTAATAAAATTTTATGCTTAAATGATTGTGTTGCTTGCAAAATTGCCATATCATAAAGTATGTTTTCCATTACTTCTTGGTCTAACAAATTATCTGGTTTTTGCACTGGTTTATCATTACAAGAAACTAATAAAATTGCTATATAAATGAATATGACTTTTTTCATATTTACTGTTTATTTTCGATCAAACAACAAACGTTGACCATGTTTTCCTTCTTTAATTTTTCCGTTTGTATATACTAATTTTCCGTTCACTAAAGTATGCATAACTCTTGATTTAAAATTAGTTCCTTCGAAAGGTGACCATCCACATTTATATAAAATATTCTCCTTTTTAACATTCCATGGTAAATGTGAATTTACAATTGTTAAATCAGCATAATATCCTTCTTTAATAAACCCTCTATTTCTGATTTTAAAAATCTTAGCCGGATTATGACACATTTTTTCTACAATTTTTTCTATAGAAATGTATCCTTTTAAATGCTTTTCAAACATAGCTACTAAGGCATGCTGAACTAATGGTCCTCCTGATGGAGCTTTTAAATAAGTATTTTTCTTTTCTTCTAAAGTATGTGGCGCATGATCTGTTGCAATAACATCAATTCTATCATCTAGTAATGCTTTCCATAGTTCATCTTTATCTTGTTGTGTTTTTACAGCTGGATTCCACTTTATAAAAGAGCCTTTTGTTTCATAATCTGCATCAGTAAACCATAAATGATGAATGCAAACTTCAGCTGTTATCATTTTCTCTTCTAATGGAATTTTATTGGTAAACAAATCCATCTCTTTTGCCGTAGATAGATGAAAAACATGCAATCTTGCTCCTGTTTTTTTAGCCAATTCAATAGCCTTTGACGAAGATAAATAACAAGCTTCTTCACTACGAATCAAATGATGATACTTCATTGGAATATCTTCTCCAAATTCAGCTTTATATTTCTCTAAATTAGCTTTTATTGTTCCTTCATCTTCACAATGAACTGCAATCAACATTTTTGTAGACGAAAATATTTTTTCTAAAACTTCTTGGTTATCTACTAACATATTTCCTGTTGAAGAACCTAGAAACAATTTTATACCTGCTACATTTTCAGGATTAGTCTTTAAAATTTCTTCTAAATTATCATTTGTTCCTCCCATCATAAACGAATAATTAGCATACGATGTTTGGGCAGCAATTTGATACTTGTCTTCTAATAATTCTTGCGTTACAGCATTTGGAACTGTATTAGGCTGTTCTATAAAAGAAGTAATTCCACCTGCTACGGCTGCTCTACTTTCACTTTCTATAGTTCCTTTATGTGTAAGTCCAGGTTCTCTAAAATGCACTTGGTCATCAATCACTCCAGGTAATAAATAATTCCCTTCTGCATCAATAACAACAGTGGCTGAAGATTTTGTACTTATTTGCGAAGCAATTTCAACAATAAACTCATTTTCAACTAAAACATCTCCTTCAAAAATATGACCTTCATTAACGATTTTAGCGTTTTTAATAAGAATTGAACTCATTATAGTGTATTAAATATTTTTCTAATTCGAAGCATTATTACTCCAAAAACAGCCTCTCTTATGATACTACTGCTCATTTTTGATTGTCCTTTGGTTCTGTCTGTAAAAATAATTGGGACTTCAACTATTTTAAACTTTTTTACAAAAGCTCTGTATTTCATTTCTATTTGAAATGCATATCCAACAAACTTAACTTTATCTAAATTTATTGCTTCTAACACTTCTCTTTTATAACAAATAAAGCCTGCAGTTGCATCTGCAATTTTCATTCCAGTAATTAATTTGACATATATTGACGCAAAATATGACATTAAGACTCTATTTAATGGCCAATTGACAACATTGACACCATTTGAATACCTAGAACCTATTGCCACATCGGCTCCTTTTTCACAGGCATCAAATAGTTTTTCTAAATCTTTTGGATTATGTGAAAAATCTGCATCCATTTCAAAGATATAATCATACCCATTCTCCAATGCCCATTTAAAACCATGTACATAAGCTGTACCTAGTCCTGCCTTTTTTTGTCTAATTTCAATAAAGAGCTTATCCAAAAATTGAGATTGCAGTTCTTTTACCCTGTTTGCAGTTCCATCTGGTGAATTATCATCAACTACAAGTACATCAAATGAAGTCGATAAAAGAAATACAGCTTGTAAAATGCTATCTATATTTTCAATTTCATTGTATGTAGGAATGATGACAATTTTTTTAACCATTTGTAATTTTTATTTGCACAAAAGTAATTCTTTTTAAATACTTTTTTTATTAATAAAATTATAATAATCCATATCAAGTTAATTTTGTAATTTTACCATCAAGATGATAGTACTAGAATTACAACCTCGAATTATAGAAAATAAAGATTGGGCTACTCTACTTTTTATAGTATGTTTTATTGTGATTGCAATAAATAAATCACTTTTTGAAGGTCAATTTCATGAATTTATTAGATTGCCTTTTTCAAAAAAATACATGGCTACTTATAGAGACTCATCTAATTTATACAGTTCATTTACCATTTCTTTATTTTTTGTACAACTTATTTCTTATTCTTTTTTAATTCAAATTGTATTAAGCTTTTTAGATTATACGACTAAAGATAATTGGATTACTTTTATTCAAATTTTTACGGCTTTGTTTGTTTCTATTTTAATCAAATTTTATATTGAAAAAATTATAGCAAATATTTTTAGTATTGAAGATTTTTTGGAGGTTTTTAATCTCAAAAAAGTAACTTTTAGAACATATATTGGTCTTTTATTCCTTCCAATTGTCATTTTACTTTATTATAACAATTTTTTAAGCATAGGAATTATTAAAGTTTTTATAGTCATAATAGGGCTTTGCATGATTTATTTTTATTTTTTATCAATTCTTAATTATCAAAAATTGATTCTAAGCAAAATCTTTTATTTTATTTTATATCTTTGCACTCTTGAAATAGGCCCTTATTATTTCTTATATCATTGGTTTACAAAAAAATAGTGTGATTACATATGTCAAACTTAAAAGTTAAAACAATTTTGGTTTCACAACCAGAACCAAAAGTAGAGAATTCACCATATTTTGAACTTCAACAAAAGTTGAAAGTAAAAGTGGATTTCAGACCATTTATTCATGTTGAAGGCGTTTCTGCAAAAGACGTTAGGCTTCAAAAAATAGACCTAAAGAATTATACAGCAATTATACTTACCAGTAGAAATGCTATTGATCATTTCTTTAGAGTTGCTGAAGAGATGCGTTATAAAGTCCCAGAAGATTTAAAATACGTATGTCAATCTGAAGCTATTGCTGTTTATTTACAAAAATATGTGGTTTATAGAAAGCGTAAGATATATGTAGGTCAAAAAGATTTTAAAGACTTAACACCTATCTTTAAAAAATACAAGGACGAAAAGTTTTTATTGCCTTCTCCTGAAAACTTAAACGATGATGTTCCTCAAGTTTTAGAAGGTTTAAAATTAGACTGGACACCTGGTGTGTTTTACAAGACGGTAATGAGTGATTTATCGGACTTAAAAGATGTATATTATGACATCTTAGCGTTCTTTAGTCCAATAGGAATACAATCCTTATTTAAAAATTTTCCTGACTTTAAACAAAACAATACAAGAATTGCTGTTTTTGGTGCCACAACTCAAAAGGAAGCTACCGATAGAGGTCTACGAGTAGATATATTTGCTCCTTCTCCAGAAACTCCTTCTATGACAGGTGCAATTGAAAAATACATAAACGAAGTAAATAAAGGAAAATAATTTTTCTTTATTTTTCTATAAAAAAATGCCTTTCAAATTGAAAGGCATTTTTCATTTTATACTTTTAATTTTTAACTAAACTTTTGGTCCAGCTTTGACAAGGTTTTTTCCTTCTTCATTATCAGTATATTGCTCAAAATTTGCAATAAATCGTTGTGCTAAATCTGTAGCTTTATTTGTCCAATCTGTAGCGTCAGAATAAGTATCTCTTGGATCTAAAATTGCAGCATCAACATTATGTAAAGCTGTTGGTACTTCAAAATTAAATACAGGAATCATTTTAGATTCAGCATTTTCTATTGAACCATCTAAGATAGCATCAATAATGGCTCTAGTATCTTTAATAGAAATACGTTTTCCTGTACCATTCCAACCTGTATTTACCATATAAGCCTTTGCATTGTTTTGTTCCATTTTCTTAACTAATTCCTCACCATATTTTGTTGGATGTAATGATAAGAATGCTTTTCCAAAACAAGCTGAAAAAGTAGGTTGTGGCTCTGTAACTCCTCTTTCAGTTCCTGCTAATTTAGCTGTAAAACCAGATAAGAAATAATACTTTGTTTGTTCTGGTGTTAATTTTGAAACTGGTGGCATAACTCCAAACGCATCTGCTGTTAAAAAGATAACTTTTGTAGCATGACCTGCTTTTGAAACAGGTTTCACTATATTTTTAATGTGATTAATTGGATAAGAAACTCTTGTGTTTTGAGTTACTGAACCATCCTTAAAGTCTATTTTCCCGTCTGCATCAACTGTTACATTTTCTAACAAGGCATCTCTTTTGATAGCCCCATAAATATCAGGTTCATTTTCCTTACTTAAATCAATTGTTTTTGCATAGCAACCTCCTTCAAAGTTAAAGACACCATCATTATCCCATCCATGTTCATCATCTCCAATTAATTCTCGTTTTGGATCTGTTGATAAAGTTGTTTTTCCTGTTCCTGATAAACCAAAAAATACCGCTACATCACCTTCTTTTCCTTTATTAGCTGAACAGTGCATTGAAGCTATTCCTTGCAATGGTAAATAATAATTCATCATTGAGAACAATCCTTTTTTCATTTCACCTCCATACCAAGTTCCTCCTATTAATTGGATTTTCTCTGTAAGATTAAAGGCTACATATACTTCCGAATTTAATCCATGAGAAGCATAATCTTTAAATGATGTTTTAGAACCATTCATTACCACAAAATCAGGTTCTCCATAGTTTTCTAATTCTTCCTCTGTTGGTCTAATAAACATATTTTTTACAAAATGTGCCTGCCAAGCTACTTCCATAATGAAACGAACTTTCAATCTAGTGTTTTCGTTTGCACCACAAAAAGAATCTACTACATATAATTTTTTTCCTGATAATTGATTAACTGTTGTTTCTTTTAAAGCATTCCAAGTGTCTTGAGAAATTCCTTTGTTGTCATTTGTTGCTTTATCAGATGTCCACCAAATAGTGTTTTCGGTAATACTATCTTTTACAATATATTTATCTTTTGGCGACCTTCCTGTAAACTCACCAGTCATTACATTAACTGCTCCTAATTCTGTTAATTGTCCTCTTTCAAATCCTTTTAAGCTAGAATCTAATTCATCATTATACAATTGTTCATACGACGGATTATAAACGATTTCGCTTACATTTTTAATACCGTATTTTTCTAACGCAATCGTTTTCGTAAATTGGGTGTTTGAATTCATAAAAATTTAGTTATGTTGCTTCTATTTGAGAATGCAAAATTAAAAATATTATTTTAGATATTATGTTTTAAAACTATTTTTTAGCAATAATGCAATAAAATAGGTAAATCCATGAAGATATTAACAACAATCCACCTATAGGCGTTATAGGTCCAAGAAACTTTCCCTTAATGTTTGTGATTACTGAAGTAGCTAACAAATAAATAGAACCACTAAATAGTAAAATTCCTGCTACTGCTAATATGAACACACCCATTTTTTGCCTTTCGGTGATGTAGCTAATTTGTGACACAAATAACAAAAACAAGGCATGATACATCTGATAACGAACTCCAATTTCAAATGAATTTAATTGTTCTATAGAAAGAATTTTTTTTAATGCATGGGCTCCAAATGCGCCTAAAACTATTGCTAAAGCTCCTAAAATCAATGCAGTTAATACTATTTTTTGCGACATCTCTTTATTGTTTTGCACAAAGATATAAAATCACTTGCATCTAAGTAATGATATAAATCATAAATTTCTTTTAAAAAATATAACATTTATGTAGTTTTGTGTGATATTTATAACCAACATAATGAGAAACATTCTACTATTTGGTGCTGGAAAGTCAGCATCATCTTTAATAAAATATCTTTTAGACAAGTCGGAGACAGAAAATCTCCACCTTACTATTGCTGACATTAATATTGATTTGGCTCAAAAAAAGACAAATAACCATAAAAATGCAACTCCAATTGCTTTAAATATATTTAACGAAACAGAAAGAAGATCGCAAATTGAAAGAGCTGATATTGTTATTTCTATGTTGCCTGCTCACATGCATATTGAAATTGCTAAAGACTGTATCCTATATAAGAAAAACATGGTTACAGCTTCATATATAAGTCCTGCTATGCAAGAATTAAATAATGAAGTTAAAAAGAATAATTTAATTTTCATGAACGAAATTGGTCTTGATCCAGGAATTGACCACATGAGTGCCATGAAAGTTTTAGATGAAATTAGAGCCAAAGGTGGTACTATTCTTTTGTTTGAATCTTTTTGTGGTGGATTAGTAGCTCCTGAGTCTGATAGTAATTTATGGAACTATAAATTCACTTGGAATCCAAGAAATGTAGTTTTAGCTGGACAAGGTGGTGTGGCTAAGTTTATTCAAGAGGGTACTTATAAATACATTCCTTATAATAAATTATTTAGAAGAACAGAATTCTTAGACGTAGAAGGCTTTGGAAGATTTGAAGCTTATGCCAATAGAGATTCTCTAAAATACAGAAGTGTTTATGGCTTAGACAAGGCTTTAACTGTTTACAGAGGAACCATGAGAAGAGTTGGCTATTCCCGTGCTTGGGATGTCTTAGTTCAATTAGGAATGACTGATGACTCTTATACCATTGAAAATTCTGAAAATATGAGTTATAGAGATTTTACTAATTCTTTCTTGCCTTATCATCCAACAGATACTGTAGAGATTAAATTGCGATACATTCAAAAAATTGAGCAAGATGATATTATTTGGGATAAGTTAGTTGAATTAGATATATTTAATTCAGAGAAAAAAATTGGGCTAAAAAATGCAACACCAGCTCAAATATTAGAAAAAATCTTAACTGAAAAATGGACATTAAAACCAGACGACAAGGACATGATAGTCATGTACCACAAATTTGGCTACGAATTAAACGGTGAGAAAAAACAAATTGACGCCACAATGGTTTGCTTAGGAGATGATCAAACTTATACTTCAATGGCAAAAACAGTTGGACTACCTGTTGCTATTGCTACTCTAAAAATATTAAATAAAGAAATCACTACCTATGGCGTACAAATGCCAATTACAAAAGAAATTTACCTACCTATTCTAAAAGAATTAGAAGACTATGGTGTACATTTTAAAGAAAAAGAAGTGCCTTATTTAGGCTACAACCCTTTGAATATAAAAAATTAAAATAATTAATAGAACTTAATTTTTTAAACCATCTAGTTATTTAATTAGATGGTTTTTTTATTTACTTCAATCAAATTTGTATTTTTACTTTATAATTAAAAGTTTATGAAGATAAATCACTTACAAATTGAAATAGACGGAATTGATAAAGAAATTCTTCGTGACTTGATGGAAGATGCTAGAAAACCTATTCTTCAAATTGCAAATAAAATTGGAATTTCTGGTGCTGCTATTCATCAACGGTTACGAAAACTGGAACAAGCTGGTGTAATTGCTGGTTCAAAATTTATTGTAAACAATAAGGTTTTAGGATATACAACCGTTGCATTTGTTGGAATTTATTTAGAAAAAGCCGCTAATAATGGCTACGCTGTTCGCGAATTAAAAAAGATTCCTGAAGTTTTAGAGTGTCATTATACTACAGGAAACTGGAGCATCTTAATTAAAATAATTTGTAGGGATAACGAGCATTTAATGCAAATGCTAAACAAAAATATTCAAACTATTGAAGGTGTCTCTAGAACAGAAACATTTATCTCTTTGGAACAACAAATTGAGAGACAAATTCAGTTATAAATACGGTCTAAAAAAACATAAAAAAATCCGTCTCATTATAAATTAATTTGACGGATTTTATTTTGATTAATCTCTTCTTCCTAGTACTTGAAAAGCCCAATATAACAATGAGGCTAATGCTCCAAGTGCTGCTACTAAATAAGTTCTTGCAGCCCATTTTAAGGCATCTGCAGCTCCTGCATATTCCTCTTGGCTCAACATGTTTTTGTTTTTCAACCAAGCTAATGCTCTATTACTGGCGTCATATTCTACAGGTAATGTTATAAAACTAAATACTGTGGCAATCGCCATTAAAACTAATCCCACAACAGCCACATAAATCCCAAAACTAGAAACTGCCATTAGAAATAAGCCTCCAATTACAACCCATTGAGACAATTGAGACGATATGCTTACAAGAGGCACCATATTTGAACGCATGGTTAACCAATTATAAGCCGTTGCATGTTGAACTGCATGACCACATTCGTGAGCCGCAACGGCAGCCGCAGCAGCATTTCTTTGATTATAAACGGCTTCACTCAAATTGACTGTTTTATTTGCTGGATTGTAGTGGTCGGTTAATTGACCTCCTACTGATATTACTTTTACATCATAAATTCCGTTATCGGCTAACATTTTTTCAGCAATTTCTCTTCCTGACATGCCATTTCTTAATTGTAATTTGGAATAAAACGCAAACTTACTTTTTAATCGGGAACTTACTAACCAACTAAATAACGATATGACTCCAATTAGCAAAAGGTATTTAATATCGAACATATTTTTATATTTTATTTGTTAAATCACTAAATAAATATCAAAATGTATTCCAAATTAAAAAGGTGACAATTCGTCAATTTTTAACTAATGCTCTGTCTTTCCACTCAAATGCTTCTATTATTTCTTCATAAACACATTTGCCTTTTACTATGTTTAATCCTTTAGCTAATGAGGGTGATTTTTCACAAGCGGTTTCCCAACCTAAATCGGCTAGCATTAATATATAAGGTAGTGTTACATTCGTTAAAGCCATAGTTGATGTATACGGTACTGCTCCAGGCATATTCGCTACACAATAATGAACAACATCGTTTATAATATACGTTGGATTTTCATGTGTTGTAGGCTTTGTTGTTTCAAAACAACCTCCTTGATCCACAGCTACATCTACTATAACTGTTCCTGGTCGCATTTCTTTTAACATCTCTTTAGTTATCAATTTTGGTGCTTTTGATCCTTTTATTAAAACACCTCCTATAATTAAATCATGGTCTTTGATGTGTTTTCTAATGTTGTATTCACTAGAAAATTCGGTTACTACATGAGATGGCATAACATCATTTACATAACGAAGACGCTTCATATTGGTATCTAAAATTGTTACATGAGCTCCTAGTCCTGCTGCCATTTTTGCTGCTTGAACTCCAACAACTCCTGCTCCTAAAATCAAAACTCTTCCTGGTGGAACTCCTGGAACGCCTCCTAACAAAACACCTCTTCCTTTAATGGGTTTCTCTAAGTATTTAGCTCCTTGCTGAATTGCCATTCTTCCTGCAACTTCAGACATAGGTGTTAGTAACGGCAAACTTCCATCTGTATCTTCTACGGTTTCATAAGCAATGCAAATGGCATCACTTTTTAACATGGCAAAAGTTAAGGATTCACTAGATGCAAAATGAAAATAGGCAAAAATAATCTGATTGGGTTGAATAAGTTGGTATTCTTGTTCTATAGGCTCTTTTACCTTAACAATCATTTCACTAATTTGATAGATCTCATCAATGGTTTTGAGAATTATTCCTCCAACTTTTTCATAGTCTTCATCAAAAAAACCACTTCCTTCTCCTGCTTTTGACTGGATAAATACGATGTGGTTGTTTTTGGTTAATTCATAAACTCCAGCTGGTGTCATTCCAACTCTGTTTTCATTGTTTTTAATTTCTTTAGGAACACCAATTTTCATACCTTTTAGTTTTAATATATCAAAAATCGTGATTTTAAATATATGTTGTTTAAAAAATAGCTATGAGATGAAAATAATTATTAATAAATAAAAAAATACCCCTAAAAAATTAGGGGTTAGCATTGTAAAAAGAAAATACTAAGAATTATTTTTAAAGCAAACTAATCCCAAATATAAATCTGTTATTTCCAATTTCTTTTACTGTATTGTTTACTGATGCAAAATCAGATTTCCATTTCCCGTTTGTTAAAGCAAATTCGTAACCTAAGTTCAATCTTACTCTAGTTGATTTGTCTTTAAACAAATACAAGGCAGCTGATGGTCCAACATAAAACACATTATTTCGTAAAGATACGTGTCCGCTATTGCTATCTGGTTCTAGATTATTCAAATCTATACTATTGCCTTTACTATATAAATCTACTTGTGATCCTGTAGATGCAATATTTAAACCTCCTGTGAAAGCAACTTTTTCTTTATTGATAAAATTATAATGTACTTTTAATCTTGCAGAAAAAGCTAAATCTTGGATTTTATTATCTCCTTTATCTTCTTTTGAAAAAAGAAATCCAAATTCTACATCTCCAGAAAATTTTTCACCAAAGATATTTACCCCAAGTTGAAGTTCAGGTATAAACTCTTTCAACTCAGGTAAATTAGCTAATTTTAATTTGTCATTTAAATCATATTTATTCTGAACTTGTGCTCCTATACCAAAATAATAATCTGTAGTTACTTTTTTCTTGGTTTCTTCTTCACTTGACTGAGCAAACATGGCGTAGCTAGTCAGTAAAAATAATGTTACAACTAATTTTTTCATATTTTTTTATTTAAGATTTAGACAGTAATTTCTTTATTAATTTATTCATATCTTCTACCATGTCTTTCATAAAAAAGTCATTAACAAATACCACTTTACCTTCTTTATCAAGCACTATATTTGTTGGATAAAAACTAATATTAAACTGATCAATAGTCTTTTTATCTTCTGGAATAATGGTAAAATCTACTTGGTGTTTTTTAAGAAATTCATCTATTAATGCATTGTTATCAAAAGTTATAGCAAAATAAGCTACCTTTTCGGTTCCATACTTTTGTATCATCTTATTTAAATCTGGAATTTCTTTGACACAAGGGGCACACTTTGTAAACCAAAAATTTAGAACTACAATTTTTCCTTTTAAATCTTCTAAGGTATATACTTTCCCTTCTAAATCCGTTAAATTTAGATTTTCAACTAATTTCCCCTTTAACTCTCTTCTGTTTTTTTTATCGTTCTCAATATTGTCATTGAATTTTTTATTGCGCTCCTTAATTTCAGAATCCGTTAATTTTTTTAAAACGATAGCTCCTTTTTTATTTAGGGTATCACTAAAAAATAATTGCACGTATTTATGAGACATTTTGCTTTTTGAAATGGAATCAATTTTGTTCATATTTAACACTTCTCCGTTATCTAAAAAAGTAGTGATGGAGAATGTTGAATCCTTTTTCTTTAATTCAAAAAAATCTTTATTACTAATTTTCACATACTCTTTGGGCAAAAAATCAAAATCTTGTGACCAGGCATTTAAACAAAAAAGAAGTAATAAAAGAGTATGTTTTCTCATAATTGATGGGCTAAAAAAAATCCAAGTAATAAGTAGTTAAACTCATTATTTGGGTTTTTAGTATATTGAAAATAAATATTTATTCTATGCACTTCAACTTTTAAGAAACATTTTTAAGGTCTTTACTTTTCTTTACTTCATCAAAAAGTTGTCTTCTCAAATTTTGTTCTCGTTCGACGCATACTCCTCTATATGATTGATATTCCTCTTCTAAATCTTTTAAAGTTGCTTTTGAATGTTTAGTAACTTTATTAGCTCTTTTAAAACTTAAAAACAAAATTACTGCTGCTGTTAAAGCTCCTAAAAACAAAGTCCACATGATAATAGAATAGTTAGCTTTACTAACAGAAAAACCTAAAAAGTCAATATTTGCTTTCTCTGTTACTAGTTTATCATTGGTACTTTTAACTTCATCCAATTGTTTTTGTAAAACTGAAATTTTCTTTTCACTGGCATTTAATTCGTTTTTAAGAGAAGCTTGCGTGTTTTGCTCTTGCTTGATGTAACTATTTAATGTAGATTGAAAATTAGTAATAGCTTTCTTTTCTATTACTTTGTATTCTTTAAAACTATTTGACTTATCAACTATATTACTTAAATCATTGGCCACTTTTTGACTTTTTTCTTGCGCTTTTAGTGTTCCTATTGTGGTAGAAAAAACGAATATGAATAAAATTAAATTGTTGGTTATTTTTAGCATAGAATGTTGATTTAAGGTTACTATTTTTTACTTACAATTAAACATCAGAACTTAATCTTTGATTTAACTTATAAATAGTAATGAAAAAAACTTGTTTTTATTGTATGAAATTCAAGTTTTTAACTTTTTTAATCCTTTTTTTTATTTAAAAATCATTTTTAACAAGTAAAATCAAAGAAAAAAACAAGTGTACAAAAAAAATCCCAAACACTGTGCTATTGTTATTTTAGCAAATCAGTATTTGAGATTTGAAATTCTATGATTGAAATTCTAAAAAAATTATCCTACTAAATTAATTACTCTTCCTGGAACAATGATTACTTTTTTAGGTGTATTTCCTGCCAATTGTGCAATGGTTCTTTCATCTGCCATTACGATTTCTTCAATTTGTTTTGGAGTTAAATCTAAAGGCAATTTCATGGTAAAACGCATTTTCCCATTAAATGAAACTGGATATTCTTTTTCAGATTCTACTAAGTATTTTTCTTCATAAACTGGAAATTCTACCGTTGCTATTGAACCTTCATGTCCTAATTGTTTCCATAATTCTTCTGCTATATGAGGTGCATAAGGAGAAATCACAATAGCTAATGGTTCTAAAATCGCTCTATGGTGGCATTTTAAAGTGGCCAACTCATTCACACAAATCATAAATTGGGAAACCGAAGTATTGAAAGAGAAATTCTCGATATCTTCTGTTGCTTTTTTGATGGTTTTGTGTAACGATTTGTACATTTCTGCTGTGGGTTCGTCATTGGTTACAATTAAACCGTTGTCATCAAAATACAATCTCCATAGTTTTTTTAGGAAACCGAAAACTCCAGTAATTCCTGCTGTGTTCCAAGGTTTTGCTTGTTCTAATGGTCCAAGGAACATTTCATACAAACGCAAGGTATCAGCTCCATATTCATTACAAATATCATCTGGATTGACTACGTTGTATTTTGATTTTGACATTTTTTCTACTTCTCTTCCTACGATAAATGTACGGACAGCTCGCGAGCTGTCCCTTCCATCATTTTCATAAATGAATTCTGCATCTTTATAATCTGCATATAATGGATGATTTTTGAATTTTTCAATATCTAATTCATTTGTAACATCGTTTATAACTGATAAATCTACATGGATTGGATTTGTAACTAAATCAAAGGTAATATCTCTTTTTGTCAACTCTTCTTTAAGCAATAAGAATTGACTTCCTAATTCGTTATCAACTTCGACATTTTTACCTTGAACTTGTAGGTCTACAATATTTTTAAATCTCATAAGAACGTCAGAATGTTTTTTTGATAAAAAAACATTTCTTGACTTACTTTTATCACTTATGCTTACAGATGGTAATCTATAAATATAAGCACTCACTCCCAAAATCATTCCTTGGTTGATTAACTTTTTGAAAGGTTCTTCTGTGGGTGCAAAACCTCTATCTTTTAAGAATTTATTCCAAAAACGAGCATATAATAAATGTCCAGTTGCGTGTTCGCTTCCTCCTATGTATAAATCTACATTTTGCCAATATTCTAAAGCTTCTTTACTCGCAAATTCATCTTCATTGTGTGCATCCATATAACGCATCCAATACCAAGAAGAACCAGCCCAACCAGGCATAGTGTTTAATTCTAATGGGTAAACTCCGTTGTGAGAGGCTTCGACAGGCTCAGCATGACAAAGTGTGTTTGAAACTACTTTATTGTTTATTGTATCCCAAGACCAATCCGTTGCGTTACCTAATGGTGGTTGTCCGTCTTCTGTGGGTAAATACTTCTCCACTTCTGGTAAACGAATAGGCAAATGTTTTTTGTCAATCATTTGTGGTAATCCGTTCACATAATACACTGGAAAGGGTTCGCCCCAATATCTTTGTCTAGAAAAAACAGCATCACGCAAACGGTAATTGGTTTTTCCTTTTCCTTGATTTATTTTTTCTAAAGCTTCAATGGCTTTTTTTGTTCCTTCTTTATATCCTAAACCGTTTAAGAAATCAGAATCTACTAATTTGAAACCTTCTTTGGCTCCAAAAGCAGCTTCTGAAATATCTTGATCGAAAATGTTTTTGATTGCAGGCATTCCTTTGGTTCCTTTGAAGAAATTGGCGAAAGCATAATCTCTTTCATCCCCACAAGGAACAGCCATAACTGCACCTGTTCCATAACCTGCTAAAACGTAATCTCCAATCCAAACGGGAATAGGTTCTTTTGTAAAAGGATGTTCGGCATAAGCTCCTGTGAAAACTCCTGAAATGGTTTTAACATCTGCCATTCTTTCTCTTTCTGAACGCTTTGCAGTAGCTTCTATATAAGCTTCAACCGCTTCTTTTTGTTCTGGTGTTGTGATTTTAGCTACCAAATCGTGTTCTGGAGCCAATGTCATGAATGTTACTCCGAAAATGGTATCAGGACGAGTTGTAAAGACCTCCACATTAATTAGCTCATCTCTTTTCTTAACAATTGATGAGTCTATATTTTGAGACTTTTTTCCATTAATTTTGAAAGAAACCATTGCTCCAACTGATTTACCAATCCAATTTCTTTGCGATTCTTTTAGCGATTCTGTCCAGTCGATTTCGTTTAAACCTTCTAATAATCGTTCGGCATAAGCTGAAATTCGCATAGACCATTGGGTCATTTTTTTACGAATCACAGGATGTCCTCCACGTTCTGAAACTCCGTTTACAATTTCGTCATTAGCTAAAACCGTTCCTAAAGCGGGACACCAGTTTACTTCGGTTTCTGCTAAATAGGTTAATCTATATTGTAATAGTATTTTTTGTTGTTCTTCTGATGAAAAAGCATTCCATTCGCTTGCCGAAAAAGCAATAATATTATCATCACAAACAGCATTTACAGTAGCATTTCCTTCTTTTTCAAATATTGAAATTAAAGTTGAAATATCTTCTGCTTTGTCTGTATCGTTATTATACCATGAATTGAATAATTGAATAAAAATCCATTGGGTATGTTTGTAATAATCTGCATTCGAAGTTCGCACTTCTCTACTCCAATCAAATGAAAAGCCTATTTTATCTAATTGTTCTCTATATCGAGCAATATTTTCTTTGGTTGTTTTATCTGGATGCTGTCCTGTTTGAATCGCATATTGCTCGGCTGGCAAACCAAATGAATCATAACCTTGTGGATGTAATACATTAAATCCTTTGTGACGTTTGTATCGCGCCACAATATCTGAAGCAATATATCCTAGCGGATGCCCAACATGTAAACCTGCTCCTGATGGATAAGGAAACATGTCTAACACATAGTATTTTGGTTTTTGTACTTCGACAGGCTCAGCATTGTTATAATTTGATGCAGCAAAAGTTTGGTTATCTGCCCAATATTTTTGCCAATTGGCTTCGATTTCGTTTGGATTGTATTTCATTCGTCTTTGTTATTTTGCCTTTGGAATCATGCAGTCGCAAGTTCTAGTCTTTTCTTAATTTATAGTTGTCTGTTTACAGTTGTCCATTTTGCTTTAAAATTATAAATGATTGCAAAAATGGAATCATAAACCTGAAAAATTCAGGTGCAAATTTACATTTTATAATACTAAAGTTAAAACTTTGTTGTTATATTCTGTATAAACCAATTTTCTTTTTTATTTTTACAACTTAATTCAAAACACAATATGGCTTCATCGTTTGAAAAGTATAACAAAAGACGTTTAATTTCTTCATATTTTTCAGTAATTTTAAGTATATTTTTAGTGCTTTTTCTATTAGGAGCATTAGGATTATTCGTAATCAATTCTAAAAAACTCACAAATGATTTTAAGGAGAATATCCCTATGACTGTGTTTTTTAAAAATGAAGCGAAGGATAGCTTGCTAAGCGCTTTTGATGCAGAATTAAAAAATTCGCGTTTCATCAAAGAGTATGTATATATTGATAAGGATAGTGCTGCAAAAAATAATGTGGACATTGTAGGAGAAGATTTTATGGAGTTCTTAGGGGTTAATCCTTTACAAAATTCTTTTGATATTCATTTGAAAGGAGATTATGTACAAGCTGATAGTATTAAAAAAATAGAAACAGAGATTAAGAAAAACATAATGGTTTCTGAAATCATATACGATAAACAATTAGTGGATTTAGTTAATGATAACATCAAAAAAATAAGTATGTGGCTTTTAATTATTAGTGGTGTTTTAGCTCTTGTGGCTATGCTTTTAATTAATAGTTCTCTTAGATTATCTGTTTATTCTCATCGATTTACGATTAAGACTATGCAAATGGTTGGTGCTACTAAAGCTTTTATTAGAAAGCCTTTTATATGGAGAAGTATTAAATTAGGATTGATTGGTTCTGCTTTAGCTGTCATTGGTTTACTAGGTTTAGTTTATTATGTAGATACTAAATTACCAGATTTAGGCATTTTAAAAGATTATGTTTCATTAGCAATTGTAATTGGTTGTGTTTTTATAGTAGGAATTATAATTACTTGGATAAGTACTTATTTTGCTACACAACGTTTTTTGAATTTAAAAACGGATGACCTTTATTGATTTTAGATTAATGCTTGATTATTTCAGAATAAAAAAATAAAATATGAGTACAGAAAACAACAAACCAACTTTTCTATTTGAAAAAGTAAATTATAAAATTTTATTCATTGGCGTAGGTCTTATTGCATTAGGCTTTATCTTAATGACTGGTGGAGGAACAAATGATCCTAACACATTTGATGAAGCTGCTTTGTTTAGTTTCAGAAGAATTAGGTTAGCTCCAACTGTAGTTTTAATCGGATTTGGTGTGACTATTTATTCGATAATGAAAAATCCTTTTAAAAAATAGTGTTCAGTGCTCAGTATTTAGTTAGCAGTTAGCTGCTAATTACTACTCACTAATTACTACTCACTAAAACATGAATACACTCCAAGCCATAATTCTTGCTATTATAGAAGGGTTAACTGAATTTTTACCCGTTTCTTCAACAGGTCACATGATAATTGCTTCTTCCTTTTTTGGCATTGCTCATGACGATTTTACTAAACTTTTTACGATTGTTATACAACTGGGAACTATTTTATCTGTGGTTGTTTTATATTTCAAACGTTTCTTTCAATCGGTTGATTTTTATTTCAAACTTTTTGTAGCTTTTATTCCAGCTGTTGTTTTAGGTTTATTGCTAAGTGATTTTATTGATTCTTTGTTGGAAAACCCTATAACTGTAGCTGTTTCATTAGTTATTGGTGGAGTTTTATTATTAAAAGTTGATGACTGGTTTGGCAATACGCCTAAAGAAGAAATTCCGCAAGAGATAAGTTATCCAACCGCTTTTAAAATTGGTCTATTTCAGTGTCTAGCTATGATTCCTGGTGTTTCTAGAAGTGGTGCTAGTATTGTAGGTGGTATGACTCAAAAGCTATCAAGAACAACGGCTGCTGAATTTTCTTTTTTTCTTGCTATCCCAACAATGCTTGGTGCAACTGTAAAGAAGTCTTATGATTTTTATAAGGATGGTTTTGTTTTAACTCAAGATCAAATTCATCTTTTAATCATTGGAAACGTAGTTGGTTTTATTGTAGCACTAATTGCTATAAAATCTTTTATAGGTTATCTAAGTAAACATGGTTTTAAAATGTTTGGTTATTATAGAATCATTGCTGGAATCGCTGTTTTACTAATTCACTTTTTTGTTCAGAAATTAACTGTTATTTAATGACTAAGGAAGATATTTTAAACGGTCAAGTTATATTAATTGACAAGCCTCTAACATGGTCTTCTTTTCAAGCAGTCAATAAATTGAAATATGCTTTAAAAAATCATTTTGATTTACCTAAAAAATTTAAAATTGGCCATGCTGGAACGTTAGATCCTTTAGCTACTGGTTTATTGATTATTTGTACCGGAAAGTTTACCAAAAACATTAGCGAAATTCAAGCTCAAACTAAAGAGTACACAGGTACTATTACTGTAGGTGCTACAACTCCTTCTTATGATTTAGAAACAGCAATTGATGCCACTTTTCCAACCAAACATATCACTGAAGATTTAATTCAGGAAACTGTCAAACAATTTTTAGGGGAAATCGACCAAAAACCTCCTGTTTTTTCTGCTATCAAAAAAGAGGGTAAACGTTTATATGAACATGCCAGAGCTGGTGAAGAAGTAGAAATTCAAGCTAGAAAAACTACAATTCATGAATTTGAAATTACAAGAATAGCCTTGCCTGAAATTGACTTTAGGGTGCAATGTAGTAAAGGGACTTACATTCGTTCTCTAGCTTATGATTTTGGATTGGCTTTAAATTCTGGTGGTCATTTAACGGCTTTACGCAGAACAAAAATTGGTAATTTCTCTGCCCAAAATGCCTTTTTACCAGATGATTTTGTAAAAACTTTACAAAAATGAGATTTAAAATAATAATATTTTTTCTAATCAGCTTTTCTGTTTTTGCACAAAAGAAAGTTACCCTTAAAGAAGGTGATATTATTTTTCAATCCATGAATTGTGAGTTGTGTAAAGCTATTAATGCGGTTACCGAAGGTTTTGATGGAAAAGATTTTAGCCATTTAGGAATGGTTCATATTCAAAACGACTCTATATATATAATTGAAGCAGCAGGAAAAGAGGTACAATTAACTCCTTTTGAAGTTTTTAAAACTTATACTACTGACACTATGTATGTAGGAAGGTTGAAAAAGAAGTATAGAAAATATATCCCAAAGGCTATTGCATTTTCACTTGAACAAATGGGCATTCCTTATGATGATGCTTATTTATACGATAACGGAAGTTATTATTGTTCTGAACTGATTTATGATGCCTTTTTGAATTCTTATGAGAAACCATTTTTCGAATTAACTCCTATGACATTTAAAGAGCCTAATTCTGATGTATATTTTCAGGTATGGATAGACTACTATAAAAATCTGAATATAGAAATCCCAGAAGGAGAATTGGGATGTAATCCTGGTGGAATTTCTACTTCAGATAAACTAAAGATTATTGGAATCATTTAATCAACAATTCCAAACAAAAAATTCTGAAAGTCTTATTTTAAACTAATTCTTTGCTTTTTATTAATTGTATAATTTCATTTTGTGTGGTAATTCCTTTGTCGTGCAAATACCATTTTTGTAATTCTACTTTTATTGGTTCATCAACTACCCCATTTTTTGTTTTATAATCAGCTATAAGTTTTCTTGCTGGTTCTGGTCTTGGTCCAAAATCTCCTAAAACATTATTTGCTTCATCTAACACTATTAATTTAGGAATTGATTTACCTCCATTCGTTAAAAAATCATTCATCAAGGCTTCATTTTCATCACGAAATACAATTCTTAAATCGATGTTCTCTGATAATTCTGCCATTTTATTAATAATTGGTAAAATCTGAGCTGCATCTCCACACCAGCCTTCACTAATAACCAACCAAGTATATTTTTTATCCATTTGCGAAATTTGCATTTGAACCTCAGTTGTAATTTGAATTGTCTTTTCTAAACGATTCATTCGTGTTTCATTCAATTCAGAATAATGTAATAAATCATCTGATTGATTATTCCCTGTAGATTTTCCCTCTTTTATTAATTGTGAAACAACTTTTCTATAATCTTGGTAAGAATAACTTTTAGCTAAAGCGGGTGCTATATTTTTATTCATTTCTTTTTATTTTATATCTTTAAATTTCTTTTTAAATTATTTTACAAAATTACCACTAAATTTGATAACTGAAAGTAAGTTATGTTACATAAAATCATTTTATAAAAATGGATTTCTCGTCAAAATCAATAGGTTTAGTTTTGTCTGGTGGTGGCTCTAAAGGAATTGCACAAGCTGGTGCTTTAAAATTCTTAGAGGAACAAAATATAAAACCCACACATATTGCTGGTACTAGTGCTGGAGCTATCATTGCTTCATTATATGCTTTTGGAAAAAAGCCTGAAGAAATTTTAGAGTTTTTTAAATCCATCTATTTTTTTCATTGGAAACATTTTACTTTTAAAAAAGCTGGAATTATAGATTCTGATTCTTTTAAAAGCTATTTTAACCTTATCTTCAAAGAAGCAACAATTGATGATTTGGCTATTCCAACTTTCATTACTTCAACTGATTTGGTAAAAGGAAAATTAAAAGTTTTTAAAGGTGATGTAAAAATAACCGATGCCGTTTTAGCCTCTTCTTCATTTCCTGGTATGTTATCTCCTTATCAAATAAACGGAAGACTATATAGTGATGGAGGAATTTTAAACCATTTTCCTACTGATTTATTACAAGGTAGATGTGATGCAATTATTGGCATTTATGTTAGCCCCATTCAAACTATTGAAGCTAAAGATTTAACTTCAATAAAAGCGGTAACCACTAGGGCATTTGACTTATTATCTGCTCATGGTAATTATCAAAAATTTAGTTTGTGTGATTGGGTTATAGAACCTAAAGAATTAGCCAATTTTAGTACATTTGAATCTAATAAAGCTAAAATGGATAAAATATTTGAAATCGGATATCAAGCGGCAAAAAATTCATTTGAAGAATTAAACTCATTAAAGTAAAATTTATTTTTAACAATACCAGTTGCAATCCCCTTAGGGCAATAGGTTTTTGCTTGAAACATTTTTTTTATACAGATGATTTCATAATTATAAACTAGATTTTTTTTAAATTAGATAATAACTATATTTGCATCACAAAAACACTCACAATGAAATATAAAAGAATTCTCCTTAAACTTAGTGGCGAGGCCTTAATGGGAGATAGAGCTTATGGAATTGATCCCAAACGCTTAGCTGAATATGCTCAAGAAATTAAACAAATTCACGATAAAGGCATAGAAATTGCAATAGTTATTGGTGGAGGAAATATCTTTAGAGGAGTTGCTGGTGCAAGTAATGGAATGGATAGAGTTCAAGGAGATTATATGGGAATGCTGGCTACTGTGATTAATGGAATGGCATTACAAGGAGCTCTTGAAGAAGCAGGAATGCAAACAAGACTGCAAACTGCTTTAAAAATTGAAGCGATTGCTGAACCTTACATCAAGAGAAAAGCAACCCGTCATTTAGAAAAAGGAAGAATTGTTATTTTTGGTGCAGGAACAGGAAATCCTTACTTTACAACAGATACAGCAGCCGTTTTAAGAGGTGTTGAAGTAAGTGCTGATGTGATTTTAAAAGGAACACGTGTTGATGGCGTTTATACTGCAGATCCAGAAAAAGATGCAAATGCAATAAAATTTGACCATATTTCTTTTGATGATGTAATTGCTAAAGGATTAAATGTAATGGACTCAACTGCCTTTACATTAAGTCAAGAAAATAAATTGCCTATTATTATTTTTGATATGAATATTAGTGGCAATTTAATCAAAGTTTGTGAAGGACAGACAATAGGAACAACAGTAACTGTTTAACTTAGAATTCAGCGTTTAGAATTCAGAAATAATAAAATATAAAGAAATGACTGAAGAAATTAACTTTATTATAGAAACAGCAACAGAATCTATGAATGGTTCTATAGCTCATTTAGAAAAAGAATTTTTAAATATTAGAGCTGGAAAAGCTTCACCACAAATGTTAGGTGGTGTTTTTGTAGACTATTATGGCTCACAAACGCCATTGTCTCAAGTAGCTAATATCAATGCTGCTGATGCAAGAACTTTAACTGTTACTCCATGGGAAAAAGCAATGATGCAGCCTATTGAAAAAGCAATTATGATTGCTAATTTAGGATTAAACCCAATGAACAATGGTGAAAACATCATTATCAATATTCCTGCCTTAACTGAAGAGAGAAGAAAAGAATTAGTAAAACAAGCAAAATCAGAAGCGGAAGATGCTAAAATTGGTATCAGAAACGCTCGTAAAGATGCTAATACAGATATCAAAAAAGAAGAAAAAAATGGTTTAGCAGAAGATATTGCTAAAAAAGCGGAAGATGATATTCAAAAACTAACCGATGCTTATATCAAAAAAATTGATGACCATTTATCAATAAAAGAAGCTGAAATAATGAAAGTATAAATAAATTATAAGCCCTGATATTGAATTAGGACTTTTTTTATTTCTATTTCATCATTCTTAAATAAAAACCAATCTTAATTTCTTTGAGATTGGTTTTCGTTTTTTATAGCAAAAAGAAATCTCAATTTCATTACTAAAAAGATCATTTTTTGATATAAAACTCGATGAAATACCAAAAAGGGACTTCCAATAGTAAATTTATAAAATTCATAAAAAAAAATTATTTTGTTTCAATTATAATTTTTACGTTTGACTTGTAATCAATTAAAAATTAAATAATTAAAATTGTTTTACAGACAAATATACTAGTATTCATTTTGAAATATATTTCTTCATTTTAGGAGTTAATAAATCCTTTTCCTGCCTAGCAGTTGCAAATTGGGATGGGTAAAATATGTTATATTATGAAAAAAACATTTAAAAGAATAACTAGTTTTATAATGGCAATTTCCTTGTTGTTTATGTTTAGTTGTTCCGAAGAATCATCTGTTGAAACTATTCAAACGGAAACCAAAATTCACGTTATAAAAAAATCAAATCTAAGTTTAGATAAAATTAAAGAAAAATCAATTCTACTTACTACCATCAATGCTCTTTCTTTAAAACAAGAAGAATATAAAAAAAGTAGTAAATTAGTATATGATAGCATAAATGAATTTTATATTGATACCGATAATATTATTTTGCAAGAAGGAGATTTAGGCAAGAGTTATACGTTCTCAATTATTAGAGAAAATGAAAGTCCTTATATTGAAAATTTAACTATTCATATTAATGATCAGAACCAATCAATGGCATTGTTAACAATTTATAATTTATCTGAAACGGAAAAAAATATCATACTAAATAATGGTGTGGTACCAAACATTAATCAAAAATTATTAGTTTTCCCTATAAATGAATTACCCTCACAATTTTTATCAGGCTATACCCATAAAGAAACAACAGACACCACTGCTATTAATGTTTATCAATTACCTAATGGTCAGTGTGGCGTTATAGATCATATAGAAAGCCTAGGAGATGAAGGAAGTATTATTTATTATACCATAGTAGAATGTCCTACCGAGAACAGTGGTGGTTCTAGCAATTCTGATAGTAGCTCTTCCTCTTCCACAGGATTTACATTTGGGTATGATTATACCATTTCAAATAATGAAAGTTCATCAGGTAACACTAGCCAAACTACTGGTAGCGGAAGCTCCTCGGGGAATTACATTACTCCCTATGTAATGCCTGCTAACCAATTAAGAAAAAAAGAATTTCTAATAAATTTGAAATCTAACGATATCAATGCCTTTAATTGGTTTAATCAACAAAACTCGGAAACTCAAAATGCAATCCTTACTTATTTAGAGGATTCTTTAAATAATGATGGCTTAGTTTTAACTGAGTATTCACAGGAGGCTGTGGAGTTTGTGAAACAATTAATTCAAAATAGCATAAAAACTGGCTTACATTTTGATATTAAAAAATCATCTAAATCTCCTGCTAATGTTGATGTTACTGCAATAGACAGTACAACAACAGAAGGTAGAATATTTAATTGTATATTTGATAAGCTTTCAAAATCTCCAAAATTTAAAAATTTATACAATGCAATCTTTAACGACACTGATAAAATAAATGTTAAATTTGAAATTGCCAATTTAAATTCAACTACCAAAGGTGGTGATACACAAGCAATATATACTTATGATAGTAACAATCAAATTATTGGTATAAAAAACAGAATTAGAATTAATAGTTATATTCTTAATAACAATTCTACCTTATATGTTGCAAATGCAATTATACACGAAATGTTACATGCTTATTTAAACGTGCAACAAATAGGTTTTGGCACAGATATTTATAATTTAAATAATTATGATACTTTAGGCGATATTTTAGTAGAAAATGCAAACGGTACAATTAATATTACAACAAATGGTGCAACAACTAATTCTCATGCCTTTATGTTCGATTATATGATTCCTGCTTTTACAGCTATTTATAATGAAATACTAAATGAATTAACAACACAAAATGATTTAGATTATAATTCTGATGTAAGTATGCCGGGTACAAATACTCTTTTTAATGTAAATGATATGCTTTACTATTTATCCACAGGAGGCTTAGATAAAGATAAAAACGGTATAAATAACAGTAATTATCAAACTGAGATTGGTAACTTTCCTGACAAAGTAGATGATAGAGCTGAATATATAACCAAAGTTAAAAATTTTATAAAAAAGTGTAATTAATATGAAAACAATATTTTTAAATATAATATTTTTAATTTGCTTGCAAGTGTATTGTCAAAAAAAAGATTCTATTTGTGAATTATCATCTAAAGAAAAAAACTACACTATAACACATAAGTTCAATAAAAACGATACTATTTATATTTATTTTGAATATAAAAAAAATCAAAGAAGAAGGCTTTCTAAAATAAAAGACAAAATAATTGCATATTCTTATACTTTCAATTTTGAAAATGACATTATGTATTTCTCCACAGGCAAGGAAGAGTATTTATCACTTGATGATATGAATAAAAACAAAAAAGCAGGAGTTCAATGGGTTGATAAAAAATTCTTACGGAATAACAAAGAGCGAATATTTACTTATAAGAAAATAAAACAAAATGGTTTTGAAAAAACAATTGAAGAGTTCTCTGATTGTGTATTTTATTTAATTGATATAAAATTGAAAGAGAACGGTAAATACAAAGCAAGAGAAGTCAATCCTTTATTCCCAATTGAATTGTAATGGTATAACATTATTTGTCTTCTTTGGGTTTAGAAAAAGATAAAAACAACATCCCAAATAATGACTGCTAATGAAATTAATGATTAATCACTTACTTTATAATTATGGAAACGGTAATAATTTTACAATACATTCTATATATTGTTTTTTTAATATTAATATTTTTTTTATTAAAAACACTAATAAAAATATAAAAAAAAACTGTAATGAGTTTATGACTATAATACATATATTCTTTTAATGAAAGATTAATCTTTCATTAAAAGACTTAAGTTATTGGAGGTAATAATTAAATAATTCATAAAATTTAAATCGTTAAATCTATCAAATCAAAAGAAAAATTTAAAAAAAATATTTCATCCAAAAGTTAAAAACAATAACTAAGTAAAAAATGTTAATTACAACAAACTTATTGAATAGGATATTATAAGTAACTTATTGCCCTTAAACTAAAAAATTTATGGAATATTCAATTTGGAATAAAGAAACCTTAAAAGAAAACTATCCAAATGTATTTTTTCATTTGCATCGATTCTATTTTAATACTCCTAATAAGAATGGTGTTGACCCTCTTAATGAAGTTATAGAAAAAAATATCCTCAAAAGAGAAGTTTATGAAAGAAATTGGGAAAAAGGTTTTTTAGAAAAACTTTCAAGAAAAATTAATCGTGAAGTCATTGGAGCCACATACGGATTAGCTCCTAGTTTAGGAGGGAAAATAATTTTAAAAAAAAATGATACTAATGAAAGGACAGAAGAGCTAGTTTTTTTTGTCAGCTTACTTACTAATTATTATTCTATTCAAATAGTAGAGATTGATAAATTCAGCATATCCAATGATTATTTTTCTAATAAAGAAGCTTTGGGTGTGAAAAAAATTGTAGTTTCTCCTATACCTGAAGAAAATGGAAATCTATTTAAAGCAGTTGAAAATTTTATTGCTGAAGAAATAGAAAATGCAAAAATTTTACCTTTTAGATTCGATACAATTAAAGTAAAAAATTTTAAAGTTGAGTATAAATATGTTAAAGATTATAGTTCTATAAGTGATGGCTTTTTTAATAAAGGATTAATCTTTCATAAGGACACTCAAGTCATTGGAGATATTGATTATATGATTCATAAAATTGAAGAAATAACTAAAAGTTAGTTATATACTAATTTTAACAATCCTATTGAATAGATATATTAGCATATATACAGACTGTAATTATGAAAAATACTTTCTTTATTGTTTTGAAAACAATTATTGGGTTTATAACTTATTCTTTCTTTTTTTCATTGTTCTATTCAGTTAGACTAGATATAATAAATCTTAATTTAAATTTTAGCAAATTTTTGTTTACAGACTTTTTATCATGGATGTTTTTATTGGTTTTCTATACCCTTTTAGGATATAAAATAATTTTATTGTTTTCTTCTTTTTATCTAATTGAAAAAGTAGGTTTTCTTTCTAAAAACAAACCAATTTCATACATGCTATTTTTTCTGTTAGTATTCTTTTTTGGATCACTTATATTTGATTCAAATTTTTATGTTAGCACAAGAAACTTAAATGAATTTTTATATTCTTGTCTTTCTATTTGCATAAGCTCAATTATTGTTTATAGATTAGAAAAGCTATTCATCAAATGGCAAAAACTAAATAAATAATTTCTTCAAAAAAGTTAAAAACTTTATAAAAAATGTAATTAATATGAAAAGAATTTATTTATACTTCGCAATAGTGTTTTCCCTGCCAATATTTTCTCAAATAAAAGATTCTATTTATGAAATATCTTTTAAAGAAAATAAAGAAGAAATTAACGTAAATAGATTAACAGAAAACGATACAGTTTATTTATTATTTAATCATAAAAAACATCAAGATTTTGGTATAAGCTTAAAGAAGAAAGAAAAAATTATTACATATACTTATATATATCATTTTAATGAAAAATTTAATAATCAGATAACAATTTCTATAAGGACAGATAGTATCCTAAATAGTGATAGAAAAAAAGCTTCCTTTAAATTAATTGATAAAAAATTTATCAGAAAAAACAGGAAAAATGTTTTCACCATAAAAGAAATGAGGAAAAAAGGAGCAAAAAACACAGTTGATGAAATAGGTTTTTGTACTATTTATTTAATAGACACAAAAATAAAAGAAAATAGAAAATATAAGGCACGAGAAGTAAAAATATATTATCCTGCAGAACTGTGACAACAATAGTTTGATGTTTCTAACTACTTTTTATGTAAATGACATGCTTTATTACTTATCTACTAATTTCAATAAATATCCCATAATTAAAAAAAGTATAAATTTTAAGTCCTGATTAACAACAGGACTTTTTATTTTTAGATACCTTTGCCTTAATTGATTCCATTTATTAATGCGCTATACTTGTCTGTTTTTCACACTTCTCATTACCAACTTTATTTTTGGTCAAACTAAAATCAAAGGTCAAGTTATTGACTTCGATACAACTATACCTATTGCTTTTGCTAAATTAACATACGAAAAAACAACAGTGTTTGCTGATTGGGAAGGTAAATTTACAATAGAAATAACTGATTTCAAGAAACCCATCTATGTTCGCTATAAAGGATATTATGAAAAACCCGCTTACGCAACAAACGACGGCAATTTATTTATAATAAAACTAACACAAGATATCAATAAAATTAAGAATGAATATTATTCTCTTAATAAAGTAAATCATATCATCAAAAAAGTTATTGAAAATAAAAAAAATACACAGCCTGAAAAAGCACTCAATAGTTATGAGTATAAAAATTATGAATACATTCAAATAACTGCAAATCCTGATAGTATTTCAGGAGATATTGATAAAATTTACAAACGTAATTTTTTTGGAAAACGAATTATTAAATTAGATTCAACTAATTATAAATTCAAAAAACTGGTTGAAAAAAGTCACATCTACCAAACCGAAAAAGTTAATCTGATTCAACATAATCAAGAAAGAGACAAAGAAACTGTTTTAGCCACTCGTATGGCTGGTTTCAAAGAACCTTTATATGAGTTCTTAGGCTTAAAACTTATTTCATATTCCGTTTATGAAAATCCTTTTGAAATTATAGAAATTCCCGTTCAAAATCCCATTTCAAATTATGGTAGAAAATTATATACTTATCATTTATTAGACTCTACTCAAATTCAGAACCGAAAAGTATATCGCATTTATTTTGAACCAAAAAAACTTAAATCTAATCGATTAAGAGGTATATTATATGTTGATGCTCAAAATTTTTCAATAGCAAAAGCCTATTATCGCATTTATGGAATTGTAAATGTAAATGCTACTTATACCTTCAACTACCTTAGCAAAGAGAATATTTGGTTTCCCGAGAAAAGGAAAATAATTTTAAGTAAAGGAAGTAATTCTGAAGACTTAACTATTCTCGGAGGAACAATAAAATTCAGATCAAGTTTAGAACAAGATATTGATAATAATGCTTCGGACAGAACTGTTTTAATACTAGAATCTACTCCTTTTGATATTAAAATTAATAATCCTGTCAAGCTAAAAAATGACGGTATAAAAGTTTATGTTCCAGAAAGTAGTCTAAAACGGTCAGAAACCTATTGGCAATCCATTGCAAAAGACACCGTAGATGTCCGAAAAATGAAAACCTATACTTCATTAGATAGTCTATCACAATCAAGTAATATTGAACGCAAAATATTTTTAGGAAAAAAAATAATTAATGGCTATTTACCCATTAGTTACTTTGATTTAGATTTAAGAAGTTTAATAAAATATAATAATTTTGAAGGTTTCCGCTTTGGATTAGGTGCCACAACAAATGACAAACTTTCTGACAAATATAAAGTTGCCTTTTATGGTGCTTATGGACTAAAAGATGAAGGTTTTAAATACGGAATCACTCCTTCTTATTTACTTAATAAAGAAGATGAAACATGGGTAAGTGCTTCCTACACTGATGATGTGAGTGAGATTGGACAAACTACTTTTGCAACAGACAGCAGAAGATTCAGAATTTATGACCCAAGACCTTTTAATATTTCTACTTTTTACAACAATAGAATTTCATCTGTTTTTATAGAAAGTAAAGCTATACCCAAAACAGCTACTTATTTTTCTATTTCGCAAAGTGAAATTACACCGCTATTCAATTATACATTTATCAATAACGGACAAAATTTTTCCAACTACAATATCTCTTCTGTGCAATTTGCTATTCAATGGAATCCTTTTAGTAATTATATGCAAACGCCTTTAGGAAAAATTGAAATTGAAAAAAGACACCCTAAATTTTCATTACAAATTACTCAAACTATACCTGAAATATTAGGCAATAATTTTGATTTTACTAAGATCGATTTTAAAACATTTTATGAAATCCCATATTTATCAGGTCAAAAAAGTTCTTTTCTTTTACAAGCTGGTTTAGCTTATGGCGATATTCCATTGACTCAATTATATGCAATTGCTCCAAATAATTTGAACAAGGATGCTATCTTAAAACGAATCACTTTTGCAGGCAAGAATAGCTTTGAAACCATGTATTACAATGAATTTTTCTCTGATAAATATATGTCTTTACAACTCAAACATACTTTTAACCGAATTAACATTGGCTACAAATTAAATCCCGAGTTTACTGTTGTAACTCGAATGGCATTTGGAACAATAGATAATCCTGAAAACCATATTGGATTACCTTTCAAATCCTTAGAAAAAGGCTTTTTTGAAAGTGGTGTAGAATGCAATAAATTATTTAAAGGTTTTGGACTTGTAGCGTTTTATAGATACGGAAATTATCAATTAGCAAACTTTGATGATAACATTGCCATAAAGATTTCCTATAATCTTGATTTAGGTCTTTAAAATATTGTAATTCTTTTGATTCAAAACAAAGTATTTGAGCAATAATACTTACCTTTGCAGACTAAATTTTAGAGGATGTTTAAATGGCTAAATAGTCGTTTTTGGAATTATATTGCAGGACGAATTTTACGTAATAGAGTTACCCTACTTATTTTAGTTGGGCTTTTTACTGTTTTCATGGGATTTCAGTGGAAAAACATGCGTTTTACCTTTACTGAAGCAAATCTTTTACCTGATCATCATGAAGTTAACCAGCAATATAAATCGTTTTTAGATAAATTTGGTGAAGAAGGAAATCTTATAGTTGTAGGATTCAAAGATTCTACTCTTTTTACTGCAAAAAATATTAAAATTTGGGATGAATTTGTAGATGAAATCAAAACGGATAAAGCCGTAGATTTAACTTTATCAATTGAAGATTTAAAGGTTCTTGCTAAAGATACAGTTGCTCAAAAATTCAATCTAGTTCCTTTTATCAATAAAAAAGACATTACAGATGCCTACATAAAAGAAAAAGAAAAAGAACTTTTTAACGATTTGCCTTTTTATGAAGGCATGTTATTTAACAAAGAAAGTGGTGCTGTTCGTTTTGCTATTTACATGGATAAAAAAATTGTAAATACAGCTGCAAGAAAAGATTTTATCTTCAAACATTTTAGCCAAGAAAAAATTGATGCCTTTGAAAAAGCAACTGGAATTGACATGCATATTTCTGGAATGCCTTATATCAGAACATTAAATTCTCAAAACATTATAGACGAAATTGGCTTGTTTGTTCTTTCAGCATTAGGAATCACTTCTTTGTTATTTTTCTTCTTTTTTAGAAGTTTTAGAGCAACAATGATTTCAATGTGTGTAGTAATTATAGGAGTAATGTGGTCTTTTGGAACACTAGGATTATTACATTATGAAATTACTGTACTAACAGCAATTATTCCTCCTTTAATTATAGTAATAGGAATTCCGAATTGTATTTTTTTAATCAATAAATACCAACAAGAATTTAAACTTCATGGCAATAAAGTAAAATCATTGCAACGTGTAATTTCAAAAGTAGGAAATGCTACTTTAATGACGAATTTGACAACAGCTGCCGGTTTTGCTACCTTTATGTTTACCGACAGTAAATTATTGAAAGAATTTGGTATTGTAGCCTCATTAAACATTGTATTCTTATTTATTTTATGCTTAATCATCATTCCTATTATCTACAGTTATATGCCTTTACCAAAGGAAAAACACTTAGAACATCTAGGAAAAAATTACATGAATTCATTCATTAAATGGATAGAAAACACCATTAGAAATTATAGAATTGCCGTTTTTTCTACAGCAATTATCCTCTTAGTTTTAGGAATTATAGGAATATATCAAATAAAAATTTCAGGTAGTATTATTGAAGATATGCCTAAAAAAGCGCCTTTTTTTAAAGATATCTTATTCTTCGAAAATGAGTTTGATGGTGTGATGCCTCTTGAAATTATGATTGATACAAAAAAACAAAAAGGAGCCATGAAATCGGTTACTTTAAAAAGAATCAATCAATTGCAGGAAGAAATTGAAGAAATTCCCGAATTATCAAAACCTGTTTCCATAGTCAATCTGGTTAAATATGCTAAGCAATCTTATTATAACGGAAATCCAGAATATTATGATTTGCCTTCTAAACAAGAAGAGGCTTTCATTTTGACTTATGTAAAAAATTCCACTCAAAAGAATAGTGAAAATTTATTAAAAAGTTATGTAGACAGTACGGGTCAATATGCTCGTGTGACAACTTTTATGAAAGATATTGGAACAGATAAAATGGCTAAAATTGAAGAAAGACTTCAAGAAAAAATAGATAAACTTTTCCCTAAAGAACGCTACAATGTAACCTTAACAGGAAAGGCATTTGTGTTTGAAAAAGGAACTCATTATTTAGTCCATAATTTAGTCTTATCCTTATTATTTGCCATCATTTTAATTTCCCTATTGATGGCCTATTTATTTCGTTCATTTAAAATGATAATTGTTTCGCTATTGCCTAATATATTACCTTTGATAATGACTGCTGGCTTAATGGGTTATTTGGGCGTTCCTATAAAACCTTCAACTATATTAGTCTTTAGTATTGCCTTTGGAATCTCTGTGGATGATACAATTCACTTTTTAGCAAAATACCGTCAAGAATTGAAACAAAATAATTGGCGTATTAAAAAATCGGTTTACAACTCTATAAGAGAAGCTGGTGTGAGTATGTTCTATACTTCAGTGGTATTATTCTTTGGCTTTTCGGTATTTACCTTATCAAGTTTTGGAGGAACCGTTGCTTTAGGAAGTTTAGTTGCCATGACTTTACTTTTTGCCATGATTTCAAATTTAGTATTGTTACCTGCATTATTATTATCTTTAGAAAAAACTATTGCCAATAAAGAAGAATTCATTGAACCTACTATAGATATTTTAACAGAAAATCACGAAGAAGACGAAATATCAAATCAAGATTAATTTTATATTTGTACTTTATAATACATTAAAACATGAAACATACTAAAGTTATCGACCTATTAAACAGCACAAAAACGTTGCACGAAGTAACCGCTAAAGGTTGGGTTAGAACATTTAGAAACAATCAATTTATAGCCTTGAACGATGGTTCAACTATCAATAATATTCAGTGTGTTGTAGATTTTGAAAATACAGCCGAAGAAACACTAAAAAGAATTACAACTGGAGCTGCTGTTTCAGTAACTGGAATTTTACAAGAAAGCCAAGGAAAAGGACAAAATGTAGAAATTCAAGTTTCAAAAATTAGCATTCTTGGAGATTCAAATCCAGAAGAATATCCTATTCAACCTAAGAAACATTCATTAGAATTTTTACGTGAAAATGCTCATTTACGTGTTCGTACAAATGCTTTTGGAGCTATCATGAGAGTTCGTTCTGTACTATCTTTTGCTGTGCATCAATACTTTCAAGAAAAAGGATTTGTTTATGTAAACACACCTATCATTACAGGAAGTGATGCTGAAGGTGCTGGAGAAATGTTCAAGGTAACTGCTTTACCTTTTGATAAAACACCTAGAACTGAAGAAGGAAACGTAAATTATAAAGAAGATTTCTTTGGAAAAGAAACCAACTTAACCGTTTCTGGTCAATTAGAAGCTGAAACGTATGCAATGGCTTTAGGTCAAGTATATACTTTTGGCCCAACATTTAGAGCTGAAAACTCTAATACATCAAGACATTTAGCTGAATTTTGGATGATTGAACCTGAAGTAGCTTTCAATGATTTAGATGCAAATATGGATTTGGCTGAAGATTTTATTCAGTATGTAATCAAATATGTTTTAGAAAAATGTGGTGATGATTTAGCTTTCTTAGAACAACGTTTATTAGAAGAAGAAAAATCAAAACCTCAAGCAGAACGTAGCGAAATGAGTTTATTGCAAAAATTAAACTTCGTTTTAGAAAATAACTTCAAACGTGTTTCTTATACTGAAGCTATTGATATTCTAAAAAACTCAACACCTAATAAAAAGAAAAAATTTAATTATATCATTGAAGAATGGGGTGCTGACTTACAAAGCGAACATGAACGTTATTTAGTAGAAAAACACTTTAAATGTCCAGTAATTTTATTCGATTACCCTGCAAATATCAAAGCATTTTATATGCGTTTAAATGATAATACTGAGCCTGGAAAAGAAACTGTTCGCGCAATGGACATCTTATTCCCTGGAATTGGCGAAATTGTTGGTGGTTCTCAAAGAGAAGAACGTTATGATGTTTTAGTAAAAAAAATGCATGCTTTAGGAATTGAAGAAGAAGAATTATGGTGGTACCTAGATACAAGAAGATTTGGAAGTGCAGTACATTCTGGATTCGGATTAGGCTTTGAACGTTTAGTCCTTTTCGTAACAGGTATGTCAAATATTCGTGATGTAATTCCATTTCCAAGAACACCACAAAATGCAGAGTTTTAAAAATTTGTTCAATCAATTAAACAGATAAAACAATAATACATTAATGTTAAAACACAGTTTACAATTTAAATTATCTCAAAAATTATCTCCACAACAAATTCAGTTGATGAAGTTAATTCAATTGCCTACGCAAGCTTTTGAACAGCGACTCGAAGAAGAATTAGTTGAAAATCCAGCATTAGAAAACGGAAAAGAAGATGCTGAAACTTATGAAGATGATTTTAATGATACGGCATCAGATGAATATGATGACGATTATGATAACGAAAGAATTGAAACTGAAGACATCAATATTGATGAATATTTAAGCAACGACGAAACTCCGGATTATAAATATCAAGCCAATAACTATAGTGATGATGATGAAGATAGATCTATGCCTTTTGCCGCTGGAATTAGCTTCCATCAAGATTTAATTAATCAACTAAACACTTTTATTCTCAATGATGATGACCGAAATATTGCCGAATTTTTAGTAGGTAGTATTGATGATATGGGATATATAAGAAGGAGTATCCAAGATATGGTTGATGATATGGCTTTTACACAAGGCGTATACACTGATGAAAAAACTGTAGAACGTATTCTGCATATTGTTCAAGAATTAGAACCTTCTGGTGTTGGCGCACGTGATTTACAAGAATGTTTATTGCTTCAATTAAAACATAAAACTCCAAGTGAATCTGTTGATTTAGCAAGCAAAATTATTGAAGACCAATTTGACGCTTTTTCAAAGAAACACTATGAAAAACTTTTGCAAAAATTTGAAGTTTCAAAAGATCAATTAAAAAAAGCAATTGACGAAATTGAAAAGTTAAATCCAAAACCAGGTGGTTCCTATGATGGGAATCAAAAAATGGTGGAACACGTTGTCCCTGATTTTACAATAAGAATTGTAGATGGTGAACTAGAACTTAGTCTTAACGGAAGAAATGCTCCAGAACTTCATGTATCTAAAGATTATCAAGATATGCTGAAGACCTATAAAGATACTAGTGAAAAATCAAATTCTCAAAAAGATGCTGTACAATTCATTAAACAAAAATTAGACTCTGCCAAGTGGTTCATTGATGCTATTAAACAACGTAGTGAGACTTTATTTGTAACAATGAATGCAATTATGCATTATCAAGAAGAGTATTTTTTAGATGGTGATGAAACAAAGCTTCGTCCTATGATTTTAAAAGATATTGCAGACATGATAGGCTTAGATATTTCTACTGTTTCCCGTGTAGCTAATAGTAAATATGTAGAAACTCCTTATGGAACTAAATTAATAAAAGAGTACTTTAGTGAATCCATGACAAACGATCAAGGAGAAGAAGTTTCAACCATTGAAATAAAAAACATATTACAACAAGTTATTGAAAACGAAGACAAAAAGAAACCTTATCCTGATGATAAGTTAGCCGAATTACTATTGGAAAAAGGCTATCCAATTGCCCGAAGAACTATCGCAAAATACAGAGAGTTACTAGATATTCCCGTTGCTCGTTTGCGCAAAAAGATATAATTAATTTCTAGCCATTATATCTATGGATATTAAAAAGATATTGCCTTTTTTTTCATACTTATTTCACCCCATTTTTATTTCTTTCTTTGGTGTGTGTATTTATTTATGGCTTTCTAAAACAGGGTTTAACTCACTTGCAATCGTTTTATTAATTCAAGTTGTGATTTTAACGATGTTATTACCCTTATCTATTTATTACCTATTAAAAGCAACTGGTTACATTAAATCATTTACAGAGGCGACTATTAATGAACGTAAATTTCCTATACTTTTACAAGCTATTTTTATATTTATACTAATAAAATTTAGTGGCTTTGTTGAAGATTTACCTGCTATTTACTTCTTTTTTGTTGGTGGATTAATAGCTTCATTAGTGGCGTTGTTTTTTACTCTAATCAATTTTAAAGTAAGCTTACACATGATTGGCATAAGCTCTCTTCTATCCTTTACAATAAGCTTAGGTGTTTACTTAAATTTATCAATTATTCCTTTAATTGCTCTTTTAATTGTTTTTTTAGGCAATGTAGCATCATCAAGATTGTTTATGAAATCACATACAGCTGATGAATTATTAGCAGGAACGGTAATTGGATTATTCTCTCAAATTATTGTTTGGCAATTTTATTTATAGGATATAAAAAACAAATCCAATATTAAAAGAACTTAGTTTTAACTTTTCTTCATTTAATTTTACGTCTTTAAAAAGAGGTGAAAGAGCGTAATAAAGATAAATATTACCTGTATTATTTCCCACAGAAATATAAGTACCATATTTAATTTTAGACATATCTTTATTGTTCCTAACTGTTATGTCTTGTGTTTGAGATTTAAAAACCGCTTTGTCTGCAAATAAATAAGAAATTTTAAATCCTGTGTAAATTCGCCAAAATTTATGACTTTCAAAAGTTGAGTTTCTCCAACGAATTTCAATTGGTAATTCTAATTGATGCAATACCAATTTATTCTTATCAAAAGTATTATCAATTGAATATGAAATTTCTGGTGTTGTATTATCAACTTTGATGTTGTTTTTTAAATTATTGTAGGAATATCCAAAACCAGCTGCAATAGCCCAAGTTCTTAATTTGTTTATAGGCATATCTCTCAAAAAACCAAAAGATATTCCTGAAGATAAGGAATGCTGACTATAACCTGAAGGTCTATTTTGAAAAAGATTATAGGTTATTGTAGCGTAAAATTGATCTTCACGATAAAGTGAATCAACTGCTTGCTCCTTCTCTTCTTGAGAAAAAACTAAACCACTAAAAAGAATAAAAAATATTACTACTAAATTTTTCACTTATAATTTTTTATAAAAATAATAAAAAAAGGCATCCAAATGGATACCTTTTATTTTATTAATCAAGTAAATTATTATTTTTTAATAACACTACCTTGAGTAGTTGTATAATTTACTTTTAATTGTTCTGCTTTTCTTAGCTCTTGCTTGATGTCAGTTACTAACCCCATTTTAACATCTTTATCAATTTTTAAAGATGCTGTTAAATAACGTTCTGCTTCAGAATTTCTAGAAGCTCTTTCTGCATTAACAAAATTTTGAATTTCATTAGCGTTAGACAATCTATCATTCAACTGAATTCTAGCATTACTACCATAAGTACTTTGATATCTCTCACTAGGCTTACCAGCATAGATGTACATAACAAACTCTTTTTTAAATAATTTAGAAGTTTGATCAGCTTTTGGTAATTTATTTTCAATCATTAAATCACTATCTTTCATAGTAGTAGCAACCATGAAGAAAAACAATAGCATAAAAACAATATCTGGTAAAGATGCTGTTGATATAGCTGGCATATCGCCTGATTTTTTCTTATTAAATTTAGACATTTTCTAAAATTTATTAATTACGTTTTGGTTCTGCTTCTGAAAGTCTTTGAGGAAATAATTCTTGGATATATTTTACTTTATCCCCAATTTCTTCTAATTCTTTATCGCTATATTCACTTTTTGAAGCTGGATCACTATATATGTATTCCAATTCTGAAAAGCTAACACCATATTTTTTTAAGCTTTCTCTGTTTCTTAAAATGTTATAAGCGGCAACTAATTCATTTTGTACAGCGATATAAGTTTCATAAGTAGTCTCAGCATCATTAGATAATGATATTACCGCTTTTGTTGGGTTATCAGAAGATGTAATATCTTTTGAACCTTCACAATAAGAACAAGTTCCATCTCCATTATTTTCTAAGAAACTAACAGCTTTTTCTCTAAGATCCTTTATATCCATCAATTCCTCATTAACTAACAATTGATTATTCATATTAACTAAAACCGTTAAAATGTTTCTTTTGTTAATTGGCGGAACATCTGGTTCATCCTGCATTGGTGGCAATTTTCTATTAATCCCTTGATCCACTCCAATAGTTGTTGTAACTAAGAAGAAGATAAGCAATAAGAAGGCAATATCTGCCATAGAGCCTGCATTAACTTCTGGTGGTGCACCTCTTTTCTTTGCCATAATTTATTTTTTTGCGTTTTTAAACATGAAGAAGAATAATGAGCCAACAGCAACAATTCCTAAAATATAAGTGGCAATTAAACCTGTACTTACTAATTTAGATGCGCCTCCTGAAACTAATAATTCTTTTTTTACATTATAAACATCTGATCCATTAGCTAAAAGGTAGGAAATTAATAATACTCCACCTAATAATCCTAAGGTAATCATTGTTCTTTTTAATGTTTCTTTATTTGAAAACAAATTCTTAAATACATATATTAATACTATTGCAACACATGCAAATAGAATTACATAAGATAAATATATAAGGGATGAAATCCAACTTTCATTATCACCTTCACTATTAGCCATTACAAGTGCTAAAAACACTAGACTAAGTACTGCAATAATAAGAGCTGCTATTTTCGTTACTTTATGTAAATTCATAACAGTTATATATTTATAGGTTATTATTTTTTATAATCAGATAACATGTCGATTAAGCTAATAGAAGCATCTTCCATGTCATTTACGATAGAATCGATTTTTGCAGTAATATAGTTGTAGAATACTTGTAGAATCATTGCAACGATAAGACCAAATACTGTTGTTAATAAGGCTACTTTAATACCTCCAGCTACTAAAGATGGCTCCATAGATCCCGCAGACTCGATGTTATCGAATGCTTCAATCATACCGATTACTGTTCCCATGAATCCTAACATTGGTGCTAATGCAATAAACAAAGAAATCCAAGAAACGTTTTTCTCTAATTGCCCCATTTGAACTCCACCATAAGCTACAACCGCTTTTTCCGCAGATTCAAGACCATGTTCATGTCTATCTAAACCTTGGTAGAAAATTGAAGCAACTGGTCCAGCTGTATTTCTACAAACTTCTTTAGCCGCATTAACTCCACCTGATTTTAATGCATCTTCTACATCGCTAACTAATTTTTTAGTATTTGTAGTAGATAGATTTAAATAAATAATTCTTTCAATTGCAATTGCTAAACCTAAAATTAAACACAATAAAACGATCCCCATAAATCCAGGACCTCCTTCAACGAAACGTTGTTTTAATTTTTGAGTAAATGACTGTTCTGCTGCTGGTTCTTCATCTGTAGTAGTAGCTACTGCATTTGCTTCATCTGCTTGTGCTTGAACTTCTTCAACTTGTGCTGACTGTTCTGTTGCTGTAGAATCTGTAGCTTCTTGTGCTTGTATGCTTCCGAAAGCCATAAACCCTGTAATTGCTAAAATAGAAAATAATCTTTTCATCGCTTCTGTTCTTAAATTTTAATTGTTAATTTGGTTAAAAGTATAAAATATTTATTAATTTACAAACTATTGTGCGGAGAGGAAGGGATTCGAACCCTCGATACCCTTTTGGAGTATACATACTTTCCAGGCATGCTCCTTCGACCACTCGGACACCTCTCCTTTGGAGAACTGATTTTGAAGATGCTAAATAACATAAAAATTCTCACGTGAAAAAATTTTATGCATTATTTTTAAATCATTTCTCCTCTTAATGGTGTTTCAAAAATGGTTTTGAATACTTTAGAAGATACTTTTTGACCTAATAAATACATTAATTTTGTTATAGCTGCTTCTGTTGTGATATCCTTTCCTGAGATAATTCCTATATTTTTTAATTGTGTACTAGTCTCATATTGCCCCATATTTACGCTTCCCCCACTACATTGTGTAACATTAATAACGCAAATATTATTTTTTATTGCATTAGACAACTCATTAATGAACCATTCCGAAGATGGAGCATTACCAGAACCATAAGTTTCTAACACTATTCCTTTTAAATTAGGAATGTTTAATATAGATGACAAAACGCTTTTATTTATTCCAGGAAATAATTTTAAAATAGCAACATTGTCATTAAAGGAAGTGTTTACTTTTAATTTTTTGCTTTTGTTTTTTAACAATAAGCTCTTGTTTACTTTAAGATGTACTCCAGATTCTGCTAATTCTGGAAAATTAGGTGATGCAAATGCATTAAAATGTTCGGCACTTATTTTTGTTGTCCTATTTCCTCTATAAAGCTTGTATTCAAAATATAAACAAACTTCATTAAAAACAGACTTTCCTTTTTCTTGTAAAGAGGCGATTTGAATAGCTGTAATTAAATTTTCTTTAGCATCTGTTCTTAAATCTCCAATAGGCAATTGTGATCCTGTAAAAACAACTGGCTTATTCAAATTTTCAAGCATAAAACTTAATGCTGATGAACTATATGACATTGTATCTGAACCATGCAACACAACAAATCCATCATATTTATCATAATTTTCTTCAATTATTAAAGCTATTTTTTGCCAATTTTCAATTCGAATATTAGAAGAATCTAATGGGGTTTCAAATGAAACTGAATTAATCTCACACTCTAATAAATTGATTTCGGGTATTCTTTTAAGTAACTTATTAAAATCAAAGGCTTTTAAAGCTCCTGTTTCATAATCCTTAATCATACCAATTGTTCCACCAGTATAGATAAGTAGTATTTTTGGTTTAGATTGTAGCATCCTTGTATTTCATTTTATTAACTACAGGATTAGCATACATAGCTAAAAAGCCATCTTTCAACACTTTAGAATTTTCATCAATTCGCATTTCTAATCTTCTTAGAAAAAGTTGTTTTTCTTCCTGTGTATATTCATTTTTATGAATATCTGTTTCATTCAAAACATCATAGCCAATATAATTTGTAGGCCACAACTTATAGGACTGTAAAATAGAGTCATCAATTTTTTGAGTCAATAGTTGTATTTGTTTATTAGGATTTTGTTCTATTTTGATAATTTCATCAATTTCAGAGCTTAAAACATCTCCAACATGAATATGAATTCGTTTTTTTTGTCCTATAATTCCGCTTAATAAAGTGATAAAATCTTCGTTCTTCTCTTTAATGTATATTTCATCTCGTGCTTCTGCTAATAATTGGGGCATTTTAAGTGCATCCGTTGGGTCATATTCATACGAAAGTGAAACTGGAACTATTTTTATTTTTTTAAAATAATTCATAATCTCTTTCTCATCTGAACCCATAGCTAACATTTTAAGTACACCTGTATGGGTTGCATCATTACCATCTTTGGTACGTCCTTCCCTTTGTGCAATCCAAACGGAACGATTTTCATGCAATAAAAGCTGAGCTATGTATTCAGACATATTCTTTGAACTTTGCAACAATTCTCTTGGAGACAATCCTCTTTGTACAACAAAATTTCTATTTAATTTTGATAAAGTATGTAAAAAGGCTTTTTGAACTAAATTATCGCCAATGGCAGAAGCTGTCATTATTAAGCCATGATCAAACAAGGCTACATTTAACAATGAAGTATCTAAAATTATATCTCTATGGTTAGAAATAAACAAATAAGCCTCGTTGGGTTTTAACTTTTCAAATCCAGATGTTGTTAATCCATCTGAACTTTTTTGTAAAACTTTTTGAACGGATTTATAAATAAAATTACATTGAAAATCTCGAATAGAATGTGTTTCGGTCAATTTTGTTTTCCAAACCTCATCATCAACATCAGGAAAAGTAAAATCCATTAAAGCCTTCATCATGGGATGATTTAATGAAGATTTCAGCGCATTATTTACTTCACTATCATAAAAAGGTCGAATAGCATCAAACTTTGACATGTATTAATTTTATTTTAAAGAAAAACAAAAGAACAAAAAAATAATGAATTTCAAAGGAAATTAACGTTAAATCCCAAAAATTGCTTTTGAATTCTCAGTTGTTATTGTAGCTATTTCTTCTAAAGAAACCTTATAAATATCCGCTAATTTTTGTGCCACCAATAAAGTATAGCTGCTTTCGTTTCTCTTTCCTCTATACGGAACAGGCGCTAAATAAGGAGAATCTGTTTCAAGTACAATATGTTGTAAATCTATTTGATTTAAAAATTGATCAATTTTTCCATTTTTAAAAGTTGCAACTCCTCCTATTCCTAGTTTCATCCCTAACGAAATTGCTAAATTTGCTTGTTCTTGATTTCCTGTAAAACAATGAAATATTCCAAATAGTTTATCATCCTTTTCACTTTCTAAAACTTCAAAAACTTCATCAAAAGCATCACGGCAATGAATATTAATGCCTAAATTATACTTCTTAGCTAATTGTATTTGATGTTTAAAAGCATATTGTTGCTCCTTCAAAAACGTTTTATCCCAATACAAGTCAATTCCTATTTCTCCAATAGCATAGAATTTTCTTTTTGCTAATTCAGCTTCAACATGGGCTAATTCTTCTAAATAATTTTCCTTTACATAAGTAGGATGTAAACCCATCATTAAAAATATATTTTCTGGAAATTGCTTTTCTAATTCATACATTTTTGAAGTATATGTAGAATCAATTGAAGGAATAAAAAAACGAGAAACTCCTGCTTCAAAACTGCGTTGCATCATTGCTACTCTATCTTCATTAAACTGTGAAGAATATAAATGGGTGTGTGTATCTGTTAAAATCATTCCATCTTTTGTTATAAAGTGTCAAAGTTACAAAGTTTGATTCAAAAATTTGATTTACTTTTGATTTATGGAAGATTTACAAGATTTCTTAAAGGAGAATAAATACAAAAAAATAAAGTTTAAGGTACTCAAAACCCAACATTTATTAATAAAAGCAAAAATAAACAACATTAAAGGAACCTTTATTTTAGATACAGGCGCTAGTAATAGTTGCGTTGGATTTGAAGGTATTGACAATTTTGAATTATTAGCTGAAAATTCAGAAACTAAAGCTGCTGGAGCTGGTGCAACAGGTATGATGACTCAATTATCAAAAAGAAATAAATTGCAAATTGGCCGTTGGACATCTAATGCTCTCAATTTAGTGGTCTTTGATTTAAGTCATGTTAATGAGGCTTTAACAAGTTATAAAACAAAACCTGTAAACGGTATCATTGGAGCTGATATACTATTACAAGGTAAAGCTATAATTGATTACTATAATCACTGTTTATATTTGAAGTAATTTTAGTAAACTTAAATAAAACTATCCTTTGTGGTTTTTTCTTAAAGTTTTATAAGCTAAAATAGTACTAACAAACATTAATATTCCTCCTAAAACAAATGGTGCTCCTGGAAAAATTATAGGAGCATCTTCATGTGTGAAAAAGTAAAAAACAGAGGACATCATTGGCGGACCTATGATAGAAGAAGCACTCATTAAACTAGTTAATGTTCCTTGAATTTCACCTTGTTCTGAAGGGCTTACGTTTTCCGAAACTACAGCTTGTAATGCTGGCCCGGAAATTCCACCTAAACAATAAGGAACTAAAAAAGCAAACATCATCCAACTTTCGGTAGCAAATGCAAATAAAAACATACCAAGAGTATAAAGCATCAACCCAAAATAAATACTTTTTACATTCCCTATTTTTGGGTTTATCCAACGGATTAATCCACCTTGTACAATACCTACTAATAACCCAATAACTCCAAGTGATATTCCAACCATTTTTTCATCCCAATTAAAACGATACATGGTAAAGAAACTCCAATTGCTTTGTACTGCATGCGAACCTACATATAGTACAAAAATTGCAATTATTAATCCAATTAGGTTAGGATATTTCTTCAAATGCAAAAAAGCCCCAACCGGATTAGCTCTTTTCCATTCAAAACTTCTTCTATTCTCTTTTGAAAGTGATTCAGGTAAAATAAAATATCCATATAAAAAGTTTAGCATACATAAAATGGCTGCTGCATAAAACGGAACTCTAGCTCCATATTGCCCTAATAAACCTCCAATAACTGGTCCGATAATAAATCCAAGTCCAAATGCAGCTCCAATCATACCAAAGTTCTTGGCTCTATTTTCAGAAGTGCTTATGTCTGCAATATAGGCAGAAGCTGTAGTGATACTTGCTCCTGTTATTCCAGCCAAAATTCTTCCTACAAATAACCAAATAATTGTAGGCGAAAAAGCTAATAATAAATAATCTAATGAAAACCCAAACAAAGACATTAATAATATTGGACGCCTACCATATTTATCACTTAGATTTCCAATTATAGGAGCAAAAATAAATTGGGTAATAGCATACGAAAAAGTAAGCCAACCTCCATATTTAGCAGCTTCGCTAATATCTCCATGAATTAATTCTTTGATTAAACTAGGTATAACAGGAATAATAATTCCCCAGCCGATAATATCAATTAATAGGGTTATAAAAATAAAGCCTATAGCAGCTTGCTTCTTTGATTCTTTCATAGTCCTTGAAAATGGAACACAAAGAAACAAAAAATCCCAAACTCTTTTTGAATTTGGGATTTTTTTATTCAGATTCTGAAATAAATTCAGAATGACAGTTTATAACTAAAGTTCTAAAGCTTTCTTAGGGTTATTATCCATCAATAATTCCATAGGGTTTTCTAATGCTTCTTTAACAGCTACTAAGAATCCTACTGACTCACGACCATCAATAATTCTGTGGTCATAAGAAAGCGCTACGTACATCATTGGATGAATTTCTACTTTCCCATTTACTGCAATTGGACGTTCAATAATATTGTGCATTCCTAAAATTCCAGATTGTGGTGGATTGATAATTGGTGTAGATAACATACTTCCAAAAACACCTCCATTTGTAATAGTAAATGTTCCCCCAGTCATATCATCAACCGTAATTTGTCCATCACGGGCTCTAAGTGCTAATCTTTTAATCTCTGCTTCTATTCCTCTAAATGTTAAGTTTTCTGCATTTCGAACCACTGGTACCATTAATCCTTTTGGTCCAGATACTGCTATTGAAATATCAACAAAATCATAGGCCACTTTATAATCACCATCCATCATTGAATTCACATCTGGATATAATTGTAAAGCTCTGGTTACTGCTTTTGTAAAGAAAGACATATATCCTAAACCTACTCCATTGTGTTTTGCTTTGAATTCATCTTTATATTGGTTACGAATAATATTAATTGGTGTCATATTAACTTCGTTAAAAGTAGTTAACATGGCTGTTTCGTTTTTAGCAGCCACTAAACGTTCAGCTACTTTTCTACGCAACATAGATAACTTTGTTCTTTCTGTACCACGAGAACCTCCTGTTGGAGTTCCCATTGATGGCACAGCATTTACTGCATCCTCTTTTGTGATTCTTCCATCTTTACCCGTTCCTACAATGTCAGAAGGTTGTATATTCTTTTCATCTAAAATTTTACGAGCTGCTGGCGAAGGTGTTTGTAAAGCATAAGTTTTTTCAGCTACTGGAGCTGCTTTTGGAGCCTCTGGTTTTTTCTCTTCTACTTTAACTTCCGCTTTTGGAGCCTCAGTTGCATCACCCGCTGGTTTAGCTGCACTTGTATCTATCAAACAAACTACAGCTCCCACAGCTACTGCATCACCTTCTTCTGCTTTAAGTGTAATAATTCCACTTGCCTCTGCAGGCAACTCTAATGTAGCTTTATCTGAGTCTACCTCAGCAATTGCTTGATCTTTTTCTACGTAATCGCCATCTTGTACTAACCAAGTTGCAATTTCTACTTCTGTAATTGATTCTCCCGGTGATGGGACTTTCATTTCTAAAATCATATTCTTTTAGTTTAAAAGTTTACCCTTTAACAAGGGCGACATTTGTGTTGTTTTCTTATTGAAATAATGTTTTATCAAAAATCATTGCTATTGCATTTTTCTGACGTTTTTTAGAACGTTCATAACTTCCTGCAGCTGGTGCACTATATGCTTTTGGCGATGCTAAACGAAGCTTTACTAAGTCAAAATTCATCAACATAAAACTATAAGCTCCCATGTTTTTTGGTTCTTCTTGTGCCCAAACATAGTCGTCTACATTTGGATAACTTGCTATAATTCCTTTTATCTGCTCTGTAGGAAGTGGGAATAGCTGCTCTAAACGAACTACTGCCACATCATTTCTTCCTAGCTCTTCTCTTTTCTCTATAATATCATAATATACTTTTCCCGTACAGAACACCAAGGTTTTAATTGCTTTTTTATCTGCAATATTTGGATCATCTAATACTTCTTGGAATTGTCCTTTTGCCATATCATCCGCTTTTGAAACGGCTAATGGATGACGCAATAAACTTTTAGGTGTAAATACAACTAATGGTTTACGGAAATTTGTTTTCATTTGTCTTCTCAACAAGTGAAAGAAATTAGCTGGAGTAGTACAGTCGGCAATATACATATTGTGTTTAGCACACATTTGTAAATAACGCTCCATACGAGCTGACGAATGTTCTGCTCCTTGATTTTCGTATCCATGAGGCAATAAAAGTACTAATCCATTTTGGTTATTCCATTTATCTTCACCCGCAGAAATATATTGGTCAATCATAATTTGAGCTCCATTTGAAAAATCTCCAAATTGGGCTTCCCAAATAGTTAATGTTTTTGGTGATGCCAATGCATATCCATATTCAAAACCAACTACTCCATATTCTGATAATAACGAATTATAAATATAGAAGTTCCCTTTTTTATCTTTTACATTGTTTAAAAGTACAACTTCTTCTTCTGAATCTTCTACTTTAACAACAGCATGACGATGTGAAAATGTACCTCGTTCTACATCTTGACCTGAAATACGCACATCATATCCTTCAGTAATTAATGAACCATAGGCTAATAATTCACCCATAGCCCAGTCTAAATTATCCGATTCAAAATACATGTTTTTTCTATCGTTGATAATCTTTTGTATTTTGCTGATAAATTTTTTATCTGATGGTAATTCTGAAATTGTTTTAGCAATTTCAGTTAACTTATCTTTATCAAAACTTGTATCGTATTTTTTAAGCATTTCGTCATCAGACACTTGCTCATAACCTACCCATTCATTTTGCATAAATGGTGTAATGATGGTTAAATCTTTTTTACGAGATTCTTCTAAATTTTCATCAAGTTTTGCCTTGTATTTTGCTTCTAATTCTTTTACATAATTCGCACCAATAACACCTTCTTGTTTTAATTTTTCAGCGTATATATCACGAGGATTTTTATGTTTTGAAATAGCTTTATATAAAATAGGTTGTGTAAACTTAGGCTCATCACCTTCATTATGTCCATATTTTCTGTATCCTAGTAAATCAATAAATACATCTGTTCCAAATTCCATTCTGTAATCTAATGCAAATAACATAGCATGAACAACAGCTTCTGCATCATCTGCATTGACATGAAGAACTGGTGATAAAGTAACTTTTGCAATATCTGTACAATATGTAGATGAACGGGCATCTAAATAATTTGTAGTAAAACCAACTTGGTTATTGATTACTAGATGAATTGTTCCTCCTGTTTTGTATCCATCTAATTTTGCCATCTGAATAATTTCATAAACAATACCTTGACCAGCAATAGCTGCATCACCGTGAACGGCAATTGGCAATACTTTTGAAAAATCATTTGGATACAACCTATCTTGTTTAGCTCTTGCTATTCCTTCAATAACAGCTCCTACTGTTTCAAGATGTGAAGGATTTGGAGCTAGATTTAAATGTATTTTTTTACCTGAATTAGTACTTCTATCTGATGTTAATCCAAGGTGATACTTAACGTCTCCATCAAAAGAATTATCATCATCATAATCTTTCCCATCAAATTCTGAGAAAATGTTTTGTGTGTTTTTACCAAAGATATTGGCCAAAACATTCAAACGTCCTCTATGAGCCATTCCCATTACAAATTGTTCTACTCCTTTATCAGCAGCAGCTTCAATTAATGCATTTAATGCTGGAATTGCAGATTCACATCCTTCAAGTGAAAAACGTTTTTGCCCTACATATTTAGCATGTAAAAATGTTTCAAAAGAAACTGCTTCATTTAATTTTCCTAGAATGCTTTTCTTTTGATCAGTGCTAAAATTAGGCTGATTATCATTGATATCTAATCTATTCTTAATCCAATTTAAAACTCTTGGCTCACGAATATACATATACTCTACACCTATTGATTGGCAATATACTTTATCTAAGTGCTTTAGAATTTCTTGCAAAGTACTTGGAGGCATATTAACAATTTTAGCTGCATCAAAAACAGTATTCATATCCGCTTCTGACAAGTCAAAATTTTCCAATGCTAGTGTTGGTGTATATGTTCTTCTATCTCTAACTGGGTTAGTTTTAGTAAACAAATGACCTCGAGTTCTGTATCCGTCAATTAATCTAAGAACGTTAAACTCTTTTTGTATTTTTTCTGCTACATTATCACAAGAAAAATTTCCACTTGTAATTTGTTGAGCCACTTCTTGCGAGCCATAATTGGCTTGAGCGAAGTCAAATCCTTGGAAAAAGCTTCTCCAACTTGGTTCAATTCCATCAGGATTTTCTATATATTGGTCGTATAAATCTGCAAAAAATGCAGTATGTGCAGCGTTTAAAAAGGAAAACCTATCCATATATTGGTCTAAAAAGACATTTTGGTTAAATAATTGCACAAAAGTACAATAATTGCAAATATATTTTACTTATTTTTGAATACATTTATGAAATATTTTGCAAATTAAATATAGATATTTCTTACCTCTTCAAAATTTGAAGCTATTATTATTGAATCCTTAAAAAAATTCAAATGAAAAACAAATTTCAAAAAAAAATCTACCTAATAACCCTAATTATTGCATTATTAACAATTCAGTTAAATTTTGCCCAAAATACAAATACTAAAAGTGATTTTTGGAAACATGTGCAATTTGGAGGTGGATTAGGATTAGGCTTTGGTAATAATTCCACAAATATTTCAGTTTCTCCAAGTGCTATTTATAATTTTAATGAAAAAGTAGCATTAGGTTTAGGTTTACAGTATAGCTATGTTAGACAAAAAGATTATTACACTTCTCATCTATATGGTGGAAGTATAATAGGACTAGTAAATCCAATTCCTGAAGTTCAATTATCAGCAGAATTAGAAGAACTTAGAGTAAGTACGAGTTATGATAGTTTAAGTCTTATTTCAGAAAATTATTGGAATACCGCTTTGTTTTTAGGAGCTGGTTATAGAACTAATAATGCTACAATTGGTATTCGATACAATGTATTACATAACGACAATAATACTATTTATACAACTGCCTTTATGCCTTTTGTTAGGGTTTATTTTTAAGGCTGAAACTGGCAAAGCATTGAACAATTTAATGAAAAAACTTCTTTTGGACCTGTTTGTGTCTGCGTTTGATTTGTTTCACATTTAGAACTTCCAGTATCTGTATCATCCGTAGTAGTTGTCTCTAATTGGTTGTTAGATTTTGTTGTATTAGGTCTAGTATCAATATCGGCAATACTTATTGCTGTTCCACCAAAAACACTAATCATATTACTTTTATTTAGCTCTACTATTGATTTTTTTTTAAAATCTAATATTTTTATATTCTTGTTTTTCATAAACCAACTAATTGTTTTTTGTTTGTCCAAATATTAATAAAAATATCATAAAATCAAACAAAATACTAACTAAATTTATAAATTTAAGGCAAAATAATTCATTAAAAATGACAATAAGAAACAAGAAAAAAATAAGAAAAAACAACACTTTAGCCATATTAATGTTCTTATTTGTCTTCTCTTTTTATGCTCAAGAAAAAGAAGAAAAGTTAATCAATGAAATTAAACAGGAACTTTACACCAATCCTCTAGAAGCAAAAAAGAAAAGTCATAAACTTCTAAAAATTATAAAAGGTAAAAATTTAAAAAAAACTGAAAGTAATGCCTATTATTTTCTGGCAGAACTCTCTGGTACATTATCTGAAAAGGATAGCTGTCTTTACTATTATGAAAAGGCTATACAAAAAGCAAATGAACTTGATGATGTTAATTTAGCTTTAATGTATAAAATAAATAAAGCTAATTATCTTTTTAATGAATTTGATTTTGAATCTTCTTTAAAACTATACGATGAAGCTTTAAATTTAGCCATTGAGTTAAGAAATAATTATTTCATTGATTATCTAAACCTAAAAAAAGGTAATGTTTACATGGAAACTAATAAACATCAAGAGGCTTTGAAAATTTTTAAAAATTCATTAAAAAATAATTCTTTTGACAACTCTACTCAACTGGGTTTATATTTAAATTTATCTAAAACATACCTAAAATTAGAGAATATTGATTCTTCTTATTATTATTTAAATGAAGGATTTAAAAAAATTAATGGCAATAAAGAGTTTCAAATACACTTCTTAAATCAAGAGAGTTTAATCTTAATGGATAAAAAGAAATTTATTGAATCCGAAGCTAAATTAAACCAAGCTATTAAAATTGTTGATGATTTAAGTTACTTAGAAATGAAGCGCTTATTATTAATTAATTTAGCAAAAGTTAAAACTCTTAAAAATGAGCATTTAAAATCTATAGAAATATTATCTAAAGTCTTAAAAAATGATGAGAAAATAGCAATTGCTTCCGAAAATTTATATGAAATTTACTATTTATTAGCTCAAAATTATAAAGAGATTGACAGTCTCTCTTTATCTAATGACAATTACGAACTGTTCATTAATGAATCTAAGAAACTAGGAGATAAAAAAATTAAAAACATAGACTTATTACAAAAAATAGATTTAAAGGAAATTAAGTCTGAAAAAACAAACTTAATATATCAAAAATGGTTTCTTCTTTCTCTTGTTGTACTACTTCTTTGCCTTCTTATCATATACATAATAATAAAAAGAAAAAAAGAAATAGAAAATGACAAAAAATTTCAAGCACTGATTGAAAAAATTAATAATCATGAAATTTCATATAATAACACTGCAAAACAAGAAACATTAAACAGCAATTCATTTGAAAATCAAAAAAGTATTTTGCTTGAAAATGAGATTAAAGACCAGTCTCTTAAACCTAAATCGGAAAACAATGAATCTCCAATAAATGATGAAAAAGTAAAGGAGATATTAGAAAAACTAATAAAATTAGAAGAGAAGAGGTATTTTTTAGAAGTAAATTGTTCGTTAAATAATGTAGCAAAAAAACTAAAAACAAACACGGCCTATCTTTCCAAAATAATTAACAATGAACTTGGTATGAGTTTTAGTACTTATATAAACGAGCTACGTATTAATTACATTATTTTAGAATTAAAGAACAATAAAAAATTAAGATCTTACTCCATTAAAGCCATTTCTGAAGAAATAGGATACAAAAGTCCTGAGTCCTTTAACAAGTATTTCAAAGCAAAAACAGGAATAACTCCCTCCTTATTTATTAAGAAAATAAAAACCGAAAAATCTTAAAAATACAATAATAAATATCTGATATTTAATAACTTAAACAAAAACAAAGCATGCCCATTTTTTATAAAAATGGGCATGCTTTGTTTTTATACACCAAAAAAAGTTGATTCATTTGTGATATAAACAAACAGCCTCTTTACATAGATTATCAAAAATAGCATACTGTTCATATACATCAAAATTTATAAGGAGTAAACCGAAAATCCTAAATAGAGTAGGTAAAATAAATTTATTAATTATGAAAAAATCAACCTTAAAAAACAAGCTTGCTTTTAACAAAGCCATCGTTTCAGAATTAAACCAAGACTCAATGAAGAAAATTGTTGGTGGAACAGGAAATGGTGTCATGCCAACTTATGATGAAGAAACAAACATCATTAGTACTTGTACACCTGACTTTAACCCTCTTCCTCCTAAAATAAAAAAAATTGGTGGTTTATAAAAAATAAAATCAGAGGAATAAACTGAAAATCCTAAACAGAGTAAGTAAAACTAATCTAATTAATTATGAAAAAACCAACTTTAAAGAACAAACTTGCTTTCAACAAAGCTGTTGTTTCAGAATTAAACCAAGACTCAATGAAAAAAGTAATTGGTGGTACTGGAATTGGAATTGAAAATGGTGTAGCTCCTATATATGATGAAGACACAAATATCATTGGAGGATGTACACCTATATTTAACCCTTTTCAACCAACTCCTAGTCCAAAACCAAAGGGAATTTTGTAAAAATCAATATCCAAAAACTAAGGAGTAAACCGAAAATCCTAAATAGAGTAGGTGAAATAAATCTATTAATTATGAAAAAATCTAATTATTTATTGAAATTAGCTTTATGCTTTGGAGCTGTAGTATTATTAAAAACTTCAATGGTAGAAACAGAAAAAATTGCTAATGCAGAAATTGGCGGATGGTTAGGCGGAACTGCTGCAAGTAATCAAGGTCTTGGTGTAGCTGGCCAAATGGTTGGTGGTTATGCTGGCGGTGAAGCTGGTGCTGCAGTTGGATCAGTTGCTGGTCAATGGATTGGTGGTGCAATAGGTTCTCTTGGAGGTCCTGCAGGAACTGTTCTTGGTGTTTGGGCTGGTGGTATTGCTGGTGGTGTTGCTGGTGCAATGTAATAATCAATCCTTTTTATATGGGAGAATTTCTATTTCTCCCATATAACTTAAAAATAATGAATCTATGAAAAGTCTACTATTTGTATTACTAATATCTATATTAATTTCTATAAGCTTTAATTTTTTTCAATTTAATAAGCTTAAAAATTTTATCATTTCCTATTTAATAGACCTATTCATCCTATCTTTCTTAATTTACTCATCAATAGAAATAGTAGAAGAATTTGAGAGTACACAACCTATTAACTATATCTTAATAAGCTTCCTGTTCTATTCTATTATAATCTTCTATATCAAAAAAATGAGACTTTTCATTTATACATTATTCCTTGAAAAAAAACGTATTAACTATTTAGAGTATATGTTAAATAAAAAAGGAATTTCTGATTATGAAATATATGAAAGCGAACAGATTGATTGTTTATACCAAGACAATTTTAACAAAAAAGTATATGTAAATAAGGATTTTATGGACGAAATGGATGATGATTTAATTGATTTAATACTATTAGAAATTAGAATTAATAACAATGCTAAAATCATCAAACTATTAGCCTATTTTATTCCATTGTTATTCTTCTATTTAGGCTCAACTCATGTAAACCATAAAACTAATTATTATTTAATTGGTGGATCATTAATTTATATTTTACCAAGACTTATAGATTTTTATTACAGGAAAAAGAGAAATTCATTTGATAAAAAAGATTTAAATAAAGAAAACATAATTAATGCTTTAAAAAAACAAAATGAATGGTGTAATAGTAAATCAACAAAAATTCAAAAAAAAATTAATGGCTTTAATTTGGTTACAAAAATTCAAAAAGTCGAAAAAATATTTTGACTTTATTTCTTTATCAACATTATTTATTGGCATAATAATAGGCTATATTTCTTCTCTATACTTTAATCAGCAAAATATAGATTTATCCATAAAACCATATAGTTCTTTATTGAACTTTAATTTTAATGTTGATGTGTTTTTGAAAATACTGAAAAGTAATTTTATAGTTGCTTTTCTTCTTTCAATTGGTGGCTATTATTCTGGTGGAGTTTTAACCGTATTGGTACTGCTTTTAAATGGTTATTATTTAGGAATTAATTTTACTGTAATTCACAATACAAACTTAACTTTTTTAGAGTTTTCAAAATTTTTTATTTTTCATGGAATACTAGAATTTACTGCCTTTCTCTTGTTTGCAAGAATTGGTTACTCTGGATTTTATTTTTATAAGAAATTCTTAAAAGAAGAAAAGTTAAAAATAGATTTCCATTTCAAGTCATATACAAAACCATCAATCATTTTAATCATTGCAGCCATAATTGAAACATTATTAATCTCAAACTTATAAATTATGAAAAAAAAGACATTACAAAAAGTAATTTATCTAATCATTGTAGGAATAATTCTAGGATTTTTAAAAGTAGAATTCTTTCTAAATCTTGTAAATAGCAGATTAGAAACAAATGCCCGAATAATGAGCTATATTACTCTGCTTATTGGCTCAGTATTCTTTTATTTTGTTGTGATTTTATCAATATTTATTTGTTATTTAACCTTAGAGATAAGTAAATTAGGTAGTAAGTTTAATATTGATAATTTTTATTCCAGTATAAATATATTTATCAATTTTTTAATTGTAAATGAGTTTTCAAAACTAATTATAACCTTTATAACTTTTCGAGGTACAGAAAATATAAATAGTGATAGTGAATTCATGAATGAAATTAAAAATAATACGCTATGGGTAAATTTAATGGAGTATAGTGATATCTTTTTCATTATTTTTGGTGCAATCGTATTTTCAATTCATTTAGCAAAAAAAGACAAAAATGTAAGTCAAGTAAATATTGCTTTTGCAATAATACCCTTATGCGCATCGTTTTTTATCTTTAAATACTTGTCGTAAAATTTCAATTAATGAAAAACCACTCCTTCTTAAAGACTGCAATTATAAGAACTCCATTAGGCAAAAAACAAACAGATCTAACATGGGAAATTATATTGGACATCTTTTCAAATATACAAAACAGAGAAGCCTTGTTTATAGGGTCACCTAATCTATACAACACACTAGTAAAATTTGAAAAAGGAAAAGAATTTCAAAACAGCGAAGACCTTGAAAGTTTAAAAATATCACTTTATAAATACGCTTCCAGACTATCCAATAGATGTACTCCTTTTGGTTTATTTGCTGCAGTATCTGCCATTAATTTAGACTCTAAAACATCCATTCAAACTGAAGATTTTAATCTTTCTAGGAAGACAAAATTTGATATGCACTTCCTAACCAATTTAATCACAAGTCTAGAAAAAGATCTACAAATAAGAAATGCTCTTAAATTTAAAATAAATAGCACTTTATATAAAGTAGGAAACAAATACAGATACGTTGAGTTTTATTATAAAAACAACGTGAGATTTCATAAAATTTCTGAAGTTGAATTTTCAAATTATCTAGATTTAATAATTGAACAAGCAACTCATTTTATTTTGCCTAATGAATTAGCTCAATTCTTAGTATCAGAAGATATCTCTTTTCAAGATGCCTATGAATTTATAAACACCTTGATTGACAACCAATTTTTAGTTAGTGAGTTAGAATTTACATTAACAGGTGAAGATTATTTTGAAAAAATAATTAAACTATTTTCTGAAGAACGCTTTAATTTTCATGAAGGAAAAATAACTAAAGACTTACTAAATGACTTAAGAAATAGAATAAATCATCTCGATGAAAATACCAGTAATGACCCTGAATTATATAAAAGTATTTTTTCATCAATCAAAAAAGAATTTAACGAAGTAGACATTGCTAAACTATTTCAAATAGACACTTATAGAGATTTCAAAAACAGTACATTATCATATAGTACACTTAAAAATATTAGACCTGCTATAACGGTTTTAAATAAATTAAGTTCTTTTTATCAAAACAATTTACTTCAAGAATTTAAATCTAAATTCCGTGAACGATTTGAAGAATATGAGCAACCATTAGTCAACGTTTTAGATCCTGATATTGGTATTGGATATGGCAACCAATCTGGAGCAAAATCACCTCTCGTTGATGACTTAAAACTAAGCTCAAGAGGGCAAAATAGTTATCAAATAACCCTAGACCAAAAGAAAAACTTCTTACTAAAAAAACTGATTCAATCAACTAAAGAAAACACAACCAATATTGAATTAAATGATAATGAAATCAATTCATTTGAAGAAGATTTAAACTTATATCCTGAAACATTTTCTGTTTTCTTAAATGCCTTTAATGAAAACGAAATGTATCACTTAAAAAGCATTACTGGTCCTTCTGCCAATGCCTTAATAGGTAGATTTAGTCATTTAAACGATACTATCTTAAACCTTTGCAATGAAATAACAACTACTGAAAATCAATTAAATAAAAATAAAATAGTAGCTGAAATAATTCATACCCCTCAAGCTAGAACTGGTAATATTCTCTTTAGAAAATTTAATAGAAACTACGAGATTCCTTATTTAGGTAATTCTTCACTAGCAAAAGAAAATCAAATATCAGTTAATGATTTATACATTTCCCTTGACAAAAGAAACAATATAATACTAAGATCCAAACGATTAAATAAACAAATAATACCAAGGCTGGGAAATGCACATAATTACTCTTCCAATGCCTTGCCTATTTATCAATTCTTGTGTGATGTTCAAAATGAATCATGCAATAGCTTCTCTTTTAATTGGGGACCTCTTCAATATAATTTTGAATATCTCCCTAGAGTAACCTATAAAAATGTTGTTCTTTCAAAAGCAACATGGAACATAAATAAACAAGAAATTGATTATCTACTTTCTTTTAACATAAAAAATTGTGTAGTAGCAATTCAAAAATTTGTTAATCAGAGAAACATTCCTAAGGTTGTAAATTTCACTAAAGGTGATAAAGAAATTTTGATAAATTTTGATAACGACTTAAGTTGCAAAGTATTTCATTCAATGCTTAAGAAAAATAATTTAGTCCAATTAACAGAATTCTTGTTTTCTGAAAAATCTATTACTAATGATTATTGTAATGAAATAATTTTAACAGCACATAAAAATATTGAAAACAATACCAATCAAAAACAACAAGTAAATCAAAAACAATACAATACTGATAAAATAAAAAAACAGTACTCAATTGGAGATAAATGGCTCTATTATAAATTCTATTGTGGTGAAAGATCATCAGAAGAAATTTTAAATAATAGCATCACCCCTATCATAACCAAGTTAAAAAGAGAAGGTAGTATTGAAAAATGGTTTTTTATTAGATATAAAGATCATTTAGGTCATCATATTAGGTTCAGATTGTTACTTAAACAAATGGACCAACTTAACAATTGTATTAGTAGCATTAAAAAATATATCAAAAAAGAGGAAAATTCAAACCTTATATGGAAAATTCAAACAGACACCTATATAAGAGAATTAGATAGATATGGCTACAAAACCATTGAAGAAGCTGAAGCACTATTTTATAACGATAGCGAATGCACATTAAATTTTTTAAACTTAATCGAAGGTGATCAAGGAGAGAAAATCAGGTGGCTCTTCTCCCTTATATCAATGGATAGATTACTTGATGATTTAGGGTTTGATTTAGAAACCAAAATTGAAATTCTAAAAGTAGCTAAAATAAATTTTGGTACTGAATTTAACCGAAATGGTTTATTGAACAAACAAATTAATGATTTATATAAAGAAAATGAGCATATAATAGATGATTTTTTAGCCTTAGAAAAAGAAAATGAATTATTCAACCCTATATGGAAGCTAATTGAGAAAAGAAGTAAAAATAACAAGGTAACTTGTGAAAGTTTGATAAAAAAATTCAAAACAGATAAATTGCCAGGTTCACTACAAAGTCTTTCTTTAAGTTATTTACACATGATTTGCAATAGAGTCTTTATAACTAAACAACGAATTCACGAAATGGTAGTATATGATTTTTTATATAAATACTATACTAAAAAATTACATAAAAAAAATAAACCTGAAGGAAGTTAATACTTATTCCTAAACCACACTTTTTGCCATTCTCTTTTTAAGATTAAAAATGTAACTTGTTCTGCTAATTGAATTAAATCAGAGCCATCTAATTTTTTTATTTCAGTTTCCGAAACATCTATTATGTAAAGCAAATTTAAGTATTCGGCAAATTTAAATTGAATTAGTTTTAAAACTTTTTCATGTACCAACTCTTTGAATTGAAATGGAAAAATATCTAAGGGGACATCTATGCTTTCATTAGCTAAAGCAAAATCTTTATTCAGTTGTTCAATTAATTTAAAATACAAATGTTCCTCTTCTGCTTGAGAAATTAAAGAGTCAATATTTTTTGGAAATTCAAACATTTTTTAATTTCAATTACAAATTTCAATTACAAAATCAGTATCAAATTACCATTGATATTGAAGTTGTCATTGTAGCTTTTTTAGACGTTTCTATTCATTAATTTTTCTCCAAAAGCATATAAAATTTTCTTTTTCTCATCTGAAATATCCATTTTATTTAAAGTATCAAATGCTTTTAATGTATATGTTTTAATGGCTTCTTGAGTAGCTTTACTAGCCCCGGATTCATTAAAAATTAATTTTACAGTTTCAATTTTATCGGTATTATCTTTTGGCTGAATTGAAAACAAATGAGTTAATTGGTTTTTATCATCCGTATCTCCATATTCTATAGCTTTTAAGTATAAAAAGGTCTTTTTGTTTTCAATAATATCTCCTCCAATCTGTTTTCCAAAAGTATCAGGATTACCAAAAGCATCTAAATAATCATCTTGTAATTGAAAAGCAATTCCTAAATTCAATCCAAAATCATAAATTAAATCTTTATTCTCATCTGAAGTTTCGGCTACAATAGCTCCCATTTTCATAGCAGCACCAACTAAAACAGCTGTTTTATATTCAATCATTTTTAAATATTCTGGAATAGTAACATCATCACGGGTTTCAAAATCCACATCATATTGTTGTCCTTCACAAACCTCTAAAGCCGTTTTACTAAACAATTTGGCTAATGCACTAAATACCTTTGGCTCATAATCTTCAAAATATTGATAGGCTAAAATTAGCATTGCATCTCCAGAAAGTATACCCGTATTTACATTCCATTTTTCATGAACCGTAACTTTTCCTCTTCGTAGTGGAGCATCATCCATAATATCATCATGAATTAAAGAGAAATTATGAAAAACTTCAACTGCTGTTGCTGCTTGTATAGCTTTTTTATAATCACAATCAAAAATCTCTGCAGCCATTAATGTTAGAACAGGACGCATTCGTTTTCCTCCTAACCCTAAAATATATTGAATAGGTTCATATAAACTCTTTGGCTCTTTTTCTACTATCAATGTACTAAAATGTGACGAAACTAATTCTTGATATTCTAGGATGGAATGCATGTTTTTTGGCTTGTTTTATTAAACGCTACAAAAGTAAAATAAATAAATATAATAATGGTTTAATCTACCAATATTCCAATGAATGTTTCCTAAATGTTAAATTTTGTTAAAAACTTTGGAAACTTATTTTGTATTAAAAGTTTCCGTTGTAGATTTGCATCGAAATAAATTAACCTAATCTTTAAAAAAAATCAAATGATTATTTTATTATGAAAGACCAAATTTTAAATAAAGCAACAGATATGTTCCTTACACTTGGATTTAAAAGTGTAACGATGGATGACATTGCTTCGGAAATGGGTATTTCAAAAAAAACAATTTACCAACATTTTGCAAATAAAGACGAACTAGTAAAAGAAGTAACAACAAATTTGTTTGAAAACATTTCATGTGGTATCGATGAAATAATTTTAGCCAATAAAAATCCTATTGAAGAACTTTTCGCGATTAAAGAATTTGTAATGAAAAATTTAAAAGATGAAAATACTTCGCCAATTTATCAATTACACAAATACTACCCAAAGATACATAAATCACTTATGTTAAAACAATTTGACAAAATGGGAAGCTGTGTAATAGAAAACTTGGATAAAGGTATCAATTTAGGTTTATTCAGAAAAAGAATAAACAAAGAATTGATTGCTCGTTTTTATTTTGCAGGGATGAATAGCATTAAAGATGTAGAAATTTTCAACCCAGATAAGTTTAGTCTAAAAGAAGTACAAACGAACTATTTAGAATATCATTTAAGAGGAATATGTACTCCAAAAGGAGTAACACAACTGGAACAATTAATAAATACCAATAATAACTAATTAATAACTAATGAAACAAATCATAATAATAACATTTTTATTATTTGTAGGTTTAGCAAATGCTCAAGATAAAAAGGAAAGTTATGCTTTCTCTTTAGATCAAGCCATTGAACATGCCTTACAAAACAACTACAAGGCTATAAACGCTGGTAGAGACATTGAATCTGCAAAACAGAAAAAATGGGAAACTACTGCTACTGGATTACCTCAAATAGAAGGTAGTGTAGGTTATCAAAACAATTTTGTACTTCAAAAATCTGTTGTTCCTGCCGAATTTTTTGGTGGAAATCCTGGTGAATTTGCCGAAGTAGAATTTGGTACAAAACACAATATGACAACAAATGCATCATTAAGCCAATTGATTTTTGATGGTTCATATATTGTAGCACTTCAAGCTTCAAAAACGTATTTGCAGTATTACCAAAATTATAAGGTTAAAACAGATAATGAAATACGCGAAATGGTAACTAATTACTATGGAAATGTATTACTAGCAAAAGAAAATATTACTATTCTAGAAAAAAACAAAGCTACTTTAGAAAAAAACTTATTTGAAGCAAATGAAACTTATAAAAATGGTTTAATAGAAGAAGAAAGCGTTGAACAACTTCAAATTACATTAGCATCAATTAACAGTAGCTTAAACAATACCAATAGATTAATAGATATTTCTAGCAAAATGCTGAAAATTACTCTTGGTTTAAATATTGATGACCAATTAGAATTAACCGATAATTTGGATGACTTAACAATCAAAAAAGTTGATTTGTCTTTTGGAACTGAATCTTTTAATGTGCAAAACAATATCGAATATCAAATTGCAGAAAACTTTAAAGAACAAAGAAGATTAGAATATAAATTACAAAGAGCAGCCTATTTACCAAAATTATCTGCAACAGCAAACTTTGGTTACAATTCTTTTTCAAATAATTTTGATTTCTTAAAACAAGACCAAAAATGGTTCAATTATTCTAATTTAGGAATAAACTTAAATGTACCCATCTTTAGTAGTTTTGGAAAAAGAGCTAAAAGCCAACAAGCTAAAATTGCTTTTCAACAAGCTGAAACTCAATTAACAGAAGCTGAACAAATGTTAAAACTTCAGTATGAATCTGCTAAAAGTGACTATGAATACAGCATTGAACAATATGCAACTTCTAAATCCAATTTAAAATTAGCTGAACGCATTGAAGGAAAACAACAAGTTAAATTTAAAGAAGGACTTTCTACTAGCTTTGAATTTACAGAAGCTCAACGCCAATTATATTCAGCTCAACAAAACTACCTACAATCTATGATTGATGTAATTAATAAGAAAACAGCTTTAGATAAAATAACGAACAAAAACTAAAATTATAATACCCATAAAATGAAAAAAATATATTTAATAATCGTAGCATCTCTTGTTTTATCATCTTGTGGTGGTGACAAAAAAAACTCTACCGCTTCTGTAATAGAAAAAGGTACTCTTGAACAATTAAGAGCAAAAAGAGGAGAATTAATTGCTCAATCTGATGAAATCAATCAAGAAATAGCACTTATTGACGAAGCAATTGGTAAAAAAGATGCCAACCATAAATTAGCATTAATTACCGTAATCCCTGCTAAAGATACTATTTTTAACCACTACTTAGAACTTCAAGCTAATGTTCAAACTAAAGAAAACATTCTATTGAATGCTGAATTTGGTGGAATACTTGATCAAGTTTATGTAACTGAAGGTCAAAAAGTAGCCAAAGGACAAACTTTAGGTAAAATTGACGACGGTGGTTTAAGCTCTCAATTAGCTCAAATGGAAACACAAGCTGCTTTAGCTAAAACAACTTTTGAAAGACAACAAAACCTTTGGAATCAAAAAATAGGTTCTGAAATCCAATTCTTACAAGCTAAAACAAATTACAATGCGCAATTAAAAGCGGTTGCACAAATGAAATCGCAACTAGCTAAAACAATAATTAGAGCCCCATTTTCTGGAACTATTGATGATGTAATAACAGAAAAAGGTAGCGTCGTTGCTCCAGGAACTCCAATTATGAGAATTGTAAGTCTTACTAACATGTATTTAGAAGCTGAAGTTCCTGAAAAAAATATCAGCTCAGTGAAAAAAGGATCTGATGTTATTGTAAACTTCCCTGTTTTAAATGAAAAATTGAACACTAAAGTTACTCAAGTTAGTAATTACATTAATCCTGAGAACCGTTCATTCAATATTCAGATTGCTGTACCTAATACAAATGGTAAAATCAAACCTAATTTAACTTCTAAAATTCAAATTAAAGATTATGCAAATCCAAAAGCAATTACAGTGCCAATTAGTATTGTTTCTGAAAATGCTGAAGGAGAACAATACCTTTACATAGCAGAAAATGCAGATAAAAATGGAAATGCAACTGCTAAAAAAGTAATCATCAAAACAGGTCAATCACAAGACGGATTAGTTGAAATTTTAGAAGGTATTAAAGACGGTGATCAAATTATAAATGAAGGTGCTCGTAGCGTAAAAGACGGACAAAAAGTATCGATAATTAAATAACAAAACTAAACGATGAGTACTAACAATACAGAGAAAGAATTTAAATTATCGTCATGGGCCATCGAAAATAAGATGACCATATACGTGGCAATGGTAATGTTCTTATTCTTAGGATTATCGGCTTATTATAATATGCCAAGAGAAGATTTTCCTGAAATTAAAGAAACAAAAATATACATAAGTACAGTCTATCCTGGAAATACAGCAGAAGATATAGAACGACTTATTATTGACCCTTTAGAAGACGAAATAAGAAACGTAAGTAACGTAGTTAAAGTTTTATCAACTTCACAAGAAGACTATGGTATTATTACCGTAGAATTTGATGAAAAAATAACCGTTGAAGCAGCTAAGCAAAAAATAAAAGATAAAATTGATACTAAAACTGGTGGTGAAGACTGGCCAACATTTAATGGCGCAAAAGTAGAGCCTAATGTTTTTGACTTAAATATATCTGAAGAAGTTCCTATTTTAAACATCAATATTCAAGGCGATTATCCAATAGACAAATTAAAAGTTTTTGGAGAACACCTTGAAGATGAAATAGAAGCATTAGAAGAAATTAAACAAGTAGACATTCGTGGTGCTCAAGAAAAAGAAGTAGAAGTTGCTGTTGATATCTATAAAATGATGGCTTCAAGAGTTAGCTTTGATGATGTTATCAATGCCATAAGAGACGGAAACGTAACTATGTCTGCAGGAAATCTTATTTCAAACGGACAAAGAAGAACCATCAGAATCTTAGGTGAAGTGGAAAACCCTTCTGAATTAGAAAACTTTGTGGTTAAAACACAAGGTGGAGCTATTTACCTAAAAGATATTGCTAAAGTAACTTTTCAAGATGTAGATAAAACTACTTATGCAAGAGAATTTGGTCATAGCGTAGTAATGCTAGACGTAAAAAAACGTGCTGGTAAAAATATGATTGAAGCAGCTGAAAAAATTAAAGAAATAATCAAAACTGCTGAAGAAAATGTATTCCCTAAAGATTTAAAAATCACTGTTGCAAATGACCAATCATCTAGAACTTTAAATCAGGTTGATGACTTAGTTAATAATATCATCTTTGGTATTATTCTAGTTGTTGGTGTATTGATGTTCTTCTTAGGATTTAGAAATGCCCTTTTCGTTGGTTTTGCTATCCCAATGTCTATGTTCATGTCATTTATGATATTAAATGCATTAGGCTATACCATGAATACCATGATTCTTTTTGGACTAATTATGGGATTAGGAATGCTCGTTGACAACGGAATTGTGGTTGTAGAAAACGTGTATCGTTTAATGGAAGACGAAGGCATGGGACGAATTGAAGCTGCTAAAAAAGGTATTGGTGAGATTGCATTACCCATTATTATTTCCACTGCAACTACTGTAGCCGCTTTCGTTCCTTTAGGAATGTGGCCTGGTGTAATGGGACAATTTATGATTTACTTTCCTATAACACTTTCTGTTGTATTAGGTTCATCATTGTTTGTGGCTATCTTCTTTAACTCTGTGATGGTATCTCAATTTATGGATATCAATGACAAAATTTTATCTAAAAAAACATTGATTAGATTAAGTATAATTCTTGGTGGATTTGGTGCTTTTATTTTAATCTTTGGTGGAGCCGTTAAAGCTTTAGGATCATTAATGATATTTACAGCCATTATGTTTTGGCTATATAAATATGTTATAAAAGGTTGGACACTTTCTTTTCAAAATAGAATTTTAACAAAATGGGAAAATTGGTATGAAAAAGGATTGAAATTTTTCTTATCTGGAAAGAAACCATACTTTGTTGTTGCTGGAATGGCTTTAATGTTTTTTGTAATATTAGGATTATACTTTGGATGGAGTGTTGGAAGTGGTCGAACAAAAGTTGAATTTTTCCCTGACAATACACCAAATCAAATTATTGTCTATATTGAATATCCACAAGGGACAGATATTGCTAAAACAAATGAAATTACCAAATCAATTGAAAAAAGAGTTTATAAAGTTTTAGATTCAAAAGAATTTATAAACGAAGAAGATAAATCTAACTACTTAGTCGAAAGTGCTGTTTCCCAAGTTGGAGAAGGAGCGGGTAATCCACAAACAGATGGTGGTTCAACTGCTGAAATGCCTCATAAAGGAAAGATTACCGTTTCTATGAGAGAATATAAATTTAGAAATGGACTAGATTCTGAAGATCTACGTAAAAAGGTACAGGAATCTTTAAAAGATATTTATCCAGGTGTTTCTATTTCCGTGGAAAAAGATGCTGTAGGACCTCCTGCTGGTTATCCAATTAATATTGAAATTAAAGGAGATGATTATACGGAATTAATCAATACTGCTGAAAGAGCTAAAGACTTCTTAAACACCAAAAACATTCCTGGTGTTGACGAACTAAAAGTAGATGTAAATAAAGGAAAGCCTGCTATGAAGGTCGTTGTTGACAGAGAAAAAGCTGGTGAAATGGGTGTTTCTGCGGGTCAAGTAGGTAATCAATTGCGTCGTTCTATCTTTGGAGAAAAAGCGGGTATCTATAAAAAAGATGGCGATGACTACGATATTTATGTGCGCTTTAATGAAGAAAATAGATACAATAAAAGTGCACTCTTTAATCAAAATGTCACATTTAGAGATATGGCTTCTGGTCAAATTAAAGAAATTCCTGTATCAACTGTAGCTTCACAGAAAAACACTTCTTCATTTAGTGCCATTAAACATAAACATTCAAACAGAGTTGTTGTACTTTATTCTGCTCTTGCTCCTGGATTCACCGATGCTGGTGCGGTTGTTGCTCAAATTAAAGCAGAAATGGCAAATTTTGATAAACCAAAAACTGTTGATTTTGATTATACTGGACAATTAGAAGAGCAAGCAAAACAAATGACTTTCTTAATGGGTGCATTAATGACTGGTTTATTCCTAATTTTCTTAATCTTAATTTTCCAATTTAATTCAGTTTCAAGACCTGCCATTATTATGGTAGCTGTATTCTTAAGTTTTATTGGAGTATTCTTAGGATTGATGGTAACAGGTTGGCCATTCGTTATTATGATGACCATGATGGGAATTATTTCCTTAGCCGGAATTGTAGTAAATAATGGTGTTGTACTTCTTGATTATACCGATTTATTAATAGCAAGAAAGAAAGAAGAATTAAATCTTCCTAAAGAAACACAATTGGAAAAAGAGTATATCTTTGACGCTATTGTTACTGGTGGAAAAGCCCGTTTACGACCTGTATTGCTAACTGCAATTACAACAGTATTAGGATTAATTCCATTAGCAATTGGTTTTAACATTGATTTCTTTAGCTTATTTGCAACTGGTAATCCTCATATATACATGGGTGGAGATAACGTTATCTTTTGGGGACCATTAGCATGGACAGTAATCTTTGGATTAATCTTTGCTACTTTCCTTACATTGATTGTTGTTCCTGTATTATTTTACTTGGTTAACCTTTTTAAAATTTGGTTAAAAAATAGAAATAACAAATTGAGAACTGAAGTAAATATGGAAACTGAATAAAAACATATCCATATCCTATAAATTAAAACGCCTTGCAATGCAAGGTGTTTTTTATTCTAAACAAACAAGCTAAAAATTTATATGAGTTTTAATATAAATACTAAAATCAAAAAGGTTCTTGCAATGCAAGAACCTTTTCTTTAAATGAACCAATTAAGTTTTAATTTTTAACTAAAACTTCTTTAGACCATTTTCTAACATCAGCAACTCTATTGTCTGAATAATCAACTTCGTTTAAAGTATCTTCAGTCCAAAAGAACCATTTTCCAACTTTAACTCCATTAGCATATTCACCAATAGCTATTTTATTTCCATTTTCATTATAAGAAACCCATTTACCTTGTAACTTACCATTTAAATAGTTTCCTTCTTGTTTAATTTGACCATTATCATGAAAATATGTTGCTTTAACTTCGTTCCCTACTACTTCATATTTAGGCTGAGTTTCTTGTGCATAAAAAACACCTGAAATCAACAATGCTACCATAACTACTATTTTTTTCATCTTCATTTCTTTTTAATAGGTTAATATTCTGATAACAAATATATAAAATATTTTACAATAAAAAAACTTTTTCTTAACAATTTAGTAACATTGAAAATATAAATATGAAAATCTCATTATAAAACAAAAAACACTTGTCAAATATTTGACAAGTGTTTACTTATTTAATAGACTAAGAGAAACTTATTTTATTTCACTAATTCACTTAGTATTTTATCCAAACTATCAGAAGATGGTCTATCTGCATTAGCATTAATAACATTCCCATCAGGGCCAATTAAGATAAATCTTGGAATACCATTAATACTAAAGTCAGTTACAAACTTAGAATTCCAGTCATTATCTGCAAACAATTGAACTCCTCCCATTTGTTTTTCGTCAATCATCTTTCTCCATTTATCTTTGTCTTTTACTTTATCAATAGAAATACTTACAAAAACAATATTTTTAGCATGGTATTTTTCTTCAATTTTCTTTAAAAAAGGAATCTCAACTCTACAAGGACCACACCATGTTGCCCAAACATCAATATAAACATATTTCCCTCTAAAATCTTCTAATTTAGTAATTCCTCCTTTATGATTCTCATAAGCAAATGTAGGTGAAGGATTGCCGTTAAGTGCCTTAACTGCCATACTTTCTTTATATATCTGTTGCATACTAGAAAACTCATAAGTCATCATTTTTTTCAAAGTACTTTTAAAATTTTCATCCAGTTTTCCCACTTCTAAAGCCTCAAAATCTGCTTTCTTTTTTGCTTCAAATAACTTATTGAATTCTTCACTCTCCTTATCAAAAGCGGTTAATTCAAATTGCTCATCTTTTAAAGCTTTCTGAGCCATAAAATTATTTTCTCCAGCCCCTTTGCCTTTATATACTATTGACTCATCAAACTCTTTTGTATTCAACGTTAAAGACAAATCATCACCGTCTTTTAAATACATTATTGAAGACTCAACTCCATCAAAAAATTGATGTATACCTTCACTTGTTTCAAAAGAAGCCTCAAAAACTCCCTTTTTATTTACAGGAATTGCTTTTTTAAACTTGTTAGGTCCAAAAATAGTTAAGGTATCCCCATTTCTATTTTCAATTTTTGCCGTAAATTTTACGGTACTTTTCTTTTCAGTTTGTGCAAACGAAATAAAAACCGAAAGCAACAGTAAATAAGTTATTTTTCTCATGTTGTTAAATTAATTTAAGTAAAGTTACTATTTTTTTTCAAAAAAAATAAAAAACAATTAAATACACTTCTTTTAAAAACATTTAATGGGGCAAAAATTGAATTTTATATTACTTTTGCAAAAATATTTTTTCAATGTACAGAAGTCATTCTTGTGGAGAATTAAATACTTCACATATAAATACAGAAGTTACCCTAGCAGGTTGGGTTCAAAAAACTAGAGATAAAGGTTTTATGATCTGGATAGATTTACGTGACCGATATGGTATAACACAGTTAATTCTTGATGAAGAAAGAACAGATAAAACCATCTTTGAAGTTGCTAAATCTCTTGGTCGTGAGTATGTAATTCAAGTAAAAGGTACCGTTATTGAACGTGTATCAAAGAATGCCAATATGACTACAGGTGATGTTGAAATTTTAGTTAAAGAATTAACTGTTTTAAACGAAGCTCAGTTACCTCCTTTTACTATTGAAGATGAAACAGATGGTGGTGAAGATATTCGTATGAAATATCGTTATTTAGATATTAGAAGAAATCCAGTAAAAAACAATCTACTTTTTCGTCATAAAGTGAGTATGGAAGTTCGTAAATTTCTTTCTGACGAAGGTTTTTGCGAAATAGAAACCCCTTATTTAATTAAGTCTACTCCTGAAGGAGCCAGAGATTTTGTGGTGCCAAGCAGAATGAATGAAGGACAATTCTATGCGTTACCTCAATCACCACAAACATTCAAACAATTGTTAATGGTTGGAGGAATGGATAAATATTTTCAAATTGTAAAATGTTTCCGTGACGAAGATTTACGTGCTGATAGACAACCCGAATTTACACAAATTGACTGTGAAATGGCATTTGTGGAGCAAGAAGATATTTTAAATATTTTTGAAAATTTAACGCGCCATTTATTAAAAGAAATAAAAGGAGTTGAAGTAGCTAAATTTCCTAGAATAACATATGATTATGCTATGAAAACCTATGGAAATGACAAACCAGATATTCGTTTTGAAATGAAATTTGGCGAATTAAATGAAGTAGCTCAGCACAAAGAATTCAGCGTTTTTAACTCTGCAGAATTAGTAGTTGGTATTGCCGCTCCAGGTTGTGCTTCTTACACAAGAAAAGAAATTGATGCTTTAATTGATTGGGTAAAACGCCCACAAGTAGGTGCATCAGGGATGGTATATGTAAAATGCGAAGAAGATGGGACTTTTAAATCATCTGTTGATAAATTTTATGACCAAGACGATTTAAAAAAATGGGCCACAATTACTAATGCAAAAGCAGGTGACTTAATCTTAATTTTATCTGGAAATGCAGACAAAACACGTACACAAATGAGTGCTCTTCGTATGGAAGTAGCTACTCGTTTAGGTTTGCGTAAATCTGATGAATTTGCACCTTTATGGGTTGTAGATTTTCCTTTATTAGAATGGGACGAAGAAAGCGGTCGCTATCACGCCATGCACCATCCTTTCACTTCTCCAAAACCAGAAGACATTGCATTAATTGCTACTGAACCAGGAAAAGTTAGAGCTAATGCCTATGACATGGTATTAAATGGAAACGAAATTGGCGGAGGATCTATACGTATTCATGATAGAGATTTACAATCAAGAATGTTTGATTTATTAGGATTTAGCAAAGAAGAAGCTGAAGCGCAATTTGGATTCTTATTAAATGCTTTCCAATATGGAGCACCTCCTCATGGCGGTTTAGCTTTTGGATTAGACAGATTAGTTGCTATCTTAGGAGGACAAGAAACAATTCGTGATTTTATTGCTTTCCCTAAAAACAATTCAGGTAGAGATGTAATGATTGATGCTCCTTCTAAAATTGATGAAAATCAATTAAACGAATTGCATATCAAATTAGATTTAAAATAATGAAATACGTTTTAAGAATATTATTATTTCTCGTTTTTGGATTTGTAGCTTATGGTTATTACTACAAAAATAAAGGTAGTGAAGAAGGTGACAAATGGATAGGAATGGGTATTTTAATTTTAGCTTTAATCTTAATGCCTCTATTTATTTATCATCGATATAAGAACAAAAATCTAGACGATTATATGGTTAAAACGGACCGTAAAAAAAAGGAAAACACTGAAAATCAATAATTTTTTGTTGAAAAAAACTTTTTTATGTCAATTAAAAAATTATCTTTGAGCATTATTAATTTTTTTTATATTACAAAATGCGAACAGGCAAAGTTAAATTCTTCAATGAATCAAAAGGTTACGGTTTTATTACAGACGATGAAACAGGAAAAGACATTTTCGTACACGCAAGTGGAATGAGAGTAGAATCATTAAATGAAGGTGATAGCGTAAGTTACGAAGAAGAAGAAGGAAGAAAAGGTAAAGTAGCTGCTCAGGTAGTAGTTATCGAAGACTAATATATATTATTTTTTGATTACCCTAGTACAAAACGCTCTGAAGTTCAGAGCGTTTTTTTTGTGCATAATTTTAACAACCGTTATTTTTAATTAAAACAGATATATCTTAAATTTACAAGATGTATGCCCTTGTAGATTGCAATAATTTTTATGCTTCTTGCGAACGTGTTTTTCAACCTCAATATGTTGGAAAGCCTATTGTTATTTTGTCTAATAACGATGGATGTATCATTTCTAGAAGCTATGAAGCAAAAGAATTAGGCATACCAATGGGTATCCCAGAATTTAAAGTTAGAGAGCAACTCAAACAGCAAAATATAAAAATTTTTTCTTCAAATTATGCTTTATATGGTGATTTGAGCAATCGCGTTATGAAAATTCTTGAAGGATTTACTCCTAATGTAGAAGTATATAGTATTGATGAAGCTTTTCTAAATTTTGATGGATTAAACATTCTAGATTATGAAAAATATGGTTTACAAATAAAAACTAGAATCAATCAATGGTTAAGCATTCCTGTTTGTATTGGCTTTGCTCCTACTAAAGCTTTATCTAAAGTTGCCAATAAAATTGCCAAAAAATTTCAAAATCGCACACATGGAATTTATGTTATTGATTCTGAAGAAAAACGTATCAAAGCTCTAAAATGGACAAAAATTGAAGATGTCTGGGGTATTGGCTATCGCTCAACTAAAAAAATGAAAGTTCAAGGAATCCTAACCGCTTATGATTTCACATTACCTCACAACGAAGCCTTTATTAAAAAAGAAATGGGAATTATAGGACTTCGGCTAAAATATGAATTAGAAGGAAAACCAGTTTTAGAATTAGAAAACACACCCATTGCAAAAAAAAACATCGCCATTACTCGCAGTTTTGAAGGAACAATTACTACTATTGATGAATTAAAAGAAAGAGTATCAACATTTGCATCTGTTTGTGCCGAAAAGTTACGCAAACAAAAATCATGTTGCCATAGTATTATTGTATTTTTACAAAAAGACAAGTATATAACTATTAATCAACGCTACAGTTTTTACAAATTAGAGACCTTACCATTTGCTAGTAATTCAACTATTACATTAAGCAATTTGGCTATTAAAATGGTAAAAGATTTATTTGAAGAAGGTGCCTCTTATAAAAAAGCTGGAGTCATAGTATCTGACATCATTCCTGAGAATCAAAAACAACTTCACTTATTTGAGGAAGAAAATCCAAAACACCAAGCTATTATGAAAGTTCTCGATGATTTTCATAAAAAAACAGGTGAACGCAAAATACGATTAGGCAATCAAGACTTACAACGTACATGGAAAATGAATCAAAATCATTTATCTAATAAATACACAACCGATTTCAAAGATATTTTAGAAGTCAAATGCCATTAAAATGAATTCAAAAAATAAAATCCATTTCTTTGTTCCTGATTATGAAAACAATTTAGAACTACCCTACATTTCTAGTGGAATAAAAGCTGGATTTCCATCACCAGCTGCCGATTTTGACGAAAGCAAAATTAGCCTAGACAATGTTTTAGTCAAAAATAAAGAAGCTACATTTTATGCAAAAGCTTCAGGAGTATCAATGATAGGTGCAGGAATTGACGATGGAGATATTTTAGTAATTGATAGAAGTTTAGACCCTCAAAATAACAAAATTGCAGTTTGCTTTGTTGATGGAGAATTCACAGTAAAAAGAATTCAAGTAGAAAAAAACGCTATCCTTTTAATGCCTGAGAATAAAAACTATAATCCTATTAAAATAACAGAGGAAAATAATTTTATTATATGGGGCATTGTTACTTATGTAATTAAAAAAATATAAAGAATCTTTCGACCGAGCTGGTTAAAAGCACTATTTATGTTAGTATCTTTTAAATGAAATTAACAGCAAAAAATCATAAAACTTATAAATGGAATAGTCTTTAAAACAAATCATCTTTCTTTATTTTTTTAGTGATTTGATAAATTAAATTCTTTAACTCTTCTTTTTGACTCTTTTTTATATAAGCTTTATGTATTTCACCATTATACAAGTGAAGAATAAATTGATATTTATAAGTTTTATAGAAAAAATTTAGCATAAAGAAACTAACTGACAAGGCTAATGTATAATAAGTTTCTAATTCATATTCATAAAAAAGAAATACAATTAACAATACAAAAGCCAACAATAACGCTATAAGGTTTATTGTACTATTTCTCCTCTTTAAAAGCTTTATCTCTGCTATACTTTCATTCTTTATTTGCTTATTTAAACAATTGATTATAACAAATTTTGAATAAACAAAACCAGTAGCGTTAGAAAATTCTAAATTATCTTTCTCAACTAATATCATATCAAAACTATTTAAAATTGGAAAGAATAATGTCTTAAATTATTTAAAAAATGCTATAAAACCTATTGTTTAGTTACTTCATTTTAGAAAGCACTTAAACATTGAGGCATACAAATTCTGTATCCTTTTAATTAATTAATCTTTCTGTATACCAAGAACAAATTATTGCTCTTAAGCACCATTATATTACCTGTAAATTCAATTATATCATATTCTTCTTCACTTATAGACGAACTATGATTACCAATACTTTCAACAATAAAAACTATATGGTTATTTTCAATACGCCATTTTCTATATAGCAATGTTTCCATATTATCTGAATGCGCTGTACCGTCAGCAAACAAAGTAAAATGCAAAGCTTGTTCTGATAAATCTTTCCATGAACCTACAATGTTTTCTTTTAAATATTGTTTTTTACTAATATCATGATTGTCTAGTAAATCTTTTTCTACAATTCTAATCTCTTTTTTTGAGCTTTCTTGCTTGTTTTTACAAGTAAATAAAGCTTGTATTAAGACAACTACCAGAATAATTTGAATCCTTTTTCTCATTAAGCTCTTCTTTTATTTTTTTATATCAAATTTAATTATCCATTTCATTTATCAAATAATGGACCAGCGCTTCATTTGATTTTTAATAATTTCTAACATTTCAAACTTCGGGGTTTCAAACCTAATAAAAACCATATCTTTTCTATGTTTAAAAAGATATTCATTTTTAGTACATATAAAAATGTATTTAATATTACTTAAATAATTTTCATATAAACGCACATCAATAGATGAGTTAATTATGGCAAAAGCCATTATATACTGGCTTGTATTAATTCTTTTTAAATCACTTCCACTTTTTAAAACTACTGCTCTTTTAAACAAAGTGCTATTTTTTTTAAAAAATGTAGAATGTCCCTTTGTAGAATCAAATATCAATATTTTATCTGTTCTCTCCATATTACGTTTTGCGGCTTTGCATCAGCGGCTTGGATATGCAAATAAAAATTACAGTTTAAGTTAAGCTACATTTTTGTAGATGCTTTCTTGATTATTAAATTCTTCGATTGTTTTATAATTTTAGTCTGAATTTATTTAATTAAAGTTCACCACTAAAAAGTAAGCGTCATTATTAATTTAAATTTCCAGATTATTTCAATTTTTTCTTATAGTTATAAAAAACATAAAGAAAAATTAAACAAGCTAATAAGTAAATAGAAAGTATATAAGTATTTCCCATTAGTTGCTTTGGAAAAATAAAAAAAACAAAAAATGTTATGATGTAAAAAATGAGAAAGTATCCACTAAACTTTTTTCTAAGTATATTTTGTTTCTGTTCCATAACTATTAGCAATAAGTATCATAACATTGAACACTTGCCATTACTTGTAAAGTTCCGCATAACCAAATACAAGCTGGTATTCCTAAACCTGCTGTTGTAGCTAACGCTGTTGTGTCACAACCCGCATGGCATAAAACTGCACCTGCACCTGCAGCAGTAATACATAAACTATATCTCCAACCACAATCACCACTAAGTGCTACTTTAGCTAAAACTTCACTATATGCTTCTTCTATATTTTCGATATGAAGGTTGGCATATTTTTTACTAATGATACTCCATTTTTCACTATAAATGCTATAATGTTCGGTATACTTTTTACTAACATCAGTTTTAAAAATTAAATTAATTCTCTCAATTTGAGCTTCATAATTTAAATTTTGTGAATTTAATATGCTTAATTCAGATTGGACATCATTTAAATCAAGTTTTTCATCATCAATTATTTGTTTAATGAAATTTTTAAAACTTTCCATCTCTATTACTAATTTAATAAAATCAGAATTGTTGCTTAACTTTTCTTCAGTTTGCAAGCTTTTTTTAAAATCTTGATTACTAATATTTTCTTTTTCAGTATTATTGTCGTTTGAACATGATACTAAAATTAAAGAAATAAAAACTAAAATTATTTTTTTCATCTACTATAAATATTGTGCTTCAAATCTTCACAAGAACCTCTGTCTTATTAAGGCAGTCTTAGATTTTCTGCTGTTGTTTCCCTTTATGGGTTGGCCCACTACAAGTAATTTATTTTCTTTTGTTAGGTGTTATTTCGTTTCTATGATAAACCATTCGCAAGCTGACCGTTGAAATTTTACACGAACGTTAGTTATAAGGTTTCTTGCAACTATTATATATATCAAAAAAATCTTTCTTAATTCCATATAATTAAAAAACTCACTTCACCATAAGATATACTTGTCTAAAAATCTTGTTTCCTAATAACGGTATGAAATTATTAGTGCTTGTGAAGTGAGTAAAAATTAGATATTAAGTTTTTATGCTTTTATTGACTTCTTCAAAATAGGCATTGATTTCATGTTTAAGCTCTTTATCTGTATTGTTAAATGATAAATTATTAAAAAACAACTCTATTTTTTTAAACAGAATATACATTGCTGTTAGCACTATAACGTTTCCTGCTAATACAATAAAAAAAGAGAATGGAACACTAAAAAAAATACTCACTTTAAAAAATAAACCTCCTATGATAAAAAGTACTATAAAATTCATTCTTAGGATAAACAAACTATTAATTCTTTCAGTTAATTCCATTACTCTTTTAGTTATTAATTACTTTACAATTATAAATTCAGATCGTCTATTAGCTTGATGTTCTGTTTCTGAACATGGAACGCCATTAGTACATCTATTTACCAATTGTGTTTCACCATATCCTTGTCCTGTTACACGAGAACGCTCAATACCTCCGTTATTAACTATATAATTAACAGTAGCTTGCGCTCTTTGGTTTGACAGTGTCATGTTATAATGATCATCAGCTCTACTGTCTGTATGCGAACGAACATTAATTTTAATAGTTGGATATTGTTTTAGTACAGCAATCACTTTTTGAAGTTCAATTTCTGCATCAGGTCTGATATAGCTTTGGTCTAAATCAAAATAAATAGGATTCAATAACAAGGCAATATCTGTTCCTGCATTAACTGGTATTTCTTTTATATCCAATAGAATATCCTTATATACTTTCCCATCCGAAGTTGGTTTTGGCAACTCAATTTCGGTAGTTAGATACCCATTTCTTTCAACACGTATCATTTGTATATCGTTGCAATCAATATCTTTTAAAGAAAAAACACCATTAGAACCCCCATTAACTCTATCTACTATTTCATTTTTATTGTTTAATAATGAAACTACAGCATCAGACAACAAGTCTCCCGTTTTCTTATCCTTAACTAATCCTTCTAATTCTAATTGACATGGTGCTTTAAAATTAGTATTCGTTTCAAATGAGTACACATCGTCATTACTGTTTTCTCTATTAGAAGCGAAATATCCTTTTCCTTTACTATCAATTAGAAAAGCAAAATCATCAAAGCTACTGTTAATAGGCATTCCTAGGTTTGTTGCTTTTTCATAACTACCATTACTAAGAGGAGATGAATACACATCTAATCCTCCTAAATTAGGATAACCATTTGAAGAAAAATAGAGTGTATCATTACTAGCTATAAAAGGAAACATTTCATTACCTACTGTATTTAAAGCTTCCAAATTTACAGGTGAGCTTACCGCTCCATCATCTGAAATTTTTACACTATAAATATCTGTTCCGCCTTTTCCGCCAGACATATCACTTACAAAATACAACGTTTTCCCATCATTACTTAGCGCTGGATGACCCACTGAATAGCTACTGTTATTAAAAGGAAGCTCTTCTACCTCTCCCCATTTTCCATCTGCTTTTTTAGCTCTGTATAATTTTAATTTAGTAATGTTATCTGCATCTTTACCTCTTTTTTTATTGTTATAATCATTTCTAGTAAAATACATGGTGTTGCCATCTTTAGTAATCGCTATAGAACCTTCGTTATACTTGGTATTAATATTTCCTTCAATTTCTTTTTTGCTATTATCTTTTACGATATAAATATCTGAGGTCTTTTCATTTGACCAAGGGTTAGTAAATCCCCCAGAAGAAGCTGACACTAAATACAATTCTGTATCATTCATGAAGGCTGGATAATCTGAATTTTCTGTACTATATCCTTCTTTTTTAATGGTGTACTTGCTGGTATAATCAAACAGTTTTTTATTTAAATCACTATAATTAATTCCTTTGCTAGCAAAATATTGACTTAGTAAATCATTAGCTTCTTTGTCTTTACCAATACTTTTTAAAGATTGTCCATATCTGAATTTATATTCTAGTGATTGTGCAGCTGCTTTTGTAAAAAGCTTATCATACCATTGTGCCGCTTGTGCATAATCTGCATTAAAATAATAAGCATCGCCTAATTTTTTATACAAATCAGCATCTTCATATCCTTTTTTGGCAACTGCTTCATATATTTTTATGGCATCTATATACTCTAAGTTCTCAAATTTCTTGTCTGCTTGCTTTAACTTATACTCTTGTGCAGATAAAGAAATACTTGCGGTTAAAAACATACTGCATAGCAATGCTGTTTTTAGGTTTTGTATTTGTCTCATAATTAAAAGAATCTAGGGGTTATAAATCTCTTCACGCTCTTAGCACCAATTTCATATCTTAAAAAGATTTCGTGAGAACCTGAATTATAATTAACCAAGTCTGTAGTATCATAATCATAAGCATAGCCAATCATAAGTTGGTCACTAATTTGAAAACCTGCTAAACCACTAATGGCAGCATCTAAACGATAAGCAGCTCCCAATGTAAACCTTTCATTAAATAAAAAGTTAGCCGATAAGTCTAAAGCAATAGGTGCTCCAGATACAAATTTTCCTAACACTGCTGGTTTAAATTGAATAGAAGGACTTAAAGTAAAAACATATCCTCCAATAGCATAAAGATTAGCTTTTTCGCTAGCATTTGACACTGTAGTGTCGTTATAATGACTGGTTTCTAATAGATTAGGTACTGACAATCCCGCATACCAAGTTCTGTCATTATGCAAATAAAGTCCCACTCCTATTAAGGGTTGGAATCTGTTATCTATATTAAACTGTTGCAATGCATCACTAGGATTATAAATATTCAATCGGGAATAATCTACATTTAATAAATTGAACCCTCCTTTTAAACCAAAGGCAAATTTTACATCATTATTCATTTCTATGGTATATGAAAAATCTCCTGCTATGGTGCTTTCATCTGAAGGTCCTATTCGGTCTTGAATAAATGTTAATCCGGCTCCTACTTTTTTGGCAGCTCCAAATGGAGAATTAACCGTAAAGTTTACTGTTTGTGGTGCTCCGTCTAATCCTACCCATTGTGTGCGGTATAACCCTAGAAGACTTAATACGCCTCTAGAACCTGTATAAGCTGGGTTGATTGTTTCTGTATTATACATGTATTGTGTAAACTGCGAGTCTTGCTGTGCGTGTGTTTTATGAGGCAAACACAACACCACTATTACTACAATACTACTAAGCATAATGCTCAGGTTGTATCTCTTATGTATTTGTATTACTTTCATGTTATTAGTTTTTTTAATTACTTATCTGTAGTTAAATACAAATAGCCTGCTTTTTTTACACGTTGTGTATTACCATTAGCTGTGTAGTCATAAGTTAAGATGTAGAAATAAGTTCCTGTAGGCAATTGATTACCTGCATTGAGTGTCATTCTACCATCTGAATATCCTTTAAACACATTGCCATTAGTATCATAGTTATCTGTTTCAAAAACTTTTACTCCCCAACGGTTGAATATTTGCACACTATTATTAGCTAAATCTTGTATATTGTCAATAAGGAAATAATCGTTTAAACCATCTTCATTAGGTGTTACTCCATTGTAAATAACTACATTACCTGGCAGTATTAATTCTTCTTTTACTCTTGCCAAAGTAAACACTCCATAATCGTCAGGTGCTATAACGGTAGTAACTGTTTTGTTTGATGGATCTGCCACACCGCCTTCGTCTACCCAAAGTTGTTGTGCTGCATCCCAACGTACTATGTGTATAGCCGACTGGGGTTGTGCTACAATAGCTGCTGGTGTAGTTGTACCTTCTTCCCAACTAAGGGTAATCAATACATTACTATTTCCGGCATCACGAGTAATGGTCCAATATTCTTGATTGTCTATCAATGATATAACTCCGGCATGATTTGCTAAAGGATAAAGAGGATTTGGGTTTTCATAAAAATATTTTCCTGTGAATACATCTCCTCCATCATCTGGCGCGCTAATGGCTGCATATCTAAAGATTTGTTTGTCGCCAATGGGATAATCAAAGGCTTTGTCTCCATTTTTTTGTACTAATCCATCTACATGGCTATCATCGTCTACATTGACATGGGTGGCATCATTTTCAAAAATAATTAACCCTCCAAAATCATCGTCTTTTACTATTCCTTTATAAAAATCGGCCTCGTTGTCAATACTAATTTGACTGCTCAATTCAAATGAGGCAGTAGTACTTGAAGCGTTATTAAAAAGGGTATTGTAAAAATAACTGATGTTGCCTCCTGTTAGTTGTTGCACGGCTTGCCCTTCAAAACGGGTATATCCTTGCTCTCCAGGGGTAAAATCTACTGTTCCATCGTTGTTAAAATGGGAATAGATAAAGGCTTCCCCATCATTGATGAAAGTACCTGTGGGGGTGTTATTAAAACTGCTAACTGTAGCAAAAATGGTGTTAGGGGTTACGTATAGCTCTCCCGTGTTGACGGTCTGTGCTATGCCAACTGCCTGAAGCATCAGGGCTGCCCATAAAACTACTGGTTTATATCTATTTGTTTTCATTTTTTATGTTTTTTTTGTTAGTATTAGAGAAGCGTGCAATCGTGTCTAATAAATTTGTTAGACTCCATTCTTGTAATTTATAAGTTGCCACACAATTGCATCTATGCTTCTCCTTTTATTTACTAAAACTCTTCTTTAGCGGGTTTTGTTTACCGCAGAGGCGCTGAGTTCGCAGAGGGTTTTGTTTACTTAACCTTGCGACTTGGCGGTGGTTCCTTTTTACCGCTGAGCTGCAGAGTTATAAATCATTTACTACTCTTTTTACTCCTTCTTTTAATAGCACGGAATTAAAGTTTATTAGCAAGCCTAGTTTTAAATTTTTTAGTTTTAGATAGGTAAGTAGTTGTGCAAAATGGATGTCTGCTAGGACTTTTACACTTTTTATTTCTATTATTACTTTATCTGCTACCATAATATCTATTCTATATCCTGCTTCTAACTTGACTTTTTTATATACTACGGGTAGTGTTTGTTGTTGTACTACTTTTAATCCTTTGCTTTTTAATTCATATACCAAGCATGCTTCGTATGTGCTTTCTAATAGCCCTGGACCTAATTGTTTGTGTACTTCTATGGCACTGCCTATTATTATATTTGAAATGTCGTTTTCGTGCATTGTTTTTATTTTTTTTACCTCGGTGGGTTTTTTTTACCGCGGAGGCGCTGAGTTCGCAGAGGTTTTTTTTTACCGCAGAGGGTTTTGTTTACTTAACTTTCTTTGCGTTCCTTGCGACTTGGCGGTGACATCGACGGTGACATAAATCTCTAATTAGGTTGTTTACTGCCTCTAGCTACTTGTATAAGTCCTTCGAGGTGGTTGGTTAACCCTTTTAAATGAGTTGGTTGACCTTTAAGGGGTGGTTTAGAACCTATTTTTTTGGCTTATATGACCCCTTTTTTTGGCTTGTTTACCCCCCTAAAGTGTCTTTGGAACCGTCTTTATCCATTATAGAACCTAATTTACCCTCTTCACTATCCCCTATTGAGGGTTTAGTAGCTGCAAAAAACTGCTTCATAGACTGGTAAATGCTAGTTGTACCTGGCACATTTTCATTACTTAAGTATCTGATGTTGCGATAAAAGATTAGCGCGTTAAAATAATTATCGTGATCTAAAAGTATTTTGGTATCGCTTAATTGCTCTGTTAAGGACACTAACTTTTGTGCTCTTTCTTCTAACTGCTGGCGTGCTGTGTAGTCTTTGTCAAACTCTTGTTTGTTTAAAAAAGTAGGCACGTGTGCCGGATATTGCTCCATGAGTTCTTTAGCTTTGTTTACAAACAGCTTGTTTTGCTCTGCAATGCTACCATATTGTTTGCGTTGCTCTGGGGTGAGGTTAATAGCCTTGCCCTCAAGTATACTGCCTATGGTTTGCAAAGCAGCATCTAACTGTTGCAACTCTGCGGCTGTGAAACTGATACTGATTAAGTTTTCTAGTGCCATGATATATCTTTTTTAGTCTATAGCATTAAATCCATTAACTATATAAGTAGATGTTGTACTACCTACCGTACCACAAACCGAACCTTGTACAAAAATTGTTGCAGTGGGCGAAGTAACCCTTACCAAATATGAAGTACCGTATTCTGTTCCTCCACCAGGAGTAAATACATAAGGTATTTTTCTAACATTTCCATCAACATAAGTAACAGTACCCGCCGACTGAGCAATCGCCACATCAAAATAAGGGGATCTAAAAGACGTAAACTCAAGATCTCCGCCACTTACTGAACCCGACACAAATACCGTCCAATAACCTGTTGCTAAAGTTATAGATGTTCCTGTAATAGGTATATATGCGCAGGTAACCCCAGAAACTGTACCCCCTGTACCATTGATCACAGATCTTTCCCTTTGTCTAAAATCTGTCCAACGACCTAATCCATTAGCATCTGAAGTAAAAAACTTCCCTACTCCTTCTGACCCATCTACAATACGTACTGCACCCTCAACAGGACTCAACACTTGTAATGGAGCTGTAGGTGCATTAGTACCAATTCCTACACGGTTATTAGCTGCATCTACTGAAAAGGTATTGCCATCTACAGAAAATCCATTAGTAGCTGTGCTGTTAAAGGCTAAAGTATTAGCTCCTTGTGCTACGGTAGTAGCTCCTGCTAAAGCTCCAGAGCCTTTGTAAATACCTCCTGCACCAGTGGCCAAATCGGCATTGGTCACGGTACCGTCCTGAATTTTATCAGTTGTAACCGCATCTGGAGCCAATTTTACATTACTTACTCCTGCATCATCCAAAGAAATAACAGGTGCGGTAGTGCCATTGGCTACACTAATAGGGGTAGTCCCTGTAACGTTAGTTACCGTTCCTGTACCGCCTGTGGTCAACCCCCAGTTAGTACCATTCCATTGCATTGTTTGCCCAGGGGTTGTTCCATTAACCATTCCTATTTTATAAGGGTCTGCATCCGTACCTGTTCCTGCTCTTTGTAGTCCTCTACCAGAGATTACATCTGTAACCTCGTTACCAATAACTCCATCTGCTTCTGAAACTAATCCGGGTGTTGTAGGTGTCCAAGAAGTTCCGTTGTAAGCTAATACTTGTCCTGATGCAGGGGCAGTAGCAGACACGGGTCTTCCTTGTAAGCCTCCTACTTTAGGAGCAGTAGCCGTAGTTCCTGTTCCTCCAAGATCTCCTGCTAGCTGTACTTTTCCTGTAACTGTAGTAGTAGCATCTGGCACTGTACTAGCAATACTAGAAGGGGAAATAAAAGCTCCTCCATCTGTACCTATTGTTAAAGCGTTTAAAGCATTAGCACTTACTACATTAGCTGTAGCCGCTATTGCATCTTCATTAGTATATGTAATAGCTCCCGTAGTTGTGTTTTGGGCTAAAGTTGTAGTGGTTTCTAAACTTGGTAAATCATTAGGTGTTACCACTCTACTCCATTTGGTACCGTTCCAGTAGTAATAGCCCGGTGTAATATCTGCTACCGTAGCTGTGTTATAAACTAACATACTGGTTACATTGCCATTAGCAATAGTGGAAGTATCTGAAGTTCCTGTTAAGGGAATACGAGAAATAAGTACTCCTTTGTTTGTGCTTTCTACTTCTAATGCTGCTGAGGCGTTAATTAAAGTAGGCTTATCTCCTATCTTTTTTGATAGCTCTTGCGCCTGTGAAACGCTTATACAAGTTAATGCACAACTAAGTGCTACTGTTATTTTATATATTGTTTTCATATTTTTAGATTTTTACATTATTATTTTATTTGAGTTCTTGCTGTTTATAAGAATTCAAAAAAAATTAGTTGTTTATTAATACCCAGTTTGTTCCGTCTGACTGTATTTTATAAGCACCTGGTACATTGGCATTAGTAAACGTATATGCGTTACCTTGTATAGTGCTGCTAAAAACCAACTGGTTTGCAGAAGCATCTGATTTAATAATAGTATAAATACGTCCTACACAAGTATTTGCCGCAGGTAGTGTAATGTTTTTATTACCACTGGTAGCATCAATACGCACTATTGCATGTGTGTTGTCTAAAGTTATGTTTGCTGCAGAAGACAAAATAGGCATAGCCATAGGTCCGCTAGTATGTAATGCTGATGTAGGTGTAATTCCAACACCCACATTACCTAATTGGTAAATGTTTTGTGTGTTAGCCGTTGCTCCAGTATTTGTAGCTGCATTAAACCAAGGCTCAGCAATGGCATTTGTGTTTACATAAGCTCCACCATCTGTACCTACAGTTACTAAGTTGTTTGCGTTTGTACTTACAACATTTGCTGTAGCTCCTACTGTATCTTCATTAGTATAAGTAATAACTCCAGTAGTTGTGTTTTGTGCTAAAGTTGTAGTTGTTTCTCCAGTTTGTACCAAGGTAGTAATGGTACCAGCTTCCTTTAATTCGCCTGTAGTAGCATCAGCTGTTACTATAACATCTGTAGCAAGGTCAGCCCCTGTTAAATCTTTTACTCGTACTTTGCCGTTTACTTCTAGTTTTGCATTTGGGGTGGTAGTACCTATACCCACATTGCCTTTTATATAAGAATCTGCCACACTGCTATTATAGATAGACCAGTGATTAGTAGCTATTCCCGCTGAAACATTATCTTCAATAAATAAATCATAAAGATTGCCTATGCTTCCTGTTTGTGCATAATTTTCAAGACGTAAACCATATAATTCATTGGTTACCATGCTAGCATTACCACCATTATAATGACCATACTGTGCCCATATACCATATCCATTTGCTAAAGTTCCTGCATCTAATGAATTAACTCCTCTAAGCATACCCGTATAAATTGCACCATCGTATGATGAGTTGGTAACTCCTGCTGCTATGCCTGGGTTACTTTCTAGATGTGCCGCTGAATTTCTTAAAGCACCATTTGCTGTCATATTACTGTTAATAAAAGCTTGTATTCCTTTTACTCTATTAGCTCCTTTATTTAGGGTGTTAATACCAATAATATTATTAGTTTCTTGCACATCTAAACGTGCCACTGAAAATGGAGTGGTTGTACCTATACCTACTTTACCCATGCTATAGATTTCTTCGGTATTAAGTGTAGCTCCCATATTATCATCGGTACCAAACCAAGGTTCTGTAGCCGACATGTTTACAGTTACTGCTGTTCCATCTACTGCTGTGTGAGTAAAAGTACCATCTGCATTGTCAATTAAGGTGTCTGAGTTATTTTCTAATACATTAATGATTTCATTATATACAGCTCCTTGATTTACAATGTTTTCTACTACATCTCCTACTACGTCTACTGTTACAGTATCTCCGTTATCATTAGTAACTGTGTAAGTACCATCTCCATTATCTATAATGCTTGTAGTATTTGCATCAAAAGTTACTGCTGTTCCATCTACCGCTGTGTGGGTAAAAGTACCATCTCCATTATCTACAAAGGTGTCTGAGTTATTTTCTAATACATTAATGATTTCATTATATACAGCTCCTTGATTTACAATGTTTTCTACTACATCTCCTACTACGTCTACTGTTACAGTATCTCCGTTATCATTAGTAACTGTGTAAGTACCATCTCCATTATCTATAATGCTTGTAGTATTTGCATCAAAAGTTACTGCTGTTCCATCTACCGCTGTGTGGGTAAAAGTACCATCTCCATTATCTACAAAGGTGTCTGAGTTATTTTCTAATACATTAATGATTGTATTATATATAGCTCCTTGATTTACAATGTTTTCTACTACATCTCCTACTACATCTACTGTTACAGTATCTCCATTGTCATTAGTAACTGTGTAAGTACCGTCTCCATTATCTATAATGCTTGTGGTATTTGCATCAAAAGTTACTGCTGTTCCATCTACCGCTGTGTGGGTAAAAGTACCATCTCCATTATCTACAAAGGTGTCTGAGTTATTTTCTAATACATTAATGATTGTATTATATATAGCTCCTTGATTTACAATGTTTTCTACTACATCTCCTACTACATCTACTGTTACAGTATCTCCATTGTCATTAGTAACTGTGTAAGTACCGTCTCCATTATCTATAATGCTTGTGGTATTTGCATCAAAAGTTACTGCTGTTCCATCTACCGCTGTGTGGGTAAAAGTACCATCTCCATTATCTACAAAGGTGTCTGAGTTATTTTCTAATACATTAATGATTTCATTATATACAGCTCCTTGATTTACAATGTTTTCTACTACATCTCCTACTACGTCTACTGTTACAGTATCTCCGTTGTCATTAGTAACTGTGTAAGTACCATCTCCATTATCTATAATGCTTGTAGTATTTGCATCAAAAGTTACTGCTGTTCCATCTACTGCTGTGTGAGTAAAAGTACCATCTCCATTATCTACAAAGGTGTCTGAGTTATTTTCTAATACATCAATAATTGTATTATAAATAGCTCCTTGATTTACAATGTTTTCTACTACATCTCCTACTACGTCTACTGTTACAGTATCTCCGTTGTCATTAGTAACTGTGTAAGTACCGTCTCCATTATCTATAATGCTTGTAGTATTTGCATCAAAAGTTACTGCTGTTCCATCTACTGCTGTGTGAGTAAAAGTGCCATCTCCATTATCTACAAAGGTGTCTGAGTTATTTTCTAATACATCAATAATTGTATTATATATAGCTCCTTGATTTACAATATTTTCTACTACATCTCCTACTACATCTACTGTTACAGTATCTCCGTTGTCATTAGTAACTGTGTAAGTACCATCACCATTATCTATAATGCTTGTAGTATTTGCATCAAAAGTTACTGCTGTTCCATCTACTGCTGTGTGAGTAAAAGTACCATCTCCATTATCTACAAAGGTGTCTGAGTTATTTTCTAGTATATTGGTAATCTCATTGATAACCTGAGTACTTGAAAATATTTGAGTAGCGTTGTTGATAACGTCAGCCGGAACATCAATAATAGTTACTGTGTTATTTTCATCCGTGTATGTATAGGTTCCATCACCATTATTAACTAAAGTACTAGTTGTTTGATAAGTAGTAATGTCTTCTATATGTGCTAAACGTACCCATTTAGCTCCATCCCAATAGTGGTATCCTGGTAAGACATCGGCCGCTGTGGCTGTATTGAAAACCAATAGGCTGGTTACGTTTCCATTAGTAATAGTTGTAGCGTCTGTGCTACTAGTTAAGGGGATTCTTGGGATGAGTACCCCTTTGTTACTTGCCACTACATCTAATTGAGATGAGTTATTTGGCAGAGGTGTTCCAACTCCTACTTGGGCATAAGTATATGTGAAGCCACAAAATAGGGTTAATAGTGTAATTACTTTTTTCATAATTAAATAGATTAGGTTAAACTAAATTTGGTTCTACTGTATTGATTTGGAAATTTTTATAATTAAAACAAACAGTTTGTTTGTTGCCTTCATTTTTCATTTGTACCGAGGCAACATCGGTTACAGATGATGGGGAACTAAAGACTCCTTTTAAAAGTTTTTTTTGAGGGTTCATAATTTTTATTTTAGTAATCATGTTAATATTCATATTGTCAATAATTCTTCTTTTTTAGCTATTTTTATAGCTTTATAAATTGAAGGTGTATTTGTTATGTTACTTATACTATTTTGATAAAGTGAACTTCTTTTTTGGTTATTAAACCATAAAAAAGCACACATTTATCTTGTACATGACAAATACTGCCATGAAACATTATTTTATTTAATTATATAAAAATGATTATTGGATTATTGCTTACCTAAAAGCCATATTCTCTCTTATGATTGAGAAAGTATATTGCACAAATTCTTATATAATATTTTATGTTCTATTGTCTGAAACAAATTTATTATTATTAGCTATTCTGCTTCTTTTAGGTGATACCCTATATGTACCACAAATTGATTATCCCTTGTAAATAAAGGGATTGTAGAGTGTTTTAAATGTTCATTTTTATTGCATGTGGTACCTTTGTGGTATCTATGTGGTATCTATAAAAGGCTATTATTTATAAAGAATCCTTATTTTGTGGAGAAAATGGCAGGTTTTAGAAAATTAATACTTTAAAAAGTTTAATTACAATAGATAATTTACTCATAAACAATGTTTTGCAAAAATTTATTTAAAATAAATCTTCAAATTAATAAGTATGTTATTTATTTGGATTCCAAAAGCTATTCAAATAATACTTATATAGGTAAATATTTAAGAAATGATTGATAGGTAATTCTTTTTAATTGATTTTGCACAAGAAAAGCAAAAAAAAAGCTCTATTGACAATGCAATAGAGCTTATATGCAATATGTAGTATGTTAGATTAAATTATCTCAAAAACTACAAATATAATTAGTGTTTACTAGGATAAATTAAACGGACTAAACTGTTTATTCTAAGGGATAAATAGCTTTACAAGAAGGAAACTTGTATAAAATAAGTATAGGCTAAAACACCCCAATGGATAAGTTAAATTTGATCAATCCAAAGATAAAGATCTTCGCCTTCGTCAAGACTAAATCTCTTTCTAAGTCTATTTTTACGGTTTTGTATTGCTTTTACACTAACAAATGTAGCTTGTGAAATTTCTTTTGTTGTGAATTTAAGTTTCATATAGAAACAAATTTTTAATTCTGTATATGTTAAATCTGGATTCATTTGTAAAAGCGAATCATAAAAACACGGATAAAGCTCTTTAAAAAAGCAAATGAAAAGTGGATCATTCTTTTTTGCCAACCTTAGAACTTCTTTATAAGAATCCAGCATACCATTTTCTATATCTATTGCTTTGTCTGTATCTATTGCTTTGTCTGTTTTCTCTGTTTTAACTATTTTAAGATTGTTTAGTTTAGGAATTTTCCATGTTATTTTATTTCTTGTTATTAATAAAAAGAGAATTCCTAAAATGATTAGTATGGCAATAGCAATAATTGTAGCCCTTTTCTTTTGTTCTTTTTTAATTAATAAGTCGCTTTTTTTAACTATATAATTTAGTGCTACTTTTATATTTGTTTCATCAAATATTTTAACACTATCTTTATAAGACAATTCTAAATTTTGATATTTAAACGTATTTTCTTGATCATTTAATCGTTTATAAATTTCTTTATATATTCTATAATTATTTTCTAAAAGATAAAAAATATTCTTCTTTTTACCTGCTGTTGTTGAACTATCTAAGTATTTTAGTGCCAAATTATACTCTTTTATTGTAAAATATACTTCTGCCATATTAGCATACTCATATTCTTCATTTTTATATGTGAATTTTTTAGAGTCATTAACTGCTTTGTTAAAATAATAAATTGCCGAATCATATTTTTTTAATTCAAAATAACACTGTCCAATGTTTGAATAAGAAGGGTTTGAAACCTTTCCTCTCAATTTAGTATAATAACCAAAAGCTTTTTTGTGATTATATAGATATTCTCTAGTGGTTAATGGATTTGGAAGACCCGCAGAAAAATGTGACTTGTAACTATATAGTTGACCTAATAAATAATTTTTACTATCTACGTCTTTAATGGCATCAGCATTATTAATACAATAATTAATTAAAGCTAATGCTTTACTATTAAGCCCTATTCTGCCATACTGCTTACTTAAGGCAAATGAAGAATACACAACAAGGGAATCGTTTTTTAAATTTAATGCTATTTTATTAGCTTGCTCAGCATTAATAATTGCTTGTTTATAATTCCCTAAATCACTTTGATACTGACTAATATTTATTAAACATAGTGATTTACCTATTTCATATTTATTATTGGAACATGTAATGTATAAATTTTTTAAGATTTCAAGTTCGTTCTCTTTACCTTTTATTTTTCTAAAATTTATTTTATATAAAACACTATCTATTTGATGATTGGAATAGTCTTCTTGAGCAACTACTACTATTGTCACTAATAATAAAAACGGAGTAAGAATGAAACGTAATTTCATGAGGCTAAGGATTAAACAACTAAAAATATATTATATGTCTTATTTCCTTCTTAACGTTAAAGTTAAGAAAAATTAACACGCAAATAAACATTCCTATATCACTTTATCAAAATTTAAATGAGCTATGGGGTAAAATTTTATGAAAAAAGTCGTCGCATGGCAGTTTTTAGTTGTTTATAATGTTAAAATATTGATTTTCAAGCAAATAATACTACAGCATCAAATTATTAGTATCATTCATCAATATTGATAATTTGTAGTAATACAACTATATTACAAGACGTAATTAATTGAAAATAAAAACAATAGGTTATAAATATAAATAAAATAGAAGTAAATACTGACACTATTTCTAAATCAATAAGAAGAAATGGGTAAGTTGGTCAAATTAAAAACTAAAGAGTATAATCCCAAAAAGGGAAAGAATTTCAAAAAATTGATGTTTCTTTATGGTTTACAATATTCACTAAAAAAAGAATATCTAACCCTCAAAGTAGGTAATCTTTTTAATACGGCATCTTGTTTATTAGTCGGTAAATTACTTAAAACAAAAAAGACTTATCAAGAAAATCTTGATAAGTCTTTTTTTAGTACCTTGGGTGGGAATCGAACCCACACTCCGAAGAACACGAGTTTGAGTCGTGCGCGTCTACCAATTCCGCCACCAAGGCTTTCTTATTTTGGATTGCAAATGTAATTATTTTTTTTAATTTTTTATAAAAATACTTCAAAAATTGCTTTCAGAGTTGAAATTAATTTCTAAATTTGCACCTCGTTATTACAACACACGACTAACTAACTACTAAACAACAAATTAACATGCAATATCAAGAACCAGAAGCAAAAGTGTTTGCCTGTTCTCAGAGCGTGTATTTAGCGGAAAAAATTGCCGAAAATTATGGTGTACCGCTAGGAAAAATTACGTTCTCAAAATATAGTGACGGAGAGTTTCAACCTTCTTTTGAAGAGTCAATAAGAGGACTGCGCGTTTTTTTAGTTTGTTCTACATTTCCTAGTGCAGACAATTTAATGGAATTATTGCTAATGATTGATGCTGCAAAAAGAGCATCTGCTCGTCATATTACAGCTGTTATTCCTTATTTTGGTTGGGCAAGACAAGATAGAAAAGACAAACCAAGGGTTCCAATTGGAGCAAAATTAGTTGCAAAACTATTAGAAACTGCAGGAGCAACTCGTATCATGACAATGGATTTGCATGCTGATCAAATTCAAGGTTTTTTTGAAAAGCCAGTGGATCATTTATTTGCTTCTACTATCTTTTTGCCTTATTTAAAAAGTCTAAACCTAGAAAATTTAACTATTGCATCTCCAGACATGGGAGGTTCAAAAAGAGCCTATGCTTATTCTAAGTTTTTAGAATCTGATGTGGTAGTTTGCTACAAACAACGTAAAAAAGCAAATGTTATCGACACCATGGAATTAATTGGTGATGTTAAAGGCAGAAACGTAGTTCTTGTAGATGACATGATTGACACAGGAGGAACGCTAGCAAAAGCGGCAGATGTAATGATTGAAAAAGGAGCATTAAGTGTAAGAGCAATTTGTACACATCCTATTTTATCGGGCGATGCTTATGAAAAAATTGAGAACTCTAAATTATTAGAGTTAATTGTTACTGATTCAATTCCATTAAAGAAAGAATCAAACAAAATTAGAGTGGTAAGCTGTGCTAACTTATTTGCTGAAGTAATGCACATGGTACAAAACAACAATTCCATTAGTGGAAAGTTTTTAATGTAAAATATTAATTAATTTATATATATTTAAAATGAAGTCAATTACAATTAAAGGACAAGAAAGAGAAAGCGTAGGCAAAAAAGCAACAAAAGCCGTACGTGATGCTGGAATGGTTCCGTGTGTTATATACGGTGGTAACCAACCAGTACATTTTGCTGCAGATGAAAGAGCATTCAAAGGATTGGTTTACACTCCAAACGCACACACAGTTGTGATCGATTTGAATGGTAAAACTTACAATGCTATTTTACAAGACATTCAGTTTCACCCAGTATCTGATGCTATTTTACACATTGATTTCTTCCAATTACAAGAGGATAGAGAAGTAATTATGGAAGTTCCTGTAAAAGTTACAGGAAAATCTCCAGGTGTTATGGCCGGAGGAGTTTTACGTTTAAACCAACGTCGTTTAAAAGTAAAAGCTTTACCTAAAAACTTACCAGATTTTGTTGAAGCTGATATTACTCCATTAGAAATGGGTAACAAATTATACATTACAAAATTAGTTGCTACTGATTACAAATTCATGCACCCAGACAACACTGTTGTTTGTCAAGTGAGAATTTCTCGTGCTGCTATGAAAGCTGCTCAAGAAGCTGCTAAAGCAGAAAAAACGGCAGGAAAGAAAAAATAATTTTCTCTCAAAGCATACAAAAAAGCACCAGTTTAAAACTGGTGTTTTTTTTTGGTTTAATTTTAATTTAATTGTTAGTTTTAAACTCTAGTTGTAATGCAATCCAAAAATTATTTTCACTTTTATAACTTTTAAAAAATAGTATCTTTACAACATGAAATGGTTTAATCGCATTTTTAAAGAAAAGGAAACAATTGATTCAATGAAAAAATTCTTAATTGTAGGTTTAGGGAACATCGGTTCTGAATACGTAAATACAAGGCACAATATCGGTTTTAAAATTCTTAATCAATATGCAAAAGCTGAAAATATAGAATTTCAAACAGCAAAATTAGGTGAGCTTGCTCAACATAAAATAAAAGGTAGAACACTGTTTCTTTTGAAGCCCAATACTTACATGAACCTAAGTGGAAAAGCTGTGAAATATTGGCTAGAGAAAGAAAACATTCCTAAAGAAAATCTTTTAATAATTACTGATGATTTAAATCTTTCCTTTGGAACTATTAGAATAAAGGCTAAAGGGACTGATGGTGGTCATAATGGATTAAAAAACATTCAATTGCTATTAAATTCTTCAGAATACCCAAGATTTAGATTTGGAATAAGCGATGAATTCAAAAAAGGACAACAAGTAAATTATGTGCTTGGCGAATGGAGCGAAGAGGAAAAAATAAATCTTACTGAAAGATTAAATAAATCAGTAGAAATTATCAATTCGTTTGTATTATCAGGACTAAGTGAAACCATGAATCTATTCAATGGTAAATAAAAAAAGGATGCTTTTAAGCATCCTTTTTATTTATAAATTAGTTGATATAATTATTCAACAATAATTTTCTTAACTTCTTTTCTGTTTCCGTCTTGAACAGTTACAAGATATATTCCAGAAGAAACATTATTTAATTGTAATTCTTGATTAAATAATCCATTATTTTGGAATGATTTAGTATAAACTTCTCTTCCTCTTAAATCATGAACATTAATATTTACATCATTTGATGTTTCAGAACTAAATTGAACTGTAAAGTTACCATTATTTGGATTTGGATATAGATTAAAATCTGTTAAGCCAAATGTTTCAGAATTTAACGTTACAGTTGTTGAACAAATTTCAACTGAAAAACTATTTAAAGTTCCGTTATTAGGTGCAGAAACGTCTGCAATTACTAATCTCCAATCTCCTAATGAGCTTAATCCATCTAATGAAGTTAGCGAGTTTAAAGGAACATAAGCATTTCCTCCTGTAATACCTGCACAACTTAAAGCCACACCTTCATCGTCGAAAGTTGTAATCATATTTGCTCCTGAAGTACATCCTTGTTGATAAACAATCACTATTTCTCCAACTGTTGTTGCTCCTGGTTTAAGTATTCCAATATATAAATCGTGAATATTTGTATGTGTAATATTAACACCAACGTTAATATCTGAGATAGTAACATCAGTTGGAACATTTACACTACCTAAAATTTGCCAAGCTAATGGGTTTTGAGCTGCAATTGGTGTACCAGGAGTTGCTGTATACGTATTACAAACATCTGTAACTATATAACCAATAGCAAAGTCTCTAGTATTAATATCATAATAGATATTACCTGTAGGCTTAACCATAACTCTACAATATGGCGCAGCTACATTAGGAACGGTAATAACTTCTGAACCGTCATTTGGTGTATTTGAAGCCAATGTAGTAGTAAATGTTTGTCCTCCATCAGTTGATAAAAGAATATCTACATTACTTGAACCTACTAATGAAGTTGTATTATTTACAGCCCATGTGATTGTTTGTGTAGAACCTTGTGTCCAAGATATTCCTCCTGTGTTTTGTGATGTTACATCGAATGGACCAACAGTCCCTGAAACAGTTACTACCATCCCATCTGTTCCTGTTTGACCACCACCTGCAACGTTATCTCTACCTGTTAAAGTAAAGTTTAAAGTTCTAGCTACTGAAGAAACTGATTCCCAGTCAGCAGTTAAGGTATTGTTTAAAACACTGCTTAATTTAGGCATATATCTAACTGGTGTTGGTTCTGGATTTCTAGATCTCCAGTTTGGACCATTTGTTTTCGTTGGAGAAACTACTGAATTTGCAGCTCCAATTGCTGTTGTAGCATCATCATTTTGTTCCCAGCAGTAAGTTAATGTATCTCCTCCTGGATCAGACCCTGTACCTGTTAAAATAAACGGAGTGCTTTTTGGAATTGTCCAATCTAACCCAGCATTAACCACAGGTGTTCCATGAGTTATTGTTGTATTTGTTGGACAAGATTTAGATACTAAATTAGTCTGAACTTGCAATATACTTCTATAAGCAAAATAATCATCTGAATGAGGTTGTACGTCAGTACTACCTGTAATCCCAGCATATCCCATGATAGTTGAACCTGAACCTGGCTCTACATTCACTGAATTGTTTTCATTAGAATGAGAAAATGTATGATTTCCTCCATATTGATGACCCATTTCATGTGCTACATAATCAATATCAAAATTATCCCCTGATGGAATACCATCTGCTGGAGAAGTATAACCACTTCCTTTTCCACTATCACATACACATCCTATACAACCTGCATTTCCACCTCCACCAGTAGCTCCAAATAAGTGTCCAATATCGTAATTAGCATCTCCAATAACATTAGTTAATGTAGTTTGCAATTCTCCATTCCAAGCTCCACCAGTTCCTGCAGCAGCTGCAGAATATGGATCTGTACTTGGATTATAATAAATTACACTTGAATTATTAGCTATGATATTCATATGGATAGCCATATCTTTTTCAAAAACTCCATTAACTCTTGTCATAGTTGCATTAAATGCTGCCATAACATTTGCTGATTGTGCTGCACTAGTTGCTCCAAAATAATTAGAATACTCTGCTGTACAAGACAATGCTAATCTAAACGTTTTTAAAACCGCATTGTTTGATCTTAAAGTCGTATTAGCCATTTGTATGTCTGAAATAACTTCTTGATCTACTGTAGAACATGTAAAAGGTAAATTTCCTTTAGTTCTAGAAGAATTATAAACTGCATAAACCGAACCGTCATTTGAATATGGTTCAATAAACTCATTCTCTTTACCTGCTCTAAAAACCATTGCTTGTATTCCGCTTGGGTCAGCACTTAGTCTAACTTGCGCATACTTGTCATCTAATCCAATACCTACATATGAGCGAATATTTGGATATTGTGCTTGCAATTCTGGTTCAAAATTTGAAGCTTCATAAACTTCAAATCTTTCCATCACTCCTTTAATATTTGGTAATGAAATAATTGTGTTTGACTTAGATTGAACAAATCTATTTGGTGCTGATAGCAACGATTGTCTAATTACTTCAGCATTCACCTGAAATAATTTAAACTCACTTGGGAAAGACAATCTTTCCACATTTTTGTTAACTTTTATTACATTCTCTTTGTTTACTGATTTCCAATTTTTATCGGTTTGCCCGACAACATTTGAAGAAATTAGCAAACTAAATGCAAATAGTAAAACTTTTTTCATGATATATTGTTTGTTAATTAAATAGTGCGTAAATATATTAAACATATTTAATTAATACTAAAAAAGGGAAATGAAGTTATTTCATTTCCCTTTTTTTTAACATTATGTATTCTTCTTATTGAACAATAATTTTCTTAACTTCTTTTCTTGGTCCATCTTCAATATTTACTAAGTAAACTCCTGATTGAACTTGGCTTAAATTAAGTGTCTCATTGAACAGTCCAGAATTATTATAAGATTTTGAAAAAACTTCTCTTCCTCTTAAATCAAAAACAACAATTTTAACATCATTGCTTGATTGAGAATCAAATTGAACTGTAAAAGTACCATTATTTGGATTTGGATACAATGTAAAATTTGAAAGTCCAAAATTCTCAGTTGAAGCTGTTACTGTTTGCGAACAAACCTCTACTGACCAAGAGTTCACTGTTCCAGTATCTCCATTATAATAATCTGCTGCAAGTAAAGTCCATGTTCCATTAGATGGCAATCCATTAAATACTGATAATGGTGATGCTGGTGAGAATGTTCCTGTCATGTTTGCTACACAACTAAAAGTTGGTGAACCATCACTTAAAACAATATTAAAATTATCATTTGAACCACATGATCTATTCCAAACTAAATCTTGAGTAGTATCAGGGTGATTAATTCCAATAATTAAATCGTTTGGCCAAGTATGACTTACATTTAAACTAATATTTACATCTGATAATGTACCTGAAACTGGCACTGAAATAGTATTTGAAACAACTGCTCCTGAAGTATTTGGAGCTGGACCATCTGGAATAGCTAATGGGGTTGAATTTGTATAAGTATTACAGTCATTAGTAACAATATATCCTACTGCAAAATCTTTAGAATTGATATCATAATAAATATTTCCTGTTGGTTTTACCATAACTCTACAAAATGGTGCCGCTACGTTAGGAACTGTGATAACTTCTGAACCATCATTAGGAGTATTACTAGCTAATGTAGTAGTAAACGTTTGTCCTCCATCAGTAGATAAAAGTATATCTACATTTGTAGATCCTACTAAAGTATTTGAATTATTTACAGCCCATGTAATTGTTTGTGTTGTTCCTTGTGTCCAAGAAATTCCTTCTGTCGCTTGTGAAGTTACATCAAAAGGTCCTATTGCTCCTGAAACAGTCACTACCATTGCATCTACACCAGTTTGTCCACCACTAACTACATTATCTCTCCCTGTAAGGGTAAAATTTAATGTTCTTGCAACAGAAGACACAGACTCATAATCACTAGTTAATGTGTTTGCTAATACACTACTTAATTTTGGCATATATCTAACTGGAGTTGTTACTGGTAATCTTGATCTCCAATTAGGACTTGTAGTGTTAGTTGGCGACACACCTGTACTTGCAGATGTAGCACTATCATTTTCTTCCCAGCAATATGTTAAAGGATCGTTATTTGGGTCTGTTCCTGAACCTGTAAGGATAAAAGGGGTGCTTTTTGGAATTGTCCAATCTAATCCAGCATTCATAACTGGCGCTCCATGTGTAATAGTGGTTGTTGTAGGACAAGTTTTAGAAACTAAATTTGTTTGTACTTGTGCGATACTTCTATAAGCAAAGTAATCATCTGAATGCTCTTGTACATTATAACTTGTAATACCTGCATATCCCATAATTGTAGACCCTGAACCTGGCTCAACATTAACTCCTGTTCCTTCTAAACCATGTGAGAAAGTATGATTTGCACCAAATTGATGCCCTAACTCATGCGCTACATAATCAATATCAAAGTTATCTCCCATTGGAATACCATCTGCTGGAGATGTAATTCCACTTCCTTTTTGATTATTTACACATACACAACCTATACATCCTGCATTTCCTCCACCTCCAGAAGCTCCAAACATATGTCCAACATCATAATTAGCTTCCCCAATCACATTTGTTAATGTAGTTTGTAATTGACTATTCCAATTTGATAAAGTAGTATAAGGGTCAGTTGCAGGATCTGTATATATTACATCTGTAGTTGTTGCAATTAAATTCATGTGAACTGCAAAATCGTTTTCAAAAACACCATTAACTCTCGTCATTGTAGCATTAATAGCTGCCAAAGCTCCAAGAACAGTTCCTCCATGATAGATTGTATATTCACCATTACATGACATAGCTAATCTAAATGTTTTTAATACTGAGTTGTTTGCTCTTAATGTTTCTATATCAATATTATCAATTACTTCATGATCTTCAGTAGAACAAGTAAATGGTAATTTTCCTTTATTTCTAGAAGAATTATATACAGCATATATAGTTCCATCAGAAGAATAAGACTCCATAAATTCATTTTTCTTTCCTGCTCTAAAAATCATAGATTGAATTCCACTAGGATCAATACTAAATCTTATTTGAGCGTATTTATCGTCTAATCCTTTACCAACATACGATTTGATTTCAGGATAAAGTGCTTGTAATTCTGAATCAAAATTAGAAGCTTCAAAAACCTCAAATTTTTCAATTCCACCATTTACATTAGGGAAAGAAACAATTGTATTTGATTTTAAACTTGCAAATCTATCAGGTGCAGATTGCAATTGTTGCTTAATTGATTCAACATTTACTTGAAACAATTTAACTTCTTCTGGAAATGAAATCCTTTCAACGTTTTTAGAAAGTTGAGTCACCTGTTGTTTTGATACTTCTTTCCATATTTTTGATGTTTGAGAAAACATACTAAAGGAAATTAGCACAAAAAATGATAATAGTAAAATTTTTTTCATAATTTGGTTATAATAGTTATCATACAAAAATAATTATTTTTTTCAATATTTTTGACTTTTAGCACTTAATTTTAATGTTTGCTTTTAATATTAAGTACTAAATGTTAGCGTTTTTTACATCAATATCAATACTTTTGCACTTATTTATTTATTTTGAAAACATTCCAATCCATATTTGATTACAATAATGAGAAAAAAAGCATCTTAACTTTAGGTACTTTTGATGGTGTTCATATTGGTCATCAAAAGATTTTAAAAAAATTAGTTAAAGAGTCTTTACATAAAAATTGTGAAAGTGTTTTACTTACCTTTTTCCCACATCCTAGAATGGTTTTAAAACAAGACACTCAAATTCAACTATTAAATACAATTGAAGAAAAAACTCTTCTAATTGAAAAAAACGGAATTGACAACCTAATCATTCACCCTTTTGATGCTAAATTTTCTGAACTTTCGGCGGAAGATTTTGTAAAAAAAATTTTGGTTGATCAGCTAAATCTTTCCAAAATAATTATTGGCTATGATCATAAATTTGGCAAAAATAGGTCTGCTGATATTAATGATTTAATCTTCTTAGGGGAAAAATATAATTTTGAAGTTGAGCAAATATCTGCCAAGGAAATTGATGACATCTCTATAAGTTCTACTAAAATTAGAAAGGCTTTACTTGAAGGAAATATTGATTTAGCTAATTCTTATTTAGGTTATAATTATAATTTAAGTGGAAAAGTAATTGATGGAAAAAAAATAGGTAGAACTCTTTCTTTTCCTACAGCAAATCTAAATGTTACGGAAGACTATAAGCTTATTCCTAAAAATGGCGTATATATAGTTGCTAGTCAAATAGACAACAAAAAAGTATTTGGCATGATGAATATTGGGAATAATCCTACATTAGAAGGAACTTCAAGAAGTATTGAAATTCATTTTTTTGATTTTAACAAGGATATTTACAATCAAGACATTAGTGTTGAATTAATTTCCAAAATCAGAAATGAACATAAGTTTGACTCTTTAGAAAGTCTAAAAAACCAGCTCAATAAAGACAGATTATATTCTTTAGGCTTTATTTCAGAAAATTTCAATGTTTAAGATTTTTAAGAATATTGATAATTCTCCTCTCATTGTATTCCGAATCTTTTTTGGTTTTTTGATTGCCGCAGAAAGTTTTGGTGCAATTTTAACAGGTTGGGTAAAAAGGATTTTCATTGATCCTCAAATCACGTTTACCTTCATAGGTTTTGAATGGCTCACTCCTTTATCAGGAAATGGAATGTATTATTATTTCATTATAATGGGAATTTTTGGTGTTATGGTTATGCTTGGAGCAAAATATAGATTGGCTATTATTGCATACACTTTACTTTGGGCTGGTGTTTATTTTATGCAAAAATCTTCTTATAACAACCATTATTATTTGTTATTAATTATTAGTTTTTACATGTGTTTCTTACCAGCCAATCGATATAAATCTTTGGATGTAAAATGGAATCCTAATTTAAAATCTTTAACAATGCCTTATTGGGTTTCGCTTCTTTTCATTTGCCAAATAAGTATTGTTTATTTTTTTGCTGCAATTGCGAAATTTTATCCTGATTGGCTTAACGGAACTTTTACTAAAAATTTACTTTTAGGGGCTACAAATATTTCTTATTTAAAATCTTTGTATGCACAAAAATGGTTTTATTTGTTTATTGCTTATGCAGGAATTTTATTTGATTTATTAATTGTTCCTTTTCTTTTAATTAAAAAAACAAGAACCATTGCTTTTATAGCTTCTTTAATTTTTCATTTATTTAATTCCATAACACTGCAAATTGGAATATTCCCCTTTTTTGCTTTGACTTTCATTGTTTTCTTTTATGATGCTGAATCGATTCGCAATTTGTTTTTTAAGAAAAAAGAAGAAATAGAAGTTAAGGGGTTTTCATACTCTGAAAAAAATATTATCTATTTTGTTTTTATTCCTTTTTTGTTAATACAGTTAGCTCTTCCTATTAGGCATCATTTTATTAAAGGTGATGTTTTATGGACTGAAGAGGGTCATCGGCTTAGTTGGCGAATGATGCTAAGACAAAGAAGTGGCTATATTCGTATTAGAATTATAGATAAGAACACCAAAAAATCACATTATTACAATTACAATAAAAATTTATCTTCTAAACAAGCTCAAAGTTTAGCAACTAAACCTGATTTTATTTGGCAATATTGCCAACATATTAAAGAAGAGTATAAAGACAAAAACATTTCTATTTTTATTGATTGCAAAAATGCGGTTAACCACAACCCTTATCAAACACTAATTAATCCCAATCAAGATTTTGCTAAAGCTGAATGGAATTACTTTTTTCACAATGATTGGATTGTTCTTAACGATTTTAACTAAATTTTATATATTGATTACCAGATACTTGTATTTTTTTATGTAAATTTATATTAAAAATCATAAGTCATGGAAAATAATATTGAATTAAAAAACGGAATTTTAATTTTTGTTGGTATTGGTTTATTTTTTCTTTTAATGGATTTATTAGGTTTAGCCGACAAAAATTATTTAAGAATTTTAAATGCATTTATAGTTATGTATGGAATCAACAAATCCATTCAATATAACTATAAGCACGAGAAAACTGACTATTTAGAAAATCTTGTTTCGGGATTTAAAACAGGAATTATTGGTGTTTTCTTAGGTATAGTTGGTCTTATTATATTTATTTACTTGAAAGGAGGAGAATCTTATTTAAACAGACTTTCTGATACTTTTTTCTTTGGCAAAGACACAAATATCATCAAATATTGTAGTGTTTTATTCTTTGAAGGTATTGCATCAAGCTTAATTGGAGCATTTACACTAATGCAATATTGGAAGGGTGTTGAATTAAAACCAAAAGTCTCAAAATAAAATTTTCTTAATTATTATTTAATATAAAAAACTCTTTAATACATTTGTTCTATCAAATTTAGAACAGATTATGTCTATACAATTACAAGAAATTGAACGTGTAAAAACCATAACAAAAAAAGATTTTTATACTTTATATGTAACAACTCAAACTCCAGTAGTTATTGAAAATTTGATTGAAGATTGGCCCGCTTTTTCTAAATGGAATCTAGATTATATGAAAGAAATTGCTGGAAACAAAATTGTTCCTTTATATGACGACAGACCTGTTTCTCACAAAGATGGTTTTAATGAGTCACATAAAAAAATGAAGATGAACGATTATATCGATTTACTTCAATCTAAACCAACTAATTATCGTATCTTTTTGTATAATTTAATAAAAGAAGTACCTCAACTACAAAATGACTTCAATTGGCCCGATATAGGTCTTCGATTAGTAAAACAGTTGCCTATGCTTTTTTTTGGGGGCGAAAATGCTAAGGTTTTTATGCATTTTGATATTGATTATTCTAATATTTTACATATTCATTTTCATGGTAAAAAAAGATGTGTTTTATTTGCTCCTGATGAAACTAAACATCTTTACAAAGTTCCTTATTCATTAATAGCAAGGGAAGATATTGATTTTGACAATCCTGATTATAATCAATTTCCAAAATTAAAAAATGCCAAAGGATTTGTTTGTGATTTAAAACATGGGGAAACATTATACATGCCCGAAGGATATTGGCATTATATGAAATATATCACACCTGGTTTTTCAATGAGTTTAAGGGCTTTTCCTAGAAGCCCTATTAATTTATCAAAAGCTATATATAATGTTTTTGTTATGAGACATTTTGATGTTTTAATGCGAAAAGTTAAAGGACAATCTTGGATTGATTATAAAAACGAACAAGCATTAAAATAAATAAAAAAGGCTACAAACAATCCTATTTATATTCTAATAAACCATTTTCTTTGAAACCATTTTACCACTATCTAAAGTTGTTTTTACTATAATTACTTCTTTTGTTGGTCTAAGTTTTTCAAGAATAGTAGTTGTTACGTTTATATTTTCTTGTGTAAAAAGAATTCTCCCTAATACATCGAAAACAGTAACTGATTTTATATTTTCTGATGATTGAATTAATACTTTTTCATTAACTGCAATTACAAAGTCACTTTCTATTCCAAAATTTGAATTGCTTAATGATGCATTTGTATAACGCAATATAAATCTGTCATTATATTCTCCTGCCAATGAAGTAAAAGTATAAGGTGTTTGTCTTATATTATGAATTAAGTTTAATTGTGTGTCTTCTAAATAAATATTTTGAGAATTGTTTGCAAACAAACCATCTACACCTGCAATACCAATAGAGTAATTTCCATCTGTTTGGATTTTAACCCCTACTGGAACCAAATCATTTGAATTAAAAGGAACAGGTCTGCCTTGTATGACTTGTTTCTTAGTTCCTATCAATGAATATATATACATTGAAGAAGGTTCTATAGCCGCATCATACATAACGTCTTTTGCTAATGTTGCTCCTGTTATATATCCAATTAATGCTCTACTTGAGCCTCCATTCTCTGCAATTAAATTTAACCATATTCTGTTTTTCTCAATCGTTTCTATTGTTGTTTCTCCAGTTGTTGTTTTAAAAAACTGACTGTTGTCATAATTTTTTCCTCTCATCGAATTTTTAAAATTCACAACCGATGATGAAGCCGCTTCTTCTTTAACTACAAAAAAACCTTGACCTGAAGCAATTTTACCATCAAAACTTACTGGTCCTGTAGATGAACCTGTTCCGTTCACAATTAAATAATCATTTGGATTATAATTGTTTTGAAAATTCTGATAGAATGGACTTGTAAATGAATTTGATGCCAAAGTGCCGTGTGTCCATATACGAATAGCTCCTTCAATAACAGGATTTGGCCCTGCTGGATCTGCATTTTCATATAAGAAAGCATCAACATCAATAGACGACGGATAAGGATTTCCAATTAAATTGTAATTATCATTAATAGAAGCGGCGTCAGAACCTTTTTCAACGGATACACTTAACGAGCCGTTATTTATATTTCCTGAAAAAATTACTGAAACAGAAGAAGTAACCCTTGCAATATAACCCATTGCAACACCCATTGCACCACTAGCGGCTACCCAATTTCCTTGGGTTCCATTAGCATTTAACCCTGTTGTAGACCAAAAATAGCGATGTGAATTAGGTATATTAGTAATACTAAAATTTTGCACAGGAGAACTCCAATATATATAATCAAAATTATTTGCCGAAGCATATCTTGTAATAGTATAGTTTGAACTTCCTGAGTTAGTATCCGTTTCATTAACTTGAACTATACTGCCACTATTTTCTACATTAATTATTCCATTATTAATAATATCATTATCAACATTAACATAGGCCCCAGAAGAAATTGTCAGTGTTGTTGATGTGTTTACCTCTAAAGTACAGCAGTCAAAACTTCCGTTTGTACTTGTATTATAATCTGCATTTAAAACTGCTTTTTTAGTAATTGTTGGTACACCATTTGCCCATGAAACTCCATCCCATATACTAACATCATCTGTAATTTTTACAGTATTAGTTGCTGTATAACATGTAACAGTATTTTCTCTTATTTGGCAATAGTATTGATAATTATTCAACATTGAAGTAGAAGAAATAGTAAGTATTGCCGTATCAACTCCACTATATACACCGCTGTTAGAAAGGGCAGACCAAGTTCCTGATCCTGATGCATTAACATACCATTGATATGCCAATCCCAATCCTCCTACATAGCCTTCTGTTCCAGATGTAGTTATTGTTACTGAACCACAGTTTTTTACTACAACAGGTTGAACAGAAACTGTGGGTGGAACTCCAACAGAAAAATCATAAACACCTATATTTGAATAATCATTATTTGAACAATCTGCCCAATCAATAATAATCCAATCAGCATCGTTATATGTTGTACTTGGAACTGTAGCAGTATTCTTTCTTCTAAAATCAACTCCTTCTGTTCCTAATCCTAGCCCATCTGCCCAACTATTGGAAGAATATACTCCCCATTGATCTACTTCAACTGCTCCATTATATAATTTAATATGATCGTTTCCTCCTACATTAAAATTAACACCTCCTGTACCCGAACTTAAATCCGCTAAGCTTGCATCTGCTCCTGTAATACCTGTGCAAGTTCCTCCTCCAGTACCCACTGCAACAACATATATTCCTCCATCTACTAGACTAAAACTAGGTAAACTTACTGAACCTCCATTATTTGTTGTACTTCCATTATTAAAAAATTTAATAGAATAAGTACTTAAATTTATAGTACTTCCTGTACCATTATAAAGCTCTATATAAGTTAATCCTCCTGTATTTGAATCTGTAATTTCACTCATAAAAATTTCTGAAGGTGTTGATGCAGAACCCCCTTCACATCCAGATATGACTGTCGTTATAATAGTAAAAAGAAGAGATATAGAACATCCTTCTGAATTAGTTATTATAATATTACCTGATGATGCTCCTGAAGGGATTACAACTGACACTTGCGTGGCGCTTATTGCAGTAAGCGTCAATGGAGTTCCATTTATTGTTGCTGTATTGGAACCTGATAAATCTAATGTTGAAGTAACTGTTACCGTAGATCCTATTGGCCCTGAAGAAGGGGATAAACTTGAAGTATAAGACGGACATGTACCGTTACCTTCTACACCAAATGTATATGGGTTCTCATTAGAGTCATTATTTACAATTGAAATTGTAGCACTTCTTAACCCAGATGCTTGAGGTGTAAAAGTTATAGTAAATGGAACCGAACTAGCCAAAGTAGACCCTACATTAATTGTAGAAGGTATAGCTGATACTATAAAATCTCCAGGATTAGCACCTGTTATAGTAACTGTTCCAATAGTTAAATTAGCTGTTCCTTCATTCTCTATATAAAATGTTTTTACTTGATTGTTTCCAATATTAGTTGCCGAAAAAACGGTATTATACCCAGTACTTGCCGCTGAACCAGAAGGTATGTCTGAAGAAGCTGTGTTTTTTGAAATATTAATTTCGGGCACAGGAACTACTGCTGTGGCTACTATAGAATAATTATATGGATTTTCATCGCCATCATTATTAGCAATATTGACTGTATTAGAAAAAGTTCCCCCAGTTGCACTATTAAACGTTACCGTGAAAGTAGTTGAAGAACCAGCGGGTATCGTTAATAAACTTGGCTGTGTAACTGTAAAACCATTTCCTATAGTAGAAAGTGTTACAGGATTTGAAGGTAAAATTAAATCTGCTGTACCTAAATTTTGAATGGTAAAGGTATGGGTTACGTTAGCATTTGTTAGTGGAGTACCAAAATCTGTATCATCTATTGTAGTAGGGGTAACATCTCCATCAGCAATTGAAATACTTAGCCCTTGTACATTGATTTCTGGTGATGGTGTGGTACTTGAAACAATTCCATTAACGACTAAGTCGTTCCCTGTAAAATCTCCAATTCCACCACTCCCACCGGTAGCTTCTGCATACATATAAATTCTATAAGTTACTGCTACAGAAGAATTAGATTGAGCAAATGTAAATACAAATGATTGTGTACTTGTATTATCTACTATAGCATATTGAGTATCTAGATTTGTTGTATAACCATCTACGGAACTTCTCAAAGCTACCATACTAGGACCAGTACCTGAACGCTGTAAATTAATTTCAATTGATGAAACTGTAAATTGATACCCTGAATTTGGAGTAACAGTAAATTGCATATAGTTGTTCCCACTCACTGCATTGGCTATTGAAGATAAGGCCCAGTTTGTAGCATTAAATCTATCAGCATTAGAAAAGGCAACTAATCCAGAGCCTCTTGTTATAGTTGAAGATGTTAAATTTATATCATTGAAGTTTGAATTAGCAGAAGATTCGTTTCCTGTTAAACCAGCAAATTCGAATGTCAATATTTGACCCCAACTAACAAAAGTGTATAGCAAGGCGAATACTAGGGGTAGTATTTTCTTCATTATAATATTCTATGTGTTTGTTTGTTATTTCTACCCCGAAGAATAGCTCACAATATTACATATAATTTTAATACCTTCTATAATAACATATTGATATTTAAATAATTAATAACATTGATAAACATAGCTTAACATATACAATAAAAAACATTATATAAACTACATTTAAAAGTACTTTTTTATAATACAAAAGGATTATCACCTGACAATGACAATCCTTTTTCGTGCTATAAACTTATTATGATTTAGTATATTATTTTCTTTGAAATAACTCTACCATTGTCTAAAGTCGTTTTTACTATAATTACTTCTTTAGTTGGTTTAAACTTTTCTAGTGTAGTGGCCGTAGTATTAATACCTTCTTGTGTAAAAAGGGTTCTTCCTAAAACATCAATAACAATAACCGATTGTATAATTTCTGATGATTGAATTGTTATTTTTTCATTTGCTATTATAGTAAAATCCCCTTCTGTATCAAAACTTGGATTACTTAATGTTTCGTTAGCATATCTTAAAACAAATCTATTGTTAAACTCTCCAACCTGTGTTGTAAAAGTATAAGGAGACAGGGTTAAGTTGTGAATAATATTCAATGTTGTATCTTCTAAATAAATATTTTGTGATGTATTTGAAAATAGTCCATCTACTGCTGATATAGCAATTGTATAACTCCCTGCTGTTTTAATTAACATTCCTATAGGAACTAAATCATTCGAATTAAAAGGCACTGGTCTTCCTTGAATAATTTGTTTTTTAGTATCAATTAACGTATATAAACACATTGCTGTTGGTTCTATAGCGGCATCATACATCACGTCTTTAGCAAATGTAGCACCGGTAATATAAGCTACAAGTGTCCTGCTAATTTTTCCATCTTGAGCTATTAAATCTAACCAAATTCTATTTCTATCAATTATACTAGTTGTACTACTATTTTCATTTGACAATTTAAAAAATGTACTGTTGTCGTAACTTTTATCTCGCATTGAATTTTTAAAATTTACCACGCTAGATGTTGGGCCTGTTTCTTGTTTTATAACAAAAAATCCTTGTCCTGATGCTATTTTCCCATTGAATCCACTTGGTCCTGATGTAGTTCCTGCTCCATTATGTACTATGTAATCACTCTCAGAATAATTATATCCAAAATTTTCATAAAACGGACTTGGATTTGAAGTTAAAGGCGATGCTCCATGAGACCAAAGTCTTATAGAACCTTCTATTACTGGGTTTGGGCCACCTGAATCTGCATTTTCATATAGGAATGATGTTACATCTATTGCTGAAGGATATGGATTTCCAAGTAGATTATAATTATCATTCAATGATTCCACATCTGATCCTCTAGTAATTGCTACATTAAACTCTCCATTATTGGGTTTTCCTGTAAAAATAGTTGTTAGGGCAATAGGAGTATCCGACCCATTTGACGCTTTAGCAATATAACCTACTCCTCTACTCATAGCGCCACTAGCTACCGTCCAATTTCCTTCCGTTCCATTGGCATTAATTGCTGTGGTTGACCATGCATAACGATTAGCATTAGGCAGGTTTCCTACTGCAAAATTCTGAACAGGAGAACTCCAATACACATAATCATGTTTACTAGCTAAAGCTGTTCTATAAACTTTATTATTAGTATATGTTCCTGTGTTTGTATCTGTCTCGTTTGTTTGAATTAAACTTCCACTATCTTCAATATTTATAATTCCATTATTAATTATATCATTATCTATATTAAGATAAGTATTTGAGGAAATTGTTAAGGTTTTCGAACTATTAACTAATAGACTACAACATTCAAAACTTCCATTTGTGCCTGTATTATAATCACCACTAATTACGGCTTTCTTCGTTATTGTCGGAGTTCCATTAACCCACCAAAAACCATTCCATGAAGAAACATCATCATATATGGTTACTGCATTTGTTGCCGAATAACAGGTATTACTATTTTCTTTTACTTCACAATAGTATTGATAATTATCCAATCCTGAAGTTGAAGAAATTAATAAAGATGCTGTACTAACTCCTGAATACACTCCTGTATTTGTTAAGGCAAACCATGAACTAGATCCTGGTGCATTAAAATACCATTGATAAACTACTCCTAACCCTCCTGTAAAACCTTCAATAGCAGAAGTAGTTAATGTTACTGTTCCACAACTTGGAGCATAAATAGGTTGTGATGTTACAACTGGTGGTGTCCCATCTGAAAAATAATAGGCTCCAATATTTGAATAATCACTCTCTGAACAAGATGCCCAATTGAAAATACTCCAATCAGAAGTACTAAATGAAGTGCTTGGAAGTGTAGCTGTATTATTTCTTCTAAAATCAGCTCCTGCTGTTCCTAACCCTAATCCATCTGCCCATGTACTTGATGAATATACACCCCATTGATCTACTTCAGTTGCGCCATTAAATAATTTAATATGATCATTTCCTCCCACACTAAAATTAATTCCTCCCGTTGCTGAATCAAAATCTGCCAAGCTTGCATCTGCTCCAAAAACGCCACTACATGTTGTGCCTCCTGTACCTACCGCTACAACGTAAACTTCTCCATCTGGCAAACTAAAACTAGGTAACGTTACTGTTCCTCCATTATTTGTAGCACTTCCATTGTTATAAAATTCAATAGAATATGTACTTAAATCAATCGAACTTCCTGTTCCATTATACAATTCAATATAGGTTAATCCTCCTGAATTTGAATCTGTAATTTCACTCATAAAAAGCTCTCCTGACGAACTTGCTGCTCCTCCTTCACAGCTAGAATTTACATTTTCAATCACTGTAAAAGAGGTTGTTGTTGAACAATCTTGATAGTTTGAAACGATAACATCTCCTGTGCTTGCTCCAGGTGGAATCTCAATTGAAATTTGACTCGGACTTATTATTGTTGATGATAAGGTTTCTCCATTTAAAGTAACCGTATTTGAAATTGATAGATCTAATGAAGATGAAATTGTAACTATTGTACCTTCTGGTCCTGAACTAGGCGATAAAGAAGAAGTATTAGAGGTACAATTTCCCATTCCCTCTACATCAAAAGTATAAGGACTTTCATCTGAGTCATTATTTAATATTGAAATAGTAGCTGTTCTTAACCCTGAGGCTAATGGTGAAAAGGTAACCGTAAACGAAACTGAACTGGTTAAAGTTGACCCAACAGCAATAGTTGATGGAATAGCAGAAACTATAAAATCTCCAGAGTTTGTACCTAATACACTAACTCCACTAACATCTAGATCTGCCGTTCCCTCATTTTCAATATAATATGTTATAAATGAACTACTTCCAATATCTGTTGTAGTAAAAACTGTATTAAATCCTGCACTTGCTACTGAACCTGATGGTATATCAGATGATGCCATATCTTTAGAAATATTTATTTCTGGAGCTGGTAAGGTGGCTTGAGCGGTTATTGAAAAATCATATGGGTTCTCATCAGTATCATTATTTGCTATACTTATTGTATTTGTATATATTCCTGCGGAAGCATTATTAAATGTAATACTAAATGTTGTAGAAGAACTAGAGGGTATGGTTAATAATGCTGGTTGTGTTATAGAAAAACCATTAGTAAGATTTGAAAGAGTAACTGGATTTGATGGTAAAATTAAATCTGAAATTCCAGTATTTTGAATAGTAAAGATATGGGTATTATTTGTACTGATTAAGGTACTTCCAAAATCAGTATCATCTGAAATTGAAGGTGTAGTATCTCCATCAGTTATGGAATTTCCTAATCCTTGAATATTTATCTCTGGAATTGCTATACCTTCAATCTTGAAATCATCTACTAACCATCTTTCGGCACTATTACTATTGGTTAATGTAATTTTAAATCTTAAATTAGTAACACTTGGTAGATTTGTAATATTTAATGTTGAATATCCATCTGTAGTTCTATATCCACCATCTGCTGGCGCATAAGTGACTGGTGTTGTGTCTCCATCGTAAGGAGTGGTTGCAATTCCTTCTCCAGCAGAATAGGACCAATATGCATTATTATTTCCTGTAACAACAAGTGTAGAATACCAAGTTGTTCCTCCATCTGGACTCACTTCAACTTTAACAGAATCTGAATTATCAGCTCCATTAAGAATTGTAAGAAGTGAAAACGAAGCTAAACGCAAAGACATTGTAACGGATGCATAACCAACTGTATTAATATCTGTACTTGAGGTTAAAGTTGCAGTACCGTTTGTTTTCCCATAGGCATGAGTTCCTTCTGAATAATAGGGTGAAAAAGCAGGAGCATCTGTAACACCTAAGCTCCCTGAATAATAAGCTCCTCCACTAGTTGAAAAAAGTGAGGATGAATTATTTAGTCCATCTGATACAATTGTAACTTGCCCCCAGGTAAAAAATGAGCACAATAGCGTTATAATGAATATATAAGATTTCATTGTAGGTTTATTTTTGATTAATAGATACTTTTGGGGCAAGTATTCTATGCGCTATTAACTGCAAAGTTACTTTATATAAGTAAATTAGCCAAGAAATAAATTAATGTTATCATTATTAAATTATTAAAAAAGTGAAAAATAACTATTTAAATACCTTTTCAATTGAAGAAATTCGCAAAAAAATGGAATATTATTGCGCATATCAAGATCGTTGTCATGAAGAAGTGTATCAAAAATTATTTTCTTTTTCTTTATCTACTCAAGAGAAAGAGGAATTAATGGTTTATCTCATTGAAAATAATTTCTTAAATGAAGAGCGATTTGCTAAAAGTTTTGTGAGAGGTAAATTCAATTATAAAAATTGGGGAAAAATTAGAATTGTAAGTGAATTAAAATTCAGAAAAATTTCTTCAACTCTTATAACAATAGCTTTAAAAGAAGTTAAAGATGAAGATTATATAAAAAAATTTAACGAATTAACTTACAAACATTGGAAATCTTTAACGGAAAGTGACTCTTTAAAGAAAAGAAAGAAGTTTTGTGATTACTTCATTCGAAGAGGCTGGGAAAGTGATTTGCTTTATGAAAAAGTAAAGGAATTAGAAAAATAATTTTTTATTTCTAATTCCTTTTTTCTATTTCTGTTATTAAACAAATTTATTATTTATTTAAATTTGATGCTTCTATATTTTTATCTATTTTATGTCCTGGTCTAGTCCATCTTGGTTTTTCACCTAATGCTTCATAGGCTGAATCCACAGCTTCTACCGTTTCTGGTTGCATTTTTTTGATAAAAGGTTTTTGAGGTTTTAATCCTAATAATTCAAACATTTTCATGTCTTCATTTACATCTGGATTTGGAGTTGTCAATAGTTTATCTCCGGCAAAAATAGAATTTGCTCCGGCAAAAAAGCACATTGCTTGTCCTTCTCTTGTCATTTGAGTTCTACCCGCTGATAAACGTACTTGTGTATCAGGCATTACAATACGTGTAGTTGCAACCATACGAATCATATCCCAAATTTCAACTGGGGTTTCGTCTTCTAATGGTGTTCCTTCAACAGCTACTAAAGCATTAATTGGCACTGATTCAGGCTGTGGATTTAATGATGCTAAAGCAACTAACATACCTGCTCTGTCTTCTACTGATTCTCCCATTCCAATAATTCCCCCACTACAAACCGTTACATTTGTTTTCCTAACATTTGCAATAGTTTCTAAACGGTCTTCGTAACCTCGTGTTGAAATTACTTCTTTATAATATTCTTCTGATGAGTCTAAGTTATGGTTATATGCATATAACCCTGCTTCTGCTAAACGTTTTGCTTGGTTTTCAGTTATCATACCAAGTGTACAACACACTTCCATATCTAATTTGTTAATGGTTCTTACCATTTCCAAAACTTGATCAAACTCTGGTCCATCTTTTACGTTTCTCCAAGCAGCTCCCATACAAACTCTTGATGAACCCGATGATTTAGCTCGTAAGGCTTGGGCTTTAACTTGTTGAACCGACATCAAATCATTTGTTTCAATGCCTGTATGATATCTTGCCGCTTGTGGACAATATCCACAATCTTCGGGGCAACCTCCTGTTTTTATAGATAACAAAGTAGAAACTTGTACTACATTTGGATCATGATTAACTCTATGTATTGTTGCTGCTTCGTATAATAAATCCATCATTGGTTTATTATATAAAGCTATAATTTCTTCTTTTGTCCAGTTATGTCTAGTTGTCATAGTTTTCAATTATTTGTCAAATGTAAGGATTTCATATAAAAACATCATCATAAATAAATAAATTAAGCTTCTTTGGAAAGTAAAATACTTACTGCATTTCCTCCAAATCCGACTGCGTTTATTAGTATTTTTTTTATAGTTTTTCTTTGGTTTTGCTTCTCTAAATATGGTACATCTATAAATTTATTGTTTTGCATCATTAAAAGGGCTAATTCCATATTTAACATTCCTGATGCGCCAAAAGTATGTCCTGCTTTCCATTTATTAGTGGTAAGCATTGGTACATTTTCTCCAAATACTTTTTGAATGGCTTTATATTCTGAAGTGTCTCCTTTTAAAGTTCCTGGCATGTGCATTACAATTGCATCTATCTCATCTAATGGGGTGTTTTTTAAAGCCATTTTCATTGATTTTTGAAAACAATTTGCTTCATCTGATATAGAAATATTATGTTCAATGTCATCTGTTGCAAAACCTATTCCTTCAATATAAGCTAAGGCATTTTCTTTGACACCTATCTCTAAACAGGCAACTGCTGCTCCTTCTCCTAGCACCATTGTATTATTAGTTTTAGAAAAATCAAAGGCTCTACAAGGATATGTTGAATCTTCTTTAGCATAAATTCTTAAAGCATTCATTTGAGCAATTGTAAATCCTGTTAATGGTGCTTCACTTCCTCCTACTAAAAATTTTGTAGCCATTCCTGATTGTAGCCATGCTACTGCATTTAAAACAGCGTGTAAAGCCGTTGAGCATGTTATGGAATGGGAAATTTCTGGGCCTTTAGTTTTTAAATCATGTGCAACCCAAGATGAAATATTACCTAAAGTTGATGTTGGTGATGCTAAGGTTGATGTTTTCCCAGTTGTAATAAATTCTTCGTGGTATTTTTCAAACAATTGTGTAGCTCCTCTTGATGAACCGATGTTAATACCAAAATCATCTCCCTCTTTCCAATTCGCATTTCTTATAGCTTGTCGGGAAACTAAAATTGCCATTAGAACTGTTTCATCTAAAGCTTTATATTTTATATCTGAATGTCTTAAGTCTTCTAATTGCTTTCTTATTTCTACAGGAATTCTTGATACAAAAGTGATTTCTTGATTGAATTCTTCTTTCGAAATTAACGTCTTGTCTGAAAGGTAATTTTGCCAAATCAATTTAGGGTTATTCCCTAAGGGAGACATTGATGCTAATGATGTTATGGCTATTTTAGTTTGCATTTTATAAATTTTTCTATCGAATTCAACACGATAATCGATTAGAGAAATGCAAATTTAAACTATTTCCAAAGCTTTTTCTATGGTTTTATAGACTTTTTCTAACTCCCTTTGTGCAATAATATAAGGTGGTAAGATATAAACTATATTACCTACTGGACGCAAAATAATTCCATTTTCAATAAAAAAATCATATAATTTATTTCGCAGTGTTCCATAATAACTTTCTTGATTATCTGTTATTATTTCCAACGCAAAAATCACACCTAAAACTCGAGTTGTTTTCACTTTAGGATGTTTTTTAATTTTCTCTTGAAAACTTAAATGCATCTGGTTTACTAATTCTATACTAGCTTGAATCTCTTTTGATTGTAACAATTCTATACTAGCTAAAGCCGCTGCACAACCTGTTGGATTAGCTGTAAATGTATGTCCGTGAAATAATGCTTTATTAGTATCTTCGTCATAAAAACCTTCAAAAATATGCTCTGTAAAAGTTGTTATTGCCATTGGAATAGTTCCTCCAGTAAGCGCTTTAGATAAGCACATCATGTCTGGTTTTTTTTCTAAATAATCTGTAGCAAATATTCTTCCTGTTTTCCCAAAACCTGTCATTACTTCATCTGCTATGGTAAATACATTGCCTTGCTTGCAAATTGTAATTAATGTATCTAACACATTAGGCGAATACATTACCATTCCTGCTGCTCCTTGTACTAAGGGTTCAAAAATAAAAGCGGCAAACTCATTTGTTTCTACTAATTCTTTTAAACGTTGAATGGTTTTTTCTTCATTCCCTTCTGTTGGTACAGGAATACGAACTACTTCTAAAAGTGATCCTTGGAAAGCTTCTGTAAAAAAGGAAATTCCACTCGCTGCCATAGCTGCAAATGTATCTCCATGAAATGCATCTTCAAAAGCAATTATTTTTGTTTTCTTAATTTTCTGATTATAAAAATACTGCATGGCTACTTTTATAGCTACTTCTACTGCAGTGGATCCATTATCAGAATAAAAAAGTTTTCTTTGATTTGATGGTAAAATTTCTATCAACTTTTCTGCAAGTAGAACTGCTGGTTTATGTGTAAATCCACCAAATAGCACATGTTCAAGTGTAGTTAATTGTTTATAAATTGCCTCAGCTATTGTTTTATTAGCATGTCCAAATGGATTTACCCACCAAGAGGCTATAGCATCAATATATTCTTTATTGTTTTCATCCCACAATAATGCACCATCTCCTTTCACAATTGCTGGAAAGTCTTTAGCCGTTTTATGTTGGGTATAGGGATGCCAGTTATATAATTTATCTCTTTCTGAAAGGTTCATTTGATTGTTATTTTTGTATTTATTATAGGTTTAAGAGATTATCTCTAAATAAATCAGCATAATATTGGATAACTCTCTGATCAAAATAGGGTTCGTTTTCAATTCTTCCTATGTATTTTGCTTTTGTTTTAGCAAGAATAATTTCTTCTGTAGCTTTATTTTCATCTCCTGAAAAAATAATTCCTGCTACTTCAATTTTTCTGTTCTTTAATGTTTCTAAAGTTAATAGTGTATGATTGATACTTCCTAAGTAATGGCGGGAAACTACTATTACTTTATGGTCTTTTTGAATTAAATCTACTATACTGTCTATTTCATTTAATGGGACTAGTAGTCCTCCTGCTCCTTCTATCACTAAATTATTTTTAGTTTTCGGTTCTTTTATCAGTTTTAAATCGATATTGATTCCATCTAATTTAGCGGATAAATGGGGACTTGCTGGTGTATTTAATTTATAGCTATTATCATGAATAATCGTTTTCGAATTGGAAATATATTTTTTAACTTTATGGCTATCTGACTTATCTAAGTCTCCAGCTTGTATAGGCTTCCAATAATCTGCTTCTAAGGCTTCTACTACTATTGATGAAGCAATAGTTTTCCCTACATCTGTACCAATGCCTGTGATGAAAATTTTCATTGTCTTTGGGTTTTTATGAGATTAATATATGCTTAAAGCAATTTTATTTCGGGTTTTATTTTATCTCAAAGTATTTGCTTTGGAACAATCCTGACGAGTTATTGCTCTCTTAAATATTTGTTTTTTCTTTCTTGACAAAAGTACTTAACAATTCTAAGACTTGGGTAATTTCTTGTTCTGAATTATAACTATGTAAACAAAAACGAAGTCTTTCTTGTCCTTCTGAAACTGTTGGCGACAAAATTGCTTTAACATCAAATCCTTTTTCTTGGAGTTGATTAGCAATCATTTTAACTTTATCATTTCCAGAGAAAATAGCACATTGAATTGCTGATGTACTTGCTACAAAAAACGATTCTAAATTATATTCTCCCTTCTTTTGATGGAAGGTTTCTATGTTGTTTTTTAATTGCTGTAAGGTCTTTTTTTCAATACTTAATTCTTGATAAGCAACTAAGATGTTAGCTACTGAATGAGGAGATAGACCTGTTGTGTATATAAAGCTTCTAGCAAAGTTTACTAAATAATTTTTTAATTCTTGACTTCCTAAAATAGCTGCTCCATGACAACCAAGTCCTTTTCCAAACGTTACAATCCGTGCAAAAATTTTATCTTGTAGTCCTAAACTTTGGCATAATCCTTCTCCTTTTTTTCCAAAAACTCCTAAGGCATGTGCTTCGTCAATTATTAAATGTACCTTATATTTTTCTGTAAGTGAAACTAGTTTTTCTAAATTTGGCACATCACCATCCATTGAAAAAACAGTTTCTGTGGCAACATAAATTTCACTGTTTGGAATTTGAAATTTTTGAATTAACTGTTCTAAATCTTCATTATTATTATGTTTAAACTTAAAGGATTTTGCATTACTCATTTGAATTCCATCTCTAATGGATGCATGACATAATTCATCATATAAAATGACATCATTGCGTTGAGGTATAGAGCTAAAAAATCCAACATTCGCATCATAACCTGAATTAAAGATTAAAGCGCTTGCTATTTCATGAAATTGAGCAATATATCTTTCTGCCTCTTGATACAGTGAGTGATTACCTGAAAGTAAACGAGAGCCTGTTGCTCCGTTTTTAATAATCTTTTGATTAATTAAATATTGATGGGTTTTATTAAAAATGACTTCGCTTTTAGAGAATCCTAAATAATCATTTGTTGCAAAATCAATTAAATGACTTTGTGGTTGTAATGTACGTAAAGCATTTTTTGCTTTACGGATTTCTAGCTTGTTTTGTAATGATTTTGGAAGTTCCATAGTTCAAAAATAAAAAAGTCCTGCGAATTGCAGGACTTTTTTCATTATAATTTGATTGTCTTAGTCGGCTAAAACAATAACTTTATTTTCATTCATTTCAATTGTTCCAGAATTTATTGGCAACCAAAATGTTTGTTCATTTACTTTATTGAATTTAGAAACGAATTCTTTTTCAATATTGATTTTTGGAGCATTTATTTTTACATTTCCTTTAGTTAAAAGGGAAACAATTGGTGCGTGATTATTCAACATTTGGAACTCACCATTTACACCTGGTAAAGCTACTGAAGTAACTTCTCCTTTAAATAATGTAGCCTCTGGTGATACTATTTCTAAAATCATATTATTTGAATTATGAATTATGCTTCTGCTAACATTCTTTCTCCAGCTTCAATAGCTTCTTCAATAGTTCCTTTAAGGTTAAATGCAGCTTCTGGTAAGTGATCTAATTCACCATCCATAATCATATTAAATCCTTTAATTGTTTCTTTGATGTCTACTAAAACTCCTGGAATCCCTGTAAATTGCTCTGCTACGTGGAATGGTTGAGATAAGAAACGTTGTACACGTCTTGCTCTACCTACAACTAATTTATCTTCCTCAGATAATTCTTCCATACCAAGGATTGCAATAATATCTTGTAATTCTTTGTATCGTTGCAAAATTTCTTTTACTCTTTGAGCACATGCATAGTGTTCTTTACCTAAAATTTCTGGTGTTAAAATTCTTGATGTAGAATCTAATGGGTCAACCGCTGGATAAATACCTAACTCTGCAATTTTACGAGACAATACTGTTGTAGCATCTAAGTGAGCAAACGTTGTTGCTGGTGCAGGGTCAGTTAAGTCATCCGCAGGAACATAAACCGCTTGTACCGATGTAATAGATCCTGTTTTAGTTGATGTAATACGTTCTTGCATCACACCCATTTCTGTTGCTAATGTTGGTTGGTAACCTACCGCAGAAGGCATACGCCCTAAAAGAGCAGAAACCTCAGAACCAGCTTGTGTAAAACGGAAGATGTTATCAACGAAGAAAAGTACATCTTTTCCTTGTCCTTCTCCAGCTCCATCACGGAAATACTCAGCAATTGTTAATCCTGATAAGGCAACACGAGCACGAGCTCCTGGTGGTTCATTCATTTGTCCGAAAACGAAAGTTGCTTTCGAATCTTTCATTATATTTTTATCTACTTTAGATAAATCCCATCCACCTTCTTCCATTGAGTGCATGAAATCATCACCGTATTTGATAATTCCTGATTCTAACATTTCACGTAAAAGGTCATTTCCTTCACGTGTTCTTTCTCCTACTCCTGCGAATACAGAAAGTCCACCGTGACCTTTAGCGATGTTATTAATTAATTCTTGGATAAGTACTGTTTTACCAACACCAGCTCCACCAAATAATCCAATTTTACCTCCTTTTGCATATGGCTCAATAAGGTCGATTACTTTGATACCTGTAAATAATACTTCAGTAGCTGTTGATAAATCTTCAAATTTAGGTGCACTTCTGTGAATTGGCAATCCATCAGCTCCTGCTTTTGGCAAATTTCCTAAACCGTCAATTGCATCTCCGATTACATTAAACAAACGTCCAAAAACTTCTCCACCAATTGGCATTTGTATAGCAGCTCCAGTTGCAACAACCTCAACTCCTCTTGCTAAACCATCTGTTGAATCCATTGATATAGTACGTACTGTATTTTCTCCTATATGAGATTGTACTTCTAGTACTAATAATGTACCATCTTTTTTAGTGATTTCTAGTGAATCATAAATTTTTGGAAGTTCGGCACCTTCTTGGTTGAATACTACGTCAACAACTGGTCCGATGATTTTTGAAACTTTTCCTGTAACTTTAGACATTACTTATGTATTTATTTAATAGCTATTTAATGTTGAAAAAAAGATGTTTTTTTCCGTGTGCAAAGATAGTTTTTTTCAAAACAATTTTGCAATATTTTTTTTGAATTTTTTGCAATAAAAAAGCGAAATCTTTCAATTTCGCTTTGTTTTTGTTATTCTACGGTCACTGATTTTGCCAAATTTCTCGGTTGATCAACATTACAACCCCTTAAAACAGCAATGTGATATGCTAATAATTGCAAAGGTATTGTTGTTAATAATGGTGTCAATGCTTCCGTTGCTTCTGGAATTTCTATTACGTGGTCAGCTAAAGCTTTTACTTGAGTATCTCCTTTAGTTACTACGGCAATAATTTTACCACTTCTTGATTTTATTTCTTGAATATTACTTACTACTTTATCGTAATGCCCTTTATTAGGTGCAATTACAATAACTGGCATAGATTCGTCAATTAAAGCAATTGGACCATGCTTCATTTCAGCTGCTGGATATCCTTCCGCATGGATATAAGAAATTTCTTTTAATTTCAATGCTCCTTCTAATGCTACTGGGAAATTATAACCTCTTCCTAAATACAAACAATTAGGTGAGTCTTTATATATTTCAGCAACTGCTCTAGCAGTCTCATTTGTTTGAAGTGCTTCTTCTACTTTTTCAGGCATAAGTTCTAATTCTAATAAATAGCGCTGATATTCAGTATTTGACATTGTTCCTTTTACTTTTGCTAAACGCAAAGCTAACATTGTAAGCACTGTAATTTGAGTTGTAAAAGCTTTTGTTGAAGCTACTCCTATTTCTGGACCTGCATGTGTATATGCTCCAGCATGAGATTCACGAGATATCGATGAACCCACTACGTTACATACACCAAAGACGAATGCTCCATTTTCTTTTGCTAATTTAATTGCTGCTAAGGTATCTGCTGTTTCTCCTGATTGTGAAATTGCAATTATAATATCGTCTTTATTTATAATAGGATTTCTATATCTAAACTCTGAAGCGTATTCTACTTCAACAGGAATTCTTGCAAACTCTTCAATAATATATTCTGCTACTAATCCTGCATGCCAAGATGTTCCACAAGCAATGATTAATATTCTTTTTGCATTCTTAAATTTTTCAAGATTGTCTTCAACACCTGACATTCGAATAATACCCTCGTTTGCTAAAAGTCTTCCTCTATATGTATCTTTAATTACACTTGGTTGCTCATAAATTTCTTTCATCATGAAATGGTCATAACCTCCTTTTTCAATTTGCTCCAAATTCATTTGAAGTTCTTGAATATATGGGTCAACCAAAGAATCATCTTTAATTTTACGAACTTTCATAGGTTTCTTAAGTCTTACAATTGCCATTTCTTCGTCTTCTAAATAAACGGCATTTGAAGTATATTCTATAAAAGGTGATGCATCTGAAGCAATAAAATATTCGTTTTCTCCAATTCCTATTGCTAATGGACTACCTAAACGTGCTACTACAATTTCATCTGGCTTTTCTTTATCCATTACAGCAATAGCATAAGCCCCTACAACTTGATTCAAGGCTATTTGAACTGCTTTTCCAAGTTTACACTTTTCTTTTTTCTTTACTTCTTCAATTAAATTGATTAATACTTCTGTATCTGTATCAGATTTAAAAATATAACCTCTCTTAATTAATTCCTTTTTTAAAGGCTCGTAATTTTCGATAATTCCATTGTGAATTATCACTAAATTACCTGAATTTGAAAAATGCGGATGTGAGTTTACATCGTTAGGAACACCATGTGTAGCCCAACGTGTGTGACCCATACCTATATTACCAAAAAGCGTTTTCTCTTCTTTAGCTCTAGCTTCTAAATCCAAAACCTTCCCTTTAGTTTTTGATAACTTTAAATCTGTACCGTCATACAATACAAGTCCGGCACTATCATAACCTCTATATTCAAGACGCTTTAGTCCTTTAATGATTACAGGATATGCATCTCTGTGTCCAATGTAACCTACAATTCCACACATATTTCTTTAATTAGGTTTAGTATAATAAATTTCTAATTTTAATTTTTTACTTTCATCAGATGCATTTGCTCCATATAAAATTGTTCCTAATGAATTCATCACTGATGCTACTGGTATATACTTTATTTCATCCGTTGAATTTAACATAAATGGTGTCTTTAAATAAGCATCTGTGACTATATTTATACTTTCTGTAACTACTAGACCTAATCTTGCATTACCATTATTATTAGGGTTAGTACCATTTAAAACATTATTCATATAATCAGTAATTCTTATTTTGTACTTCACTCCTTTTCCATTACTATCTTTAGAGATAATTCCTCCATGAACAAACTTATCAAACTTTGATGTAGACCCATTAGATATATCTGCATGATAATCTAATAATGGTTTGTTATTTGTAGCATCATATAGATAAACTCTAAATGGCTCATATTCTGCATTTGCCATTTTACTTTGGTCAACATAAAAAACAATATTTGCTTCATTAATAAGCCAATTGTTTGCTCTTAAAGTTTCTAATTCATTGTTATCAAAAACATCTAAGTAAACAACTGAACCATTAACCCCTCCTTTTAAATACAAATCACCATCTGTATTTGTTCCATTTAAGGCATCAGCATAACTTGAATTAATATTTGAAAATTCAAATAAATTAACCGAATTACTTTTCTTTGTTCCCGTAGCTGAATAACCCATTTGGAATTTTATAGCACTCTTTAAAGCATCGTCAGGATTAGTAGATGTTTCATCATAAAAGTAATGGTATTGAACCAGAATTTCTGCTTGTGAAAAATCTAAATTAACTAAAGAGCCTTCGTTAGCATTAATTTCTTCTACTTCAAAAAGTAATCCTTTAAAATACTGTTTAAAAATATTATTGTTATATAATTTACCTTGTGCTACGGCGTCTAATATTTTTGTTTTAAAAAAGTCTTTCTTCAAGTTTAACCATATTCCTGGTAATTTTCTTTCTTTTACAACATATTTATCTGGGTCAGTTGTAACTTCATTTGAACTATCTAAAAATTCCCCATTATCATTTGTCTTGTATATTAAAATCTCTTTTTTATTAAAAAAAAATTCTGTGTTTTGACTTACATCATCACTATTGTTTAACAAATCAGTTCCTTTGTAAGTATCAATAGTTGGTTTGAAATCTGAATAATATTTTTGAGTGGACTGATTATTATTTGATGGATCAAAATCTCTTAAAAAATAACCGTTTTCATAAACTTTAAGATTAAATTTAGCATCACTATCCCCATATATTGAATCAATTTCATAAACTCGTTCTCCATCATCTGTAGTACTTTTTAACGTACTATAGAAAGGAATGTATATGTAAACTGAATCTTTTTCATCGATGTAATGATTATAACCAATGTTTGGATTAGGATTAACCATTTCTATTTGAGATACAAAATGTGCTTTTGTAGTGCCAAAAACAGGATTATTATAAATTCCTAATGCATTTATTGGCAAATTATTTGTTTGCACAGGACCTGTTCCTTTCATAGTGGAAACTAAATTTTGAGCTGTATATTTTTCAAAATTAAAATGTTCATCCCCAACAATATCAGAACCAATCGTATTATAATCTTTATCGCAAGAAATAATAAAAACAGTAAAAAGCAAAAAAAGTGCTTTAGTATATGTATTCATAAATTTTAATTTAAAACCTTATTTTTTAAGAAATCTGTGTAAGCTTCATTAAAGCTTTCTTTAGGGGTGAAAGGTAGAAAAGGTTTTTTTGAACTTTCTATAAATTTTGTTAAACTTAATGATAAGTCTTCTGATGCTATTACTACTCCATCTGAATGCCTAATAGAAGTAAGTAATAAATTTTCATAATTAGGTGATTTTAATTCTGTTATGCTATCTGTTGGTATTTCATCAAAAAGCATTTTATTTAACAAATTAGCATCTAATTCTCCGTCAAATGACTGATTATAAACTGAAGTTATAATTTTGGTGTCATTAAAAATTCCTTCATTCTTATAGTAATGTTTTAGATAAATTGGCAACAATGAAGCCAACCATCCATGCACATGAATTACATCAGGAACCCAATTTAATTTTTTTACTGTTTCCACGACTCCTTTTGCAAAAAAGATAGCTCTTTCATCGTTATCTGGATACAAAACACCATCTTCGTCAGAAAAGGTTGCTTTGCGCTTAAAATACTCGTCGTTATCAATAAAATATACTTGAATTCTCTCTTTTGGTATGGATGCAACCTTAATAATAAGTGGCATATCTATATCATTGACCACTAAATTCATCCCAGATAATCGAATTACCTCATGCAATTGATGTCTTCTTTCATTAATATTGCCATATCTTGGCATAAAAATTCTAATTTGTCCTCCTAAATCATTAATCAGCTTTGGCAATTCATAAGATTGTATTGACACCTCGTTTTCTGCTAAGTAAGGAACTACTTCTGATGACACATACAAAATCCTTTTATCCTCCATAAAATTGTTTATTTTCTAATTATAAAACATGCAAAATTACAAAAAAAATCCTGAAGTATAAATCTTCAGGATTTTTATATCAACTTTTAAACTATTTAATACTTAATTAAAGTTCTTGTAAATATTTCAAAACCATTAACTATTTTAAGAAAATAAGTGCCAGAAGAAAATTTATTTAAATCTAAATTATAATTTATAACATCTGAAATATTATCATTAAATATTACTTGTCCCATATAATTATAAATTTCTATTGATGCATTTTTAGCAAATGATTTTTTTGAAACTAAATTAAAAAATCCTTGACTTGGATTTGGGTAAACCATTATGTTTGCATTACTGTCTCCATCTTCAAAATTAACTAAATCTTTATCATTTATTTTTCCAAGTTCGCCAGCATTATAATCAGTTACTCTTGTAACATATCCTGCTGGCTGATCATTATATGTATCAAAGTACCCTCCTATTATTGTGTAATTATTAGGCTGAGTAATAGCTTTTATAACCGAGCTATGTTCAACATTCCCTCCTATAGTAGGTCCGGCATATGGATCAAAATCTGGGTTTACATCTCCATTATAGAAAATTCTTGCGATTTTTGGCCTAGTATAATACCCAAAATTATTAAACTTTCCTCCAACCAAAATATCATCTGCATTTGTTTCTATTGTATTAATTTGACCATCTGCTCCAGAAGCAGTATCAAAATTATAATCAATTTCCCCAATACTGTTCAATTTTAAAATATTATTAAACGAATTAGAATTATAAACATCAAATTTTCCACCAACAAATAAATCTCCATTATGTTCTCCTATTGCGAACACTATTCCACTATTATTTTCATTAACTAATGTTTTGCCAACAATAAAGTTTGTATTAAATGTACCATCGGAATTTAATTTATATAAAGAAACACTGCCTTGAATATCATTAATTTGAAGACTTCCTCCTCCAACTATAATGTCGCTATTAGGTAAAATTAAAATATCATTCACTATCCCAGAGTAACTGGTATGTAAGGAAACAAAGTTGTTTTGCAATACTCCATTAGTATCAAAAAATGCTATTTTTCTTTTAGTTGAATCGCTATTAACATAATCAAAATTACCTCCAACTATGATATTATTTGTGCTAGGCTGTATTTTTAAATCCACAACATTACACAAACCAGTATTCCCATTAATAGAAAACAAATTATTAGTAAAAGTTGAGTCAAAATTACCATTTGACAACACTCTAGCCAATTTATTTGTCACAACATTTCCATCGCCAGTTGAAGTAAACCTACCTCCTACAATAATTTTATCATTGTTAGTAATAGCTACACTATATACTACGTCATTAAAACCAATTCCATTTGAATCAAAAGATGTATCCAGTGAAAAATCTGAATTCAATCTTGCGATTCTGTTCCTTTGAACCCCATTATATAACGTAAATGCTCCTACAATAATTATTTTACCATCACTCTGTCTTGCAATATCAAAAACATAATTATTAGCTCCCTCACTCGGATTAAATCCATTTAAAACACAAATAGATATTGTCCCTAAATTAGATAAATTAGAAGGGTCATTGTTCATGTAAAAATTATATGTTATCACATAATCTCCGGAAGGAGAATTTTCTGGAACAAATATGATTCCATCACTATCAATTAATAAACCATTTATACCTCCATCACTTAAAAGATTTATACTTACGCTATTAGGGTCAATGGTGGTTACGCCATTAATTGTATCATTACTTAAAACGCTCACAGAGATATAACCTCCTTCTGCACCATCAATACAAGTGCTTATAAATGAATCATCGTTAGCAACTAAATTTGCTTTAATCTTAACATAAATAGTTGCTGTATTACTACAGATTGGACAACTTCCGGTCGTACAAATATTATACTGAAGTTGATATGTTCCATACGGTGTATTAGGAGCAACTGATATTGTACCATTTGAATTTAAACTAATACTTCCATTTGCAGGAGATGGACTTACAACTCCTACTTGAGTTAATACATAACCTGTAAGACTTGTAATGGGGCTACCATTATTTGTATCAGGCATGGCTGTTGAATTAGGCGCTGGATTACTAACAAGCACGGTATTAGAAGTCGTTGAAGAAGTTGTTGAAGAATAATTAACTTCAAAATAATCATCATTAGCAACTAAATCAGAAATTGTATTCTTAAGTTTTAACACATTATATTTATACGTAAACCCTACACCTAATTTATTAAAATGACCCCCAACCAATATTGAACCATCATTAAAAATATTTATATCACAAATTGCCTCATTTGTATTTCCTGACGGAGGGCTATAATTAGACAAGATTAGACTAGAATCAAAGCAACTATCAATTGATCCATCAGAATTTAATCTAACTAATTTACTAGTCTTATTAGTACTATTATATAAAGGCAATATTACTTTTTCATTACTCAATAATTTAGGCTCATGTACAGGATTACTATAAAAATTGGAGAAATTAGATGTAGAAATATATGAAGTGTTTTTTGTTCCATCAGGATTTAATTTTACATATCCATTTGCTGATGCCCCATTATAAACAGTAAATTCTCCGGAAAAAAAAATAGAATCATCATTATAAACTTCTATTTGCCCTCCATTATCACCGGGATTATATACTAATGGATTTACTTTTATACCATTGTTACCTATATTAAATGTATTATCATAAGTTCCATTTTGATTAATTCTAATAATTCCTTGGTCATATTCTCCTAAAGAAAAATCCCCCCATATATGCAAAATTTGACCAACTAAAACAATTTTCCCATTACTTTGAAACTCCATATCCCAAATTTGAGAACCTGCACTATGTAACTCTAATGAGTTACTAAAATAAATATCATCCATAACCCCTGCTGAGTTAAACTTTACAACTCTTCCATGAAGAAAATTTCCAACAGGAAACTCCGTGTTATTGTAATATTTTAAAAAAATATATACATTATTTGAATTATCTACTAAAAATTTAGATGCCGCAGTTTGAATTTCAAAAGATGTTAAATCTGGCATAAAAGAATTATCAATTGTCCCATCGGGATTTATTCTTATTAATCCATTTATTGGATTCCCATTATTAAAATGAGTTTGTCCCAAATAATTATCAAAAAAGCCAGAAACAATTATTTGATTATTTGGTAATCTTTGTATTTGATAGACAAAACCTGCTGTATTATTTATCTGATCAATTTGAATAGGATTAAATGAAGCAATCAAAGCTCCACTTGAATTAACCTTCGCTAAACCATAATAAACACCATTAATCTTAAATCTTCCCGCAAGAAGCGCATCACCATTGTCATATATTACGGAACTATAAACCCAATTATTAGAGGGATCATTTTGAATACTTACAACGTTAAATGAAGTATCTAAAGTTCCATCTTGAGAATACATAAAATGGAAACAAAAACAAAAGATTAGAAAAAAATTTCTCATAAAATTATACATATTAGTTTTTCAAATATATTAAAAAACCTATCTATTTCATAGAAAATAATAAAATAGTAAGTTTGCAGTCAATTTATTAAAATTATTGATGCAAATTTTTAAAGAAAAAGCCCTCTTAATTGCTCATTTAAAAACAATTTGGGACAAAAATCATAGCATAGGCTTTGTTCCTACCATGGGCGCATTACATGAAGGTCATCTTTCATTAATTAAAAAGGCTATGGAAGAAAATACCTTTTTAGTTGTGAGTATATTTGTTAATCCTACACAGTTTAACAACAGTCAAGATTTAGAAAAATATCCTAGAACACTAGAACGGGATGTAGAAAAAATCAAAAGTGTTTGTCCAAACTGTATCGTTTTTGCCCCATCTGTTGATGATATTTATGAAGGAAAAACGCTTTCAAAATCCTATAATTATGACGGAATTGAAAATGAAATGGAAGGTAAACATCGTCCTGGCCATTTTGATGGTGTAGGAACAATTGTAAAAAAACTATTTGAAATAATCAATCCTACTAATGCCTATTTTGGCGAAAAAGATTTTCAGCAATTACAAATTGTAAAAAAATTAGTAGAAAAAAATAATCTTAATGTCAAAATTACAGGCTGCCCTATCTTCAGAGAAGAAAGTGGTTTAGCTATGAGTTCTAGAAACGAAAGGCTTTCAGAAATAGATCGTGCAGAAGCTGCATTTATTTTTAAAACTTTAAAAACTGCCAAAAAGATGTTTGGCACAAAAAGTGCTAAAGAAGTTACCAAATGGGTAAATTCCGCTTTTAAGAATAACAAAAAAATAACCTTGGAGTATTTTGAAATTGCTGATGAAAACACCTTAAAAACAAGTAATAGAAAATCTAAAAACAAAAAATATAGAGCTTTTATCGCTGTTTTTATTGATAATATCAGATTAATCGATAATATTTCACTTAATTAATTATTTTTGCAAAATGCAAATACAAGTAGTAAAATCTAAAATTCACAGGGTAACTGTAACTGGTGCAGATTTAAATTATATTGGTAGTATTACTATTGATGAAGATTTATTAGATGCTGCCAATCTTGTTGAAGGTGAAAAAGTTCAAATTGTTAACATTAATAATGGAGAACGATTAGAAACATATGCAATCAAAGGACCAAGAAACTCTGGTGAAATTACACTAAATGGTCCAGCTGCACGAAAAGTTCACAAAGGAGATGTAGTAATCATCATTGCTTATGGATCTATGAGTATGGAAGAAGCAAAAACTTTTAAACCCGCATTAGTGTTTCCAGATGAGAAGACAAATTCTCTTTTAAAATAAATTTTGAAAAAAAAAATTGGTAAAATACTAAGTGTCGGACTTCCTTTAATTTTGGGAGCTCTTCTGATTATTTACAACTACAATTCATACACTCCTGAAGAAATTGCTGTCATTAAAAGTCATTTTATAAATGCCAATTATGAATATGTTATTTTTTCAGGATTTTTAGCTATACTAGGCTATGTTTTCAGAGCTTATAGATGGAAATACACATTAAATTACGTTGGCTACCAATCTTCTTTTAAAACAAATTTCTTGGCAGTAAGTATTGCTTATTTTTTGAATCTAACCATTCCTAGGTCAGGTGAAGTTTCTAGAGCTCTTATTTTAAAAAAATATCAAGATGTTCCTTTTGATAAAGGCTTTGGCACTATTATTTCTGAAAGAATAATTGATCTTTTTATTTTAATTCTTTTTATTTTAACTGCTGTAATTATCGAATTTTCAACATTAAAGATGTTTTTAATTGAAAATATTCCGGTGTATAAATTAATAGGTATTTTAGCTTTTGGACTAATTGGTTTTATCATTTTTGTTTATTTATACACCCAATCTAAATGGTCTCTTATACTAAAATTAAAAACTAAAATTGCAGGATTAGTTGAAGGGGCATTAAGTGTATTTAAAATGCCTAATAAATGGCCCTTTATGTTTTACACTTTGTTAATATGGTTAACTTATATAACAATGTTTTATTGTGTTATCTTTGCGCTTGAAGATACAAAAAACATAAGCTTTGGAGCCGTTGTAGTAGCTTTTGTAATAGGAAGTTTAACCATAACTTTTACAAATGGTGGATTTGGCTTTTTCCCCACTTTAATACAAAAAATACTTTTATTGTATGCTGTGCCTAAAGAAGCTGGTGAAGCATTTGGATGGATTGTTTGGTCTTCTCAATTTATCATCACCGTTGTAATTGGTGGCTTGGCTTTTGTCTTACTACCACTATTACATAAAAACAAATAATTTTATATATATTGCAATTGCAATAACGAATAGCCCAAACATGAAAAAATTATACGCTTTTTTACTTTTAACTTTTAGTATCATTTGTGTTTCTCAAAAAAAAACAGAAATTATTGACTCTGACAAACTAGGGAGAGCAAGACAAATATCAATTATAACTCCTCCTTCTTATGAATTTGAATCAGATAAAAAATATCCTGTAATTTATGTACTTGATGGTGAATATCTATTAGATCCTTTTAATGGAACTTTGCAATATGGGTATTATTTTGACGATTTACCCGAAGTAATTTTAGTTGGAATTCACCAAGAAAAAAACAGCGATAGAATACTAGATTCTAGAAGTGATGAAGACGGTTTGCCTACCGAAAAAAGTGCTAATTTCTATGAATTTATAGCTACTGAGGTTATTCCTTTTATTAATAAAAATTATCGTACGGTTTCCTACAAAGCAATTGCTGGACATGATGTAACTGCTGGATTTTTAAATTTCTTTTTATACAAAGACAATCCTGTTTTTGACGCTTATATTTCATTATGCCCAGATTTAGCATACGAAATGGAAAATCGTCTTGAAAACAGGTTGCAAATAATGGCAAAACCTATTAGTTATTTTCAAGCGACTTCTCCTGCCGATGAAAAAACAATTTTTGAAAGAGTGAAATTACTAGATGAAAATCTTAAAAAAGTTGAAAACAAAAACATCTCTTATAAATTGTTAAATATAGATGGCTATTCACATTATTCATTAGTTCCTATAGCTATTCCACAAGCCCTTTATCATATTTTTAAAGGATACCAACCTATTAACAAAGAAGAATACAAAAGAGACTTGGAAAGTTTAACTAGTGGTTTTGTTGATTATCTTAATGAAAAATATAAAAAAATTAATGCCACTTATGGTGTGGATAAAAAAATTAGGCTAATTGATTTTATGGCTGTACAAAGTGTTATTTTAAAAAATGGTTCTAGTGATGAATTAAAATCTTTAGCCAAATTAGCAGACAAAATGTATCCTAAAACAACATTGCCTCATTATATAGAATGCACAGCTTATGAAAAAAATGGAGATTATAACAATGCAATTAAATCTATAGAAAAAGGTTATGCTTCAAAAGAAATAGGTTTACTTTCTAAAGCATTTATGCTAGAAAAAATGGAAGATCTTAAAAGAAAAAGAGCTGGTCAATAATGAGTAAAGTTAAAACATCTTTTTTTTGTCAAAATTGTGGAACTCCTTTCTCTAAATGGCAAGGACAATGCCACAATTGTAAACAATGGAATACTATTGTTGAAGAAATAATTCAAAAGGAAGAGAAAAAAACTTGGAAAAGTGATTCAGGAACTACTTCAAAAGCCTCAAAACCCTTATTAATTAAAGAAATTGATACTGCACAAGAAATCCGATTAAATACTACTGACAATGAATTAAATCGTGTTCTTGGTGGTGGAATTGTTCCTGGTTCTTTAATTCTATTAGGCGGTGAACCTGGCATTGGAAAAAGTACACTTCTACTTCAAATTTCATTAAAATTACCATATAGAACTCTTTATGTTTCTGGTGAAGAAAGCCAAAAGCAAATAAAAATGCGTGCTGAAAGAATTACTCCTAACAGTGATAATTGTTATATTCTTACAGAAACTAAAACCCAAAACATTTTTAGACAAATTCAAGATATTGAACCTGAAATTGTAATTATTGACTCTATCCAAACTTTACATACGGATTATATTGAATCTTCTGCTGGAAGTATTTCTCAAATTAGAGAATGTACGGCTGAATTAATTAAATATGCAAAGGAATCTAATGTACCTGTTATCCTAATTGGTCATATTACAAAAGATGGAACTATTGCAGGTCCAAAAATATTAGAACACATGGTAGATACGGTTCTTCAGTTTGAAGGCGATAGAAATCATGTATATCGTATTCTTCGTTCACTAAAAAACCGATTTGGCTCAACTGCTGAATTAGGTATTTATGAAATGCTTGGCAATGGATTACGTGAAGTTGATAATCCTTCTGAAATACTAATTTCACATAAAGACGAAGCTCTTTCAGGAACGGCTATTGCTTGCACATTAGAAGGAATGCGTCCCTTAATGATTGAAATTCAGTCTTTAGTGAGTTCTGCTGTTTATGGAACACCTCAACGAAGTACTACAGGTTATAATGCTAAACGTTTAAACATGATTTTGGCTGTTTTAGAAAAACGTGCTGGTTTTCGCTTAGGAACAAAAGATGTTTTTTTAAATGTAACAGGTGGAATTTCTGTTGATGATACTGCTATTGATTTAGCTGTTGTTGCTGCCATTTTATCTTCTAATGAGGATATTGCTATTGAAGATGGATTTTGTTTTGCTGGAGAAGTTGGACTTTCTGGTGAAATTCGCCCCGTAAATAGAATTGATCAACGTATTCAGGAAGCTGAAAAATTAGGATTTACCACTATTTTAGTTTCTAAACACAATAAAATTTCCTTGAAAAACACTACAATCAAAATCGTTTTAGTCGCTAAAATAGAAGACGTCGTTAGCGAATTGTTTGGATAGAATACCGTTCTCCTTTTTATAAATTGAAAATGCCTTTTACAAATAAAGCTTGGAACATTTAAAGTTAATTTGAATTTCTCCCAACCTTTTTTGTGTTTTGATGCTCTATAAAAGTATAACTCAAAACGCAAGTCATGAAAAAAGCTATTTTATTTATTCTGTTTCTATTCTCTACATCCATTTTTGCACAAACTATTGATACTAGAAAAACTATTGAAGTTACAGGTAGTGCTGAAATGAGCATAGTACCTGATGAAATTGAACTTGAAATTATCCTTCTAGAATATAACCTTAATGGTAAAAAAGTAACTCTCTCCAATATAGAGAGTGACTTCAATAAAATATTAATAAAAAACAATATTGATACAAAATCTATTAATCTTGAAGCTTCAAATAATAACTGGTATTGGTGGCATTGGTGGAATTATAGATATGAAAGTTATCATACTAAAACCATACATTTAAAACTAAACAAGGAAACTAATTTTTTAAAATTGGTTGAAGATTTGAATGAAAAATGGACACAAAGTATTCGAATTTCAAAAACAACTAGTAGAGAAATTCAACGTTTGCGTAAAGAAGTAAAAAAAGAAGCTATGAGAGCTGCAAAAGAAAAAGCAACTTACTTACTAGAAAGCGTTGATGAAACTATTGGCAGTTTACTTTCTGCTGAAGAAATGCCAGAAGCTCAAAATGCTCTTAATTTTTGGTATAACAGACCAAACTTAATTAATAATGTAAGTAATTCTGTAATGAATTCAAACTCATTTTCATCTAGTGATAATGGTATTGAAAATGTTGGAAATATAAAACTTCGCTATGAAATTAAAGCCAAATTTGAAATCAAATAATAGGATTAAGATTTTAGAAAAAAATAAAATGATTGATAATTTGTAATAATACAATAAGAGCCAGAGGAAACACTTCTGGCTTTTTAATTGCTTTATAATTAGCCTTTTAGTATATTTACTTCTCTAAAAAACTTGCTATGAAAAAATCATTCTTTTTATTTGTTGCTTTTATAGCAATTTCAACTCATGCACAAACTATCGCTATTCAGTCTTTTGCGTCTGGGTTTAGTGGAGCAGTAGAAATCACTCATGCAGGTGATGATCGTTTATTTGTGGTTCAACAAGGGGGTTTAATTCGTGTTTTAAATGCAAATGGAACAATCAATTCAACGGCTTTTTTAAATCTTTCTGGCTTAATTTCTTCTGGTGGAGAACGAGGCTTACTTGGCTTAGCTTTTCATCCAAATTATGCTTCTAATGGTTACTTTTTTGTGAATTATACCAATACCTCTGGAAATACAGTTATTGCAAGATATTCTGTTAGTACAACAAATCCAGATATTGCCAATACAACAGGTATTATTTTAATGACAATTACACAACCTTACTCAAATCATAATGGAGGAAGTATAAAATTTGGTTCTGACGGATATTTATATATTGGTATGGGTGATGGCGGAAGTGCTGGTGATCCAGAAAACAGAGCTCAGAATATCAATACAAATTTGGGTAAAATATTACGAATAGATGTCAATACAACCATTGCTCCTTATTATACTTTTCCAGCTACAAATCCGTATGTAGGTATCACAGGAAATGATGAGATTTGGGCTATTGGAGTAAGAAATCCTTGGAAATTTTCTTTCAATAGAAACAATGGTGATTTATGGATTGCCGATGTTGGCCAAAATAATATTGAAGAGATTAATAAAATTGTCAGTCCACTACCAACAGGTTTAAACTTTGGCTGGAGATGTTATGAAGGAAACACTGCTTATAATACTACTGGTTGCGTTCCCATTGGATCCATAACTATGCCTGTTGCTCAATATACACATTCTGGAGGAAATTGTTCTATTACTGGTGGTTATGTTTATACTGGAAGTATGTACCCTAATCTATTAAATAAATACTTTTTTGCTGATTATTGTGTCAATAGAATTGGCTATGTAAATACGGATACAAATGCAATAACTTATACCCCTAATTTTACAGGAAATAACAATTTTACCTCTTTTGGTGAAGATATAAATGGCGAATTATATATCACAAACTCAAATACTATTTATAAAATAGTTGATAGTTCTGTTGCTTCTTCTACTAGTTTTGAAAATGGTGGCTTTGCTATATATCCCAATCCTGTAAAAGATAGTTTTACAATCACTAACACCAATAATATTTTGACTAAGCAAATTCAGATATATGATATTACAGGAAAATTGGTACTTACCAAAGATATAAATGAAGATAAAGATTCTTATACTATTTCAGTTGAAAAAATTAAGAGCGGAATTTACATTGTAGAATTAAAAGATAATAATGGAAAAAAATTCTCTTCAAAATTGGTTATTCAATAATATCAATTAAGTGCATTACATATTTTTGCTTTATCATTTGAAAAATGTTTTAATTATTTTTAGAAATCATTTAAATATTATGGAGCTGGATTTGGAATTTTTTCTTGTATTTTCTCTATTTCTAGTAATACTTTATCTGATAATACTACCTCAAAAGCATCAATATTTTCTTTTAATTGCTCTAATGTTGTAGCTCCAATGATAGTTGATGTTACCAATTTTTGTTGGTTTACAAAAGCTAATGCCATTTGACTTAAAGTCATGTTATTTGACTCTGCTAAATCTTTATATAACTTTGTGGCTTTAAAACAATTTTCATTAGTATATCTTGTAAATTGTGGAAAGATTTTCATACGTGATGCTTCAGGAAATCCATTCAAATATTTCCCTGTAAGAACCCCAAAACCTAATGGTGAATAACCTAATAACCCTACGTCTTCTCGCATAGCAATTTCCGAAAGCCCCACTTCATATAATCTATTTAATAACGAATATGGATTTTGAATAGTGGTAATTCTTGGTAAATTGTGTTTTTCACTTTCCACTAAAAAACGCATTACACCATAAGGATTCTCATTTGAAACACCTATATGTTTTATTTTTCCTTCTTTAATTAAACCTTCATAAGTAGTTAATATGTCAAAAATATTGTCTTGCCAAGTTTCATCAATTTCTTGAACTCCTCTCTTCTGAAACATATTCATTACACGCTCAGGCCAATGCATTTGGTATAAATCTATGTAATCAGTTTTTAAATTTTTTAAACTTCTTTCAACTGCTTCTGTTATACTTTTTTTAGAAAAATCTAATGGATTTCTAATGTATGTCATCCCGCGATTTGGCCCTGCGATTTTAGTTGCCAAAACAATGTTTTCTCTTTTTCCTGATTTTTTAATCCAAGTACCAATGTGTCTTTCTGTGCTTCCAAAAATATCGGCATTTCCTCCTATTGGGTACATTTCGGCTGTGTCAATAAAATTTACTCCTCTTTCAATAGCATAATCTAATTGTGAGTGTGCTTCATCTTCTGTGTTTTGATTACCAAAGGTCATAGTACCTAAACAAATTTTACTAATCTTTATGTCAGTATTTGGAAGTATGGTGTATTTCATTTTTTATTGTGTAATGTAGTTTCTATCTTGAACTTGTAAAGTTAACAAGTTTCCATTTAAAGAAAAAACCTGCTTTGTATTTCTACTAGCAGGCTTATATTTATTATAATTAATTTGAATATAGTTTTTTTATAAAATCCAAATCTATGTCTTCGTTAACATCAAAAAAGTAGTTTAATTGCCATCTTTGAGTTTCAACAGCTTGTTTGCTTACTGTTTTATCCCAAATAGGATACACTCTAAAACCTCTTTTGCCCTCTTTTTTTGAAGTTGAAACAATCCCTTTTTGAATTAAAACTGATTTTGGAAAAACAAATTGTCCTAATTGATTTTCTGTCTGAACATTTATTACGTAATAATCAAATGTATCTGTTTCAAAGAAAGGTTCAGTTATCCCTTTATTATTTCTTTTCCAAAACGTTACAAACTGACCTATCTTCTTTGGTGTTATTTTTGAACTTCTAAAAATAATATTTTTATGGTCTAACTTAAATTGACAACCTTCATATTCTTGACTTTCTTTATCAATTGTTACATCAGTAGGTTGAAAATTACATTTGTCGTAAATCTTTTTTTTAACTTGAATTAAGGAATTGCTCAAAGCGTTAGTTTTAATTGTTTTTATCTCTAAAATTCATTCAGCATCTTAGAAATCTCATCTAATTTTGGAGTTAAAATAATTTCTATTCTTCTGTTTTTTGCTTTTCCTTCTGCATTGTCATTTGATGCTATTGGAGCAAATTCTCCACGACCAGCTGCTGTTAAATTCTTTTTATCAATTGTTTTGTTCTCTGCCAAAATATTTACAATTGCTGTAGCTCTTTTTGTAGATAAATCCCAGTTATTTTCTACTGATCCTATACTTCCAGAAAATTTATCATTATCTGTATGCCCTTCAATTAAAACTGAAATTTCAGGATTTTCTCCTAGTACTTTCCCAAGTGCCACAACTGCTTTCTTTCCTTCTGTACCAACAGTCCAGCTTCCTGATTCAAATAACAATTTATTTTCCATAGAAACATAGACTTTTCCATTTCTTTGTTCTACAGTTAATCCTTTTCCTTCAAACGCATTAAGTGCCTTTGATAAATTATCTTTTAGTTTTTTCATTCCAGCATCTTTGGCTGCAATCATTTCTTCTAACTCATTTAATCGTTTTGAACTGGCTTCTAAATCAGCTTTTAATTTATTTAAACGATCTTGCTCTGCATTTAAAATCTTTTGTTTGGCATCTAATTCTGCTAATAGCTCTCTGTTTTTGTTAATATTAGCCGCTAAAGCTTGATTGCTATCTTTTTCTAAAGCATCATAAGAAGCTTTTAAATTATCATAATTCTTTTTTGTACCCGCATAATCCGCTGCCAATTTATCTCTTTCTCCTTTTGTTTTATCTAATTGAGATTGCAGGTCTTTTACCTGTAAGTCAAGTCCGTTTTTGTCTTTTTTTAATGCTGTATTTTCATCATACAAATTGTTACGTTCTTTTTTAATATCGGCTAATTTGTTTTCTAAATCATTGTAGATTTTTTTTGAAACACAAGAAGTTGTTAATGTAACAACCAGTAAACTTAAGGCAAGCTTTTTTATCATTTTTTTGTTTTTATTTTTTATACTGTTGGCTAAAATCAAACCGTAATCTATTATTTTTGAAATTGAAAGCTGAAAATTAATCAATCTCTACTACAATCGGACAATGATCTGAATGTTTTGCTTCGGGTAATATCAACGCTCTTGTTAGCCTGTCTTTTAGCTTTTCATTAGCTAGGCAATAATCAATTCTCCATCCTTTATTATTAGCTCTTGCATTGGCTCTATAACTCCACCAACTGTAATTATCAGGCTCTTTATTAAAATGACGGAATGTATCTATAAATCCTGATTTCATAAACTTATCCAACCAAGCACGTTCTTCTGGCAGAAACCCTGAAACTGTTTTGTTTCTAATGGGATCATGAATATCAATAGCTTCATGACAGATATTATAATCGCCACAAATTACCAAATTAGGAATAGCTTTTTTAAGCTCATCAATATAATTTTGAAAATCATCCATAAACATGAATTTATGGTCTAGTCTATCTATATTGGTTCCTGAAGGTAAATACAGACTCATTACGGAAATTGAATCAAAATCAACACGAAGAATACGTCCTTCAAAATCCATGTGTTCAACTCCAGCTCCAAACTCTATATGATTAGGTTTGGTTTTACACAAAATTGCCACACCACTATATCCTTTCTTTTGCGCGGAAAAATAATACTGAAATGGGTAACCTGCTTTTGTGATTTCTTCAGTTGGAATTTGATCTTCATTAGCTTTAATTTCTTGTAAACAAATCACATCTGGATTAGCTTGTTGTAGCCATTCTAAAAATCCTTTTGTGATAGCTGCTCGTATTCCGTTTACATTGTATGATATTATCTTCATGTTCCTTTTTATTTACATCAAAAATACTAAAAAGCTGATGGATTTTGAAACTCCTTTATATATTTATTAACAGCTTTATCAGCAAAATATTATCTACATTTAACTCTCATCCCATATTTACCACTTATTTCTTCCTATCTATTTATACTAAAACGATTTCAAAAAAAATATATTCTTATTTTTAATTAAAAATCACAATTGTTATATCCTTAATTACCAACAACAAAAACATTACAATGTAGTTGAATTCGTTATATTGCAATTAAATAAAATTATTATTAATTAGAATTGTTTATCTTTGTTTCTTGCTCAAAAAACAAAAATAAATGGGATTAGTTTCTGCCAAAGAAGTAGCTAAGGCTATTAACTTAGACAAATATGGTTTTATTGGAACTTTTTTAGGATGGTTACTGATGAAGTTAACCAAAATATCTACTCTCAATAAAATTTACAATAAAAACAAACATTTAAAGAACGTCACTTTTCTAAATGCCTTGTTAGATGATTTTGAGATAAAATTTGAAATTCCAGAAGAAGACTTAAAACGATTACCTAAGGATGGCTCTTATATAACTATTTCTAATCATCCTCTTGGTGGAATTGACGGTGTACTACTTTTAAAATTAATGCTTGAGAGAGAACCTGATTTTAAAATAATAGCTAATTTTTTATTGCATAGAATAGAGCCCATGAAGCCTTATATTATGCCTGTAAATCCATTTGAAAATCACAAAGATGCTAAGTCAAGCTTAATGGGATTAAAAGATGCATTACGCCATTTAAGTGAAGGCAAACCCCTTGGAATTTTTCCTGCTGGCGAAGTTTCAACATACAAAGATGGTGCTTTAGTTGTGGATAAACCTTGGGAAGAAGGAGCTATTAAGTTGATTAAAAAGGCAAATGTTCCTGTTGTTCCTATTTATTTTCATGCTAAAAACAGTAAATTATTCTACTTTTTATCGCGTTTAAATGATACGTTTAGAACCGCCAAATTACCAAGTGAATTGTTAACTCAAAAGAAAAGAATCATTAAGGTTAGAATTGGAAAACCTATTTCAGTTAACGAACAAAATGAGTTTGAAACTATTGAATCTTACGGTGAATTTTTGAGAAGAAAAACATATATGCTTTCTAATGCTTTTGAAAAAGATAGCTCATTTTTAAAATCTCCTAATTTAAATCTTTCTACTCCAAAACCTCCAAAGCAAATTGTTTTACCAGCAAATCATGAGCAAATCTTAGAAGAAATTGCTTATTGTCAGGAAAATGATTGTCGTTTATTGCAAAGTAAAAATTATGAGGTCTATTTCATAACGGCTGATAAAATTCCAAATATACTTCACGAAATTGGTCGTTTAAGAGAAATTACTTTTAGAGAAGTAGGCGAAGGAACCAATGAGTCAATTGACCTTGATCAATACGATAAATATTACCACCATATGTTTTTATGGGATAGTGAAACGCAATTGATTGCTGGTGCTTATAGAATGGGATTAGGTGCTGAAATTTACCCTAAATACGGAATTCATGGTTTTTATTTACATGAATTATTCCGTTTCGAACCTGAGTTATTTGATATGATGAGTAAATCTATCGAAATGGGTAGAGCATTTATCACTAAAGAATACCAACAAAAACCAATGCCTCTCTTCTTATTATGGAAAGGTATTGTACATACAACTTTACGTTATCCTGAACATAAATATTTAATTGGTGGTGTAAGTATTAGTAATCAATTTTCAGATTTCTCTAAATCGTTGATGATTGAGTTTATGAAATCGCATTACTATGATCCTTATGTAGCCCAATATATTAATCCTAAAAAAGAATATAAGGTTAAGTTAAAGGATGCCGATAAGGACTTTGTTTTCAATGAAACAGAAGCTGATTTGAACAAATTCGACAAAATTATTGATGAAGTAGAACCAGGAAATCTTCGTTTGCCTGTTTTAATTAAAAAGTACATCAAGCAAAATGCTCGTGTTGTAGCTTTTAATGTAGATCCTTTATTTAATAATGCGGTTGATGGTTTAATGTATATTAGAATTGCTGATCTACCTGAAAGCACAGTAAAACCTGTTATGGAAGAATTTCAAGCGGAATTAGAACGTAAAGAAAAAGGGTAATCACCCCCAAATAGACTGCTTAACTATAGAATCCCAATTATTTTCTCTTACAAATAGTACAAGTCGTATAATGTGATAAACAATTAAAAAAGCGGCTAAATAGTAAGCTAATTTTCTATTAAAAAACCATTCTCTAAAATAGACTTTTTTAGTTTTTATCTCTACAATAAACAGTATAATGATAAAAATACAAAAAGCTACTACTAGTGGTCCAAATAAATGATATCCTAAACTTTTTACAATATCTCCATCGTATAAATACACTATTGATTTTGTAATTCCACATGACGGACAAGGAAAACCTGTAGCCATTTTAAGGGGACAAAAGGATTGTTCATTGTCTAATGAGTTGTTGTGGTTTTGCAACCATAAAACAAAAGGTATTACAAGTGTAGCTATTGCACCTGTAATACCTAAAACTCTATTTGTTACAAAATTTTTTATTGGTATAATCTATTAATGTCTCCTTGAACTATCATGGCTGCAGCAAAAGGAAAAAAGAAACCTAAAACAATTAATAGCGTTGATTGATCTTTTTCTAACTCTCTGGTTAATTTATATACATTTGGCAAACCTTCTTTCCCTAAAATATAATAGAAATAAAGATTTACTGGCAAACAACATCCTGAAAAAACAGCAATAGGTGTAGAAATCACTTCTCTGTTTGAAACAGCATTTACTACTTCAGCTATTTTAATGTTCCAATAAATTAAATACAATCCACATGTAATAAAGCTTAATAGCAATACAATAATAGGATCTACTTTAAAATAGGGAATGTTGTTATTAGATTGATTCCACTTTTCTGCCTCGTTAATCGTTTCCATTTTGATTTAGTTTTTTTTGATTGATTAGTTACTATGTATAAGATGTTTTACTGAAATACTGAATCTATGGGTTCCCATAATTCTATTTTGTTTTTTTCTGAATCCAGTATCCAAGCAAACTTTCCATACTCATAAGTCTGCATATCATCTATAATTGTTACACCTTCTTCTGATAATCTTTTTAAAAGTGTTTCTAAATCGTGCACTCTAAAGTTTTGCATAAACTGTTTTTGTGAGGGTTCAAAATAGTTGGTATCACTTTTAAATGGGCTCCATTGTGTTGAACAATCATCTCCTTCTTCGTTTTTCCACCAAAAGGTACAACCATAGTCATCTGTATTTAATCCTAAATGTTTTTTATACCATGCTTTTAATGCTGTAGGATTCTCTGCCTTGAAAAATACCCCTCCAATACCTGTTACTCGTTTTGGTTCTTCCACAATAACCTCTTTTTCAAAATATATTGCTTTGATTTTATCTACTATGACTTGCGCTAATTTTTCGTGACTTTCAAATGTCCAGCCCGCAATATGTGGTGTTAACAATACATTTTCTGCTTGACGCAAATATTCAAAACTTTCATTTTTACTTTCTTCATCAAATAGGTTTTCGAAAGATAACTTTTCATACTCTAATACATCTAATCCTGCTCCTAAAATTTTTCCAGACTTTAAAGCTTCAACTAAATCAGAAGTCACAACACTTTTTCCACGTGCAGTATTAAGTAACCAAAAGGCTTTTTTGAATTTGTTGATGAATTCGGTATTAACCATTTTATCTGTAATGGGTGTCCATGGAATATGCAAACTCAATACATCCGCTTTTTCTTGTAGTTCCTGCAAACTGACTTGTTTAGCATTGGCATCCGCTATGTTTTCCTCAATATCAAAGCATAAAACTTCTACATCAAACCCTCTTAGCTTTTTAGCAAAAGCTTTTCCCATATTGCCATAACCAATAATACCAACCGTTTTTCCATCTAATTCATGTCCCCGATTAGCTTCTCTATTCCATTGACCGTTTTTAACTTCAGCATTAGCCTTGTTTAAATTATTAAAGAGAGAAAGTAACATTCCTAAGGCGTGTTCCCCAACTGCATTACGATTTCCTTCTGGAGCCGCAATAAGATGAATATTTTTAGCATTAGCATAATCACAATCAATACTCTCTAAACCAGCTCCTACTCTAGCAATAAATTGGAGATTCGTAGCTTTATCTATAAACGTTTTATCAATTTTAAAGCGACTGCGAATTACAATTCCGCTATAATCTTGAATTTTTGATTCAATTTCTTCTTTAGATGATACGAAATCTGCTTCATTTTGAAAGCCTAAATCTTCCAACTGTTGCCATAACAATGGATGATTAGAATCTATATGAAGAATTTTGATACTGTTTACTGACATAGTTTTGTTTTAAAAGTTAAAGATATTATATTTTGATTTTGTATAAAAGGGTATATTTGAAATAAAAACCTAATATGGTTAAAAATATATTTTCTTTTTGCCTTTTTCTATTTTCTTTTTGCCTTTTTTCACAAGAGAAAAATATCGATAGTTTGAAACCTCATATTAAAAAGGAACATAGATTAGAACAAAAATTAGAAATTCCAATTGCTGAATATGCTAAAAGCAAAACCTTCTATAGATTATCTTACTACAGTACAATAATAGATATTTGGAAAGACTCATTAAATAATTTTAATGGATTAATAACTAAATATATATTTGAGAGCAATAAAAAAAGAAATAAAACTGATACTATTTTTAAAAAATACAAAATCAATGATTTAGTGTCTAAAAAAATAGTTGAAAAAGTTGAAAACATTAAAGAAATTCCCAATGATAGTCTAATAAAAGGCTGGAAATTTGGATATGATGGAATAACTTATGCTTTAAAATTATTAAACAATAAACAATACCAAGAAAAAAGTTATTGGACACCAAACAGCCAAGATTCTACTATTTTAGAGGTAAATAAAATTAAAATTTTTCTAGAAGACATAAAATCTATCACAAAAATGGATAGTATCACAGTAGATTTTGAAAAACTCTACAAATCAAATCATTTTTACACTGATGGCAGTGGGAGGGCAACTTTTGTTATACCAAATGAAGTTGTCTCTTTAAGTTATCTAGGAAGCTATAGATTACCTCTTGGTTTAAATGTTAGCTATTATCAAAATAAATTCAAAAATACAAAGTTAGATATTGGGTTAGGCATGTCTTATAAGCGCGGTCTTCATGGTAATTATTCTTTTTCAACAGCTATCGGAAAATATGGAATAATTAATTTCAAAAATTATAATGATGGTCTGAATATAAGTTATGAGAAGAGTAGGCTAAATTATACTAATTTTGGAGATCTTTTTGAAAAATATATACTAAGTTATTATGGTAGTATTAATAATAAAATTACTTTAGAAATTGGGGTTGTAAAACTAAAAAACAATAATGGTTTATCTTTTGGAATAAGTAAAATGATTAAAGAAATAGATTTAAAATCTTTCTATACTGTATCTGTTTTTGATAATAAAACAACTAATTATGAAGTTGGAATAAGCAAACGTCTTAGACACACAAAAAAATATTATTTTGATATTGATTTATATTATGAAAAAATATTTGACTTCAACAATTTGAATGTTAGTATTTTTTTTCCTCTTTTTTCGTACCAAAACTAAAACCCTAAAATGGCTCTAGCTATGGAAAAATAAATAATAATTCCCATAATATCATTGCTTGTAGTAATAAAAGGACCTGTTGCTAATGCTGGGTCAACCCCATATTTATCTAAAACAATAGGAATAAAAGTTCCTATTACGGATGCTGTAATAATTACAGAAAGTAAGGCTAATGAAACTGTTAAACCTGTCATGAAATCAATATTTAATAAAAAATGACTTCCTACAATTAATATAGTAGCCAATATTAATCCGTTTAATAAACTTAGGGTAAGTTCTTTTAAAAGACGGTTTAATAAAGATCCTGAAAGGGCATTATTTGCCAAACCTTGTACAATAATTGCCGAAGATTGAACCCCAACATTTCCTGCCATTGCCGCAATTAATGGTGTAAAGAAAAACAATTCTTTATGTACTGCCATTGCTGGTTCATACAATCCTAATACTCTAACAGATACAAAACCTCCTAAAAGGGCTAAAACTAACCAAGGCAATCGGGCTTTAGTTAATTCTAAAATACTATCATCAGCCTCAACATCTTGCGAGATACCCGCTGCTAATTGATAATCTTTGTCCGCTTCTTCTTTAATGACATCAACAATATCATCAATAGTAATTCTTCCTACTAATCGTCCTAATTCATCAACAACTGGAATAGCTTCCAAGTCATATTTTTGCATAATTCGGGCAACCTCAACATTTTCAGTATTGACCTTTACATAATCTACTTTGGGAATATATACTTCGCTAATAGGTGTTTTAGTAGAAGTCGTTAATAAATCTTTAAGTGAAAGTCTTCCTTTTAATCGGTTATCATCATCAACTACATAAATGGAGTGTACTCGAGAAACGTTTTCTGCCTGAGCACGCATTTCTTTTACACAAGTTAATACATTCCAATTTTCATTGACTTTTACCAACTCTTTTGCCATTAATCCACCCGCTGAATCTTCATCATAACGCAACAAATCAACAATGTCTTTGGCGTGTTCAACGTCTTCTAATTCAGAAATTACCTCTTCTTTTCTGGATTGTGGTAATTCAGCAATAATATCGGCAGCATCATCCGTACTTAATTCGTCTATTTCTTCCGCAATTTCTTTTGCAGATAAACTTCGAAGAATTTTTTCACGTACTTCTTCATCTAATTCAAGAAGAATTTCAGCTGTTTTTTCAGAATCTAATGCGTTAAAAATATAGATTGCCTCATGGGTTTGCAAGTCTTCCATGATTTCGGCAATATCAGCAAAGTGAACTTCTTGAAGTAATTCTAAAACGTCTTGCTCCTTATTTTCTTGAATAAGAAGTTCTAGTTCATTTAATAGTTCTTTGCTGATTTTAAACTCCATCGGCGGCTATTTTTTGGGTAATTTCAATAAATTGTTCTACCGAAAGTTGCTCCGGACGAAGGTCAAAGATACTATCTTCTTTTAAACTTTTCGAAAATCCATACGATTTTAAACTATTTCTTAATGTCTTTCTTCGTTGATTAAAAGCTGTTTTTACTACTTGAAAGAACTGTTTTTCATTACAAGGCAAAGTATAATTCTCTTTTCGCGTTAAACGCAAAACACCTGAATCTACTTTTGGCGGTGGATCAAAAACCGTAGGGGGAACTGTAAATAAATATTCAGCATCATAAAAAGCTTGTGTTAAAACAGAAAGAATCCCATATACTTTACTCCCTTTTTTTTCACAAATGCGTTGTGCTACTTCTTTTTGAAACATGCCTGCAAATTCTGGGATTTGATCACGCATTTCAAGGGCTTTAAAAACAATTTGTGATGAAATATTATAGGGAAAATTACCTATTATAGCAAATTGTTCTCCCTTAAAAACTTCATTTAAATCGTATTTTAAAAAATCTTTTGAAATAATATTATTGGCTAAATTAAGATAATGGGTTTGCAAATATTCAACAGATTCAGTATCTATTTCAATAACAAAAGTTTCGGTTGGTTTCTCTAATAAGTATTTAGTCAAAACTCCCATTCCTGGACCAATCTCTAGTACTTTTGAGTACCCAGTATATGTCATTGCATCAGCAATATCTTTTGCGATAGATTCGTCTTTTAAGAAATGTTGTCCTAAGTGTTTTTTTGCTTTTACTGACATTTTTTGAGTTTAGAAATTAGAATTTAAAAGTTTGATTAATTTTCGCTATGAAAATGTTCGCTTAAAACTTCTAACTCTGTCCTAAAGGACAACATTTTATCAGCAAAAAGCTCTAATCCTTCTTGTCTTAATCTCGGAGCATGATTTTTATAATAATCATTTAATTTATCTCTTGAATCTGTAAAAAATTGTACGGAATAAGTAACTCCTTCATCTTCTTGTACAAGCACTTTTACAAATCGCGCATTGTTAAATAAACCAGTTGCTAAAACATCTGATATATGTTTGTTTTGCATCCATTGCAACCATTTGTCGTGCACATTAAGATCTATATTTATGGTAACGTTGTATATTATCATTATGTATCTAAAAATTTAAAATTTGAATTGAATAACGGAACACTAAATAGAATCTCCTCTAAGCAACCTAAATTGTTTTCTTGCTTCGGTAAAATGAATACTATCTGCGTGTTCAAAAATCATTTTTTCGTATAACGGTTTAGCTTTATCATTGTCATTTAAATACTTGCGATAAATCTCTGCCGAATAAAATAAGGCTTCATCTACATAAATGCCTTCTGCATGATTATCTAAAATATTTTTGTAATAGACTAAAGCATTGTTGTAGTCTTTTTTCTTTTCATAAATCTGAGCTATTTTAAAAAGGGTTACATCTTCAATTGCATCTCCTTTGTATTTTTCAAGTAACGCTTTAAATTGTTGTAAAGCTAATTCATTTCTATTTTGATAAGTCAATAAATCTGCTTTTGAAAAGGCTTTTAAAGCAACTCTTGTACTATCTTCAACTGAATTGTCGCTAATCAATAAAAACATTTCTATGGCATCATTAGCTATTAATAAACTTGAAGATTGTTTCAATACGCTTACTTGTTGTAATGCCCAATCAAAATCTTGTTTATAATAACTAGTTTTTGCCATTTTCATACTAGCTTCATGTGATTTTTCGTCATTTTTTAATGTCTCAGATATCTGTGCATAATACAAAATCGCTTGGTTGAATTTCTCATCTAAAACTAAAATATCTGCCAATTCCATTTTAACTTCACTTTCTTGTCTTGGTGACATTTTTAATTCTAATGCACTTTCTAAAGTTGCTTTTGCTCGATCAAATTGTCTTAAATAAAACGCATCGAAATGTGCCGATAATATCTGTAATTGCAATGTATAAGGAGAAATTCCATATTGTTTTATTAAGCCATCAATCTTTTGTTGAATAGCTGGATATGTTGCTTCGCTAGCTTCCTCTATTTCCATAGAAATTATAAAGTCATGGGCTAGTATTTGCAATCCATAATCTTGGGTGTTTTGTAAAATGAATTCAAAAATAGTTTTTGCCGTTTCATTTTCCCCTTCTTCCATAGCAAATTTAGCCAAGTTTACTATGTTGTAAAAACCTTCTGGATTGCGCTTATATATTGCTTTTTCTTGTATAAATGCTTTGCCATATTCTTTTTGTTGTACAAAATACCAACTCAAAAATTGATTCCAATAGATGTCTTGTGCTTTTTGTACTCGAATTAATAGGGCTTTTTTAATATACTCTGAAAAGGTTCCTTCTGCATCTTCACTGATAAATCGGGTTAATTGATTTTGAACTAATGCTGTATTACTTTGGTTTGAAAAAGAATAATCTAAAAGTTTTTCCACCATTAAATCTAAGTTTCCCATTTGTCCATTTAAAAGCGCTACTTGGTAATCAAAATTTAAATTTGGATTTCCTATCTTTCCCACTTCATAAGCTTTAATAGCCCATTGCAACAAACTTCTTTGTTCAAATGCAGCTGCTACTGAATAAGCATAATTAGATTGTAATACCACTTGCTCAATAGCTAAATTATAATTCTCGGTAGCTTTTGTTTCATTCTTTTGCAATTGAAAATTATACCCTAATTCAACATAAGCAGTAGGCAATTTAGATCTTTCCATTTTATCTTTAATTGCTTTTTCTGCTTTATCAAATTGTTCTAGTTGTTGATAACAAGAAATCATTTTAAGAAAATAAGCATAATTGAGCGGTTGCTTAGCATACATTTCTTCAAGCATACTAACTGCTTTATCAAATTCTCCTTTATCATAATAATTATAAGCTAACTGTTCGTTTTGTGCCGAAACAAATAGCGTAATTAATAAAAAAAGTGTGATAAAAAGTTTTCTCATAGAAGTTCTTGAAAATAAATAATGTACTAAAGTAACACTTTTTGTGCCAATTTAGTACATTGTTTTTATAAAGATTAACGTTTAATCAATGATGTCAAAGCCTGTGTATCTTCTTAATACTTCTGGAATTATAATTCCTTCTGGCGTTTGGTAATTTTCTAAAATTCCAGCCAAAACCCTTGGTAATGCTAATGAGCTTCCGTTAAGTGTATGCGCTAATTGATTTTTTCCTTCTTTATCTTTGAAACGCAGTTTTAATCTATTGGCTTGAAATGTCTCAAAATTTGAAACAGAACTAATTTCTAACCATCGTTCTTGAGCTGTTGAATATACTTCAAAATCATACGTTAATGCTGATGCAAATCCCATATCTCCACCACATAATCGTAAAATTCTAAAAGGCAATTTTAGTTCTTTTAAAATTTCTTTTACATGTTCAACCATTCCATCTAATGCTTTATATGAATTATCTGGATGTTCAATTCTTACAATCTCTACTTTATCAAATTGGTGTAAACGATTTAAACCACGCACATGTGCTCCCCATGAACCTGCTTCTCTTCTAAAACAAGGTGTGTAACCTGTACATAAAACAGGTAATTCATTTTCTTGAAGAATTACATCTCTAAAAATATTGGTTACTGGAACTTCTGCTGTTGGAATTAAATATAAATTATCCTTAGCATCATGATACATTTGTCCTTCTTTATCTGGTAATTGCCCAGTTCCATAAGCAGATGCTTCATTTACTAAATGGGGCACTTGATATTCTTGATATCCAGCATCAATGTTTTTATCTAAAAAATAAGAAATTAAGGCCCGTTGTAATTTAGCTCCTTTTCCTTTATAAACGGGAAACCCTGGTGCTGTAATTTTTGTCCCTAATTCAAAATCTACAATGTCATATTTTTTAATTAAATCCCAATGCGGTAAAGCTCCTTCATGTAATTTAGGAAAATCACCTTCTTGAAAAATATTTTCATTATCATCAGCTGTTTTTCCACTTGGAACAATATTAGCAGGAAGATTAGGCAACTTGTATAATTCTTCTTCTAATTGAGTGGCAAGTGTACTTAATGCTTCTGTTAATTCTTTAGTCTGCTCTTTAAACTGCGTTGTTTTCTCTTTAAGCAATTCTGCTTTTGCTTTTTCACCATTACGCATTAATTCACCAATGTCTTTGGATACTTTATTGGATTCCGCAAGAATAGTATCAAGAGCAACTTGTGTTGATCTTCTTTTTTCATCTAAGTTTATTACATCTTCAACTAGTGATTTAGCATCCATATTTCTTTTGGCTAAACGTGTAATTACTTCTTCCTTGTTTTCTCTAATAAATTGTATTTGTAACATAGTAAAATATTTAAGATTGCAAATGTATAAAATAGAAAGCTTAGTTGCTAAAAATACCTTAAAACTGTTATAAATTTCTTCTGCCTTGTTAAATTTTAATTTTCTTGAATTTTTTTTTAAAAAAATACTTTACTTTTGAATAAAATTTCCAGAAAATGAAAAAAATATTACTCCTTATAGTACTGATATTTAATTTAGTAACATTTGCTCAAACGGACAATATTGCGTTTGAGAAAATGGTTGAAGCTGAAATGAAATCGGCTGCTAAAATTCAAAATTTAACTATAAACCCTAATACTCAAAATTACGACATCACTTATCATGAATTGCGTTTTACCGTAAATCCAGCTACCTATTTAATAAGCGGAGTGGTAACTACAACATTTACGGCATTAGCTAATATGTCTAGCGTAACATTTGATATGTCTGATTCCATGACTGTTAGTTCTGTTACTAGAAACGGAGTACCTCAATCTTTTACTCAAAATGCAAGTAAAGAACTTGTTATTTCTTTATCTACAACGGTAACTACAGGTACTAGCGCAACAGTTGTTATTACTTATTCTGGACCACCAGAAAGCAATGGTTTTGGTTCATTTGTTACCGCTAATCATAACGGAACTCCCGTTTTATGGACACTTTCTGAACCTTTTGGTGCAAGAGACTGGTGGCCTTGTAAACAAGATTTAAATGATAAAGTGAACTCAATTGATGTTTATATCACTGCTCCTTCTCAATATACTAGTGTGTCAAATGGATTAGAAGTTTCACAAACCATTAATGGAGCTGATAAAACAACTCATTTTCATCATGGTTATGCTATTCCGGCTTACTTAATTGCTATTGCTGTTACTAATTACCAAATCCACACACAACAAGCTGGATTAGGAACAACAGACAGTCCTTTTTTCCCAATTGTAAATTATTTATACCCTGAAACAGCTACTAATAATATTAATAGTGTAGCTATTACTCCTACCATACTAAACTTTTATGAATCTACCTTTGTGGACTACCCATTTAGAGATGAAAAATATGGGCATGCTCAATTTGGTTGGGGTGGAGGAATGGAACACACCACTGTATCTTTTATGACCGCTAATAGTTCAGGTTCTTATAGCAGAAGTTTAATTGCTCACGAAATGGCACATCAATGGTTTGGTGATAAAGTAACTTGTGGCTCGTGGAGAGATATTTGGTTAAATGAAGGGTTTGCTACTTATTTAGCTTCATTAGTTATTGAAAATTTAGATGGTGCAGCTGCATTTGTTTCTGATAAGAATAATATGATTGCTAATATTACTTCTCAAACTGGTGGAGCGGTTTATTTAACAGCTACTGAAGCAGAAAATGTAAATCGCATTTTTAGCAGTAGATTGTCATACAATAAAGGAGCTATGGTTTTAGAAATGTTACGTTGGAAACTAGGCGATGTTTTATTTTTTCAAGGGTTAAAAAATTATTTAAATGATACTAATTTAGCTTATTCATTTGCGCTTACTCCAAATTTACAAGCACATTTAGAGGCCGTTTACGGAAGTAGTTTGACAGAATTTTTTAACGATTGGATTTATAATGAAGGGTACCCTTCTTACACTATTACGGCTTCAAATATCAATGCTACTCAAGCTCAAATTACTGTAAATCAAACGCAATCTCATCCTAGTGTTACTTACTTCGAAATGCCTATTGAGGTGCGTTTAACAGGTGGTTCTGGTCAAACATTTGATACCGTATTAGAAAACACTTCTAACGGACAACAATTTATTGTTGATGTTCCTTTTACAATTACTGGAATTCAATTTGACCCTAACAAACATCTTATATCTAAAAATAATTCGGCTACATTGTCTAATACAACATTTGAACTTCAAGAAGCTATTGTTTTAGTTCCTAATCCTGCTTCTAACTTTGTTTCTTTAATTTTACCAGATTCTGTTTTGATTGAAAAAGTGGAATTGTACAATACTTTAGGGCAATTGGTCGCACAAAAAAGCACAACTCAATTCTCAATTGAAGATTTATCAACAGGTCTTTTTTTAGTAAAAGTTTATACAAATGAAGGTGTTGTGATAAAAAATCTATTAAAAAAATAAATCTATTAAAAAAATAATTATCAAAAGTAAGGTGAAAACCTTACTTTTGTCGCTTATATAATAATTGTAAACAATGATTCAAGTAGCACAAATTCTATTTATATTATCCGTATTAGTTATTCTTCATGAGTTTGGACACTATTTAGCAGCCAAATTATTTAAAGTAAGAGTTGAAAAATTTTACTTGTTTATGGATGCTGGTTTTTCTTTACTAAAGAAGAAAATTGGAGAAACAGAATGGGGAATTGGGTGGTTACCTATTGGTGGTTATGTAAAATTATCAGGAATGATAGACGAAAGCATGGACACTGAACAAATGAAACAAGAACCTCAAGAGTGGGAATTTCGTGCAAAACCAGCTTGGCAACGTTTAATTATTATGTTAGGTGGAATCATCGTTAATATTTTATTAGCTTGGTTTATCTATTTAATTATGTTTTCAACGGTAGGACAAAAATATATTTCTACTGATGTAATGCAGAAAAATGGATTAGCTTTTGGTGAAGTTGGAAAAAGCGTAGGTTTTAAAGACGGTGATAAAATTTTATCTGTAGACGGAAAATTACAACCTAAATTCAATTGGATGGTAATTGACGTTTTGTTAAGTGATAAAATTGAAATTGAAAGAGACGGTAAAAAAATTGAATTAGACTTAACGGAAGAACAAAAAGGGGAAATCATTAGTAAGGAAGGAAAGAGTTTTGCTTTCTCAAGAATAACACAATGTGCTGTTGACTCTGTTATTCCAAATTCTAATGCTATGAAAGCTGGATTGGAAAAAAATGATATATTAGTTGGAATAAACGGAACTAAGTACGCTTTTTATGATCAATTTAGTAGTGAAATAGAAAAACATAAGAACGATACTATTTCTCTTGATGTTTTAAGAAAAGGAAATACTCTTGCCTTAAAAACTTTTGTTGACAAAGAAGGAAAAGTAGGTTTTATAAGAGCTAGAGATACTACAAATTACCTTATCAATAACAAATTAAGCCTTGGAGCGGCTATACCTGCTGCTGCAAAAGAAGCTTGGCAATTATTTGTTTACAACATAAAACAATTCAAATTGATTCTAAGCCCTAAAACAGAAGCTTACAAGCAAGTTAAAAGCCCAGTGGGTATTGCTAGAATCTTACCTGATGAATGGAACTGGGAGTTCGTATGGAACTTTACAGCCTTATTTTCTATTGGTTTGGCATTTATCAACTTATTACCTATTCCAGGTTTAGATGGTGGACACGCTTTATTTACCATAATAGAAATGATTACTGGAAAAACTTTAAGTGTTAAAGCAGCAGAAAGAGTTCAGACCATAGGAATGATTATCTTATTGAGTCTTATGGCTTTAACTTTTGGTAAAGATATTTATCAATTAATCGTCGATAAATTATTTTAATTTTTTTGAAAAAAAGTTTGCAAGAATAAAAATGTGTGCTATATTTGCACTCGCAAAAAGGGTATAACCCTTGACAATACAGAGAGAAATAAACACAATATACAGTTTCCTCCTTAGCTCAGTTGGTTAGAGCATCTGACTGTTAATCAGAGGGTCCTTGGTTCGAGCCCAAGAGGGGGAGCTTTCAAAAGCCTAACATTGCTGTTAGGCTTTTTTTATTATATTGCTTCATGGAATTCATAGTTTATATACTTCATTCAGAAAACCTAAATAAACATTATATAGGTTTTACAGAAAATCTTAACCAAAGATTAGAATTTCATTTAAACGATGCTCAAGCAAGAAAGTTTACTTATAAAGCAGATGATTGGAAATTAGTTTTTAAAATTAATTGTGTTACAAAACAACAAGCTCTATTGATTGAAAAACACATTAAAGCAATGAAAAGCAAAGTTTATATACAAAATTTGATGAAATATCCTGAAATGAGCATAAAACTACTTGAAAAACACAAATAAACATCTTGCTGTTAATCAGAGTCCCGATAGCTATCGGGATTGGTTCGAGCCCAAGAGGGGGAGCTTTTAAAAGCCTAACATTGCTGTTAGGCTTTTTTTATGTCTTGTATTTATTAAAACTTAGCAAAAGAACAATCATAAAAGAGGTTAGTTTTAGCAGAAATGAACAAGGTGACCAAACTTATGGAATGTATATAATCTCTTCACACAAACCAATAAAAGCAGTTACATTGATACTTTCCTTGACAGGAATGTGGAATGCTTTTGATTTTTTACAAGGCATTCAGAAAGCACTAATTGGTAATGGAGATTACCATTGGTTTTTGAGTTGAGAAGAACCCAATCTCATTTATTAGAGATTGGATTTGTTTAAATAAAGTATTTCACATAAATCTCTGCTATTCTTTTATTGTATGTGCCCTTTAAATAATTACTAATAATTTTCTTAAGTGATTTAATCTTGGCTAATTCTTCAAATACTATTTCTCTATCTATCAATTCTAACCATTCTACTTTGAATAATGAAACATCAAACTTGTCTCTAAATATATAAAATTTCATATATCCTAAAAGGTTTGTCATTTTTTTTAATCTTACATCAGTTGATTTGACTCCCATATGATAAAGAAAAAGTATTGCATTATAGTAGTAGAAATTGTTTAGTTTTAGTTTACCATCAATATTTTCATATCCATTACTCTTATCTTTATTTTGACTATTTATCTTATTTAATAATTCTATATAATCCTCAAAAAACATATTATAGTCTATGATTTCTGAATAACAAGCATTCACATATAGTTTTTCATTAAAATCAATCTTGAGCTTATTGACAAGTATCGATTTCAACTCATTTTTCACATCAATACTAGACATTCTCCATAAGGCTGGAATTATACTCTTTCTTGGGTCATAATAATCATAGTCGGATAATATTTTAAGTGTATAAACCTTATCTGTTAGAACTTCAAATTTATTTTGATTAGCTACGTATGAAATTGTATCCAATGTACCATTCATCTCATGTTTACTAATCTTATTATGTGCAATTTTAACTATTTTAAAGCTATTTTCCTTTGAAAAAAGAATATGATTTTTTTCAATAAACCAATTTAAATACTTAATTCCATCTCCATATAAAAATCTTTCATACTCCAAAAATAATATCAAATCTTCAACAAACTTTTCTTGTTTATCCTCTGGTATTTTTACAAAAAGCATAAAAAGCATTATATTGTTAAATATTGATTTCATTTTACCTTCAAAGGAGTCCTTACTTAGTTGATTAAACAAAATATCATTCTTATAGCTATTATTGAAATAAAGATTTGATTTTGTGAAGATTGAATTGAAATAATTCAAGCAATAATCAACAATTTTATCTTCTTCTTTTTGGTCAAATATTAATTCTACTATTTTATTCTCATTCATAAACTCTTCTAAAGATTTAGCATCACAGTACATCAAGCAACAGTAAAAGAAATCACTTGATAACTTTTCTAGTCTCCCCCCATAGGCTTTATTTGTTGCATGACTTAGTAATAATGCTTTCATGCCTTTCTGAATAACCCCTCTGAAATTAGAAAACACATCATTTATAATATAATTATCCGTATAAAATTTCAACAACTTATATATCTGAATGTAAATTTTTTGAGGATAATAAGGACCTAATTCATTGTAGTATTGACTTTTATTATACTTAGAAAAAGTTTTTTCAATTTTACTATATAGTTCATCTATTTCATTTTTAACATCTATTAAAATACTATCATCTCTAATTATTTTTAATAATTCATACTCCTCATTACTTTTATATGGAATTTGAGAAATTAATTTATCAATATCTATATCAGCTATCTTACTTATTATTTCATCTTTTTTATCATTATCAATATTCTCTTCACTATAACGAATTAAACCTTTTAATGATTTCATATTGTTTTTTGCTATATAGTAAGTAATATACTTACCTAATTGCCATGCTTTTGTAGCAATTTCTTCGTACATATTAAATGAAACAACATAATTACCAAATTTATAATTTAGATATGCTTTTTGGACATCATCTTTAACATCAGTAATATCATTTATTGTGTAATTGTTTAAATCTGTAAGGCTTTCATCAAGTTGTAATCTTTCAAACTTACATTTTGAACATTGACATTTTTCATCTGTATTTATAATTATATCCTTTTGCTCTCTTGAAAAACCTTTATATCCAAATGAGTCTCCTTTTGAATTCTCTTTTGTTACATTATAAATTAAGCTATTATTCAATTTATTGACAACTTTTAATAATTTCTTATTATTAGAACTAATTTCATTTTTAGTTAATTTCAAATCAGAATTTGGTTTATAAATAAGAATGTTATTTTCAATTATTATTTGATTATAAAACAAATCAGTAATTATCTTATTTTTCAATAATAAAGTAGTATGTTCTATAAGATACTCAGCCTCATGTGAAGATTTGAATGGATACAGTTTACTTATGAAATTTTGTGGAAGTGATTTTAACTCAGAGAATCTATCTAATGAATTGTATAACTGACTCACAACATTTTCTGGAGTAATAATTATTTTTAATTCATCATAGTATCTTATAAATCTTAGAAAGTTATACAACAATTGTCCTCTATCAGAGAAAGAACTATTTTTCTGAAAATACTTTTCCTTATATATATTTTTTCCATTCAAAAAATCCAAAATATAATTCTGAGTATCCCCTTTTTCATCATTAAAGTCAGCATCAAAATAATCAACTACATTAATCCCTTTATTTTTTAAATACTGTTTATGTGATTCATGAGTTTGATTATCAGTTGATAAAAGATAAGCATTTTGAAAATTACTGCCCAGTATGTTTCTAACATTTTGAACTATTTGTTTTAAATTATAATCGTTATAACTATAGCCAATAAACAAAACAACCTTACTTGCAAATACTGATTTAATAAATGCTTCAATTAGTGGATGATTATGACTGTAATTTAAATAATCATCTTCCTTTAAAACAAAACTTGTACTATCTAAGTCACCATGAACCTTTATTAATAATTTAGTATTATGTGAATATGGTAAATCTTTATCTTCCTTTACAACAGAAAATGGCAAAGACTTCTTATTTATAACTTGCTCTAATAAATCCTCAAAATTGGTTGTTAAAACATGCTCTGGATTTAATTCAAATATTTCTTCATGAATTTCATTATGCTTCAGTTTTTTATGCCCTAATACATCTCTAATCTTTTCAATATATTCTTTCTCTTGTCTCTCATTATAATAAATTTGAGGGATTTTCAAGTAATCTGTTTCACTTTCAGGCAAATCAAGTTCCTTTTTTATCTCATCAATTAATGAACCCCAACTTGGCACTCCTGCATCTATTGATATGCCAGCACCTGCAAAAACAACTAACTTTTTTGTGTTAATTGCATTTTTTATAATCTTTATGTCTGTTAAAAACTTATTAATCATATAATGAAATTTTTATTTTTGTCTTTTTGAACTTCTCCCTATACTTATAAAACTTTCAGATTTAATTATTTTCACATTATCATCTGATTTATTTAATAAAAAAACAAAATCCTTAGTTTTTCCAATCAATACAAAAGTAGAAACTAACCTTTCATCTTTACCATCAAAATATGCTAAATCAATATCATTAGTTTTTTTATTTACATTTTCTATGTCAATGATATTCTTACAATACAACATTATTGTTAAACTAAATATTGAGACAATAAGATTATTAAAAAAAGAATCAATACCAATATCAACTATATCAAAGAATAAATAAATAGTTTGGCAAAACATCAATGTTAAATATATTATAGCAAACTCACCATGATAATAATTAAATATCACAAACCCTAAAACACTTAAAAAAATTGAAAGAATAAACATTATCATTATTTTTTTTTTAGAAGTAAAAAGGTTTTCTAATTCTAAACTAAGCTCTTGTTCAGCATCAATATCATTTTTATTTCTACTATCTTTTATAAAACAAAATATTTTAAAAGCAATTAAAATTAATACATAATAAATAATTGCCCCAAAAATTAATTTTATTAAAAATGGTAGTTCGCCTAAAAACATTAATAACACTTCATCAATTGACAAATAATTTTGAATTTTTATATTGAAATAATCATAATACCAATATTGTTTTAGAAACCCAAAGAATATAAGTAATGAACTAATAACAACTGATGACTCAATTATTATTTCCCTCAAAGTTTTACTATTTGCCATTTTGAAAATATAGATTGTTAAAATCCAAATATAACTTTTTTTATTAATTTTTTTTTACAAAATTGAAAACATGATTCCCTCTATACAAACCCACCCCCTCTAATCTACATATGAATATCCCCCTGCCATTATATTATAATCAGATATATTCACCAGGAATAAATTAATGTATAAAAATATATCCTTACTTATTTAAGTAATCAATGATTCTAAACTCTACAAATTAAAATTATAGTTCATTTTGATATGTAATCATTAATTTGATAATGTATTTAATTTATTTTACCCAACTTTTAATTAATATAATATTCATGCCTCCCCTAAAAAACACTCACTCATATTGAGTAATGATAAAAATTACTGACAACAAACAAAGATAACACTCTTAATAACATCCTACTTTTTCTCTTAATAGCAACCCTCTTCTCTTTAAACTTTAAAAAGAAACTTTCATAATACTTAAAAAAAATGAGAGATTAAAATCGTAATTCCTATTACCGAAATATTAATTACAATTATACTAAACGTTTTGTCTAAAGAAAATTTTAAAATTGCTCACTAATTTAAAACACACACATACAACTAATCCTTTATGAAAAACTACTGTATTCTTTTGTGCCTACATTCAAAAAGGGAACATTTGTGTGGCCTTCAAGAAAGATTTAAATTGACATCCTCTTTTGATAATAATCAATTAGGCTTCAATAATATATCAAAAAAGGTGCTTTCAAAAGCCTTATAGAAATATTAGACTTTTTTTTGTAACTTCGTGAATACATTTTTGTTTTTTAACACAAAACATCAATGATTTTTATTAAGTAGACTCCAACCGTGAAAAAAATATTATTTTTTATTTTCTTATGCACTACTATAAGTTATAGTCAAACTATTACTGTTGACAGCAATACCTACTCTGCTTCTGATTTAGTTAATTTGTTGTTTACCAATTCTTGCATTGAACCTACCAATATATCTTATTCATCCAATCAATCGGTTGCTTATTTTAATAAAAACAATTCTTCTTTTCCTATAAATGAAGGAATAATCATTAGAAATGGAATCGCACAATATACAGAAGGAATATATACAGATACTAACTTAAGTAGCCAATTAAATTCAAATACGGATATTGATTTACAAAATATTAGCAATAGCTCTGGTCAAAATTCCACAATAAGTGATGTAGCTTTTCTTCAATTTGACTTTATTCCTATATCAAGTGACTTTAATTTTGACTTTTTATTTGCTTCAAATGAGTATGGTGAATTTCAATGTGGTTTTAGCGATGTCTTTGCCTTTTTAATCACTGATTTAAACACTGGTATAACTACCAATATAGCCGTTGTTCCCGGAACTAACTCGCCTGTTTCTGTAAAAAATATTAGAAATAATACTTATAATTCCTCTTGTGTTTCGGTAAATCCAACTTTATTTGATGTTTACAATGTAACAAATCCAGCTGCTTCAAGCTTAAATATGCGAGGATATACCGTTTTACTAAATGCTTCAGCGACTATTATTCCCAATAATCCCTATAGAGTTAAGTTAGTAATTGGTGATTACAATGACCCTGATTATGACTCTGCTGTTTTTATAACTGCAGGAGCATTTTCTAACGCAATTAATCTAGGGGAAGACGCTTTATTTTGCGATGGGGACTCAACAATTATTACTACTGGACTCGACAGCCCCATTTATTCACATACTTGGACGTTAAACGATGCTATTATCCCTAACGAAACAAGTAGCTCCTTACTGATTACAGAAGCTGGAACGTATGAAGTTACCGTAGTTAAAGAAGGTACACTTTGCGAAATTAAAGATGAAATTACATTCACTGAATTAGAAACAGATATGCCAAACAATCTATTCTTATGCAATGACGGCAGTAGTTCTTATACCTTTGATTTAACAGAGAATAATGCTACTACATTAGACATAGTAGATACACAATATCAAGTTGTTTATTATAACTCTCAAGCCAATATAGCAGCAAACAATCCTATTCCTGTTGCCAATCTAAGCTCATACACAAGTTCTGGAAACGAAACTATTTACATTAAATTACTTAACACCAACACCAACACATTTTGTGATGCGGAACTTACATTTGACTTACTTCTAACTGGACCTGTAGACGCTGCAACTCCAGATGATATCCTACTCTGCAATACCACTGGTACTATTTCTACTAATTTGCTAGTGCAAAATTATCAGATTTTAAATGGAGAAATTCCTTCTCAATATACCATTCAATATTTTGCCACAGAAGCGGATGCACAAAACAATAGCAATCCTATTCCTTATATGTTTGACATTTCTATTGCAACATCACCTCAAACTGTTTGGGCAAGAATGCATAGTATTTTTAATGAAAATTGTTATGATGTTGTTAGTTTTAACGTGATAGTAAACCCACTTCCAGATGTTGATACATTAGACGATGTTGTTGCTTGTGAGAATTTTACCCTACCAGGACTAGTCAATGGAAACTATTATGATGGAGTAGACGGCTCAGGAACACCACTTTTTGAAGGGGATGTAATTGAGCACACAGGTACCTATTATATCTTAAGTGGACCAGATGAAAATGGTTGCACAAATGAATCTAGTTTTAACGTTACTCTTATGGTCGATTATACCATTGATACGGAGTATTGTGGTCAATTTAATGTACCCTCTCCTATAGCTGGTAATTTTTACACAGCAGCGGGTGGGCCAAATGGCTCTGGAGAATTATTACCCCCTGGAACCGTCATAACTACCAATCAAACGGTTCACTTCTATGTTGAAATTGATGGTGTATTTTGTAATGAAGAAGCTTTTGACATAACAATTAACCCGCTTCCCTTAATTGACGAACCTGATGATGTAATTACTTGTGATAGTTATACCTTACCTGCTCTTACGTATGGAGATTATTTTACGGAAAGTGGCGGTGGCGGATTAGCTCTTTTTGAAGGTGATTTTATAACAAGTTCAGATACTTTATATGTATATTCATTTAATGGTTTCTGTGCAAATCAAAGGGATTTTGAGGTTATCATAATTGATAGTCCATCGCCCGTTGTAGCCTGCGGAAGTTATACTTTACCTGATTTACAGGTAGGAAATTATTATACTGAAATAAATGGCCAAGGGGATATTATTCCTGCAGGAACCGTTTATACAAGTTCGGAAACTATTTATGCTTTTGCTAATACAACTACTTTTCCTAATTGCACCTCCACTTTTACACTCCCCATAACGATAAAGCCCTTGCCCATTGTAGATGATCTCGATGATGTAATAAGGTGCAAAAACGACCCTTATATTTTACCTCCTCTGTCAAATGGCAACTATTATACAGGGAATAATGGAACAGGAACGCCTCTTTTTGCTGGTGATGTAATATCAACTACAAAAACAATTTATATTTATGCAACCTTAAACGGCTGTAAGAACCAAACTCATTTTCATGTCGAAATAATCGAATTACCACCCATAGAAAATTTTACAGATATTTTTAGTTGTGAACCTTTCCAACTTCCCGCCATTACTAACGGGAACTATTATACGGAACCTATCGGAAATGGAACAATGCTTCAAGCTGGTACTTTTATTGATTCCACTCAAGCGATTTATATTTTTAATCAAAGTACGGATGTAAATGGTTGCTATGCAGAAAGTGTTTTTCAGGTCAATATATTAACTGTTGACGTTCAAGAATTTGATGACATAATTGCGTGTGATAGCTATACTTTACCTCCATTAACCGTTGGCGATTATTACAGATTACCAAATGGGGAAGACTTAATTGATCCTTCTGCTTATACAATTACAACAGCTGGTACACAAACCATCTATATATACGAAGAAAATGGAGATCGTTTCATCTGTAATGATGAATCTTCTTTCCAATTAACGATAGCTCCAACCCCCGTATTACCTGATTTTTCGGATGTAGTAAAATGCGGAAGTTATACCTTACCTCAACTTGATAATTCAACCTATAATGTAAATTATTATTTAGGGGCAAATGGAACTAATCTTATCAATGCTTCTAATTATACATTTAATATGGCTGGCGTTTATACCATTTATGTATATGCCACAGCATTTAATGCTTCTAATTGTTTTGATGAAACTTCTTTTCAACTAACCATTTATCCTTTATTAGATATGGATATTGACGATGCTATATTGTGTATTGACCCTATTACCAATCAAGTGCTTTCTACTGCTTATTTGAATACTAACTTAAACCCCAATTTATTTACAGTTAATTGGTATTTAAATAATAATACATTGGTCCATACGGGTCCTTCTTATAATGCTTCTCAAACAGGAACTTATACTATTGAAACTATTAAATTGACTCCAGATGTTGGCTCAAATTGCAATTATAATACAAAAACGATTGTTGTATCACAATCCAGTTATGCTGTTGCTGAAGTGCTATTAACTGAAGATTTTGAAAACAATGCTATTGCAACCGTAAATATTATTAATGGCTTTGGCGTATATGAATACCAATTAGATAATGGCAATTTTCAAATAAGTAATCAATTTTTTAATGTTGCTTCTGGTGATCATACTATAACCATTAAAGACACTTATGGTAATTGCGGAATTAATTCTGTATCGTTTACCGTATTAAAATATCCTCATTATTTTACTCCTAATGGAGACAATCATCATGACACTTGGAATATTTGGGATTTAAGTGACCAACCTAATGCTGTTGTTACTATTTTTGACCGTTATGGTAAACTTATTAAACAATTCAAAACGAAAAGTAATGGTTGGGACGGAACGCTAAACGGTAGAGATTTACCCTCAACAGATTATTGGTTTGTAGTAAAATATTTAGGACAAAACAATGAGGAAAAAGAGTTTAAAGCTCACTTTGCCATGAAACGATAAGCTTAAAGAATATCTTTTCTCAACCAACCTGTAATACTCAATCGCATTTGATTCGTTTCTAAAACTTCATGTTCTAATTCGTTACTTTTGAAAAAAACCGTTTTGCGATTTATAGGGCTAATAGATTGCGATTTCTCTTCATCGTAAATCATCAATTCTCCTCCATCTCCTTCTTTCCAATTAACATTTAAATAGGTTATCATTGAAAACTGACGGTTATTTGTGTCTTGAAATTGATCAAAATGTTTTTTGTAAAATGTGCCTGGCTTATATAAGGCATAATGAAACTCATAGCTTTTTATACCTGTAAAACACTCTTTGTTTAAGTAAGCAATAAAATCTTCTATGAGAGCAAAAAATTCCATTTCATGAGGATTATTGTTCTTTTTGTCTAACCAATAAATAACATCACTTCTAATTTCTTTATTCTTAGTAAATGTTCCAAAATGACCTATTCCAGCTGATTTTAACTCTTCTTCTTTGTATAAATTAAGCAAATTATCTCTCAAATGATTAGCTAATGCTTCACTTAAAAAATCTTTTGAAATCCCAACTTTGTTATCAATATAACTCGAAATCAATTCTTCAAAACTAGCTTCCATTGTATAGGTTACTTGAAAAGACAAATAACGTGCGAATGTAATTCAAAAAAAGATTAAAAATACATAACCATTAAAATAATCATCTTGTTTTTTGTACTTTTTAAATCATAAATTACAGTACCTTCAAAAAAAGGGGGTAAAATATTAAAAATTAACAAAAATCAAGGAGTACTGTTAATTTTAATACTATATAAAATCATTTTAAACTCATTTTTTATATTTTTACCCTAAATTTTATAGGGTATTAACATGAAAATAGAAAAACGCTGGATTATTTCTTTTGTCTTAATTTCAATTTTAGCAATTGTAAGTTTGTTTTGGATTCCTTCTGATAGTTTAAAGGATCAATTTTTACCTGAAACTGAAATTAATGTAGCTGATGTGGCTTGGTTATTAACCTCTTCTTCTTTTGTTTTATTAATGACCCCAGGGCTTTCCTTTTTTTATGGAGGAATGGTTGGCCGAAAAAATGTAATTTCAACCATGCTTCAAAGTTTTATTTGCTTAGGCGTTGTTTCTTTAGTATGGGTTGTTGTAGGATTTAGTATGGCTTTTGGTTCATCCATTGGTTTCACTATTGATGGAACCTATTATGGCATTATAGGTAACCCTTTTGAATTTGCTTTTTTTAACAACGTTGGTATATTACCTCATAAAAACCTTGCTTCAACATTGCCCTTTATTCTTTTTGCTCTTTTTCAAATGAAGTTTGCTGTAATAACTCCTGCTATTATCACAGGTTCTTTTGCTGAAAGAGTCCGATTCATTTCTTATTTACTGTTTATTTGTTTATTTACGTTATTTATTTACACTCCTTTATGCCACATGGTATGGCATCCAAATGGTTTATTGGGTGCCTACTTTGGTATTAAAGATTTTGCTGGAGGAACAGTTGTTCACATGAGTGCTGGTTTTGCCGCTTTGGCTGGTGTTTTAGTTTTAGGAAAACGAAAAAATAGTGATCATATCCCTACTAACATTCCTTTTGTATTACTTGGAACAGGTTTACTTTGGTTTGGATGGTTTGGTTTTAATGCGGGTTCATCTTTAGCTGCCAATGGAACCGCAGCAATGGCATTTGCAACAACAACTATTGCTTCGGCAACAGCAATGATTACATGGATATTTTTTGACCGAATAAATGGAAGAAAAGTTTCCGCTCTAGGTGCTTGCATTGGAGCCGTTGTAGGTTTAGTTGCCATCACTCCCGCAGCAGGTTTTGTTTCTATTCCAAAAAGTATTTTTTTCGGTTTTCTAACAGCAATCGTTTCAAACAAAATGCTTTACTGGAAAAAACTTAAAACTATAGATGATACTTTAGACGTTTTTGCATGTCATGGTATTGGTGGAATTATGGGAATGATTCTAACCGCTATTTTTGCTGAAGGAGAAAATGCTAGTTTATTACATGGCGGATGGACTATTTTTGGTCACCACATGCTTGCTCTTGTCTTAGTTTCGGCCTTTACCTTTTTTGGTTCCATGCTTTTATTTAAAATTACAAATCAGATAATTCCATTACGCGTTTCTGATGCTTCTGAAAGAATAGGATTAGACCTCTCTCAACATGATGAAAAGTTTTAGGTAACACAACTCTTTTACATAATGCATATTAGAAAACATTTTGTATTTTTATCTAAAACTTAAATACAAATGAAAAAACTAATCCTTTATATTTCTTTAGTGTTCTTAACTGTGTCATGTACAGAAACAAAAGATAAAAATATTGATGTTACAAAAACTGAAGTAAACTCATTACTAGATCAATGGCACAAAGATGCTGCTCAAGCTAATTTTGAGGGTTACTTTAATGCTATAGCTGATGACGGAATTTTCATTGGTACGGATGCTACTGAAAACTGGAATAAAAAGGAATTCATTGCCTTTGCAAAGCCTTACTTTGACAAAGGAAAAGCTTGGGATTTTACTTCCTTAGAACGAAATATTTATAGCTCAAAAGACGGTGAAATTATCTGGTTTGATGAATTGTTAGATACTCAAATGAAACTTTGTAGAGGAAGTGGTATTCTAGTTAAAGAAAATAACGAATGGAAAATTAAACACTATGTGCTTTCTATGACAATTCCTAATGATAACGTATCGGAAGTTGTTACTATAAAGTCAGCAATTGAGGATAAGATTATTGGTGATAAAAACAAATAGTATTTTTTCAAACAAACTACTTCGACAGGCTCAGTGTGACAATCGTGGAATTAATTGGTTAACTTATTAATAAAAGAAATCATTGTTTTATTGAACCGACAATCACTTCGACAGGCTCAGTGTGACAATCGTGGAATTAATTGGTTAACTTATTAATAAAAGAAATCATTGTTTTATTGAACCGACAATCACTTCGACAGGCTCTGTGTGACAATTGTAGAATTAATTGACTAACTATTAATAAAAGAAATCATTATTTTTATTAAACCGACAATCACTTCGACAAGTTCTGTGTGACAATTGTGGAATTAATTGACTAGCTTGGTTAGTGAAGAAAAGCTCTGTTTTTTAGTTTAATACAATTAAAAGCAAGATGTCAGTCTGAGCCTGTCGAAGACATTTTCCCAAATTGGGTGTAATTTTTTGAATATTCAACTAATTTATCCCAATCTTGATTAATTAAGGCCTCTTTTTTTCTCCTACTCCATCCTTTTATTTTCTTCTCTGTCTCAATTGCATTTAAAACATCATTAAAAGTTTCAAACCACATTAAAGTAACTGGACGCTTGTCATAAGTATAACTGGTTTTGTTTTTACCGCTGTTATGTTCATTTAACCTTCTTTCAAGGTTATTTGTAAAACCTGTATAATAGGAATTATCTCTACATTTTAGTATGTATACAAAATATGTCTTCATAAAAATTACTACTTAAAAACTTTTATATCAATATATTAAGCAAAAGTAATAAAAAATAAAAGAGACTACTTCGACAGGCTCAGTATGACAATTGTGGAATTAATTGACTAACTATTAATAAAGGAAATCATTGTTTTATTAAACCGATAATCACTTCGACAAGCTCTGTGTGACAATTGTGGAATTAATTGGCTAGCTATTAAAAAAGAAATCATTATTTTTATTGAACCGACAATCACTTCGACAAGCTCTGTGTGACAATTGTGGAATTAATTGGCTAACTATTAATAAAGGAAATCATCATCTTATTCAACCGACAATCACTTCGACAGGCTCAGTATGACAATTATGGAATTAATTGGCTAGCTTGGTTAGTGAAGAAAAACTCTGTTTTTTAGTTTAATGCAATTGAAAGCAAGATGTCAGTCTGAGCCTGTCGAAGACCTATTTATTATAAATATGAGCCTTTAAATTCTTAATCATTTCCGTTGTCATATTCTCTAAATTGAAATCATTTTGCCAATTCCAATCTTCTCGAGCTGAAGTATCATCTATACTTGCTGGCCAGCTATCTGCAATTTTTTGTCTGAAATCAGGTTCGTAACTTATTTCAAAATCAGGATAATGTTTTTTTATTTCTGTTGCAATCTGTTCTGGAGTAAAACTCATAGCACTTAAATTATAAGACGAACGAATTTTTATTTGTTCTTCTGGTGCCTGCATAATTTGAACTGTCGCTTTTATAGCATCATCCATATACATCATTGGTAAAGCTGATGTTGAAGATAAGAAGCTAGTATATTTACCTTCTGTTATAGCTTTATGATAAATTTCTACTGCATAATCTGTGGTTCCTCCTCCTGGTTCAGAAACCCAACTAATTAGACCTGGATAACGAATACTTCTAACATCAACACCATATTGCTTACTATAATATTCACACCAACGTTCGCCTGATTGTTTACTAATTCCATAAACTGTTGAAGGTTCCATTATGGTATATTGTGGTGTGTTTTGGCTTGGCGTTGTGGGTCCAAAAACAGCTATACTTGATGGCCAAAATATTTTTTTTATTTTACCTGCTTTAGCAATATTTAATACATGAAAAAGTGAATTCATATTCAAATCCCAAGCAAAAGCTGGATTTTTTTCAGCCGTAGCCGAAAGTAAAGCTGCCATTAAATAAACATCTGTTATATCATATTCTTCTATAAGATGTTCAATTTGATTATAATCTAAAGCATTTACGACTTCAAAAATCCCATTATTAACCACATCGTTGTTTAGTTTTCTAATATCGGATGCCACTACATTATTGACACCATAAATTTCACGCAACTTTTTTGTGAGTTCTGTTCCTATTTGTCCACAGGCACCAATAATTAAAACTTTTGTCTTCATATTACTATCAAATTATCAAATACAAATATATTATTTTCAACTATTGAAAATTAAAATTTTGACCTAAATTTTTGCTAAAAATTAAAAATAAAATCTATTATAGCCAATTTGGTTTAAGATATCGTAAAAAAAAACCGCTATACTCCTGATTTACTTTGTATTATTTTTTTACTAAATTGTGTTAAGTTCTGCTAATTCCTATTATTTGTTTTTTAAACATTTGTACATTTGCAATCTAATTATGAATTATGCATAAATCGGTTTTTATATTTTTTATTTCATTAGTAATCCTTTCTTGTAATGATGAAACTACTCAAGAGGATAATGAAAAAATTATGGCAAAAAATACCCAAACTTTTAATTTAGTAAATTCAATCTGGAATTTAAAAATTCCTACTGTTTCTCCAACAGTTCAAAATGAAGTTGCTAAATGGAATGAATGGCAACAATTTGTAATTGAATTTAATCAAAAACCTAAAAGCAACTTAACTGCTTTTCAATTAAAGGCAAAAAATCTTTCTACTAAAGTAGATTCGCTTCAAATGAATATTCCTGTTCAATTTGATAAACCTCAAGTCAAAAGTAGACTTGCAGCTCTAACAACAAAAATAAAATTATTAGATACTTTCATTCATTTGACGGATGTACCTCAAAATAAAATCAAAGAACTAATTCCTGATATTAATGAAGAAGTTACTGCATTAGTAGGGCAATGGGAAGAAATTATTATCAAAAAACAAATCCCAAAAGAAATTGGGGAAGATTATATGATTCGAGCATTAGACACTGTCCGAAATGCAAATCCAGAATTAATGATGGAAAAAATGGATCAACAAGATTCTATAAACAAAAGACAAGGTACATTACCTTTCAAAAATAAAAAATAACTTTTTTTGAAACCTGAAATAGTCAATTCTTATCAAAAATCTGCAAAAATTTCTGTTTTTGCCGAAACTCTAGCACAACAAAATCAAAAAATTCACGCCAAAGGATTAATAGGATCTTCTATTTCTTTTGTTATTCAAGCCCTATTTGAAAAAACCGAATTGCCTTTTCTTTTGCTATTTAATGATAAAGAAGAAGCGGCGTATTATTTGAATGATTTGGAATTGCTAATCAACTCAAATGATGTATTATTTTATCCAGGTTCCTACAGAAGACCTTATCAAATTGAGGAAACAGATAATGCAAATATATTGTTGCGTGCTGAAGTTTTAAACCGAATCAATTCTAGAAAAAAACCGGCTATCATTGTTTCTTATCCTGAAGCTCTTTTTGAAAAAGTAGTAACTAGAAAAGAATTAGAGAAAAACACTTTAAAAATTTCTGTTAACGATAAATTATCCATTGATTTTATCAACGAAACACTTTTTGAATATAACTTTAAAAGAGTCGATTTTGTTACTGAACCAGGAGAATTCTCTGTTCGAGGTGGAATCATTGATGTGTTCTCTTTTTCAAATGATAATCCATATCGAATTGAATTTTTTGGAAATGAAGTAGATAGCATTAGGAGTTTTGATGTGGAAACCCAACTTTCAATAGAAAAGTTAAATAAAATTTCGGTTATTCCTAATGTTGAAAATAAGTTTTTAGATGAAAACAGGGAAAGTTTTTTAAATTATATCAATGATAAGACAGTCATATTTACTCAAAATTCTGAGTATATCTGCAATCAATTGGATAAATTATTTGCTAAAGCTATTGAGGCTTTTGACAAACTTTCTAAAGACATTAAACATGCTCAACCTGAAGAGTTATTTGTTAATCAAGCGCAGTTTATAAAACAAGTTTTAAATTTTAATATCGTTGAGTTAAACAATACGGCTTTATTTAAAACCACTAAAGCTTTTGAATTTCATATTCAACCTCAACCTTCATTTAATAAGCAATTTGATTTACTGCTCAATAATTTAAGTGAAAATCATTTTAATGGCTACAAGAATTATTTGTTTTGTTCCAATCAAAATCAAGCCAATCGTTTTCATGATATTTTTGAAGACATTGATGATGAGAACAGTGAAAGTGTAAGGAAACAATACAACACCTTAGTTTTACCTATTTACCAAGGATTTATTGATGACGAATTGCAAATAGCTTGTTACACAGACCATCAAATTTTTGAACGTTACCATAAGTTCAACATAAAAAATGGATACTCAAAAAAACAAACAATTACGCTTAAAGAGCTGACTTCTTTAAATGTTGGAGATTATGTAACGCATATTGATCATGGAATTGGAAAATTTGGTGGTCTACAAAAAATTGAAGTCGAAGGTAAAATGCAAGAAGCCATCAAATTAGCTTATGCAGATAACGACATTGTATATGTAAGCATTCATTCCCTTCATAAAATTTCAAAGTTTAATGGAAAAGATGGTGTTGCTCCTAAAATCTATAAGTTAGGTAGTAGTGCTTGGAAAACTTTAAAGCAAAAAACAAAAGCTAGAGTAAAACATATTGCCTTTAACTTAATTCAATTATATGCAAAACGAAGATTGGAAAAAGGATTTCAATATGCTCCTGATAGCTATTTGCAAAAAGAATTAGAAAGCTCATTTATTTATGAAGATACACCAGACCAAGTAACTGCCACTGCTGATGTAAAAGCCGATATGGAAAACGAACGCCCAATGGATCGTTTAGTTTGTGGTGATGTTGGTTTTGGAAAAACAGAAGTTGCCATACGAGCTGCATTCAAAGCGGTTGACAATGGGAAACAAGTAGCCATTTTAGTTCCTACAACAATTTTAGCCTATCAACATTATCGCACTTTTTCAGAACGACTAAAAGATATGCCTGTAAAAGTTAGTTATCTGAACCGTTTTAGAACAGCTAAACAAAAAGCAGAAACTTTAAAAGAATTAACTGAAGGAAAAGTTGATATTATCATTGGAACACATCAATTAGTGAATAAAAATGTAGTTTTTAAAGATTTAGGTTTACTGATTGTAGATGAAGAACAAAAATTTGGAGTTAATGTAAAGGATAAATTAAAAACTATTGCTGCCAATGTTGATACCTTAACGTTAACTGCAACTCCTATTCCAAGAACATTGCAATTTTCATTAATGGCTGCAAGGGATTTATCTGTAATTACAACACCTCCTCCTAATCGATATCCAATAGAAACTCAGGTCATTCGTTTTAGTGAAGAATTAATTCGTGATGCTATTTCTTATGAAATTCAGCGTGGCGGGCAGGTATTTTTTATCAATAACCGAATAGAAAATATCAAGGAAATTGCTGGTATGATTCAAAGATTGGTTCCTGGTGCGAAAGTAGGAATTGGTCATGGTCAAATGGATGGCAAAAAATTAGAAGAATTAATGCTAGCTTTCATGGAAGGTGAATTTGATGTTTTAGTAGCAACAACCATTATTGAAAGTGGTTTGGATGTTCCCAATGCCAATACTATTTTTATAAACAATGCTAATAATTTTGGTTTATCTGATTTACATCAAATGCGTGGTCGTGTAGGTAGAAGTAATAAAAAAGCTTTTTGTTATTTTATTACACCTCCTTATTCAATGATGACAAGTGAAGCTCAAAAACGAATCAATGCCTTAGAACAATTTAGTGAATTAGGTAGTGGTTTTAATATCGCTATGAAAGATTTAGAGATTCGTGGTGCAGGAGATTTATTAGGCGGTGAACAAAGTGGTTTTATTAATGATATAGGTTTTGATACGTATCAAAAAATTATGAATGAAGCCATTGAAGAATTAAAAGAAAATGAGTTCAAGGATTTATATGAAACTGAAAACAATATTGAAACCAAAGAGTTTGTAAAAGAAATTTTAATTGATACTGATTTTGAATTGCTTTTCCCTGATGATTATATCAACAGTGTTTCAGAGCGATTAGCTCTATATAATGAATTAGGAACAATTAAAACAGAAGAAAAACTTTTAGCTTTTGAACAAAAACTAATTGATAGATTTGGCCCTTTACCTAAACAAGCTACCGCTTTATTAAACAGTGTTCGTATTAAATGGATTGCAACCCGAATTGGAATTGAAAAATTAATCATGAAACAAGGCAAAATGATTGGCTATTTCATTAGTGATCAACAATCCCATTTTTATCAATCCAATAGGTTTATAAAAGTAATGCAATTTGTACAACAGAATGGTAATTTGTGTAAACTGAAAGAAAAGGAGACCAAAAATGGTTTGCGTTTATTGCTTAGTTTTGATAATGTAAAGAGTGTTAATAAGGCATTAGAGTTGATGCAAAGGTTTTAATAATTGTATATTGTATTAAACAAGAAAATCCTTATATATATAAGGATTTTCTTGTTTTAAATTTATGTAACTTTTTTAAATTTTTCACTTTAAAAAAAGTAGAAATTCTATAAAAGTAAAATAATAACTAAATACTCTTCAAATCTTTAATCACTTTAAAAGCTATATCAACTTCTCTTTCATCCACTAAAATGGTAAATTCATTTGAGGTTGATATTACTTCATAAATGATAATGCCTTCCCAAGCTAATCGTTGAAATATATAATAATAAACACCAGGAACAGCTACATTTTCACTTGGCAATTTAATTGTAATGGAACAAAGATCCTCTAATTTTTGAATTTGTTTTTCTTCTTTAAACAACTCTTCAATCGTGGAATTCATCGTGTCACTTAGCACAATATTAATCTCATTAACACCTCTTGAAGAAGTATAAAAAACCTCTTTTTGAAGGTTAATTTCTGCAATTAATTCTGCATGCTTATTTAATATTGTATCAGAAAGTGCGTAAGTATAATCGTTTAATGAAGATCGTACTGTTATTTCTCCAATGTTTTTTATAACTTTAGCTATCTTATGATTGATTTTAAAATCTAACTCCTCTGTTAAACGTTTTAATGACATTACAACTGCACCTTGTTTAATGTCTTTACCAATTTGCTTTTCAATTTCAGGCATCATAACTCTTGCTAAAGAAGTTAGGTTTATAATTCCTTCAGACAGAGAACTTAATAAAAATGGTTTTGTTTTTATGTAGTGTTCTACAAACGATGAAACTGTTTTCATATAGATATTTTTTTGCAAAAATATAAAATAAAAACAAATTGTTACAATTATAACAAAGTTTTTTTAAAAATAATAGAAAGCTTCTTCTATATGCTCTAAATCAAAGGCTTCTTTATTTTTATGAATAGCAATAACATCAAATCTAACGGTTACCTCTAAGTTATTATTAACTACATATTCATTAATAGCTTTAACTAATAATTGAATTTTTTTAGGCTTTACAAAATCTTGAGGCAATCCAAAGTCTAAACTAGATCTTGTTTTAACTTCCACAACAGCTAAAACATTCTCCTTTTGAGCAATAATATCTACTTCAGCTTTTTGAAAACGCCAATTAATATCTAAAATTTCATAACCGTTTTTCTGTAAATAATCAACGGCCAGTTCTTCTCCAAGTTTTCCTAAATCGTTATGATTTGCCATTTTTTAGTATTCAATCATTTTATGATAGATTGTAACAGGTCTTGACAAGTCGAAACTTGTCATTGCTGTTTTAGTATGATTTCTTCTCCATTTACTTCAAGATCTACTTGCTTTCCTAAAATAAGTGTTCTGTTGTCTTTTAAATGTCCAGCAGGAAAATCAAAACAGACAGGAATATTATATTCTTTTACAATTGCTGTAATAATCTGTACCGCATTTTGCCCGAATGGAATCTCATTATCATGCATATCTGTCATTCCTCCTACAATTAATCCTTTCAAATTTTCAAAATATCCATTGCGTTTTAAATTATACATCATTCGATCAATATGATATAAATATTCATCTAAATCTTCTATATAGAGTATCTTATTCTTAGTATTTAAAGACGATTTTGAACCTAATAAACTATATAAAATAGATAAATTACCACCCACTAATTCTCCTGAAGCTTTTCCTTGAATATCATAAGGTTTAGAAGGAATAATATAATCTAGTTTTTCGCCAAAAAGAGCTTTTCGCAACGTTTCTTTTATTTCATCTGGTGCTTTTGGCACTGTAAAAGGCATAATACAATGCAAAGAAGCAATTCGTTCAGTATTTACTTGAGAATGTAGAACCGTAACATCACTAAAACCCATTATCCATTTTGGCTTTTTTTTAAATTGTGTAAAATCTAATAAATCTACCATTCTAACTGTTCCATAACCACCTCTAGCACACCAAATGGCTTTAATGTTTTCATCATCCATCATCTGTTGAAAATCAACAGCTCGTTCTATATCAGTTCCTCCTAATTGACAACTGTCTAGTCCAATTGTTGTGCCTAATTTAACTTTTAAGCCCCAAGAATCTAATAATTCAATAGCAGGTTTTGCTTCTTCAGGAAAAAATTTTCGAGCGGTACAAACAATAGCAACAGTGTCGCCTTTCTTTAAATAAGGTGGAATTGTCATCTTCTTTTGAGAATAGGAAAAGTTAAAAAATAATATGAAAAAATAAATAAATCTATACATTGTCAGATTTGTTTAACTCAAAAGTAAACAAAATCTAAATTATATTCGATAATTAGTCCTTAAACAATTATTTTTGTAGTCAAATTCAAATTATAATGATACCAAATCCTAAAAGATATACAATTACCGCTGCATTACCTTATACAAATGGACCTATTCATATTGGGCATTTGGCTGGTGTTTATGTGCCTTCAGATATTTATTCACGTTACTTAAGATTGCAAGGAAAAGACGTTGCATTCATCTGTGGTAGTGATGAACACGGTGTTGCCATTTCAATGAAAGCCAAAAAAGAAGGCATCACTCCTCAACAGGTAATTGATAAATATGATGGAATTATTCGTCAATCTTTTGTCGATTTTGGAATTTCATTTGATAATTATTCTAGAACTTCATCTAAAATTCATCATGACACTGCTTCGGATTTTTTTAGAAAACTATATGATAAAGGCGATTTTATTGAAGAAGTAACAGAACAATTATACGATGCAAAGGCTGATCAATTTTTAGCCGATAGATTTGTTACTGGTACTTGCCCAAAATGTGAAAACCCTGAAGCTTATGGTGACCAATGCGAAAGATGTGGTTCAACTTTAAATGCAACAGATTTAATTAACCCAAAATCTACAATTACTGGCGAAACTCCTATTCTAAAGGAAACAAAACATTGGTTTTTACCCTTAGACAGATATGAAGACTTTTTAAGAGAATGGATTTTAGAAGGTCATAAAAACGATTGGAAAACAAACGTCTTAGGTCAAGTAAAATCATGGCTAGATGATGGTTTAAAACCAAGAGCTGTAACCCGTGATTTGGATTGGGGAATTGACGTTCCTGTTGAAGGTGCAGAAGGAAAGAAATTATATGTTTGGTTTGACGCTCCTATTGGTTACATCTCTTCTACAAAAGAATGGGCGGCCAAAGAAGGAAAAGATTGGGAACCTTATTGGAAAGATGCTGATACTAAATTGGTACACTTTATCGGAAAGGATAATATTGTGTTTCATTGTATCATTTTTCCAGCGATGTTAAAAGCTGAAGGAAGTTATATTTTACCTGATAATGTTCCTGCTAATGAATTTTTAAACTTAGAAGGAAATAAATTGTCCACTTCAAAAAACTGGGCTGTTTGGTTACACGAATATTTGCAAGAATTTCCAAACCAACAAGATGTTTTGCGTTATGCTTTAACCTCAAATGCTCCTGAAACAAAAGATAATGATTTTACTTGGAAAGATTTTCAAGCTAGAAATAATAATGAATTAGTAGCTGTTTTTGGAAATTTTATCAATCGTGTGGTGGTTTTAACCAACAAATATTACAACGGAATTATTCCAAATCCAAATAAATTTACTGAAGTGGATGAAGCCACTTTAACTGAATTAAAAGCCTATCCAGAAGTAATTTCTAGTTCTATTGAACGTTATCGCTTTAGAGAAGCTTTAGGTGAAATGATGAATGTAGCACGTTTAGGAAATAAATATTTAGCCGACGAAGAACCATGGAAAATGGTTAAAGAAAACCCTGAAAGAGTACAAACTCAAATGTATGTTGCGCTTCAAATTGCTGCAGCTTTAAGTGTTTTAGCTGAACCTTTCTTACCTTTTACAGCAACTAAATTAAAGAACATGCTGCAATGCAAATTAGCGTGGAATGATGTTTCAATAAAATCAGATTTATTACCAGCTGGAAGTAAAATTGGCCAAGCTGAATTGCTTTTCTCTAAAATAGAAGACGACGAAGTTCAAAAACAAATAGACAAATTAGAAGCGACTAAAAAAGCTAACATTATGGAAAATGCAAAAGCTGAACCTCAAAAAGATATCGCAACATTTGATGATTTTACCAAATTAGATATCCGTGTAGGAACTATTTTAGAAGCTGAAAAAATGCCTAAAGCCAACAAATTATTAGTTTTAAAAGTAGACACAGGAATTGATGTAAGAACTATAGTTTCTGGAATTGCCGAACATTTTTCACCAGAAGAAGTTATTGGAAAACGAGTAACTGTTTTAGTAAATTTAGCACCAAGAGCTTTGCGTGGCGTTGAAAGTGCTGGAATGATTTTAATGACCAACAACGCAGAAGGGAAATTAGTTTTCGTAAATCCAGATGCAGATGGGATTGTTAATGGTGCTTTGATATCATAGTAAAGACGTTGCAATGCAACGTCTCTCATTATCTACATGTATCTATATGGCAAAGAAATATAAGAATAAATACCGAATAGCATCTATAAGACTCAAAAACTGGGATTATAGAACTAATGGTGCTTATTTTATAACTATTTGTACTGGAAATAGAAAACATTTTTTTGGTGAAATTGTTAAGATTGATAATAAAAAAACAATGGTTTTAAATGAAATCGGAGCCATTGCAGAAAATTTTTGGATTGAAATACCAAAACATTTTCCTTTTGTTGAATTAGGGAATTTTGTTGTTATGCCAAATCATATTCATGGTATTTTAATTATTAATAATTTTAATTCGACAGAAAATGGTCGTTTCATTAATTCGGATTTTAATTGGCAATCCAAATTTTATGATGTTATAATTAATAATTCCATTTCATTTGAACGAATTCAAACTTATATTGAAAACAATCCTTCTAATTGGAAAGAAGATAAATTTTATAACTAAATGAACCCAAAAATAATAGCTTTTGACGCAGATGATACCCTTTGGCACAACGAACCTTACTTCGATGAAGCCCAAGAACGTTTTTGTCAATTGTTTCAAGATTATGCTTCTAGTCAGGAAATTTTAGGTTTAATATTGAATCATCAGGTTAAGAATTTACCTTTATATGGTTTTGGTATTAAGGCTTTTACGCTTTCGATGATTGAATCGGCTTTAGAATTAACCAATCATCAAATTTCTGGAAAAGGCATAGAAAAAATCCTAACTATTGGTAAAGATTTATTACAAAAACCAGTGGAATTATTACCTAATGTAGAAGATGTTTTAAAAGAACTGAAAGGGAAATACAAATTAGTAATAGCTACAAAAGGTGATTTAAAAGACCAACATAGAAAACTACACGATTCCGGAATTGGTCATTATTTTCACCATATTGAAGTCTTAAGCGATAAAACCGAATTGGATTATACCAAAATGCTCGGTCGTTTAGATTGCAAAGCTGAAGATTTCTTAATGATAGGCAATTCTTTAAAATCTGATGTCTTACCTATTTTAAATTTAGGTGGTTTTGGTATTCATATTCCTTATCATACAACATGGGAATACGAAAAAATTGATTTCGAAATCAAACACGAAAATTTTTTAGCTCTTCCCAATATTAAGGAAGTTTTGACTATTTTAAAAAGTATTTAAAATAGTCAAAATAACATTTCCATATTTTTCTATTCGATTTTCTCCAAAGCCTTTTATTTTGGTAAAATCTTCAATTGTTTTGGGTTTCGCATAAGCAATTGCTATTAAATGTGAATTATGACAAATTCTAAACGCTGACCAACCTAATTTCGCAGCTAAATCATTTCTCCATTGTTTTAATGCTACAAAAACTTCTTTTTCTTCTTCTGATAAGCTGTCAAAACTTAATTTATCTTCTGGTAGATTATGCTCCTTATTTTTTGGTTCATAAAAAACTACGGCTGACCAATAATCAACGGTTCCTGTTGTGACAAAATTAGTAGAAGTTAACTTCACTTCTACTGAATCTAAAAAATCATTCATTCGGTTTTGATCTACTATACAAAACTCTTTGCTTAATCTTATATTGAAAACTCTAATATTCATAATTTCAAAAATTAAATTAAAAAAACAACCTCTCCAAAAATATTGAAGAGGCTGAATTTTAGAAAAATTACTTCCCTAATAAAAGTAATTCGGTAATTACTACTTCTGTAATAAAGCGTTTCACTCCGTCTTTATCTTCATAACTTTTGTGTGCTAACTTACCTTCAATAGCAATTTCTTTTCCTTTAATTACATAGTTTTCGATTAGATCAGCTGTTTTTCCCCAAGCCGTCAAACGATGCCATTCTGTTTGTTCTACTTTTTCTCCTTTAGCGTTAGTGTAGCTTTCGTTTGTAGCAAGTGTAAAATTCGCTACCTTTTTCCCTCCTTCAAAAGTTTTGATTTCTGGTTCTTGTCCTACGTGTCCAATTAATTGTACTTTGTTTCTTAATGCATTCATGGCGTGTAAAAATTTTAAATGGTTTATATACATATTTTTTGTCTTATTGAAATTTGAACTTATCATCGAACTTGCAATTGTTCGCTTTTCATTTCGACAGTGCAAAGATTAGACAGCTTTTAAAAATTATTCGGTAGTTAACTATTTACTTTCGTTTGTAAATAATTGTAAACGTTTGTAAACGGAAATATTTTTTACTATCTTCGTTGAAAATCAATTATATATATGCCTGCAAATATTAAATCTATAGAATTACGTAATTTACAAATTGAAGACTACAAAGAATTAAAAAAATCAATGATTGAGTCTTATCCAGAAATGGCGGATTCTTTTTGGAAAGAAGATCAAATAGAACTTTTACTAAAAAAATTTCCGGAAGGACAATTAGTAATTGTTGTTGATGGAGTTGTAGTGGGTTCTGCCTTATCTTTATTAGTTACAGAAGATTTTGCTTTTAAAACTAGAACATATAAAAGTATAACTGGAAACTTTTCATTTTCAACTCATAATATGGATGGTGAAGTTTTATATGGTATTGATGTTTTTATTAACCCTCAATATCGTGGGCTTCGATTAGGGAGACGTTTATATGATGTTAGAAAAGAATTATGTGAACAGTTAAATCTAAAATCTATTATTTTTGCTGGAAGAATTCCTAATTATGGAAAATATAAGGATGAAATTACTCCTAAAGTTTATATTGAAAAAGTAAAGAAAAAAGAAATTTATGACCCTGTTTTATCATTTCAATTAAGTAATGATTTTCATGAAATTCGTGTGCTTAAAAATTATTTGGAAGGTGATACAGAATCACAAGAGTATGCTGTTTTATTAGAGTGGAATAACATTTATTATGATGATAGTCCTAAATTAATTAATACTGAAAAAAGTGTTGTTCGATTAGGATTAATTCAGTGGCAGATGCGTTCCTTAAATAATTTGGATGCCTTGTTTGAACAAGCTGAATTTTTCATTGATGCTGTTTCAGGCTATGGAAGTGATTTTGCTCTTTTCCCTGAATTTTTCACAGCTCCTCTTATGGCTGACTATAATCATTTATCGGAAGCCGAAGCTATTAGAGAATTAGCTCGTCACACAGAAGCTGTTCGATTAAAATTTCAAGAATTTGCCATTTCATATAATATCAATATCATTACTGGAAGTATGCCTTTTATAGAAAACGAACATGTTTATAATGTTGGTTTTCTCTGTAAACGTGATGGAACAAACGAAATGTATCGTAAAATTCACATCACACCAAACGAAGTCTTCCATTGGGGAATTACGGGTGGAGATGTTATTCAAACCTTTGATACCGATTGCGGGAAAGTTGGAATTATGATTTGCTATGATGTAGAGTTCCCAGAACTTTCAAGACTTATGGCTGACCAAGGTATGAATATCTTATTTGTTCCTTTTTTAACCGATACTCAAAATGGTTATACACGTGTAAAACATTGTGCACAAGCAAGAGCTATTGAAAATGAATGTTATGTAGCCATTGCTGGCTGTGTTGGTAATTTACCTAAAGTAAATAATATGGACATTCAATATGCACAAGCTGCCGTTTTTACTCCTTCTGATTTTGCTTTTCCCAGCAACGGAATTAAAGCAGAAGCAACCCCAAATACTGAAATGACTCTGATTGTAGATGTGGACATGGACTTATTAAAAGAGTTACACGAACATGGTAGCGTAAATACAATGAAAGACAGAAGAAACGATTTATACCAACTTAAAAAACTGAAATAAATGAAAATATTACTCTTATTTTTAACCTTTTCCACTTTTTGCTTAGCTCAAAACACCTTACATTATAATGATGAAAAAGGATCTGAAAAAGCGACTTTACAAGACATAGAATGGTTATCTGGCAATTGGAAAGGAGAAGCCTTTGGAGGTACTTATGAAGAAAACTGGAGCAAACCTTTTGGTGGTTCGATGATGTTTAATTTCAAGTTAGTGATTAATGGGAAGATTGCTTTCTATGAACTAGGACATATCGTTGAAAAAGACAATACCCTTTTATACCAAATCAAACATTTTGAAGCTGATTTAAAAGGCTGGGAAGAAAAAGAGGAATCAGAAGATTTTAGGTTTATCAAAAAAGAAGGTAACCGCATGTATTTTGATAATTTTACCTTTGAAAAAATTTCGGATAATGAAATAAAGCTATATGCTTATTTTGAGGATTCTAAAAAGGAAGTCGTTTTTAATTTTAAAAAGTAAATATGGATTTAGAACAATTAAAATATCCAATAGGTCAATATGGAGTTACAGAAAATATTACTTCTAAAACTTTGAATAATTGGATTACAGAAATTCAACATTTTCCTAATCAAGTTTTACAAACTGTAGAAGGTGTTTCTAAAGAAGAGTTACAATTAAAATATAGGCCTTATGGTTGGAATATCAAACAAGTCATACATCATTGTGCAGATAGTCACAGTAATGCTTTTATTCGATTTAAATTAGCTTTAACTGAAGATAATCCTAGTATCAAACCTTATGCAGAAGATTTATGGGCAGAATTAGTAGATGGCACTGATGATGATATTTCTTATTCTCTTCTTATTCTAAAAGGATTACATCACAAATGGCATTTATTATTAGTGAGTTTAGATAATAGTCAATGGGAAAGAACCTATTTTCATCCTGAAACAAAAAAGACCTATACATTAAAAGAAGCGGCTGGCTTATATGCATGGCATTGTAGACATCATCTAGCTCATATAAAACAAGCTTTAACCTTACAAAATCAATTTTGAAATGAGTAAAAACTGTTTAGAATGTGGCGATAAGATTATAGGTAGAGAAGATAAAAAGTTTTGCTCAGATGGTTGTCGTAGTGCTTATAACAACAAAATGAACAAAGATCAAAATAATTTGATGCGTAATATTAACAACAAATTGCGTAAAAATTACAGAATTCTTTGCGATTTAAATCCTGATGGAAAAGGAAAAACTTCTAGAAATAAGCTTATGAGTAAAGGATTTGACTTTGAATTTTTTACCAGCTTCTTACAAACTAAAACAGGAAACACTTATTACTTCTTATACGATCAAGGATATCGATTATTAGAAGATGAGTTTATTATGTTAGTAAAGAAAGAGATCTAGATTTTATTTTAAAATGAATAAAGAGAACGAAAAATATTTAGTTTTTGGATTTTTAATTGTCTGCTTTCTTGTTTTGTTTTTTTATTCAAATCATGTACATAAAAAAAATCAAGAACAAATTAAAACTTATAAAGGAGAAACAATAGGTTATGCGACTAGAATTAAATCTTATAAAAACAGTAGAGATTTAATCTTTTATTTTTACAAAGATGAAAAAAGATGTCTTTCTAAAATTGATTTAAAAGATTACAATAATTACTTAACAAATAAGTTTTACAAAGTAACTTTTGACGAAAATAACCCTACAAACAATTACTTATACATAAACAAACCTTTAAAACCAGATTCTATAACACTTATAAAAGCTGGCTTTAAATTTACCAAAGTTTACGAACACGATTTTAGAACAGATACATATAAATTAAGATATGAGTGGAAATAAAAAAATATCCCTATTAGGAATCGGTTGGCTCGGATTTCCATTAGCAAAAAAGTTAATTCAAATGGGATATGATGTAAAAGGTTCTACAACCTCAATTGATAAATTAGAATTATTAAAAGAGAACGGGATTCAACCTTATCAAATCATACTTTCTGAAAATACAATTGAAGGAAATATAGAAGCTTTTTTAAATGAATCAGAACTATTAATTATTGATATTCCTCCCAGATTAGGAAGCAGTTCTTCTGAAAATTTTGTTGCTAAAATAAAACTTTTGAGTGCTTCAATAGAAAAATCAACAATTAAGAAGGTGCTCTTTATTAGCTCTACAAGCGTTTATACTGACACTTTTCCTATAATTGAAATTGATGAAAATGTTATTCCAAATCCTGATACCATAAATGGTAAACAATTGCTTCAAGCTGAAAATTTTTTACTTTCCAATACTAATTTTCAAACTATAATTCTACGTTTTGCCGGTTTAATTGGTGAAGATAGACATCCCATAAAATTCTTAGCTGGAAAAACTAATGTAGAAAATCCTGACGCTCCTATTAATCTTATTCATCAAGAGGATTGTATTGGAATAATTGTAGAAATGCTAGGATATATTCAGTTGAAAAAAGGACTTCGACAGGCTCAGTCTGACAAGTCTAATAAACATGAGTATAATTCGTATTCATATAATAAGCAGCTTACTGAAAATGTCTTTAATGCTGTTGCACCTCAACATCCTACAAGAAAAGAATACTATCAGAAAAAAGCTGAAATTTCAAATCTTCCTTTTCCTATCTTTGCCAAAAATAAAGAGTCAAAAGGTAAAATAATTTCAAGTACTAAAATTGAAACTATTTTAAATTATAGATTTAATAAGGACATTTAATGGCTTATTTTAGTGTTTTTCACGAATATATTAAAAAAACAAAAAGTGCAGTAGGATTACCTATTATTGCCCTTTGCTGGATTAGCTTTTTTTGGGGAACTACTTGGATTGCTTCAAAAGAAGGTGTAAAACATATGCCAGCAATGCAATTAGTTGTTTTAAGACAATTTTTTGGTGGCATTTTATACCTAGCCTATTTTTTAATCAAAAAAGAACCTTGGCCAAATAAACGTCAATGGAGGAATATTTTCATTTTGAGCATCCTAAATTTTATGCTTAGTAACGGTTTAAGTACTTGGGGCGTAAAATATATTTCAAGTGGTTTAGGGGCAATAATTGGTTCCATTTTTCCTTTATGGATTGTTGTTATTAGTTTTTTTAGAGGTGAAAAAGTTGCATTTAGAGCAATTTTCGGTTTATTAATTTGTTTCTCTGGAATTTGTGTGATTTTTTATGATTATCTAAATGACTTCTTAGAACCTGAATTTAGATTTGGGATTCTTCTTTCTGTGATTGCAACTTTTACTTGGGCTTTATCCTCAATTTACATTAGAGAAAACAGGACTAATTTTAATCCCTATTTTAGTTTAGGGTTACAAATGTTGATTTCGAGTTTTGTAATTTCTAGTGTAATTGGCTTCAATGGCTCGTCAATTCCGCTAAGTGAAATCCCAGCTATTTCTTGGTGGTCAATTGCTTATTTAGTAGTATTTGGTTCTGTTTTGACTTTCATTGCTTTTATTTATGCTTTAGAACATTTACCTAAAGAAATAAGTAGTTTATATGCTTATATTAATCCAATAGTGGCTTTATTTTTTGGTTATATTTTATTCAACGAACCTTTAACTTTTCCAATTATTATTGGCGGAACAGTTACAATAATTGGTTTATTTATGGTAAATAAAGCGATAAAAAAAGGGTAAAAAAATCCCAAGATTTAACTTGGGATTTATATTTATTAAAATTTGGATTACCAAATCTTAACTCTATTTTCTGGAGCAATGTACATTCCATCTCCCTCTTCAATATCAAATGCTTTGTAAAAGGCATCTACATTTTGTAAAGGGACATAAGCTCTATACATTCCTGGTGAATGTGGATCTGTTTTTACTTGATTTTTGATAGCTTCATCACGCATTTTACTTCTCCAAATCGTTGACCAAGAGATGAAGAAACGTTGTTCTGGTGTAAATCCGTCAATTAAACCTGGATTCCCCTTCTCTTTTAAATAGATTTGTAAACCGTCATAAGCAGCATTAACCCCACCTAAATCTCCAATATTTTCTCCTAGTGTAAATTTACCATCAACATAAATTCCTGGTAATGGTTGTAAGTTTGAATATTGATCTGCTAAGGCTGTTCCTAATCCTGTAAACTGTGACAAATCTTGATCGCTCCACCAATTTACTAAATTTCCATCTGCATCATATCTTGATCCTGAATCATCAAAACCATGTGAAATTTCATGTCCTATTACGGCTCCTATTCCACCATAATTTACTGCCTCATCTGCTTTATAATCATAAAATGGAGGTTGTAAGATAGCTGCAGGAAATACAATTTCGTTATTCGATGGATTAAAATAAGCATTCACCGTTTGTGGTGACATTCCCCATTCTGTTTTATCAACTGGTTTTCCTAATTTTTCTATATTCTTCTTATTTCCCCATTTAGATGCGTTTTTCATATTGTCAAAAAACGTTCCTCCTTTTTCTGGACTTACTATAACCAATTCTGAATAGTCTTTCCATTTATCTGGGTAACCAATCTTAATCGTTAATTTGTTTAATTTTTCTTTGGCTTTTTCTTTAGTTTCCTTAGTCATCCAAGGTAATCTGTCTATTCTATTTTCATAAGCTTTCATTACATTAGCAATCATTGCTTCTGCTTTTGCTTTTGCTTCTGCAGGAAATTTTTTCTCCACATATAATTTTCCTAATGCTTCTCCTAAAGTTCCATTTACAGTTTGCAATGCTCTTTCATCAGCTGGTCTTTGTTGAACAGCTCCAGTTAATGTTTTTCCATAAAATTGCCAGTTTGCATCTCCTATTTCAGTAGATAATAACCCTGATGATTGACGCAATAATGTCCATTTCATGTACTCTTTCCAATCATTTACTTTATTTTCATTGAAAATGGTTTGTAATGTTTCCAAATATTTGGGTTGAGAAACTACAACTGAATCTATTTTACCAATACCAATTTCTGTAAAATAGGAATCCCAATTTACTGTTGGTATTATTTTTTGTAATTCAGAAACTGTCATTGGATTATAAGTCTTTCTTCTATCTCTTCTTTCAACTCTATCTAAAGTGGCAGTTGACATTTGAGTTTCTAGAGCTAAAATTGCTGTTGCACTTGAAGATGCTTTACTTTCATTTTCTCCTATGAATTGTAACATTTTTGCTACATGTGCTTGGTATTTTTCTCTTTTTTCAACATTATCTGGTGCATCTGAAACATAGTAATCTCTATCTGGTAAACCTAGACTTCCTGTTCCTACATATACCACATTTCGGTTACTGTTTTTTGCATCTGTTCCTACATAACTTCCAAAAAATCCTAGACTATTACCGTCTTTTTCCATTTCAGTTAACAATGTAGCTACATCTTTTGCCGATTTTACAGCATCAATTTTAGCTAAATAAGGTTTTAATGGTTCAATTCCTTGTTTGTTTCTTGTAACAGTATCTAGTATAGATTTGTATAAATTGATAGCTTTTGCTTGATCTGAATTGGGATCAATTGATTTGTCATTAATAGCTTCTTTTAAAATAGCCATTACATCTTCATCTGTATTTTTACGTAGTTCATCAAAACTTCCCCAACGTGTTCTATCTGCTGGAATTTCAGTATTATCAATCCATTTACCATTTACGAATCTAAAAAAATCGTCAGATGGCTTAACTGTTTTATCCATAAAAGAAGTATTAATCCCTATTGGTGTTTCTTCTTTTTTTACAACTGTTTCTTTACTTGTTTTACACGAGTAAAGTACAGCTGAAATGGCAAATAGGCTAAGTCCTATTTTTATAGTTCTGTTTTTCATATATTGTTATTTATTGTTTTATTATTCTTTTTACCACTTGTTGATTATTGGCAATAATTTTTACAAAATAGATTCCTTGTGCTACTGCTGATAAATCAATTGTAGTTTCATCATTAGAAATAATTATATCTTTTTTACTTTCTATTATTTTACCTGTTAAATCATAAATTTCTATCAAGCTTGGGATTTTATCTGCCAGTGTAATGTTGAATATTCCATTAGATGGATTTGGATAAATAGAGATATTATTTAATTCAAATTTTTGGTCTGATAAAACGCCACTAATTACAAAATCATCTACGTTTACTCCTTGTTGATTTACAGCTTCATCTGAATGAAATACAATTCTAAAAATGATGTTTGATTCTCCTACAAAAGCTGTTAATGGGTAAGAGTAAGTAGTTAAAGTTGTATTAGTTCCTGTCCATTGTGCACCAACACAATTATTACAATCATTTCCAGTGGTTTGTGGGGTTCTATCGCTATTATACCAAGTGCTTCCCATTTCACCTAATATATTCCAAGACTGTCCGAAATTTGTTGTGTATTCTACATATACTATATCCCAATCTTGCTCTAAATCATATTTCATTGCAAAACTAATTTGTGGATTTGAAACATTTGACAAATTATAACATTGAGATACAATATAAGCTTTTTTCTTATCTGCATATGTGCCTGTTAAATTTGTTGTATAAACGGTGTTTCCTCCTGTATTCATAATACCTAGCCCTCTAATACCTCTTATCCATGTTGAAGATGTTCCTGTTTGATTATAAGTAATCAATGCATCTGAATTATTGGTAAAAGGATTTACTGTTCCAACAATTCCGGCATCGTTGACTAAAAGTACAATATCTTTTGTGTTATTTTCTGGTCTTCCATCATTAACAATGGTTGTTGTTACACTTAATATATGAGCACCTCTAGATAATCCACTAATTGTTAATGAATAGTTAGTTGAAGTGCATGCATCTAATGCTCCTGTCCATGTTTGACTAACTGGAGTTGCTCCGTCAATTGTATAGGAAATTGAGATTGTATTTATTTGATTTAATCCTTGGTTCTTAATTGACAAAATAGGATTAGAATCTGAACCGCATGATATTAAAGATACTCCTGATATAGATTGTAAGGCTACATCATCTGCCACATTTGTATATTGCTCTCCTACATTTACTGCATACCAAGCATTAGTAACAGCTATAACTTCTGGACTATTAGCACAATAAATAGAGCTTGCTGCTTCTATAGTTGCATTTCTAGCATCTGCATACGTTGAATTAGGGGTTAGATAATCTCTTTCTGCAATGTATGCTATTTCAGCTGCTTTTTCCATTCCTATACCTGTAACACTATATGTATCTGGGCTAGGGGCATTATTTGTTCCTGATTTTCCTACTGTTAATATATAAAACCAATGATTTAAAACACCTGAATTTGTATGAACTCCTCCGCTATCAGCAGTACCTGAATACCAATTTGTTCCTAAATAAGTATTGGGATCTCCATAAGTTAATGGATTACTCATTGATCTTAGTGGAGAAGAGGACAAGTCTTCACCTATTAACCACACGGCTGGTAAAATTGTTCCGCTTAAACTTCCTGTTCTTCCATATTGTTCAATACATGCTCCCCAAATATCTGAAAATCCTTCATTCATTGCTCCTGACTGGTTCAGATAAACTAGATTTGCTGTGTATGTACAAACTGCATGTCCTATCTCATGTCCACATACGTCTATAGATGTTAGAGGTTGGGTAGCACTATTTCCGTCTCCATAAGTCATAAAAGCACCATTCCAATTGGCATTTACATAATTAGTACTGTAGTGTACGTAGCTTCTTATTAGGGCTCCATTATTATCGTAACTATTTCTATTGAAAATTGTACTCCAAAAATCAAATGTTTTTTCCGCTCCCCAATGGGCATCTAAGGCTGCATTATCTTTATTTGAATTATTAAATTCCGCAGCACTCCAGTTATTGTCATTATCTGTGAAATTTACATCTTGGTAACTTCCGTTTTGACAATTAAATGTTTTTATTCCATTTCCTCTAGTATTGTCTTGCAAAATATAACTTGTGCCTTCTAAAATTGTTTCAATTTGTCTAGTTCCACTGTATTTTGTAGCGGCTGTGCCTTGTAATAAGGAATTGTAATTTTGTTCCTTTATTGCTATACTATTTATTATGCTTCCTTTTCTTGATGGTGCACTTGTATGTTTTGTGATGGGATTTGAAAATAGTAATTTCCCTGTATGTGCATCAATATATATTTCTTCTCTTTTATGTGGAACTAGGCTATATATATCATACTTATAGGCTAAATGTACCGTATTAGAATTAACATCTGGAAATATGACTTTTTTACCTTTAGGTTTTTTATATCCAACAATTGCTGCTTGCTCGCTATCTTCCCATAAATATTTTGAAGCATTTGTATAATTCATTGCTTTTGACAAGCCTTCTTCTTCTGAAATTGTAGGGTTTAAATCCAGTAAATTGGCATTATACAATTCTCCATTTATCAAATAAACGCCTTCCTTATTTGAATGTGTTATTACGGTACCATATTCAACAATAATTTTTTTGTAAAATTGTTGAAACTTTTGGTGGTTTATATCGTTTTTATCTACTGTAGAATAAACTTCTTTAAAACTATAGTTTTTATCTAAATTAAACTCTTTTGAAAATAATACTATTGCCTGATCTGGACTTGTATTAATGGTATTAATTCGCAATAATTTTTGATTAGTATTTTTATCTTGAACAACTTTATTTTGTCCAAAAAGAGTAAATGATATTGCTATCATTAATATACTTGCAAGCCCTTTTTTCATTTAGTTTTATTGTTTAATAATTCTTTTTACAATGTTTTGATTGTCTGCTGTTATTTTTACAAAATAAATTCCTTGCGACACATTGGATAAATCAATTATTGTTTCATAATTTGTTATTGCGATATCTTTTTTAGATACAATTATTTTTCCTGTCAAATCATATACTTCAAGTAATGATGGACTTATATCTCCTAATGAAATATTAAAAACGCCTTTTGATGGATTTGGATATACTGAAATATTATTTAATTGAAAATTTTCATTTGAGAGTACACCACTAATAACAAAGTCATCCACATTGGCTCCTAATTGATTTACCGCTTGGTCTGAATGAAATACTATTCTAAAAATTACATTTGTTTCTGTATTTAAACTATTTAATGAATAAAAATAATCTGACAAGGTTGTATTGGTTCCTGTCCATTGAGCACCCACGCAGTTGTTACAATCTGTCCCTGTAGTTTGTGGTGTTCTATCACTATTATACCAATTGGCTCCCATTTCTCCCAATACATTCCAGTTTTGTCCAAAATCAGTTGTATATTCTACATATATAATATCCCAATCTTGTTCTAAGTCATATTGCAGTTTAAAATTTATTTGAGGATTGGCAATATTTGTCAAATCATAACATTGAGAAACTATATAAGATTTAACTCCGTCTGGATAATTTGTTGTTAGATTAGTTGTGTACACATTATTTGTACCTGTTGACAGTGCTCCAAAGGGTTTTGTTCCTCTAACCCATTGTGATCCAGTAGCTCCTTCATTGTAGGTAATTAACTCATCTGCTTGGGTTGAAAATGTATTTGTAACTCCAACAACTCCTGAATCATTTACATAAAATGTTGTTAATCCACTATTGTTATCTAAAAAGGCATCATTTGTAATGGTTGTGTTTATATCGATAGTATGCATACCTCTGGTTAAGGTAATTGCTGGTATATCAATAAATGCTGTTTGATTTACTCCAATAGTACCGTTCCATACATAAGTATTAGGATTACCATCAATAGTATAGTTAATCGTAACCGCGTTTATTGCATTCAAACCATTATTTTTTACTTCAACTTGAGGTGTTACTGAGGTTCCACAATTAATATTTATATTAGGATTTATAATTTGAACTAATTTAATATCATCATTAGGAATTTGAACAGGAATATCCGTTTGCCAAATACCTCTACCGTATGTTGCTGCAATTAATTTATTGTCTTCAAGATTTATTTCTAAATCTGTAACTGATACATTAGGAAGATTAGTATCAAATGGCATCCATGAACTCATTGTATCATCAATATAGTAAACACCTAAACTTGTGCCTAAATACAAAGGGTTATTACTATTTCTACCTTGATGAACTATAGTATTTTTACCTATACTTGGCAATCCTGGCGCAATATTGGCAAAAGAAGTTCCCCCATTTGTTGACTTTAAAGCTTGTCCTGAAGTTCCAGTTGTGGTAATATAAATAATATTACTATTTGAGGAATGAACATCAATTGCTGTTATTGCTCCTGGAGCGGTATATACTAAATTGAAGTTTATTCCTTTATTTGTACTTTTATAAAGTGAACTTCCATTAACGACAAACATATTATCATCATTTGTAGGATCTATAGCTATTAATTCTAAATTACCACTACCAAGACTTCCTGTACTTTGAGCTACCCATGTACTACCATTTAGTTTATATAATTTATCAAAACCTGAAAAAACTTCTCCAATAGAGTTAACTATTAATGGAGTCACCCAATTGCCAGTAATTCCAGTAGGAGCACTAACACTTGAGCCTAATGAATTTCCTGCATTGTTACTAATATATAAACTGCTTCCGCTTTGTATAAATCCATAATACAAATTTTGATTAGCTGGACTAATTGCAGCATCCATTCCATCTGCGCCATAATAGTTTTTCCATACACCACTACTAAAAGCATGTCCTCCATTATCTTGTAATCCTCCCACTAGATTTCCAGAGGTTTGTTTTGAAACTGATACTTTATAGAATTGACTTATTTGGGCTCCTGCTGTTTTATCTGTAAAAACTATTCCTCCATTTTCAGAAACATATATTCCTCCATCACTTCCACAATATAATTTATTGCCAAGAAATTTTAAATAATGTATATCTGCATGTGTATATGAAGAAGCATTAGGTGAACTCCAATTGTTTACATTAGTCAAACTTACTCCTCCGTTTGTTGATTTCCATACATTTAAGCATCCTGTGTAAATTTCATTTTCATTTGTATTAGAAACAGCTAAAGCTAAGTCGTAATATGCTTGTGTAGAACCATCAAAAATATCTGTTGTACCTGAAGTTTTAGTCCAAGTTGTTCCTCCATTGGTTGATCTATAAATTCCTTGAAATAGGTTTGAACCTGTGGCGCTTAATATGTATATATAATTTGGATTCGCTTCTGTAACATCTAGTAACAATCTTCCTGAACTAAAAGGTAAACCTGATGTTATTATTGTAAAACTATCTCCTGTATTAGTTGATTTATAAAATCTATTATTAGAAACAGCATAAATAATAGAAGAATCAGCCGTATTTAATCTAATAGATCCTTTTGCAAAATTTCCTGATTGAACTTGAGTCCAATTTAATCCACCATCTATCGTTTTATAAATTCCTAAACTTGTAGCACACCATAAAATTTGATTGTTTGTAGGATGAATTAATAAATCTCCTGCAAAAGTTGATGTATCGGCAAAGCTTAGTCCTGTTGTATTCCATGTTAATCCACCATCAGTTGATTTTAACACTCCAACTGAGTAGGTATCTGAGCCATCTTTGTCTCCTGTTGCAATATAAATAGTATTTGAATTTGAATAGTCTACTGCAATTCCGGAAACTCCTATTTGTGGTAAATTATCTGATAATGCTGTCCAACTATCTCCAGAATCTACCGATTTCCATATTCCTCCTGCTGGAGTTCCCATATATACCGTACTTGGATTTGATGGGTCAATTTGCACCACATTCACTCTTCCTTGACCTGACGACCATGAACCTGTATTTAAGTGTGAAAATGGACCTACTGGTTCCCATTCTCCTACAACATTAGGTGAATTGGCGTTTTTATTAAAAGAAGCTAGTTTTTTTTGATTAAATGCATTCCACATTTCAGTAGGAGTAATTAAATAACCTTGGTCGTTTGTTTTATTTCTCCAGTGGTATTCCCATCGCATAAAAGGTTTATAACCTGAACCTTTTTTACTTTTATCTTTATCTAACCAATAGTTTTCAAATGATGCTTTAATTTCATCTATGGTTAATTCTTTTTTTGATGTTTCTTCAAAATTTTTCATCCATGGTGCAGATGAATTATATTGCGAAAATGCAATTAAAGAAAAGAATAATGTTAATAAAGTAATCTTATTTTTCATAACTTTTTATTGAATAATTAACAAATATATACAAAGTCTTGTAAAGTATTATATTTTTAACAAGTGTTTGTTAGATAGATAACTCCATTTGAATAAGGTTTTGTATTTTTGCAAAAAAAAAATGCTTTCTACTCTAAAAAAATATAAAACTTTTATTTTAATTTTTTCAAGCCTATCTATTGTAATTTTTATAGGTATTTATTTATTATTACAACCTCAAAAAACATTACCTATTTTCACCCCAAAAGATGTTAATCCTCAATTAGTTGATAGTACAATTCAACATGTAGGTTATAATCATACGATTGCTGATTTTAAGTTTATTAATCAAAATGGTGATACTATTTCTCAAAAAGATTATGAAGGAAAAGTTTATGTAGCCGATTTTTTCTTTACTACTTGCCCTACTATTTGTCCAAAAATGACGGATAATATGGTTTGGCTTCAAGATAAAATTAAGGATAATCCTAATGTTATGTTACTTTCTCATTCGGTTACCCCTGATATTGATAGTGTTCCTGTTTTAAAAAAATATGCCTTAGAAAAAGGTGTTATTGACCAAAAATGGAATTTAGTTACGGGAAATAAAAAGGATATTTTTTACATCGCTAGAAAATCTTATTTAGCTGTTGAAACAGGTAAACCTGAAGATTTATATGATATGGTTCATACTGAAAACTTTGTTCTTATTGACCAAAAAGGAAGAATTAGAGGTTTTTATGACGGTACAAATCTTGATAAACCAACAGATGATGGCACAAAAAATGTTACTCAACTTTTAGAGGACATAAAATGGTTGTCTGAAAAAAATGACTAATTTTTAGCCAAAAAATTAAAATATGATAATTATCAGTTGTAATCGGTAATAAATTTTTACTTTTGTATTTTAATTCAATCTAAATAAGGCTGTGGAGATTAATTTGACACAATTGAAAAAAGGCGAAAAAGCAACAATATTAGACATTAATATTGATGTGATTCCTCTAAAACTACTCGAAATGGGCTGCTTGCCTGGTAATAGTATTCAATTGATCCAAATTGCTCCTCTTGGTGATCCATTATATTATAATATAAATGATTCACATGTAGCCATAAGACTAGAAACTGCTCAAGAAATACGTATTATTAAAGAGCAAAATTAACATGGCTCAAAAAACAATTAAAGTTGCTCTAATAGGGAATCCTAATGTGGGAAAGACGTCTGTTTTTAACCAATTAACGGGTTTAAATCAGCAAGTAGGCAATTATCCTGGAATTACTGTTGAAAAAAAACAAGGGTATGCCAAATTATCAAATGATGTTAAAGCAAAAATCATTGATTTACCCGGAACTTATAGTTTAAATGCTAGTTCAATTGACGAAAATGTTGTTATTGAATTGCTTTTAAATAAAAAAGATGAGGATTTTCCTGATGTTGCTGTTGTAGTAACTGAAGTTGAAAATCTAAAACGAAATTTACTTCTGTTTACTCAAATTAAAGATTTAGAAATCCCTACTATATTGGTCATCAATATGAGTGACCGAATGAAATTAAAAGGTATTGAACTTGATATTCCTTTTTTAGAAAAAGAATTAAAAACTAAAATTGCTTTGGTTAGTTCTAGAAAAAAAATAGGTATTTTAGATATTAAAAACCTGCTTTTAAACTACAAGGAACTTTCTATTGAGCCTTGTCTAAATGCCTCATCTATTGATCCTGAATATTTTGACAAGCTAAGAAAAGCTTTTCCTAATCAGTTAACATATAAACTTTGGTTGGTTATTACTCAAGATGTTAATTTTTTAAATTTAGAACGAAACGAAATCCAAAGTACATTTACTAAATCACATGCTGAACTAAAGAGATTACAACAAAAGGAAACGATAAAACGCTATCAATTTATTAATGATACGCTAAAAGTTGGACAGAAGATTGACAAGTCAAAAGCCTCTGATTTACAAGCAAAATTAGATCGAATTTTAACGCATAAAATATTTGGTTATGTTATTTTCTTCTTAATCCTTTTTACTATTTTTCAATCTATATTTGAATGGTCTACTATTCCAATGAATTTCATTGATGAGACTTTTGCTAATTTTGCTAGTTATGCAAAAACACACATGCCTTCAGGTGAATTTACAAATTTAGTCAGTGAAGGTATTATTCCTGGTATTGGTGGAATTGTAATTTTTATCCCTCAAATAGCCTTTTTATTTTTATTCATTTCTATCCTAGAAGAAAGTGGTTATATGAGTCGCGTTGTCTTTTTAATGGACAAGATTATGCGTCGTTATGGCTTATCAGGTAAAAGTATTGTGCCTTTAATTTCTGGTACTGCTTGTGCTATTCCTGCCATTATGGGTGCTAGAAATATTGAAAACTGGAAAGAACGCTTAATTACTATTTTAGTAACTCCATTCACCACTTGCTCTGCTAGATTACCTGTTTACGCAATTATCATTTCGTTAATCATTCCAGAAGGTAGAATCTTTGGTTTTCTGAGCTTGCAAGGGTTGACCTTAATGTTGTTGTATTTAATAGGTTTCTTTATGGCTATCTTTTCGTCCTGGTTATTAAATAAGATACTAAAATTGAGTTGTAAAACTTATTTTGTTGTAGAAATGCCGAGCTATAAAATTCCTATGTTCAAAAATGTTGCCATTAATGTGCTTGAGAAAACAAAAGCTTTTGTAGGTGGTGCTGGGAAAATAATTTTGGCTTTGTCTGTTATTTTATGGTTTTTAGGTTCCCACGGACCAACAAAAGATTTTGATAATGCACATCAAATTGTGCAAACAGATTTAAATCAGAAGAATATAAAATATAGTCCTGAGCATTTAGAGGAATTGACTAACACTTATAAATTAGAAAACTCTTATATTGGAATTTTAGGTAAAGCCATTGAACCTGCAATTAAACCGTTGGGTTATGACTGGAAAATTGGAATTGCTATTGTAAGCTCATTTGCTGCTCGTGAAGTATTTGTAGGGACTTTAGCTACTATATATAGTGTAGGTAGTCACAGTGATGACGAACAAACAATTAAGAACAGAATGGAGGCCGAGATTAATCCTGTTACTGGCAAAAAAATATTCAATTTTGCTACTGGAATTTCATTATTGTTATTCTATGCTTTTGCCATGCAATGTATCAGCACATTAGCCATTGTGAAAAAGGAAACTAATTCTTGGAAATGGCCTGTTGTTCAACTTGTTTTTATGAGCGGATTTGCGTATATTGTATCCTTAATTGCTTATCAATTTTTAAAATAACATGCAAGAAATATTAACATACATAGCTCTCTTTGTTGCTCTTGGATTTTTAATCAAAAAATTCTTTTGGAAAAAATCGACCAAAAAATCAAAATCTTGTGGTGATGATTGTGCTTGTCATTAAAAATGATTTAGAGAATTAGCTTTATTTGTAGTAAGTGGTGTATGTTTTCTTTTTATTCATATCATGACTAAGATTTAAAGCCTTTAATTGCATTAAAAACAAATAGATTTTACAAGATTATGACAAACTTAATAGCAGAACTATTATTACTATTTGAAGAGCTAAAGTTTTGGAGAAGAAAAAAAGAAGAAAAAAATCAACTGCCTAAAAAAGCAATGATACACCCTACTGTTTGGATAACTCTTGTTTTAATAGGACTTGTATGTTTATTTAAATTTTTGTTTATTTATTTATATCCTAATCCGCAAAAAAACAATACAATAAACTCTTTTAAAGAGATTAAAATTATATTAGAAAAACAGAAAAAAGATTTAGGAAAATATCCAATAGAATTAAAAGACGTTATAGGAATTAACCCTATGCGAAAAGAAATAGATATTGATGCGTGGGGTAATGAGTTTTATTATCAACAATTAGATAAAGGATTGAGGTATGAACTAAAATCTAAAGGGAAGGATGGTATTCTAAACACTAAAGACGACATAATATGTGATTAATTTTATGACTAGTCCTAAAAAAATCGATAAAAACAGATGTTATTTTATCTATTGCTCCTTTTATTCCTTGATAAAAGTTGTTTTTTTAAATTTAGGTGTCATTATTTAAATTAATTGATTTTCCATTACTTCCTGAAAAAGTACCATCATCATTATTAGTCCAGGTTGTACTTTCTCCTGTAGAGTTTTTATTATGTCATCTATAAGTGAAGTTACATCAGCTTCACTAGGGTCAGCCCAATAAACAGGATTGTTGTCAAATGCACTATATGGAGAATAATTAAAATGTATAACAGGGTCTTGCACTACCCATCTATCAATCGCAGGATTATCATTCCTTGGATCAAAATCGTACATATTAAGCTCTAACTCATCTTGGTACTCTTTACCGTTGTATTTATAGTTATAGCTTCCATCACCAACAGACTTTTATTTATTTTTTTTAATTAAATTGTTCTGGATGTTTCTTAACAAATGCAGGAATAGTATTCTCATAATCTATAATTTCTTTTATATATTTTAGTAATTGTTGATTATCTTTCATTTTTACACCATTTTTGTAAGTGTTAAAATATTCTCCTAAGCATAAAGTATCTGTTTTTAATTGACTATGAATTAATATTTTAATTCTTGTATTTATTCCAGTAGAATCATTTGTTATTTCATATTGATTATATAGATTCATAATTTTTTTAAACTGTTGCTTATCGTCCATTTTTTTATAATTTATGCTTTCTCCTAATATTTCTTCAGAAATCATATTACAAGAATAGCTATAAGGGGTACTCACATTAGGTTCTATGTAAAAAAATTCTAGATATTCTGAGCTATTTTTATAATTGCAATTGAAAAAGATTAAAAAAAACAAACCGAATAAATAATTAAGAAAATTTTTCATGTTTTTAATATTTATCCGAATTCTTCATGCTAAAATTTAATCATCTACTAATCTGTACCATCACTAACAGTTTTTTTTATATCATTAGAGAATTGAATTCTAATATCTTTACCTACCTTTTCCACATAAATTATATTATAGTTTTTTTTAATTTCTTTATCAAGAATAATTTCTTTTCTACAATTATTAATTCTTATATAAGTATTTAAATTTTTACTTGTTTTTAATACTTTAGCAGGCTTATCTTTTTTATTATTGTTAATTATACTATCAAAAAGAACTTTACCTCCTTCAACAATTAGTATTTTATCATCAAATTTTGTAGTAAACACTAAAAATATTTCATTATCATTTTTAAGCCGTAAAAACATTTCATCTTTTTTCGCTTTATTATTAGTCAATTCATCATGAAAGTATTTATATTGCTTACATGATATAGCCAAACTACATAAAAAAACAATATACAAAATCTTTACTTTTTTATAATTTATCATTCTTTTTCTGGTATGCTTTTTTAAAATTTAGCTATCAATTAATCTATACCATTACCAAATAATGCTTCACTAACTTAGACACATTACCCTTATTACAAGATTAATCTGATTTTAACCTACTTGAATTTTTCATTGCCGTGATAAGTGTTGTATAATCTTTCAGATTGGTCAAAATCGGCTTCCATTTGATGTAATCTGGGTTTTGTCTTATTACGAAGTTTTTATCGTGCTTTGCTTCAATACTGTTATTGTAATAATCGTAACCAATATAATTCCAGTTATAAATATATGAAGAAATATTGCTTCTGAAATAACCTGTAAGACAAGGTTTTTTATTTACAGTTATCACAAATTGTACACCATATTTCATTGATGGCTTAATCTGTGAAATTTTTTTCCTTGCTGTTTCAGATAAAATAAGTTCGCTTTTTTCTAAATTTAGTCCTAAAACTTCGTCATCTTTTACCAAAGGTTCTGCCTGAAAATCATTTTGACTTACAACAAATTTACCTCCGTAAATAAGTTGTTTTTTCACAGTATCAAATGAGCAATATTTAACCGATTCAAAATCTTCAATATTTTTTATTTTAGCATATTCCTTTACTGGAATTCCCTCAGTGCTCATAATTCTATTTTTTAGCAAATAAAACTCAACCTTATCTTCATTTTTTTTGCATGAATTTAAAAAAAACTGAAAGGCAAGTATACATATAAAATTTATTAAGATTTTCATTTTCTTGCATTAGGATTATAATATTTAGCTGTTCCATACTGTGATTTACTAATCTGTACCATTACCTAACAACCTCAAATAAACTTTATTATCTTTTGTCTTTACATCTATAAAATAAATACTTCCTTTTTTAAATACCGCAATAGAACCTTTAGGCGTGGAAGGTGTTTGGTACATAACATTATCTTTTGGGGTATAAAATATATTAAACAAAGAAATTATTATTTTTTCTTTACCATTAGTGAGGATAATTTCTTTTACTGTCTTATCATGAATAACTTTTCTAAATTTTTCATCAATTTCAATTTCAAAACCTTCTTTACTCTCATTAAAGTTAAGATTATTTGTTGATTCTATAGAATTCTCTGTTTCCACAGTTAATGTTATTTTATCATTTTGAGCACATGATATACACGTTACTGTTAGAAATAAATAAAAAAAATTATATACCTTCATGTTTTTACTTTATTGGATTATAAATACCTTGATGATTACCATATATTTCCTGTACTGCTTTTAATGTCATAATAGTTGGTTTTGCATATTCTCCATTTTTGCTAAAAACACTAACAGTGCCATCTTTACTAGTTCCATAGTATACAGCAGCATGTACTCCCTCACTGTTATTAAAATAATATATGCTTTTGCCAAATTCAGCGTCGTTTTGAGAAACCTTTTCAAATTTTGAATTATCACTTAACATAGAACTGAATGAGAGTTGGTCCATTCCATTTTTATCTCCATTTTCAGGTGTTATTTCAAGCCCTTGCACTCCACAAATTACTGCATCTGTGCAATTATATGAATCAGTTTCTTTATTACTTCTTTCGTATGATTCACCTCTACTTAGCCCTTCTGAGCCTATTTCTTCTGTGGTTAAACCTTGTTCACTATTTGATTTAGTTAGTGCTCTTGAATAGTTACTATTTAAACTTAAACCTTCTCCTCCTGTTAAATCCTGAGCTCCAGTATTTAATACTCCTGGTCGGCTTCCTGTTAAATCTTTTGCTATCTTTTGCATAGCTTTAGATTCCGAGACATTTAAATGTTTTGCTAATGTTTTATAATTATCACCTTTTTCAGCAATCAAATTACCATTTGCATCTGGTATCCATTGAGGAGCCATTCCATCAGGGTCAACAAAAATAACAGGATTATCAAAAGCATAGTTATATGGAGAGAATCTACGCATCTTCTCTGCCAACGGGTCAATATTCATCCATCTACCTAAAGCTGGGTCGTAATTTCTTGCACCGTAGTCATAAGTATTTAAACCTAGTTCATCTTGATACTCTTTACCGTTGTATTTATAGTTATAGCTTCCATCACCTACAAACTTAGGCATTTCAGCTAGTACTATGTACTCTATTTCATGTTCGTCAGTAAAAGTACTATATCCAAGATGTTGGGTATTATAATTATCATGTTTGAGTCCAAAAGGATAGTAATGGTTCTCTTCCATGATTTTTATCAATCCAGTTTCTGGGTCTAAGCCGTAACTTAAACGGATATTTCCTAAATGGTCGGTGTAGTGGTACACATAAAAGTAATGTCCTTCATTGTGTTGTACATAGCCTTCTGCATGTGGAAAGTATTGTAATACAGCTGTGCTTTGATTCCCTTGTGCCTGTGTGTAAGAACTTCTGTATTGGTAACCTGTTAAGTAATCAGTATCAGCATATTCTGTATCATTGCCCAATTAATTTGTACTATTATTACTTGTCATTTCATACAATAGCAAAGAAAATTTTTTTGAAATTAAATAATTTATATCATTAATTTTAATAACACGACCATTTCCACAAATTGTTCTTTCACTTTGATTTTTATATATAATTTTCATCTTAAACCTAGTATCCAAATTTTTTGTTTTTTTGTTTTCTTTTAAAGTCTCTTCAAGATTTGAATATATTTTATTAATTTCAATTTTATTGTTTATTGTTCTCTTTTTTATAACATTTTCAAAAATATTTTCAAATTCATCACAAGTCACTTTTGCAAAAGTAAGAGTATTCAAATCTTCGAATGAAAATTCTATTTTAAGTATTTCATTTGCTTCACCATTATAATTGATATCTTTCATTTGTTTATTTCCGCATGCAATTATTATTAAATAAAAAACGAATATAAAACCATTAAATTTATACATACTAATCATTTTTTGGAGCTGGTGCTGTTAATATTATTTCGTCTAATTCTCTAACTACGGGTGTAGCATTATTAGTAGAAGTTGGATCTGGCATAGACATTATCAAACCACTATGATCTTTTCTTGTTACTTCCCCTTCTTTAATTTCACCGTGTTTTAGTGCCGTTTCTTGCTCGGAACCCGTAATTACTCTTTTTTCTTCTAAAGTGTCATAATTTTCATCAAATGAATTAAAAGAATCTATGTCATTCATGAATTTTTCTGGATTTTCTTTATGTTGAACAGCGTGGTCAAATTCATGATTGATTACAGTAGCTGGAGACAACAAATGTCCTTCTGTAGTTTCAACACCAGCTGTAGGATCAAAATAAATTGCTTGTTCTGAAGGTTTATAAAAACTCCCTTTCCCTGTATTATCTACTAGCTCTGTTTTACTCAAATTATTTAGTTTAGAAAGTAAACCTGATGTCCCTTTACTATTCATAAACTCAACTGTTTTTACAAATTTTGCCTTAAATTCTGAATTAGTACCTTTCCTATAAACTAACTCTAATCCCTCAAGTTCTCTACCCATTCCCATTTTATTTTCTTGGAATGCATAAGTTGAGTTATAAGCATATTTTTCTGCCAATGGGTCAATAGACATAAATCTACCTAATGCATAATCATAATTTCTCCATTTGAAGCTATCCCAGTTGAGACCCAGCTCGTCTTGACGTTCTTGCCCTTGATATTTACAATTATAACTTCCATCACCCACAAATTTAGGCATTTCAGCTAGTACTATGTACTCAATTTCATGTTCATCAGTAAAAGTACTATATCCTAGATGTTGGGTGTTGTAATTATCATGTTTGAGCCCAAAAGGATAATAATGGTTCTCTTCCATGATTTTTATTAATCCTGTTTCTGGGTCTAAGCCGTAACTCAGACGAATATTCCCTAAATGGTCGGTGTAGTGGTACACATAAAAGTAATGTCCTTCATTGTGTTGTACATAGCCTTCCGAATGAGGAAAGTATTGTAATACGGCGGTACTTTGATTCCCTTGTGCTTGTGTGTAAGAACTTCTATATTGGTAACCTGTTAAGTAATCAGTATCCGCATATTCTGCACCTGTTTTTACTAATTTGTTAACTTTTTGTCCAACTGCATTGTAAATGTATTTAATATTATTTCCATTTCCAAATTGTATTGTGGTAGGTAAATTCAAATGGTTGTAGGTGATACTGGTAATCCCTTTGTTTTTATCTTCGGTTAGATTGCCATTAGAATCGTATCTATAATCATCTTGTCCAGCTTGATTAAATCCATCATTAAATCCTTGGGTAGAATTGCTTGAGTCGTCTACTCTTATTAATTTATTAGTTACTGAACTGTATGTATAACTTAAATTGTCAATAGGCATCACATCTTCATAGATTTTTCCGTTTCTATCTAAATGAGTGATGTTACCGTTTTTGTCGTATTGCAAACTTTCGTTAAAGGCATCTGCTTCATCTCCTAGTCCGGGTTTTCTAAAGAGGGCATCCTTTAAACGGTTTAGATGGTCGTAGCTATATCCGTAGTGTCTTACTGTATTATCGGTAGAGGTTATCCACTGGGTTTCTGAGATATTGCCGTTGTATAGTTCTTTTACATTTTCCGCAGGAAGATAGGATAGTAACAAATCATCGTAACTGATTTTATAGGCAAACAAATCACCTGAGCCAAGTTGCACATAGCCATTCTCAGATGGTGCGGTTTCTTCTTCATTAATAGCGGTTAACCATCCTCTGATGTTGTATTTGTAATTGACTTCTTGTAAATAGCCTCCTGTGTTTTTGGTGATGAGTTGTCCTAATTCATCATAGATATTTTCGGTTAGGGTTTCTTCGGGTTCTCCATTTACTTGGTGCTTGTGCATATACAAGCGGTCTTGTGGGGTGTACTCAAAGGTTTCTGTTGTGGTTAGGGTTTGGTCGGTACTCTTTCGTTTGTGTGTGGTTATGGTTTGTAGTGTTTTACCTGCCCAGTCTAAACTTGTGTCTACTTGGGTAAATCCTCCTAAATGGTTTTTGGTATAGCTTCTCACGGGTCTATACCTGTCATCGTATAGGGTATAGGATTGTTCGGCATTGGTACTGCTGGCTCCTTCTAGTACTCTTACCCAACTTCCTGTAGGTAGTCCTTTTAAAGATGTGGCTAGAGTAACGCCTGTAATTGTGTAGTTGATTAGGTTGGCATGTGGAAAATTATAGTCGTCGTAATAGTTGACGCTTAAAAGCTTGTAGGGTTCATTGTTAAAACGAGGATATACTTTATCGGTATATGAAATAGTGATGTTGTCCACTACATTGGTTCCGTTGTTTAGTGCTTTTACTTCAAAGTAGGATGCTCCTGCACTATTCATTTTGTTTTGAAAAGTAAGTCTGCCTGCTGCTGTGGCTGGTACACCATCAAACCATCCTGTTGAAATGGGTCTGTTTAAACCATCGTATTTGGTAATCATCCAGCCTGTTTTTGTTGGGTCAAAAGGAGAGAAAGCTGGTCCTGTGGCAACGGGTAGGTTTACTTTGTTGTACACAATATATTCCCATTGTTTACCCGGAATAGCCTTTGCTACTAAACGGTTTCTGCTGTCGTATTTGTATTGGTAGCAGAGTTTGTCTAGCACTGAAAAAGGGTTATCTGCTGCTAGGGGTGGAATAACGTAGGTAAGGTTATCATATTGGTCGTAGACGTAATAAGTGTCATGTGCTACGCTATTGTTATAGGTTCTTTTAAGAACCACTTGTCCTCTTTTGTTTTTAAATTCTTCGGTGGTGTTATTTACTCCTGTTTTCCAGTTTTCGTCTTTGGTAATAGTTTTATACAATTGGTTTTTGGCGTAAAAACTGTTTTGTGTAAGGCTTATGTTGTAAATCTCGTTGGTGGCATCCCATGTAGCGGTAGCTTCAAATAGTTTAACATCGTTAGCTATATTGGTTTGATATTCAAACTTTATTTCATTATTAGACCCTAATGCCCATGATTCTCCCGGAGCAGCTTGTTTAAGTACTCGGGCTAAGGGTGAAGCTTCTACTTGTTTTTCGCTATAAGGAATTGTTGTATTGACATTGTAGGTGCTGGCATAGTAGTTCATTACATCCGTTTGTCCGTTAGGATTATAACTAAGGCTTGCGGATGAAGTAGCGTAGGGTAAATAGTCTTTAATTTGTTGTCCAAATTGATCGTATTCTATATGGGTCACTATGTCTTTACCAGTAGCAGATTGCTTATGGGCTATTTGTTGAACGGGTCTTCCTAGTCCGTCATAATAGCTTACTTGGATAACAGCATCAGCAGGGTTAGTGACATCTACACTGCCTAATGTGGTTGGCTTTTTATAGGTTATTACTTTTGTATGGTTTTGGTCTGCATCTTGTGCTTGAAGAGTTAAGCTAAACAAAAGGGCTGCTAAAAACAGGTGTAATTTATTCATACTTAATTAGTTTGATAGTTCAAACATAATTAAATTTTTTCTTATTAATTTACAGAAAATCTATATTTTTTTATTTTTTAACACAAAAAAATAGTTTAACGACAAAAATTACTGTTCGACGATTTTTTAAATAAAAAATCTGTTGTTTTATGAAATATAAGATGAAAGTATGCTTTTAAATAAAGTATTGTTGGTTCTATTGATTAAAATTATGAACGAGATTAAAACAAGTTCACTCCAACTCAATCTTCAAAATATAATCCTTCAAATCAATAGTTTGTTCTTGTTTCTTTATTGGTAAAATGATAAAATCTTTTATCTTTTTTTCTGTAGTAATATAGCTTCTAAAAAATTGTTTGTTGTATTCTAATTTTTTATAATTGATAAAGACTGTTTCTTCTTTTTCTAAAACATTCTCTTTATAAATAGCTAAAACCAATTGCACTTCTCCAGCCCAAACACAATTCACTCCTTCTGGACAACGCGAATCTGAAATGACTTTTGTGATTTTCATTTCATAATCATTTCCAACACTTGTATTTGAAGTTGCGTTGATTATAATTTCATTTTCATTTATAATTTGTTTTGAAGCACAACTAGCAAATAAACAAAGGGCTATTAAAATTGATGTTGTTTTCATTTAGTGTTTTTTAAAATAAATAAAGGTATAGAGATTTTATGGCGTACTTTATCTACTGTTGTTCCAAAAAGTAAATCCTTAATTCCTGTATGTCCATGTGTTCCCATTACTAAGATATCAAAACTATCTGAGTTTACTATTTTAGGAATCATTTTATTAGGCTTTCCAAAACCTAATTTTGTTTCCACATGATACCCTTTTTCTTGAAGCATTTTTTCATATTCTAATAACAATTGGTCATCAATAGTGGTTTCATGATCATCAATATTGGAACCATACATCATTGCTCCAACCGTTTCTACAATATGAATTAAAGTATATTTTGCCTTTTTTCCTCCCAATTCAAAAGCACTATTTATCGCTAATTCATCAGCACTCGAGAAGTCTACCGCAATGGCAATTCGTTTAGTAGCATAAGCATTTGAACTGTCTAATTTCAATTGCAGATTATGTGGAGAATGATTTTCAATATTGTGTTTTGCTCTAACAAAAAAGGGTTTAAAAACAATATATAATAATAGAATTAAAAATCCAATGGCTAGTGGAACAACTGTTACCCAAATTATAATTGGATTATCTGACGTTTCTAACCATCCTTTTATTTCATCATAAACCAACTTCCCGTTTAAGGTCACAATTATGGAAGCAATAAGCCATGAAGCAATCTGAGTAATCTTTGAAATATGAAACCCTTTCATCTTTGTTTTATCGCTTACAAAATGGATTAAGGGAATAATGGCAAATCCGAGTTGCAAACTCAATATAACCTGACTTAATATCAATAATTTACCTGTAATGCCTTCTCCAAAATATAAAATAGTAACAACTGCTGGAACAATAGCTAGCAAACGGGTGATTATTCTTCTAACCCAAGGCTGAATTCTTAAATTCAAATAACCTTCCATAATAATTTGTCCGGCTAATGTCCCTGTTATTGTTGAACTTTGTCCAGCTGCAATAAGTGCTACCGCAAATAAAATAGGTGCCCATTTTGTACCTAAAAGAGGTTCTAACAATTGGTGTGCATCTTGAATTTCTGCTACTTCAAATAATCCGTTTTTATAAAAAGTGGCGGCTGCTAAAATTAAGATGGCAGCATTTACAAAAAAGGCTAAGTTTAATGCTATTGTACTGTCAATCAAATTGTATTTTAATGCCTGTTTTATTCCTTTTTTTGTTCTATCAAATTTTCGTGTTTGAACTAATGATGAATGTAAATACAAATTATGAGGCATAACGGTTGCTCCAATAATTCCAATAGCTATATACAATGCATTTTCATTTTCTAAACTAGGAATTAATCCCGTTAATACTTTCCCCATTTCTGGCTCGGCAAAAATCATTTCAAATACAAATGAGAACCCAACTATGGCTACTAATGCAATAATAAAAGCTTCCATTTTTCGAATGCCTTTATTAATTAAAAAGAGCAATAAAAAAGTGTCTAAAACAGTGATGATTACCCCATCAATTAAGGAAATATCAAATAATAGATTTAATCCAATTGCCATACCCAAAACTTCTGCTAAATCACAGGCTGCAATGGCAATTTCTGCTAAAAAATATAGAATATAATTAATAAATGGTGAATATGTTTCTCTTGAAGCTTGTGCCAAATCCCTTTGGGTAACAATTCCTAATCGAGCACTTAAACTTTGTAATAACAAAGCCATTATATTACTCATCAATAAAACCCATATTAAAGCATAACCAAACTGACTACCTCCAGCCAAGTCAGTTGCCCAGTTGCCTGGATCCATGTAACCTACACTAATTAAATAGGCAGGTCCAAAAAAAGCTAAAATTTTTCTAAAGGTGGAAGCTTTCCCTTGTGTAGAGACCGATTCATTTACTTCTTCTAATGATTTACTCATCTTCTTGTTTTTTGTTGTCTAACTTTTTATTGCACAAATAAATTAGTGGCTATTTTGTTTGAAATTGTTACTTTTTTGCCATTAATCTCTACTTGTATAATATCGTCAAATGTGTCTTTTTCAATAATTTTAAAAGTAGATCCTAAAGCAATTTTTTGTTTGTCTAAATATTGTAAAAAATCTGCTGATGAGTCTTTTACTCCTACACATTTATAGGAAACATTAATTTCTGCTTCTGATAAAAGTTGCTTTTGTACTTTTTTAATTTCTCCGTTTTTATTCGGAATAGGATCTCCATGAGGATCGAACTCAGGATAATTTAAAAATGTATCTAATTTATTTATTAATTTTTCCGATTGTATGTGTTCTAATTCTTCTGCAATTTCATGAACCTCATCCCAAGTGAAATTTAATTTTTTTACCAAAAAAACTTCCCATAAACGATGTTTTCTCACAATCATCTTTGCTGTTAAGTTTCCTTTTTCTGTTAATGAAGCTCCTTGATATTTCTTGTAAATAACCAAATCTTTTTCTGATAATTTTTTTAACATATCAGTAACAGAAGACGCTTTGGTTTCTAGCATTCCAGCAATAGCATTTGTGTTTACCCCTTTTGGTGAAACAACGGATAAATGAAAAATTACTTTTAAATAGTTTTCTTCAGAAGTAGTCATGCAATTCAATTTTAAACAAATATATAAAAATAAATTTTGTCGTGAATAATAATATTTTTAGTTTTGTCTAAATTTTAATTTAGTATAAATGAAAAACACAATGTTGTTTCTTCTTTTTTCAACAATTTTATATGGTCAAACCAATATAAAAGGCAAGGTTTCTTCTGATAATGAAGCTTTACCTTTTGCAACTGTTTATATAATAGAATTAAAAAAAGGAGTAACTACTTCAGAAAACGGCACTTATTCCTTAGATGAAATTCCTAATGGGAAATACACTGTACAATTTTCTTATACTGGTTTTAAAATAGTCAAAAAAGAAATAGTGGTTGACAACCAAAATTTATTAATACTTAATTGTGAATTAAAAGAAACTAATACATTAGATGAAGTAGTTGTAACAGGAACATTAAAAGCGGTTTCAAGATTAGAAACTCCTGTTCCTGTTGAAGTCTATACAGCAGCTTTTTTGAAGAAAAACCCCACATCCAATATATTTGAAGCCCTTCAAAATGTTAATGGGGTAAGACCTCAGCTTAATTGCAATATATGCAACACAGGTGATATCCATATCAATGGCCTTGAAGGTCCTTACACAATGGTTACTATTGACGGAATGCCAATTGTAAGTGGACTATCAACTGTTTATGGTTTATCTGGAATACCCAATTCACTAATCGATAGAATTGAAATTGTAAAAGGACCTGCCTCTTCTTTATATGGTAGTGAAGCTGTTGGAGGATTAATTAATGTTATTACAAAAAGTGCTGAAACGGCTCCTTTATTTTACGCTGATGTTTTTAGTACTTCTTGGCTAGAAAATAATGTAGATATTGGCGCAAAATATAGAATAGGGAAAAAAGTAAATTCTCTTTTAGGGGTTAACTATTTTAATTATGATAATCCAATTGACAACAATCAAGACAATTTTACTGATGTAACCTTGCAAGAGCGAATTTCTGTATTCAACAAGTTAACAATAGATAGAAAAAGTAAAAAAGAATTTAGTCTTGCCGGGCGCTTTTTTTATGAAGACAGGTGGGGCGGAGAGCTTCAATGGAATAAAAGCTATAGGGGTGGTGATGAAGTTTATGGGGAAAGTATTTATACTAAACGATATGAAGCATTAGGAAAATATCAATTGCCTATATCCGAAAATATTTTTGCCTCTTTTTCTTATACAAATCACAATCAAAATTCAGCTTATGGTCATGTTTTTTTCTTAGCAAAACAAGAAATTGCCTATGGTCAAATTACTTGGGATAAAAAAATTAATAATCACGACTTTTTATTAGGAACTGCCTATCGCTACCAATATTATAATGATAATACGGTTGCAACAATAACTGCTGAAAAAACAAAAATCAGTAGTTTATTCATTCAAGATGAAGTAAAATTGACAGAAAAACACAGTGTTTTGCTAGGCGCTAGATATGATTATAATTCTATTCATGGTTCCATTTTTACACCAAGAATTGCTTTTAAATGGAAACCCACAAAAAATGATATCTTAAGACTAAATGCAGGTACTGGTTTTAGAGTGGTTAATTTATTTACAGAAGAACATGCTGCCTTAACTGGTTCTAGAGAAGTAATTATAACAGAACATTTAAACCCTGAAAAATCATATAATATAAATCTAAACTACCTAAAGAAATTTGAATTGGCAAACGGAACTCATTCTATTATTGAATTTTCAACTTGGTATACTTATTTTAAGAATCAAATTTTACCTGACTATGATACGAATCCTAATCAAATTATTTATTCTAATCTAAATGGTTATTCAAAAACCTATGGTATAACGGGTAATTTAGAATTAATTTTCCCTTTTGGATTAAAAACAATGGTTGGTTTTACGGCTTTAGAATCTAAAAACAAAAGAGATGGAATTATTTCTACACCCATTTTAACAGAAAAATTCAGTGCAACTTGGGGCATTACCTATGATATCCCAAAATGGTTCTTATCTATTGATTACACGGGTAATTTATATGGTCCAATGCGTTTACCATTGCTAGGTGACTTAGATCCAAGAAAAGAACATTCTCCTTTTTGGAGTATTCAAAATATTCAATTTACATATAAAAAATTCAATCCATTTGAAATATTTGGTGGTATAAAAAATCTTTTAAATTGGACTCCAAACAAAAACAATCCTTTTTTAATTGCTAGAGCTAATGATCCTTTTGACAAAGAAGTAGTTTTTGATGCTAATGGAAATGCGACTGCCACACCAAATAACCCATACGCACTTACTTTTGACCCCAGTTATGTTTATGGTCCTAATCAAGGAATAAGAGGCTTTATTGGTGTAAGGTATAGAATAGATTAAAAATTATTACCCACAAACAAAATTCAATATCTTTGAAAAATGAAACATTACGATTACATTTTTTGTGGATCTGGATTAGCAGCTTTGTTGACGGTTAATGAAATAATTTGTAGTGAAAAATTCTCAGATAAATCCATATTATTAATTGATTCTGATTCAAAGATAACCAATGATAGAACTTGGTGTTTTTGGGACGATACTGCTGTTTTTGATGAAATTATTTCAAAAAAATGGAATGAAGCTGTATTTGCAAACGATACTTTTCAAAGAAAATTAGACCTTAATCCTTATCAATACAAAATGATTAAAGGATTAGATTTTTACAATCATATTTTTGGTATTATTGCTAGACATAAAAATGTTCATTTTTTAAATGATAAAGTTGTAGATTCTTTAGATTTAGGAAAACATTGCGTAGTAAAAACACTTCAAAAAAGTTTTACTTGTAACAAAATATTCAATTCTATTTTTAATCCAAAAGAAGTAATTGCTCAACAAAAATATCCTTTCATTCAACAACATTTTTTGGGATGGTTTATTGAAACCAAAGAGGCTATTTTTACACCAGAAAAAGTAACTTTTATGGATTTTTCTGTTGATCAAAAAAACAATACTCGTTTTATGTATGTATTGCCTTTTTCTAAAAATAAAGCTTTGATTGAATATACTTTGTTTTCAGCCGATTTATTACCAAAAGAAGACTACGAAAATGAAATTAAAAGCTACATAAAAAAATTAGGAATAACTTCTTTTACCATAACAGAAACAGAACAAGGAAACATTCCTATGACTTGTTACCCTTTTTGGAAACACAACACTAAAAACATTATAAACATTGGCTCAGCTGGTGGATGGACTAAAGCAAGTACTGGATATACTTTTAAAAGTGCAGCTAAAAAGGCAAAAAAGCTAGTCCAATTTTTAACTCAGGAAAACAACTTTAAAAAGTTTCATAGAAAAGATAAATTTTGGTTCTACGATTTACTTTTATTGGATGTTTTATCCAAAAGAAATGATTTAGGATTCACCGTTTTCTCTTCTTTATTTCATACAGGAAGCCCAACGCTAATCTTCAAATTTTTGGATGAAGAAACCTCTCTTTTAGAAGATTTAAAAGTCATTTTAAAATGTCCAAAAAAACTTTTTATTAAAGCATTCGTGGAACGACTATTTTAACTTTATTTTATCTATCAAACCATAACAAATCTTTATGACTTCTAAAGAGTAGACTACAAAAAAACTTTGTAACTTTGCAACTCGTTAACTTTTAACAAAAAAAATTATGTATCCAGAAGAAATGGTTAAACCGATGCGTGCTGAATTAAATGACGCTGGTTTTCAAGATTTATATAGTGCAGCTGATGTTAAAAATGCAATTCAATCAGAAGGAACAACCTTAGTAGTTGTAAATTCAGTTTGTGGTTGTGCTGCTAGAAATGCTCGTCCAGGTGCTAAAATGAGTTTAACAGGTGACAAAAAACCTTCTAAATTAGTTACTGTTTTTGCAGGTGTTGATAAAGAAGCAGTTGATGCGGCTAGAGAACAAATGTTCCCTTTTCCTCCATCATCTCCAAGTATGGCTTTGTTTAAAAACGGTGAATTAGTTCACATGTTAGAACGTCATCACATTGAAGGTCGTCCAGCAGAATTAATTGCAGAAAATTTACAAGATGCTTACAACGAATATTGTTAATCAATATTCATTAAAATTTATTAATCCCTTTCTATTAAATTAGTTAGGGATTTTTTTTACGCAACCTTTTTTCAAAAATTTCATCTTTAATTAAATATCTGATCATGAAAGTTGCTTTTTTATTCCTGTCCTTTTTTATTTTGAGTTGTTCTAGTGATGATGAAACTATAGATTACCCTCAATCCATTAGCCCTACTCAAATTGCAAAAAGTCATTTGAATTATACCAATACTTATGGTCAAGAAAATATTGTGATTTCAAATACAACTGATTGGGAAACTTTAATGACTAATTTTACAGCCATTGGAATTATTAACAATACCCCTTTTTCTGAAACCAATATTGATTTTCAAAACTATATAGTTATTTGTGTGATTGAGGTGAAAAATAGTACTACTACCATTGACATTACAAATATTCAAGAAAACGCAAATAACATTACCGTTACCGTTGAAAATCTTCAAATTGGTTTAACAACAGATGTGGCTCTTCCTTTCCATATTGTAAAAATCCCTAAAACAAACAAACCTATAGTTTTTCAATAACATATTGCAAGAAACCCTATGCTAGCATAGTATAAAACCGTCATTTACGTGATGGTTTTTTATTTTATAATAGTACATTTGTGAAAATTATTTTTTTTATGGAGAAACTAATTTCATATCCTTTATCGGTAATTTATTATGTGCTTTTCCTCTTTTGGTTAGTGCTTTTTCATCCTATTCAATGGATTTGTTATAATGTATTTGGCTATAATGCACATAGGTGGAGCGTTGCTATATTAAATTGGTTCTTGGTTAGAAACACACATCTTTTAGGAACAACTTATTCTTTTAATGGAAAAGAGAAATTACCTAAAAATGTTCCTTTAGTAATTGTAGCTAATCACCAAAGTTTATATGACATTCCAGCTATCATTTGGTTTATGAGAGCTTGGCATCCAAAATTTATTAGTAAAAAAGAATTAGGCAAAGGAATTCCTAGTGTTTCCTATAATTTAAAAAAGGGTGGCTCTGCTCTTATCGACAGAAAAGATCCCAAACAAGCTTTAGGAGAAATTAAAAAATGTGCTACTTATATCAATAAAAATAATTATTCGGTTGTAATATTTCCAGAAGGAACTAGAAGTAAAACTGGTGTTCCAAAACCTTTTTCAAGTAATGGTTTAAAAATGCTATATAAATTTGCTCCAGATGCTTACTTTGTGCCAATTACCATCAATAATTCATGGAAAATGACTAAATTTGGACAATTCCCATTAGGTCTAGGAAATCGAATTCACTTTCAAGTTCATGAGCCTCTAAAAATTTCCGATTATTCCTTTGAAGAAATCTATGAAAAAACAGAAAAAACAATAGTTTCGGCTATTAAAATATAAATTATGTCAATAAAGAATGTACGATTAGAAGTAATGCAGTTTTTAGAAAAAAAAATTGATGGCTTCGTTGAAGAATTTTTAATTCCGGTTGAAAAAATATGGCAACCAACTGATTTGCTTCCTGATTCTCAAAACGAAAAGTTTTTTGATGAAGTAACTGAATTAAGAGAAATTGCTAAAGATTTACCATACGATTTTTGGGTAGTTTTAGTAGGTGATACCATTACTGAAGAAGCTTTACCTACATACGAATCTTGGTTAATGGAAGTCGAAGGAGTTGATAATGATGGTAGAAATGGCTGGAGCCAATGGATTCGTCAATGGACAGGTGAAGAAAATCGTCATGGTGATGTATTAAACAAATATTTATACCTATCGGGTAGAGTAAATATGCGTGAAATTGAAATGACAACTCAACATCTAATTAATGACGGTTTTGATATTGGAACTGGAACTGATCCTTATAAAAACTTTGTTTATACAAGTTTTCAAGAATTAGCCACTTATGTTTCTCACAACCGTGTGGCTCAAATTGCTAAAAAATATGGCGATAATAAATTAGCTAAAATGTGTCGTTTAATTGCTGGTGACGAAATGCGTCATCATCATGCATATAGTGAATTTGTAACCCAAATTTTCAAGGTTGACCCAAGCGAAATGATGTTGGCATTTCAACACATGATGAAACATAAAATTACAATGCCTGCCGGATTTTTAAGAGAATCTGGACAAAAAATCAGTTCTGCTTTTGAACAGTTTTCTGATTCTGCTCAACGTATTGGTGTGTATACGGCACATGATTATGTAGAAATCATGCAAAAACTTATTGATAAGTGGGAAATTGATAAAATCATAGGGCTAACTGATGAGGCAGAAAAAGCTAGAGACTTTTTAATGAAATTACCTGCTCGTATGGCTAGAATTTCAGAAAGATTAATTATTCCTGAAGAAGGTCATGTTTTTAAATGGGTACAACCTGCCTTGATTAAATAAAATTTCTAATTCGAAATTAGTATTCATGAAAATAATCAAGCTTTTTTTAAGATTTGCATTAGCTTTTAGTTTTTTATCCGCTGTAGCCGATCGATTTGGTCTATGGAGTCAAGAAGTATCCGTTTGGGGTAATTGGGCTAATTTTATTAGTTATACTAAATTAATTAATCCTTGGCTACCTGATGGTATTATTTCAATAGCGGGTATAACAGCAACTGTTTTAGAAGTTTTATTTGCTATAGCCTTGCTAATAGGTTTCAAAACAGAATTTGTTGCAAAATTGAGTGGTTATTTATTATTGCTTTTTGCTTTAGCAATGACTTTTTCTACGGGCATTAAAGGTGCTTTTGATTATTCCGTATTTAGTGCATCAGCCGCTGCTTTTGCTTTAAGTACAATGCATGCATTTAAATATTTAGAAGTTGATAGTTTATTAAAGTCTAAAAAATAATTCTAAAATGACCTTAATAGATAATACAATTGTATTTGTAAAAGAACAACTTCAAAATGCAGAAGGAGGTCATGATTGGTTTCACATTGAACGTGTCTATAAAAATGCATTACTAATTGCTGAAGAAGAAAAATGCAATTTAGAAATAGTAAAACTAGGAGCTCTTTTACATGATATTGCTGATAGTAAATTTCATCATGGTGATGAAACTATAGGCCCTAAAATAGCAAGAAATTTCCTTGAAAATGAAAAGGTAAGTGAAGACACTATTAGCCATGTATTAAGCATTATTGAAAATATTTCGTTTAAAGGTGGTAATTTTGACAAAAATTTTACTTCAAAAGAGTTAGATATAGTGCAAGATGCTGATCGACTAGATGCACTTGGTGCCATTGGTATTGCTAGAACATTCAATTATGGTGGTTTTAAAAACAGACCTATTTATAATCCAAATATTGCTCCAAACCTCAACATGAGTAAGGATGAATATAAAAATAGTGAGGCCCCAACTTTAAACCATTTTTATGAAAAGTTATTGCTTTTAAAAGATAGAATGAATACGGATTCTGGCAAAAAAATAGCTCAAGAACGCCATCATTTTATGGAAAAATTCTTGTCGCAGTTTTATGCTGAGTGGGATGGAGAGAAATAAAAAAAGGAGCTTAATCGCTCCTTTTTTACTATAATGTTACTTTTAATAATTGTTTTTTCCTTCCTTTTCGTCCAATAAAATAAACCGAATTATTAGACAATGCTCCATAAGCTACTAAAAAAGGAACTTCATTGTCTTTATCATCTAAGATTTCTTGAAAATCAAAATCTCCTTTTTCATCAATTTTAATAACATTTAAATTAGATCTGTTTTTAGATGTTTGCCCGAATTGAATTCTATCATTTCTAAGTTTTTTTACTTTTTCTCCAGTGTTAATAAAGAAATAAGTATCATCATTTTTTACAGTTGAAGTATAAGACACATAGGATTCATCGCCACCTGTAGATTGTCTTTTGTTAATATTTCTTGCCCATACTATTGTTCCTTGCTTATTTATTTTAGCACTTACAATATCATCATAATGGTAGGTATAGGTAAAATGACTTCCTCCATTTGGCGTTGTGTAATAATTAGTTGTTATATATTGTTCTTCCGCATTAAAAACAATATCATTATTTGGTGTAATTAAGATTCCTTTGAATGTAAGGTATTTTAATTCCTTTTCTTTACTCTTTCCATACTTGTCTACAATAAACTGTTCTGTAAATGGATTAAAGTTAGCTTTTTTAATGGCTAAAGAATTAGGGTCTAACTCAAAATAGCTAATTCCTTTATATCTATTATCTTTTCTATCTGAATAAAAACCAACACAAACCAATCTATCATCAAAAATTATTGTTTTTAATGATCCTGAAAAATGTTCATCTGTATCAAAAACTTGAGTTGTAGCACCGCTATTTGTGATTTTTGCTAATTCATATTGATATTTTCCTCCTGCTTTCTTTTTCTTTTTTTCATCCGTATATACTTTCCCTAACAAATATAAAGTATTCCCATCCTTTGAAACATCTATGTTTTCGTACTTGAATTTCTTATCTTTAATTTCTCTTTTAAAAACATGTTCAATTTTTTTATTTAAGCCTTTATCGAATAAAAATAACTTATGTGTTTCACTATTTTTATCTTTAAGATCTACGGTTATTGCAAAAGCTGTCTTATCTTCATTAACAATCATTGAGGCTCCTGAATCTCCATCAAAATTTGATGAAGTAGAAAATATACCAAACTGTTTTATTTGGTCACTACTTAATCTAAAAAGTTCTTTGGATGTAAAATTAAAATCATTTATACTAGCTGATATAGCATTACACACATATACTTTTTCTTTACTATTGTATAAAAAAGCAATTAATGAAATTTCATTATCATTTTTAATAAAACCTAATATAGAGCTTTGTTTATACATATCTCCATAATTTAATTCATATTCATAGTCTTTAATTAACTTTAGGTTAGAATCATAATGTTCAAAATAATACCCTGCTCCAGTTGAGAACATTCCTCCATTATAACTTCGTACAATCAAAACACCTCCATTGTCATCATCTTCTACATACTCAATGTTAGAATGTTTATACTCATCTTTAAAAACTTCACTTTTAATGATGCTATTTGCAATGTTTTGAGCAAATGTATTTGATGTTAAAATACATAAAAACACTATTATTATTTTTTTCATATAACGAAAATTATGATTGTCTATAAATTATTTCCCTGGAAAAGTAGGTTTCCTTTTTTCTAAAAATGCTGTTGTTCCTTCTTTGAAATCTTCTGTACCAAAACTAGCTCCAAAATTGTTGATTTCAGCTGTAAAACCATTTACACCATCTTCATAATTTGAATTTATAGACGCAATAGCTTTTGCAATAGCTACTGAAGAATTTCTAGCAATTTTTGTTGCAATTCCTTTTGTGAATTCTAACAATTCTACTTGTGGTACTACATGGTTTACTAAACCATAATTTTTAGCTGTTTCCGCATCAATCATAGCAGCAGATAGTATCATTTCCATTGCTCTTCCTTTACCTACTAATTGAGGTAAACGTTGTGTTCCTCCATACCCTGGAATTACTCCTAAAGTTACTTCTGGTAATCCCATTTTTGCATTATCAGACGCTACTCTAAAATGACATGCCATAGCTAATTCTAATCCTCCTCCAAGAGCAAAGCCATTAACTGCTGCAATTACTGGTGTTGAAAGATTTTGAACAAAATCAAACAATAGTTCATGCCCTTTTGCAGCTAATTTTTTTCCTTCTTCAACCGAAAAATTGGCAAACTCTGAAATATCTGCTCCTGCTACAAATGCTTTTTCTCCACTTCCTGTAACAATAATAACTTTGATTGATTTGTCTTCATTTAATGAATTAAAACCATCATGTAATTCTTGAATAGTAGCTTTGTTTAAAGCATTTAATTTTTCTGGTCTATTGATTGTTATAACAGCTATGTTTTCTTGTTTTTCTATTAAAATGTTTTCCATTATTTTTTAATTTTATCTCAGAGATGTTATAGTCTCTATCAAAGTTAGCTAAGTTTATATTGTTTATTTTAAATCTTTTTGTTCAAATTTTAATCTGTTATTGGAAAAGAAACAAAAAATTCTGTTCCAATATTTTCTTCACTTTCAAAAGTTATGGTTCCGTTATAGTTCTCTATAATGTTTTTTATGATTGCTAATCCTAATCCCATTCCGCTTGACTTGGTTGTGAATTTAGGTTCAAAAATACGAGCTTTATTCTCTTCAGAAATACCTTTACCATTATCCTTTACTGTTATAATGACATTTTGCTCTTCTCTAAAAACATCTACTTCAACGAATTTGTTTTCTTGTTCCTCTGGTATAGATTGTATAGCGTTTTTAACCAAATTAGTTATTACTCTTATTAATTGTGTTCTATCTAAACGCGTAATAATTTCGTCTTCTAAACTTGAAAAATGAACAAAATCTTCATTAAAAATTTCTAATGATAATTCTACAATCTTAACCACATTTAGTGTTTCATTTTGTTGTGCTGGCATAGAAGCAAAATTAGAAAAAGCATTAGCAACCGAGCTCATTGTATCTATTTGTTGAATTAATGTTTTGGAATAATCGTCTAATTTTTTCTTTACATCAGGGTCATTCTCATTAAATCGCATTTGATAACTTTGAACGGTTAATCGCATCGGTGTCAATGGATTTTTAATTTCATGTGCTACTTGTTTTGCCATTTCTCGCCAAGCCTGTTCTCTTTCACTTTGTGCTAATTTGGTAGCACTTTCTTCTAGTTTATCAACCATACTATTATAAGCCTGAACTAATAGGTTTATTTCCTTACTTCCTTCTTGTAAAACGATACGTTGATTTTGCTGATTTAATTCTGTTTCTTGAATTTTATCACTAATTATTTTAAGTGAAATTGTAATATAACTAGATAGAAAATAAGATAATACTACAGCAATAATAATCATCAATGAATATACTTGTCCAAAGCGAACCAAAAAACTTTTTAACTCATTATCATAAAAATCAGTGTCTTCTTCATAAGGTAAATTTAAAATAGCCAAAGGTTTAAATCTGTTATCTTTTATATAAGTATAAGAATATCTAAGCTTTAAACTGTCTATGGTTTTAAACTCAACATATCTTTTATCTATGGTAGATTCAAGAATTTTTAATGTGGACGGATTAATTTTTGGGGTTCCTTTATCTTGTTTAAAAATAGCTCTTGATGAAAGTAATAAATCCCCTTTTAAATCATAAAAGTTCAATTCCATACTATGAACATCAGATATTTCATAAATTTTTTCTTTAAAAATTAACGGAATATTCTTTGTTGATAAAGGATAAGTGGTGTTTTGAAGCACGTAGTTTATATGCTCAATAATTGCGTTTTCTTTACGTTCTAAACGATCTTGATGGTATTCTCTAGCTTCCTTTTTAAATTGATAAATGGAAACGGTAGCAATCAATACAGAAGCAATCAACGTTAAAAATATCATGGAAAGAAATATTCTTAATCGTAGTGAAAGATGTTTTATATTGAAGATTCTATTCATAATTAATTAGTACAAAACTAATTCAAATTTTTGCAAATCATCTGCTAAAATAGCAAAACAATAAATTTAAGCTGAAATATAACTAATTTATTATTTATAAAATATTTTTATTAAAAAAGAGTTGTCATAGTATTATTGACAACTCTTTTTATATATGTGAAAACCTATTCTTTAGCCTACATTCTTTTTAAATTTAAATCCAAAAAAGGAGAATAAGAATGCTATTATTAATATTGTTACATTAATTAACATCAGCTTCACAATTGATTCTTGTTCAAAATTATTAATTAATTTATAAATACTCCCTGTGAATGTAGCACCTATAAAAAAATAAATAAGTGTGCTTTTAAAAATTTCCTTCATCTTTTTCATTATTTAATCCCAAAGTGCATTCCATAAACTTGCTGCTGCTGCTGCTGTTGAAGCATATAATCCACCTGCAACTCCACCTGCAACTGCTCCTGTAACAGTTCCAACACCTGGTAAGAAAAGTGTACCTCCTGTTCCACACCAAATTGCACCTGCAACTGCTCCTCCAACATCTGCTCCCCCAACTCCTGGACCTGCTGCTCTAGCTGCTTCATTACTGTTCTGATTTCCACTTAATGAATTCCATTTCTCAATATTATTGTTCCAATATTCAAAAGAAGACAATCCTGTATTAATACCAATTAGTGCTAATTTTAAATCTTCTCCACTAAATCTTTTATTTGCATCCTCTTTTTTTGAAGAAAAATATACTTTCCCTCTCGTTAATTCAACAGTTTTGCATTCATTTATCATATTAACTAAAAAATCTTCTAATTCACTGTTTGCTAGATTAGATGACTTAATTATATTAATCGACTCTGCAATGTTTTTATCAACTCCATTATTTAGGTTATATAAAAATTTAGCATTTGTTTTGGAAATTATTTCCGCATTATCCGCACCAAATACTTCTAATGATAAAGTGTTGAAATTATCAATAAAATCTTGTTTTTTAAGGTTTTTAAAATCTTGAGTTGAAATTAATTTATAATATTTATCCATCATTTTATTATGTTGATCTCCAATATTATTTTCATCTAATGTAGATTGTGAATATCCTAAATTAAATATTAATACACCGATAATTCCTAAAATTAAATTTTTCATTATATTTGTTTTTTAAATTATTAATCATACTTTAATTCGTTTCAAGGTTTTTTAAGTATGATTTTTATTTTTTTGATAAGTTTATCTTTCACTCAATTACATAACTTATCTTTAAAAAGTAATTAAGCTTTTGTTACATGGGAGGTAAACCCTTAAAATACCAATAATTAATTTTAAAACATTATTATTATGATGATGTCGTAAAATTATTCTGATTCGAAAAAAAGGTGATGGGGTTTTTCCGTAAAAAATGTTAAAATTAGTTTTAAACAAAAAAATATGTACAAGGCAATTATTCTTCTTATTATAATCTTATTAATAATTTACATTAAAAAAGATTATCTATTAAAATATATGGATAATGAAATAGAAAACATTAATGAATTAAATAATAAAGACAAAGAGATTAATCAACTCATTCAATATTATTCAGATTTTAGTTCAGAAGAATTAATAAAAAAATTAGAGGTAGAAAATTTAAACAAAAAAAAGACGAAGGCAATAAAAATTGTCTTAAATGAAAGACAATCTCCTCCTCCTAGTAGTTTTTAAATAAAAAAGGGAGTGGTTATAGTACTTATTGAATTCCATTAACTTTTATTTCGTTCTCGAATGCGTTTATAAAATCGAAAGCCTACCATTATTAAAATGGAGAAAACAAAGATTCCTATTACGCCAAAAATCCAATTAATAGCACTTTTTAAGATTACTAAAAAAACAATTGCAAACAAAATAAGGGTTGCCCCTTCATTCCAAATTCGGAAAAAATTTGACGAATGCTTTATTTCATTTTTTTGTAATTGTTTAAATATTTGATGGCATTTTATATGATAAATATAAAGTAATAAAACGAAAACCAACTTCACGTGCATCCATGGCTGTGTTAACCATACCCTACCAGTATCTGTAAAAAACAACATCCAATAAGCAAAAACACTAGCTAAAATTGCACTTGGCCATGTAATAATGTACCAAAGTCTATATTGCATCAATTGGTATTGTTTAATTAAAATATCCTGTTCAGGTTGTGGCTTTTGTTTGGCTTCTGCATGATATACAAACAAGCGAACAATATAAAAAAGTCCGGCAAACCAAGTGATAACAAAAATTAAATGTAATGCTTTTATATAATTATATTCCATCTTGAACAATTGTTAACTTTCGACTCATTTCTCGTTTTAAAAAGAAACCTGTTACTAATGTAGAAAAAATATCAGCAATAGGAAAAGAAATCCATATACCAAAAATACCATAATAATTTGGTAAAATTAAAATCAATGGAATAAGAAAAAATCCTTGTTTTGTTAAAGTCAATAATAATGCAGGAACTGCTTTTCCTGCAGCTTGAAAATAAGCGGCTCCAATTAATTGAATTGCAATTATGGGTGAAGCTGCAAATACCAGTCGCAACGCATTTGGCGTTTCTTTAATTATTCTAGTGTCATTAGAAAAAATAGCAACTATAGGCTCAGCAAAAATTAATATCACTATAAAAATAACCGTAGCTAAACCTGCCGCCCACTTTACAGAAGTAGAAATCGTTTCGCTAACTCTTACATAATTTTTTGCCCCATAATTATACCCTGCAACAGGTAAAAACCCTTGAGTAACTCCAAGTATTGGAAACAATGCAAACATTAACATTCGACTTATAATTCCATAAACTGCTACCGAATGTTCTCCTCCATAAATAAATAAAGTATAATTTAAAATAATAGACAAAATAGCAACAACTCCTTGACGTGCAAATGTTACAAATCCTAAAGAAGTAATTTCAGCAACTAATTTGATGTCTAACAAATAATGCTTTAAGTGCAATTGCAATTCACTTTTGTAAATAAAGAACCATAAGATAAAAGCAAAACACATAAAATAAGAAATAGAGGTAGCCAAAGCTGCTCCAAACATGCCTAGATTCAAAAGCTTGATAAAAATAATATCTAAAATAATATTACTAAATGCAGGAATTATCATGGCAATCATAGCAAATTTAGGTTTCCCTTCTGCTCTAATAACTGTATTTCCTGCCATACATAAAGCTAAAAAAGGTACTCCATACAAAACGGGCATAAAGAATTCTTTTGCTGGCTTCATGATTTCGCCATTAGCTCCAAAAAGTAACAAGACTTCTTCAGAGAAAAATGATCCTATAACAACAGTAGTAACGGCTAAACCTAATGTCATCATCACTTGATTACCAAAGGTTTTCAATGCTTTTTCATGATTATTAGCTCCTAATGCTCTGGAAATTATAGAACTTCCACCTATTCCTAAAGCCATTCCCAAAGAAGAAATTAGAAATGTGATAGGTAATACTACTGAAACAGCTGCGATTGCTAACGAACCTATCCATTGACCCACAAAAATAGTATCTATTAAGATATTAACAGACATAAATAATATCCCAATGGATGCTGGTACTGATTGCTTAATCAATAATTGTTTTATACTTAATGTGCCTAATTCGGTTGAAGAAACTGACATTATGCTTTTTGTTCTTCCGTTTGAAAAGCCCATTGATCTACCCAACGACTTAATGTTTTTGCCCAATCATCATCGTCATTTAAACATGGAATAGCTTTAAATTCTTCTCCTCCATGCTCTTTAAATTGATGATTAGCTTCCATGGCAATTTCTTCTAACGTTTCTAAACAATCCGAAACGAATGCAGGTGTTACAACGGCTAATTTTTTAATCCCTTTTTCAGGCATTTTATTAATCTCAACATCTGTATAAGGTGTTAACCATTTATCTCCTGCTAAACGCGATTGAAAGGTTTGACTGTATTTTCCTTCTTTGATTCCTAAAAATTCCACTACTTGTTTTGTGGTTTCATAACATTGGTGACGGTAACAAAACTCATGAGCTGGTGATGCTGTTTGGCAACAACTTCCATCAATTTTACAATGGCTCTTAGTTACGTCCGTTTTACGCACATGACGCTCTGGAATTCCATGATATGAAAATAACAAATGATCATATTCAAACCCTTCTAAATGTCTTTTAATTGAATTAGACAAATCTCTGATATAATCCTTTTGGTTATAAAATGCTGGTATTATAGTAAAATTTAGGTGAGGAAATTTCTCCTTACGCAATTTTTCTGCTAGAACTAAGATTGTCTGTGTTGAAGCCATTGCATATTGTGGATATAATGGAAACAACAATACCTCTGTAATACCTTGATCGCTTAGTTTTTGTAATCCACTTTCAATACTTGGATTACCATAACGCATAGCTAACTCAACAGGAATACTAACTTGTTTCTGTATTTTTTCTTGTAATCTTTTAGATAATACAATTAATGGTGAACCTTCATCCCACCAAATTTTTTTATAAGCGGCAGCTGATTTTTCTGGTCTTTTTCTTAATATTATTCCTCTTACTAATAAAGCACGCAATAAAAAAGGAACGTCTATTACATATTCGTCCATTAAAAATTCGTCTAAATAAGGTTTTACATCTTTTGCTGTAGGACTTTCGGGCGAACCTAAGTTTACTAATAGTACTCCTTTTTTCATCTATTCTATGTTATATTTTCTTGAATTACTTAACCACTATCTGTTTATAAAAGTAAGTAATACCTTTTTTCTTATGTTATTCTTATCCTAATTTTTATCTATGGGCATATTAAATAAATCAATGCTTTTATTTTATTATACATTCAGATTTAAATTCATTAAATATTTTTTGGGTGTTGTTCCAAATTTCTTTTTAAAGGCTGCTATAAAATGACTTGATGTACTGTAACCAATTTTTAACCCCACTTCATTTACATTATAAGAACCACTATCTAATAAATGTCTTGAGTATTCCATCTTATAATCAAACAAAAAACTATAAACACTATCTCCATAAATTTGTTTGAAACCTACTTTTAATTTTTTGATATTCAAACCTACTTGATCTGCTAATTCTTGTAATCCTGGTGGTTCTGCCATATTAGCTATAACTATCTCTTTGGCTTTTTTTATTTTCAATACATTCTCTTCATCTATCAAAAACGGACAATGTTCTGCATTTGGATCTTCGTTACGATTAAAATACAAGCTCAATAACTCATATCCTTTTCCTTTTAAGTAAAGGTTTTTAATAGAAGTATTTTGATTGTAATGAAAGATTTGATTCAATACAATTGCCATTGATGGACTTATATCTTCTTCGCCATAATATTTCTTATCTAAATTTTTTTCGCTTAAAAAAGGAATATATTCAGCTTCATCTGAAAATAAAGTGTGGAATTTTTTAATTGATATCAAAGCTGAAATTATCCAAGATTTTGGGGCAATCTCTAAATGTAGTGGCAATTCTTTTTGTGGATTGTATAATAAAAGGGATTTTTCTTCTTTTAAATCCAAAGCATAATTTCCACTATTAAAAATAAATTTACCTTTTCCTTTCACATTAAAATGAAATTGTATCAGCCCCGTTTTAACCTGTTTTTCAAAACGTTGCATTTCATTCGTGTCATTTTGAAAACGCAATAAAATAAAATCTGGTTCAATTTTTATTTCTTCAGCAGTACTCATAGCGATATTTTTTTTAACTTTATTACGCCTTTATAGAACTTTTTTATTTAGAATAATTCTAAACAATATATTCTGAAAGAGTTGATTTTACTACAAATTTAAACGTTTTTTATATTTTAATTACAATTTTAATGAAAAAATCTGCTATCGACACAAAAAGTACTTTTAGCGTTACTTTTATAAAAATCATAAAAGTACATTTGTAACACTTTTAGGTAAGGCAAATTTTATGGATACTTCTACAATTGGAAAACATCTTTCTTTTTATGCAATTGGTTTAAGCTACAAAAAAGCGGATGCCGAAATAAGAGGTAAATTTAGTTTAGATGAAATTTCTAAAAACAATTTATTACTTCAAGCAAAAACAGATGAGATAGAAAGTTTACTAGTTACATCAACCTGTAACAGAACTGAAATATATGGTTTTGCCGAACATCCTTTCCAATTAATCAAATTACTTTGTGAAAACAGCAACGGAACAGTTGAAGATTTTCAAAAAGTAGCTTATGTATATAAAAATAAAGAAGCTCTTAATCACCTTTTTAGAGTTGGGACTGGATTAGACAGTCAAATTTTAGGTGATTTTGAAATTATTTCTCAAATCAGACAAAGTTTTAACGAAAGTAAAAAATTAGGATTAGCTAATTCATATATAGAAAGACTTGTAAATGCAGTCATTCAAGCTAGTAAAAAAGTAAAGAATGAAACGGAATTAAGTTCAGGGGCTACTTCTGTTTCCTTTGCTTCTGTCCAATATATAATGAATAACGTTCCAGACATTGGGAATAAAAACATTTTACTTTTTGGTACAGGAAAAATTGGAAGAAATACCTGTGAAAATTTAGTAAAACATACTAAAAATGAACATATTGTTCTTATTAATAGAACCAAAGAAACGGCTGAAAAAGTGGCAGGTAAATTCAACTTAATCGTAAAAGATTATGCAGATTTACAACTAGAAATTCAAAAAGCTGATGTTTTGGTTGTAGCAACTGGCGCTCAAAATCCAACTGTTGATGCTGAAATTCTTAATTTAAAGAAACCACTGTTAATTTTAGATTTGTCGATTCCAAAAAATGTAAATGAGAATGTAAAAAACAATGAATATGTTACGTTAGTTCACTTAGATCATTTGTCTCAAGTTACTGATGAAACAATTGAAAAAAGAAAAGAACATATTCCCGCAGCTGAAAATATTATAGAAGAAATAATGACTGAATTTTTAACTTGGTCTAAAACAAGAAAATTTGCTCCTACTATTCATTCTTTAAAAGAAAAATTAGCTTCAATTAAACAGACAGAACTAAATTACCAAAGAAAAAAACTAGAAAATTTCAATGAAGAACAAGCTGAAATTATCAGCAATAGAATCATTCAAAAAATTACCAATCATTTTGCCAATCACCTAAAAAATGAGGATACTGTGGTAGATGAAAGCATTGAATGGATCAACAAAATTTTTCAAATTGAAGTTACCGAAAAATAAAAAAATGACTGAAAAAGTTATTAAAATAGGAACACGTGATAGTGAATTAGCTCTTTGGCAAGCACATACTGTTCAAAAAAAACTACACGATTTAGGTTATAAAACCGAAATTATAGCTGTAAAATCTACTGGTGATATTATTCTTGACAAACCTTTATATGAACTAGGGATTACAGGGATTTTTACAAAAACTTTAGACATTGCTATGCTGAAAGGTGAAGTAGATATTGCTGTACATTCTATGAAAGATGTACCAACGGCTTTACCAATAGGAATTGTTCAAGCAGCTGTTTTAGAAAGAGCTTCTACTTTGGATATCTTAGTTCATAAAGGAAATCTTGATTTTTTAGGTGCTAATGGAACAATTGCATCAGGAAGTTTAAGAAGAAAAGCACAATGGCTACACAAATATCCTACACATCAAGTGGAAGATTTGCGTGGAAATGTAAATACCCGTATGCAAAAATTATCAGACAACAATTGGAATGGAGCCATTTTTGCAGCAGCTGGTTTAGAAAGAATTAATTTAAAACCAGATACTTTTATAAATTTAGATTGGATGATTCCTGCTCCTGCTCAAGGTGCAATGGTAATTGTTGCTTTGGAAAAAGATAATTTTACCAGAGAAGCTGTATCTAAGTTAAACCACAAAGAAACTGAAATCTGTACTTATATTGAAAGACAATTTCTTCGCACTTTAGAAGGTGGTTGCACGGCTCCAATAGGTGCTTTAGCTATAAAAAAAGACAATCAAATTGAATTTCAAGGGGTTTTATGCTCTTTAGATGGAAAAGAGAAGTATTCCATTGAAAAAAATTGTAATTTTGACTCTTATTTAAATTTTGGTCAGGAATGTGCCAAAGAAATTTTAGAAAACGGAGGAAAGCCTTTAATGGAAAGACTTCAAAGTCAATTAAAAGTGAAATAACCCACTCTTAAAAATGGAAAAAGAATCCTTACTCAATTACCTCTACCGATTTTTCGACATCATTGTATTGCTGTTTATCGTTTTTGATTTTGGGTATGATTTCAATGAAAACTACAATTCTCCTCATGTCATCGGATTAATTACTTTGTCCTTTGGCTTACTAGGTTTCAACATATTTAAACTTATTAAATACAAATTTAAAAGCAATAAAAAAGTAGCCTTAGTTAATATTGTTTTACTAAGTGTTATTCTATTTATCTCTCTGATAGTATCCTTAGTACATTTAGATTTTAGTTGTAGTTATATATTACAAAAAGTAAAGCCTATTTTAGAAGGTGGATTAATCTTTTACTTCTTAATTCGATTACTAGTTTTAGTACGTCATATTTATGATATCTATTTTAATCCAGCTATTGTATTCGTTGGAAGTTTTATGATTCTAGGCTTAACGGGTGCTTTTTTATTAATGCTTCCTAGTGCAACAACTAATGGAATATCATTTACAAATGCTATATTCACTGCTATAAGCGCTGTTTGTGTCACAGGGCTTGCCGTAGTAGATACCGCTACTGATTTTACAATTATTGGCCAATCTATAATTTTAGTCTTAATTCAATTAGGAGGAATTGGAATCTTAACATTTACTTCATTCTTTGCTTTCTTTTTCAGAGGAAGTTCTTCTTTTAAAGAAGGATTAAATACAAAAGATTTTATTGCACATGAAGGATTAAAAGATGTATTTAGAGCTGCCTTGAATGTAGTTATCTTTACTTTATCAGTAGAAATTATTGGGGCTGTTTTTATTTATTTTTCTATAATTGATAATTATAGCATTAGTAATAAATTTTTCTTTTCCATTTTTCATTCAATTTCTGCCTTTTGTAATGCTGGTTTTTCCATTTTTTCCGCTGGTTTATTTGACGAAAGTATCCGATTTGATTATTTCTTTCAATGGGTAATCATGATTTTAATTGTTTTTGGAGGTCTAGGACACAACATTATTTTTAATTTTTATCAATATATAAAAACTTATATCCTTGAGCTTTTTGATAAAAAAAGAGTACACAAACAAGTCCGAATTATTACTATTAATACTAGATTAGTTATATATACGACTTTAATTTTATTAGTTGTAGGTTTTGTTTTCTTATACATTTCAGAATATAATAATACGCTCTTAATGCATACTACCACTTTTGGTAAAATCACTAATGCCGCTTTTAACTCCGTTACTCCAAGAACAGCCGGATTTAACACCGTAGATTTCACAAAATTTACTGTTCCTTCGTTGTTATTTATTATATTTTTAATGTGGATTGGTGCTTCTCCAGCTTCAACTGGTGGTGGTATTAAAACAAGTACCTTCGCATTAGCTACTTTAAATATTTTTGCTGTAGCAATGGGCAAAACTAGAATTCAAATTTTAGGGAGAAGAATTACTAGTGAATCTACTTCTCGTGCTTTCGCTATTTTATGCATTTCTCTTATAGTAATTGGAATTGCTATTATGGCTCTATTAATATTTGAACCAAAAGAGACACCTCTTGTAACCATAGTTTTTGAATGTTTTTCTGCTTATAGTACTGTAGGTTTAAGCTTAAATTTTACACCTACATTGTCAGAACCCAGTAAATACGTAATTATTGCCACTATGTTTATAGGAAGAATTGGTATGCTCAACTTAATGGTTGGATTGCTTCGTCAATTGAATCATCAATTTTATGAGTATCCAAAAGAAAATATTTTGATAAATTAATACTATAGAAAATGAAAGTAATCGTTTTTGGATTAGGAAATTTCGGAATGTCGTTGGCGTTATCATTAACAGAAACGGGTAACGAAGTAATAGGAATCGATAAACAAATGGATAAAGTTAACTTGGTGAAAGACAAGATTTCACATGTTATCTGCATGGACTCTACCAATGAGTTAGCTTATGATGCTGTTCCTTTAAAAGATGCTGACAAAGTGGTGGTTGCTATTGGAGAAAATGAAGGTGCTGCTATTATTACAACGGCTATCATTAAAAAATTATCAGATGTAAAAATAATTTCTCGTGCGTTATCACCTATTCATGATACCGTTTTAGAGGCTATGGGAATTCACAGTATAATTCATCCTGAACAAGATTCTGCTGATAGACTTACAAAACAAATTAATTTTAAAACTACTTTAGAAAACTACCAATTAGATGATAATTTTACCATTTCTGAAGTAAAATCTAAACCTGAATTTAACGGAAAAACTTTAGCTGAATTAAATGACATTGATAAATATCATCTAACATTAGTTACCATTATTAGAAAACGTGAAAAGCGTAATTTAATAGGTAAAAAAACTATTGTTAAAGAAACTATTGGCCGTCCAACGCCTGGAACTATTCTTGAAGATGGTGATATTTTAGTAGTTTATGGAAATAATAAAGATATTTCCTTTTATTGTGAAGATCAAGAAGAACTTGATTTAAAAAACTAAACGTTTTGAAAACTATTTTATCCACTAAAAAATTAACTGATTCGACCAGAAGTAAACTCGTTGATATTAATTTTAAAGTGATTGAAAAAAAATTTATCAAAACCAAAAAAATAGATTTTCAAGCGAAAACGATAAATGAATTTATAATTTTTACCAGCAAAAAAGCAGTAAAGAGTATATTAAAAAACCGTTTAGCTAATCAAATTAAAGAAAATAAAGTCTTTTGTGTAGGTCAAAAAACTAAACAATTTCTCGAAGAAAGTGGTTTTATAGTTGAAGAAAATGCTACTTATGCTAATGACTTAGCTCAAATTATAAAAGAAAAGTATAGCCATAATTCTTTTACCTTTTTTTCTGGTAACTTGAGAAAAGATGTTTTGCCTAATCAATTAACTCAAAACAATATCAAGTGGAATGAAGTTGTAGTTTATGAAACAATACTGAATCCAAAAAAAATAAAGGGAGAAACTGACGGAATTTTATTTTTTAGCCCATCAGCTATTGCTAGTTATTTGACAAAAAATAAATTAGAAAATCAAATATGTTTTTGCATTGGAACAACAACTGCAAAAGCATTAGAAAACAAAACAAAAAACATACAAATTGCAGCTCAACCCACTGTTGAAAGTGTAGTTGAAGAGATATTAAAATATTACACACAATAAGTTCTGCTAAACTTTAAAAACTGGCAGAATTAAAAATAAAGAAGATGATAAAAAACGACTTATTCCTAAAAGCTCTAAATAATGAAACGGTTGAACGTCCACCCGTATGGATGATGCGTCAAGCTGGCAGGTATTTGCCAGAATTTATGGCAATCAAAGAAAAATATGATTTCTTCACAAGATGTAAAACACCTGAATTAGCTTCTGAAATTACAGTACAACCAATTAGAATTATTAAACCAGATGCTGCTATTTTATTTTCAGATATTTTAGTAATTCCACAAGCCATGGGAATTGACGTTGAATTACAAGACAACATTGGCCCTGTTCTACCAAATCCAATTAGAAAAGCTAGTGATGTAGACAACGTTTTTATTCCAGATATCAATGAAACCTTAGGATACGTAATGGATGCCATTGACATGACTCGTGAAAAACTAAATAATGAAGTGCCTTTAATTGGTTTTGCAGGTTCTCCATGGACTATTTTTTGTTATGCAGTAGAAGGAAAAGGGTCAAAAAGTTTTGATAAAGCCAAAGGATTTTGTTTTTCAAATCCAGTTGCCGCTCATTTATTATTGCAAAAAATTACAGATACAACTATTCTATATTTAAAAGAAAAAGTGAAACATGGTGTAAATGCCGTTCAAATTTTTGATTCTTGGGGTGGAATGCTTTCTCCAAAAGATTATACTGAATTTTCATGGAACTATATTAACCAAATTGTGGAAGCTTTAGCTGATTCTACAAAAGTCATTGTATTCGGAAAAGGATGTTGGTTTGCTTTAGACGACATGGCAAAATCAAAAGCCGCTGCTATTGGTGTTGACTGGACTTGTTCTCCAAGAAATGCAAGATACTTAACTGGTGGAAAGAAAACCTTACAAGGAAATTTTGATCCTTCGAGATTATTGTCTCCAATTCCTGTCATCAAAAAAATGGTTCACGAAATGATTGATGAATTTGGAAAAGATAATTACATAGTAAATCTTGGACATGGTATTTTACCAAACATTCCTGTAGATCATGCAAAGGCATTTGTTGAGGCTGTAAAGGAATATAGAAAGTAGACAGTGCCCAGTAATTAGTTGGCAAATGAATGAGAAGATAAAAATTCAAAATAGAATTAATATTATTCGGATAACACTTTTTATATTTTGTCTTACTTTTTATTTAGAATAAAATCATTTGCAAATGAAACTCCTTATGGCGCTGGTTATCTAATGATTGGGTTACCTATTCTTGCTCTAATTTTTACAGTATTTACTTTATTAATTATTGCAATATTAAATAAAATATTATCTTGATTTTGAATATGTAATAAATAGTTTTACAAAATGAATAATATGACAACATCAGAATTTCAAATAAACTCTTTACAACGTGAAGATGCAATTACTCTTTCTGAAATGATGCTGTCTAATTTTGATAATTTTAAACGCTATTTTCCAGTAACTTTATCTAAAAATAAATCATTAGAAGATAGTTTAAAATACATTGAAGAAAAAAGAAAAGAAAACGAGTCTAAATCTGAATTCACCTTTGGAATAAAAGCTATTTCAACTTCAAAAATTATAGGTTTAATCATTATCAAAGAAATAAATTGGGAAACTAAACAAGGTGAATTTGCTTATTGTATCAGCTCTGAATTTGAAAATAAAGGTTGGATGTCAAAAGCAATTGCCTTAACAACAAAATATGGATTTGAAGATTTAGGATTTGAAAAATTTCAAATTATTGCTCATAAAACAAATCTTGGAAGCTGTAAAGTTGCCGAAAAGTGTGGTTTTAAATGGAAAAAAACACTTTTAAATGAATATACACCTCCAAATGAAGCTCCATTAGATATGGAATTATATGAATTAGAATATGAAAGATAAATTTTACTCATACATACAAAACTTACAAGACCAAATTTGTAAAGGAATAGAAGATATAGATACCGTTGCCAAATTTCGTGAGGATTTATGGGACAGACCCGAAGGTGGCGGCGGAAGAACAAGGGTTATAGAAAATGGACAAGTTTTTGAAAAAGGAGGTGTAAACATTTCCGCTGTTCATGGAAAACTGCCAGATTCTATGCAAAAGCTTTTCAATGTAGGTGAAGCTGATTTTTTTGCTTGTGGATTAAGTTTGGTTATTCATCCAAAAAGTCCAATGGTGCCAACAGTTCATGCCAATTGGCGCTATTTTGAAATGTATGACGATAACGGAAATGTGATTAATTCATGGTTTGGTGGTGGACAAGATTTAACGCCTTATTATTTGTTTGAAGAAGACGCTACTCATTTTCATCAAACGTGTAAAACAGCTTGTGACAAACATAATCCAGAGTTTTATCCAAAATATAAAAAGCAATGTGATGCTTATTTTTGGAACGCGCACCGAAATGAAGCAAGAGGAATTGGAGGATTATTCTTCGATTATTGTAAAGAAACGGAAGAAATGAAAATGGAAGATTGGTACAGCTTTGTAACCGAAGTTGGAAATAGTTTCTTGACTGCTTATCTTCCCATTGTTGAAAAACGTAAAGATTTATCTTATACAGATATTCAAAAAAACTGGCAAGAAATTCGTCGTGGTCGTTATGTAGAATTCAACTTGGTTCACGATAAAGGCACACTTTTCGGACTAAAAACTAACGGTAGAATTGAAAGCATTTTGATGAGTTTGCCCCCACATGTACAATGGGTCTATGACCATCATCCTGAAAAAGGAAGTGAAGAAGAAAAATTAATTAAAATATTAATGAATCCTATTGATTGGGTATAATTATAAATTCTAAATTATCAATTACTATGTTCCCATTACACAGAGGTAGAAGATTAAGAGTCAATGAATCGATTAGAAGTTTAGTTCGTGAGACCAGTTTGAGTCCAGCTGACTTTATGTTTCCTATGTTTATTGCAGAAGGTGAAAATATAAAAGTTGAAATTCCATCAATGCCTGGTATTTTTCGTCGTTCAATTGATTTAACTGTCACAGAAGTTAAAGAACTATTCGACTTAGGAATAAGAGCTGTAAATATTTATGTAAAGGTAGATGATGCTTTAAAAGATAATACAGGTAAAGAAGCTTGGAATGATAATGGGCTAATGCAAAGAACTATAAAAGCTATAAAAGCTGCTTGTCCTGAAATGATTGTAATGCCAGACGTGGCTCTTGACCCTTATTCTATTTATGGTCATGATGGAATCATTGAAAATGGTGATGTAGCTAACGATGCTACTAACGATGCCTTAGTAAAAATGGCTGTTTCTCACGCAAAAGCTGGAGCTGATTTTGTAGCACCAAGTGATATGATGGATGGAAGAGTTTTACGTTTACGCCAAGGTTTAGATGCTGCTGGTTTTCATACGGTTGGAATAATGAGTTATTCGGCTAAATATGCTTCAGCCTTTTACGGTCCTTTTCGTGATGCTTTAGATAGTGCCCCAAAAGAAGCTGATATAGAAGTGCCAAAAGATAAAAAAACCTATCAAATGGATTATGCCAATCGCATTGAAGCTATTAAAGAGGCACTTTCAGATGTTGAAGAAGGAGCTGATATGGTAATGGTTAAACCCGGTATTGCTTATCTTGATATTGTTCGTGAAGTCAAAGATGCTGTGCACGTTCCTGTTACTGTTTTTCAGGTTTCTGGAGAATACGCTATGATTAAAGCAGCTGCCGAAAAAGGTTGGCTTGACCATGATAAAATTATGATGGAACAATTAATGTGTATTAAAAGAGCTGGTGCCAGTCTAATTTCAACTTACTTTGCTAAAGAAGCTGCCCTACTTTTAAAACAATAATTATGAAAAACATACTTTTAGTTCTAACAATATCTTTTTCAACTCTTGGGTTTTCCCAAAATGAAACCATTGAAGCTTTCTTAGAAAAATGGCAAAACTCAAAAACCTATCTTATTGATATAGCAAAAGCAATGCCTGAAGAAAACTACTCATTTAAACCTACAGAAAGAGAAATGTCTTTTGGCGATCAATTACTTCATATTAAAGGAAACATGGATTGGTTAAGTACTTCTTATTTTACAAATGAAACTTTTGATAAAAAGAAAGAAGCTAAAGCATATACAAAGGATGAAATTATTTTGATGTTAGAAAAATCTTTTGATACTGTATATGATATTATTAAAAATACACCTGCTGATAAATTAAAAGAGAAGGTAGATTTCTTTGCTGGTGAAAAAACAAAACTACAAATTTTAAACTTGCTTCAAGATCATGTAACACATCATCGTGGCCAATTAATTGTATATCTCAACCTTAAAGAGGTTACTCCTCCTAAATATGTGGGTTGGTAATTTATTGTGTGACATTTATCACATTCTAAAACTTAATGATGTTGTAAATTTGAAGTAATTTTAAAAAATATTCAAAATGAAAACCTATATCAAATCTATAATTGCAATGGCTATACTTTTAGTTTTTGCAAGTTGTGGTGATAAAAAAACCAAAGAAGAATTTGGAAATTCCACCGAAGAAGTTGCTGAAACTCCTTTACTAGAACAAGGAAAAACCATTTTTGAAGGAAAAGGAACTTGTACGGCTTGTCACAAACCTAATGTTAAAGTAGTGGGCCCAAGTCTGGCAGATATTTCTAAAGCTTATAAAGAAAAAAAGGCAAGTATAGTTTCTTTCTTAAAAGGTGAAGGTGAAGCTATCGTTGACCCTAGCCAATATGAAGTAATGAAAGCTAACTTTGCCATTACTAAATCTATGAGTGAAGAGGAATTAAAAGCACTTGAAACTTATATTATGAGTTTTTAATTTTAAACCTAATTTTTTATTCAACTACCAACTTAAAGCCTACTCTTGGAATATTTTCTATTCTAACGTTGGTTTCTTCTTTTATGATTTTTCGTAAACGGGAAATAAAAACATCTAGGCTTCTTCCCATAAAATAATCATCTGTTCCCCAGAGAGCTGTTAAAATTTTCTCTCTCTTTAAAACCGTATTTGGATTATCTAAAAACAATTGTAATAGGGCAGCTTCTCTTTCCGTTAATGTAATGCCTCCTTCTTTGCTCTTAAGTTGGTAGTTTTCTGGTTCAAACTCAAAAGAACCAAACTGGTATGTCTTTATCATTCTTTCAACAGATTTCTGACTTCTGTTCAAAAATATTTCAATTTTTAAAATTAGTTCTTCTATGGAATAAGGTTTTATTAAGTAATCATCTGCTCCTAATTTTAACCCTTTTATTCGATCTTCTTTCATAGTTTTAGCACTTAAGAAAATGATAGGAATTTCTTGATTTCGTTTTCTAATCTCTGACGCAATTTCAAAACCATCCATATCTGGAAGCATGATATCTAAAACACATAAGTCAAAACTTTCTTTGCAAAAAAGATCAAAAGCTTCTTTTCCATTGTTCTTGTGTACCACTTCAAAATGTTGCTCCAAGTTATCTGCTGTTAAAAAAGCTAATGTTTCATCATCTTCAACATATAAAATTCGCTTCTTATCCATTAATGTCTGATTTATTAATTTGAATACTAACTGTTACTCCTTCTTTTGTATTATTGTTTAAATAAACTTTCCATTTATGCAATTCGCAAATGCGTTTTACATAAGAAAGACCTATTCCAAAACCTTCAATATCTTTATTATCTTGTCTTGTTACTCTATAAAATTTATCAAAAATAAAGGGTAAATCTTTTGAAGGAATTCCACTTCCATTATCCGAAAAACTTAAAAGTACTCCTTTGTTATTTTCTTTGGCTTTTATAGTAACATTAATTTCTTTGCCTGCATACTTAATAGCATTGTCAATAATATTATAAATAATATTATAAAAATGAAATCCATCCGCAGTTATTATATAATTCTTATCTAACTCTACTTTAAAATGTATTTCTTTTTGATGTTTTAATACAATATTTTCTTTTACCAAATCAATCGTTTTTTCTAATTCAACCGCTGATTTTTCAAGAATAATTTGCTTACTATCGGTCTTGGCAACATATAAAATCTTTTCAATATGCTGGTTTAGTTTATTGCTCTGATTAATTATAATCTGAATATATTTTGATAATTTAGGATTTTCTTTAATCTCTTTTTGAGTGTTCGCAAAATTTGAAGCTATTAAAATAGAAGACAGAGGTGTTTTAAACTCGTGTGTCATATTATTAATAAAATCTTTTTGTAATTCGGTATATCTTTTTTGTTGCAACATTAAAAAAACAGAATAAACATAGATAATCAATACTAGAAACAATACAACTGTAAAAATCCAATATTGTTGTAAATTTCCATAAAAGGTCTTATTTATATCTGGAAAACGAATGGCAAAATAATAAATTAAATCATTATCCCTTGAAAAACATTCTTCGCATTTATCAGCAATTTTCCCTGAAGATGATACATAATTACCATAAACCATTTTGTCTGAACCACAATTATATATTGCATATTCAAAATTTAAATCAATATTTACTTTTTGAAATTCAACTTTTAAGTAATGTTCTAAAATTTTATTCTCAAAAACATCATCCACATTTACTATATAGTAATCATCCGATACTTTTTGAATTTGCTTATTAAAAGTAATACTTGATTTATTATCTGAGTAAATACGCTCCACAACATCTTGTAGTGCAAAAAAAATCTTGCTTTCTAATTCTTTCTTTTCAAATTTCAAAGCTTTGTTTAAAAGCAATAATTGCATGATAATTACTCCAACAATTGCTAGAAAACCAATAAATATAACAATATTAAATTTAGTTAATCTCATAGTAAATGCTATATTAGCACAATTTTAAAACAAAAATCACTCCGTTAACAAGTCATTAACAATCATTAAAAAGTGATTAACAAAAGCATTTCATTTTAACTTTAGTTTTGTAAAGGTAAAATATAAAATAATCATTAAAACACATATTTATGAAAACAATTAAATTAACATTAGTAGCCTTATTTATTTCAGCATTATCTTTTGCTCAAACAGTTGAATCAAAAACTGCAGCAGTACCTGCTAAACAACAAACTCCATCTGCAATCAAATGGGATAGTGACATCCATGATTTTGGAACTTTGGAAAAAGGAAAACCTGCAACTTATGAATTCACTTTCACTAATACTACTAAAGAAACAATATTAATTACTAATGTAAAACCTTCATGTGGTTGTACTGCTGCTAATTATACTAAAACTCCAATTAAACCAGGAGAAAAAGGAATGGTAGCTGCAACATATAATGCTGCTAACCCAGGAATGTTTACTAAATCAATTACTGTTACAACAAGTGATTCTGCAATGTCAAAAGCATTAACTATCAAAGGTAAAGTTGAAGCTCCTGCTACAGAACCTACAAAAACATCTTTGAACTAAATAATACAACAACTTTTTAATTATAATTCATCTTTGAAAAAAACCATTCATTAATTTGAATGGTTTTTTTATCTTTATAACCATGGAACAATCAGCAATAATAAAAACTCCTCTAGGTTATACCGAAATTACAGGTGATGAGAATGGTATATCTAAAATTCATGTTTTTGATGAAGATAAAAAAGTATCTGCAAAAATTCCAATACTCTTTCAAGAAGTTATTGTACAATTAAACGAATATTTTGAAGGCAAGAGGAACTATTTTGATTTTAAATTAAATCCAAAAGGAACTGACTTTCAAAAAAAAGTATGGGAAGAACTTAAAAATATTCCTTTTGGAAAAACTATGTCTTATCAAGAACTTTCAATAAAATTAGGCGATGTAAAAGCCATTAGAGCAGTAGCTAATGCTAATGGAAAAAATCCACTATGGATTGTTATACCTTGTCACAGAGTTATTGGTTCTGACGGATCTTTAACTGGTTATGCTGGTGGTTTATGGAGAAAAAAATGGTTACTTGAACATGAGAATCCTGTAAAACAACAGTCTTTATTTTAAAATCTAATTTGATAAGTAATTTTTAAAAATAAATTTCATTAAATTCGTACTAAACTATACAAAATGAAATTTATTAAAAAATTCTTCAAATGGTTTGTCATCACCTTGGCAAGCATCATTATATTAATGTACATTTTTGATGTAGATTATCTTCTAAGAGCTGTTAGAACCATATACTTTAGAGGTTACACAACTGCTTTCTTAGAGGATTATACCCATTTCCCAAATAGAGAAATTAAAAAAGGAACTGGTCAACCTTGGCACATTGCTAAAGACTATAACTCAGTTGAAGCTACTCCAACATTAGCTAAAACTCATAAAGAACTACAAACAATAGCTTTCTTAATCATTAAAAATGATAGTATTTGGCATGAAAGTTATTTTGATGGGTTTAACAAGGATTCCAAAACGAACTCCTTTTCCATGGCAAAAAGTGTTGTAACTTCGGCTCTAGGAAAAGCAATAATGGAAGGAAAAATAAAAAGTTTAGATCAAAAAGTAACTGACTTTTTTCCTGAATTAAAAGGTAAATTTGCTAAAGAAGTAACCGTTGGCGATTTATCTTCAATGGCTTCAGGTTTAAGTTGGGATGAACAATATTATAGCCCATTCTCAATAGTAACTCGTGCTTATTTTGACGATGATTTAAAGAAAGTTATTTTAGGTTTAGAAGTGAATGAAAAACCGGGTCAATCTTTTAAATATTTAAGCGGCGCTACTCAATTATTAGCTATGTGTATTGAAAAAGCAACCGGTGCGTATTTATCTGATTATGTTTCTAAAAACTTTTGGCAACCCTTAGGGGCAGAAAATGATGCTTTATGGCAATTAGACCATGAACCCGATGGAATTGAAAAAGCCTATTGTTGTATTGCAAGTAATGCAAGAGATTTTGCCCGATTTGGAAAATTATACAAACAAAATGGAAAATGGAATGGACAACAAATTTTAGATTCTACTTTCGTTAAAAAATGCATTACCCCTCGTTTTGAAAACAGTCCTCAATACGGTTATGGTTGGTGGATGCATACCATTAATGGAAAAGATTTATTTTACATGAGAGGACACTTAGGGCAATTTGTAATTGTCATTCCAGAAGATGATTTAATTATTGTACGTTTAGGGCATTTAAAAGGAGTTCAAACCACAACTGACCCTCATAGCAATGATCTATATACTTATGTGGAAGAAGCTTATGCAATGCTAGAAAAAAGAAAATAATCAATCATGAGCGGACATTTCTCAGCCTTTAAAAATAGAGAGAAAATCAGTGAAGCTAAAAAGTTTTATCGAAGAGATACATTAGGTACTAAAAAATCTAATTTGATTGAATTTGGCTCATTTGCAAATGAAGGTAATAAAAATTTACCATCATTATCTAATAAAGAATTAGAAAAGATTAAGAATGAAATTGAAGAAAGGATTGGATCTTCTAAAAAGAAAAGCAATTTATTATTTGCAATATCTTTCTTCATTATAATAATTGTTCTATTTCTCATAAGTAAAAAATATAATGTCTTTTAATTAATAAAATCATGATTGAAAAAATTAACCTCAACAATATCTTATTTTTAGATATAGAAACCGTTCCTCAGGAAACTAGTTATTTAGGAATGGATGAAGAGACTAAAAAGCTTTGGGAACAAAAAACGCAATACCAAAGAAGAGATGAAGTTAGTGCAGAAGATTTCTATGAAAAAGCTGGAATTTGGGCTGAATTTGGAAAAATTATTTGTATTTCTGTAGGGTATTTCAACAACAAAAATGATATTAGAAACTTTAGGGTAACTTCTTTTTTTGGTGAAGAAACTAAAATATTAAAAGATTTTGCCAATTTACTAAACGAAAATTTTCATTTAACAGCGCATCTTTTATGTGGTCATAACATCAAAGAATTTGATATTCCTTTTATTGCTAGAAGAATGATTATAAACGGAATTGCTTTACCAAGTAAAATTAATTTGTTTGGCAAAAAACCATGGGAAGTTCCTCATTTAGATACTTTAGAATTATGGAAATTTGGTGATTACAAACATTTTACTTCTTTGAAATTACTGACTAAAATTTTAGGAATTAAATCGCCAAAAGATGATATTGACGGAAGTGAAGTCGCTAGGGTTTTTTATATTGAAAATGATATTGATAGAATTGTAACTTATTGTGAAAAAGATGTTATTGCAGTAGCACAAGTATTTCTAAAAATGAGAAGAGAAGATTTACTCGTTGATGACGAAATATTACATGTTTAGTTAGAATCAAATGTATGAAATTATCATTGCTCTTGAAATTGCAATTGATTTACTACTTTTACAAAAATTTAAATTATGGTATTAAGCAGGTTTTGGTTGGCAATATTTATTTCTTCTATCGCTTTTGTAGTCATTAGTTTATTTTCTGGAAATACTTATACAATTGATTTTCTTTTAAATGGAAAAAAAGACGAACCTGTTCTAATTTCTGAAAAATTTTTAAACGAAATTCCTGTCTTCATCAAAGATAGTATTGAAAAATCTAATGATAAAACATTTGTTTTAAATAACATTACTTCAAATCCTGATACTACTTATGTTTATAAAAATCAAACTGTAAAAATATACAGTGGTGTTCAAAAATCAGATGGATTATTAGCTACTGCAAAAAGTAGTTTGGTCGATTTAATTATTCCATTAATTGCTTATTTAGCCTTCTTTTGTGGATTAATGCAATTACTTATTGACTCTGGTGCTTCTGAAAAATTGGCTAAAAAATTAAGCCCTGTTTTTTCTAAAATATTTCCTTCTGTACCCAAAAATCATGAATCTATATCTTACATGACTTTGAATTTTGCAGCCAACTTTTTAGGATTAGATTCTGCTGCAACTCCATTTGGTCTTAAAGCTATGCAAAGCCTTCAGGAAATAAATCCTGATAAAGATAAAGCTAGTGATGCACAAATTATGTTTATGTGTTTACATGCTGCTGGTCTAACATTAATTCCAACTTCAATAATTGGTTATAGGGCTGCCGAAAATGCTGCCAATCCAGCTGATGTAATGCTACCTTGTATTATTACTTCTTTTATTGGAACAATTGCTGCTTTTATTATTGTGGGAATTCGCCAAAAAATAAATTTCAAAAGTGCTTCTTTATTAGTTGCCTTATTTACTCTAATTGGAGCCATAGTTGGTTTATTATTTTACATCAATGGATTAAATTTAGTTGAAAAAAACTTTTTCACTTCTAATCTTTCTGGTTTAATGCTAGTGGCTATTATTGCATTTACATTGATCTTCTCTTTTATTCATGAAAAAAAATTTACAGCTTTAAATACAACTATTTTTGATTCATTTGTGGTGGGTGCTAATAATGGTTTAAAAACAGGTGTAACTATTTTTCCTTATGTTTTAGCAATGCTTGTGGCTATATCTATGTTTAGAAATAGTGGCTTATTTGATATTATTGCTAATGGAATCTCATTTGTTGCTTCTAATTTAGGAATGAGTAAAGAAATCACAGATTCACTTCCAGTTGCGATGTTGAGACCTTTTAGTTCTGGTGGTTCTAGAGGTTTTATGATTGATGCAATGAAAACTTTTGGGCCAGATTCATTGACTGGAAGATTAAGTAGTATTTTTCAATGCAGTGCAGAAACAACCTTTTACGTGATTGCGGTTTATTTTGGAAGCATTAATATGAAAAACACAAGATATACACTAGGCACAATGCTTTTAGTTGATTTAATCTGTGTAATTACTGCTATCTTTGTTGCTGTTTGGTTCTTTTAATTTAAAATAAAAATAATGCCTTTTACAGATACGTTTACTGATTTTTATTCCAACTTCAAAAAAAGTCTTGCTGATGGAACTTTTGCTAAATTAACTTTTGCAAAAACTATTGGAAATGCCGAATTAAAAAATATTTATATTCGTCCTCTTTTAGAAGAAAACACCTTAAAATTAGAATTAAAATTTAGATTTCAAAAAGAAGAATTATTTGAAATATATACTATTGATAAAGCATTTGATAGATTACTACCTTTTATCAATAATCCTTTTTTATCTATTATTCTATTTACTACAGAGTTTGATTTGACTTATAAACTAAACAAAAAAAGAGTTGTTAGTCTAACGGAACAACATCCTACTTTTGGAAATGCAAATCCTGTTTTATTGGAATATTTAAACAGTCACAAGTAGATTCAATAAAAAAATCCTGATTACAAAAATTGTATTCAGGATTTTAACTTAACTAATAAACAAATAATTTACTTTTAATTAAATATTTTTAGATTCTAAATATATTAACAATTTTTCATTATTTAATACGTTAATGCCGTATTTTTTTTGATTTTTATTCTGTTAATTAACTTTTAAAGTAAAAATACCATCAGAAAAGTAGTTATAGCTAGCTTTTTTGATAGTATTTTTTATCAATTTAATTGCATTTCGGGAATATCTCCCTCTACAAATAATGTTCCTTCTGTTGCTTTTTTAATTTCTTCCACCGAAACTCCAGGCGCTCTTTCTAAAAGTTTAAATCCATTTGGAGTTACTTCAATTACTGCTAATTCTGTAACAATTTTTTTTACGCAACCTACTCCTGTCAATGGAAGTGAACATCTTTTTAACAACTTAGATTCCCCTGCTTTATTAACATGCATCATGGCAACAATAATGTTTTCAGCTGAAGCGACTAAGTCCATTGCTCCACCCATTCCTTTTACCATTTTTCCTGGTATTTTCCAATTAGCAATATCTCCATTCTCTGAAACTTCCATGGCTCCAAGAATGGTTAAATCTACTTTTTGACTTCGAATCATTCCAAAACTAAAGGCTGAGTCAAAAAAACTAGCTCCTGGCAAAGTTGTTATAGTTTGTTTTCCTGCATTAATTATATCCGCATCTTCTTCTCCTTCAAATGGAAATGGTCCCATTCCTAAAACTCCGTTTTCACTTTGAAATTCAACAGAAATATCATTTCGAACAAAATTAGCTACTAAAGTTGGAATACCAATCCCAAGATTTACATAGTAACCATCTTTTACTTCTTTTGCAATTCGCATTGCAATTTGGTTTTTATCTAATGCCATTTTATTTTTGTCTTACTGTTCGTTGTTCAATTCTTTTTTCAAATTTTTCTCCCTGGAATATGCGATTTACCATAATGCCTGGAATATGTATTTGATTGGGATCTAATGCTCCTGCAGGTACTAGCTCTTCAACTTCAGCAATAGTTATTTTTGCTGCACCAGCCATACATGCATTGAAATTTCTAGCCGTTCCTTTAAAAATTAAATTTCCTGCTTCATCTCCTTTCCATGCTTTTACAATAGCAAAATCTGCTTTGTAAGCTAGTTCCATAATATGCATTTTACCATTAAACTCTCTAGTTTCTTTTCCTTCTGCTACTTCTGTTCCATAACCCGCTGGCGTAAAAAAAGCTGGAATTCCTGCTTGAGCAGCTCTACATTTTTCTGCTAATGTTCCTTGCGGTGTTAATTCTACATCTAACTCTCCTGAAAGCATCTGACGTTCAAACTCCGCATTTTCTCCTACATAAGAGGATATCATTTTTTTGATTTGCTTTTTTTGAAGTAGCAATCCTAATCCAAAATCATCTACTCCTGCATTATTTGAAATACAAGTTAAACCGGAGACGTTCATTTTAACTAATTCGGCAATACTATTTTCTGGAATTCCACAAAGGCCAAAACCTCCTAACATGATTGTCATGTTATCTTTTATCCCTTGTAAAGCTTCTTGTACACTGTTTACTTTTCTAGTAATCATAATCGTTTAAAATTTGCTTAAAAGTATAAAAAAAACACCTTCTTTCAAAGGTGCCTTAGTGTTTATATAAAGTTTGTTTATTTCTTATACGGTGTATCCCCTTCAACTTCTTTAAATGAAATTATTTTCTCAGAATAGTAAATATCTCCTTTTAGCTTTTTTATTTCCATAGCTATTAAGACTTTTTTGTTTTTATTCCTTAAACTATCTAATTTGAAATGTGAAATTTTTTGATACTCTTTTTTGTTTAAAAATATTTTTATTATAGTATCATTAGTTTTAATATCTACATTTGGATTACCTAAAATATTATTTTGTTTAAGAGTCCTATAAAAATCTATCAATTCATCTTTTTTATTTTTATTTAAATCTAAAAAAGTTTCAATCTCATTTATTTTTGGTTCTGAAAGTCCTTCATTAGGAATTACATTAATTAATTTAAAAAACAATTCTCCCTTAATATTTTCTTCTTTTGGATTACAAGAAAAAAATAGTAAACTGACTAATAAAAAGTAAAATATAGTTTTCATTCTTGTGCTATTTCATAATAGATAAAATCTTTAATTTCATAATATTTCTTTTTATCATAGATAATAAAGACAACAAATTGATTCATTTGATTTAAGAATTTTACAATATCATTATTTATAAAATCATTAAATTGAATAGTGTTTTTTTTATTTACTTTTCTTTTTAAACGTTTATTAGATTTATTTAAAATAAGAACCAAACTATCAAAATAAGTTTGCTTTTTTAACGTTAATTTTAATTCATTACAAGATTCTTTCTCCCAACTTTCTATATTCATTTTGTCTACTTTATCTACATTAACAAATAAAGTGTCTTGTTTTGTGGTTTGAGAAAAAAGAGCTGTTGTAAAAAGTATTAATAAGTATTTCATGATTTATAGGGTAACTTTATTAAAATTGCAGATTTGTCTTTGTAAAAATTATAATAAAATGTTCATTACCTTAATTTGTTAATATTCAATTCCCTTACTGTTCCTTATAATCTATTGGCACTACAATTAATTTTATTTATAAGATGTTCATTACATTTCTTCTAAAAAATTAATATTTACTTCACGAGCTTTATACTTTCCGCTTTTTTTAATTTTTGTGTCGATTAGATAAATAACACAATTGTGAATTTCATTTATTACATTTTGATAACCTTTTTCTTGCATTTTTTTTATGCAATAAATTTGGTCCTTATTTTTTTTAATAAATTTTTTATCGACCCATTTAATATTAGCTTTTTGATTAAAGTCTAATGAATCGTTAGTCAAAATAGGAACTAAGATTTTATTATTTAAGCTGTCGTTAAAATGATAAGTATAATAATATTTAAAAGGCTCATTATTTCTTTTTGAAATTAGTTTAAATGACTGATTCTTTTTGTGGTTAAAATATAAATAAACAGTATCCTTTTTGATTTGACCTCTAACTATTATTTGAAATAATAAAAAGAGAGTGATAATAATTGTTTTTTTCATGATTTATAGACAAGTTTTAATAAATGAATTTTCTTCATTTGAATATATGTTAAATAAGTAATTTTCAGTTGGGTTAGTAGATATTTCTAAATTAAACGATTCACATTGATGTAAACCATTTAATGTTATATATTTATAAAAATTATCCCAATTCCAATTTTCATCAACTCCTAAATTTGTATCTGAAAAATGAATTGAATTTGCATAGTTAATATTAGATTCTGAGATTAAAACATCCCTTGTTTCTTGAAAAATGGTTTGAAAAGTCGGTATGAGAAAATCAAACATGAATGAATGTTGACTTTGAGGTGAGCCACCAAAATCTATTTCACAATTAAAGTTTTGATAGAAAGATTGAATTAGCTGACCTAGTTCTAAATTATTGATAAAAGGTAATGAAGCACCTTGATTACAATTTTTTAATTTAATATTAAGGTATGCATGAATTAGTTCATGTATTATTACTTTAGCAATTTTTATGTTGGAAGCATTACCAATACCATTTGCATTTTCTTGAAGAAGACTTCTCTTTATTTTTATTAAATTGTTATATGATGTATTATCATCATTTGGCACCATCTGACAGTTACCTAATGTATTTGGGTTAGCAAAACTATCAACAATCTCAAATTTAACGTTAATTTTATTATTTACACCAAAAGTAGTAACAAAAAGATTTTCGAAACTACATGAATAAGCTAATTTATTAAAAATACAATTTAATTTTATTCCTTCTGGAGTAGTAGTATCAATAGCAGAAAAATCAATATTGGCAGGAGATTTTAAAGATTTTTGTACGTCAAAAGTCATGTCTGGGTTTCCACACATTGCAGCCATTAAATCTTCTACTTCATTGAATTGTTCTTCTTGGGAGTTGTTACTTGAACAGTTTGTACTATTGTTCCCTATTGCTGTCAATGAGCCTATATAGTCTAATATGTCATCCTTTTGGGAAACATTTAAACTATTGTAGCAGTCTTCTTGGTTGTCATCTAAATTCATTAAGAATTCTTTTTTCTTTTTTTGATCAGCTGTCATTACATGAGGAATAATATAATTACCCGAACTACTTCCGCCTCCTGTTGATGTATTACTTGTAGTGGTTGACTGATTATTACTATTTACAGTATAATCATACCCAAAGGTAAAACTTCCACTTGAACTCGAACTTGAGCTTCCACTACCAGAACCTCCTGCATCAACTACAGGACAAGGAACAACAGTATAATATATCATACTTCCTTCTGCACCAAGGTTTTCAATGTGATCAATTACTCCACATTGTCCATTAGAAAATTGATAAATAGTAATGCCTGTTACTGGAGCTTCTTTACTGGTATAACCAGTCATGAATTCTGTAGGAAGTCCATTAACGGGAAAAATTAATGTTTTTTGATTAATGTCTGCTATAGCTCCTCCATTTAAAATAATTTCTTTTTCAACTTCTGTTAAATTATAAATTGCTAAAATAGCTATTGATCCATTTTGATTATCTATATGGATAGTTAAATTTTCAACATAAGGACTTTCGGAAGCTCTTAATATATTAAAGGTATAACTTTTCCCTAAACTGCCTTCTTGAAGTATAATATTATCAGTGTCAATATAGAATTCATTAGCACTGTCATAAATTAGTTTGTTGTTTCTTTTAAATTCTTGTTGCTTTTGGGTAATGGTATTAATCTCGTTTAAAATTTTTTGATTGTCTTTAATTTCATCAAAAGTAATTTTGGTTTTTTTAATCCCATGAATTGAATCTGCTTTATTTGATTCATTCAAATCTTCTGTACAGCTAAACATAAATAGCAAAGTAAATAGTGCTATAAGCCCAAGTAGTCTTTTAAAACTATTTTTCATTTATTAAATATTTCACCTTATCATTTTTACAATAGTAGGGCTGATAAGGATTTGTTTGATACCCATTTAGCTTTACCTTATAAAAACATAAGTTCTTATAAGTTTGTGTTAAAGGGCAAAACATTTTTAATAAATTTGTGCTAATATATTATAATTTTTTAAATTATAATTACTGTAAACTGTATTTTTTTAGATTTTCGACGAAGTGACCTTTGGTGGAGTTTTTGTTACATTTTGTCGACTTTTTTTAATAAAAAATCTCTATTTATAAACAAAAGGTAGATTTTCATGAAAACAAAAATCCTCAATCGTTTTGCAATTGAGGATTTTATAAGCTAACTTAAAAACTGTATCTGTAAAAAAGAAATAAACAGATAAATATAATTCTTATTTGTTCTATTAAAAAAATGGTGAATATTAAAATTTAAACTGACCCAAGTCTTGTGTATCTGTATCCGTTGAATCTATTTCCTTTCTTGGTGTCCAACAATCTACTTTAATTGACATTTCTGCTGGTCTTGGAAAATGTTCTTGAGATACATTTAAAGATTTATCTTTATAACATTTATCCATAAAAATTCCCCAAATAGGAAGTGCCATTGTGGCTCCTTGGCCATAAGTTGTTCTTCTAAAATGGGCTGATCTATCTTCATTACCTACCCAAACCCCTGCAGCTAAATTAGGTACCATTCCCATAAACCAACCATCAGAATTGTTTTGTGAAGTACCCGTTTTACCAGCAATATCATTAGTAAATGCATATTTATAATTGGCAACGCCTCCTCTTCCTTGTCTTAATCTTTGCCCTGTACCTGATTCCGTTACTCCTTGCATTAATTTAATAACAGCATAAGCTACATCTTTGTTTACAATATCTTTAGTAACTGGAATAGATTCAAAAATTACAACACCATTTTTATCTTCTATTCGAGTAATTATTTGAGGTTTTACATATTGTCCTTCATTTGCAAATGTACTTAAAGCAGCAACCATTTCCTCTACTGTTATTTCCACCGCTCCTAATGCAATTGCTGGTCTTGCAGGCACATCTGAGGTAACACCTAGTCTATGCACCATATTTACTACTGCTTCTGGTCCAACTCTATTCATCAACTTAGCAGAAACAGTATTTACTGAATTAGCTAAAGCTGTTTTTAAATTAATAAGTCCTCTATATTTTCCGTCAGAATTACTTGGTGTCCACGCTTGGGTAATTCCCCATTTCCCTTTTGGCATTGTAAAAGGGGAGTCAATTATTGAATCACATGGTGACATTCCTAACTGATCAATAACTGTAGCATATACAAAAGGCTTAAAAGTAGAACCTACTTGTCTTGCTCCTTGTCCCACATGATCGTATTGAAAATATTTTTGGTCAATTCCTCCAACCCATGCTTTTACATAGCCTGTTTGAGGCTCCATAGCTAAAAATCCTGTTTGAAGAAAATGCTTATAATATATAATAGAATCTTTTGGAGTCATTATTGTATCTCTTTCTCCATTCCATGTAAATATTTTCATCTTTGTTTTTACATCAAAAGATTTAATGATTTCTTCTTCTGTTTTTTCATCATTTTTCATGATTCTCCAACGTTCTGAATTTTTCATTGCTCTTTTTATAATGCCTTTTGTTTCCTCATCTGTAATGTTAACAAATGGTGCATTTTTTCTTCCTTGTGCTTCTTTAAAAAAGACTTTTTGAAGATTTTTTAAATGTTCTGAAACCGCTTCTTCTGCATACAATTGCATCTTTGAATCTATAGTAGTATAAATTTTTAAACCGTCTTTATGAATATCATAAATGGTTCCATCTTCTTTCGGATTTTCTTTAGTCCATTTTTTAAGATAGTCACGCAAATATTCTCTAAAATATGTTGCAATACCATCATTATGATTTTCGGGTTTAAAGGTTAATTCTATTGGTTTAGCCTTTAATTCATTATACTTTTGTTCTGTTAAATGATTGTTTCTAACCATTTGTCCTAGTACAATATTCCTTCTGGTTGTTGCTCTTTCTTTAAAGCGATTAGGGTTAAATCGGGATGGATTTGTTAGCATTCCTACTAAAACAGCACTTTCTTCTGTAGCTAATTCATTTGGTTTTTTATCAAAATAAATCTTAGCCGCTGATGAAATTCCAATAGCATTATTTACAAAATCTACTTGATTTAAATACATAGCAATAATTTCTTGCTTAGTATATTGTCTTTCTAATTTTGTAGCAATAATCCATTCTTTTACTTTTTGGACTATTCTAATAACTATATTTTTAGAACCATCACTTCCGTGAAATAAGTTTTTTGCTAATTGTTGTGTTATTGTACTAGCTCCTCCATCTCTTCCAAGTTTTGTCACCGCTCTAATTGTTCCTTTAGCATCAATTCCTGAATGCTCATAGAAACGTTCATCTTCTGTAGAAACTAATGCATTTACTAAGTCTTTTGGTAAATCTTTAAACTTGATTGGTACTCTGTTTTGTACTGCAAATTTTCCAATAGTTTTCCCATCAGATGAAATGATTTCTGAAGCAATATTTGAATTTGGATTTTCTAACTCATCAAAAGTGGGCATTTCACCAAAAAAGCCCCATGATGCTAAAAAGAAAAAAGCTACTAATGCAATTATACCATATATAAAAAACATCCAAAACTTTTTAATATATCCTGAAAAATCTTCTTTATTATTCGTTTTTTTTGCAGTTGCCATATTCTAAACTATTTTTTTTCTATTCTAAATCCAACTTCTGTAATTCCTTCTAAATCTTGTACTCCTTGAATTTTACCTGTTTCTCTATTGGCTTGTTCAATAGAAAGAGTGTATTTTCCTGATTTTGAAAATTTAAAATTTTCTTTGTACCAAAGCTTACTATGTTTTGTATCAGTAATTCCTTCCCCAAGAAGCGTGCCATCTGGATTGGCCATCAAGTATTCTAGTGTATCTACCTTAACTTCATTATTGGGTTGCTTTAATTTTACAATTACAAATAAATTATTAAACGGGTACTCATTATTGTTTCTAATGGTAATAAACATATTATATAAATCTATAGTATCTTTTTGTTCAAAAGAAAAATTTAGTTTGTTTTCTTTATTCCATTTACCGTCTAAATTTACATACTCATCATAAAATCTTTTGTCGTCACATGAAGAAAAAAACACGACAAAAATTAAAAGCAAGATTTTATTTACCTTTAGGTTCATTTGGCTTCTTTTTAAAATTTTTTTTCCTTTTATTGTTGCTTTTATTTTTCTTAACTGGCTGGTCAAAACGAGTTAAACTATCTTGTCCAACAACATTTTGATAGGTTTTTTCAGCTTGAATTGCTACCTCAACAACATAATCTTCTAAGGAAGCAACACGCTCTTTTTTCTTATTTACAACTAAAATCTCTTTTACTTGAGCTACTGGTATAACATGCCAATGTGCCGGATTATTAGCATAAGAGAACCACATAATCTCTTTAAAAATATCAATTTTTTGACAAAATGCATCTCCTTTTTCAGTATACAATTTTGTATCCATATCAGGCATGTGCTTCAATGCGTCTAAATAAGTATCTAGTTCATAATTTAAACAGCATTTTAATTTACCGCATTGCCCTGCTAATTTCTGTGGATTTAAAGATAGTTGTTGGTAACGTGCCGCTGAAGTATTGACACTTCTAAAATCTGTTAACCAAGTAGAACAACACAACTCTCTACCACAAGAACCAATTCCTCCAAGTCTTGATGCTTCTTGACGGAAGCCTACTTGTTTCATCTCAATTCTAATGCTAAATTCACGAGCAAAATCTTTGATTAATTGTCTAAAATCTACTCTGTCGTTTGCCGTATAATAAAAAGTAGCTTTTGATCCATCTCCTTGAAATTCAATATCAGAAATTTTCATCTCTAATTTCAAACTAATCGCAATCTCTCTAGCTTTTACTTTTATTTTTTCTTCTTTTTCTCTACATTGACTCCAAATATCAATATCTTTTTGAGTAGCTTTTCTATATATCTTAGCTATTTCTCCATCTGGATTTTCTCCTTTTTTCTTCATTTGAACTTTTACAAGTTCTCCTGTTAAAGAAATAATTCCAATATCGTGCCCTGGAGAAGCTTCTGTTGCAACAACATCTCCAATAGAAAGAGTTAGTTTTTCTGTATTTCTAAAAAACTCTTTTCTTCCATTTTTAAATCTAACTTCTACTGCATTAAATGGCTCCTGCCCTCCTGGGAGTGACATATTGGCTAACCAATCAAAAACAGTTAATTTATTGCAGCTATCGGTGCCGCAAGTCCCATTATTTTTACATCCTTTTGGTGTGCCGTCTTTAGCACCCGTGGAACAGTTTGTACATGCCATAATTTGAATATATATTGATTGCTCCTTTTTACGGAACTACTTGTCAAAAGTGTATTTTGAGTGTAAAGATAGTATAAATTATCTTATTGACTAAAGCAAAAAAATAGCCCTAAAAAAAACCTACTTACATTTTAACGTAAATAGGTTTTATAAAGTATGCTAATTATTCTGTTTAGCGCTTTTTTAGAGCGTTAAATCTAATTTTTTAGTTTAAAATTTTAAATAATTTATCTGATAATCGAATTCTAAAAGGCACTTCAAAAGTAATCTTATCTCCTGGTTTTGCTTCAATAGCTTCTTTTCCATTGACAAACATTTTTTCAAGTAATAATTCTTGATTTCCCGTTGTTGGACCCGTAATTAAAATTTTATCTCCCACTTTTATTTCTTGATTTTCAACAACAAAAAGACCTACTTGTGCTTTTACATAGTAGTGTTCTGCTTTGGCAACTAAAATTTTTTTAACTTTTATTTTTTGGCGAATATCTTTGGTCTTACTTATAACAGCTAAGGGTTTATCTATTAATTCTCCTGATTGTTTAAATTTTAATGAGTCTGATTTCCCTTTTCGGAAAACTTTATTTCCCACTTGTTTTCCTTTTCTTAATTTAACTTGTTCTACTAATGGCAAATGTGTAATTTCTAAACATTCACTTGAACAACAGTTTTCCATTGTTTCTTTACATTCGTCGCATTGAATAAACAATAAGTGACAACTATCATTAAAACAGTTAGTATGATTATCACAAGGTTTCCCACATTGGTGACATTGTGATACAATATCATCTGTGATTCTTTCTCCTAAACGATTATCAAAAACGAAATTTTTTCCAATAAATTTACTTTCAAGATTTTCTTCCTTGATTTGTTTAGCGTATTGAATAATTCCTCCTTCAAGCTGAAAAACATTCTTAAATCCTTGATGTTTAAAATAGGCACTCGCTTTTTCGCAACGAATTCCACCCGTACAATACATTACAAGGTTTTTTTCTTCTTTGAAATCTTTTAATTGTTCGTTGATTATGGGTAAGCTTTCTCTAAAGGTTTCTACATCTGGAGTAATTGCTCCTTTAAAATGTCCTATTTCACTTTCATAATGATTTCTAAAATCAACTACGATAGTATTTGGGTCATCCAAAATTTGATTGAATTCTTTTGCCTTTAAATGCACTCCTTTGTTTGTTACATCAAAAGTCTCATCATTTAAACCATCAGCAACAATCTTATGTCTTACTTTAATGGTTAATTTTAAAAACGAGTGGTCATCTTGTTCTACGGCTACATTTAATCGAATGCCTTTCATAAAGTCATAGACTTCTAATGTCTCTCGAAAGGCTTCAAAATTATCAGCTGGAACACTCATTTGAGCATTAATTCCTTCATGGGCAACATAGATTCTTCCAAGAGCATCTAATGTGTTCCAAGCTAAAAATAAATCGTCGCGAAATTTTTTGGGGTCTTTAATTTTGGCATAGGCATAGAAAGATAATGTAAGACGTTGCTTACCTGCTTCATCAATAAGTTGAGCTCTTTCTTCTGCGCTTAAAGTGTTATACAGTTGCATGCTATAAACGTTTTAATGACGCATTATTTTACGTCGGTACAGAATAAATAAATCCTAATTGGAAGGATTTGTTTGCAAAGGTAAAAAAATCAATCAAAAATCAAATAATTTTCACAGGGAGAAAACATATCAACAATTTTTGGAACAATTAAAAAAAGCAGTATTTTTACGAAAAATAAATGAGAAATGAGTTCAGATAAAGAAGCCAAATTAAAAGCATTACAACTTACATTAGATAAATTAGATAAAACCTACGGAAAAGGAACTGTTATGAAGTTAGGTGATTCTGCTGTAGAAGAAGTAGAAGCTATTCCTTCAGGTTCTTTAGGAATCGACATAGCCTTAGGAGTTAATGGATATCCAAGAGGAAGAGTTATTGAAATTTATGGTCCAGAATCTTCTGGTAAAACTACATTAACATTACACGCTATTGCTGAAGCACAAAAAGCTGGTGGAATTGCGGCTTTTATTGATGCTGAACATGCTTTTGATCGTTTTTATGCAGAAAAATTAGGCGTTGATATTGATAATTTAATTATTTCACAACCTGATAATGGAGAACAAGCTTTAGAGATTGCAGAAAATCTTATTCGCTCTGGAGCTATCGATATTGTTGTTATTGACTCTGTTGCAGCTTTAACACCTAAAAGTGAAATTGAAGGAGATATGGGTGATTCTAAAATGGGATTGCACGCTCGTTTAATGTCACAAGCCTTGAGAAAATTAACAGGAACAATTCACAAGACAAATTGTACTGTATTTTTTATTAACCAATTAAGAGATAAAATCGGTGTAATGTTTGGAAGTCCTGAAACTACTACTGGTGGAAATGCATTAAAATTCTATGCTTCTGTTAGAATTGACATTAGACGTTCTACACAAATTAAGGATGGTGAAAACGTTATTGGAAATAGAACCAAAGTAAAAGTTGTTAAAAATAAAGTAGCACCTCCTTTTAGAACTGCAGAATTTGACATTATGTATGGAGAAGGTATATCTAAAGTTGGAGAAATTTTAGACTTAGCTGTAGAATTTGAAATTGTAAAGAAAAGTGGCTCATGGTTTAGTTATGGAGAAACTAAATTAGGACAAGGTAGAGATGCTGTTAAAGTTCTTATTAAAGATAACCCAGAACTAATGGATGAACTTGAACAAAAAATAAAAGAAAGAATTACTGAAAATATAGCCTAAATTAAAATCACGCCTTGAGCGTGATTTTTTTTTTACTTTTAACGCAACCTTTTCTAATATAATGAATCTTATAACTATAATATTAATTTGAAAATGAAAAAAGCGGTTATTTTACTAACTCTGATGCTTGTAATAGTTTCGTGTAGTTTAGATGACACACCTAAATCTGAATCAGTTTCATTACCTGTTGAGTCGGTAATTATTCCTTCTGAATGGCCAATAAACCAACTAGGAGCAATTAAAATTACATACAGAAGACCAACGACTTGTCACTTATTTAATGGGTTTAATTATCAAATAAACGACGAGTTTACAAGAACAGTTTCAATTGAGGCTATAAAGTTAAATGACAATAATTGTATTGATGCTAGTGCTGAAAGTTATGAGGTGGAATTAAATTTTAAACCTACTGAACTTGGTATTTATCATTTTAAATTTTGGTCAGGCATTGACGAAAATGGAAATAATACTTTTTTAGAATATGATGTAGATTCCCAATAATATAAAAATAATTTGATATTAGAGCAACTCATATATGAATGTACTAAGAATAATACTAAAGCAAAAGAACAACTTTATAGGTTATTATCACCGAAATTGTTTGGCGTTTGTTTGAAGTATTCGAGGAGTTATGAGGAAGCTCAAGACAATTTACAAGAAGGTTTTTTATTAGTATTTGAAAAAATACATTTATTTAAACACAAAGGTTCCTTTGAAGGTTGGGCAAAAAGAGTTGTAATAAATTACATATTACAACAATATAGAGGTCAAAATATTTTTGAAATTGTTTCTGAGAATTTTCCAGAAGTAGTTGAAGTAGAATCTGAAGAAGAGAACAATGTTACATTAGATTTTTTAACTCGAATAATTCAAGAGTTACCAGACAGATATAGACTTGTTTTTAACCTTTATGTTATGGATGATTATTCACATAGAGAAATTGCAGAAATGCTAAATATAAACATAGGAACATCTAAATCTAATTTAGCGAGAGCAAAAGCAATATTGAAAGAAAAAATAGAATTGAACAATCAAATGTCGATTCCTAAAACTAAATGAAAGAACAAAAAAACATAGAACGTTTATTTCAAGAAAAGTTTAAAGACTTCGAAGTTGCTCCACCTGAAATGGTATGGAAAAACATAGAAGAAAAACTCAACGAAAAAAAGAAAAAAAGAAGAGTTATTCCTTTTTGGTTTAAAGCATCTGGTATTGCCGCTTCTTTACTATTAGGTTTTTACATTTATAATTTGTCTAACGAATCTAATCTTAAAATTGAAGAACCAATAAATACAACTGTTGAAAAAAATAACGAAAATTCAATTAATAAAGCTAATTCATCAAATAGCAAAATAACTTCTCCATCAATAAAAGAAGAAAATGTTCTAACAGAAAATGATAATGTCATAAATCAAACAGATTATGTTGATGGAATTAATAATGTATCCAACAAAAAGGAAACGTTTACAAAGACATCTGAAAATTTAGTAGCTCTTTCAAAAAAAGGCAATACTAAAAATTCAAACAACAAATCTGTACAACCAAGCATGGATATAAATAAAGAAAACAAAAATGCTATTGTACTCACAGATAACAATAAATCTGATGTTGATAAAAATAAAAACAGAAATAACACTTCTAATTTAATTCAAAATGAAATCAATTTTGATAAAATAAATGCTATTTCTAACGATAAAAACCGCTCTGTTTTAGTTGAAAATTCAACAAAAGACATAGCTCAAGATAGTTCTCTACTTGCAAAAATTTCGGAAGAAGTTAATGCTTTAGAGCAATTGCTTAAAGAAAAAGAGGTGGGAAAAAATGTTGAGGAAAAAGAAAAAGAGAAACGAAATAGATGGGCGGTGAGTAGCAATGCTTCGCCCGTTTATTTTAATTCTTCATCAAAAGGTTCGCCTATTGATTCTAGATTTGAATCAAATGAGAAAAGTTACAATAATAATCTTAGTTATGGTTTAGGTGTTAGTTATGCTATAAATGATAAAATTAGTTTTAGAACAGGGATAAATACTGTTAACCTAGATTACAACACCAAAGAGGTTGTCTTTCATCAAGATGCAAATGCTAGGGAAATTGAAAATGTAAGTAGAAACCAAAGAGGATCATTAATTGATATAGAAAATAAAAGTGTTAATAATGATAATTTGGCAGGTGAGATTAATCTATTTGGAAACAGTGTAAAAAAGTATGATGGGGAATTAAATCAACAAATGGGTTATATTGAAGTTCCATTAGAATTAGCTTATAAAGTATTAGACAAGAAAATTGATATAGAATTCGTAGGCGGTATGAGTACTTTGTTTCTAAATAAAAACAATGTTTCTATTGTTTCTAATGGTGTTGAAATGGAAATAGGTAAAGCTAATAATTTAAATAAAGTACATTTTAGTAGTAATATTGGTATAGGGTTTAAATATAAATTCTTAAAATCTTTTGAAGCAAATTTTAATCCAATGTTCAAATACCAATTAAATACATACACTGAAAATTCAGGTAATTTTAAACCCTATTTTATAGGACTATATTCTGGATTCACTTTTAAATTTTAAAGATTGGTTAAAATATTATATTTAGTTTAAGTTGTTTCATACTTTTTTTTAAAGGTGAAACTGAAAAAGCACTCCAGCCACGAGTGCTTTTTTATTGATTAAACTTTTCAAGTTGCTTATAAATTATCGTTCGAACTTGAATTTTTAACTTTGCTTTATCTTCTAAAATTAATCCTTCAGTATTCACAAACTTATGTACTTTTACTCGCATTTTTCCCATACTTCCACTTAAAAAAGTAAACGAAAATCGTTTTTTATTATCTGCAAAAGTTATGGGTACAATAGGAATTTGGTGTTCAATAGCTAATCTAAAAGCTCCATCTTTAAACTCGTCTAAAAAAACACTCTCCTCTGGCACACCTCCCTCAGGAAAAATACAAATACTCAATCCTTGATTGATTCTTTTTTGAGCTCTTTCAAATACCTTAAAACGGCTCCTGCTACTACTTCTATCAACTAGAATGCAAGTCCTCTTGTAAAAAAAACCAAAAAGAGGTATCTTAGTTAATTCTGCTTTTCCTACAAAAACAAAAGGATGATCCTTTAACACCACCAACATTAACATAATATCTGTCATTGAAGTATGATTAGAAACCAGCATATAACTTTTCCCTTTTTCAAATTCTTGTTCTCTGTCAATTTTATAATAAAAGCCCATTCCAAACAAAATGAATTTAGCCCAAAAACGCGCCAGCCAAAAAAATTGAGGATACGTTTTTTCACTAATAATGGAAATAAATAAAAATGGGAATAAAACTAAAATAGGCACTAACACTAATATATAAAACCAAATTCGCCAAAGTACCCAAAATATTATCTTAAAAATATTCATTACAATTTTTCTCTTTTTAGTATTAAAACTTACCAAATGTACTGAAAATAAAAAATCTTAAACCATACATTTCAAATCTTAATTCAAAACCCTACTTTTGTACTAAAGAACATTGAAATGGCAAAAATATTAACCGGTGTACAAAGTACAGGAACACCTCATTTAGGAAATTTACTTGGTGCAATTATTCCTGCAATAGAAATGACTGAAAAAAGCAATGATCAGTCTTTCTTGTTTATTGCAGATTTACATTCTATTACACAAATTAAAAACGGAGAAACTCTTCGTCAAAATACATATAGCACGGCTGCTGCATGGCTAGCTTGTGGATTGGATGTAAATAAAGTTACCTTTTATCGTCAATCTGATGTGCCTCAAACTACAGAATTAACTTGGTATTTAAGTTGTTTCTTTCCTTTTCAACGGTTGACATTAGCTCATTCTTTTAAAGATAAAGCAGATCGATTAGACGATGTAAACGCCGGATTATTTACTTACCCAATGCTGATGGCTGCCGACATATTATTATATGATGCAAATATTGTTCCTGTTGGGAAAGACCAATTACAACATTTAGAAATTACTCGTGATGTAGCTTCTCGATTTAATCATCAAATGGGAGAAACTTTTGTTTTACCAGAAGCAAAAATCGATGAAAATACCATGATTGTTCCTGGAACCAATGGTGGTAAAATGAGTAAATCTGCTAATAATTATATCAATATATTTTTAGATGATAAAGCTTTACGCAAACAAGTAATGAGTATTGAAACGGATAGTACTCCTCTTGAAGAACCAAAAAATCCTGATACTTGTAATGCTTTTACATTATACAAATTATTAGCTTCTCCAGAACAAACAGAAGTAATGAGAACTAATTATTTAGGTGGAAATTATGGCTACGGTCACGCTAAACAAGCTTTATTTGAGTTAATAGTAGATAAATTTGCAACTGTTAGAGAAAAATATAATTATTACATCAATAATACAGAGGAAATTGATAAATTATTGCTAGAAGGTGCTACAAAAGCAAGACTTGTTGCTAATGGTGTTTTACAAAGAGTTAGGACTAAACTAGGATATTAATTAATTGCCTTTGACCTTATTAGTCAAAGGCAATTATTATTTATAATCTTCAAAAAACTCATACTGATTATCTATTCAATTACCACTCTGAACTTGTTGAAGCGCTTTTTATTAAGCCGAATTCCTACTTGCATTGATATTTCCAAACAAAGAACGTGTTACTATTTTTTCATAAATAGCAATTTGCTTTTCATCAGGATTTGGGCTTTCTTTTAACTCTTTTATTTTCAATAAAGCATACTGTTGAATAGTCAATAAAGGCAAAACAATTTTTTCACGAAGGGCTACTGATGCTTTTCCATCAGGATAATTTTCCATTAATTCTTTGTAACCTGAAAGTTTCAATAATAACCGTTTGGTTTCTAAAAATTCGGTATAAATCAATTGCCAAAATGCTCCAAACTCTTTGTCATTTTTCATATAAGCCGTTAACGGAAAAAAGGATTTGCTCAAAGCCATCATACTATTTTCAATTAAGGTTTTGAAGAATAAAGAATTGTTATACAAATCCGTTACTTTTTGCCATTCGTTATTTTCTTCAAATGTTTTTAAAGCCGTTCCTACTCCAAAGAAACCCGGTACGTTTTGTTTCAATTGACTCCAAGAGCCTACAAAAGGAATAGCCCTCAAATCAGCAAAATTCAATTTGTCTGATTGATTTCGTTTTGACGGACGGCTTCCAATGTTTGTCTTTGCATAATAATTCAATGTACTCATTCGCTCTAAATAAGGCACAAACATTTCGTGATTTTTAAAATCTACATATTTTTTATAACTGATTTCTGAAAGACTTTGTAGCACTTCTTTTTCAGTAGAAGTTAATTCGTTTTCATTCTTTGTAAATACTTGATTTTTTGCTCCAGCACTTAATAAATTTTCTAAATTATAACGGCATGAATCTATGGTTCCAAAATTAGAACTAATCGTTTGTCCCTGTACCGTTAATTGAATTTGTTGGTTTTCAATTGTTGGACCCAATGAAGCATAAAACTTATTGGTTTTTCCACCACCACGTGCAGGTGGCCCACCTCTACCATCAAAGAATACTACTTTTATATCATATTTTCGAGAAATTGCTGTTAATGCTTCTTTAGCTTTATAAATTCCCCAATTGGCCATCAAATATCCTCCATCTTTAGTTCCATCAGAAAAACCTAGCATAATAGTTTGTTCGTTTCCTCTTTCTTTCAAATGAGCAGCATAAGTTGAATTGGTATATAATTGTTCCATTACTTTATCCGCTTTCTCTAAATCTTCAACTGATTCAAAAAGAGGCACAATATCAACTGTGGGATTTTCCCATCCACACAAATGAAACATACTTAAAGTTTCAAAAACGTGTAAGGCACTTTCATTATTACTAATTATATAACGATTACAGGCTTTTTCACCATTATTTCCTTGAATAATTCTCATGGCTTTTATGGAACCTATTGTCGATTTTACAATTTCATCCTCAAAATCTGAAACTTCTAAATCTGAAGAAATATTTGATAAAAATTGTAGCTTTTGATCTTCTGATAGTATTTGATAGTTTTCTGGAAATATTGTTTTTTTACTGGCAACAATTGCATCAAAAACACGAGCATGAATTCTACTATTCTGACGAATATCTAGAGTTGCAAAATGGTATCCAAATAAGTTTAATTTATTTAACAACAAATCAATTTCGTCTATATAAAGCGATTGATGTTTGTTTATGACTAACATTTTTATTTGTTCTAATTTGTCTTTTAATTCTTCTAATGAAATAAAAATTTCTCCTTGAGAATAAAAAACAGAACGATATAATTTGCTTTCTATATCAGAAATTATAGTGTCAACTCCAATAAACGTTAGCTTTCTTTTTAATTTTCTAATATCAGCATAATAACTTTTTAAAATTGAAGTTCTTAATCTATCTGCTACTTTTAAAGTAATTTCAGTTGTCACAAATGGATTTCCATCTCTATCTCCACCTGGCCAAAAGCCTAAATTAAGAATATCATTTTTAGGCATTTCTCCATTTAATATATTTTTCTGAATGTATTGCATCATTGCACCAGCAGTTTCATAAAATACATTTTCTAAATACCAAATTAAACTTACGGCTTCATCATAAGGTGTTGGCTTTTCTTGCTTAATAAAAGGTGTTTTCCCTAATTGAGCAAGCAATTCTTTAATGGTATTTAAATCATTTAATCGAATAGCTTCTGTTAAATCTGTAATAATTCCCAAGACTGCTCCTGGATAAAATTGAGTTGGATGGGCTGTTAAAACAGTTCTTATTTTAAAATTTTCTAAGAACTCTTTTAATTCTTCTTGTTTGTCCTTTTGTTCTGCATTTTCCTTCATATCACGAAGTGATCCTCTTCCTTCCAAATTATTTACTACTGAAAAAGCAGCATCTTCAATAGCATCAAAAAGAACTACTTGACGCTCAATATATTGAATGAACCGAAACATTAATGATTCTTTTTCTTGTTGTGTAGGATTATCTAAATATTTAGAAACAAAGGTTTCAAAAATTTGATCTGGACTTTGATTGTTTTTGAATCCATTTTCACAAACCTCAGCAAATAAAGGCAACAAAACACCTGTATTGTTTATTTCGTCAAAAGGTAAAGTGATAAAAACACTGTTATAAATATTATATTTTGAAGCAACATTTTGATTAAAACGCTCAATTTTTGGTAATGTATACATGGAAATAAATTTGACCCTAATTTACAATTTTAATTTTGAAAAAGAATTAATAAAATGTGAAGGTTTTTAGAAGCTGAAATAAATTCAGCTTGACAAAGATTAATGATAGCTTTTGTCATTCTGAACTTGTTTCAGAATCTAGTTACTTTCTTTTCATTAATCTCGAGAAACTTAAAACAAATTCTACTTGAAAAAGATTAACAATATCTTGTCATTCTGAACTTGTTTCAGAATCTAGTTGCTTCCTTTTTTATTAATCTCGAGAAACTTAAAACAAATTCTACTTGAAAAAGATTAACAATATCTTGTCACTCTGAACTTGTTTCAGAATCTAAAGATTTCCAAAGATTTTCCCAATTTGGATTTGATTCTTCAATTAAATTAATTTTCCATTGCCTATGCCAATTCTTTAATTGTTTTTCTCTTGCAATTGCATCATTTACATATTGAAACTCTTCAAAATATACTAACCTTTTTAATTTATATTTTGAAGTGAATTTACTTCCCTCTTCATTTATATGCCTTTCCATACGATTATGTAACCCTCCTGTAACTCCAATATATAAAGTCCCATTAGGCTTGTTTGTAATAATATAAACCCAATAATTATGATATATTCTATATGCCATACTTGTTATTTTAATTTAAGATTTTTAGAAGCTGAAATAAATTCAGCTTGACAAAAATTAACGATAGGTTTTGTCATTCTGAACTTGTTTCAGAATCTAGTTATTTCCTTTTTATTAATCTCGAGAAACTTAAAAAAATTCTACTTGAAAAAGATTAACAATATCTTGTCATTCTGAACTTGTTTCAGAATCTAGTTACTCCCTTTTCATTAATCTCGAAAAACTTAAAATAAATTCTACTTGAAAAAGATTGGTTTCGATTTATTTAAATCGCTTCAAATAATTTTCCAGGTAATGGTCTAATGACTCCTTTTAGTTCCATGTTTAATAAAATAGATGAAATTTTAAATACTGGAAAACCACATTCTAATGCTACTATATCTAATTGTTCTTTGCCTTTTGATAAAAGATAATCATAAATTTTTTGCTCTTCTGGTTCTAAGCAAACAAAAAGTTGTTTTTGAATTGTTTTCTTTTCTTTATTGTTCGCTTCAAGTTCCCAATTGAGAATATACACTAAGTCCGCTGCACTAGTAAGCAAATTAGCTCTTTGGGTTTTTATCAAATTATTACATCCTTGACTGTATTTATCTGAAACTCTTCCTGGAACAGCAAAAACATCGCGATTATAATCCCCTGCTAATGTAGCTGTAATAAGTGAACCTCCTTTTTCTGCACTTTCTATTACAATTGTAGCTTCACTCATTCCTGCTACTATTCTATTTCGCTTTACAAAATTTTCTTTATCCGGACTTGATATACTCCAAAACTCTGTTAAGAAACCTCCATTTTGTTCCATTTTATCCTTATACCTTTTATGATTTCTTGGATAAATTTGATTTAATCCGTGTGCTAAAACACCTATAGTTTGCATTCCTAGATCCATTGCTACTTGGTGAGCCACAATGTCTACTCCATAAGCAAAACCACTAACAATAACTGGGTTTATAGGTGCTAAATCTTCTAATAATTTTTTACAAAATTCAGTTCCATAACTTGTAATTTGTCTGGTACCAACAATACTTATGATTTTTCGGTTTTGTAAATCAATATTTCCAGATTGAAATAAAACTAAAGGGCTATCAAAACAATGTTTTAAACGCTCTGGATATAATTTATCTTGATAGTATATTACTTCTATTTCTCTTTCTTGAATAAATTTTAATTCAGCTGTTGCTTTTTCAAAAACAGTTTTGTCTTTAAGATTCTTAATTAGAGTAGTACCTACACCATCTATTTTTTGAAGTATAGCACTTTTTTCTTTGAAGATGTTTTCAGCAGAACCACATTGTGAAATGAGTTTCTTTGCCATCACATCTCCAACTCCTTCCACTTGTAGTAAGGATAAGGCATAAAATAATTCTGTTTGGTTCATATAAAATTCTGTTTGGCATGTATAAAAATTTTGACTCTAAAAATAATAACTTTTTTGAAGTTATAACACATTGTTAATAAACAAATTGTAAAATAAATTAGAAAATGTTAATAAATATAGTCTGATAAATTTTGCTTTATAGTGTTAAAATTTTTTCTTTGCTACTATGAATATTAACAGTCACATATCTTCTTTATTGTATCGTTACCAATGCGTTACAGTTCCTGGTTTTGGTGCTTTTTTAACCGAAATTCAGTCTGCTCAACTTAATGGTAGTGCTGTTACATTTAATCCTCCTACAAAATTAATTTCATTCAATGCTAATATTAAAAATAATGACGGCCTATTGGCTAATCATATTTCATTAGCAGAAAAAATTAGTTACGAAGAAGCTGTTGCTAGTATTTCTAAAGTGGCTGATTCTTGGATGCAAAAATTGCAAAACAGGGAAACTTTGTCTCTAGAAAACATTGGAAATTTAAAACTTTCAAGTGAAATGACTTGGTTTTTTGAACCTATCAATAATACTAATTATCTTACTAGTTCTTTTGGTTTATCTAACTTTATTTCTCCTTCTATAAAAAGAGAAGAATTGAAAAAAGAAGTGCAAGCCATAGAAGAAGTAGCTCCTATAATTTTTACCCCAGAAAAGAAAGCTTCTTATTCTTACTTAAAATATGCAGCAGCAGCTGTACTTTTTTTTGGTTTAACTGGTGTTACAGGTTATAAATACTACTATGATTCTAAAATTGAAAAGCAAACCTTAATGGTTGAAAAATCTGTTCATGACAAAGTACAAAACACAATTCAAGAAGCCACTTTTTTTATTGATGCCCCTTTGCCTGAAGTAAACATAGCTATTAAAGAAGAAAATATTTCTCTCCCTTATCATATTGTAGCTGGTGTTTTTAGAAGCGCAACAAATGCACAAAATGCTTATACGGATTTAATCAATAAAGGCTTTAAAGCTGAGTTAGGAAATGTAAATAAAAACGGAATGAATCCTGTTTATTTTCAAAGTTTTGCTACATATGATGAAGCGCAACAATTTCTTCAAAATCTTAAGAATTCAAGCGATAGTCAAGCTTGGTTATTAATTGATTAATTCTCTTTTTCTTTATTTAGATTTATTATTAAAAAATCATTAAAGTTGTATCTTTGCCAAAAAAAAAGATGGAACCAAAACATCCTTCAGAATCATTAACTACGTTAACCGATTTAGTATTACCCAGTGAAACAAACCCATTGAACAATTTATTTGGTGGAGAACTTTTAGCTCGTATGGATAGAGCTGCAAGTATAGCCGCTCGTAGACATTCTAGAAGAATTACTGTTACTGCAAGTGTAAATCATGTGGCTTTTAACAAGTCTATACCTCTAGGAAGTGTTGTAACTGTTGAAGCAAAAATATCTAGAGCTTTTAATACGTCTATGGAAATATATCTTGACGTTTGGATTGAAGATAGAGAAAGTAGAAATCGTTTAAAAGCAAATGAAGCTATCTATACTTTTGTTGCTGTAGATGAAACAGGGAGGCCTGTTGAAGTGCCTGCTGTAGTACCTGAAACAGATTTAGAAAAAGAACGCTTTGAGGGTGCTCTACGAAGAAAACAGCTAAGTTTAGTATTAGCTGGAAAAATGAAAGCTGATGATGCTACTGAATTAAAAGCATTATTTAATAAATAATAAAAAAGGCTTCTTAAATAATTTAAGAAGCCTTTTTTATACAAAATCTACCATCCTAAATAATAATCTGGACTTAACCAGTAAGGTCTTGGTAAATCAAAATACTCTTGAAGCATTTTTTCTGCTTCGCAAAAAGCTCCTTCTACCCAGCCTTGCTGATCAGAATAGGCTTCACCAATTATATGTATTTGTTCTTCTATTAATGGTTTTCTCATATATGGCATGACATCTTTTACAGAAAAACCAGCCTTCCAAGCGTGATATCCTGCACCAAAAGGAGCATCTGTCCAATCTTTAAACCAAGTTACATACGGGTCTGGAATAACAACATCTGGCCCGTGTAATTCTCTTAATTGGTTCATTAGTTCATTGACCATCATTTTTGTAGCTTGAACATCATTTAATTCTTGTAATTCCAACAATGATGCTGATTTTATTGCCTTTACCTCAAATAATACTTTGTCGTCAGATAATGCTTTCCAGAAGGTTTCTGTTTCCATATCTCCATAACTCCCTAATAACATTGAGTTATCATTCGTTTTATCTGTTCCAAAATAATAACATTGTCGCATTGGTAAATCGGTAATTGAATGTCCAGAATCAATATTCAGTTTTTTCCACCAAGGATATTCAAAACCCATAAGAATTTTGAAAGCAGGTTCTTTTATAACTGATCGGATATTCTCATTTAACTCTTTTCTTTCATCAATATCAAAAAAGAAATTTTGTTGATCTAATAGCTCTAATGATTGTCTTGGCATCCCTAAGATTAGTGTATTGGCATATACTTTCCATTGTTTATTAGAAGGCAAATTCAAAAAAACTAACTCATATTTATGGGTAGCGCTATTTATATGTTCTTTATTAAATGTTAGTAGTTTGTTTTCTGACCATATACAAGCTCCCTCTTGTTCCAAATATTGGTTAGCCAATGCATAAGCAATACTATCATATCCTTCTTCAATGGTTTTATATGTTGGATTACTTGAAAAATCGCCAACCATATAAGGGAATGCTTCTGCTGAATTCCAATTTATTGTATTTGAATAATAACCTCCTGCATTAGCTAAAAACTCATATCCTTCTTGAGAAACTTGATCTTTAATTAAATTCCAGAAACCAATATCATTTACTTTTCTTTTATTGTATGGTGAACCTTCAAAACAATAAGTTAAATAGGGTTTTACCTCATCCCAATCTCTACTTGTTAGCATAAAACTATAATCATATTGTGACGAATGTGATACTTTATTTGAATAGTTTGTTACAAACCATGGATCGGCCATTAATACATCATAAATAATTTTATTAAAAAGTTGATCTCCACTATAACCAAAATCATCTTCATTTAAATAATATCGTGTTTGTAATTTTTTTCCAACTTCTTGTGCTTCGTTCCATGCATCTTGTTTAAATCTTTCTTTTCTAAGATACATTAACAAATCTGCTGGATTACCCATTGGAAAGGGAATAGGGGTCATAGGATAATCTAAAACAGGTGTCCTTTTATTCAAATCTTCTTCACTTAATGGATATCCTTCTATTAAAGTGGTTACAATTTCTTGTGATGTTAAATAACGCATCCCTCCAAGTTCTCCCCAAAAATCCATTCCTGGCATTATTACTGACTCTAAACGACCTCCAATTTTTGTATTCATATCAAAGACTTGCAATTGCTTTCCTGTATATTTTTTATCTGTAGTTAGGCGAAAAGCACTATACAAACCAGAAGTTCCTGCTCCAACTATAGCTACTTCTATTTTCATATCTGGAGCCATTTTGTTATTTAAGGATATATTTTTATTATTCATTTTTTCTGTTTATTTATTAAATCTTTTAAAGTAATCTTGACCCAACTTAAAGGGTGTAATATCAAAATCTGTCCTTCCATATAATGCTAAGTCTGCTAAAATTTTACCTAAATAAGGTGTGAATTTTGCTGCCCAACCTGTAGCATAAATGACAATGTTCTCATGATTTGGCACATAACTTGGAGCAAAATCAATCAATAGTTCTTTATTAGGAATTGTGCTTAATGCCACTAAACAAGTTGATGTGAAATATGGTGTTGGGTCAAGCCCTTCCATATGGTCTTTAACCCATTGTGAAGTATAAGCTAGTTCTTGTTCATTAGGTATAAGTGTTCTTTCACTTGGGGTGTCTAGTGGATCAATAACAAAATCTGGAGCCACTCTTATGTATTCTGGATGATCCCATTCTACTTCTGGGAAACCATAAAATTGATTTCCATTTTCTTTAATAGGATTTTGGAAAACAAACCAAGTGGGATATTGAATTGATGTATCTGTTTTTTTAAAATAAGCGGAAGACATATTCCAATATGTAGCTTCAACATGAAATCCTAGCAAGTGAGTGGCACTATTCATATATGGCCCTGGAGTTAAAACGATCTTTTTTCCGATACTTACACCATTGGGTGTAGTTACTTGAAATAAGTCTCCTTCTTCTTTTATCTCAATTACTGGTGTTTGTTCTTGCAATGTTACATAATCACTTTTTAAACACAGTTCATAAAGCGTTTGTATTGTGGCTCTAAAATCAATACTCGCTCCGTCTGGTTGAAAAAGTCCTGTATACTCTTTTGGTAAATTTTTAAAATGAAATTTTTTTTCTATTTCTTCAGATGTTAACGATACATAGGGCACATTTAATTCTTGCAATGCTTTTTCTGCTTCTGCTATATTTCCTTCTGTTGATTGTACTGAAGGGTCTCCAAACCACAAGGTTCCTACTTTATCTAAAAGTGTTTTATGTGTATGAGTTTGTAGCTCATCCCAATATGGTTCTGAATCCAACGCCATTTGTACCATATAAGTATCAGGATAAGGAATTCTAAATTGACGGGAAACGCCTGCAGAACTTCCTAATTGGTTTTTAAATGTAAATTGTTCTAAAACTAAGGTTTTGGCTTTTCGTTTACTCAATTGGTATGCCGTTGCCAAACCCATAGCTCCTCCTCCTATGACAATAACATCATAATGGTTTTCGTTTTTTAGCATGTTGTTTTATTCTTTGTTTAGTATCAAATTTCAAAATAAAAACTGATGTGTCATAGCGTATAAATACCTGTTTATACTCTTCTTTTCCAAAAAATGGAATTTATCCATCTGTTCTCAAGGGTATATTGTTCCTGAAGTTGAATCTTATAATTATTGAATGCATTCTCCATGATATATTGATAAACATCTAATGCTTCCTCTTCTTTTAATATTGTATTTGCTAATGCATGACCTCCATAATATCCAGCTGCAAGTGCCGAAGTAATGCCGTATGATGATAATGGATCAAATGAATAAGCGGCATCTCCTATAGCTACCCAATTTTCTCCAAAAGGTTTGTCTAGATAAGTTGTATTAGCCACTCTTGTTTTTAAATCATAAATATCTTCATATATTAATGTAGATTGAAAAACTTCTTCTGCTAATTGAGAATTATTTATGATATCAAGAATAAAATCTTTTTCTTCATTTTTAGAGGGAATCAAATCCAAATCTGTAAAAATCATTACTGTTACACTATTTTCTTCTGATGGTGAAATGTATATCCATCCCTTTTCAAAACTTGCTGTATAAACAAAAAAGGGGATTGGTTTTTTAATTTTATACTTAAAATTTAATGATGCTAGTTGGTCAAGTTCTTTCTTTTCTATTCCAATTTTTCTACATACTGAGGCTTTTCTTCCTGTAGCATCTATAATATAACTACAAAAAAGGGTTATTGTATCTGTTTTAGATTTCAAAACTACTCTTGTAATAGTTTCTTCTTTCTCAATGGTATGCAGTGTATAACCCATTAACCAGTTCATTTGGTTTTGTTTAGAAACATCCCTCATTTGATTTTCAAAAAAATCTCTATTTAATAATATTCCTTTATGGTGTTTTTCAAAAAGAAATATCTTTTCTTGTAATAGATTATTTCCCCAAGCTGATTTATTTCCATAATATATGTGATGTTTTTCATTTGTAAGCAATGCATCTAAACCCATTTTTTGAAATAATGGATATGCATTAGGTGGAATACATTCGCCTAATTTCTTATTGATGTCTTGATTTGCTTCAACAATTACTGTTGAAACATTTCTAGAATTTAAAGTAAGTCCCGCTGCAATACCAGCAGGACCTCCTCCAATAATAATTACATCAAAAAATTTATTATCTTTCATTTCTACCATAGAATGGTCTTTTCTTAGCTGGTTTATTTGGTTCAGAAAGTGTTGCTTTTAACATTCTTTCCTCTTCTGTTACTCTTTCTGCATAGCGAACTTGCTCCATTGTTGGATCAATTGAAGTATATGCCATTCGAGTTTCTTTCCAAACTTTATCTGGTAAAAAGTCACTTTCTTGATTCTTGTTTTCTGTTTCTGCAATAATTCCCAAATCATGCCATTCACTAATCATTTTATTGATTTTTGATAAGTACTGTGTGCCAAATTCTCGCAACCAATCTTGACGATAATCAAAATGTTTTAACCGTTGTGCTACATTTACTTTGGTATCACTCATTCTATTATAACTATCTTCACTTAGTACTTGATTAGGTACTCTTGCTGCCCAAAATGAAGGTAATGGTAAATATGTTGTTGTGTCGTATCCTGATAAACAACTTGCTTCATCGGTTTGCCATGGCACTCCTAACCATCTTGTAAGAGAACCTGGTCCACTAGCTGATAAAGGGCCGTTTTCTCCTAATGCAATTGCTGGGCTTAACAAATTCCCATAATCTAAATTTGGCATCTCATTTTCGGGTAATACTTTTAATCTAAAAGGTTCTTTCCACATCATTGCATTGCGCATAGGCCAAGTAAGTTCAATTCCTGGATGAAATGGTCCTCCTAAACATTCTTCAAAAGGAGCAATATTCAAAGCATTAATTTGCTCTTGTGGTGATAATACATCAAAGGATTCTGGTACACTAACTTTAGTATTGTTGAAATCTCCTTTTGCCCATTTTTCAAACCATTTATATTGGGTACTTGTAATTGGCAAATCATCTAAAGCAATGTTTGTATAATCTCCAAATCCATCTCCATAAAAGGGTGGCACCTTTTTAGGTTCGGCTACATTACTATTTGGATTTCTTAACCAGTTAAATACTCTTTCTCTTTCTGGTTTTGACGCTACTGATGGATCAGACAATTTGCTCAATAATTCTGGATTTGTAAAATCCGAAGGTGAGTTTTTTCCAAAAAGCATAAAAAATCCTTGATTTACCCATTGTGTATTAGTCATTCGCTCTAAAACAGGATAAATATGTGTCCAAAAATTCACTCCATTTGATGTTGGATCTGGATAATTAAATTTTTCAATAAATAAATTCAATACTACATCATACATGGTTACTACACCAAATAATCCTGGTCCAAAATTGGGTGGTGTAACCGCAACCATTGCTGGTTCTGCTTCAAATGATTTTCCTTCAATTAAAACGGTTGCTCTAATTGTTCCATCGGAAGTATCATCGTGCCAACCTACATTATTAGCAAAAGTTGTAGCTGGTTTATTATCATAAGATGCCGAATTACCATCGCCTCCAAAAAACAATAATCTTCCTTTATCATCTGTTTCAATTTTTCCTAAAGGCACTTCTTTTCCATAAAATTTCCCTCCAGTTAATTCATATTCTGGTTTGTCTTTTTGACTTATTCCGCTTATTTTTTTCATTCCTGGATTGATAATCAATTCTTCTCTATCACTTCCCACAACATCTCCATTTCTGTATGTTGAGGCAATTGCATATCCTTCTAAATCTAAAGCATTATTAAACTCATACCAAGCTGATTTTACATTAGCTACATGTACTCTCCAATCTATTTTTGCATCAGTAGCAGTAATTTCCTTTACAACTTCTCCTGCTGCATTGAATCCATAGATTCTGAATCGAGCCACTTGTTTTTTTACTTTTCCTTCTTTGTCTTTAAATCCTCCTTTTGGTTTTTCAATTGTATTTGGTAAATCAGAAGCAAAGTAATATTCTGATGAGTTTCCTATGCGTGCAATTCCAACGGGTGGATAAATTGCTACACTTTGTATAGTTTGATCTGTTTTCATGATTGGTTCTGTTATATGATTGTTTTTCTACTTCTAAATTTATTTTGCGGGTCGTTGCTATATTTGATTTTTATTTCTCTTAGTTTTTCAAAACTTTCTAAAAAATAATCTCTTGTAGGAACTGCACTATCTTTAAAACTAATAAATGCTCCTTTAGTTTGTGGAAAGTTATTTTGTCTACTAACTTCAATCCAATCTTGAGCTTCATTGGTATAACAATATTCATGATCTGTTTTTCCTTGTTCTATAGCTTCAGTAGTTTCATTCCACCAAGTCTGGTATTGGATAAAATAAGGTCGGTCTTTATATGGAAAAGCACTCCCTTTTGGAAAATCTTTAGATTTGTAATTATGGTAATAAGAACCTGAAATAGCACCAAGTGTAACATAACAATGTATCTGCGCTAACTCTCCTTCTAGATGCAATAAATTAGATTCTAAACTTTTAATTAAATTTTTTCTTCCTTCATCTCCTAATCCTTCTTTTATGACTACTCTTGATGTAATTTTATGAGGTGCTGGTAAATCTAAATCTGGTGGAATTAATTTTACATTTTTACCATAAAGGGTATGTAAGCTCTTGAGTTTTTCTTTCTGAAGTGTATTTAACTTTCCTAATGTATCTAATCGTCTTAACTTTCCAACGATGTCCACATTTGAAATTCTATCCCATGCGGAGAAACTTGATATATTAGATTGTTTATCTGTTGCGTCTTTGCTATCTATTTCAACGGTATATTCTGATGGGTTAAAATTGGAAAACCATTTTGCAATATCTTGATTTAGCTCTTTTAATGTTCCTGCATAATAACCATAAAAAACACATTCATGAATAGATTTTTCAACCGGCTGATTATCGATGGGTTTTGCCATAATCTTGAGGTTTGTTCCTATTAATTGAATATTAGCTTGAGGAGCTATTAATTCTTCCCATGTTTCTAATACTTTCAAAGCTGGAGAATTTGACCAAGTAATATGAAACTTGATTGTTTTTGGTGGTTGTACAAATGTTTTATAAACTAATTGGGTTACTACTCCATAACTAAAACCACCACCTCCACGAAGTGCCCATAACATTTTTTGTTCTTCTTCGTCTCCATTTTCAGATAGCTGTTTTCGTTCTCCATTTCCTAAAATAATTGTAGCTCCAACTAGGCTTTCACAACCCATTCCGTGCAATCTTGTCCATGGTCCCCAGCCTCCTCCAAAGGTATAACCAGCTATACCTACAGTACTACAAGTGCCATGTGGAATTCCTAGTTTATATTCATTTAATATGGGTATTATTTTTTCAAAACGTGCTCCTGGTTGTATATATACAAGTTCTTTGTCATTGCTTAATTTAACTTCATTCATTTTTGAAAAGTCAATTAAAACCACATCGGTAGCAGTGCATTCTCCTTCATGATCATGACCACCAGAACGAACACGAATTTCAAAGTCCAACAGATGGCTTAATTTTATGACTTGCTCTACATGTTTTTCATGGGTACAAAAAACAATGGCTGTAGGTCTAAATTGAAATTTTCGATTAAAAATTTGACGCTTTTTATTATATTCTTCAAGCGTATCTTCTTTGCAGTCAAATAGGATTTCTGGGAATAATCCTTCACTATTAATTTTTAATAGTTCTTCTTTAATTTTTTCCATTTATTTAGTAGGTTATTTGGGTGTCTTCAAAATTATCCAAATAAATAACTAAAAAAACAGGTAGTTGTACCTGTTTTTTGAATCAAAATGCTATTAAAATTAAATTATGTTGATAATAATAATCCGTAAAAGGCTCTAAAAATATTTTCGTTTTTCTCTTTATAAACTCAACCAACTCGATGGATTCATATATGTTGAGTTTTGGGTAATGATAAACTTCATTATTGTTTTACCTTCTGAATTGGTATGAATTTTACCTAATTTTTGTTTGATTGAAACATTATCTCCAACGGATACATTTAATGAACTTATATTCATATATATACTAATATAATCTCCATGTCTAATGTAAACGGCATAGTTGTTTGCATATACGGCTTGAATTTGAATAACTTCTCCTCCAAAAACGGCTCTTGCATACGAACCTGCTTCTGTTGTTATTTCAACACCACTGTTATGGGTAGTTAAGTTTTTATGAATAGGATGGGGTTGATCCCCATAAGGCAACGAAATATATCCTTTTTCTACTGGTAAAGGCAACTTTCCTTTGTTTGCTTTAAAGTTATCAGAATCCACTTTTCCTTCTGCCGTTAAAATAAATTTAGAGTTAGAAGTGCTACTTGGTGCTGCTTTTGTAACAGTTGTATTTGTTTTAGTTGAAGTATTATTCTTTTTGGCATCAGCTTTAGCTTTTTCTGCTGCTTTTCTATTGGCTGCTGCAATGGCATCTGCAATTGTCTTTTTAATTTGCCTATCTACTTCTTTTCGCTCTTTCTCTTTTTTGTCAATTTCTGCTGAATATTTCTTTTTGTCTTTTTGAATTATTTTAACTAATTTTTCTTTTTCTTGCTTTTGTTTTTCTAATTCTTCTTTTTCTTTTGCCGTTTGTGCAATTATTTTCTCCTTTTCTTCTTTTTTAGATTGGAGGGTAACAATAGCTTTATTTAATTTTTCCTGTTTGATTTTGATGTCTTCTGCTTGTGATTTTCTAAATCCTGCATATTGTTTCATATACTGAATACGTTTATAAGCTTGATAAAAATTTTGTGAGGACAAAACAAACATAACTCGACTTTGCTCTGAACGACTTTTGTATGCTTTCACTATCATTTTTGCATAATCGTCTTTTAATATCTCTAACTCTTTGGTTAATGTTTTGATTATACTTTGATTTTTTGCAATATCGTTAGCAATATATTTTACTTGATTCTCATTTGTATTAATCAAGCTTTGACTTAAACGAATTCTAGAATCTTTTTCTTTGATTTCTGTTAAAACGGACTTTTCTTTCTTTTTTTCAATATTCAACAAGCCATTGAATTGAAGAATAGCTTTCAAAATTTTTTCTTTTTTTGCTTCTAATTCTTGTTGTTTATTGGTTTGAGCCCAACCCAATGTGCTGCTTAAAACGAATAGGAATATAATTATTTTTGCCTTCATTTATGCTGTTTATTTTTTTATCTCTACTTTCTCGTAGCCACTTGGAATTGAAAACGGAAATGGAGCTTCTTTGTCTAACTCAAATCTTTTATATTCAATAGCTATTGAAACTTCATTTTCTTGATTTGCTTTAATACCTATTTCTTTTGGAAAAAAGTTGTTTTCAACAATTGCATGTGACAAATAATCAATTTCTAAATTTCTATTTTCTGAAACTTGATTGATGATTTCTTTTTTTAATAAAAAATTACCTGATTCAAAAATATATTGTTTTTGAATATCTTGTGGTTTTTTTTCGGATAATTGATATAAATTATTAACTACTTGTGAAACAAAATTCTCTTTTGAAATTTCATCTAGGGCTTTTCCTAAAAGTAAATTTTGGACTTTTTGAAAATCTAAATCTGTTCCTAACCAATTGCTTATCAATGCAAAATCCCCTTCAAAATAGGTTTTGTTTATTTTTTCATAATAACTCACTTTTGTTGGCGTAATTGACGCTTTTGCAACCGAAAAACCTAAAACTGAAATATTTATCCAAATTATTTCGTCTTTTTTTATTCGGATATCAGCATTTACCGATTGTTTGTTCTTTTGATCTTCATAATCAACATCTGCTTTTATATTTAACGTAGAAAAGTCTTTGAAATTGTCATTATGTCCTTTAACAATTTGTTCTACTTTCGTTTTATCTGATGCTTTTGCATTTGTATTAGATGCTATTTGAGCCGTTTTGCACGAAGATATTAGTAATGAAAGAAAAAGAAATACAACTGTTTTTTGAATCATTATTTTATTTTTTGAATTTTTGATAAATACATTTCCTTCTTTTTAACATCTCCTAATTTTTCGTAGGTTAACGCTAATTGTTTATAAAAATTAGTTTCTAATTCTTTATTTTCAACTACAAAGTCCAAACCTTCTTCTAACTTCTCTTTCGCTTCTTTTGTTTTTTCTAAATTTAACAATGCTACTCCTGAATAATAATACAAACTTGCTTGTGTAGGATAAAGTTCTAATTGTTGATTGGCATAAGTGTCTATTTTATCATATTGCTTTGTTTCTACTAATAGTTGCATTAAAAACTCAAAGCTTTCAAAATCTTCTGGTTGTTTTTTAATACTTTTTTCAAAATAAAATAGAGCTTCTTGTAACTTGTTTTTCTTTAAAAAATATAAGGCAACTTCCTTAGCTACATTAACTTCTTTGTCTTCATCTAATAAGGAGATGGCTTTTTCTAAATCTGTAGTAAAATCTGAATGTGTAGTAGCAAAAATTAAAAACTCATTAAAAACTCTATGTTTAATTCTATTGTCAATTTTAGTGCTTTCTATTACTTTAAACATCGAATTTGAAGCGTTTACTCCATCATTATTATTCAAATAAAACTTCACTAAACTTACATGTGCCCAATCTGAATTTGGAATATTTTCTGCTAATTGTTTAGCTACTTCAAAGGCTTTTTCTTCATTATTTGATTCCGAATATTGGTAAATTAAATCAATATAATTTTGTTCTATTAATGGGCTTTTTTTGATGGCTTCTTCTAAATCACTTTTTCCTGGTTTATTAACTTCTGGTGATTTTTGTAATTGTAATTTGTAATATTCCATTGTCTGTGACAAATTAGTTGTTTGCTCCATTTCAACCAATAAGGCTAATGCTTTTTCTCTTTGATTAGTGTACATGTACAACGACACTAAATCATCTTGAAAATCTTTATTGAATTCAATTAATTTGGTTACAATTTGAATGGCATTATTGTAATCTTTGGTTTCATAAAAAACATCATATAGACCATTCCAATACCAGCGCTCTTTGGGATTTAAATCTACCGCTTTTTGAAAAGCATTTTGAGCTTCAGCATAATTTTTTAAGGCAAAATAATTTTTCCCTAGTTCATTATATATAACTGGATTTGATTTGTCTTTTTCTAAACATTTTTGCAAAGAAACAATGGCCTTGTCATAATTTTCAATGGCCTTTTGGGTCAAGGCATCATAAAAATTATTTTCAAAAGCATCATCAACCGCAGCAATTTCTTCTGGGTTTGGAATTTCTTGTGCTAAAGATGCTTGATTATAACAAAAGGCTATAAAAAACATCAAAAATGTTATAAATCTTTTCATTAAGTTATATTTTTATTCTAAAACCGAATAATCTCCAATACTTATGCTAGTGAAATTACCATCATATGAAGCGTGATTTCCTATCATGGCATTATCTAAATTGGCATTTTTTATGTGGACGTGCGTTTGCACTAAACTGTTTTTAATTGTTGAATCAATAATGTGACATCCTTTTCCTAAAGATACATTTGGTCCAACCGTAGCGTTAATTAAAACTACATCTTCTCCTATATAACATGGCGGAATGATTGTTGAATTTTCTTGCTTTACATCATAATCAATTAAATGCTCTCCGTCATTGTGTAGAAAACCTAACATTCTCGTATTTGTATCAACAGTTACGTCTTTATTTCCACAATCCATCCACTCATCTACTTTCCCTGGTACAAATTTCATGCCTTTTGCCATCATTTGCTTAATTCCATCATTAATTTGATATTCTCCACCGTGAATGATGTTATTATCTAGTACAGATTGCAATTCATTTTTCAATACAGCTACATCTTTAAAATAGTAGATTCCAATTACGGCAAGATCTGATACAAACTCTTTTGGTTTTTCTACTAGCTCTACTATTTCATTAGCTTCATTTAAGTTGATTACACCAAAAGCTTCAGGTCGATCTACTTGTTTTACCCAAATAACACTATCAGCCGTTGTATCTAAATCAAAATCCGCACGAATTAACGTATCGGCATAAGCAATAACTGCTGGTCCACTTAAAGAATCTTTGGCACACATAATGGCATGACCTGTTCCTAATGCTTCATTTTGATAATATATGGTTCCCTTTGCTCCTAATTTTTCTGCAATGGCAATTAATTCTTCTTCTACTTTTTTACCAAAACTTTCATGAATAATAAAGGCTACTTCTTCAATATTTTGATTCAAAACTCCTGCTATATCTTCTACTAATCTATGAACGATTGGTTTTCCTGCTACTGGAATTAATGGTTTAGGCACTGTTAATGTATGTGGACGCAAACGTGAACCACGACCAGCCATAGGGACAATTATTTTCATTTATTCTTGTATTAAAAATGTGAGTATAAGTAATAAAATTGGACTTACTACTTTCTTATATATTTATTTTATTTTGATTAACTAAAGCTTGAAGGCATTGAATTAGGCACAAAGATTTACTGAACACTATTTATTATTTTACACCTGTACTTCCAAATCCTCCTTCTCCTCTTGACGTTTCAGATAATTCTGTTACTTCAATCCAATCAGCTCTTTCATGTTTGGCGATTATTAATTGAGCAATTCGCTCTCCGTTTTCTATTACAAATGTTTCATTGGATAAATTTACTAAAATTACTCCGATTTCTCCACGATAATCGGCATCAACTGTTCCAGGTGAATTTAATACTGTAATTCCTTTTTTAGCAGCTAAACCGCTTCTTGGTCTTACTTGGGCTTCATATCCAATAGGTAATTCAATAAAAAGACCTGTTTTTACAATGGCTCTTTCTAATGGATTTAAAGTTATTGACTCTGTAATATTGGCACGCAAATCCATTCCCGCAGAAGCATTCGTTTCATAATTAGGTAATGAATGTTGTGATTTGTTGATTATTTTGATGTTCATTTTCTCTTAATTATTTTTAATAAAATTTCTTTTTCGTTTTTATAAATATAATAGCCAAAAAACAGGATGGCTAAAATACCAAAAATATAGGTTTCTCTAAATATTGTAATGTAAAAAGACAAACCTGACAAAGTAATTGACAAACCTAAATAGGCAAATATTTTCTTTTTGTCATAAGGAATTGGATAGTATTTGTTTCCTAAATAATAAGAGACTAACATCATACTACCATAAGCAGATATTGTAGCAATTGCACTTCCCATATAACTCCAAATTGGGATTAAAATGAAATTTAAAGCTAGTGTGATTATAGCTCCAACAATAGATATATACATCCCCATTTTAGTTTTATCTGTGAGTTTGTACCAAACGGACAAGTTGTTATATATCCCCAAAAAGAAGTTGGCTAAAATAATTAATGGAACTACTTTCATGGCTTTCCAGAAGGAATCATCACGAATAATTAAAACTTTTAAAACATCTGCAAAAACAACAACTACCAATAAAATTATTGACCCAAAAATAACAAAGTATTTGGTAATATCTGCATAGGTTTTTGTAGCATTTTCATTAGAGGAATGACTAAAAAAGAATGGCTCAATTCCTAGTCTGAAAGCTGTTGCAAATAAGGTCATAAATAAAGCTAGCTTATAACATGCTGAATAAGCCCCAATTTCTGTTTTTGCAATGCTTTCTGGTAAAATATAATCTAATAAAATTCTATCAAAGGTTTCATTTATAGCGAATGCAATACCTGCTATCATAACTGGTAAGCTATATTGCATCATTTTTTTCCAAAGTATTACATCAAAATGCCAATTCATTTTTAAATAACTTGGCGACAACACTAAAAATGTAGCTAAACTGGCAATAATATTAGCTACAAAAATGTAGCCTATTTGAAAGTTTTCAAAATAAATGGTACTGATAAAACTAGCTGGTGAATTAGCTGCTAATTGGGGTAACCACAATAAGAAAAATAAATTTAAAAATAAATTTAGTGCCACATTTCCCACTTTTATTATGGCATAATAGATAGGTCTTTTCTCTGCTCTTAATTTTGAAAATGGTATAATCACTAACGCATCTAAAACCAAAATCCAAATGGTATAAACAATATATTCTTCTTCAATATCACTTGCTTTTGATAAATAGTTTCTTCCTAGCAATGCTATTATCAAGAAAATAATGGATGACCAAAACAAAGAAATTGTTGAAGTACTAACTACGTTTTTATTGTCTTCTTTTGAAAAGAATCTAAAAAAACTGGTTTCCATTCCATAGGAAAGAATGACATTAAAAAAAACTAACCAAGAAAAGATAATGGAAACTTCTCCATATTCTTCTACATTTAAAACTTTTGGGTCTGTATATAAAGGAACTAAAATAAAACTAAACATTCTTGGCAAAACTGTTGCTAGGCCATAAATTGCTGTTTGTTTAAAAAGACTTTTATATATACTCAAAGTGGTCTGGTTTGATGTTGAAGCAAAAGTAATTAATTCTTTTCTTTATTTGTAGAAGGATAAGCAAGCATTTGTTTTTCTTTAACGTTTTGAAGGTTTTTTACCCTTTGCTTACCTTTTATTGTAAAATATAAATTAGCCTCATTAGGTTTTAGTTTTACTTCTGGTGCTTTGTTCCCATATTCCTTTTGTGGATTTTCATCCAAAATTAAATCATCTTGCTGGATTTTGATTCGGGCAACATATCTGACTTCGGATTCTTTTTCAAAGATAGCTTCATAGGTTTCAAATTGTACTTTATCTAGTGTATTTCCTTCTGATAATGGTGTTTTTAAATTTACGTAGAAATTAATTCCTCTTCCTCCTCCTTGAATTCCTGCTACCCATTTTTGATAATAAACCGAATTTATATTTTCTGAAATATCTTGTTGCACTTCTTTAGAGGAAGAACATGACAGTAATCCAATTAAAACTATAGCAACAAGAATTTTCATATTTATGCTTTTAAGTATTTGACAAAGTGAAATCCTTTTGGAACAAATCCGTGATTAATGTAAAATTTTTGAGCCGCATAATTCGTTGTATAAGCATCCAAGACAGCCATTGTGCAGTCATTTTCAATTGCTTTTTGAACCAAATAGTCTGTCATGATTTTACCTATTCCTTTAGAACGGTAATTAGGATGAACTATTACATTATCTAATTCTAAATATCTTCCGCACCATAACTTAGAAGCTATCCAAAATCCTGCCAAACCTATAGTTTCTTCATTTTCTTTGACAATTAGTTGCTTGTAATTTATGGGTAACATTTCGTCTAAAAGAGATTCATATTTTTCCAAAGTGAAATCAGAATACAAATGCTGAATGATTTCTAGCTGTTCAAGCATTTGTTTTTTTGTGGTTATTTCAATTAGTTGCATTATTTATCTATCAAATTTTTATTGAACAATTCTAAAATTCTTCTATACTCATCAATCCAAGAATAGGTTTCTTTAAAACCATGTGCTTCTACCGGAAAAACCGATAAATCCCAATCTTTTTTCCCTAGTTCTATAAACCGTTGTGATAAACGAACTACGTCTTGGAACTGTACATTATCGTCCACCATTCCATGAAGCATCAATAATTTATCTTTGAGATTTTCTGCAAAATAAATAGGAGAACTTCTTCTATAGGCAATAGAATCTGTCTCAGGAAAATTTAAAATATTAGCTGTATAGCCTTGATTGTAATGTGCCCAATCTGTAACAGAACGTAAGGCTGCTCCTGCTTTAAATTCATTAGGTTTCGTTAATAAGGCCATCAAAGTAATAAATCCACCATAAGAACCTCCATAAATCCCAACACGACTGGCATCGATTCCTAAATTATTTACTAGATATTTTTTTCCGTCTAACTGATCTGATAAATCTAATCCTCCCATGTATCTATAAATTCCTGTTCGAACATCTCTACCATAACCGTCACTACCTCTGTAATCTACATCTAAAACAGTGTATCCTAAATCTGTCAACAAATTGTGAAACATATATTCTCTGTGATAGGAACTCCAATAATTATGCGCATTTTGCAAATATCCTGCTCCGTGTACAAAAATTATAGCCGCTTTATTTTTGTTCTCCTCCTTTGGTTCATATAACCTTGCATAAACTGAATTTCCATCTTGTGCTTTAAAGGTAATTACATTTGGAATTTTCCAATTGTATGCTTCAAATGTTGCTGTTGTTGAATGGGTTATTTGCTTTAAAACTGGGGTTGTTTTATTCTCTGCAATATATAATTCCCATGGTTTATTCTTGTAGGAATAACGTACTAAAAGTTGTTTTTCATTTGGAGATAACTCTACTTCATAAGCACCATCATTAGTTAAAATAGGTGTCATTTTTTTAGTATCACTATCTAGTTTGTAGAATTCTCTATTTCCAGGATGATTGGTATTTGTAGTAATGTAAAATGTTTTCAAGTCTTGTGAAAGCTTTACATCTCTAACTTCCCAATTGCCTGATGTGAGTTGGACTTTCTTTTTTGAATTTAAATTCAATGTATATAAATGTGAAAATCCTGTGGCTTCTGATTGAAAATAGATGGTTTCATTGTCTTTTAAAAAACCTAATGTTCCCCCTCCAAAGTTATAATTTGGAATTCCTGGACCTCCAATCCACGCTTCGTCATGTTGATGGTCTAATTCTGTGATTTCTCCTAAATCTAAATGTAATTGTACAATCCATCGATCCTTGTTGTCTAAACTTCTTAATTCAAAAACTACTTTTGTACCAGTTTGGTTATAGACTGGACTTACCATCACAACTGATTTTTCTGCCTTTTCTTTGTCTTTTAAATTTTCATATTCTTGATAATAAGCTGGAAATTCATTGATTCCTGATAAATTGGAAAATGAAACATAATAAACAGTATCTCTTACAATGTTATAAATACCCATTTTGTGTTTACTCAAATTTTCTATTGAGACTTTTGAACGTGCTGATTCTTCCCTTGTGTATCCGCTTTCTGTAATGAAATGTTCTACTCTTGTTCCTGTTTGTGAAGGATAATCTGACAATCTAAAGGTGATAAATTTTCCATCTGGTGATGGTTTTAATTGCTCTAATGATGCTGTTCCGTAATAGATTTCTTTGATTAGTGTTTCTTTATTTTTGTTGTATTTCTCTTCATACCACTTGTCTTTCGCTTTGTTGTCTCTCACAAATTGAAATAACTCTGATTGTTGCTTTTCTAAATAATTTTCAACCGGCTCATTTTCTTTTAATTTATTTCCGCTTTTAAAATTGGTTAATTGTAGGATTGAAAAATCCTTTACATTTAATTGAAAAACGTTTCTGTTTTGTTGATAGAAAATAATGTCTGGGTTTGCACTTCTTTCTACATTATAAATACGCTCTGTTGCTACAATTATTTTTTTGATAATCTTGGTTTTCTTGTTGTATGCAAATAGATTTCCTCCTTTTGTGTAATATACAATATCAAATTCTTGTTGAATCGATGCATTAATTTCTTCTGTTTCTTTATCACTTTCTTTTAAAAGCAGAGGCTCATTCATGGATGTTTTCCAAAAATAAGTGCTGTTTCCTATTTCATTATTTGGATTCCAATCAAAATAAACAGTAGACCCATCAACAGACCAACGATGATTTTCGGGTTGATTGCCTATAAATTCATCTCCTTTCATGATTTGTTCTAACTGAAGGGTTTGTGCGTTAACAGCAATTCCAAATAATATAAATAGGCTAAAAAGATACTTCTGCATAATGTATAGTTTGATTTAAACAAATATATTAATTTGAAGTAATATAAATTTACTTCTTGTTTACTTATTAAAAAAGGGATATTTTTAGCTTTTAAAATTTTCTTATGCAAAAAATTTATCTATCTATTGCTTTTATTCTTTTTTCGGTTATTTCAATAGCTCAAAACAATCTTTCTACGAATAAAATTCCTTCACAATATAGTAAACACGGTATCACTATAGAAGATGACTATACTTGGTTAGAAAATATAAATTCTGACGAAGTAATTCATTGGGTTGCTAAACAAAATGAATTTTCTGAAAACCATATAAAGGAGGTTACTAAAGCAACTAATTTTTTATTTAAAATAAAGGATTATGACCATTTATCTACAAATGGACTTCCATCAAAGAATGGAAAATATTTTTATTCTATGTATCGATTGGATAAAAAAAAACCGGCTGTTTTGCATTATAGAGAAAAACTAAATGATATGCCAAAGCAATTAGTAGATCCTTATGATATATATGAAGATGAAAATGTTCTTATGGATGGCTATTTCCCTTCTAAAAATTCAAAATTTTTAGCTTATAAAATTAGTCCTAACGGAAGTGATAGACATGAAATTAGATTTGTAGATATATTAAGTCAAAAAAACCTAGACGATGTTTTAAAAGATATTAAATTTTCTAATGTTTCTTGGAATAATGATAAAGGTGTTTTTTATAAAAAAAATGCCAATAAAGATTTTTTTGCTAAGGATTCTACTTACCAACTTTTCTATCATAAATTAGGTGAAATTCAAGATAAGGATGCTTTAATCTTTGATACTACAAAAAAGGAAAGTAATTTTAATTTCTTTGTGAAGGAAAACAAATTATTTATAATAGAAACGAATAAAGAGGAAACAAATTCAATCTATCATTATATTGATTTAACAGATGATTCTTTTAAATTAAAGGAATTTACAGTTAATGGTACTACAGGATTTTCTTTTTTGTCTTTTAAAAATGACCAAGTATATTTTTCTAGTAATAAGTTCGATTGGGGAGATGTAAGGTCTTTTAATATTAATAATCCCAATGAAGAGATTTCTATAATTCCACAAATTTACTCTCACTTACTCGTTGATACCGATTTTACCAGTGAATATATTATTTGTAAATACCGAACTTTAGGCAAAAATTATATTAATATTCATAAGTATGATGGCAGTTTTGTAAGAAAGTTTGAGGCACCCATGGGAATGAATTTTTCTATCCGTTTTTTAGATTCTAAAACAAATGATTTATATGTAACTTTTTATTCTTACACCATTTCTTATTTGAATTATAGATTGAATATTGCTACAGGTGATACCAATGTATATTATAATGATTTTATTCAACCTAAACCTACTCTTTTTCCTTTTGATCATTTTGAGACTAAAGCCATTACTTATAAAAGTAGGGATAATAAAGACATTCCTATAACAATTATTTACAAAAAAGGAATAGTGTTAGATGGAAATAATCCAACTCTTTTAAAGGCTTATGGTGGTTTTGGTTCTATAAGTGGACCAAGCTATGATGTGGGATTATTGCACTTTCTTGAAAAAGGAGGTGTTTATGCTTTTGCAGAAATTAGAGGTGGTGGTGAAAAAGGGAGAAAATGGCACAGAGACGGAAGTGGTATAAAAAAAATAAATTCTTTTAATGATTTTATTGATGCTGCTGAATTTTTAATTCAAGAAAAATATACTTCTTCAAATAAATTAGCTATTACAGGTGGTTCTAATGGAGGATTGGTTGTTGGTGTTGCTATGACTCAAAGACCTGATTTGTTTAAAGTAGCCGTTCCAAAAGTAGGTGTTTTTGATATGGCTAAATATGATCAATATACTATAGGAAAATACCATTTAGATGAATATGGAAATCCTGATATTAAAGAAGAGTTCGAATCCTTATTGTCTTATTCTCCTTATAATAACATAAAAGAAGACGTGAATTATCCCATAACTTTAATTATCACTTCTGAAAATGATGACAGAGTTCCTCCTATTCATTCTTATAAATTTGCAGCAAAACTTCAAAATAGAAAAGCTCAACAAAATCCCATTTATTTGAAAATTCAAAGTAATTCAGGGCATTATGGTAAGGTTTCAAATTATGAAAATTCGGTAAACCAACTTGATGAATTTTATAGTTTTATTTGGGAACATTTAAACAAATAAAAAAAGAGCCAAATTACTTTGGCTCTTTTTTATTTGTATTTTTTTAAATCTTAACTGTTCAAAGCTTCTGCTCCACCAACAATTTCTAAAATTTCTCCAGTAATTGCTGCTTGACGTGCTTTATTGTAAGTTAATTTTAATTGATTTCTCAAATCAGTAGCATTATCCGTTGCTTTATGCATAGCTGTCATACGAGCACCATGTTCTGAAGCAAATGAATCACGAATAGCTTTATACAATTGTGTTTTTAAAGATTTTGGTATCAATGTTAATACGATTTCTTCTTTAGAAGGTTCAAATATGTAATCAGAAGAAACTACCTCTCCACCTTTGATAGGTGCTAAAGGTAAAAATTGTTCTCTTTGCACTATTTGAGTTGCAGCATTTTTGAACTGGTTATATACAAGTTCTATTCTGTCATATTCTCCTGTTTCAAACTTATCCATTAAAATTTGAGCAATAGCAGCAACATTATCAAAAGTTAAATCGTCATAAACATTGCTTTTGTTTTCTATTACATTATAAGTTTTACCTAAAACATCATTCCCTTTTTTACCAATAGCAAAAATGTCTACTTGTTGACCTGCATAAGAATTAGCAGTTACTATAGATTGCTTAATTACATTTGTATTAAAAGCACCACACAAACCTCTATTAGAAGTTATAGCTACTACTAATACCTTTTTAACTTCTCTTTGATCTGCAAAACTTCCTTCACTATCTCCTTCAAGAGTTGCACTAAGATTTTGAAGTAATTCCGTCAATTTTTCGGCATAAGGTCGCATTGCTGTAATAGCATCTTGTGCTTTCTTTAGCTTTGCTGCAGAAACCATTTTCATCGCTGATGTAATTTGCATCGTAGATGAAACGGAAGTAATTCTATTTCTAATTTCCTTTAAATTTGCCATTTTTTATAAGTAATTAGTGATTAGTAATTAGTGATTAGTTGCATGAAGCTAGTTACTATTCACTAATTACTTTTCACTTATAAATTAATATTTTGCTGAAACTTCTTTAGCTGCTGCTCCTAAAACATCCGTAATTTCATCTGTGAATTTACCAGCTTTTAAAGCGTCTAATGTTGGTCTGTTTTTTGCGTTAAGATATTCTATAAAATCTTTTTCGAATTCTTTTACTTTTTCTACAGGCACATCTTTTAATAAGTTTTTAGAACCAGCATAGATAATTGCAACTTGATCTTCTACTGTAAATGGATCATTTACAGCTTGTTTTAAAATTTCAACGTTACGTTTTCCTTTTTCAATTACATTTTTAGTTGCTGCATCTAAGTCAGAACCAAATTTAGCAAATGCCTCTAATTCTCTATATTGAGCTTGGTCTAATTTTAATGTACCCGCTACTTTTTTCATTGATTTAATTTGCGCATTACCTCCAACACGAGATACAGAAATACCTACGTTAATTGCTGGACGAACTCCTGAGTTAAATAAATCTGACTCTAAGAAAATCTGACCATCTGTAATTGAAATTACGTTTGTTGGGATATATGCAGAAACGTCACCTGCTTGTGTTTCAATAATTGGTAAAGCTGTTAATGAACCTCCTCCTTTTACAATTGGTTTCAATGCGTCTGGCAAATCATTCATATCTTTAGCAATACTGTCATCAGCAATTACTTTACATGCTCTTTCTAATAAACGAGAGTGTAAGTAGAAAACGTCTCCAGGATAAGCCTCACGTCCTGGTGGTCTTCTTAATAAAAGAGAAACTTCACGGTAAGCTACAGCTTGTTTAGATAAATCATCATAAATGATTAATGCTGGACGACCTGTATCACGGAAATACTCTCCAATTGCGGCTCCTGCCATTGGTGCATAAACTTGCATTGCTGCAGGATCTGAAGCATTTGCTGCAACAATAACCGTATAAGCCATTGCTCCTTTATCTTCTAATGTTTTTGCAATTCCTGCAACTGTAGATGCTTTTTGTCCTATAGCAACATATATACAGAATACTGGTTCACCAGCATCATAAAATTCTTTTTGATTTAAAATGGTGTCAATACAAACTGTTGTTTTACCAGTTTGACGGTCACCAATTACCAACTCACGTTGTCCTCTACCAACTGGAATCATTGCATCAATAGCTTTGATACCCGTTTGTAATGGTTCGTTTACAGGTTGACGAAAGATAACTCCAGGAGCTTTTCTTTCTAATGGCAATTCATATAAAGTTCCACCAATTGGTCCTTTTCCATCAATTGGGTTACCTAATGTATCTACAACACGACCTACCATTTCTTCTCCTACTTTTAGAGATGCAATACGTTGTGTTCTTCTTACATTAGAACCTTCTTTGATTCCTGTTGATGGACCTAAAAGTACCACCCCTACATTGTCTTCTTCTAAGTTAAGAACGATAGCTTCTAAACCGTTATCAAATTGAACTAACTCACCATATTGTGCGTTAGATAATCCATAAACACGTGCGATACCATCACCTACTTGTAGAACAGTTCCTACTTCTTCTAACGAAGCTCCTGATTCGAAACCTGTTAATTGTTGCTTTAATATTGCTGAAATTTCAGCAGGATTTATTTCCGCCATTTTATTTATAATTTGTACACTAAAAAGTGCGATAAATATTAATAACTAAATTCTCTTTTTAAATTTTGCAAGCTGCTTGCAACAGATGCATTGTATTGTTGATCACCTATTGTTAAGATAAATCCACCTATGATAGACTCATCTACTATATTTTCAATAGTAATTGATTTACTTGAAAACTCTTTAATTTTTGCTAAAACTTTAGCTTCTAAATCAGTTGTTAAAGGAAACGCTGTAGTCACTTTCGCAATTTCTACACCGTTTAATTCATTTACTAATGTTTTTAAATCTGAAGCTATTGTAGCTAATAATTCAAATCTTTTATTTGTGTAAAGTAATTGAAATAAACTTTTTGTTTCTTTTTGAGCAGAAGCAAATATTTCCAATAAAGCTGATTGTTTAACTTCACCTTTAATAATAGGACTTTGTAAAAAGTTCTTTAACTCTCTACTTTTATTTACAGCATTAACTATTGACGTCATATCATTAGTTACATTAACTGTATTATTATTTGCTTGTGCAATTTCAAGTATCGCTTTTGCGTATCGAATAGCTGCTCTTGTTCCTGCCATAATAAATTAGTTTAATTTGGCGTCACCTAACATTTTCTCAACTAATTTAGTTTGAGTTTCATTGTTAGCTAATTCTCCTTTTAATACTTTTTCTGCAATTTGTAATGAAAGTGCACCTACTTGATTTTTTAAATCAGCAATAGCGGCATTTTTTTCACTGGCAATACTTGCTTTTGCTTGTTCAATCATTTTTTCTCCTTGAACTTGAGCTTCTGTTTTAGCATCATTAATCATTTTTTCTTTGATTTCACGAGCTTCTTTCATCATCATATCTCTTTCTGCTCTAGCTTCAGCTAATAATTTTTCATTATCTGCTCTAAGGTTTTGCATGTCTTTCTTAGCATTTTCTGCTGAAAGTAATGCGTTTTTTATCCCTTCTTCTCTTTCGTTTACAGCATCAAGTATAGGTTTCCATGCAAATTTTTTAAGTAAAAATATTAATCCTACAAACAAAATAAATTGCCAAAAAAACAAACCTAACGAAAATTGATCCATTAATTTTTCCATCGTATATAAATTCTAATTTAGAAAATTTTAATTTTAAAAAACAACAGTTATAACCAACCGTTACAACTGTTGTAAATTTGATTTAGCTTACTGCAAATAAAGCAGCAAAACCAATACCTTCAATAAGTGCAGCAGCGATAAGCATAGCTGTTTGGATTTTTCCTGAAGCTTCTGGTTGACGAGCAATAGCGTCCATTGCTGAACCACCAATTCTACCAATACCTAAACCAGCTCCAATAACAATTAGACCAGCTCCTACAAGATTAAGAGTACCTTCCATAATGTATATATATTTAATTAAACATTCAATTTATTAATGAGCGTCATCATGATGATGCTCTTCGTTTCCAGCACCAAAATAAAGAGCTGATAACATCGTGAAAATATATGCCTGTAAAGCGGCAACTAAAATTTCTAATAATGATAAAACAAAAGCTAAAAAGAAAGATAAACTACTTCCTAACCAATTTTTGAAAATAAACATTAATCCAATAATACTCATTAATACTACGTGTCCTGCAACCATATTGGCATACAAACGAATCATCAATGAAAAAGGTTTAATAATTGTTCCCAATAATTCAATTGGAGCTAATATTATTTTCATTGGAACTGGCACACCAGGCATCCAAAAAATATGTCCCCAATAATTTTTATTAGCTGTAAAAGTTGTGATTAAATATGTTAATATAGCTAAACATGCTGTTGTAGCAATGTTTCCTGTAACATTAATTCCAAATGGTGTAAGTCCAAACATATTTAAAAACCAAATAAAGAAAAAGATGGTTAGTAAGAAACTCATGTACTTTTTGTAATTTTTTCCAATATTTGGAATCGCAATATCATCTCTAATGTATAAAATGATTGGTTCAAAAAATCTTCCAACCCCTGAAGCAATTCCTCCATTTTTTAGATACGATTTTGCTAATCTTGAAAATAATAGAACCATAATTAATCCTATCACAAAAATCATAAAAACGTTTTTTGTAATTGAAAAATCTAAAGGCATATCATTAGTTGCATGATGATGCTCATCTAAAGTTACATCAGCATTTACATCTTTAACTTTGTATATTTTTTCATGATGTAATTTATAAAAATTACCATTGTTTTCTGCTACAGCTTCTCCATGATGAAATTTAGATGAGGAGAATATTTGCAATCCATTATCCCATAATATAATTGGTAATGGAAATCCAAAATGGTGTTCTTCTCCTTCATCATCAATATAAGATGTAACATGAAAATCATGTGAATCTAATAAGTGATGTCCTATAAACTCTTTAATTTCAGTTTTTAGATTACTTTCTCCAACTACGTGAGATGGTTTTTTGGCATGAATTACTTCTGCGCTTTCTACAATTGTGTCGTTAACTGTATTTGCAAATGATAACAAAGGCAAAATAGCAAATAAAATTGCTGCTGTAAATTGGAGTGGTTTATTTGAAATCACCATATCTTATGTAAACTTAATTGCTAAGGTTTCTAAAATTTGGTGCAAAAGTACAACTTTTATTGATATGGCAAATCAATTGAAAAAAAAAATTGATGATTTTTGCAAAGAAACAGTGCTTTTAGCTTTTTTTATTCAAAATCTTGATACTTATTATAGTTTCTATTGCTAAAAAGAGAATAAAAATAAAAAAATAATTAGCTTTTTCTATTGTTGTTGTGACGTTTGAATTTAAAAGCGGTTTTGCAATTAAAAATCCAAGTATCGTTTGGATTGTTGAAATCAACATAAACGTCATACCTGTACTATCAAAATTTTTTTGTGAAACTTTTACAATTATGTATAAACTAATTTTAGTAAAAATAAAAAACAAAAGATATAAGAATGGAATACTATAATAAAAATCTTTTTGAAATTCATTTAATGAAGTATATTCGAAAAGTAAGTAGTGAACAATAAATATAGGTGTAGAAATTATTAAAAGTGATTTGAAAAAAATCCAGAACTTATTCATCTTTATTCATTTGATTAACTTGTCTCATTACATTATAAAGAGCCAAAAAAACACCTATTAGTACAAAAATAATCTTGTAGTTTGCTTTATGAAATGGGTACCTTTCATTGAGTAAATTGCCTAAAAAAGCAAAAACAAAAATAATAGCTCCCATTTGTATAGGAATATTTATTAATGCTAACCATTTGTTAGGCTGTTTTTTCTTGTTGTCTTGCTTCATTTTTTTCACTAATGCTTTTTACTGCTGAACCTTTCATACTACAAGTAGCTGTGAAATTTGCACCTGGTTCTACTCCTAGTTTTCCCACAACAACCTCTCCTTTAATTTCTGAAGTAGCTTTTGTATTTAATAATTCTGTGACTTCTAATCTTCCTAAGAATTTGCCTTCTATATCCATGTTTTGGCATTTGATATTACCTTCCACATATCCTTTTGGTCCAATTACTAATTTCCCTTTTAATGTTATATTTCCAATTAGTGTTCCGTCAATTCGAATATCTGAGTCGGAAACTAAATCTCCATTTAATTGGGTTCCTTCTGCAATTCTGTTGGTTTTTCCAAATAGGCCTTCTGTTGGTTTTTTCTTGTCAAACATACTTATTTTATTAGTTCTAAATAGTTATTCCAGTTTTTCTTAATTTGTACTACTGTATAATTGTCTGAAGAAATAAAATAGGCTTCGTCCTTTATTTTATAGTCTTTATAATCTCTTAAAAAACTGATGGTAGATTGGGTTAATTCTTTTGATAACAGACCGTGAATTACAATAAAATTTGTGTCTTGATTATAGAAATCATTTGAAATTTTTACTGTACTATTGTTTCTGTCTTTAATATATTTTTCTAGTTTTTGAGTTAGCTCTTCTATTTCTTTTGTTGCCATGTGATTCTTTGGGTACACAATTTTCCAAGATGTAGCTGAAGAATTATTAAACTCTAATTTTTCTAAGTTAGGAATATCTTTAGCTAATACTGCTTCAGCTTGTTTTCCTTCTTGTGCGTTTGGATAATTTAGGGCAACAAAATTTAAGGCTTTTTTATACTCATCAAGTCCTTTTAATCTTGCAACAATTTTAGCTTTTAATAATTCAAATTTAGGTGCAATTTCGTCTCCTGTATATTTATTAATTAATTCATTAACTTTTTCATATGAGCCTCTAATGTTACCATTTTCAAATTCTTTATACAAATTTGAATAGACTATTTCTGGTGATTGATCGTCTTGGCTCTCTTGGTCTGGATTTTGAATAATTTGGGCGTATCTACTGCTTGGATATTCTGAAATGATTTCTTGTTTAATTAGGGCTGCTTTAGGACTTCCAAGAATTTCGTATATTTTAAATAAATTATACTTGGAAGGTAAAATCAGTCTTTCTTCAGGTTTGTTTGCTAATAATTTTTCAAATTTTGAAGCCGCTAATTTATATTCTTTGAATTTTTCTTTATAGATAGAGCCTAATTGATAATCTGCAAAATCTCTTTCTTTTTTTAAACTATCTAATACTTTTTGATCTGTTGGTAATTGATTTACATAAAAATCAACTTTATATTCGGGTTTATCTACTGCTTCTTTTTTATCTGCAATACTATCATTTTCTTTTTCGTCTTCTTTAGAGGTATTGCTCGATGATTTACTTAATCTCCAATTATCTTTTAATTCTCGTTTTCCCCATTTCTTTCTGAATTCAGATTTTCCATAAGCAATGTTTGTTATATTATAGAAATAAAAATTACTAGTTGCGTCATCATTTCCTGAAGGTGGAGTAAAAGCTGATTTACTTGAAGCTACTATACTAGTGTTTTTTAAATCAGAAACTGTTCCTAATTTACCATTGCTTGGACCAGATGAATTAGCTTTGTTTTCTTCTATTAATGCCAAACGCTCTATTTCTTTTTGTTTTATTATATCTGTTTCTTTAAGCTTTTCAATATAAGTGGAATAATAAGCTGTTCTTTCATCGTTTGAAAGCGAAACTACATATAGTATGCTATCGTTTACCTTTGCAATGTTTTCGTATTTAATTACATCGTCTAGATTTAATCTTTTCTTGGCTATTGCTCTGTATTCTCTGGTTCTATCATTGAGCCTTGTTAAAGTACTGTCGTAATATTTTCCTGCTGTTTGATAATTAGCTTCTTTGAAGTTAATTTCTGCAATATTTCTATAGTTTGATGCGGCTAAATATTGATCTACTGTTTGTTTTCTTAATGATTTATTGTAATATTTTATTGCTTCTTTATCGTTATTTTGTTTATCATAAAACAAAGCTACTTGATGGTTTAATACATCTAAAAAGGGACGATTTTCTCTGTCTTCTAAAAGTTTATTGAATTTTTCCATGAAAGCTAAAGTATCTCCCGTCTCAAAATCAAATTGCTGTGCTAATTTTGCGTGCGCTTGAACTGTATATTTTCTTGGTGATTTTCGCTTCATTTCAATGACTTCATTAAAAGCCATTGCTGCACTATCCTTAAAGTTTAAAGACTCATATAACTGACCAATAATAAAAGTATATCTAGCCTTTTCTTCTTTTATTCTTGTTTCTTCTTTTGCTACTTTTAAAACTGCTAATGCTGTGTCTTTAACACCTAAATTTAAGTAAGCTTGAGATAACATAGCATTAGCATTAGCTAAATCTTGCCCTTCTATTTTTTTGTCTTTTAGAAGTCTTTTTAAATTGTCAATAGCTACTTGCTCGTTTTCTAAACGGATATTTATTTTTTCTCTCCATACTTTAGCATCATATATTTTATCGCTGTTTGGATATTTGTATAATACATAATTAAATGCTTCTAATGCTGGAATAAAACGATTTTGATAATATCTAGCTCTTCCTAAAAGAATATAGGCTTCATCCATTTGGCTATTCTTTTCAGAACCTCCAATATTCATAGAGTGTTTTTGAATAGCTTTAACGGCTTTGTCTTCTGCACGTTCAAAATTGGGGTCTTTAGTTTCCCCTGGAAGCATTTCTTCTTCATCTCCTTGCATACGTTCAACAGGTAGAATTTCCCAAAAATTATCATTATAATTGGTTCCTAAATCCTTTAATCCTGTTTCTAAAGCAACATCACCATTGTACAAGATATTGTACTTAGCTGTTTTAGCGTGAAATGTTCGGTTTACAAATCTATCTTTCTTTGTTGAACAAGAAATGATGAATATAATAAACGCAAATAGACCTATATATTTATACGTATTGACTTTCAAGGTGTACTGTTTTTAATTCATAACTGATAAATTCAGTTTTTAGTATATGAACTCGTAAAAATACGTTTTTTTTAGAACTATGAAAATATTTCTACTTCTTTGCGTTTTTCTTAATGAAAATTTATTCTTTTCTTATGCCGAGAAGAATGTTTCTAGCTCTTTCAAAGTTTCTGTTGTAGGCACCAAATCTTTTACAATATTTCCTTTTTCTAAAACTACTATTCTATCTGAAACCTCAACTGTGTGTTGTAAATCATGACTTGAAACTAAAACGGTTGTGTTTTTATCTTCTGCTAATGCTTTGATTATTTTTTTTAGTCTAATCTGAGTTGTTGGATCAAGATTTGCAAAAGGTTCATCAAGAATTATAACCTCTGGATTTCCTATTAAAGCTCCCACAATTCCTGCTTTTTTTGCGTTTCCTTTTGATAAATCTCTTAGGTACTTTTTATTGTTAAGAATTTCTCCATTAAAAAAGTCTTCGTAATTTTTTAAAAAAGTATCAACATCCGCTTTGTTCCAACCACGAAGTTCTCCAATAAAGTAGAAATATTCTTCTGGTGTAAGGTATCCAATTAAGAAACTTTCATCTATAAATGAAGATGTAAATGGTTTCCAATCTTCGCTAGTGTTTATTTGAATATTATTTGATGTAATTCTTCCTGTTGTAGGTCGAATTAAATCTAATAATAAACTAAAGAAAGTAGTTTTTCCTGCTCCATTATTTCCTACTAATCCAAAACTTTGTCCTTTTGGAATATCTAATTGATCTATGTGTAAAACTGTTGTTCCGCTATATGTTTTTTTAAGGTCTGAAACGTGTATCATTTTTTTGTTTTTTTGGTGTATAATACTAGTAAGGTGGGTTTATCCTTTTTGTTTATATGCGTGTAAAGTGGCATATTTTTCTTTCTTGTAGATGCTTTCTATTAATTGAAATACTTTGCTTTTAAATGCAAATCCAATTATTCCTGCTAAAACAATGAAAACATATCCATATATTGGACTTAACAAAAAGTGACCCAAACTGTATAATGCAATAGGTAACAACATCTTTGGTAATGAAATTAAAAATGTTTTTACATTAAAAGCTTTTTTATCTCCAAATGCTCCTTTGCTAGAAGTTAAATCAATTGGCGTTTTGATGAATGCTCCTCCTAATAAGATTAAATGTGAATTGATTCCCATATTAAAAACAGCACAAGCAACAATAGCTAAGTAAGCTTCCCAACCAAAATATAAATAAAAAGAAGCCAATAAAGTCGACACAATTGTTGCAATAATAATCAACCACCATTTTGAGGATAAATAATCTTTGTAAGTGATGTTTTGTGTCATCATTAAAGGATAATAAGAACTGTCCCAACTTGGAACAAACTGTCCAAATGTGAATAAAAATCCTCCTGAAATAAAGATTCCAGCAAACACTTTCATGAAAGGATTATCATAAACTTCTATGCTTTTTGTAAAAAATAATAAACCATAAAAAATAAAAATAAAACTCATTAAAACCGAAGTTTTAGCTCTTTTATTTCTTTTGATTAATCGAATATCATTTTTAATAAAAGTTGAAACGCTTCCTAATTTATCTAACCATGTGAAATTTTCTGTGGTTGCATTAGCCTGTTTTACAGCTAAGCCTGCATCTAAATATAGATTAGATTTGAAAAATTGAAATGTAAAATAATATAATGCAATTAATCCTACAAAAGGAATTAAAACAAAATAATTTACATTATAAAATCCTTCAAAAAAAGCATTTGTGTAGTTAGTTATATCAAAAAGATTATAATATTGTAAAACTCCAAAAGTGACTAAAACTCCAATTACTGCATAAAATATAGTATCTTTTTTATCTACTAAAATAGAAATAAAATTATTAGCATATACAAAAAGTAACATACTTAAACCCCATAAAATAGAACAAAGAGGGTTAAACCCTTCTTTTATTAGAACAATGGTAAAGGGAATGAAGAAAAACCAATGTATAAAATTAAAAAAAGATAATACTGTTTTCCCTAAAGTAAAATTTACAACCGTATTTTTCCTGATGTTTTGATTTAAAAAAGGCTTTATAGTCAACGTTGGCATTTTCTGAAGAAAAAAACGAATCAATAAATCAACAGCAAGATAATAAATAATGAATTTGTTAACTATAGGAAATGGTTTTAAACCAGCATCTTCAATTATGAAATAAGACCCAAATCCTAAAAGTAAAAACATGGCCATAAAATACAATGCTCCAAAAACCATTAAAATTTTTAATACTAAATTGGTCGAAAATGAAGCTGATCTAGTAAAGGCTCTCCATTCTAAGAGTAGAAATTGTTTTATCATGGTTTTTTGGTTAATTAGTTTTGTGGTTGCTAATTGGTAGCTTATTCTTTTAATTTGTTACAAACTAGATGCTAATTCATATTCTGGATAGGTTTCTTTTAGATAATGTTCGGCTTTTGATGGAATAATAAATAAGATTATATAATTAAAGAGTAAAATTGATGTGACTGTGGCACTTATTATAATTGAAGGAATTAAATTAAAAAAACTTATTTTATCATACATTTGAAGGGCTATTTGAATAGGTATATAACTTAAACCTCCAAAAGTACCAAAACCATAAATTATATCTTTAAACAACCATTTTTTACCCATAAGTTGTGTTTGCTTTTTGTTTTTTCTAGATAGTTTTATCATTCCAATCCAAAAAATAAGAGCTGATATCATAAAAATTGTTAGGATTACAATATTTGCAAATGGATACTTTAACATTAATAATACTAATGCAAGAAAAACAGTTGCCGTTCCAATAATTTTTGGAATAGTAAAAAATGTTTTGAAATGCTGCCAAACCAATTTATTGTATTTTTTTCGTAAAGCTATTTGTCTTTTTTCAACTACATCCATAAATCCAAAAACACCAAATTTTTTAAATTCTATCTGTAAAGCATCTTCAAAAGATAATTTTGGATTTTGTTGCCATTGTTCTTCAATTGCGTTTGCTAAATGGTCAACTAATTCAGTTTGTAAATCGTACCATTCAACATAGTGTTGCCTTGTAAATTGGAATAAATATTCTATTTGTTCATTAATTAACTTCATCTTAATAACTCAATTTAGGATTCACAATTGTTTGCATATTCTTTATAAATTCTTCTAATTCACTAAGTCGATTAACCGTTTCCTTTGTGCCTTGTTCAGTTAATTTATAATATTTTCTTAATCGATTATCAACTTTCTCAACTTCAACATCTAGTAAATCTTCAGCTTCTAATTTGTGCAAAGCAGGATACAAAGCTCCTTCGGTAATGTTTAATTCTCCTTTGGTAATTTCTTTTACTCTTTGTGTAATCTCATAACCATACATTCTGCCATTTTCTTCTAACAGCTTCATGATTATAGTGTTTAAACTTCCTTTATACAATTGCGAATTTTTCATGATATTGAAATTTGATTTTACAAACATACATAAAATTCTTATGCATTATACTCTTATGTATAAATTTTCAAATTCTTTTCTCTTTTATCTTTTCACTATTTTCTATATAAATAGTATTTTTGTAAAAAATAAAAACATGTCAGCATTCTATAAACTAGCTATAAAAGAAATTAAAAAGGAGACACCAAACGCTGTTTCTATTTTATTTAATGTTCCAGATGAATTGAAACCTAATTATCAATTTATTGCTGGACAATACGTTACCTTAAAACTAACTTTAGACGGACAAGAAATTCGTAGAGCTTATTCTATTTGTAGTAGTCCAAAAAGTGGTGAATTACGTATTGCTGTTAAAGCCGTAAAAAATGGTTTCTTTTCTAAATTTGCTAATGAAAGTTTAGCTGTTGGTGGCTTATTAGAAGTAGGAACTCCTGAAGGAAAATTTATATTTGAACCTAAATTTGACAAGCAAAGAAATTATGCTGCTTTTGTTGCAGGTAGTGGAATTACTCCCGTAATGTCAATTATTCAAACGGTTTTAGAAGAAGAACCTAAAAGCACTTTTGTTCTAGTTTATGGAAACAAAAACGAAGAGGAAACTATTTTTCATCAACAATTACACGATTTGCAATTGCAATATGTAGGTCGTTTGTTTGTTCATTATGTGTACAGTAAAATAAATGTTGACGGTCAACTTTTTGGTAGAATTGATAAATCTGCTGTAAATTATGTCTTAAAAAACAAACATGCTCTTGAAGTGTTTTCTAAATATTACTTATGTGGACCAGAGGAAATGATTAACTTGGTTTCTGATACTTTAAAAGAAAATAATATTGTTGAAAAGGATATTAAATTTGAATTATTTTCTACACCAACTTCTGAAAATGATGCAGTAATTTCTCATGATGGACACACAAAAATTACGGTTTTAGTAGATGATGAAGAAGCTACTTTTGAAATGAGTCAAAAACAGACCTTGCTTGAAGCTGCTTTAAAACAAGGGCTAGACGCTCCTTATTCTTGTCAAGGGGGAATTTGTAGTAGTTGTATAGCAAGAATTTCAAAAGGAACTGCTGAAATGAAGAAAAACACCATTTTAACAGATAAAGAAATTGCTGATGGTTTAATTTTAACTTGTCAAGCGCATCCAACTTCTGAAGAGATTTTTGTGGATTATGATGATGTTTAAGATTTAAACTTTCAAATAAAAATTAAAAATTCCAATTTTCATTATTGAAGATTGGAATTTATTTTTTTTACAACCATTTCTGGCAATATAGTTCGCATTACATCTTCATAACCTAAAACAATTTTGTTCCCATAAACCGATGTAGGTAATAAAGGATATTTTGTTCTATCGGAAACCAAACAGTTTTCCATTGATTGATTAAATGGTTTGAATCCAATGTAAGGGTGTGTTGCTCCCCATAATGTGATTACTTTTACGCCCAGCATTGCTGCAATATGCGCATTTCCACTATCCATAGAAAGCATCACGTCTAAATTTGAAATTAATTGCAACTCTTCTTGAAAAGATAGTTTTCCAGCAACAACAATTACATTATCATGCTTATTTTGTAATTGATTTAATTTCTGAATTTCATTTTCTCCACCACCAAAAAGTAAGATTCTCTGATTATGATTTTTTGCTAATTCGTCTATAACATTTTGCAATAAATCTAAAGGATAAACTTTAGTTTCATATTGAGCAAATGGCGCAATTCCAATTTTTATTTTATTGGAAATCTCTCCAATTTTACTCAAAACTTCATTTGATAAAAGAGCTTGTTTAGGAAATCTTGGATTAGATAAATCAATTTGAAAACCTAATTTTTTAAATGTTTCAACATGTCTTTCAAACATGGATTTTGTAGGCTGAAAAATTTTGTTTTCTGCTCGAGTTAATGCTTTTTTATCTGCTCTTCCTTTATCTGTAGCAGCTACTTTTTTTCCACTTAAAGCAAAAAGGTTTCGCACTACTTTTGAACGTAAAACATTATGTAAATCTACTACATGTGTGATTCTAAACTTCTTTAAATCTAAAAACAAACGAATTAACCCTAAGAATCCTACATGCCTTTTTTTTAAATCAACTCCAAAAAAAGTGACATTCTCAATTGTATCAAAAAATGGCTTAAAAAATGGTCTAGAAACTACCGTTATTTTTACCTCTGGATTTTGAATAGAAAAAGCTCTCAACACAGGAACTGTCATTGCGACATCACCCATAGCTGAGAGCCTTATTACTAGTATATGTTTTTTTTTAGGCATTAAAAATGCTTATTTCTTGTTCTGATATAAAACAGGATTTAGTTCATCATCATTGTACATTTTCATTTGTTTGTACACTTTCATGAATTTATCTCCTTTTTCAATGTCAACGATTAATTGATCTATTGAAGAGAACATATCGCTTTTTTGTTCTAAAAGGATGTTTAATTTTTCTTGACATTTAGCTCTATGTTCTGCTGAAGCTTCTGCTCTAGTTGCTTCTTCATTCATGTGGTAAATCTTTAATGCTAATATAGATAAACGATCTATTGCCCATGCTGGGCTTTCAGTATTTATCTTAGCTTCTGGTTTTACTTGAATGTCACTATATTTTTGTAGAAAATAACTATCAATATATTCCACCATATCTGTACGAACTTGGTTTGATGCATCAATTTTTCTCTTTAAAGTAAGTGCAACCACAGGATCTATTTGTGGATCACGAATAATATCTTCATAATGCCATTGTACTGTGTCGACCCAATTCTTAGCATATAATAAATGCTCTATCTTATCTTTTGGATAAGGATTATTAACAGGTTGATCTACACTATCATGCACATGATAATCTTTTATACTTTCTTCAAAAATGGTAAATGCAAATTTCGCAAACATAATTATGTGGTGTTAAATTAGTACAAAAATAGAGAATTTTTATACTTTTAACCTGAAAATCTAAATAATATTCCAATGCATATTCACTATATATCTGAAGAAAACAGTATCCTTAATCATTTTTTAGCTCAAATTAGAGATGTAAATATTCAAAAAGACAGCATGCGTTTTAGAAAAAACATAGAACGTATTGGTGAAATTATGGCTTATGAATTGAGTAAAACTTTAGAATATAAAGGCATTAATGTTCAAACTCCTTTAGGAATAAAAGAAACTACTACTATTGCAGACAATGTTGTTTTGTGCTCTATTTTAAGAGCAGGTTTAGCTTTACATCAAGGGTTTATGAATTTTTTTGATGATGCTGAAAATGGATTCGTTTCTGCATATAGACATCATTATAACAATGATGATGCTTTTGAAATTTTGGTAGAATACCAAGCGGCTCCTTCTTTTCAGAATAAAAATCTAATTTTAATTGATCCTATGTTAGCAACTGGTCAATCTATTGTTGCGGTTTTAAATAAATTACATTTGGAACAAAAACCTAAGGAAATTCATATAGCAGTTGTTATTGCTGCTCCAGAAGGAATAGCTTATTTAGAAAGTAATCTTCCTGAAAACTGCCATTTATGGGTTGCTGCTTGTGATGAAAAATTAAATGAGAAAAACTATATTGTTCCTGGTTTAGGTGATGCTGGTGATTTAGCTTATGGAAGCAAATTATAATTGCATTAAAAACAAGGTAATAGAAACAGCTACTAACAAATAAAGTGTTATTTCTTTCATCCAATTGGTTTTAATTCTTTCTATAAAATTAGCTCCTAAAACGGATAAAGGTGCTAAACAAAAAATAAGGTAACTATTATTTTTATTGCTTGATAATATATAAATTAATAATCCTAAAATAAAGGCAAATAATATCTTTTTATATGTAGCTTGTTGATTTAAAGGTTTATTTTGAACTTCTAAAAATTGAGTTGAGAAGAATAATAGAGCAACTGAACTAAAAAGTGCTAATGCAATATTTTGGTATATATTTTCAAAATAGCTAAAATTAAAACTTACAGTTATATCTTTTTGTATGTTAGTTAGTAAATTGTTTTTAAAAATTAAATCTATCATCACAGCTAAAATAGCAACTGAAAAAAGGGCTAAAAATGGAATAATCCAATTTTTATAATTTCCTGAAACGTGAAAAATAATAGAAATAAATACTAGGATTATAAACGAAATACACCAAAAATGAAATAATGTTGCAATAAAAATCCAAAATGAAGCATCAAATATTTTTTCTTTTGTGTTTTTTAAATTTTGGAGACCAATTAATCTTCTTAAAGCTAATAGCAAGAAAAAATTAGCAATTATAACATCAGGATTATTAAAAATTGTTGGAAAAAAAATTAAAAAGACAGAAAATAATAGAATACTGTAATTATTTGATTTTGTTAGGTTATTTCTTAGTGCTAAAAAATTAAATATTACATAAGAGGCTAGTAATAAAATAAATAACCCAACTCTTTGAGCAATAATCCATCCGTCATTTATCCAATTTATTTCTTTAATTTGGTATAAAGTGTATAAAAAGAATGTAATTACACCTATAACAACATAATTTATTGGTCTAGTTTTATTAAAAACACTTGCTATCATAAAGATATTTTATACTTTTGTGATGTAAATATAACACTATTAAAAAAATGAAAGCATTTTTTGAAGGAATTCAAACTCTATTCGTTGATTTTTTATTCAAACCTTATGACTGGTTCAGAGAATTAGAATTAACAAATTGGTGGGCTGCAAATACATTGAACTGGATTTTTATCATCATTTGTATGGTAGCAATGGTATATTGGACTAAGCAATTAAACATCTTCAAAAGTAATAATGAAGATGATGACAATACTACAGCTCATTCGTTTTTAGGTTAAATCAAAACCTATATCTTTTCTATAATTCATCTTATCAAAATGTAGTTTATCTATATTTTGATAAGATTTTTTTATGGCTTCATCAAAAGTATTTCCATAAGATGTGATGGCTAAAACTCTTCCTCCATTAGAAACCACAGTATTGTTTTCTAATTTTGTTCCTGCATGAAAAACTATTGAACCTTCTATATCATCTAAGCCTGAAATTATTTTGCCTTTTTCATATTCTTCTGGGTAACCTCCAGAGACTATCATAATTGTAGTAGCACTTCTTTCATCAATATCTAAACTGATTTTATCTAGCTCTTGTTTGGCAATAGCCTCAAAAATTTCAACTAAATCACTTTTTAATCTTGGCATTACAACTTCTGTTTCTGGATCACCCATTCTTACGTTATATTCAATAACCATTGGCTCTCCTTTAACATTGATTAGTCCTATAAAAACAAACCCTTTATAATCAATTTTGTCATTTTGTAATCCTTGAATCGTAGGTTTTACAATTCTTGTTTCTATTTTTTCTAATAAGACTGCATCTGCAAATGGAACTGGAGAAACAGCTCCCATTCCTCCTGTATTTAAACCTGTATCTCCTTCTCCGATTCTTTTGTAGTCTTTGGCAGTTGGAAGAATTTTATAATTTTTCCCATCTGTTAAAACGAAACAGCTCAATTCAATTCCGTCCAAAAATTCTTCTATTACGACTTTAGAACTTGCATCTCCAAACTTAGCATCAACTAACATACTACGTAATTCTGTTTTAGCTTCTTCTAAATCATTTAAGATTAAAACTCCTTTTCCTGCTGCTAATCCATCTGCTTTTAAAACATAAGGTGCTTCTAATGTTTCTAAAAATTGACAACCTTTTTCTACTGTTTCGGCTGTAAAGCTTTCATATTTAGCTGTTGGAATATTATTTTTAACTAGAAATTCTTTAGCAAATTCTTTACTTCCTTCTAATTGTGCTCCCACTTTTGATGGACCAATCACTGGAATTTGATTTATATCAGAATCGTTTTGAAAAAAATCATAAATACCATTTACTAAAGGATCTTCTGGGCCAACTACAACCATATTGATTTCATTTTGAAGAACTGCTTTTTTTACAGCTTCAAAATCATTTGGATTTAATTCAATATTTGTTGCTATTTGGCTTGTTCCTGCATTTCCTGGAGCTACATATAAATTTTGGCATTTATTGCTTTGTAACATTTTCCAAGCTAATGCATGCTCTCTTCCTCCTGAACCTAAAAGTAAAATATTCATTTTTGTGTGTTGTAGTTTGTTTTGGCAAAAATACTTTGTTTTGCTTTTAAAATATAATTTTCGTTTAAAAAGTTTTAGTTTTCTTATTTTTGATGAAATTTACAAAACGTGTTTAAATTATTTGATTTTTCTTTGCGCATAAATGGTTTTCCAATAAAGAAAGCTAAGATTGAATTTGAAAAAATTATAGCTATTTCTGAAGAAAATTTTGAAAATTATGTAATTGAAAAACGCAATGAAATCGTAAATTTTCACCTTAAAAACAATAGCTTTTATCAAAACTTAGTTGGTAAAAATAAAATCGAAAACTGGAACAATTTACCTGTTTTAACTAAAAAAGATTTACAGCAACCCTTAAAAGAAAGAATTTCTAGAGGGTTTCCCAAAAAAAAACTTTTTATAAATAAAACATCAGGCTCTAGTGGTGCTCCTTTTATTTTTGCTAAAGACAAAGCTTGTCATGCTATTAATTGGGCTTCTATAATTTATAGATTCGGTTGGTATGGAATTGATTTTAATTCTTCATTTCAGGCTAGGTTTTATGGCATTCCATTAGATTTTATGGGTAATAAAAAAGAACGTTTAAAAGACTTTTTAAGTAATCGATATCGATTTTCAATTTTTGATTTGTCTGATGATAAATTGGAAAAAATGCTTGAAAAATTTCAAAGCAAAAAGTTTGATTATATCAATGGGTATACAAGTTCAATTGTCTTGTTTGCTAAATATCTCCAACGTAAAAATATTGTTTTAAAGACTATTTGTCCTACTTTAAAGGTTTGTTTAGTAACTTCTGAAATGCTTTTTGATGAAGACAAATTACTTATGGAAAATCAATTTGGTATACCTATTGTTAATGAATATGGTGCTTCTGAATTAGAGTTAATTGCTTTTCAAAATTTAAAAAAAGAATGGCAAGTAAATAGTGAAACTTTATTTATTGAAATCCTTGACGAAAAGAACCAACCTGTTCCTATCGGACAAGAAGGCAAAATTGTGGTAACTTCTTTATACAACAAGGCACATCCTTTTATTCGTTATGAAATAGGTGATATTGGGGTTTTAGACGAAAAGAGTACTTTTAAAAAACCCATTCTTAAAAAACTAATTGGCCGAACAAATGATATTGTAGTTTTACCCAGTGGAAAAAAATCTCCAGGTTTAACATTTTACTATATAACAAAAAGTATCATTGAAGATGATGGAAATGTGAAAGAGTTCATCATTAGACAAACAAATCTTACCACTTTTGAAATTGAATATGTAAGTGAAATAGACTTAAATGCATCTCAAATTGAAAAAATTGAAAAGGCTATTGAACTGTATTTAGAGCCTAATTTGAATTTTATCTTTAATAGAAAAGCTTGTCTTGAACGAACTAAAAGAGGAAAGTTGAAACAGTTTCAATCTATGCTTTAGTTTCTATATTTCATAAAACCTCGACACATCCAATGTAACATGTAATAAACTGATTGAAAAATATTTAGTTTTTCTACTTCTCTATAAAATTGCCATTGGTACTTAATTAAGTTTGATTTTTTTCGTGAAAGGGAATTTTCTCTTATTCTATAAATAGCCTTTGGTTCTTGAATTCCATAAGCAAAAGGAATCTCTTTTAAATATTGCAACCATAATCCCATATCTTGTCGTTTTCTAATCAATGGCATTGTCTTTTTTCCTAATGTCTTAATGTCTAAAAATGCCGTTAAACAACTTATTGAATTCGATTTTAAAATATCTGTATATGTAACTTTTTGAGGAACAATAAAATCAGAATAAATAAAGTTTAAACTTTCATCTGACCTTTTATAAGAGGAAAACACAAAATGAACTCCTGTTGTTTGAATGGTTTTAATACTACTTTCTAAAAAATCATCAAACCATATATCATCAGCATCTAAAAAGGTCATGTATTTACCCTTAACATTTTCAATTCCTTTATTTCTAGCTACTGCTGGTCCAGAATTCGAATCTAATTGATATAACTGTATACGATTGTCGTTTGCAATAAAATCTTTGATTAAATCCACTGTATTATCAGAAGAGCAATCATCAACAAGAATCATTTCCCAATTTTCGTGGGTTTGATTTTGAACTGATTGAATAGTTTCAGTGATATATTTTGCTGAATTAAATGTAGGTGTTATTATAGAAACTAAGTTACTCATTAATAAGCTTTTTCATCACCGTTAATTGAATTGTATACTGTTAAAAAAATTATCTTAATATCTAATAATGGTGACCAGTTTTCTAAATAGAAAATATCATATTTAACTCTATTAATAATATCTCTTTCATTTTCAACTTCTCCTCTAAAACCATTGGTTTGAGCTAAACCTGTTATGCCTGGTTTGATAAAATGACGAACCATAAATTTATCAACACTCTTGGCATACATTTCTGTGTGACTAACCATATGTGGTCTTGGTCCAACAACTGACATTTCTCCAAGTAATACATTGAAAAACTGTGGTAATTCGTCTATGCTTGTTTTGCGCATAAATTTTCCTATTCGAGTTATTCTTGGATCATTTTTTGAAACTTGCTCTAAATCAGCTATTTCATTTAAGCGCATTGATCTAAATTTATAACACGAAAACTCTTCGTAGTTAAGACCATTTCTCATTTGCTTGAAAAAAATTGGCCCTTTTGATTCTATTTTTATTAATATGGCTAAAATTGGTGTTAACCAAGACAATACTCCTACAATAATAATAATGGAAAAAACTATATCAAAAAATCGTTTAAATAACTTATTTGCATGCTTATCTAATTGAATATTTCTTATTGAAACAATTGGTATATATCCATAATAATCTAAGATTAAATTACGAGACAAAATATCTTTATTGTCGGGTAATAATTTAAGTTTTTTTAAATTATTATCTGTAAAATCTACTAGGTTATTAATTTCTTGGTTGTTAAAACAAGATAAGCAGCAATATATTTCATCTATTTTATTATTCAAAACAAAAGAAAAACATTCTTCAAAATTTTTCTTTTTATTAGTCTTAAAATCAAACACATGCTCTAACTTGTAGCCGTAGTCAGGATTGTCATTAAAAAAATCTATTAATTGATTTGCTTTTTTGCCATTTCCTAAAACAACTACTTTCCTGAAATTTCCACCAAATACTACTCTAAACTTTCTTAAAAAATAGTAAACTGCGTATTTCTCAAAAGCTACTAATAAAATAGAAAGAGAAATATACTTAACCATTTGTGATGGCTCAGAAAATTTGTAAAAATACCCTAAATAGGCAAAATTAAATAGTAATACTAAGACAAATTGTTTAATTAATTTACCTAAGATTTGAATTGCTTTTGTAAATCTATAAACTTCATAAAACTGTATATTCCAAGAAATAATAATCCAAGAAATAGAGACAAATAAATTAAACCCTATTACCTGAAGCTCTTTTGGTAATAGATAATAGACTAATGTATTGATGATAATTAAATCAACAATGTAAGAGAAAGGTCTTATATAACCTGAATATCTACCTGTTCTATTCTTCAATTAGAAAATGTATTTAGAAAAATCTTTATGCTCTTCTTTCATTAATTCTTCATTTGACAAAGATTTAAAGTATTCATATGTTATTTTCATTCCTTGTTCTCTATTTACTTTTGCTTCCCAACCTAAAATTTCTTTAGCTTTAGTTGTATCGGGTTGTCTTTGCAAAGGATCATTCATTGGTAAAGGATGATATACCACTTTTTGATTTGTTCCTGTTAATTTTATAATTTCTTCTGCAAAATCCTTTATTGTAATTTCATCGGGATTACCAATATTTACGGGCAAATGGTAATCAGAAAGTAATAACCTATAAATTCCTTCAACTTGGTCATCTACATAACAAAATGATCTGGTTTGGCTTCCATCACCAAAAATTGTTAAATCTTCTCCTCGTATAGCCTGTCCTATAAAAGCTGGAATTACACGTCCGTCATTTAATCGCATTCTTGGACCATAAGTATTAAATATTCTAACAATTCTGGTCTCTAAACCATGAAAAGTGTGATAAGCCATTGTAATTGACTCTTGAAAGCGTTTTGCTTCATCATAAACCCCTCTTGGTCCAATGGTGTTTACGTTTCCATAATACTCTTCTGTTTGTGGATGTACTAGAGGGTCACCATAAATCTCAGAAGTTGAGGCAATAAGAATTCTTGCTTTTTTAACACGTGCTAAACCTAATAAATTGTGTGTTCCTAAAGAGCCTACTTTTAACGTTTGAATAGGAATTTTTAAGTAATCTATTGGACTTGCTGGAGATGCAAAATGTAAAATGTAATCTAAATTACCTGGTACATAAACAAATTTTGTTATATCATGATGATAAAACTCGAAATTTTTATCTTTAAATAAATGTTCTATATTTTTTAAATCTCCTGTTATAAGATTATCCATTCCTATAACAAAATATCCTTCTTTAATAAATCTATCACATAAATGCGAACCCAAAAACCCAGCTGCGCCTGTTATTAATATTCTTTTCATTTAATTGCAATTTTTTCTTTTTTTGTACTATTGAATAGACAATAGAGTATCGTAAAAAATAATACTCCTCTTTGCCTCCATAAAAAAGATTCTGTCAAAAATAAACTAATCATTAGAACTGCAAAAGCAATATGTATAAAATCTTTGGTTTTCAGTGCGTTTTTAATATTTATGAATAAAATCATTAGCAATATAAGAAAACCAATAACACCAAGTTCGGCAAAATTTTGCACATATTGATTGTGAAAATTCTTTTTTTGATAACCTTCAACCGAATGGTTTCCTAAAAAAACATTGTATTTGATACCTTTTTCTTCTATCTTATCGTAAGATGCATTAAGTCCAAAACCTGTCCAAAAAATTCTATCTTCTTTCAAAAAATCAAAAAGCAACCTCGCTTGGTATACTCTAAATGAAGTACCTGAAAAATAATCTGTTTGATTAAATTTTTCATTATACCAAGCTTCTTTCATACTAATTATATTTGAACCTACTTCTTTTTTATTAATCACTGTATGACCAATATTGCTGTCAGCTTTTATTTTAAATTCAAATAGTATTTTTTCTTTAATTTTTCCAAAGTATAAAGACCCTAAAATAATTGCAATAATGAATGTTAAATTTCGCAACCGCATTTTGTTTGCTGATCTTGAATAAAAGAAAAAATAAATTAAAATAAGTAGTATTGTTGTAAAAACTATAATCTTTGAAGATAATAATAATAGAAAAACAAAAAGGTAAATTATTAAAAAATAATCTATTGTCTTTTTTAAATCTTTAATAAAAAAATAAAAAAAAGCAATACTTACAAAAACAGATACGTGTATTGCATTTAAATCTTTTGAAACTAAATCATGATATAAAAAAACTTTTAAGTTACCATTTATTATGAAATTAAAAAAAGCTCTTACTAGAAATAATATACTTAAAAGTAAAATAGAATAACTATAATATTTAAGAACTTTTTTTTTGTTTTTAATTAGAAATTCTTTTGAAGAAAAAATACTTAAAGGAATTATTAATAATGATAATTCTTTTGACAAAGCTTTTATTGTAGACTCTCTCTCAATTGACCAAAAAAAAGAAATAAGCATTATAAAATATAATAATACTAAAGGAATTAAATTACTATCAACCTTAAAATTTGTACTCTTAAAAGAAAACAAAACTTTAAATAAAAATAAAACTAAAACGAAGTCATTTATAAAATGGTTAAGTGGAATTGTTATTAACACTAAAATAAAAAACAAAAGTAATTTATCATTCTTAAAATCGTTTTTTAAGATTTGGAAAAAATTAAAGCAGTAAGATTGAAAAAAATGCATTTTGTAAAAATTATTTGATCCACATAATTAATGCAAGGTATCATTTTTTTTTCTTCTAACAATTATAATCTTAATTCATATTTCTACTCAAAAAAAGGCAATAATTTAATTATAGTTTTATATTTGCAAGTGAAATTTAATTTTTAAGTGAAAAAAGCAATTATTACGGGTATTAATGGGCAAGACGGCGCTTATCTAGCAGATTTTCTGTTAAATATTGGTTACAACGTAATTGGCTTTACGAGAAGCAAATCAAATTCTTTTAAAGGGTTAGATTATTTAAAGATTAAAGACAAATTAGAATTAATAGAGTGTGATTTATTAAATATTGAAGAAGTTTCTAGATTATTAAATATAATTCAACCTGATGAAATATATAATTTATCCGCACAAAGTTCTGTTTATCAATCGTATAAAGAACCTATTGACACTTTTGAATTTAATACCATAAGTGTTTTTAATTTAATTGAATCAATTAAGAAAATCAATCTTAATATAAAGTTATATCAAGCTAGTAGTAGTGAAATGTTTGGAAGAGTTAAAAATCTTCCAATAAACGAAGAAAGCTTGATACATCCAGTAAGTCCATATGCAATATCTAAAGTTGCTGCACATTATACTTGTGTTAATTATAGAGAGAGTTATGGCATGTTTATTTCTTGTGGAATACTTTTTAATCATGAGTCTTATTTAAGAAATGATAATTTTTTTATTAAGAAAGTAATTAGAGAAAGTTTAGAAATTTCACTTGGAAAAAGAGATCTATTAAAAGTTGGAAATATTGATATAAAAAGAGATTTTGGTTTTGCTCCAAAATATGTAGAAGCTATGTATCTAATGCTTCAACAAGAAAAACCTTCTGATTTTTTAATATGTTCTGGACAATCAGTAAGCTTGAGAGAAATTATATATTACATTTTTGATAAACTTGAAATTTCAAAAGATTTATGTGTTATAGACCCTAAATTTTACAGACCTTCGGATATTGAAGATATATATGGAATAAATGAAAAAGCAAAAAAAGAACTTAATTGGAAATATGAATTAAATTTTTTTAACGTTTTAGACATATTATTAGAAGAAGAAGTTAAAAATTATAAGAAATAAATGAAGGTAATTTAATAGCTGGTATTAATAGTCAAGACGGCTCTTATTTAGCAGCTCTATTTCATGTAAAAGTATCATTTCAATTGCCTGAATATAATAAATAATGTATATAAAATAATACAATAGGTTGAAAACATGAAACTTTAAAATGACAATTAGTGCATAAAATTCTAAACAATCATCTTATAATGAGCGGTTTTTATAAAGGAGTTTCAGGACTTTCTTTATTTATATCTATACGCTTATTATTAGATTATTTAGGAAATGATAATTATGGTTTATGGGTTCTTGTTTTTACTTTATTTCAATTAGTTTTATTAATGGATTTTGGCATCCAAAGTTCATTAAAAACGAGAATTCCTGTTTTAGTCCATGAAAAAAAACTAGAATTAATAAAAAGTTATATAAAAACAACATATAAAATATCTGGTTATATAGCTTCTTTTCTTTTTGTTTCTTTTTTAATCTTTTCTTTTTTAATAGACCTTAAAGTTGTTTTTAACATTGAGTTTCAAACTCAAGGGTTTATTCGGTTTTTATTTCTTTTAAATGTTTTCTTCTTTTGTATAAACTTTGTTGCCAACATTCATAAATCATTATATGTTGCTTTTTTAAAAGGAAAATATTCTGAGGAATCTTTAGCCGTTACTCAAGTTGGTTTTTTGTTTCTTTTTATTATTGCTATTTACTTTTTTCCCAATTTAACAGCTGATAAAAAATTAATTTTGATATCTGTTTTAAATGGCGTTTTTACTTTTTTAGTTAATATTGGATATACTATTCGTTTTTTTAAACTAGAAAATTTAAATCTTTCAACTCATTTAAAAGTTGATAAGGGTTTTATCAAAGAGATTTTAAAATTAGGATTAAAATATATGATAATTCAAATTGGAATTTTAGTTATTTTTTCTTCTGATAATTATATTATTTCAAATGCTTTTAGTCCATCTGAAGTTCCACCTTATGAAATTGTAAACAAATTGTTTCAATTTCCTTTGATGATATTATTTGCAGCAATATCTCCTCTTTGGTCAATGTTTGCTAAAAATTATATTGAAAAGAACAAAAAATCTTTATTAAACTCTTTTAAGAAGTTTAATTTATATTTTATTGGTATTAGCATTTTAGTGATAATTGGTGTATTGATAAGTCCTTATATTATTTCACTTTGGATAAAAGAACCACTAGAAATTCCCAAGTTTTTAATCCTTTTGACAGGAATAGTAACTTTGCTTAGAATTTATACTACATTTTATTCTTTTTTTCTAAATGGAATAGGTGATTTAAATGTTTATATTTATGTTTTAATAATAAGTGTGCTAATAAAAATACCTTTGTCATATTATTTTGTAGATTTGGGCTTTGGGATAAATAGTGTAGTTATATCATCAATTATATTGATGCTTGTCTGGGCATTAATTATTCCTTTTAAATGTTACTCTTTGGTTAATAAACTTGGGAAAAATGAATGATTTTATATATAAAAACAAAAGCTTTTTTTTAAAATTAAAAAGAGCTTTTAATAATTCTTGTGGTTTGGAAATATTAAAATATCCTACACCGGAATTAGACCGAAGAATTAAGTTGTTAAAAAACTATAACATAGACGTCATTCTTGATGTTGGTGCTAATATAGGTCAATACGGTTCTGAATTGAGAAATATTGGGTATGAAGGGAAAATAATTTCGTTTGAACCTACTTCAGAAGCCTTTGCAATATTAAAAAAGACAGCTTCAAAAGATAGTTTATGGGAAGTTCATAATATGTCTTTAGGAGAACGAGATGGAGAATCTACTATAAACATATCTAAAAATTCTGTGAGTAGTTCTATTTTGAATGATTTACCTCAACTTACTGATAGTGCACCAGATGCAACTTTCATAAAAAAGGAAACTATTAAAATTAAAAAATTAGACTCTGTTTTTGAAGATTTAAACATAAATGGTAAAAATATTTACCTAAAAATTGACACACAAGGCTATGAAAAAATGGTGCTTGATGGAGCTACTGAGTCTTTAAAAAATGTTCTTGGAATTCAAATAGAAATGGCATTAATTCCTTCTTATGAAGGAAGCTTAACTTTTGAAGAAATGAGTGATAAATTAAAAAACTTAGGCTTTAAACTTACAACTATAGAAAGCGGTCATTACAATAAAAAAACCGGAGAACTTATTGAAGTTGATGGTGTGTTTTTTAAAAAATAGAATGTGAGAAAAATTTTGTATATTTATTTATCGTTTTTATCAATAAACAGTAATGCTCAAAACGGAACCTATCAAGTAGATGAAACCGCTTTTCCTACATTTACTGATTTAACAAATTTAGTTACTTCTATAGGTACTAACTCAGCAACTATTCATATAAATAAAACTATTACTTTAACAGATAACGATACAATTCCTGAAAACATTTCTTTAATATTTTACAATAGAGCTGTAATCAATTTAGCTGGTAAAACATTAACAATTAATGGCCCCATAGAAGCAGGAGCATTCCAAATTTTTAGTGGTATAGGAACTGTAAATGGTAATCCAAAAATAGATTATGCACATCCTGAATGGTGGAAAGATCCTTCCGTTCCATATTGGACAACAGCTATACAAAAAGCTGTAGATTTTTATCCAAAAATTATTTTCCAATCAAGAGATTATTATATTGATAATACAATTTTGTTAAATTTAAATAAACAAAAAAACTTCAATATTTATGGTAACGGTAGAAGTACAAATATTTATTGCAATAATGATGTTTATATTTTTAAAATGGAGAGTAATTATTCCTTTCCCACACATTCATCAATTGAAAACATTCATTTTCATTGCAAAAAAGGAATAAGGATAAATGATGATTCAAACGAGTCACAAAATAACCAAATACTTAATTTTAAAATAAATAGATGCATATTTAGTCATGATCAAGGCGATGGTATAGAAACAACTATTGATGATGATACAAAAGATATTGCAATAAATTTGTATGAAGTTTTTGATTCGACTATTTCAGAAAATTTAATACAAAATTTTGATATCGGAATAAAACAAAAGGGTTGTGATATTAATTCAATTTATGATAATAGAATTCAAGGATTTAACTTATACGGTGTTTTAAATTTAAGCCATCCTGAAAATGATTACACAGGTTCTCAAACTTCTATTTTTCGTAATGATATATTAACATACAATGGAACAAACTCTAATGAAGGTGCTTTTATCAAAAGTAATAGTTATCATGTAATTATTAAAGATAATTTTTTAGAAAATGGTTTAAATGAAATTTTTGCTTATGTAGATTGTTCTAATATAAATTTAAATACTAATTTGAGTTTTCCTTATAATTTAGATATTACTGGGAATAGATTAAGTACAGGGGCTAGATTTAGTTATCTAATAAATGAAGAATTTAAAAGTTTAAATTTAAATGACATACCATTAGCTTTGCCTATAGAAAATATTCCTCCTTCCAGTTTTTGTAAGAATTTAAATGCTTTAGAAACAGTTAGAACATTAAAAGTTGATTATGAAGATAGACCAAGACATATTAATGTTTTTAATGTTTTTTCTTTTAAAGAGTGGAGCAGTTTTAATTCTACTAATATATTTCAAATTGAAAATAATGGTGTTCAAACTATTAATTCGAGAAATTTTTGTGAAATATCACACGATCCTGATGGTCATACGGCTAGATTTAATCCAAAAAGTTTAAAAATTAAAAATACTAAATATATCAAATTTCAAATAAGTCAAAAATTGAGTGGAGAATTAGATGAATTAAATAGTTTGCCTAAAAATTTAATCATAAAAATTATTACAAGAAATATTAATATAGAAGATGTAACAACTAATAATAATGACTATTTTGTTGCCATAAAAAGTGATAAGAATACCTCAAGTAACATATGGCAAGGATTTGGTGAGTATAATTGTCATAATGGTTCAGATCCAAATTATAATAATTATAAAACTTATATAATAAAACCAGGGCTTGATTTTAATAGTAGTCTTGATTATTGGTTACTAATAAGTGCTTCAAACTCCGATAAAGAAATAATGTGTATTATTATTGAGCCTGATGAATCTAAATGTTACCAAGAAAAAAATGTAGAAAACAATATTAATATCAAAGATATTAATGAATTAAAAGTTTACCCTAATCCTGTAGATAACATTCTTAAAATTGATTTAGGCAATAATTCAACTATTAAATCAATATTAATTTATGATTTAAATGGTCGCTTAATTGAGAATTATACAGATAAAATTGTAAATCAATCAATCAATGTTAGTTCTTTACCTGCTGGAAACTTTATTGTTAAAATTGTGTCAGAAAATAATACATCTAAAATAATTTTGAAAAAATAGTTATATGTTCAACAAACTCTCCATAATAATCCCTGCTTATAACGAAGGCCCAACGATTCATTTTATTTTAGATAAATTGCAACAAGTTTCATTATTAAATGATATTGAAAAAGAAATAATTATAGTTAACGATTGTTCCAAAGACAATACCGAAGAAGCCATTAAAAATTATATAGCCACTAATCCAACTATAAATATCCAATATTTTAAACATGAAGTTAATAAAGGAAAAGGTGCTGCTTTACATACTGGTATTCAAAAAGCAACTGGTGATTATTTAATTATCCAAGATGCCGATTTAGAATATGATCCACAAGAGTATAATTTACTTTTAAAACCTGTTTTAGATGGTTTTGCTGATGTTGTTTATGGCAGTAGATTTATGGGCGGAAATCCTCATAGAATATTGTTTTTTTGGCATACCATAGGAAATCGTTTTTTAACATTTATGTCTAATATGTTTACCAACTTAAACTTATCAGATATGGAAACTTGTTATAAATTATTCAACACAAAAGTAATTCAATCCATTAAATTAAAAGAAAATCGTTTTGGCTTTGAACCAGAAATTACTGCTAAAATCTCTAGAGTACCTAAAATTAGAATTTATGAAGTGGGCATTTCTTATTATGGAAGAACTTACGAAGAAGGAAAAAAGATAGGTTGGAAAGATGGCTTTAGGGCTATTTATTGTATTTTGAAATACAGTTTGTTTAGAATTAAGTAAATATTTCTCAAAAATCTAATCTTATGTTTATTTTTTTAATAATTATTCTTTTTTTTGTTTTATTTCAAAGTATAAGTCATGAAAAAAATATTTCGTTAAATATAATAAAATCAATCTTATGTTTTGGATTTGTTACTTTCATAATTACTGAATTTTTAAGTTTAATAAATAAATTAAATTTTACTGGATTTGTAATAAGTTGGATTTTTGTTACTTCTATTCTGTTTTTATTTATATTGAGAAATAAATCAAAAATAAATTTTTTAGACTTATTAAATAAATTAAAAACGCTAACAATCTCTGAAAAAATATATTTATCAATTGTTACTGTTATTTTTCTTCTGTTATTTTATCAAGGGATAATCTATCCTCCTAATAATTGGGACTCATTAACTTATCATATGTCAAGGATTATGTATTGGTTAAGTAATGAAAATTTAAATCATTTTCCAACACATATTTTACGTCATTTATATCAACCTCCTTTTGCAGAATATTTAATAATGAATGTAAATGTTTTACAAGGCAACGATTATTTTTCAAATTCTATTCAATTACTCTTTTTAATATTTACGTTAGTTTCTTTAAATGAACTATTAAAATGGTTTGAAATTAATAGAACAATTAGAATTATTACTTTTTTATTTTGCTTATCAATTCCTTCAGTAGTTTTACAAGCTACTTCTTCAAAAAATGATATTATTTGTGCTTTTTTTGTAATTACATCAATGCTGTTTTTAATTAAATGTTATGAAAAACCTCACAAAATTAATTTTATCTTCTTAGGCATTTCTATTGGTTTAGGAATGCTTACTAAAGGAACGTTTTACATTTTTATTTTTCCTGCTTTATTGTTTTTTATATTATTATTTTTTATTTCTAACTTAAAGCAAAAAACATACAGCAAAATATTTATAGGATTTATTAGCGTATTTTTCATCATCATCATAAATACAGGACACTTTTCAAGAAATTATAAAGTGAATCATCATATTTTAAATATTGATGACATAGAACATAAAATGTATTCAAATGAAACTATGAATGTAAAATATTTTATGTCTAATTTATTTAAAAATGTCGGTTTGCATATGGGTTATCCTGTTACAGGTTATTATGAAGCCTTTTTAGATGACTTTCATTATGAATATGAAATTTTTATTGATAATCCACAATTAAATTTTTTAGGTCAAAAATATAATAGCCCAAAAAAATTTGAAACACATGAAGATTTAGTGCCTAATACTTTTCATTTTATATTAATTTTTATAATTTCTATTTTTTTATTTTTTTATTCAATTTTTAAAAAAAAATATAAAGTTTTATTGCTTATAAGCATTATAATTTCACAAATAATTCTTTTTGTTATTTATCTAAAATGGCAACCTTGGCATACTAGGCTTCATATACCTATTTTCTTGTTATCTTCATTGATATTTAGTGTTTTTTTGAATATTTTTAAGAATATTTTTAAGAATATTTTTAAGAATATTTTTTTGAATATTTTTTTGAATATTTTATTAATTATACCTTTAATTATTCATTTCTATTTCTATTTTGTTTTTAATAAAATAAGGCCGATAATAAATAGCCCAAAATATACATATAACATTAATAGGTCGGATGAAAGATATTCTAAATTTTTTGCTAATAGGCCTTTATTATTTAAAGAATATAATCAAGTAAAATTGATTATTGATAAAGATAATAATTTGAAAATTGGTTTAATTTTAAGCGATTGGGAGTATCCTTTAGTCTATAATTTTTACAATAAAAACAATAAAATTCATGCTATAAATGTTAAAAACATAACTTCAAAGTTTGAAAAATTTGAAGAAGTAAGTTGTATAATAACAGATCAATTTAATCAAAATTATTTTTTATATGATAATAAAAAATTTAAGAATTTTACTACGGAAAATAAATTTATTTGGATTTATTTAAGTAATTAAAAAAAGTATACCTTTGTATTGAAAATAAAACAAAAAAACAATGAAAAAAATTATTTTACTTATATTAATTGCTTTTACATCAACTGTAATTAGTTGTGGATCTGATAGAAAAAACACCGACTCAGGTAATAACAATGATGAAAAAAACAATAGAAATAAAGAACTTGAATTAATTGTTGAGTTCAAAAGTATTGTTAATGATAGGTTTAAAGTTTATTATACCGTTGCTCCAAATGTTGAAATTACAGGTGAATACATACTTACAAACTATACTTTCGGAAGTGATGATATACAAAAAACAGTTTTTAAATTTCCTGTTGGTGCCTTACCATATAAATTAAGATTAGATGTTGGTGAAAATCAATCTGTTGATAAGATTTCTATAAAAAATATTTCTATAAAGTATAAAGATAAGTATATAAACGGAGATAATGGCAATTTTATGCCATTCTGGTCATTAAATGAATCTATAAAATATGATGAGAGCAACTTTCTATATAACATTGTACCAGTAGATGGTAAAAAAGGGCCAGTATTAATTGCTAACGTAGATTTAGAAGAAGAACTATTAAAATTATATCAATAATTAAAAGGCACAAATTGTGCCTTTTTTTATAAAAAATAAATAAATGGGTAAATCCATATTTTTAATCTTTATTGTTGTAATATATACATATCTAATCTTATTTTTTAGTTGTCCTATATTGCTTAAAATTTCTTTTTCAATAAACTTTATATTACTTTTAGCTTATACCTATTATAATATAATTTTAGAAAAAAAATTCTCCCCTTTTTTAAGTGTTTTTATTGTTTTTAATTTTTTGTTTTTCATCGTAGCACCTTTAGTCCAAATAAATGATTTAATGCTAAAAGGATATGAGAATTCTGGCTCTTTTATGCAATCTTTTCCTTTTAGAGAAAATATTTGTATAAGAGCTAATACTTACATCCTTATTTTTAATTTAGTTTTTGGTATTTCTTATTTGTTTTTTAAAAGTAAAATTAATTTTAAAAACAAACTCACTTATAACTATAATCAAGTGCCATTCTTTTTGTTTATACTATTTATTTTTACGCTACTAGTTTTACTAATTAACTATAAATCAATTGTTTTTCAATTTCAACATGAATATTATGAAGAAGCTGAACAAACAAATATATCACAATATTTAATAGTTCAAAAATTTCTATACTTCATTCCATTTTCAGGTTTAATTATTTCTTATTTTTATTTATTACAAAACAAAAGTTTTACAAAAAACAGAAAATATGTTTTATTCTTTTTTATATATTTTTTAGCTGTAATTTTAATTTTAAAAAATCCATTAACAGAGAAAAGAAATGCTCTAGGCCCTTTGTATATTACAATGGTTTTTTTGTTCTTTCATAGATTTTTATCCAATAATTATAAAGTATTACGTTTGATTTTTTTGTCAATGATAGTGATGTTCCCAGCCCTATCAATTATAACTCATTCAAGATATTCTCTTTCTCAAATGATATCTAAACCAATATATTTATACAAAAATATAGAGTATTTAAAAATTACTGATGCTTTTAATTCTTTACATTATGATGCCTATGCAAATTTTTTAGCCACTATAGATTATTTTGATAAAAAAACTGTTATTTTAGGAGAACAATTAATGTGTAGTTTGTTCTTTTTTGTTCCAAGAAGTATTTGGGATTCTAAACCAGAAACAACTGGCCTTTTGATAGGTAATTATTTAATTGAAAAATATAATTTTAATTGGAATAATTTGTCAAACCCATATATTTCTGAGGGATATATCAACTTTGGAATTATAGGTGTGCTGCTTTTTGCAATACTATTAGGTTATATATTTGTGTTAATGATAAGATGGCTACAAAGTGAAGATTATTTAAAGTCTATTTTTGCTTTTTATTTTTCAATTTATTTGATGTATTTTTTAAGAGGTGATTTAACAAGTGGATTTGCTTATATAATAGCTTTCTTAATTGCTACAGTCGTTTTTCCCAAAGTATTATTAGCAGTAATAAATTATTATGTTAAAAAATAAATCGTCGTTAAACTTTTTTGTAGAGCTTTTTTTGTTAATCAATAGTGCTACATTATTTATTCCTAATAAATATAAAGCATATCCAATCATTTTATTTTTAATAGTTAGTGTTTTATATTATAAAAAAACAAAAAACAAAAAACCTTTTCCTGTAAAAAGTTTTATTTATATCTCTATTCTGATAATACTTTACCTTATTAGTATCTCTTATTCTTTAAACTTTAAAGAAGGGTTTAAGAGAATTTCAACCATGTCTAGTATGTTAGTTTTTCCAATAATTTTTGGACTATTATATAGTTCTTCTTATTATTTTAGTAAAAAATTAATTAAAAAAATATTCTTGTCTTTTGTTTTTTCAAATTTTCTTTTTTGTCTAATAAGTTTTTTATACATTTTGAGTTTTGATGGTTATACCATTGTTGAAACATTTATTCATTATTCTAATTTAATAAATATAGGTTTAGGATTATTCTCGATTCATCCTATTTACCTGTCATTATTTACTGGAATTTCAATATTAATTTTGTTTTATTTAACTAAAGAAAAGCATACAAAAAGCAATATAATTTATGGTTTACTAATTTTATTTTTTAGTATTATCATTGCTGTATTAATGAGAAAGGGTTCAATAATTTATCTGTTTATTTCTTTAGGGTATTTATTATTTATGATTTTTAATATTAAAAAAACAATAATTGGTTTAATTGTCATTTTAATAATTACTGCTTTTTCAATTCAATTTTTACCAAAATATCAAAATTATAATCGTTTTCTTGAAATAGTTAATAATTCAACAGTAAAAAATCCCAATAGTTCAACAAGCATAAGAACTAATATCTATAAATGCTCAGTTGAAAAAATATTTGAAAGTCCTTTAATCGGTTATGGTGTTGGAAACACTCAAGATAAATTGGATCCTTGTTATGTTGAAAAAGGAATTGATTTGAGTATTAAAACATACAATACTCATAATCAGTATTTCAGCATTTTAATGACTGTAGGATTTTTGGGATTACTTATTTATTTATTTAGTCTTTATAAAATATTTAGCATTTTTAATAAACAAAAAAATTTTATTGGTATAAGTATATTATTATTTTTTCTTTTTAATTTTTTTACTGAAAACATTATAGAAAGAGAAAATGGTATGCTCTTATATTCTTTTTTTGTCTCCTTTTTTTTCTTTTATCAAAATGAAGAATCAAATTCATACAAAGAACTATAAAACTCATGAGTTTCTCTACTACATTTTTCCCAGCTATATTTTTTTGATTCTAGTAATCCCTTTTCAATTATTTCTAATCTATTTTCTTGATTAGATAACTGATTGGTCTTTAAATTAAATTCTGAAATAGATAGTTCATTTAATAATATAGCTGATTTTTCAGCAACTTCTCTTATAGTTGCATTGTTTAGTCCAATAACTGGGCACCCAGCTCTCATTGCTTCAACTACTGGAATTCCGAATCCCTCATAACTAGAAGGATAAATCAATGCACTAGCTTTATTAAATAAAATATTCAATTCTCTGTTTTCTAATGATGAGAAAAAAACAACTCTATTTATAGCCTCTTCAGTAAATAATTTTTTCTCTCTTTCCGTCATAAACCCGCCTCCAACAACAACAAGTTTATATTGTTTTGAATTATTAATGACTGAAACCACAAAATCAAAATTTTTATAACTTGTTCTCCCTCCAACAAAAAGTAAAAAATCTCCGTTTAACTTATGGTTATCTATAAAGCTACTCTCTTTTAAAGTATAATCTTTTATCGGATAATATTCATCACTAACTCCAACATGAATCACTACTGCATTTTGATTAGCTTTTAATGGACACAACTTGTTCAAATCATTATATGTGTTATGCGAAATACAAATTACTCCTTTAGATCTTTTTATAGCATTAAACTTTAATAAATTATGTAGTTGTTTCTTAGGAAAATTAGAATAATAACTATGAATAAAATCATAAACTGTCGTAACCTCTATTTTGTTTTTACATCCTTTTAAACCTCTGTAATAACTCGAATGATATATTAATCTATCATCGCTTTCTAAAGTATTAGATAAAAATCTTTGTAAAGTATTTAACTTTACATCAATTATTTTATTTGCAGTTAAGTTTAACTTTTTTCTGTGAAAATTTTCAGATGCATTTAGACTTTCAAAATAATTTATTTCATCTGTATTTTGGTTTTCTAAATACTTTATTAATTCATACCAATAATTAGAAACACCTCCATTTTTAACTTTTGAAAAAATTATATTGTCTAGATAAATTTTCATTTTATTCTTCTTTTTTAACCTTTTTGTTTGTAATAAATTATATTTTTGCAAGAAAAAAATTGAGCAAAAAAATAACTATTACAATATTTACTGGAAATTATTCCCCAGAAGACACTGCAATAGGTCTTTATACTTCACAGTTTGCTCTTTTTTTATCCGACAAAGGATATGATGTTTCTGTTATAACTGGTTTTCCATATTATCCTAAATGGGAAATATCTAACGAGTACAAAAACAAAAGTACTTATTTTAATGAAATAATTAAAGGTATTAATGTATTTAGATATAAACAATTTATTCCAAAAAAGGTATCTTTTACTGGAAGAATAAAATTAATGCTAAGCCTTTTATGGGGTAATTATATAAATTCTAAAAAAATAAAGGAAACAAATCTTGTCATCTGTATTGTGCCTTTTACGCTTTCCATTTTAACTGCCTACTTATTAGCAAGAAAAACAAAAGCTAAATTATGGATTCATGTACAAGACTTTGAATTCGATTTAGCTTTTCAATCAGGGCTTTTACATTCAAGCTTTTTAGGTAGAATGTTTAAAAAAGTAGTTTTTTCTTTTGAAAAATTACTTCTAACTAGAGCTAATGTTGTTAGTACAATAAGCTTTAATATGATTGAAAAGTCAAAGGAGAAAACAAATTTTGAATCTATTTATTATTTCCCAAATTGGATATCTGCTAAAAACATCAATCCAAATAGTGCCAAACAACATCCTTATATCAATAAAGATAAATTTACCCTTTTATACTCTGGAAATATAGGTGAAAAACAAGATTGGAATCTATTCGAATCATTATGTCAAAATTTGATTTCTGAAGATCTTGAAATTGTTATCGTTGGAAATGGTGCTCATGTTGAAAAACTTAAAAATAATCTCTCTAAATTTAATTTTATTAGATTTTATGACCCTATTCCATATAATGATTTAAATGATTTATTATGTAGTGCGGATATTCATTTTCTTTTTCAAAAAACGAATGTCTTAGACACTGTAATGCCTTCCAAGATATTAGGCATGATGGCAAGTGGTAAACCATCAATCATTACAGGTAATAAAAATTCAGAAGTTTCTAAAATTTTTACTGAAAATAAAATAGACGGTTATTTTTATTCCGATGAAATTGAACCTATTTTAAATTTTATTAGGAATCAAAAATCTAATAAAAAAAACTCTCTGCCAAATAACGAAATAGCAAAAAAATATGTTCTTGAAAATTTTTCTGAAGAAAAAATTTTAGAAAAATTTGAAGAAAGAATTAAAGAAGTATTAAATTAATTTAATCTCTCAATCTATATTATTTTTTCAAATTAAATTTGTACTTTGCTAATATGATGCAATATAATTATATATAGTTTATGAATAAACTTACGATAGGAATTGTTTCTCCTTGTTATAATGAAGAATTAGTTCTAAACGAAACTTCATTACAATTAAATTTGGTTATTGAAGAATTGGTTTTAAGAAACATAATTTCTGAAAGAAGTTTTATTGCTTTTATTGATGATGGAAGTACTGATAACACTTGGAAAATAATTGAAGAGAATTCCAAAAAATATCCCTTTATTAAAGGATTGAAATTAGCTAAAAATGTTGGTCATCAAAATGCATTACTAGCAGGACTACTTACTTATAAAGAAAACGCAGATGCTTTAATATCAATTGATGCTGATTTACAAGATGATGTTACTGTAATTGAGGAAATGATTTATAAGTATATTAACGGTAGTGATGTAGTATATGGTGTAAGAAAAAAAAGAAAAAAGGATACCTTTTTTAAAAAAAACACCGCTTTGATTTTCTATTATTTAATGCAAAAAATGAAAGTTAATGTCGTTTATAACCATGCCGATTACAGACTTTGTAGTAAACGGGTATTAAATGCCCTAGCTGAATATGGTGAAGTTAATTTATTTATTAGAGGCATAATCCCAACTATTGGTTTTAAACACGAAATTGTTTACTATGATCGATTAGAACGATTTGCAGGTGAGTCTAAATATTCCTTAATAAAAATGGTTTCTTTTGCTTGGAATGGGATTACTTCTTTTAGTAATTATCCTTTAAAATTAGTAACAATTATTGGGTTTGTAATTTTTATTTTATGTTTATTAATGTCTGGTTATGCCCTTTTTGCATTATATACAGGTAATTTTGTGCCTGGTTGGTTATCAACTGTATTACCTATGTATTTTTTAGGTGGTGTTCAATTATTTTGTTTCGGAATTCTTGGTGAATATATTGGTAAAATATACTCAGAAGTAAAACAAAGACCAAGATATTTTATCGATAAAAAAATAGATTAAACGAGCATGGAAGAAAATTTTGAAAAAAAATACCATGATGTTGAAACGGATCATTGGTGGTTTAAATCTAGGAGAAAATATCTAATTGATTTACTTAAAAAGATTCCAAAAGATTCTAAAATACTAGATGTTGGATGCTCCTCTGGTGTATTTTTAAGTGATTTAGAAAAATTAGGTTTTGATTCTAATAACTTATACGGAATAGATATTAGTGAAAAAGCAATCTTAAATAGCAAAAAGAACGGTTTAGTTAATACTTTTGTTATGGATGCTCAAAACATTATTCTCACTGAAAAATTTGACATCATTGTTGCATCTGATTGTTTAGAACATTTAAAAGATGATATTCAAGCAATAAAAAACTGGAAAAATCTACTTAAAAAGGATGGGAAAATGTATGTCTTTGTACCTGCTTTTAAATCATTATGGAGTTATCATGATGAAGTAAATATGCACTTTAGACGTTATACAAAACAAGAATTGAAAACGAAAATAGAAAATGAAGATTTAGAAATAATTAAATCAAGTTATTGGAATTTTTTCTTGTTTGTTCCTGTTTATATTTTTAGAAAAATTTCGTCTCTATTTAATCAAAAAAAATCTAGTGAAAGTGATATTACTATTGGAAATTTATTTATTAATAAAACTTTACTTCAATTGCTGCTTTTTGAAAATAAATTATTAAAAAGCGTTAATTTTCCTTTTGGTGTAAGTGCATTTTGTATTGCTAAAAGAAAAAATTAGATTTTTCTTAAACTTATTTCCCAACTATCAATCTCAATTCCAAAAGTGCTTTTTATTTTACTTTTATCTAAGACACTATAAGTTGGTCTTTTGGCTGGCGTTGGATAACTTGATGTTGGAATTGGTTGTAAATTTATACTTATATTGTTTATTTCAAATATTTTTTTAGCAAAATCAAACCAAGAACATTGCCCTTCGTTACTGAAATTATATATTCCAAAGGTTTTAGGTGATGGGTGATGAGTGATGGGTGATAATATAATTTTTATTAAAGCTTCAGCTAAATCAACAGCATTTGTTGGTGTTCCAATTTGATCATTTACAACCGATAAACTATCTCTTTCTGAAGCTAAACGCAACATGGTTTTCATAAAGTTATTGCCAAATTGTGAATAAACCCATGATGTTCTGATTATATAATGCTTCTCCCAAATATCTTGAATAGTAATTTCACCATCTAATTTTGTTTGTCCGTAAACTCCTGTTGGATTTGGCTCATCGTTTTCAGAATAAGGAGTTTCTTTATCCCCATCAAACACAAAATCTGTTGAAACGTGTACTAAAATAGTATTATTCATCTTACAAACTTTTGCTAAGTTCTGTGGGCCAAGCACATTTATTGAATAGGCTTTTCCTAGTTCTGACTCTGCTTTATCAACTGCTGTGTAAGCTGCAGCATTTATACAATAATTCGGAATAAATTCATTGAAAACAGCATTCACATTATCATAATCTGTTATGTCCAATTTTTCTGAATCACAAAAAACAAATTCAATTTCAGGATAGTTATTTGCAATAAATTGAAGGGATTGACCTAATTGCCCATTAGCACCTGTTACTAAAACTACCATACTCTTTTGGCATTTTTAAATTCTGGTAAAAATTGGTCTTTTTCAGAAATGATATATTCCTCATTTAAAAATTGCCAATCAATATTTAAGGATGTATCGTTATATAAAATTCCTCCTTCGCTTTCTTTATTATAAAAATTATCACATTTATAGAAAAAAGTAGCCGTTTCACTTAAAACTACAAATCCATGTGCAAAACCTCTAGGAATAAAAAATTGTTTTTGATTTTCTTCGGAAAGTAAAATGGATTCATATTGACCGAATGTTTCTGATTCTGGTCTAATATCCACTGCTACATCTAATACTTCGCCTTGTAAGACACGGACTAGTTTTGCTTGGGCATGCACTCCAGTCTGATAATGCAGCCCTCTTAAAACTCCTCTTGTGGAATAGGATTGATTGTCTTGTACAAAATGGATTTCTTTACCTATCTCTTTTTTAAAGATATCTACATTGAAACTTTCCATAAAATAACCTCTCTCATCTTTAATTATTTCTGGCTCAATGATAAAGCATCCTTGTAATTTAGTTTCTGTAAAGTTCATGCTATTTTTATAATAAACCCATTAAATGCGTTCCATAACCGCTTTTAAATAATGGTTGTGCTAGTTCTTTTAGTTGATTGGCATCAATAAATCCCATCTTATAAGCGGCTTCTTCAATAGCTCCAATTTTTAACCCTTGTCTTTCTTCAATTACTTGAACAAATTGACCTGCTTGCATTAATGATTGAAAAGTTCCTGTGTCTAACCAAGCTGTTCCTCTATCAAGAATACTAACTTTTAAATTTCCTCTTTTTAGATATTCTTTATTTACATCCGTAATTTCTAGTTCTCCTCTATGACTAGGTTTAATATTTGCAGCAATATCAACAACTGAATTATCATAAAAATATATCCCTGGAACTGCATAATTAGATTTTGGTTTTAATGGTTTTTCTTCGATGGAGAGTACATTTCCATCTTTATCAAAATCTACTACTCCGTATCTTTCTGGATCAAGAACATGATAAGCATATATAATTCCTCCTTCTGGATTGTTATTTGCTTGTAAAAGCTCTGCTAAACCTGTTCCATAAAATATATTATCTCCTAAAATTAAAGCCACTTTGTCTTTTCCTATAAATTCTTTTCCTATAATAAAAGCTTCTGCTAATCCATTTGGATCTTCTTGCACGGCATATTCAAAACGACAACCTAATTTTTTTCCATCTCCCAATAATTGTTGAAATAAAGGTAAATCATGAGGTGTTGAAATAATTAATATTTCATTAATTCCTGCCCACATTAAAGTTGATAAAGGATAATAAATCATCGGCTTATCATAAATAGGCATTAATTGCTTACTGACAGCCAATGTTAAAGGATGAAGCCTTGTTCCCGATCCTCCTGCTAAAATTATCCCTTTCATCTTATACTAGATTTCTCTTAATCATTTGTTTTTTATAAAATTTTCTAAAATTTACAATGACTATAAATAAAAATATGAATATAAATGGTAAAATTAATTTTAAAATACCCTTAGTTCCTTTTGTGTTTTTAATATTTAAAGTTGATGCTACTTCTTTTATAGTTTTCTGATAGTTTATTAAAGATATTTTATTTGTGGTTAACCTATTCATTATCTCATCTTTTGACTTGATAATGTCATTTAATTGATTGTTTTCATTATAATAAATTAATTTATCGCTTTTAGAATTACTTCCTGTTGTATTATTAAATTCATTTAAAATAGCATTAATTTGAACAATAGTTTCTTCGTTAGACTCTATTTCTTTATTTAAGCTTAATAACATTTGCTTTTGAATATTTGAAAAATAATCTGAATTTTCTAAATAATTTAAAAGGGGTTCAATTAGATCCTGTTTTTTAATAGATCCTTTTGTTTTAATTTTAATTAAGTGATAAGGATAATTTTTTGCTGTGGTTTCGTTCTCTATAATTTTATCCAAATCTCCATCTTCAGACATTAATTTAATTAAATCAAAATTTGACTCTCTTTCCTGAATAAATCTATAAACATCAATTATTGGTTCTACCTCAACCAAACCCAACTTGTTAGGTTCTTTAATACCAATTGATTTTAAAAATAAAGTATCTCCTTCTTTCCTTTTTGAATTTATTAAATTAATTTTTGAATACAAATAATCAACACTTCCAAAATTTGGCAGCACAACGATTTCATGATCATATTCATTTATCTTTTTATCTAAAATGTACCCTAAAACAATTCCAAGTATAAAAAGTATAGCTAAAATAATGATATTCCTTTTAATGAATAAAAAAAAGTCGAAAAAAGAATCTACTATTTTCTGAAAAAAGCTTTCAATTTTTTTGAATAATACACCTAAATCTATTTCTTGGTCTTGAGAATTTGTACTCATATTTATTATTTTACGTTGAATATTTGTTCTAAAATTTTAATTGTAATTAAATAAGTAGGCTTTACACCTGTTGTTCCTAAACCTCCAGAAGCTAATGTGCTTCCTGTTTCTAAAGGATTATCGGAAGCATAATATGCATACCTAACTTTTACATTAGGATTAATACTTTTTCTAATTTTTGAAGCTGATTGAATGGCTTTTTGATAATATGATCCTTCCATTTCTAATCCTATAGCTTCCCAAGTAGATTCATGGAAAAATTTTAATAAATCTCTATTCTGAAGTGATGTTCCTAAAACCGTAACCATTGGCCCGGCAAAAACAGGAATATCATTACCTTCAAACATTTCTTTGGTCAATTCATTTTCAAATGGATAATTATCTGCTGTTCCCTCATTTACATGAGCACAAGGAATCATTATGTCTCCTTTTCCTCCTTCTAAAATTCCTGCTTTTCCCATAACAGAAACGGATTCAACATTTAAAAAAATCTTAGTTTTATCAATTTTATAAGGCTTTAATAATTCATCAATAGTTTCATAAGCTTGTTCTCCAAAAGCATAATCCATTACAATTAAAACAGGCTTTTCTTTATCTAATGCTGCCGTTGAAAATGCTGTTTTTTTGAAATCAATTTGAGCCGTATCAAAAATTTGAACATCAATATTTGTTCCTGATGTATCTGGTAAAAAAATCATTCCTTTTTTAAAAGCATAATCTTCTACTTTTTTACGTAATTCTTTATTTTCTGAACTACTTAAATCTTCAAAAATTTGAAACTCATTTAACTCTTTATATTTTTTTCCAATTACTGGTTCTGCAAATATTGAATTCATTACACTGTGCATATTTGCACTAATTATATGAATAGGTCTATCAATTAAATTGTTTTTCTTTAAAACTTCTTTAATGTTATTTGCCCATATTTCACCATAGATATGATGTCCTAATCTTTCTCTTAAAATTGGACTAAATGTAATTGTTCTTTTATTATTATCTACAACTTCTTCAATAGCTAATTTTCCTAACCAATAGATGATATGAAGAAAACGTTCTGGCGCTTCAGCCGTTGCAAAATCAGGGTAAATTGCTTGAACTTCTGCAAACGTTCTCCCTAAAATATTAGATATATGTGAAATTGCTTTTTCTCTATCAATAACTGTTAGTTTCTTGTTTTGATTTACAATTTCTTCTAATTTTTGCCAATCTCTTGTTACTTCTCCAATCTCATCAATTAAAACTCTTGCTTTAATTTTATGTGATTCAATAAAAATAAAAGTCAAATGGGTTAAAATATCATAAATATCCGAACGTCCTCGTGTGATTTCAACATTCATTTGTTCATCATCAATACGGTAGCAATTTCTTCTTCTCTTTGGAGGAACAATAGCTTTGAAATGAGAATTAGCATATCCTTCATCTGAAGTAAGGTTAATAAAACGACATTGTTCTATTCCTACTGGAAGCCTTTCAATTACATAAAGTAAACCGTTTAACTCTACTTTTTCTTCTGCAATACTTCCATAAATTTCTGGTCTAAGTGATAATAAGGCTTCGCGCAACGTTTCTCCTGAAACTCCCATTGGTTTATAGAATCCTCTATTAAAAAGGTGACGCATGCTTATATATAAGCGTTCAATTGCTCCTGATGATTCTTGAGCTCTTGATCGTGTTATGGTTTTAATTTCTTTCATATAGTGTATTTAACCTACAAATATAAGATTTTTAGTTGGTAAGTTTGATTTCTATTGAGGGAACTAAGTATTTATCATGATACTTTCTCATTAAGAGATTTTCATAACTTTTAGGTCTCTGTAATATAATTTTATCGTGTTTTTTCCAGTTTAAAGAATTATATGCATACAAAACATTGTTTTCTTCTGAAGGTATGTAAGCTAAATTGGGTTGATAAGAACAGGTTTTCAATACCTTTTTATCTCCTGAATTATCCTTATAGTTTCTTTCCCAACAATATTTATTTTCTTCTATTAATAGTTTTTCAAAAACAATATAAAAGCCATTTTCTGGAATACGTATTTTTAATGAAGCTACATCTTTTATGTTTGACTTACTTCCATTTTTTACCTCAACTAATATTTCTTCATCTATAATATCATTTCCTAAGGTAGAATCCGAATTACATTCAACAATTCTAATTCTAACTTTTGCATTCTTTATTTCTGAAATTGTGTGAAATTTAATCTCTTTCAAATAAGGATGCTTTTTTGTTTCTTCAGTTGATTTTATATATACTGCGTTATAATTTGCGTTTAATTGCCAACGAAAACCACTTGATTCATAATTACCAACTTTAATTTGTTTTGTGCTTTCTGGCGAAGTAACAACGATCTCATTGAGTGCATAAACTTTTGCAATTAAAAAAATAGTATCCAATTCTGTAGATTTTAGAATCTTCATTTCATAACCTAAAGCAGAAAATACTATTTTTTTCTCTTCCTTTAGGTCTAATGAAAAAGTACCATTCTCTTCAGAAGTTGTACCAATATTTTCATTTTCTACCCAAATATTAGCATAAGAAATAGGTTTGCCTAAAATACTATCTAAGACAACTCCTTTTATTTGAGCTGAAAGGGAAATATTTAGCAATATAAAAAGTAAGGGAAGTAATTTTTTTTCTTTCATTTCTTTCTAATTTCTTTCTAATTTATCAGCAATATCCCTATTATCACTTAATCTGGGTAGTTTATTTTGTCCACCTAATTTCCCTATCGACTTCATATAATTTTGAAAACCATTTTTTGAAACTTTTGAAATAACTAATGTTCTTAATACTTTACCCACAATTAAATCATCATAATACACATTCTGCTTACGCATAGCTCCGTCAATTTTTAACGCAAATTCTTCTAAATTATTGGGTTCATTTTCAAATTCTATCAACCATTCATGATAGGGTAAACCTAATATCGGATTAATTTGTGGAGCTACGGTAAATTCATTTACTCGAACTTCAGTATTTTGTATTGCTTCTTGTAAAGCACTTTCCACTTCTTTTGCAATTACGTGTTCTCCAAAAGCTGAAATAAAATGTTTAATTCTACCTGAAACAATTATTCTATAAGGTTTTAATGAAGTAAACTGAACGGTATCTCCAATGTTATATGCCCAAAGTCCTGCATTAGTTGAAATAATTAAAACATAGTTTACGCCTATCTCAACTTCTCCAACGGTATATCTTCTAGGATTTTCGCTGTAAAATTCATTAGCTTTAATAAATTCATAGAAAATACCTGAATTTAAAAGTAATAACATTCCTTTTTCTTTTTGAGAATCTTGGTAAGCAAAAAATCCTTCTGATGCAGGAAACAATTCGATTGAATCTACTTTTCGACCTATTAAGTTTTCAAATTTAGCTCTGTAGGGTTCATAATTAACTCCTCCATAAATGAATAAATTAAAATTTTTAAAAATTTCTCCAACAGGTTTATCGGCTCTTTCCTTTAGTTTTTCAAAATACATTTGTACCCAAGAAGGAATCCCAGAAATGACTGTCATATCTTCATTAATCGTTTCATTGACTATTGCATTTACTTTGGTTTCCCAATCTTCTATACAATTAGTTTCCCAACTTGGCATTCGGTTTTTTTGCAAATAAGCTGGAACAAAATGGGCTACAATTCCAGATAAACGGCCTAATTTGATGCCGTTTTTATCTTCTAGAACAGGACTTCCTTGCAAAAAAATCATCTTACCATCTACAAAAGCTGCCTTACCTGTTTCATGTATGTAGCTCAAAATAGCATTTCGAGCTGCTTGAATATGATAAGGCATTGATTCTTTAGTTAAAGGAATATATTTTGCTCCTGATGTTGTTCCAGATGTTTTTGCAAAATATAATGGTTTCCCTTTCCAAAGAACATCTGATTCTCCTTGAACAACCTTTTCAATATATGATTTTAAAGACTCATAGTCGCGAACGGGAACATTCTTAATAAAATCTTGATGTGATTTTATATGAGAAAAATTATGGTTTTTCCCAAATTCTGTTTCTGATGCTTGTTGAATAAGATTTAAAAAAACTTTTTGTTGGGTCTCAACTGGATTTGTTGCCCATTCTTGTGTTTTTTGATAAATGTTTTTAGCAAATAATTTTGCTGCGAAACTTTTTATGCTCATAGTTTTTTAATTAGCCTAAGCTTGTCTTGAAACAAGTAATTCTAGAAAATGTTATTGAAAATTAATAAATTGACTTGGGTTTATAGGAAATCCTTCTTTCCATAATTCAAAATAAAAATTACCATTGTTATTTTGAAATTCTGCACTTCCTGCTTGACCAATTACTTCTCCAGATTTGATATTATCTCGCTCTGTTTTTGTTAAGAAAGCTATATTTTTATAAACAGAAATTAGCTCATCTTGATGTTTAATAATAACTACATATCCATTTGTAGGAGTCCAATCGGCAAAAAGAATTGTACCAGGAGCAACAGCTTTAATAGGTGTGTCTTTTGCAATAGCAATTTCAATTCCATAAATTTTTGATGATGGATTATAATTCTTAACAATTTTTCCGTTTGTAGGAGGAAAAAGCACAAAATTTACTTTTGGTTTTGCCTTGTCAAAAACATTGTATTTATCCTCTAAAGCAACTTGTTCTCTTAACTCTTGTTCTTCTTTAGTGGTTTTTATATCAAAACCTTCTGTCTTTAAAGTATTTGTGGTTTGAAGAGAATCTTTGTTGAGTTTTGCATATTCTAATTCCCCAACTAAAACTCTTTTAATAGATGATATGTATTTATTATTTAATTCTACATTCTTTTGAAGGGAATCTGATTTTATAGCTAAAACAATTGCGTCTTCTTTTAATTTAGTTGAGGCATACCCCGGAATATACTCTCTAAGTGGCGTAAAAGCAATAATATAGGTTGTGATTGAAATTAAAAATATTGCAGAAAGGGTAACCACAACAAAGACGTTCATTAAATTTAATTTTAATGAAAATGTTTCTTCAAAAGTGTCTTCATTAAGAATTACTAGTCTTCTTTTATTAAATAATTTATTTTTTAAAAGTTGTCTTTTTATTCTTTTTTGTGACATTTTTTGAAAATTTGTTTTACAAATATAATAATTATGCTTTGTTATGAGATTAGCTAAGCGATAATTATTCGTTAAATAAGTAGCATTTGTTATTTTCTTTTTATCTTTGCAGTATTAAATTTTGAAAAAATGAATACATTATCTATCTTTTTAGGTGTGATTGGTGCTCCACAAGTAATCTTAGTGGTAGTAATCATTTTATTACTTTTTGGTGGTAAAAAAATTCCTGAATTAATGAAAGGTCTTGGAGGCGGTGTTAAAGAATTTAAAAACGCTATGAAAGACGAAGAAAATAAAGACTCTAAAAAGGAAGATACTACCCCTAAAGAGTAAGTTTTAGAATTTCTAGAAAAAAATCCCAAATTCCTGTTTTATAAATTGGAGTTTGGGATTTTTTGAGTTTTTAAAGAATCATCGTCAACTGAATGCGCTTCCTCGCTTCATCAACCTCAACAACTTTTACTTGCACATGTTGATGGAGTTTTACCACTTCATTTACATCAGAAACAAAACCTTCTTTTAATTGTGAAATATGAACCAATCCGCTTTCTTTGATTCCTACATCTACAAAACAGCCAAAAGCAGTGATGTTGTTTACAATTCCTGGTAAAATCATGCCTACCCTTAAATTATTAATAGATTTAACATTAGGGTCAAATTCAAATACTTTAGCCGATTTTCTTGGGTCTAAACCTGGTTTTTCTAACTCTTTTACAATGTCCTTTAAACCTAAAATTCCGATTTCTTCGGTGATGTAATTCTCAAGTTTTATTTGACTTATTTTTTCTTTATTAGCAATTAATTCATTAACTGAAATTTTTAAATCTTTTGCCATTTTTTCTACAATTTTATAAGCTTCTGGATGCACAGCTGAATTATCTAAAGGGTTTTTCCCATCTTTAATTCGGATAAATGCTGCTGCTTGTTGATAAGCTTTTTCGCCTAATCGTGGCACTTTTTTGATTTGCTTTCTGTCTTCAAAAGGACCATTTTCGGAACGATAAGCGACAATGTTTTCTGCCATTTTTTCTCCAATTCCAGAAACATAACTTAACAACGATTTACTAGCTGTATTGATATTAATTCCCACTGAATTCACACATCTAATAACCACTGTATCTAATTCTTCTTTTAATTTTGTCTTGTCTACATCATGTTGATATTGTCCAACACCTATGGATTTAGCATCAATTTTTACCAATTCTGCTAATGGATCTGAAAGTCTTCTTCCTATAGAAACTGAACCACGAACCGTTACATCATAACTTGGAAACTCTTCACGTGCAATTTTTGATGCTGAATAAACCGATGCTCCTGCTTCTGATACTACAAATACTTGAATAGGTTTGTCAAAAGCAATTTTTTTAATAAAAAATTCGGTTTCTCTACTTGCTGTTCCATTTCCAATAGAAATTGCTTCAATATTATAAGCATTGACCATTGAGCGGATTTTTTTCATTGCCATACCACCTTCATTTTGTGGTGCGTGTGGATAAATGGTTTCGTTATACAATAAATCTCCTTTCTCATCTAAACAAACGACTTTACAACCACTTCTATAACCTGGATCAATAGCTAAAATTCGTTTTTCTCCTAAAGGTGGAGCTAATAATAACTGACTTAAATTTCCAGCAAAAACTTCTATGGCCTTTTCATCAGCCTTGGCTTTGGCTTCTTGTAAGGTTTCGTTTGAAATTGCCGGTTCTAATAAGCGTTTATAACTGTCTTTTATCGCAATCTTAACTTGTGCAGTGCTTTCGTTTCTTCCTTTTAAAGTGTTTTCTTCAATGAAGTCAATAGCTTCTTCGTTATCCACTTCAACTTTTAATTTAATAAATCCTTCCTTTTCGGCACGAAGCATCGCTAATAAACGATGTGATGGTGCTTTTGAAATCGGTTCTGACCAGTCAAAATATTGTTTGAATTTTTGGGCATCCTCTTCTTCGGCTTTCTTTTTAACCACTTTTGTAATTATTATAGCTTTTCTTTGGAACATACGACGAAGATTCTTTCTAACATATACATTTTCATTAATCCATTCAGCTATGATATCTCTTGCTCCTTGTAAAGCTTCATCTTCATTGACTACATTTTTTGAAATATATTTAGAAGCTTCAAAGTCAATTTCATCCTTGTTTTGAGCCATTATTATTTTTGCCAATGGTTCTAAACCATTTTCGCGAGCCACATCGGCTTTGGTTTTTTTCTTTTTTTTATAAGGCAAATACAAATCTTCTATTTCTTGTAAATCAAAGCTATTATGGATTTTAACTTTTAACTCTGAGGTAAGTTGCCCTTGCTCTTCAATAGTATTTAAAATCGATTCTTTTCGTTTTACGATTTCATCATATTGTTTGGCAAGTTTGGCAATATTTTCAATTTCAACCTCATCTAAATTTCCTGTTTGGTCTTTTCGATAACGAGAAATAAAAGGAATGGTACAATCTTCTGAAAGTAATTTTAAAGTGGCTTCTATATTTTTATCAGCAGTGTTTACAGCTGTTTTTATAAATTGTATTTGGTTCATTTTGGTAATAAGTTTCTAAGGTGCAATTTATACAAATTACTTTAGTTGGTTCGTAAATAGTAATGAATTTATATGAAGTTTATTCTTCATTTTCTTGGAAAGCAAAACCAATATTTTCAATGACATCCGTTATTAACATACTTTCTTTACTTTGTGAATTTAAAGTAATATCAGCTGCTAATCCATGTAAATAAACTCCTAATATAGCCGCTTCAATTGAGGTATATTTTTGAGCTAAAAGTGCTGTTATTATTCCTGTTAAAGCATCACCAGAACCTCCTTTTGCTAATCCTGAATTTCCTGTTGTGTTTTCAAAAGAATCTATTCCATTTGTAATAAATGTTTTGTGTCCTTTTAAAACTATTATACAGTTGTATTCTTTTGCTTTACTTATCGCTGTGTTTCTTCGTTCTTCTTCAGAATCGTGATCTCCAAAAAGTCTGTCAAATTCTTTAGGATGTGGTGTTAAGACAGTGTTTGTTGGCAATTGATTAAACCAATCTAGATTTTTTGCTAAAATATTTAATGCATCAGCATCAATAATTAAATTTTGGTTTGCTTTTAAAAGAGCAAAGTACACTAATTTTTGAGCAGATTCATTTTGTTCTATTCCTGAACCAATTCCTACTACATCATATAATGAAAAATCCAATACATCTTCTTTAAAATGAAGCATAGCTTCTGGTAAAAAAATATTTATAGTATGCCTTTCTTCTTTTGAAATCAGAACTGTTAATAGACCGACTCCTGACCGTAAGCAAGCTTTTGAAGCAATTAATGCAGCTCCCATTTTAGCATAACTTCCTGCTATTAATAAGGCATGCCCATAATCTCCTTTATGGGAATAATCTTCTCTTGTTTTATAAAAGCTTGAAATAAGGGCTTTGTCAATGATTTTCATTTGTATAGAAATACTATTTAAAAAAGGGTTAATAAATTTAGATTTAAAAGTTTGAACAAAAAATGGTTCTCTTTAAAAAGTTATAGTATAAATTCTAAATAATTCTGTTTATTAATGATTTCAAAAGTAGCTTCTGGATATGCTTTTGCAAAAGCTGTTGGTATTTTTGACTTTTTTCTTTCATTCCATTTGAATTCAAATCCAGCTAAACTGTCTGCTTTTTCTTCTAACCAATCTAATTCTTGTTGGTCATAAGTTCGCCAAAAATAATTTGTTGTTTTTATTTTTTGATAGTTTTGCTTTTTTATTCTTTCAGATGCTAAATAATTTTCCCATAAATCGCCTACGTCTGTTCGGTTTTCCAATCGGTTAAAATTATTAATAATACCATTTCTAATGCCATTATCATAAAAATACCATCGACTTGATTTTGTAATTTCTTTACGCAAATTTTTAGAAAATCCTTCTACTTTATAAATGATAAATACTTTGGAAAGCAAATCTAAATAGTTAGCAACTGTATTTTTGGACATATTTAGTTGTGTTCCTAATTCTTGTAAAGAAACCTCTTTCCCTACTTGAAATGCTATTAATCGCAATAAAGCATATATTTTATCTGAATTTTTTATACCTTCAAAAACAAGTATATCTTTTAACAGATAGGAATTGATGATTTCAAATAAATACTCTTTCTTGTCTTCCCAATCTTCATAGTGCTCTAATTCTGGATAACTTCCAAATAGTAATCTTTTTTCTAAATTTTCAACTGTTTGTTTATGATTTTCTTTTTTAGAAAACTCCATTTGTGCTAATGGAAATAAATAAATTGTATTTTTTCTTCCAACTAATGGTTCTCCTAAATTGTTATTCAAATCAAAAATAGATGAGCCTGTTGCAATAACTTTTATGCCTTCAATTGAGTCTACTATTAATTTCAAAATTAAACCAATTTCTGGAATATTTTGTGCTTCATCTATTACTAATAAATCAATACCCGATAAAAGTATTTTATAATTCGAAACGGTTCGCTCTTGTAATAATAAGGCATCATTTTTGTCTTCTCCGTTTAATTGTAAATACGTTGTTAATGAAATATTTTTTAAATAATTTTTGATTAATTCGGTCTTTCCAACACGTCTTGCTCCTAATAAAATTAATACTTTATTGGGAACTAATTTGCGTTCAAATTCTGTAATTATTGTTCTTTCTAAATGATTTTCCATACAATTATGGGTAAAATAGAAAACAAATATAATTAAAAAAATGTAAATTCCGTCAGTTGATTGACTAAATTAATGTAAATTCCGTCAGTTGATTGACTAAATTAATATAAATTCCGTCAATTATATGAAAAATTACTTACATTTCCATTTAAAATTAGAAACTTTAGAATATCTTTCTGGTCTATATTCATAATGCCACCATTCATTATAAATACTTTTAAAATTGTGCTTTTGTAGTACTTCTTTTAACATTTTTCGATTAGCTAAAACCTCTTTCGTATGATTCAAATATGTATGATGTGCTTCTTTTCCAAAAAAATCAAATTGTGTTCCCATGTCTAATTCCTTTCCAAGTGAATCTACTAAAGTTAAATCTACCGCTGCACCTTTATTGTGTTTTGAGCCTTTTTTGGGATTAGCAACATAATCCGTTTCTGGCAAAATTTTCCACATCTTTTTTTGAATATCTAATGGCCTATAACAGTCATAAAGTTTAATTCGATATCCTTTTTTTATAAATTCTTCGTTTGCTTTAATAAGTGCTAAAGCTGTACTTTTTCGTAAATAACAATCTGCACAATCATATACTTTTTGGTGTAAAAAATTATCTTCTGTTGCATATTTTAAATCCAATATGAAATCAGAACTTAATGTTTTTATATTAACAAATGATGTGTCTTTAACTATAGTTTGAGGTTGATTCTCTATTGTTGTTTCAATAATGGTGTCTTCTTTTTTTTCTATAGGCATTGGGCTAACTTCAATCGATTCTCTTGCTTCTTTTTTACAGGAAGTAAGGAATACTAAAAATAAAATGAATAGTGGCTTATTCATAATCTTCGTATTTAAAGTTTCGCTTCATATAATTTAAAGCTACCTCAACAATTCTTCCCATTGAATTTGCTTTTTTAAAATTCAAATCTAATGTGAATTCATAAATTTCTTCTCGTAGTTTTTTTATATGCTCTTTTGGTGCCAACTTGGCTGATTTCATAGCTTGTACTAAGTGTTTCAATCGCTTTTCAGAATCAATTAGTCTTTTAACTAAAATAGATCTTTCTTCGCTTTGATATTGTTCAATTGCGTTTTGATTTAATTTTGTTTGCACTAACTGATAAAACTTGAAGTTTTCTTTAAAAAGGTGCGGCTTATATAATTTAAAACTACCTTCATAACTTTGTTGATCAAAATCGATAGCTCTAATTTTAAAAACCCTTTGGTCAAAATCATAAATAGGAACTATCACAAAATTATAAGAACGCATATCTCCTAGCAAGCCAATCATACATCTTTCATTGAATTTTACAAATTCTTTAGCTATCTGAGCTTTTTCGTGTTCACTACATTCTTTTAAATTATGTTCTAAAAAAATGTCTCCTGGAATTCCTACTATATGTTCTTCAATTAAAGTATCTTCAAATACTAAAAAATTTATTCTATTGGGAGATAATATATGTTCTAGTTCTAATCCGAAAATACGAGATGCATCAGCTTTTTTGATATAGAAATGAGTATAATTATCATTTAAAATATTTCTAACTTTAATTCTAAAGGGTTGGGAATTTCCAAATGTGCAAAAATCAATATAATCTACATTTAAAAATTGAATATTTCTTTCATCACCATCTGAATGTAAAAGTGTATATATTTTTTTTAAGCTATTATCTAGTTCTATTTTTTCATATTCATTATAGTAAACTCTTATCCATAATGTGTCTTTACCTTCTTTATCATTAACTGTTATAGAGCCTTGAAAACGCAATAGGTCATCATAAAAAACATTGGTTTTAGTTACTCTTTTATACTTTTCAAGATAAGTTTGCAAAGCGGCATTAATAGGATAATATTGTTTTTTAAATTGTGGTTTATTATCGTCCATATCTTGAATTAATTAAGTGAAAATAAGTTATTTTCAAATGAATATAACAAATTAATCTTGAACTATAATTTCTTTTGGATCTTCTTTTTGAAATTCGGGTTGAATATTTACGTGATTTATTTTAAACTTTTCTAATAAAACAGCTTCTATTTGATGCAAAAGCATATTGAATTCACTTAATTTTATGTCTTCTGAACAATCTAAATGTGCTTCTAAATGCAGTTCTTCTTCATTCAAATGCCAAACATGTACATGGTGTAATCTACTTACTCCGTCTATTTTATTAATGGTTCTAACTATTTCTTTTACATCTATTTCTTCAGGAGTAAATAGCATTAACATTTTTGTAGCTTTTAATAATAAATCAAAACCTACAACAATTAAATAAACTGCAATTATAAAAGTTAACACACTATCAATCCAATAAATTTGATAAAAGTACATTAATAATCCTCCAACTAAAACCGCAACAGATGCTAACATATCGGTTAACAAATGTAAATAAGCCGATTTCATATTCAGATTATGGTTTGCGTCTTTTCTTAATAACAATACTGAAAACCCATTGACTGCAATTCCTAATGTGGCTAACCAAATAACTATGATAGGTTGAATATCATGTGGATGAAAAAAGCGAGAAATAGCTTCATAAATCAAATAAATTGCCACAACAATTAAAGATATTGCATTTACAAAAGCAGCAATTAATTCTGCACGTTTTAATCCAAAAGTTTGTTCTAATGAAGCTTTTCTTCTAGAAAGTTTATGTGCAACATAACTAATAATTAGAGATATAACATCAGAAAAATTGTGCAATGCATCAGAAATTAAGGCTAAACTTCCTGAAATTATTCCACCTACTACTTGTGCTAAAGTAATAACCACATTCAATAAAATAGAATACAATAAATTTTTTCCTTGTACTTGATGCTTATGAATATGGTTATGATTGTGACTCATTTAAAAATATAAGGGTTTAATAACATATTTAGTAATTAATAAAAGAAGAAGAAAGCTTAAAAATATTCCAATTGTAAAATAAAACCAATATTGTTTATATCCTTTTTTATTTCCTGAAATTAATATCTCATTAGACTTATTCAAATGATATTTGAATAAAAAGCAACTTGTAAGAATTATTTTTAATTTTTCATTATTACTCAAATCTTTATTAATAACTTCCATTTTAGACAACTCTCTCCTATCAATTTCTTTAATTATCGCATTTTTTAAATCTTTATCTATTAAATTTGATTTAAATAAATTGATTAATTGATTATCTGAAAGCTTTTGAATATTTGACATTCTTATTTACAAGCAATTTTATTTACTCTATTAGCATGTCTTCCTCCTTCAAATGCAGTATTTAAAAAAGTATCTACCATATCAACTGCTTGTTGAATAGAAGTAAATCGAGCTGGAATACTTATAATATTAGCATCATTATGTTGACGTGCTAATTCAGCAATTTCTTTGGTCCAACAAAGTGCTGCTCTAATATCTTGATGCTTATTAACAGTCATTGCAATTCCATTTCCTGATCCACAAATTACAATTCCTAAATCTGCATTTCTTGTTTCAATATCATAAGCTACTGGATGTCCAAAATCGGGATAATCAACACTGTCAAAAGTATCTGTTCCATGATTAAAAACTGTGTGTCCATTATCTTCTAAATATTTTACAATTGCTTTTTTGTAATCAGGACCTGCATGATCATTTCCTATTGATATTTTCATTTGTTCTCTTTTTTTATTGTGTTTGTTTGATACAAAGTTAGTTAAAGCAAAATTAAAGCTATAATGGAAAAATACTTTTTGAAAAAAATTTAACTAAATACTTAAAAACCAACACTATTCTTACTAAAATAATGGTTTAAATAACAATTGTTAATACTATTTTGCAATTGCTTGATAATCAGTTAATGTTAAATTAACATTAACTGTTGATAAATAAAGATAGATTTTTAGAAGTTTTTTGACATTGTATCAAAAATTTATCTAATCAAAAACAGCAATCAAAAATCCTAATAAAGTTTCGATTATTTTTTTGAAAATTATCAGCATAAAATTCATACTTATCAACATAAAATTTAATAAAACTTATCAAGAAAAATTGTTCTTTTTTGGTTGTTAACAACTGTTAATAAAAACTAAATTTAAGTTCAATTTTAGCACTTTACAATTTCATAACATTGTTAATTGTTGTGTATAAATTATAGAAACTAAAAATCCAATGTCTTTTTTAAAATTTTATAGTAACTATTAACATCCTATAATAACCACCATAAATTTAAATTTAATTAAAAATATTTTTGTTGTATTTAATATATGTTGAAAACTTCTAAAATTTAGAATTTAAAATAAATTTATTATTTACTTTAGCTAAGTATAATTTTAATTGATAAAACTATGAAACTAAACTATATAAAAATATTAAAAACTTTATTTTTCCTAATTGTTTCTTGTTTTAGTTTTGCACAGTCACCATTTATTGAATGGCAAGTATCGTTAGGAGGAACAAATACTGATATACTTTATTCAATGATTCAAACCACAGATGGAGGTTATATTATTGCTGGATATTCCAATTCAACTAATGGAGATGTAACAGGTAATCACGGAAATAATGATTATTGGATTGTTAAACTTACTTCAACAGGAATAATAGAATGGCAAAAATCGTTAGGTGGAACTGATTATGATATAGCAAGATCTATAATTCAAACCACAGATGGAGGTTATATTGTTGCAGGATCATCTTGTTCAAATGATGGAGATGTAACAGGTCATCAAGGATTTACTACAATATTTGATTATTGGATTGTAAAACTAAGTTCTTCAGGAATAATTGAATGGCAAAAATCATTTGGTGGAACAAGTGATGATGTAGCAAGATTTATAATTCAAACCACAGATGGAGGTTATATTGTTGCAGGATCATCTAGTTCAAATAATGGAGATGTAACAGGTAATCACGGAGCTACTGATTATTGGATTGTAAAATTAAGTTCTCTAGGAATAATTGAATGGCAAAAATCGTTAGGAGGAACAAGTAATGATGTAGCAAGATCTATAATTCAAACCACAGATGGAGGTTATATTGTTGCAGGAGAATCCAGTTCAAATGATGGAGATGTAACAGGTAATCACGGAGCTACTGATTATTGGATTGTAAAATTAAGTTCTTTAGGAATAATAGAATGGCAAAAATCGTTAGGAGGAACAAGTAATGATGCAGAAAGATCTATAATTCAAACCACAGATGGAGGTTATATTGTTGCAGGAGAATCCAGTTCAAATAATGGAGATGTAACAGGTAATCACGGAGCTACTGATTATTGGATTGTAAAATTAAGTTCTCTAGGAATAATTGAATGGCAAAATTCATTTGGTGGATCATCATTGGAATTAGCATTATCTGTAAGTCAAAGTATAGATGGAGGTTATTTAGTTGGAGGTTTATCTGATTCAAATGATGGAGATGTAACAAGTAATTACGGATTAAGTGATTGTTGGATTTTAAAACTAAACTCAACAGGGATTATAGAATGGAAAAAACCATTTGGTGGATCATCTTGGGATAATGTACATTCTATAATCCAAACAACAGATGGTGGTTATATTGTTGCATCTCATACTAGTTCAGATAATGGAGATGTAACAGGAAATCATGGACAATCTGATTATTGGATTGTAAAATTAAGTGCAACTTTATCAACTACTTCTTTTTTAGAAAAAAATAATTTAACTATTTTTCCTAATCCAACAAAAGATAATCTTACTATAAATCTTGATTATTTTACATCTTCTCAAGAAATTACAATTACTGATATTTTAGGAAAAATAATTCATACTCAAAAGGTAGATGGATTAACAACTACAATAAATACTAATAAATTAGAAAAAGGAATTTATATCTTAAATTTAATTAATGGTACTCAATCAATAAGTCAAAAATTTATAAAAGAGTAATATTTTAATACATTTATTTTTCATAAAAGGTCTACAAATTTTAGACCTTTTTTTATTTTTAATAGTTATCTTTTTATTAAATCTATTCACTAATTACTATTTACTAATTACTTCTTCGTACTTTTAAACTTTATAAGAAAAGAATATGACAAAGAAGATTAAAAAGTATGGCAGTAAAGAAAAAGATTTTACCGCTCAAATTTTAAAAATTATAGCAAAAGATGCTAACAAAACTTTTAACTATAAGCAGATTGCTGCTGCGTTAAATGTAAATGATACGAAAAGTAGAAACGAAATTATTAAAGAATTAAATCGTTTAAAACAAAAAGGAAAAATAGAAGAACCTGAAAGAGGAAAATTTAAAATCATAGCAAAATCTGAATATTACGAAGGAATTGTTGATATGACTTCTAGAAAATCAGGTTATTTTGTTTGCGATGAATTAGAAGATGATGTTTATATTCCTTTTCAAAATTTAAACCATGCTTTAGATAAAGATAAAGTAAAAGTTTATGTTTATAACCGAAGAAGTTCACGTAAACCTGAAGCTGAAGTTTTAGAAATTTTACATCGTGATAAAGAAGATTTTGTAGGTGTAATTGATATTCAAAAAAACTTTGCATTTGTTACAACAGCTAACAATAAAATGTATACAGATATTTTTATTCCAAAAGATAAATTAGGAAATGCTGAAGATGGTGATGTTGTTTTAGTAAAAATGGAAGATTGGCCTAAAAAGGCAGATTCCCCTTTTGGAAGAGTTGAAAAGGTATTAGGAAAACCTGGTGAACACAATACTGAAATTCATGCTATTTTAGCTGAATATGGTTTACCTTATGATTTTCCAATTGAAGTAGAAGCTTATGCTAAAAAAATTGATACTTCTATAACACAAGATGAGATTGATAAACGAAGAGATATGCGAAAAACGCTAACTTTTACTATCGATCCAAAAGATGCTAAAGATTTTGATGATGCTTTATCATTTGAAGTTTTACCTAACGGAAATTATGAAATAGGAATCCATATTGCAGATGTTTCTCATTATTTAAAAGAAGGAACTATTCTTGATGATGAAGCTTATAATAGAGCAACTTCTGTTTATTTAGTTGATAGAGTTGTTCCTATGCTACCAGAAGTATTAAGTAATTTTGCCTGTTCTCTTAGACCAAATGAAGAAAAATATACATTCTCTGCTATTTTTCAATTAAATAATAAAGCAGAAATTATAGATTCATGGTTTGGAAGAACTATTATTTATTCAGATCAACGATTTGCTTATGAAGAAGCTCAAAGTATTATTGAAACTAAATCAGATATAATTCCTGCTGAAATTTCTTTAACAAGTGAAACCTATCAAGTTCCAAAACCTATTGTTGAAGCTACTTTAAAATTAGATGAATTGGCTAAAATTCTTCGTAAAAAAAGAATGCAAGCTGGTGCTATTTCATTTGATAAAGTTGAAGTTAAATTCAATTTAAATGAAGAAGCTGAACCTGTTGGTGTTTTCTTTAAAGTATCCAAAGATGCAAATCATTTAATTGAAGAATTTATGCTATTAGCTAATAGAAAAGTAGCTGAATTTATTGGAAAACAAAAGAAAACATTTGTATATAGAATTCACGATGAACCTAATGAAGATAAATTATTTGGATTACAAGCTTTAATTTCAAAATTTGGTTATAAATTAGATTTAAGAGATTCTAAAAATATTTCAAAATCATTAAATCAATTAATGCAAGATGTTAATGGAAAAAAAGAACAAAATCTTATTGATACTTTAGCTATTAGAACCATGAGTAAAGCTAAATATTCAACAGAAAATATTGGTCATTATGGTTTAGCATTTGATTATTATAGTCATTTTACATCACCAATTCGTCGTTATCCTGATGTAATGGTACATCGTTTATTACAACATTATTTAGATGGTGGAAAAAGTGCAAATGCAGAAGAATATGAAGAAAAATGTGAACATTCTAGCAATATGGAATATTTAGCAACACAAGCCGAAAGAGATTCTATTAAATATATGCAAGTAAAATATATGCAAGATCATAAAGATGAAGAATTTTTAGGTGTTGTTTCTGGTGCTACAGAATGGGGAATTTATGTTGAAATCATTGAAAATAAATGTGAAGGAATGTGTAGAATTCGTGAAATAAAAGACGATTATTATACTTTTGATGATAAACAATATGCCCTAGTTGGTGAAGTTTCTAAGAATATTATACAATTAGGTGATGAAGTTTACGTTAAAGTTAAAAATGCTGATTTAATTAAAAAACAACTTGATTTTACTTATTTAAGAAAAAAGGAATAATTTTTGTTTTTTAAAATAATAATGGTATTCATTTAACTTAATAGTATTATGAAAAAAATAATTTTTACTTTATTACTAATTAGTTCAGCTACTTATGCACAAGTAGAAAGAACTCTAGGAGATTTTACTAAAGTAACATCATTTGATAAAATAGATGTTTTATTAATAAAATCAAACGAAAATAAAATTACCATCAATGGTGATGAAGCTAAGAGTGTTGAAACAGTCAATAAAAATGGAGAATTAAAAATTAGAATGCCATTTTCAAAAACACTAAAAGGGGAAGATATTTCAGTAACTTTATATTATAAAAATATTGTAGCTGTTGAAGCAAATGAAGGTTCTAGAATAGCATCAAATGATATTTTTAAAGCCATACTTTTTGATATAATTGCAAAAGAAGGAGCAGAAATTAAAGTCATACTTGATGTTGATAAACTAAATGTAAAAGGAACTTCTGGTGCTACTATTTCAGTAAGTGGAACTGCTAAAACTCAAGATTTACTAATAAATTCAGGTGCTATTTTTAATGCTAAATCACTTGATACAGAACAAACTACTATTACAGTAAATGCAGGTGGTGAAGCTGATATTAAAGCAACAGATTTAGTAGATGCTAAAGTAAGAGCTGGTGGAAATATCACTATTTATGGAAAACCAAAACAAATTAATCAAAAAGTTGTAGCAGGTGGAAATATTCACGAAGCAAAATAAATTAGTTGAAGTAATAATGATTAGTAAATAGTTTTTTTAAATAACTAAATAATTTTCTCTCAATTTTAGTAACTTCGTATTATATAATATTAGTAATATATTACTTTTTACTAATCACTAATTACTAAAAATTTGCATTTAAACGATATACTTACTGCTATTCCTTGGGGACTTCTTTTGGCATTTTCAATTGGGCCAGGTTTTTTTGTTCTATTAGAAACTTCTATTACTAAAGGATTTAGAGCAGCTTTTACTTTAGATTTAGGAATCGTTTTTGGTGATATAATTTTTATACTTATTGCTTATTTAAGTACCAATCAATTATTAGAGCAATTAAAAGATAATCCTACTTTATTTATTGTTGGAGGTTTGATTATGTTAGTTTATGGTTTGGCTTCTTATATTTTATTAAAAAAGAATTTTAAAAAACAACAAGATCAAGAAATTGATAATGATAATATTCCAAAGAATAATTACTTTGCTTTATTCTTTAAAGGTTTTTTATTAAATTTTATCAATATAGGCGTGTTAGGCTTTTGGTTAATGATTATCATTACTTATGGACCACAAATGGAAATGAAAACAGAACGAATTTCATGGTTTTTTGCAGCCATTTTAGTTTTCTATTTACTTTTTGATGTAGCTAAAATTATCTTAGCTAAACAATTGAAAAACAGATTAACACCTATAAATATTTATAAAATTAAAAGAGTAATAAGTATAGTAATTTTAATATTTGGAATTTTCTTTATGTTGCAAGGTATTTTTCCAAATGAAAAAGCAAAATTGCAACAAAAATTGGAACGATTTAAAGGGTAAATGAAGCACTTACTTTTCATATTACTTTTTCCTATCCTTGTATTTTCACAAGTCACCATTTCACAACCAAAGCGGAGTGTAATATCATTAGATAAAGTAAAAGTGGTTTATAGAGGAATTGATAATCCAATAACTGTTGCTGTTCCAAATGTTAAAGAATTTTGGGTTTCTGGTCCAGGAGTTTCAAAAACAGATGAATTAGGAAAATATATAATTCGTCCAGGAAGTGGAACAGAATTAAAAATTGTAATAACTATTAAACTACAAGATGACTCAATAGTTACAGAAGAACAAGTTTATCAAATTATAAGTTTGCCAAATTTAATAACTACTATAAATAAACAATTTTCAACTCAAGGATATTTAGAATTTAGTTTAGAAGAATTAAAAGATGCTAAAGTTGGAATAAAATTAATTGATTTTCTATTTCCACAATTTCCTATTGTTTATAGTTTTATAATAAACATTAATGGAATAAAAGTTTACGAAAATGTGGGAAATATTTTTACAGATAAAGCTTATGATGTATTAAAGAAAGCAAAAAAAAATGATTTAGTCATTATCAGTGATGTAAGATGGTTTTTTTCTGGTGTAAGTCAATTAAATAAACCTTCAAGTCCAGTAACAATAAAAATCATAAAATAAATTTTATGTATAAACTTTGTATATTATTATTATTTCCAATTCTCATTTTTTCACAAGACACAATTACATCTCCAAAATTAAGTGTAATATCATTAGATAATGTAAAAGTAGTCTATAGAGGTGTAGATAATCCTATTTCAATTGTTGTTCCGAATGCTAAATCATTTACAATTTCTGGATCTGGAATTATTTTAAATAAAGATGGAACCCATTCAATTAGACCAGGAAGAGGTAAGGAAGTTAAAGTTTTTGTAGAAATTATTTTAGAAGATAATTCAAAAATTACTGAAGAACATATTTATCAAATTAAAAATTTACCAATTCCAATAAGTACTTTAAATAATCAGTTTTCAACTCAAGGATATTTAGAATTTAGTTTAGATGAATTAAAAGATGCTAAAGTTGGTGTAAAGCTTGTTGATTTTCTTTTTGAATATAGTAACAATGTAAGTCAATTTACAATTATAATTCCTAAACACGAACCTTTAACAATTGAAGGAAATATAATTACTGAAGAGGCTTTAGATTTTATAAAAAAAGCTAAGAAAAAAGATTATATTATAATAAACAATATTAAACAAAAAAATTATCAACTTATTTGTAGCGTACCTGTTTGTACATTGATATTTAAAATTGTAGAAAAGTATAAACTAAAATAATTGTAAAAAAAACCTCCAAGTTTCCTTGAAGGTTTTAGAGGCATCGCCCGGATTCGAACCGGGGTAAACGGTTTTGCAGACCGGTGCCTAGCCGCTCGGCCACAACGCCAATTTTGAATTGCAAATTTACATATATTTTGCAGTATCGCAAGAAAATTTAGTAAATTTTAATTTTTTAAAAAATCACTTTACTTTTTTTCATTTACTTTTGTTTTCTAATTTATTGATTAAGAACTCTAATGAAAAAACTAAACTACCTAAAACCTATTTTTAATTTCTTTATTATAGGTTTGATTATTACAACTTTAAGTAGAATTATATTATTTTTTATCTTTAAAGATAGAGTAACCTTAGTAGAAGATTATTGGAGAATTTTTACCATAGGATTTCGTTTTGATATAATAATGTTATGTTATTTATCAGTATTACCAGCTGCTTTAATTAGTTTTTTACCTGATTCTATACTAAAATATTTTAATCGTTTTTTAAATATCTACTTCATTCTATTCTTGTTTTTATTCTTTTTCATGGAACTAGCTACACTAGATTTCATTAATCAATATGATACAAGACCTAATCGTTTGTTTTTAGATTATCTTATTTATCCAAAAGAAGTAATAGGAATGCTTTTAAAGAGTTTTTTACCTTCTTTAATCATAACCTTTATACTTATCACCATTGGATTGTTTTTTGCCTTTAAATATGGGAAAAGACTGTTTTATACAAAACCTACTTCTTATAAAATAAAATTACTTTTATTTCCTGTTTTAGCTTTCTTTATTTTTTTAGGCGCTAGATCTAGTTTAACAACTATTAGACCTATTAATGCTAGTAATGCTATTTTTTCTTCAGATCAAATGACTAATTCATTAGGATTGAATTCACTTTATACTGTTGCATTTGCTGCCTATTCATTAAAAAATGAAGGGAACGTAAAAAAATATGGCAAAATGGATGAGTTTGAAGCTTATAACAGAGTGAAAAAATACATGGATGTTACTGATTTTATTGATGAAGAAATTCCTTTTTTACACATTCAAAAACCTGATTCTATTAGCAAAAAATACAATGTAGTTGTTTTTCTGCAAGAAAGTTTAGGTGCCGAATATGTTGGAATTCTTGGTGGTTTACCTTTAACTCCTGAATTTGATAAATTATCAAAAGAAGGTTTATTATTTACAAATCTTTATAGTTCTGGAACAAGAAGTATTAGAGGAATTGAATCTGTTGTAACTGGTTTTTTACCAAATCCTTCTGAAAGTGTGGTTAAATTAAGCAACTCACAACAAGGTTTTTTTACGTTAGCAGATGCTTTTGGAAAACAAAATTATGATACCAGTTTCATTTATGGAGGTTTATCTAATTTTGATAATATGGCTTCTTTTTTTAATGGTAATGGTTTTAAAAATATTATAGATGAAGCTGATTTTGATGCCGATGGACAAAAACACGCTTTTAAAGGAGTTTGGGGTTATTCAGATGAAGATTTAGCAGTAAAAGCTAATGAGTACTTTACTTCTTTAGGTGATAAACCTTTCTTTTCATTGATGTTTTCTACTTCAAATCATGATCCATTTGAATTTCCTGATGGTCGAATTGAATTATACGATAAAAAGAAAAATACGGTCAATAATGCCATGAAATATGCTGATTTTTCAATAGGTAAATTTTTTAAATTAGCTAAAAAAGAAAAATATTTTGAAAACACTATTTTTATTGTAATTGCTGATCATAATACAAGAACTTATGGTAAAAGTTTAGTACCAATTCACAAATTTCATATCCCAGCTTTAATTATTGCTCCTAATGTAAAAAAAGGATCTACTTATGATAAAATGGCAAGTCAAATAGATATTCCTTCTACATTGTTAGCTTTATCAGGTATAACAACACAAACGCCAATGCCTGGAAGAAATTTATTAACATTACCTGAAGCTACAAAAGGAAGAACAATAATGTTATTCCATGAAACTTATGCTTTTAAAGTTGATAATGATGTAATTATTATAAATCCAAATGCTGAACCGCTTCAATTTAAAGTTAAAAAGGATTCTGTTTTTACACCTGTAGCTTTAAATCAAGAATTAGCTAAAGATGCTTTGGCTCACATTATAGCTTCAAGTAATTTATATCAAAAAAGAAAATATAAAATGAAATAGTATTAATTTCTAAATTCTTCCATTTCAATACTTACTGCTTCAACATCTCCACCAATTGGAGGATTTATTTTTGAAACAGCAATTTTTATTCTTGAAATGGAAGGAATTTCTTTGAATGTTCTTAGTATTACTCGGTGAGCTACATGTTCTAGTAATTTTGAACGAATAGCCATTTCCTCAACAACTATTTTGTTTAAATGAACATAATCTACTGTATCTCTTAAATCATCGCTTAGAGCTGATTTTCTTAAGTCGGTTTTAATTTCTAAATCTACTGTATAATCACTTCCTATTTTTCCTTCTTCTTCTAAACATCCGTGAAAAGAAAAGGTTCTTATGTTTTTTAACTTAATAGTTCCCATATTAGTCTATTTTATTACTAGTACAAGGACAATTACTTAATCCTTGGAATATATCATACCCCAAAGTTACCATATGTGTACCAGAATTAAAAGTAGATAGTGCATTAGTTGTGATTTGATAAGAATAAGCAAAGTAAAAATTATCCTTTTTTAAACCTACCATAGGACCAATATTAAGTGGTGTAAATAATTGGTCATTTAAAAAACGATACGAAATTCCTGCCCAATAATAATTTTCATAATCCATAAAACGAACTTTTACATTAACATCAGTACTAGAACGTCTATCATTTTGAAAATATTGATAGAATATAGAAGGCTCAATTTCAACATCTTTGTTATTTCCTTTAACCACATAACCTGTATAGGCAGAAAAATTTCTTAAAATATTAGGTTCTTTAATGATAAATTTATCGGTGTCTTTTTTCAAAAGATTAGTAACATTGGCAGCAAAATAAAAGCCTTGTTTTCTATATAATAAACCTAAATCTATATTATAATTATTCAAATCTCTATTATTGGTAGTAATAGGATCATAAGAAGGATCAAACTGACTAATATCAATATAAAATTGATTCATTACAAATGACATTCCAAATGATAAGTATTGGTTATCATAATAATCAAGTATTAAGTGATGTGCAAATGATAGTTTTCCTCCTTTTTGAAATGTATTTCCATTTCTATCATTATAGATAAAAGCACCTAAACCTGATCGTTGCCCTAAACGTCCATCCACTGCTAATGATTGATTATCGGGTGCGTTTTTTAAACCAACCCATTGGGTTAATCCATTAACTCTAATTTTAATGTTGTCACCAATACCTGCATAAGCTGGAGAAATCACATAGGGATTATCTCCTAAATATTGTGTGTAAGTTGGTATGGTTAGCTCTTGTCCAAATGCATTAACCATTAAGAAGCAAAATAAAATTTTTAAATATTGTCTCATTTTATATTATCTATAAAGTGTAAAATTACCTGTAAATGATCTACCTGATCCGTCATTGACATTTATCAAATACCAATAGTCTCCAGATGGTAAATCGATAGATTCATATGTTCCGTCCCAAGACTCTCCTAATTTTAATCGTATAATCTCTCTACCATATCTATCAAAAATTATACTTTCAATATTGGTATAGTTTTCAATGTTTATAGGTGTCCACCAATCATTATACCCGTTTCCATCAGGTGTAAAGAAATTAGGTATTTCTATTGGATAAAAAACTGTTGGTAGTTGAGCTAATGCTTCACAACCATTTGAATCATAAACTGCCACATATTGTATTCCTGTTTGATTAAAAATAAATACATTGTTTGAACCAGTGTTTGTTCCGTTAAATACATAAGTATAAGGAGGAACACCACCACTTGCCGAAGCTGTTATTTGATTTAATCCTGTTTCTTGAAGTGTCACAAATACAGGATCAATTTGATTAATTGTAAATGTTTCCTGATTGTTTAAACATCCATTAACATGTTCTACATAAACTGTATAATTTCCTGGAGCAACATTAGAGAATGTATTGCTTAATTGATAGTTTATTCCATCAATCGAATACATTACATTATTTTCATAAATTGTAGCAACAGTTATAGTAACTGTATTGGTTGATTGATTATTAGAACAATCATAAACTACACTTGCTACTGGATTTAAGTCAACAGCATCATCAAGCGTTACTTGAATTTGTGATGGACAATCATTTGCATCTTTAATATAAATTGTATAGGTCGCACCACCACTAATGTTAAAGTAATCTACAATATTACTTGGATCAACTGCAACAAAATTTGAAGTATTGTTGAAACTTGCCATATATGGAGCAACTCCACCACTAATTGTTATTTGTATATATCCATTATCATCTCCTTCGCAAATTTCTTGACCTACATCTGTTAGGGTAAGATTTATTGCTGTTGGTTCTGTAATTGTAATACTAGCAGATTCAATTTGACATCCTTGACCGTCTTTAACTTTTATAGTATAAGTTCCAGCTGCTAGGTTGTTAAATGTATTTGAAGTTACATAAGTAAATGCTGGTGAAATGGCATATTGATAATTTCCATCTCCACCTGTAGCTGTAATTGTTATAGTTCCTGTTGTTGATGAATTACATAAGACATCTACTTTTGTATGGGTTTCTAATAAAGGTAACCAATTTGTAATAGTCACATTAACTGTTTTAACACATCCATTTGTATGCATCACATAAATTGTATGAGCTCCATTAGATAAGTTAGTATATACATTGTTAGATTGATAACTGGTTTGGTTATCCAATGAATATTGTACTTGCCCTTGATTAGCTGCTTCAACATTTACAGTTACCATATTGTTTTGTTGTGCTGTAGTTGTTGTACAATCATAAACTAAATCAACTGTTGGTGTTAATGTAACTGGATTTCCTGCTGGAATAGTTATTACAAACTGACAATTATTTGCATCATGAATATATATCAAATGTTCTATTGTACTATCTAAATTGTTAAATGTTAATTGTCCTTGAACAAAATTTGTTGGTGTATCATCATCTAAACTTGTATAATAAGGGGCTGTTCCACCAGTAATACTAACTGTTGCCGTTCCATCATTATTTCCTTCACATAATTCAGGATTATTAACTGTTAAAATAGAATTTAATGGAGCAGGTTCGGTCATTTGAACATTAATAGTTTCATAACAACCATTAGCATCTTGTACAATTACTGTATATGTTCCAACACTTAAACCTATAAATGTATTAGTATTAAAAAATTGATCTAAATGTGTTGTAATTGCGTACTGATATGGAGGTGTTCCTCCAGAAGGTAAGAATGTGATACTTCCATCTTGATCTCCATTACATGAAACAGGTGTTACAGTATAATTTGTAATGCTTAATGGATTACTAGGTTGTGTTATAATGACAGTGTTTGAATTTTGAACACAATCGCCACTATTTACTTTTACAATATAACTTCCTGCACCTAACGAACTAAAGATGTTACTGGTTTGTGGTCCAGTAATTACAGCCATTGTTGCACTATTCAATAAAGTATAAGTGTAATTTCCTAATCCTCCTGTTACTTCAATTGTTATGGATGCATTTGCATCTCCATTACATTGGATAGAAGTATTAGAAGTGTTTACTGTTACTTGCAAAGGTTCTATTGGAGCAATTGTTATTGCATTTGTTAAGGTAGCTGTACAACCATTTGCATCTGTTACATAATATTGATAGGTTCCAGGTCCAACTGAGAAGGTATTATTTGAATTAAATGTTGTTCCATTAGTACTGTAGGCATAAGGAGGTGTTCCACCAGAAGCAGTTATAATTAATTGGGCATTATTTGCACAACTTAAAGTATTCTGAACACTCAATGTTGCTTGAATTTGATTTGGTTCTGTGATTGTAAATGGTAATGCTGTAAAACTACAATCCCATCCATCATTTATAGAAACTGTATATATTCCTGCTCCTAAACCAGTAAATACATTTCCAATTTGTGGACCATATACTATACCATTTTCATCTGTAAGTGAATATTGATAACTTCCTTGTCCTCCAGTAGCAGTTATTGAAACACTTCCATTAGTATCATTATAGCATAATAAATTGCTATTTGTAACAACATAAGTTGCATCAATAGGAGTTGGAGCATTTAATGTTATTGATTGAGAAATTTCACATAAATTAATATCTCTTACAGTAACTACATAAGTTCCTGCATCTAAATTTGTAAATACATTATTTGTTCCAAAAGGTTGAATAGTTGTATTTGTAGTAGTGTTTACTAATTCATATTCATAAGTTCCATTTCCTCCATCAGCTTCTGCGTTAATGGTTCCTAAACCAGGAATATTACAAGTAACATCCGAAGTTTGTTGAACAACTAGTGTTAATGGACCTACAGGAGAACTAATATTAATTACATTAGTAATTGTTTCACAGTATGGTGTTTCTGTTGCAATGATTTGCACGGAGTAGTTACCGGCAGGGAGTCCGTTAATTGTAAGAGGATTAGTTGATGTATTACTACTTCCTGAGGACAGTAATGTAGTTGTATCATCATAAATGTTATAGTCATAATTTCCAGTATATCCAGATACAGTAATATCAAAAGCACCGTTTGTATCACCATAACAATTAATAGCTACCGCATTATCAGCTACGGCTGTTAATACTGGTAAAGGATTAATAGTATAAGGAGCGGTAATAGTACTACAACCTGTTGTTGCATCAACAATTTCAAAGGTATAAGTTCCAGGACTAGTAAGAGCAAAAGTAGCTGTATTACTTGAAGTTGGTCCTACAATAGCTCCATTAGGTAATAATTGATAAGTATAATTTCCAGAACCACCCGTTACAGAGATTATCACTTCTTCATCATTAGCACAAGTTAGAGGTATATTTTGATTTACTGTTACGTTTGTAATTGTAGGTAAAGGATTCACAGTAATGTTATCATTTACTAAACAACCGTTAGCGTCTTTAACCGTTATAGTAATAGTTTGAGCAGTTCCATTATCTACAATATCAAAAGTATTATTAGTTTGGAAGTTAGTTCCATCTATACTATATAAATAAGGAGAAGTTCCTGTTCCAATTCCTACATTAGCTGTTACAGTTACTACATTAACTGTATTGTCAGTATTACAAGAGAAATCACCTGCAGTTAAAGATAAAGTTAAAGCATTAGGTTCAGTGATATTTACAGTTTGTGTATCTGTACAGTTTTTAACAGAGGTTACCGTTACCGTATAATTACCAGCTGGTAATCCTGTAAATATTGGTGTATTTTGATTGATAGTTGTAGTACCATCAAAAAGGGTATAGGTATAAGGCGTGTCAATATTTGTTGGATCTAAAGTGACAGAAATAGTTCCATCCGAAGCACCATTACAAGTTACATTTACATGAGTTGTTGTAAACACAACAGGGGCTGGTTCTTCAAGTGAAAGCGGAATTGTATTTGAACATCCATTGGTCAAATCAGAAATAACAACATTGTAATCACCGAAAGGTAAACCTGTGAATAACCCAGTTGTATTAGGTCCATAAAGTAAAGTTCCAGTAGTATCTTGTACTTCAAAAGAATAATTTCCACTACCATTAGTTGCAGAAGCTTGAATTTCTCCGTCATTATTAGTACAACTAGGTTGTATTGTAATGATAGCTGCACCATTAATTATTGCATCAATAGTAATATTTTGTGTATAAGAACACCCATTACTATCTGTTATAGTTATGGTGTGGTTTCCAGAGAGCAAGTTATTAATAGTAAATGAAGCATTGTTTTGAGTAAAAGGAGTTCCCCCATCAACCACATAGGTATAAGGAGCAATTCCATCTACAGTTCTAATAACACCAATAGCAAAGCTACCTTCGTTGGCACAATTATCAATAATGGTAAGTGTAATTTCAGGAGAAGGATCTAATCCTACGACAATAATAGTACTAGTTGCAATACAATTATTAGCATCTTTTACATAAACAATATAATTTCCACTTTCTACATTAAATGTATTGGTTGTTGTACCAGTCCAAGTTGCTACAGTAGGTGCAGGATCAGTATCTAAAGTAATTTGATATGTATAAGGTGCTGTTCCATATTGACCCGTGGCTGTTATAATTCCTGCATTTACATTACAATTGTCATTGCTAACTAAAGAGGCGGTTACAGTTAATGGACCTACAGGAGAACTAATATTAATTACATTAGTAATTGTTTCACAATATGGTGTTTCTGTTGCAATGATTTGCACGGAGTAGTTACCGGCAGGGAGTCCGTTAATTGTAAGAGGATTAGTTGATGTATTACTACTTCCTGAGGACAGTAATGTAGTTGTATCATCATAAATGTTATAGTCATAATTTCCAGTATATCCAGATACAGTAATATCAAAAGCACCGTTTGTATCACCATAACAATTAATAGCTACCGCATTATCAGCTACGGCTGTTAATACTGGTAAAGGATTAATAGTATAAGGAGCGGTAATAGTACTACAACCTGTTGTTGCATCAACAATTTCAAAGGTATAAGTTCCAGGACTAGTAAGAGCAAAAGTAGCTGTATTACTTGAAGTTGGTCCTACAATAGCTCCATTAGGTAATAATTGATAAGTATAATTTCCAGAACCACCCGTTACAGAGATTATCACTTCTTCATCATTAGCACAAGTTAGAGGTATATTTTGATTTACTGTTACGTTTGTAATTGTAGGTAAAGGATTCACAGTAATGTTATCATTTACTAAACAACCGTTAGCGTCTTTAACCGTTATAGTAATAGTTTGAGCAGTTCCATTATCTACAATATCAAAAGTATTATTAGTTTGGAAGTTAGTTCCATCTATACTATATAAATAAGGAGAAGTTCCTGTTCCAATTCCTACATTAGCTGTTACAGTTACTACATTAACTGTATTGTCAGTATTACAAGAGAAATCACCTGCAGTTAAAGATAAAGTTAAAGCATTAGGTTCAGTGATATTTACAGTTTGTGTATCTGTACAGTTTTTAACAGAGGTTACCGTTACCGTATAATTACCAGCTGGTAATCCTGTAAATATTGGTGTATTTTGATTGATAGTTGTAGTACCATCAAAAAGGGTATAGGTATAAGGCGTGTCAATATTTGTTGGATCTAAAGTGACAGAAATAGTTCCATCCGAAGCACCATTACAAGTTACATTTACATGAGTTGTTGTAAACACAACAGGGGCTGGTTCTTCAAGTGAAAGCGGAATTGTATTTGAACATCCATTGGTCAAATCAGAAATAACAACATTGTAATCACCGAAAGGTAAACCTGTGAATAACCCAGTTGTATTAGGTCCATAAAGTAAAGTTCCAGTAGTATCTTGTACTTCAAAAGAATAATTTCCACTACCATTAGTTGCAGAAGCTTGAATTTCTCCGTCATTATTAGTACAACTAGGTTGTATTGTAATGATAGCTGCACCATTAATTATTGCATCAATAGTAATATTTTGTGTATAAGAACACCCATTACTATCTGTTATAGTTATGGTGTGGTTTCCAGAGAGCAAGTTATTAATAGTAAATGAAGCATTGTTTTGAGTAAAAGGAGTTCCCCCATCAACCACATAGGTATAAGGAGCAATTCCATCTACAGTTCTAATAACACCAATAGCAAAGCTACCTTCGTTGGCACAATTATCAATAATGGTAAGCGTAATTTCAGGAGAAGGATCTAATCCTACGACAATAATAGTACTAGCTGCAATACAATTATTAGCATCTTTTACATAAACAATATAATTTCCACTTTCTACATTAAATGTATTGGTTGTTGTACCAGTCCATGTTGCTACAGTAGGTGCAGGATCAGTATCTAAAGTAATTTGATATGTATAAGGTGCTGTTCCATATTGACCCGTGGCTGTTATAATTCCTGCATTTACATTACAATTGTCATTACTAACTAAAGAGGCGGTTACTGCTAATGGATTTGTGGATTGACTTATAGTAAAGTTAGGTGTTGTTGAAGTACAACCAGCAACGCTTCCGCCATTTTCAGTCAACAAAATATAATATATTCCTGGAGGTAGTATGCCAAAATTTGAAACAGATATTGAGCCACCAGTAGTAACACTGTTACCTGTTAACCCTGTTGAAACATTTGATTGTGCATTAAATATTTCATAAGAGACAGAAGTAGTTGTTGCATCATAATTATCAAAAGTAAATGAGATTGAACCATCTCCATTTCCTGTACAAGTAACATTTTGTACAACATCTATAATCGTTGTTATATTTGAAGGTGTTGGTATTGGTCCATTGGCTGTTTCAAAATAATAACAATCTGTAACTAAGTCATGCACTACAAATGTATATGTTACACCTGGAGTTAATCCTGTAAATGTCGATGTTTCAGGTGTTCCTGCATCTGCTGTTTGATAATTAGTTGTATATGGCAATGTATTTGTTTCAAGTATTCCAAATTCATAAGATCCACTACTTACTAATGACGATACTGTAACAATTGCTGTACCACCATTAGTACAATCTGCTGTAGCTGTAGATACATCAATATCTAAATCATCTGGTGGTGATGCTATAATGATGTTATTTTTTATAATTGAACACCCATTGCTATCTATTACTTCTGCTGTGTATATACCAAAATTTAATATTATAAAAGTATGATCTTCATTTGTTGTTGTTACATAAGATTCATAGTAACCAAAATTATTTGTTAAATAGTAGGTGTACGGAGCTGTTCCACCAGTTACATTTTGAATAATTACTTCTCCATAATTTGTTCCTCCAGGATTATTACATGTAATTTCAGTTATTGAAACACTGTAATCAATAATATCTGGTTCAGTTAAAGTTATATTTTCAGTATCTGTACATTGGTTAGCATCTTTAACGATAACGGTATAAGTTCCTGCGGGTAAGTTGCTAAATGTATTAGAAGCTTGATAATTTGTTCCACCATCGATACTATATTGAAAAGGAGATGTTCCTAGACTAGAGTCTATGTTTACAATAAACGCTCCATTTGTATCTCCATTACATAAGTTTTGTTGTGTTTGAACAACAGTAATAATATCAGGCGTTGTTATAGGGTTTATTGTAATAGTGCTAGAAGTAAAGGTACAACCTGCATTATCAGTAATTAAGAATTGATAGTCACCAGGATTAGCCGTTGTGTAAGTAAAAGAAGTACCTGTAACAGGGTTTAAAGCTCCATAAGCTCCATTGTTAAAGCTTACTTGATATTGGTATGGTGTTGTTCCACCATTAATATTTACATTAATTTGAGCATCAGGAGTAGTACTACAGTCAAGGTTTTTAGTTATAATAGCTTGGGCTAATAGTGCTGGTGTTATAGTTTGTGTTACAGTTGCTGTACATCCAAAACTGTCTTTTACAATAATAGTATAGTTTCCAGGAGCAAGTCCATTGAAAGTATTATTTGCTTGGAATGCACTTCCATTAATATTGTATTGATAAGGCGGATTTCCACTAGTAGCTGTTACAATTATTGAAGCACCTGTTGCAGCATCATAACATAATGTTGAAGCAGGGTCTATTGATAAAGTAGGACTAAGAGGAGTATTTAGAGTAGCATTATTAGTTACGCTACAACCATTTCCATCAGTAGCAGTTATTGTATAATTACCTGTTTGTGTTAAGTTGTTAAATATTCCACTATTTTGAGGACCTACCGTTGTTGCATCTGGTAGTGTTAATGTATAAGAGTATGAACCCCACCCAGCAGAAGCAGAAGCAGTAATACTACCATTTGCAATACAAGTTATAGGATTTACGGTTGTATTTAACATTAAAGCAGAACTAGGTTGTGCTACGGTAACAGATACAGTATCTTGACAGTTTGTATTTGTATCCGTTACAATAATTTCATAGTTTCCAGCGGTTAAATTATTTAGAGTAATAGTATTACTAGTTTGGTTTGTTATTAAAGTTCCTCCATTAATAGAGTAAGAATAAGAAGTATTAAAACCAGCGATATTAAATAATACAGACCCATTAGCATCACCGAAGCAGACAACATTAGAAAGTAAGTTACCTGTTACATCAATGAAAGATATAGGATTAATAGTAAAGTTTTCTTGGTAGGTACAACCATTATTATCGGTAACATTAAAAGTATATGATCCAACAGGAAGGTTGTTAAAAGTAGCTACGTTTCCAGTGATAGAGGTGGCAGGAATAGTAGAAGGAGTTGTTATTTGCACTGTATATGGAGCAGTTCCCCCCACAATTGTTGCTGTTACATTACTGGTCAAAGTAGGACAAGTTATGTTAGAAGCAGTAAACGTAATATCAGTAGGAGGAAGAGGTTGTACGAGTGTAATAGGAGCAGTTGTAAGAGTACAATTATTGGCATCTTTGATGGTAATAATGTATGTACCTGCATTAAGATTGGCAAATGTATCTGAGTTTTGGAAAGTAACTCCATTGATGCTATATTGATAAGGAGCTGTTCCACCAGAGACATTAATTGCTTGAATGGTTCCTGTTGTTGCACAGGTTAAATCTTGAACTAATGTTGATTGTCCAACTAATACTGGAGGATCTACTAAAGTTATATTTTCAGTATCTGTACATTGGTTAGCATCTTTAACGATAACGGTATAAGTTCCTGCGGGTAAGTTGCTAAATGTATTAGAAGCTTGATAATTTGTTCCACCATCGATACTATATTGAAAAGGAGATGTTCCTAGACTAGAGTCTATGTTTACAATAAACGCTCCATTTGTATCTCCATTACATAAGTTTTGTTGTGTTTGAACAACAGTAATAATATCAGGCGTTGTTATAGGGTTTATTGTAATAGTGCTAGAAGTAAAGGTACAACCTGCATTATCAGTAATTAAGAATTGATAGTCACCAGGATTAGCCGTTGTGTAAGTAAAAGAAGTACCTGTAACAGGGTTTAAAGCTCCATAAGCTCCATTGTTAAAGCTTACTTGATATTGGTATGGTGTTGTTCCACCATTAATATTTACATTAATTTGAGCATCAGGAGTAGTACTACAGTCAAGGTTTTTAGTTATAATAGCTTGGGCTAATAGTGCTGGTGTTATAGTTTGTGTTACAGTTGCTGTACATCCAAAACTGTCTTTTACAATAATAGTATAGTTTCCAGGAGCAAGTCCATTGAAAGTATTATTTGCTTGGAATGCACTTCCATTAATATTGTATTGATAAGGCGGATTTCCACTAGTAGCTGTTACAATTATTGAAGCACCTGTTGCAGCATCATAACATAATGTTGAAGCAGGGTCTATTGATAAAGTAGGACTAAGAGGAGTATTTAGAGTAGCATTATTAGTTACGCTACAACCATTTCCATCAGTAGCAGTTATTGTATAATTACCTGTTTGTGTTAAGTTGTTAAATATTCCACTATTTTGAGGACCTACCGTTGTTGCATCTGGTAGTGTTAATGTATAAGAGTATGAACCCCACCCAGCAGAAGCAGAAGCAGTAATACTACCATTTGCAATACAAGTTATAGGATTTACGGTTGTATTTAACATTAAAGCAGAACTAGGTTGTGCTACGGTAACAGATACAGTATCTTGACAGTTTGTATTTGTATCCGTTACAATAATTTCATAGTTTCCAGCGGTTAAATTATTTAGAGTAATAGTATTACTAGTTTGGTTTGTTATTAAAGTTCCTCCATTAATAGAGTAAGAATAAGAAGTATTAAAACCAGCGATATTAAATAATACAGACCCATTAGCATCACCGAAGCAGACAACATTAGAAAGTAAGTTACCTGTTACATCAATGAAAGATATAGGATTAATAGTAAAGTTTTCTTGGTAGGTACAACCATTATTATCGGTAACATTAAAAGTATATGATCCAACAGGAAGGTTGTTAAAAGTAGCTACGTTTCCAGTGATAGAGGTGGCAGGAATAGTAGAAGGAGTTGTTATTTGCACTGTATATGGAGCAGTTCCCCCCACAATTGTTGCTGTTACATTACTGGTCAAAGTAGGACAAGTTATGTTAGAAGCAGTAAACGTAATATCAGTAGGAGGAAGAGGTTGTACGAGTGTAATAGGAGCAGTTGTAAGAGTACAATTATTGGCATCTTTGATGGTAATAATGTATGTACCTGCATTAAGATTGGCAAATGTATCTGAGTTTTGGAAAGTAACTCCATTGATGCTATATTGATAAGGAGCTGTTCCACCAGAGACATTAATTGCTTGAATGGTTCCTGTTGTTGCACAGGTTAAATCTTGAACTAATGTTGATTGTCCAACGATAGGTGTTGGTTCTGTAATTATTACCTCAATTGTATATTCACAAACTCTATTTCCTTTAGTAAACTTAACAGTTATTGTGTAAGTTCCTGGAGCCAAATTGGTAAATGTATTTGATGGTTGATAGGTGGTTCCTCCATTTATACTATAACTTACATTATATCCATTTGTTGGTCCAGTTTGTATATTTATAGTTCCATTATTTAGCCCATTACATGTTACATTCGTATGTGTTTCAGTTAACACTACTGGCGGTTCTAAATTTATAGTTACGATGTTTGATAACGATATACAGTTATTGCTATCTATAACTAGGAATTGATAATCTCCTTGTTCTCCAATTTGTACATCAAAAATTACACTGGTTTGATACTGATAATTAGATGGGTTAATAGGAACTCCATTATAACTATAAATAGCATAGTTGTATGGAGGCTGACCACCATTAGGGTTTACTTGAATATTTCCTTGATTACAACTAATATGTTGTGATACTGTTGCAACAAGATTTAAATCTGATAAATTTTCAATGGTTACTTGTTCTGTATAGGTACAGCCATCATCTGTTGTAGCTGTAACAGTATAGGTTCCAGGGTTTAAATTTGAAAATAAATGGTCATTATCGACTGAAGGACCGTATGTTGCAATTGTAGTTGCTCCTTGACTAATTTGAAAATAATATTGAGGATCTACTCCGTTTATTTGAACTCTAATACTTCCAAAGCCATCATTACATAATTTGTCAGTAACAATAACATCTACATCAATGTCTTGACTTAATATATTAACATTTGGATATTCAAATAGACATCCACCAGTTACACCTGTTTGTTGAATATAAACAGTATATACTCCCGCTGTTGTAATATTAAATGTGTTTGAAGGGACAAAAGGACCATTAGGTGATAAACTAAATTCATATGTTGATGGAATATTGTTTACCGTAATAGTTCCAGGGGTATTACAGAGGATGTTTGTTGTTACGATATCTGGATTTAAAACATTTTGGAAAACATTAAAATAAAACTGTCTAAAACAACCATTTTGATAGGTAAATATAACTTGATATTCACCTGCTGTAGTTACATTAAAATTTGGACCAGTGCCTACTGTATTCCAAGTACATGAAGTATTTGTGTTAGCACAATTATTAATTCCAACTGGAGGGCAACTTCCAGGTACTAACATTTGCCACTCAATACTCACAGCATCATTAATTCCTGATTGAATTAAAACACTATCTCCAGCACCACATAAAAATATTTTAGGTAATTCTGACCCATCATTTGGACAAATTTCAACAATATCTGCATATGGAGTAACAGGATTGGTATTTACTGCATTATTAAAATCAATCACTGTTACCGTTTCAAATATTGAGACACATGGAGGAGGAATTGATAAATAAACGGTATAAACACCTGTACTAGAAACGGTTATTGTTTGAGTGTTTCCTATGTTATTTCCTGAAGCATCTTCCCACTGGTATGTGTCATAACCATCCGGAGCTGTTAAATCAACTGTGTTTCCACATAAAACTTCAGTTCTAGTAAAGACACAATCATCAATGTCTGCTATAAAATTTGTTGTTCCAGGCGTTGGATATGAACAAGAGTCATATCCATTAAAACTAGGATTATCAGTTATAACTTGTGAATTTAAAACACCTGAGTATGATATAAAGGCTTGATTTATAATATGATTTGAACAGGCATCTCTAAAATCTTGACATGTTGAAGGAAGTTTTACTTTTATTTTTATTGTATAAGCAGGATCTCCCATTTCAACCAAGTTGTTAGGAATAGTAAATGTAAATTGATTAGTTGTAGGATTAAATACATAAGTTACACCTGGTGGTAATATTAAATCTCCCGGTTGAATAGTTCCTGTAGGAGGAAATATTGCATTTGTTGGTAATACATCAGTAATTGTAAAATTTACAGCATCATCATTTCCTGTATTTTGAAATGTTAAAGTGTAAAATAATTCTTGTCCAAGGGATAAGGTTTGATTATTTACATTATTTCCAGCTGTGTCTTCAACTTCTTTTATTAATGGAATTTGAGGCTCAATTATTTCTACATCAAAAGAAGCAAAAAACACATCATATTTATCTCCCGTTGTAATAGCCCTCAAAGTTACACCCGTTTCATTATTTGGTATAATACTATTTGCAGGATTATTTATTGCATTTAGATGGGCATCCCAACCTAGTGTATTTGAACTATTAGGATTTCTTGCAGTATTAAAAGCGCCGTTTAATGTAATAGAAGAGTTAAAATAATTATTTGTAACTGCAGTAGCAGGTAATGGCGTGTTTATTAAATTAGTATATGTCGATACCGTATTTGCTTTTATTTGCAATTGATCACCTGTAATTCTATTATCTCCTTCTAAAGTAGAAATTCCTAATTTTGCTCTTACAGGAAATGGAGCAGGTAAAGTAGAAAAGCCAGAAACAGGTATATCTAAACTTCCAGCATTTGAAGCCACAACTGCATAACCATCAAAAGTGGATATTTTTTTACCAGGTAGATTAATATTTTCATAAACAATAACTAATGTCCATCCTCCAGCAACTCCACCTGGAATAGGATATGAACTACCATTACTACCATCTTGACTAACTCTTATATTACCCACAAAATACGTTCCATTAGGATTGGCTAATGATGATATTAAAGTTGTAACATCTGCAAAACAGCCATAAGGACCATGTGTTACATTTGTTTGATCTGTATCAGCAAAACCATTATATAGTACCTCATCAGCAACAATATCTACATAAGTTCCACCAGGTACTTTAAACTTTACTTGATTCCAATCTGTTTCTCTTCCAGATGAAGAATCATTTCCGGTATTGTATCTATAAGTAGCTGACCAATATAAACCAGCATGAACAATTTTTGAACACTGAGCATCAGTAATTGATAAATTAGCACTACTTGAATTGAATGTTTGATTTGAACCATCAATATCTATATATTGCATAACTACATCATCATTGTATGATGATGAACTTCCTGTGGTGTTATATGCTGTATTTGGAGTAGGACTTAAATTAACTATATTATTGGAAATCATAGTTAAATCTCCTCTTACTGTAGTTTGAAATCTAACATCAAATGAATTTTTGATTTGTGCATTCATTGAAAATGCTCCAATAGTTAAGATTAAAACAAAGACAAGCTTTTTAAGAATAGTAATTTTTTTCATATGCTTATAGTATGGGTAAAATCCAGATAGTTTCGGGGTACTTATTGTTGAATTTTGTTTGATATGCTTTTTTAGCGGCTTCATAATCATCAAAACGTTCTATGTAAACATAATTCCATTGATTACCAGATGTTTTAAATGATCCACTTTTTGTTAGCCCTTTTTGTTTTAAGCCATTAATAAATGTGGTAGCTTTTTCTTTTTCTTTATATATAGTTGCAATGACATAATATCCTTTTTTAATTCCTGTATTTTTTTCTGGAAGCAATAAGTAATTTAAATTATCATTTTCTGCGTTTACGATAAACTCTTCTAACTTTCTAATTGTAGTTTGATTGGTTTCTACAATTGTTTGGTTATATATATTTTGTTTAAATCTATCAATTTCTTCTTGCTCTAATGTTTGATCTTTAATCGTTACATTTTCTTCAATTTTTTTAGTCTTTTTAGAATTAACCGCAACATCTTTATTACTGTCTAATGTTAAAGCTAAGAATATTTCATGCGTTGCACCAAGATTAGTAACTGTATTACCAAGACCTTTTTCATAGTTGTATCCAATTGCAATTTTTTGAGAAATAGCAACGCCTAACCCTCCAGAAATACCATAGTAATCGCTATATGAACCTTGAATCCAACCTGATTTAGGAACATTATATAAAATACCAACTGAATAATCAATGTCTTTCATTTCTATATATTTTCCTCTTGCTAAAAAGGTTAAGCTACTGTTTTCAAATAAGTAATTATATAAGAAATGTCCTGAAATGGTTTTCTCTCCAAATGAGGTTTGCATTTCACTTGCTTTAAAATTATAATCTACTAGATTATCTCCGTATATACCAAAATTGACATTTCCTATTTGTAATGATACTCCTGGATTCAACATCAGTACACTTGTATTGTCATACTGCTCTAATAAAGGATCTGCTTCACCAGTAATTATTTTACTTCTATTTAATCCTGAATTAAAATAAATCATATTGAAACCTACAGATAAGAAAGTTTCTTCGTTTAAACGAACTCCTTTAGCATAATTCATTATTCCTCCTATGCTTTTCCAAACGCCGACTTCTTGTTGATATAGATTTAATCCATATCCACTACTTTCATATTTATTACCTGCATAACTTATCATATATGTTTTAGGTGATTCATCATAATCAAACCATTGATTTCTATGATAAGCAATATATTCAGCTCTATAATTGTTAAATATTGATAATGTTGGGTTTATTAGATTTCTATTAAATCGCATAAAAGTGTGCGAAGGTATATTGAATTCGTCACCACTATCAGTTTGTGCATTAGTAAAAAAGCTGGTCATAGCAAACATTATAATGAAAAGAGGCTTCCTTTTTATCATATTATTGAATTACTGATATTGTACCTTGCAGTAAGGTTAAATTGTTTTTTATAATTTTATAATAAAACATTTTATTCTTCTTAATTATAGGCTCCAATGGCCAATTATTTTGATAATCTGTAGTCCTAAAAACTACTTGTTGATTTGAAGAAAATATTACAATTTCAACATCGCTCTTATATGCAAAATCTTCTGTAAGAATCCAAGTATCATTTTTTCCATCACTATTTGGAGTAATGGTGTTTGGAATGACCGCATTGAATACTTGTGGACTATAACTTATTGTAAAATCTTTTGTAATTTGACAGCCGTTAAAAATACCTATTAGTTCTACTATTGTTTCTTGATTAATTGTTAACTCTTCTGTAGTGTTTATTAAATTTCCATTAATATACCATTCATATGAATCTGCTCCAGATGCTATTATTGTAATCTCTTCTCCTTCATTAATAAAAATTTCAGAATCATAATTTGTTGCCATTAATGTTTCATCAATGGTTTGAACTGCGATAGTATTTGAGATAACATTACATCCATTTAGTGATATTATTAGGTAATAATTTCCTGTTTCTGTCGCTGTATATGTAGTGTTCGTTTCTAATACAACTGCATCATCTCCTTCTTCAAACCATTTATATTCATAAGCAGGATTTGTTATTGATGATGTTAGGGTTACACTTGTATTACTTGAACATAAATAACCACCATCCGAACTAATAGTTAATGTTTCATCAATTTTCAATTTTACATCTAAGCTATTTGAAGATGCAGATTCATTATTAGCAAATGAAACTTCTAATTTATAATTTCCGTTTTCTGAATTATTTGGAACTGTATAAGTTGCCATATTTGCACCAACTATTTGTACATTGTTTTTGTACCATTTATAAATCAATGGAATGGATGATGGAACATCAAAACTTCCTAATGTAGAATTATATCTGAATGCATCTATACTTAATGTTTCTGTATTATTTTCACAACCACCATATCCAGTACTATGCTTAATAGTTAAATCATAAGAAGTAGGAGAAGAAACAATGGTTGAAACTTCTTTTTCTAAGAAACAACCTGTATTTTGTTTAACAATAACTTTATAATTTCCCGTTTGGGTTACCGTCAATGAACTTGAAGTTTGATTTGCTATTAGAACATTATTTTTATACCATTTATAGGTTGGATTTAATGCATTTGTTGTTGTGTTTAAAACTTTTGTTTGTCCAGGTAAAAGATTTATTTCTGTTCCAGAATCTAAAGATGCTGTTATCGAATCTTCAGTGAATGTTAATGTATTTGAAGTAAAATTACATCCTGTTTTTGAAGCAATTAAGTAATATTCTCCTGCGGCATTTACGTTATATGTTGCACTAATCGCTCCAAGAATTGAATTCCCGTCTTTATACCATTGATAAGTGTAGCCTGTTCCATTGATAGCACTTGAAATTAACAAGCCAGTTGCCGGGCAAATATTTGTTGCATTGCCCTGTGTGCTTATTGTTAATGTTTCAGTTTGAGTAAAAGTAATGGTTACTATGTTTGAATAGGCATTTAAACTACAAGTACCATAGTCTACTCTTACATAATAGTTTCCAGGTTGTGTTATAGATAAATTAGGAGAAGTCTCACCTGCTATAACTACATTATTTCTATACCATTTATAAACTAATTGTGAAAATTGTAAAGGACTATTTGCTCCATTATCAACCGATAATATATAACTAGAAGAACCACAAATTGGTTGGTTTTGAACATTATTATTAATTGTGAAAGGTTGATTATATACAGCATAGTTTGCCGCAAAATAAATACTTGATGGACTTGTACTTGAAGGAGCAGAACTTTTTATTCTTATTCTATAATTTGTTCCATTAACTGAAGTGGGAAATGGAAAGGTTACATTAACAGGTGATGTTGTTGCATTTGTTGTTGTTAAAACAGTTGGATTAGTAAAACTACCAGTTGCATTTGATAATTCTACAGTAAAAGTATTTCCTGACCCTAAATTACTTGTTGGGGAAAAAGAAAAACTCAAATTATAACTGTTAAATGTCGGAGATGCACATACTTGACTAAATCCTAAAGTAGGTGCATTTATCGTTATTTGAGAATAACTATAGATGAAGCTTATTAACATTAAAAATGTTAAAAAATACTTTTTGTTCATCAAAGTTAACGGGGCTATTAACTTTTGTAACATGCTGATTTTAAATTTTATACAAGTTTTAGACTTATTGTCCACACAAATATATACAATTTTGTTAACACAAAATTATATTTTATTAACAAAATCGGTTAATAACCATTAAAATCGGTTTATCTACACATTTTTACGGGAAAACCACACATTTTTACAGGGAAAACAGCATGTTCAGAGCATATTCTTTAATTTCAATTTTTAGCCTTGATTATTTTAGTTATTTTTGCTAAAAATATACTGAAAATGTCAGAAAAAAATTCTTTAAATTTCATTGAACAAATTATTGAAGAAGATTTAAAAAACGGATTATCTAATGATAAATTACGTTTTCGATTTCCTCCAGAACCAAATGGATATTTACATATTGGTCACGCAAGCTCTATTTGTTTAAATTTCGGACTTGGACTAGATTATAAAGCTCCTGTCAATCTTCGCTTCGACGATACTAATCCTGCTAAAGAAGAACAGGAATTTGTTGATGCTATTAAAAATGATGTAGAATGGTTAGGATATCAATGGGATAAAGAATGTTATGCTTCAGATTATTTTCAACAATTATATGATTGGACCATTGAATTAATCAAAAAGGAAAAAGCTTATGTAGATAGTCAATCGTCAGAAGATATGGCTAAACAAAAAGGAACACCAACTCAATTTGGTACAGATTCTCCTTATCGAAACCGTACTGTTGAGGAAAATTTAGATCTTTTTGAACGTATGAAAAATGGTGAATTTCCTGAAGGAACACATGTTCTTCGTGCAAGAATAAGTATGAATGCTACTAATATGTTGATGAGGGATCCTATTATTTATAGAATTTTACATAAAGAACATCATAGAACTGGAAGTAATTGGTGTATTTATCCAATGTATGATTGGGCTCATGGAGAAAGTGATTATATTGAACAAGTATCTCATTCTTTTTGTACGTTAGAGTTTTTACCTCATAGAGAATTGTATGATTGGTTCCTAAATCAAATATATGATGATACCAAAGTAAGACCTAAACAACGTGAATTTGCTAGAAGAAATTTATCGCATACTGTTGTTAGTAAACGTAAATTAGCACAATTAGTTAGCGAAGGTCATGTAACAGGATGGGATGATCCAAGAATGTCAACTATTTCTGGAATGAGAAGACGTGGTTATACTCCTGCTTCTATAAGAAACTTTGCTAATGCTATTGGTATCGCTAAACGTACTAATCTTATAGATGTTTCATTATTAGAGTTTTATGTTAGAGAAGATTTAAATAAAATTGCTCCTAGAGTTATGGCAGTTCTTAATCCAGTAAAGCTAATTATTACCAATTATCCTGATGAACAAGAAGAATGGTTAGAAGCAGAAAATAATCCAGAAGAAGAAGTTTTAACATTTAGAAAAGTACCTTTTTCTAAAGAATTATACATAGAAAGAGAAGATTTTCAAGAAGAAGCTCATAAGAAATTTTTCCGTTTAACATTAGGAACAGAAGTTCGTCTTAAAAATGCTTATATTATTAAAGGAGAATCTGTTATAAAAGATGCTGATGGTAATATTACAGAAATTCATTGTACTTATGATGAAGATTCTAAATCTGGAAGTGGTTCAGAAGCAAGTCAAAGAAAAGTAAAAGGAACAATCCATTGGGTTTCTACCAATCATGCTGTTGAAGCTGAAGTTAGAATATATGATAGATTATTTACACATGAAAACCCTGATGGAGATAAAGAAGTAGATTTTAAAAAATACATTAATCCAAATTCTTTAGAAGTTATTACTGGATATGTAGAACCTTCTTTAGTTAATGCTAAAGAGTTAGAACATTATCAATTTCAACGTTTAGGCTATTTTTGTGTTGATAGAGATTCTACTGCCGAAAAATTAGTTTTTAATAAAACTGTTGGTCTAAGAGATACTTGGGCTAAGATTAGTAATCAGTAATTAGTTTATAGTCGTCAGTTTACAGTTTTCACATAATTTTGTCATTCTGAACTTATATCAGAATCTATACATAAAATTCCAAATTCTTGTCATTCTGAATTTATTTCAGAATCTTGAGTTTGGAATTTTTAGTTATAATATTTTCTTATATAATTCATGATTTATTATAGTTGTTTTATATAATAAATAAAAACTATCATTTTTAAATTTTAAATAGTTAATTTTTTTAAAAAACGACTTTCATAAATTGATTTTAATACATTTTTTTAAATTATTAATGTTAGTTTATACCAGCATAAACAATCTCTCTTTAAAATCTTTATAATTGCTTTTTTGATTAAAATAAGCTTAAAAAACACATTCAATAATTATTTTACTTTTTTGAGGCACAAAATTATTTTTTGGCACAAAAAAAATTCTCACCTAGATGAGAATTTTTGAATTTGTATGCAAAAGCGTATTTTTATTCTTCAGATTCTTCTTCTCCAGAATTTTTATTTTTTCTTCTTGTACTGTTTGCTTTTTTCATGGCCTCACCTACTTGATTACTTGCTGTAAAACTGGCTACCATGTTGTTTAGCATTTCGCTTCCTGCTTGAGGTGAATTTGGTAATAATATTAAGTTACTATTGGTATCTGCTCCAATAGCTTGTAAAGTGTCATAATGTTGAGTAACTACAATTAAAGCTGAAGCTTCTTGTGAGTTAATTCCAACTCTATTCAAAACATCCACAGATTCTACCAATCCACGTGCAATCTCTCTACGTTGGTCTGCAATACCTTGTCCTTGAAGTCTTTTACTTTCTGCTTCTGCTTTTGCTTTAGCAACAATTCTAATTCTTCCTGCTTCTGCTTCATATTCTGCAGCTGTTTTTTCTCTATCAGCAGCATTAATTCTGTTCATGGCATTCTTAACTTGAATATCTGGATCAATATCGGTAATCAACGTATTGATGATATCATATCCATAAGCTGACATTGCTTCGTTTAATTCACGTTTTACCGCAATAGCAACATCATCTTTTCTTTCAAAAACGTCATCTAAAATTAATTTTGGAACCTCAGCACGAACAACGTCAAATACATAAGAAGTAATTTGATCATGGGGATATTCTAATTTATAAAAAGCTTCATATACTTTTTCTTGTAATACTTTAAATTGAACGGAAACTTTTAGTTTTACGAAGACGTTATCTTTTGTCTTAGTTTCAATAATTACATCTAATTGTTGAATACGAAGATTAACTCTTCCTGCAATTCTATCAAAAACAGGTACTTTTAATTGTAAACCTGAAGTGCGTGTACTTGCATATCTTCCAAAACGCTCAATGATTGCAGCAGTTTGTTGTTTAACTGTAAAAAAAGAAGATAGTAACAGTACGAATCCTAAAAATAGGATAATGTAAATTCCAAGCATGATTAGTTTTTTAATGGTTATGTTGATTATACGTTCAAAGCTGTGAAAAGTTACAAAAAAATCCCGAACTAGTCGGGATTTACAATTTTATAAAGTTTGTATTGCTTTTTCAATACGTTCTATGCTTTCTTCTTTTCCAATCATTTCAATGATATCAAACAGATGAGGCCCTTTTAAAGCACCAACTAAACTTAATCGTAAAGGTTGCATTACTTTACCCATTCCAATTTCATTGGTTGTCATCCATTCTTTAAGTAAAGTTTCAATATTTTGAGATGTAAAATCTTCAATTTTGTTTAACTCATCAATTAGTTTATTCATCAATTCAGGCGTTTCTTCTTTCCAGTTTTTTGCTGCTTTTGCATCATATGTAGTTGGCGCCACGAAGAAATAATCTGATAAATCCCAGAGTTCATTTACAAAATGCGCTCTTTCTTTTACTAATCCTACCACTTTTGTTATATCTAGTGTAGTTGAAATACCTTTCTTTTCTAACTCAATTTTAAACATTTCTGCTAATTCAGCATCCTCTTTAGTAATTAAATATTGATGATTGAACCATTTGTTTTTTTCTGGATCAAACTTCGCTCCTGCTTTGTGAATTCTATTCAAATCAAAAGCTTCCACCAATTCTTCTAATGAAAATAATTCTTTATCCGTTCCATCATTCCAACCTAATAAAGCTAAAAAGTTAATGACAGCTTCTGGAAAAAAACCTTGTTCTCTATAGCCCATTGAGGTTCCTTCAGCTGTTTTCCACGCTAAAGGAAATACCGGAAATCCTAATTTATCTCCATCACGCTTGCTTAATTTTCCGTTTCCAACTGGTTTTAAAATCAAAGGTAAATGTGCAAATTCAGGTGCTTCCCATCCAAAGGCTCTATATAATAAACTATGTAATGGTAAACTTGGTAGCCATTCTTCTCCACGAATAACATGTGAAGTCTCCATCAAATGGTCGTCAACTATATTAGCTAAGTGATATGTTGGCATACCATCACTTTTATATAACACTTTATCGTCTAATAGATTAGTATCAAACTTTATGTCTCCTCGTATAATATCTTTTAATTCTAAAATTTCATTTAATGGTGTTTTGAAACGAATCACATAAGCTTCACCATTGGTAATTCTTTGAGCAGTTTCCTCTTTGGAAAGTACTAAAGAGGTATCTAGTTTTTCACGATTATGCCAATTATAAATAAATGTTTTCCCTTCAGCTTCATGTTGCTTTCTATGAGCATCTAATGATTCAGCTGTGTCAAAAGCATAATATGCCCAACCGTTTTCAATCAATTGGTCAGCATATTGTTTATAGATTTCTTTTCGTTCACTTTGACGGTAAGGTCCAAATTTTTCATTTTTACCCATAGTTTCATCTGGAGCAATTCCTAACCATTCCAAAGCTTCTAAAATATAGGCTTCAGCACCTTCAACAAATCTTGTTTGATCTGTATCCTCTATACGTAAATAAAATGTTCCGTTATTTTTTTTTGCAAATAAATAATTAAACAAAGCGGTTCTTACACCACCAATATGTAATCCTCCTGTAGGACTTGGAGCAAATCGTACTCTAACTGGTTTTGACATTTTTTTCTAATTTGTTGCAAAGATACAACTTGAATTTAAAAGTAAGAATTTAGATTTTTGAAAATCGGCTACTTATCAACAAAATAACAAGTTAAAGTTTTGCTAATCACCTTTTACTTTTGACTAATTACTTTTTAAATTGTATTTTTATCGGTTATAAATACACTATTAACAAATTGGAGACAAAAACGATTATTTTTGAGAAATTAGAAGCCTTTATTAAAAGGTTTTATACCAATGAACTTATTAAAGGAATTATTCTTTTCGTAGGCTTAGGTTTACTTTACTTTCTTTTTACCATCCTGGTTGAATATTTTTTGTGGCTTCCTACTTCTGGAAGAACCATTTTATTCTGGTTGTTTATTGCTGTAGAAATTTTTTTAATGGTAAGGTTTATTTTATTTCCCCTATTTAAATTATTAAAATTTCAAAAAGGTATTAACTATGAACAAGCTTCCATTATCATTGGAAATCACTTTTCTGAAGTTAATGATAAACTGACCAATTTTTTGCAATTATCAAATCAAAAAGAACATTCAGAATTACTATTAGCTTCTATTAATCAAAAAGCTGAAAACTTAAATCCAATACCTTTTTCTAAAGCTATTAACTTTAATAAAAACAAAAAATATTTGCCTTATGCTTTAATTCCTCTTGTTTTATTAGGCTTGTTTTTTGTTTCAGGTAATTCAAAAATTATTTCGCAAGGTTTAGATAGAATTGTTCATTTTAATACTAAATATGTTCCACCAGCTCCTTTTCAATTTGTGATTTTAAACAAAGATTTAATTACCCAACAAAACAAAGATTTTGTTTTAAAAGTAAAAACCGTTGGTAAAATAATTCCTGAAAATATTTCACTTCTAATAGGTGAAGAAGAATATTTATTAGAAAACATTAATCCCGGAGAGTTTCAATATAAATTTGATAATGTTATTTCTGATGTGAATTTTAGTTTAAAAGCTAATTCATTAAATTCAATGGATTATCATTTAAAAGTAGTTAATGTGCCTACTATTAATAATTTCGAAATGATATTATCGTATCCAAGTTATTTGAAACGTAAACCAGAAACAATTAAAGGAACGGGTAACGCTATTGTTCCGCAAGGAACAACTATAAGTTGGAAATTATCTACTTTAGCCACTACCTCTGTTGCATTTGTTTCTGAAAACAGTAAATCGGTTTATAAAACTACTGACGGTGAATTTAATTTTACCAAAAAAGTCATTCAAAATATTGATTATCAACTGATAACATCAAATAATAACGTCCAAAATTTTGAAACTTTAGATTATCAAATCAATATTGTTAAAGATCAATATCCGTACATTGCTGCAAACCAAGCACCCGATACTTTAAAGTTAAATAAGAATTTTATTATTGGCCAACTTTCTGATGATTATGGATTGAGTAAATTACAAGTAGTTTATTATCCAAAAGATAAACCTCAATTAATTAAAAGAGGGAATCTTCCAGTTAAGAACCAAACAGTTGATCAATTTATTTATTCATTTCCTGATGGATTAGTTCTTGATAAAGGGGTTATTTATGATTATTATTTTGAAGTTTTTGATAATGACGCTGTCAATAATTATAAATCTAGTAAGTCAACTGTTTTTTCCCATAATGAATTAACTGATGACCAAAAGCAAGATGCTCAATTTAAAGACCAAAATGACAACATTAACAGCCTAGAAAAGTCATTAAATAATCAAAATAAGCAATTAAAAGAATTAGATAAACTTCAAAAAATGAAGAAAGAAAAATCTAATTTAGATTTTAAAGATCAAAAAAAGATTGAGGATTTTATTAAAAACCAACAAAAACAAGATGAAATGATGAGAGAGTTTACTAAAAAACTTTCTGAGAATTTAGATAAATTTAATCCAAAAGAAGAAGATAAATTAAAAGAAGAATTGTTACGCCGTTTAGATGAAAGCCAAAAGCAAGCGGATAAAAACGAAAAATTACTTAAAGAATTAGAAGAGCTACAAAAGAAATTACAAGATGATGAGCTTTTTGACAAAGCTGATAAATTAAAGCAAAATGCTAAGAACCAAAGTAAAAATTTAGAGCAATTAGTCGAACTTACCAAGCGTTTTTATGTTGAAAAAAAGGCAGAACAAATTGCTGAAAAGTTAACTAAATTGGGTGATAAACAAGAAAAGCTAGCTGATAAACAAGAAAACAATCTCGATGAACAAAAAAAGATAGGTGACGAATTTGATAAAATAAAAGAGGAATTAGAGCAACTAGATAAAGATAATAAAGAATTAAAAAAACCTTTAGATATTCCTAATGATAAAAATGAACAAGAGGATGTTCAAGAGGATTTAAAAAAGGCTGAAGATGATTTGCAAAAAGAGGACAAACCTAAGGCTTCTAAATCTCAAAAATCTGCTGGTAAGAAAATGAAAGAAATGGGACAAAAGATGGACGCTTCCATTGAAGGTGGAGAATCTGAGCAAATGCAAGAAGACATTAAAGCACTACGTCAAATACTTGATAATTTATTAGCATTCTCTTATGAAGAAGAAGCTTTAATTAATCCTACTAAAGCATCACAAACAAGATCTTTAGCGTTAAATAAAATTCTTAAAAAGCAACAAGATCTTAAAATTCAATTCCAGCATGTAGATGATAGTATTTTTGCTGTTTCCATGCGCAACCCTAGAATATCTGAATTTGTTTTAAATGAAATAGGAGAAATTCATTATAACATAGATAAATCTTTAGAAAGTATAGCTGATAATAATGTTTTAAAAGGAGCGTCACTAGAGCAATATGTTTTATCCAGTGCTAACAAATTAGCTGACTTTTTGAGTAACATTCAAAGTAGTATGAGTATGTCTATGTCTGGTAAAGGAAAAGGAGAAGGTAATCCTCAACCAAGTAATGGTAAAGGTAAAGGAAAACAATTGCCAGATATTATTAAAGCGCAAGAAGGTTTGTCAGAGAAAATGAAGGAAGGTATGAAGTCTGGAGAAAAACCTGGAGAGAAGCCTGGAGAGAAATCCGGGCAAGAAAAAGGTAAAGGACAAAGAGAAGGATCTGAAGGGGAAGGATCAGAAGGAAACGCGGGTAAAGTTTTAGAAATTCTTAAAGAACAACAGCAACTTCGTGATGCTTTGCAAAAAGCTTTAGAGAAAAACGGCATTAATGGTAATGATGTTTTAAATCAAATGAAAGACATAGAAAAGCAATTAATAAATAAAGGATTCAAAAATGAAACCCTTCAAAAAATGCTAAATCTAAAGCATGAACTTTTAAAATTGGAGAATGCTATACAACAACAAGGGCAAGACGAAAAGAGAAAATCAAATACCACTGATGATAAATTTTCTAATTCCGCATCTACGTTACCTAAAGAATTGCAAGATTATATCAAAAGCATTGAGATATTAAACAGACAAAGTTTACCTTTGCAAAAAAATTACGATCAAAAAGTAAAAGAATATTTTAATAAGTAATGATTACATTTAATTACGAAAATGATTTTAGCATAGAAAATGAGTCAGTCTATTCGGATTGGATTTCTAAAATTATAACATCTGAAGGATACAATGAAGGAGAAATTAATTATATTTTCTGTGATGATGAATACCTTCTTTCTATTAATATAGAATACCTTAATCACGATACTTATACCGACATTATTAGCTTTGATTACACTGTCGGAAATTTATTACAGGGCGATATTTATGTTTCTACAGAGAGAGTGGCAGAAAATGCGTTAAAATTTGATGTATCATTTGATAATGAATTAAAGAGAGTTTTATCTCATGGTATTTTACACTATTGTGGTTATAAAGACAAGTCTGAAGAGCAATCTTTATTGATGCGTCAAAAAGAAGAAGAAAAAATTGCTATGTTCCACGTGGAACAACAATAAGTTTCTCAATCAATAATTTTTAATGTTTCACGTGGAACAACAATGAGTATATTTCAAGAAAAATATGATGTAATTGTGGTTGGAGCTGGTCATGCTGGTTCTGAGGCTGCTGCATCTGCTGCTAATATGGGGTGCTCTACCCTTTTGGTTACAATGAACCTTCAAAACATCGCGCAAATGTCTTGTAATCCTGCTATGGGAGGAATTGCAAAAGGACAGATTGTAAGAGAGATTGATGCGCTTGGTGGTTATTCTGGTATTGTGTCTGATAAGACAGCCATTCAATTCAAAATGTTGAATAAGTCAAAAGGACCTGCTATGTGGTCGCCAAGAGTTCAAAGTGATCGAATGCGTTTTGCTGAAGAATGGCGTTTGATGTTAGAAAAAACACCTAATCTTGATTTTTATCAAGAAATGGTTTCAGGATTACTTATTGAAAACAATACAATTGTTGGAATCAAAACTTCATTGGGAATCGAAATTAAAGCTAAGACGGTAGTGTTGACTAACGGTACTTTTTTAAATGGTTTAATTCATATTGGTGATAAACAATTTGGTGGTGGCCGTGCTGGAGAAAGTGCTTCATTTGGTATTACTGAAGATTTAGTTAAAATTGGTTTTGAAGCTGGAAGAATGAAAACAGGAACGCCTCCAAGAGTTGATGGTCGTTCATTAGATTATTCTAAAATGACGGAACAACCAGGAGATATTAAACCACATAAGTTTTCTTATTTACAAAGTATAAAACCTTTAGCGCATCAAAAATCTTGTTATATGACTTATACTTCTAATCAAGTTCACGATTATCTTCGAGAAGGCTTTGATAGAAGTCCTATGTTTAATGGAAGAATAAAAAGTATTGGCCCAAGATATTGCCCGTCTATTGAAGATAAAATTAATCGTTTTGCCGATAAAGATAGGCACCAATTATTTGTTGAACCAGAAGGATGGAATACGGTTGAAGTATATGTAAACGGTTTTTCTACTTCTTTGCCAGAAGATATTCAATTCAAAGCATTGCGTTCTGTAGAAGGTTTTGAAAAAGTTAAGTTCTTTAGACCGGGTTACGCCATTGAATATGATTACTTCCCTCCTACACAATTAAAACACACTTTAGAAACTAAATTAGTTGACGGCTTGTTTTTTGCTGGTCAAATAAATGGAACAACAGGTTATGAAGAAGCAGCTTCTCAAGGATTAATGGCGGGTATAAATGCTGCCCTTAAAGTGCAAGGAAGAGAAGCTTTTATTCTAAAACGTAACGAGGCTTATATTGGTGTTCTTATTGATGATTTGATTACAAAAGGAACTGAAGAACCTTATCGAATGTTTACCTCAAGAGCTGAATATAGAACACTACTTCGTCAGGATAATGCCGATATTCGTTTAACTCCTAAAGGATATGATTTAGGTTTAGCTTCAGAAGAACGTTTAATTCGTATGGAGGAAAAATTTTCTAAATCGGATGCCATGGTTCAATTTTTTAGAGAAACAAGTGTTAAAGTAGATGAAGCAAATCCAATTTTAGAAGAAAAAGGATCAAGTTTGATGGTGCAACCCGATAAAATGTTTAAAGTTTTTTCAAGACCACAAATTGATCTAGATGATATTCTTAAATTTAAAAAAGTTTCTGATTATATTGAACAACATGATTTAGATGAGGAAATTATTGAACAAGCTGAAATTGATGTTAAATATTCAGGCTATATAGAAAAGGAACGTTTACATGCTGATAAACTAAATCGTTTAGAAGATGCTATAATTCCTGATAATTTTGATTTTAATAAAATTAAATCAATTTCAACAGAAGCTAAAATGAAGTTTAATAAGATTCGTCCAAAAACAATAGCTCAGGCTTCAAGAATTAGTGGTGTTTCACCAAGTGATATTTCCGTTTTGCTAATTTATATGGGAAGATAAAAAAAGAAAGGATAGAATTCTATCCTTTCTTTTTTAAAAATGTTTCACGTGAAACAACTTTGTTAACCACTATAAATACTACCTTTGTCTCGTTTTTATTTTATAAATATGAATTTTTCAACCTCAACTAATTTTATTTCAGTTAAAGATCATTCCGTTTCCAAAGAGACATTTGAATTACTTTTAGATGAAGAATTACAACTGTTAAAAACAGATCCTCAACCTTCATTAGAAAAACTTCCCTCCTATTATGAAAGTGAAGATTATATTTCACATACGGATTCAAAAAGAACACTGTTTGAAAAGTTATATCATTTAGTAAAAAATAACGCACTTAAAAATAAAGTTGCCTTAATTAATAAAGAAAGCACAACTAAAGGGCTTTTATTAGATATTGGGGCTGGAACAGGAGATTTTTTAAATCAAGCTCAAAAATCTGGTTGGAATTGTATCGGAATTGAACCTAACTTAAAAGCAAGAAATATTGCTATTACTAAAGGAGTCAATTTTACTAATTCTCTAGAAGAACTTGCAGATAATAGTTTTGATGTAATAACTATGTGGCATGTCTTAGAACATGTACCTGATTTAGAATTTCAAATAAAAACACTAAAAAGACTAATTAAATCTGGCGGAACAATTATCATTGCCGTTCCTAACTATAAATCATTTGACGCAAAACATTATAGATCTTTTTGGGCAGCTTATGATGTTCCTAGACATTTATGGCATTTTTCTAAAACTAGTATTCAAAAATTAATGAAGCAGGAACATTTAAAATTAAAAAAAGTTAAACCTATGTGGTTTGATAGTTTTTATGTTTGTCTTCTTTCTGAAAAATATAAAACTGGAAAAATGAATTTCCTTAAAGGATTTTTTTATGGTTTTGCATCAAATTGCTCAGGAATACTAAAAAAAGAGTTTTCTTCTCACATTTACATCATAAAAAACGATTAAAACGCGATTTAAGCGCTTTTAAAACACTTTTTAAGTGTTTCTTATATGATTTGTTGCCCAGAAACAATTCTTTTATTAGATGTTAAATATAAGAGACGTTTTTCATAAGTATATTTTATGATTTTTTAAAAAACAATCAATTTATCTTATATGAAAAAAAATAGTATTTGCATTACTATTTTCAATTGTTTACATTTACGCAAAATTTACAAATTACATTATGAAAAAATTATTATTTATTGCTTTAGGTTTAGTGATATTGTCTTGTAATAAACAAGAAGAAAATAAAGGACTAAAGACAGCTTATGTTGATACTGACAAACTAATGGAAAAATATCAAAAAGCAATTGATATTGAAAGTAAATACAAGATTAAGTCTGAAGAAATGGGGCGTGAGCTAGAAACTGAAGCAAAAAAATTCCAAGCAGATTATGAAAGTGCTTCTAGACAAGCTCAAGCTAAAGGTCCACAATGGGCTCAACAAAAAGGAATGGAACTTCAACAAAGAGAGCAAGAGCTTAATATTAAACAACAATCAATGCTTAAAGAAATCCAAACAGCTAGTGGAACGGAAATGGATTCTTTAGTAACTGAAATGAAAACGTTTATCAAAGAATTTGGCAAAAAAAACAATTACGATTATGTTTATGGAACAGGTTCTGTAGCAACAGTTTTATATGCTAAAGATTCTTATGATATTACTGAAGAATTATTGAAGCTTTTAAATGAAAGTTATAAGCCAAGTAATGATACTAAAGCTATTGAAAATAAGGAAGATAAGAAATAATTTATTTATATTTATATTTCAAGCCTCATTAGATTTATTCTTCTGAGGTTTTTTTTTGCCCAATTGCTTATTAATTTTTTTTATACTAAATTTATCTTTATTTATCTCAGCCAATGAATACATTATCAGCCGCAGCAAATTACACCTTAAAGTTTATAAATCAGACGAATAGATCTGTTTTTTTAACTGGAAAAGCAGGAACAGGTAAAACAACTCTTCTCAAAGAAATTATTAGTACAACCCATAAAAATACTGCTGTTGTTGCGCCCACTGGTATTGCTGCTTTAAATGCTGGTGGGGTTACCATACACTCTCTTTTTCAACTCCCTTTCGGTGGATTTATACCTGATATTGTTGCCCCACATATTGCTGACTCAGTTAAGTTTGAATCTAAAAGTACTCTTTCTCGTCACTTTAAAATGAGTGCTGTTAAGCGTAATGTTATAAGAAGCATTGAATTGCTAGTGATTGATGAAGTTAGTATGCTTCGAGCAGATCTATTAGATGCAATTGATTTTATGATGCAGTCTGTTAGGAAAAACGCCCTTCCTTTTGGAGGCGCACAAGTTTTGTTTATAGGAGATTTACTACAACTACCTCCTATTGTTAAACCTGAAGAATGGAATATACTTCGCAAATATTACCAAGGAAAATTCTTTTTTCATTCACATGTTGTACAACAAAATCCACCTCTATATATTGAGCTAGACAAGATTTATAGACAAACGGATAGTGAGTTTATAAATGTTTTAAATAATCTAAGAAACAATACTATTACCGTTGATGATATTGCAATTTTAAATCAGTTTGTTCAACCTGATTTTGATCTAAAAACAAATAAAGGTTTTATTACTTTAACGACTCATAATAGAAAGGCAGATACTATTAATACAGAAGCTCTAAATGATTTAGAAGGAGAAGAGTTTACATACAAAGCTCATGTAGTTGATGATTTTCCTGATAAGATTTTTCCTGTGGAACAAGATTTAATTTTAAAAATAGGCGCTCAAATAATGTTCATAAAAAACGACCTGTCTTTTGAAAAAAAATATTTTAATGGTAAAATGGGAATCATCAAAAGCCTTTCAAAGAACGAGATTATTGTTCATTTTCCTGAAGAAAACAAAACTATAGAAGTAGAACAGTATGAATGGCAAAATATTCGATATAGAGTTAATGCCACAACAAAGGAAATAGAGGAAGAGGTTTTGGGCACCTTTTCGCACTACCCCATCAAATTAGCTTGGGCAATTACAGTACATAAAAGTCAAGGACTTACTTTTGACAAAGCTGCGCTTGATGTATCACAAGTTTTTCAACCAGGACAAGCATATGTGGCTTTATCTCGACTACGTAGCTTAAAAGGACTTATTTTACTGTCTCCTTTGAAGATGAACGGTCTTTCTAATGATAGCGACGTTATGCTTTATGCAGAACAAAAAGCTTCGGAAAATTACATAAAACAATCTTTAGAACAAGAAACTAAGAATTATCTTTTTAATTATTTAAAAGCTTGCTTTGATTGGCAAGATTTGGCTCAAGAGTGGAGAAATCACAGGTTTAGCTATAAGGAAGAAGCTCCTAAATCACCTAAGGCAAAATATGCAAAATGGGCTGAAAATCAGGCTAATAAAATAGAAAGTTTAGTAGATCCTTCTCAAAAATTTATTAAACAACTAGCTACTATTTTCTCAAGAGAAGTATTTGATATTCAGTTTATAAATGAACGATTTATAGCTGCATATAATTATTTTTTTAAAGATTTAGACCTTATAGTGTATGAATTAATAACTAAAATTGATGAAATCAAACGAATCAAAAAAGTTCAAGGGTTTTATGATGAATTAAATGATTTAGAAGACTCACAAACAAAAGCTGTAATTCGATTAATGAAGTCTAAATTATTACTTGAAAGGGTTGCTGAAGGAAAAGAAATTTCTAAAGAGAACCTTATCTCAGATGAAATATTACATTATAAGACTAACGTTATAAGACGTTTAAGAGAAATTAAAAACAGTAATTTAACTGTATTTGATGAGGAAAATGATGTTTCTTATTATGAGCCTAAAGAGAAAAAGAAAAAAGAAACTAAAAAACCTACTGCAGAAATTACATTAGATTTTTGGAAAGAAAGAATGTCAATTAAAGAAATAGCTACAAAAAGAAAATTAACAGAAACAACTATTTATGGTCACTTTGCAAAATTAATTAATTCAAAACAGATCTCAATTGATGAAGTTCTTTCTGCTGAAAAATTAAAACAGTTAGAAGTATTATTTAAGTATTTCAAAGGAGAGAGCCTTTCTGAATTAAAAGAAACGGTTGGAGATAAATTCTCTTGGGAAGATTTAAAGTTATATAAAGCCCATATAGAATCTTAAATAAAAACTTTATCCATTTTTTATAAATAATTGATAAACAAAGATTTAATTTATTTTTTATGTATTAAACGAGTAAGTTTTATAGATAAATCTGTTAAAATAATTTTTCCATTTCCATTTCTTTCAATGTGATAAATTGCATCTGAAATTTCTTTGTAGATGTCATTAATATTTTCTCCATTAACAAAAGGAGCAAATTTTTTCAATTCAAAACCCTCTAATCCTTCATCTAAGTAAACTAAATCTGTGGAAGAATAGTTATATAACAAAGCTTGTCTAAAAAATTCAATGCAATAATGTAGAAATTGCTTCTGAATTTCTCTACTATAACTGGCTACATCTTCTGCCCAAGTAATTAAATCTAAAATGGCAGAAGCATTACCTTTAGCTCTAAAGGCACTTCTTACCCATTTTATAAACCACTCTTCAAATTGTTGGTCCTCTTTTTCACTATTTGAAAGTTTTATTGCCTTGTTTATATCTCCTTGAGCCAAATGTGTAATTCTTTTGGCATTATTTGGAGTTACCCCTTTTTCTATCAATAAGGATTCAATTTCAGTATTTTCAGGCTTATGAAATTCAACAATTTGACACCTTGAAGTAATTGTAGAAATAATCTCATCTATTTTTTCAGTTATGAGTATAAAGATGGTTTTTTGAGGTGGTTCCTCTAGAATTTTAAGTATTTTGTTAGAAGTTGCTATGTTCATTTTATCGGCCATCCAAATGATCATTACCTTGTATCCACCTTCAAATGATTTCAAAGAAAGTTTTTTTACAATTTCTTGCGCCTCATAAACACTAATTAATCCTTGTTTGTTTTGAATACCTATAAGATTATACCAGTCTTGTAAACTACCATAAGGTTGTGTAGTAACAAATTCTTTCCATTCCTCAATAAAATTCATACTTATTGGATGTCCCTTTATGCTTTCTGTAGAATTAACAGGAAACACATAGTGAATATCTGGATGAGAAAGTTGATTGACTTTATTTGAACAGTTTAAATAGGATGAGTTTTCAACATTTTTACCATTACAGAGGATATATTTTGCATATGAAATAGCCATTTGTAAGAGGCCGACACCTTCAGAACCAACGAATATTTGCGCATGAGGAATCCTACTGTTATCAATACTTGACGTTAAATAGTCTACTGTTTTTTTATTTCCAATTACGTTTGTAAACATAGTTTAAATAATATTTTTGTAATTTTGTTAATAACGCATTTAAAATTGTTAATAAGTTGTTTGTTATTGTTAATAAACCAACCTGTTTTCTTGATAATTTAGTAAAAAGTTTAAAATAGGTGATTTTATCATCATTTTCAAATCACTTACTAACAAAAAAAGTGAAAGTACACAATTTTAGTTGTTAACTAATCTTTAGTATAATAATTGTAAAAACTAGTATTATGTTAAACAAAATTTCAAAATTAGGGTTATTAATTGCTATACTTTTCGCAAGTACTCTTTCTTATGCTCAATTACCAGTTCCTTTTACTGTGAGATATCAATCTTATATTAAAGGAGACATGACAGTTATTGCAAATAATATTGTAAACAGAAAGGACTATGGAAATGACCCCAATACACCTTATATGAATTCAACTAAAACAGCCAAACTGAATGATGAGTTTGAAATGTTTTATATAGATATTGATAATGACATGTCTACTTTTAGTTCAAGTTCTGCCGCTTTAGAATTTAATAATAATGATACTAAAAAAATTGTGTATGCTGGTTTATATTGGTCAGCTACTTATAAATACAATAGTGGAACAAAAAATAAACGAAACAAATTTAAACCATTTGATAAGAATAGAGAAGATTTTGATCAAATTAAATTGAAACTTCCTGGAAGAATGTCTTATATTGATATTAAAGGGGAAGTAATTTTTGATGGATTAAATAAAAAAGATTTTGATGAGAGTGCACCATACGCTGTTTATGCAGATATTACAGATCTTGTTAAAGATTTAGAAGACCCAACAGGTGATTTTACTGTAGCCAATATTAAAGCTACTCAAGGTACTATTGAAGGTGGAGTTTCTGGTGGATGGACAATTTTCTTTGTTTATGAGGATGAAAATGCTTCAGGAAAGTTCATAACATCTTTTGATGGTTTTGCAGGAGTAACGGATAAAGCCACTGATATTTTATATACAGGATTTAAAACTTTACCAGAAGGACGCGTTTTTGCAAAATTAGCATGTGCAGGTTTAGAAGGTGATAATAACTTATTAGGAGATCAATTGCAAATAAAATCAGAATCAAGTGAATTTTTTACTTTACTTAGCAACTCATTAAAGCCTGAAAATAACTTCTTTAACAGTAACATTATTATTGAAGATAGTTTTTATATAAATAGAAAACCTAACAGTAAAAACACTTTAGGATATGATACTTCTTTAATTACAATTTACAATCCTGAAAATTCAGTTATTCAAAATAATACAAACAACGTTACGCTTAAATTAAAAACAGTTGGAGATAGGTTTTATATGTTTTTCAATGCTTTCAATGTAGAGATACAAGAGCCTGAAAGTCAAGAAAATATGATTGTAGAAAACACAGCTCCTTTCTCTGAAACAACAATTGTAGATAATGTAACAAAACCAACTAAAGAAATAATAAAAGAAGAAATTGTTTTTAATACTGAAAACACTTCAGTAGCTCCAGTAAAAATTGATAAAAAAGCCGTTGTTGAACCTAAAAAAGAAACAGTAGTTGCTTTAAATGAGCCTAAAAAAACAGTAAGTTCACAAGTAATTGCTCCTAAAAAGGAAGTGGTTGTTAATCATCCAAAGGTTAAAAATGAACCAGTTGTAGCAGAGAATTCAAATAAAACCACATTTGATCCAGTATTGATTAGTGAAAAATTGAGTCAAGTGGCACAAAACCAAAATGGACAAAAGAGAAGAATTACAGCAATTCCTGGTCCAATGGTTGAAATTTTTAATCAACAACAAGGTTTTTATATTATAGCAAATGTATTTGCAGTACATAAAAATGCTACACGTTTTGTTGCTAAACTAAGAAGTATGGGAATTGATGCTGACTTTTTCATCAATCCAAAAAATAATTACAGATATGTATATGTTAGTAAACACGATTCTTGGTCAAATGCCTTAAATCTTTATTATTCAAATGTAAATGGAAAATATTATGGGGATATTTGGATCATGTTAGTCAACACATCTCCTAGTCAATTAGTCTTAAATAACTCCACTATAGAATACAATAACCCTTTTTGTCCCAAACAAAATCTGGTTGCAACGAGAACTGAAGAAGAACTCGTTTAAAAGTTAATTTATTATTAAAAAAAGGCTCATTACTGAGTCTTTTTTATTTTTGTAACTCTTTACCATTAATTTATTTAAATATATTTGTAAAAAATATCAAATGAAAACTATAAACAACTTCGATTTTAAAGGAAAAAAAGCAATAATACGTGTAGATTTTAATGTGCCTTTAGATGAAAATTTTAGGGTTACTGATGCTACTAGAATTGAAGCAGCTAAACCAACAATAGATAAAATTTTAAAAGATGGAGGTAGTGTAATTTTAATGTCACACCTTGGAAGACCAAAAGGAGTTGAAGAAAAATATTCTTTAAAACATATTTTAGCAAAGGTTACTGAAGTTTTAGAACAAGAAGTTCTTTTTGCTACGGATTGTATGGGTGAAGAAACGAAAGCAAAATGTGATAACCTTAAGTCTAATCAAATTCTTTTACTTGAAAACTTACGTTTTTATGCTGAAGAAGAAGCAGGGGATACTGAATTTGCTAAAAAATTAGCTTCTTATGGTGATATTTATGTAAATGATGCTTTTGGAACAGCTCATAGAGCACATGCTTCAACAACTATTATAGCAAATTATTTCTCTGCAAATAAATGCTTTGGATTATTATTAGCAAAAGAAATTGAAAGTATAAATAAAGTTTTATACGAATCAAAAAAACCAGTAACGGCTATTTTAGGTGGTTCAAAAGTGTCTTCTAAAATTACAATAATTGAAAATATTTTAGATAAGGTAGATCACATGATAATTGGTGGTGGAATGACATTTACTTTTATAAAAGCTTTAGGTGGAAAAATTGGAGATTCTATTTGTGAAGATGATAAACAAGAATTAGCACTAGAAATTTTAAAACAAGCTAAAGAAAAAGGAGTACAAATTCATTTACCAGTTGATGTTATTGGTGCAGATGCATTTTCAAATGAAGCTAATACACAAATTGTAGATGTAACTAAAATTCCTGATGGATGGCAAGGTTTAGATGCTGGACCAAAATCGTTAGAAATTTTTAATGATGTTATTTCTAAATCAAAAACAATTCTTTGGAATGGTCCAGTAGGTGTTTTTGAAATGCCAAGTTTTGCCAATGGAACCATTAAAGTAGGTGAATTTATTGCCAATGCAACTAAAAAAGGGGCTTTTTCTCTTGTAGGTGGTGGTGACTCAGTTTCTGCTGTAAAACAATTTGGTTTTGAAGACCAAGTAAGCTACGTGTCTACTGGTGGAGGAGCTATGTTAGAAATGCTAGAAGGAAAATCTTTGCCTGGTATTCAAGCAATTTTACAATAATAATACTATTTTTGAAAAAATTACGTTACCATTGATTAACTAATTACCAAAACAAATTCCTGCATGATGAAAATAAAAAATCTCTTATTTATAGTTCTTCCGTTTATTTCTTTAGCGCAAGAAAGCCAAGAAGTAAGCTTGTTATATGCAACTACTGAAAAGATTTCATACTTAGATTCTATAAAATCTTCTTTTATAAATCATAGTACCAGTAATTGTATTGATAATAGATGGATGGAAGAACTTTCAAATCAAGAGCTTTTTGAAGATATGTATGCAGATGTTTCTGAATTAAACATTGATGATGAGGTTTCGTATGAATTGTCAACTGAAATTTTAAAAAAGAGATTAAAAAAATTAGATGATAAGTCACCTTTCAATATTGAGTACAATGCTTCATTAGAAAATGTGATTAAGTCTTTCCTTAAAAACAGAAGGCCAAGTTTTGAACGATTAATGGCTATTTCTGAATACTATTTTCCAATGTTTGAAGAGCATTTAGCAAAATATAATGTTCCTTTAGAAATTAAATATTTAGCTATTGTTGAATCTGCTTTGAATCCTAAAGCAAGAAGTAGAGTAGGAGCTTCGGGTTTATGGCAGTTTATGTATCCAACGGGAAAACAATTCAATTTAGAGGTTAATTCTTATGTTGATGAACGGTTTGACCCTTTAAAAGCAACGGAAGCAGCTTGTCAATATTTATCAAGTTTATATCAAATTTTTGGTGATTGGAGTTTAGTTTTAGCGTCATATAATGCTGGTCCAGGGAATGTGTCTAAAGCTATTAGACGTTCTGGAGGAAGTCAAAATTATTGGAATATTAGAAGAAATCTTCCAAGAGAAACAGCTAATTATGTTCCTGCTTTTTTAGCTACTATGTATATTTATGAATATAAGAAAGAATTAGGAATTGTTCCTAAAAAAGCTCAAGTGACTTATTTTGAAACTGATACAATAATGGTTAAAAGAGAAATGAGTTTCAAACAAATTTCTGATTTATTTGATATACCAGAAGAGCAAGTAGAGTTTTTAAACCCAATTTATAAGTTAAAAATTATTCCATATATGGAAGATAAAGCTCATTTTTTAAGATTGCCAAAAGATAAAATAGGTTTATTTGTTTCTAATGAAGATATGGTTTATGCTTATATTGATTATGTAAAAAATGGTGGAGAAAAACAAGAGGAATTAGCGGATAATGCAACAACAAAAGAAACTAAAGTAGTCGCTTATGAGGAAACAGAAACAAAAAGCAAATTAGCTTATCATTCTGTTCGAAGAGGCGAAAGTCTTGGATTGATTGCTCAAAAATATGATGTTACTATTACAGAATTAAAAAGATGGAATAATTTAAGATCATCAACTATAACTGCTGGAAAAAAATTAAAAATATATAGTACTAAAGCAGAAATTATAAAATCTTCAAAAAGTTCAAAAATGGACTCAGACACCTATATTGTTAGAAGTGGAGACTCTTTATACACTATTGCAAAAAAATATCCTGGTGTTTCTGCTGAAGATTTGAAAAAATGGAACGGTATTAGTGGTAATAATATAAAACCTGGAATGAAATTAAAAATTAACGGGTAAAATTATTAAAAACGACACTATAATGAAAAAATCTATTTTACTTTTATTTGTTTCTTTTTTACTGTTTTCATGTAAAGAAGAGGTAACCAATAATAAAGGTTTATCTGAATCTTCTGGAAATATCAATAATGTTTCTGTTTTTATTGATGAAGACCTTTGGAATGGAGAAATAGGAGATTCTCTTAGAAAAAAATTAGCATCTCCTGTTGACGGTTTGCCTCAAGAAGAACCTCTTTTTAACATTAATCAATATCCAACAAAAATTTTTGATGGTTTTGTGAAGAAAGGAAGAAATATTATTGTTGTCCAAAAATCTGATAAAAACGGATTTGTTGCTAAAACGGATTTATATGCTTATCCTCAAAATGTGTTTTTTATTACCGGAACAACTGCGGAAGAATTAATAACAAATATTGAACAAAAAGCTCCTGAAATAATCAGTACTATCAGAAAAGGAGAAATTCTTGAAAATCAAAGACGAATGAAAAAATCATTAATCAATGATAACAAGATTAAAGATATGTTTGGCTTAACTATGAATATTGGATATGGTTATAATTATGATTTAGAGAAAGATAAGTTTCTTTGGTTAAGAAAAGAATTTCCTTCTGGATATAATAGTATCTTAATTTATGAAGCACCAATTGAGACAATAGAAAAAGGAGGAAATATAGTTCAAAATATAACCCATTTAAGAGATTCTATTGGAAAAGCAAACATACATGGAACTCTTGATAATACATGGATGATTACTGAAGAAGCTTATGCTCCTTATTTATTTCAAACCAAAGTGGATGACAAGTTTGCTTATTTAACCAAAGGAACTTGGGAGCTTAAAAATGATTTTATGGCCGGTCCTTTTGTGAATTATGCTATTAAGGATACTAAAAATAATCGCTATGTTATAGTGGAAGGATTTACTTATTTGCCTTCAAAAGCTAAAAGAGATCATGTTTTTGAATTAGAAGCCATAATTAATTCGGCAAAAATCATAAAATAATATTTTATTTAAAAAGCTCAACTAAATAGAGTATTTTTAAATTAAGAAATATATAATTAAAAATGTATCGAGATTTTAAATCTTCTTGATACATTTTTTGTTAGATTGTATTTCAAATAGTACATTCAATTTTATTTAAAAGAAAAAAATGTTGATATTCAAAATAAAGCGTTTTAAAGAACTTTCTACCCAAGAACTATATCAATTATTACAATTGCGTAGTGAAGTCTTTGTGGTGGAGCAAAATTGTGTTTATCAGGATATTGATGGTAAAGATCAAAAGGCAATACATGTTTTGGGGTTTCATGAAGATGAAATTGTAGCTTATGCCAGATTATTTGATAAAGGATATTATTTTGAAGAAGCATCAATAGGTAGAGTAGTGGTTAGTCCAAAAGTTAGAGCTAAAAAATGGGGACATGATTTAATCAAAACCTCTATCGAAACTATTGAAAAAGAATTTAATACCTCAGCTATAACAATTTCAGCGCAAGAATATCTCAAAAAGTTTTATGAAACGCACCAATTTGAACAAACTAGTGCAATGTATTTAGAGGATGATATTCCACATATTCAAATGAAGCGAAAATAAAAAGTTATTCTTTTAAAATTTGATCCATTATCCAACTTGTATGTAAGGCTGTTAACCCATTTGACGGATGATTATAATTTCCATCTAATAATTGTTTTTTCATGTTTTCTACATGATGTATTTGTACATGTTTTGGATGTTCAATGAAAAGTTCTAGCTCTTCTTCCTTATTTTTTAAAGTTAATGGGGCTTCTTCAAAAACAGCAAATGTAATTTTACCTTTACTCCCAGTTATTTCAACTTTGTCTTCATGAGTTGCTGAACCAAAATTCCAGTTTCCTGTTCCGGTTATTCCATTATCATGAACCCAGCAAGCTACAAAAGCATCTTTTGCTTCATATAAATTTTGTTGGTTTATACTAATACCAAAAACATTTTTCATGTTTCCTAAAAGATGCGTAAATAAATCTAAACCATGACTGGCTAAATCATCAAAATAACCTCCTGAAGCAATTGTTGCATCTGTTCTCCAATTATATTCTCCTGATAAATCTATTTTACTTGGAGTTTTGCTAAAATGCCAACTTATAGTTCTAATTTCTCCAATTTTATTTTCTTTTAACCAAGTGTTTACTTGTTCAAATCGTGGTAAAGATCTTCTATAGTAAGCCACAAACAAAGGAATGTTTTTATCTTTAAAAGTTTCATAGATTTTTAAACTATCTGCATAGGAGGGTGTTAAGGGTTTTTCGATACAACATGGTTTACCAACTTCAGCTACTTTTAAAGCATAAAACATGTGTGTGTCTGGTGGAGTTGCTATGTAAACGGCATCAATTTCAGGGTCATTGATTAAATCATCAGCATTGGTGTAATATTTTTCAATGTGGTGTCTTTGTGCATAATCTTGGAGTTTATCAATGTCTCTTCGCATTACTGCTTTCAGATCAAAACCTTCTGTTAGTTTGTAGGCTGGACCGCTTTTTATTTCAGTAACATTGCCACAACCAATAATTCCCCAACGCACTAATCCAGATTCTTTAAGTTGATCCACCATTTTAATTGAAAGTATTTTTTAGTTTAGTAAATTTAAGCGAGAAAGATTATAAGTACAAATTTAATTTTTTTATTCAATCTGTTTATTATTGAACAATTTATAAGTAATTCTTAATCTATAATTAATATACAAATAATATATCTTATTATGACTAACAGTATTTTTGATTTTTAATTAATAAAATTTAATTATAAATTAATGATTTATGTTTTCATCACGTCCTTTGTTTTGTGCTTTATTATTTACTTCTTTATCTTTTTTCGCTCAACAAAACCCAAAAATTCATTCACATAATGATTATAGCCAACATTTACCATTTTGGAGAGCTTATAACTCTGGCTTAAATTCTATTGAAGTAGATGTTTTTTTGAAGAATGGTGTTTTATTCGCAACACATGCCGAAAACGAAATCATTGCAACTCAAACTTTAGAAACACTTTATCTAAAACCACTTAAAAAAATAGTTCAAACGCATTTAGGGAACGAACAAAATATACAGTTACTCATTGATGTAAAGTCTGAAGCATACTCAACTCTTGAAGCCATTGAAAAGATATTAAAAAATTATCCAGAACTCATTAATAATCCTCGATTAACCTTTGTAATTTCTGGAAATAGACCTTTGGTAAAAGATTATAAAAATTATCCCAATTATATTTTATTTGATTATCAAAGTTTAGAATCTATACCAAATGAAAGTTTTCATAAAATTGCTTTAATAAGTTTAGGTTATAGTGCATTTTCTTTATGGAAAGGATTGGATTCTATTTCAAAAGCGGATTCTAAAAAAATAAAAGAACTTATTGATAAAGCACATGTATATAAGAAACCATTTCGCTTTTGGGGTGCACCCGATACTCCTTTAGCATGGAAAACATTTTACAACTTAGGCGTTGATTTTATAAATACTGACCAGCCACTGGAATGTTCAAATTACTTTAAAAAACTTACCTCAACAACTTCTGATATTAAAGTAGCTTTTCTTGCAGACATTCATTTTCAAGATATTTATGGAAAGTTTTTTGACATTAATTATGAAGGAATTTTAAATGAAAAAACAAATAAATTGACGCTTTTGCGTACTATGGATGCTCAATTGCATTCTACTCGCATTTTTAATGAAAATTATTTTGCTTTGTTTGCGGCCTTAAATGATATTGTTAAAAAAGGTATTAAGCTCGTTGCATTACCTGGTGATTATACTGATGATGGACAAGCTATACATTTAAGAGGGTTGCAACAAGTTTTAGAATATTACACCAAAACGTACGGCATACAATTTTTTATTACAACTGGCAATCATGATCCTGTGGGGCCTTTTGCACAAGAATCAGGAAAATCAGATTTTATGGGAATTAAAGGACAACCCCAAGGTATTTATAGTTCTGCAAAATTTAATACTCAAAAAGAGGATGAATTACTTAATTTAATTTCAGAAGATATAAAAAAACAGGGATATGAAGGAGTTCTAAATAATCTAAAATCTTTTGGCTTTTTTCCGCAAGAAAACTATTTGTATTGGGCTACACCATTTTCAAATTACAACCCAGAAAGTTATACTTACCAAAAAGCAATAGAAAATGCATCACTTGAAAAAAGGATGTATGATATTGTAACTGGTTATACAATTCCCGATGCTAGTTATGTGGTAGAAGCTACTCCTAATGTATGGTTATTGGCAATTGACGCTAATGTTTACTTACCAAAAGATACTATAAATGGTAATGCATTAGATCCAAAAAACTACCAAGGTTCAAGTATTGGATATAACAATGTTTTAACTCACAAAATACATCTTTTAAAATGGCTTAAAACTATTGCTGCTGATGCAAAACGACTTGATAAAACCCTTATTGCATTTAGTCATTATCCGATGATAGACTTTAATGATGATGCTACAGAAACTTTAAAATCCTTTTTTGAAGGGAATAAATGGCAATTAGAACGTATACCAGATGAACAGGTAGCACAACTTGTTTCAGAAGCCGGTATAACAGTTCATGTGGCAGGACATATGCATATAAATGATACAGGATTTAGAACCTTTTCAAACGGGAAATCATTAGTAAATATTCAAACACCTTCTTTAGCAGCTTATATTCCTGGTTACAAAATTTTAACTATCAAACCCAATAAAACCATAGAGGTTAATACTATAACGATAGATGAGGTGACCAATTTTAATGAATTGTTTCCTTTATATGAAATGGAATATGCCAATTTAAAACAGCATAAAAAACCATTATGGAATCATGATATTTTAAAAACCAATTCGTATCATGATTTTACGATGTTTCATTTAAAAGAACTTGTACGTTTGCGTTTTTTAGAAGAAGATTGGGTACCCAATTTTAAAGATTTTATGCTGAATGTTACAGGTGAAGATTTGCTTTTAATATCATTTTTGAATACTGAACTCGATTTAAAAACACTTTTAGATAAAAAAGAACGCTATAAAGCAGATTGGAAAATTGCAAAAACAAAAGCAGAATTAGCTTTAAAAGAGACAAATTTTAACTTTGAAGACTTTAAGCAATGGGATGGTTTTGATATCATTTTTGATTTTTATAGAATTAGAAATGCTGATAAACTAGCAATTAATGATATTGGAAGTAAAAAAATAAAATTGTACCAGTGGCTTTTTAAATGTTATAAAGCTAATTTCAGTAAGACAAATACTGACGTAAACAAACAAAAAATATTAGAGTTTTACAGTTGTTTTGTACAGTTTTTAAATGGTGCACCTTCCAATAATTTCATAATAGACTATGAAACTGGAGGCTTAAAAGATTTGGATTAAAACTATTTTGTAGTTATCGGATTGTTTCTCACGTAAGTTCCATTTTTAAACGATATATGATAATTGCTTTTAAAAAATTTACTTGGTAAATAATAATCCGTAGTAATAATTTGCGCTCCAGAGTTTTTAGCATCTTCAAAATGTGTGTAATCATTTGCTCTTGCTTCCATTGTTCCTGAATCTGCTCTTGTTCTTATGATGTAGCCTTTAGATACAAGAGTTTTAATAGAAGTGTCTTCTGGATTGTTTTTAATTAATGTTGCTGCTTCTGGAGTGCCTGGATTTGCATTTACAAACATAGTTCGACCTTCAAGTGAAGGATGATCTTTTATGTATAATTCACGTTTACGTCCAGAATCATCTAAAATAAATAAAAATTTACCTTTAGAATCTTTAAGTTTAGGCCAATTGTTATTTGAAACGGCTTCCTCAAGAGTTAAAAATTGGCCACGAACATCATCAGGCATAATGAGTTTTTCTTTTCCTAATGTTTTAATGAGTTCTGTATCTAATTCTGTAAAAAGGGTACTAGTGAATTGTTCTGGTTCGGTCCCAAATATGTTTTTATCGCCATCTTTTGCTTCTAAGGTTATAAATATAGGTTCGTGATCTGGATGTGAGTCCGACCATTTTTTTAAATCTTTCAAACACGCTTCTAAAGTATAATAATGCGATCTAAAATCGATATCCAAAACATGAAGCATTTTAAATCCTGGTTGCTGCATTACCTTATTTAAATCATAAGATTCTTCGGGTTCTGCAAGTTCTAATCCTTTTGGATTTGCGTAAGCTCCTCCTTTGGAGTCGGCATACACGTCAATTTCAAGATTTCTTAAACCTAAATCTAACTGTTCGGGTATTGGTATATGTTCATATTGTAAAGTTTGTATGCTATTAGTAGAATCTTTTTGCTTTAAAAAATCATACAACTTTGATTCAATTGCTTTTTTGTAGCTGTTATGAGAACCAATTACTTGAAGTTGATTAATTCGTAAAGTGTTTTGTTGTGCAAATACATCTAAACAAATAAAAAGAAGAAATAATAAGTACTTGTAGTATATCATAAATTTAGTATTTATGATGGTAAAAATACTTTAACAAAAGGGAAGATGTGTTATGAAATCAAGAATAAAAAGCAAACATTTTTTATTACCAAATGGTCAATAATACAAAAAGGAGAAGTTTTAATTAAGCTTATTTAATAATTATATAATCGTAAGGTAAAATTAAATTTTTAAATGTTTTATTATTTTACACCTCAATAAATTAAATAATTACATGATGAGATTCATTCATAAACCTTATAAACTTATTTAAGCCAATGAATTAAAAAACTATTTTAAAAAAAACCGTAGTCGCTGAGAACAACTACGGTATAATTATCAAGCATTCTAAACAAATAACTTAAAAATGTATAACAAAATTAAATTTTTTAGGCTAAAAAACATAATTTTTTTAGTGATAACAATGTCTGTATTTTACAAGGGATATTCAAATAATACAGTATTAAAAGAGACAATATTTTTAAATCAAAACATTCAAAGAACAATTAAAGGTGTTGTTGTAGACGAATCTGGAATACCATTGCCAGGCGCTACTATAGTTTTAAAGGATACAGGAAAAGGAGTTTCCACTAATATTGATGGAGAATTTTCTATCACTGCCGATTTAGGGCAAATACTTCAAATATCTTTTGTGGGATATTCATCAAAAGATGTAATTATTGATTCTGAAACTTTATCAATTACATTGAATCCAAGTAGTGATTTATTGGATGAGATTTTACTTGTAGGTTACGGAGAACAAACTAAAAAAGATCTTACAGGAGCTGTAAGTCAACTTTCTGCTGACGAATTTAAAAAAGGAGTCAATATTTCTCCTGATAATTTAATTCAAGGTAAGGTAGCAGGTGTTCGAGTAGTGCAATCTAGTGGTGAACCAGGAGCTGGAGTAAATGTCTCTATTCGTGGTATAGGATCTATCAGGAGCGGAAGCTCACCTTTATTTGTAGTAGATGGAATTCCTTTAAGTAATGAAAATGTGAGTGCAGCCAGTCCTAACTTTGGTCTTGGAAATTCAAGCGCAAAAAACCCATTAAATTTTCTTAATACAAGTGATATTGCTTCCATAACTATATTAAAAGATGCCTCAGCTGCAGCAATATATGGTGCTAGAGGTTCTAATGGAGTTGTTATTATTACAACAAAACAAGGAAAAAGTGGTGAAGCTTCTATAACATTAGATTCATATTTGAGTGTTGCTTCTGTAATAAAGAAAATAGATGTATTATCTGCTACTGAATATCGCAATGCTATTACTGATGACACTTATGATCATGGAGGAAATACTGATTGGCAAGATGAGTTATTTCGTAGTGCTATAACACAAAACTATAACTTCTCTTTCAGTAAAAAAACAGATAGCGGAAACTACTATACTTCATTATCTCACATGGATCAAGAAGGTATAATAGAAACTAGCGAGTTTAACAGAACTACAGCCCGTTTAAATGCAGAAGAATCTTTTTTGGATAATAAGCGTTTAAAAGTAAAGGTAAATTTAACGGCAAGTGAGATAAATGAAACGGGTGTTCCTAATGGAGCTGATGCTGGTTCTGATGGTCAGTTAGTTATACATGCTTTAATGGCTAATCCAACACAACCAGTGTTTACTGAAGAGGGTAATTATACTAACTTCAATTTGAATCAAAATTATAACCCAATGTACCTCTTACATATTTATGATGATCATACAAAAACGCTACGTGTTTTAGGAAATGTTCAAACTACCTTTAGAATTATCGACGGATTGGAATATAAGTTTAACTATGGTATAGACCGTTCCTTATCTGAAAGAAACTCTACTATTTACCCTAACTTTACTGATAGAACTCCAGATGGAGCTTATGTACAAAGTAACTTAGAATCTTTAAGCTCTTTAATGGAACATTATTTAACTTATAACTTTGGTTTAGGAAAAAATAATTTTGAGCTTTTAGGAGGATTTTCATATCAAAAATTTGATTTTTCTGGAACTTCTTTTTCTCTTACTGGTATTGATGAAATGGGAGTAGGTGTGGAACCAGAATATAACCCTGGTTATTCTGGAACTCAATCAGGAGTTAGTGGTTATGCTCAAAAAAATGAATTACAGTCTTATTTTGGAAGATTAAACTATAATTTTGATGATAAATATTTAGTTACAGCTTCTCTAAGAGCCGATGGTTCAACGCGTTTTGGAGAAAATAACAAGTATGGTTATTTTCCTTCATTTGCATTAGGATGGAACTTGAATAGAGAAAATTTTTTAAAAAAGTATGATAATATTAATCAGTTAAAATTAAGACTTAGTTGGGGACAAACGGGTAATCAAGAAGTTCAAAATAAAATTACACAAGCAAGTTATTCCCAGTCTGCTTCTGGAGGATATTATTTGTATGATGATTATAATTTAATAAATGGTATTGTAGTAAACAGAACGGCTAATCCAGATTTAAAATGGGAAGTTGTATCCCAGTTCAACGTTGGGTCTGATTTTAGTTTGTGGAATAATAAATTTTACGGTTCATTAGATTATTACAATAAAACAACTACCGACGTTATTTTAAATATTCCTTCAGAACCATTGAGCCCAACTTCAACAGTTTGGAAAAATATTGATGGAAAAATAGTAAACAAAGGTTTTGAATTTAGTTTAGGATCTAAATTGATTAATACAGATAATGTTACATGGTCATTAGATGTAAATGGAGCAACTTTAAAAAATGAAGTTAAAGATCTTCCTGTGTCAGAATTATATTCTGGTGATGTAGCGGGTCCTGGTTTATCAGGAGTATATGCTAATGTTTATAAAAGTGGTTATGAAGCAGGGTCTTTCTTTATGTTGAAACATTTAGGATTTGATGCTGAAGGGAATGATATTTTTGAAGATTTTAATAATGATGGTGTTATAAATAGTGATGACCGTCAAATATTTGAAGGAGCATTACCAAACTTTACTTTTGGAATTAATACTAACCTTTCTTACAAGAAATGGAATCTTAGTCTAGCTTTCATTGGTCAGACAGGTGGTTTATTAGTAAATAATACCAATTTAGCTTTAAATATAAATAATATTGATTCAGACAGAAATGTATTATCAGACTATTATTATGGTGGTGCAAGTTCTTCAAATGCACCTCAACTCTCTACATTATACTTAGAAAAATCTGATTTTATCCGTTTAAATAATGTTCAGATAGGATATACTTTTAATACAAATGATTTTAATATTAAATGGTTAAAAGGGCTAAATCTTTATATAAGTGCACAAAATGTATTTACAATTACTAATTATTCAGGATTTGATCCTTTGATTAACAGCCCTCGTTCTTCAGGAGGTAATCAATCTATAGGTATAGATTATACTACTTATCCATCATCAAGATCCTTTATGTTTGGTACAACTTTAAAACTTTAATTTATGAAAATTTCAAATAAAACAACAAAAATATTATCTACTATTGTTCTCGTTTCACTTTTCGGTTGTACTGATTTGAAAGAAGAAGTAGTAGATGAGGTAATTGGAGGAGTAAGTTCAAATCCAGAAAGTGCTATGGCTGCCGCTTATGGTCAGTTAGCAAATGGCACTTTTGTGGACCACGGAAACGTATTCGGACTTCAAGAATATCCAACAGATGAGTGTATGTTACCAACTCGAGGAAGTGATTGGGGTGATGGAGGAAAATGGAGAGCATTAACAGAGTTCACTTGGGGTACCAGTAATGCGGCAGTTTCTTCAACTTGGAATGCTTTAACTAGTGGTATTACTAAAACATTGACGGCTATAAAGTCTTTACAGGAAAATCCAAATTATGAAAAGCATGATTTGTTCATGGCTGAAGCTAGAGGTTTATTGGTTTTATACGTTTATAATACTTTAGATCTTTTTAATCAAGCACCTTATAGAGACCCTTTTTCTGAAAATGCTCCATTGGTTTTTTTAAGAGCTGATACTGAAATTGATAATTTAATTTTAGAAGTAGAAGAAATTCTTCCAAATCTTGTAAATATAGGCGAGCAACAAACGAATAATGGTCGTTTTACGAAACAAGCTGCTTATGCCTTGTTAGCAGATATGTATTTAAACAGAGCGGTTTTTAAGGATCGTTATAATTCTAATTCTAGCTTTAATTTTACTGAATTAGCTTTGGATAATAACGGTACTACCGATATGGATAAAGTAATTTATTACACATCGCTATTAATTAATGGAAATTTTAGTTTAGAGAGTAATTATTTTAAAAACTTTTCTATTAATAATACAGCTGGTTCTGAAATTATTTTTGCTGTTATTCAAGAAAATGATAATATAAGAGGAAGTGATAATGACTTTGCTTATATGTCAACAGGCCGTGCTCAAAAACCTACTCCAGATAATAGAGGTACAAATGCTTCTTGTGTAGGGACAGACTTTTATAATACTTGGAATGGTAATCATGATGATCCTCGTTTTCATAGATATTATCAATATTCAGATGGTACTTGGTTTATGAATGATGGTACTACAGGAAGTGTTCCAGCGGAAGATACAAGATCTGATACTGGTAAATATTGGTTTCATTTTAATAGAGGCTTACAAGTTGGTCAACAATATGGACCAACGCTTGATGGTAGTGGAGGTTTTAATATGACTTCAAGCGGAAGAATTGCAGTTAATATGCTATATATGGAAAAAAACACAACCGTTCCAATGAATTTCACTCCTGAATTGAATTTTGACAATCCCTTAGAAGCCGTATTTACCCAAAGTCAAATTAACCGTGGAGTACGTAATTTTAAATGGGAGTTTGATCCAGAATATGGTAATGGTTCAAGTGCTGTGGATGTTCCTTTATATCGTTTAGGAGGAATATATTGTATGAGAGCTGAAGCTTATTTCCGTAATGGAGCAACAGGTCTTGCATTAGCAGACATAAATTTGCTTAGAACAAGTAGAACGCGTGAGGCATTATTTGGAAATGCGCCAGGTGTTGCAATTCCATTATTGAACGAAGAGATTTTATACAATGAAATTGGTTTTGAGATGTATTGGGAAATGTACCGAAGAAAACAAATGATTCGTTTTGGTACTTTTGATAAGCCATACGTAGCTAAAGCGGCAACAGATCCTTATTTAAGGGTTTATGCAATTCCACAAGCAACTATTGATGTTACAGATGGAATTTCTCAAAATTTTGGCTATTAAAAAATAATAAAAAAACCGACTTTAAGTCGGTTTTTTTATCTTGTATAAGGTTTTTCCAAATTTTTATAAAATTCTCTACTTATTTTATAATTTAAATATTGATTGAAATTTTACTCAATCTTAGTAATTACCAATTCTACTCTTCTGTCTAAATCAGTGCTTTTGCCAAGAGGTTGGGTGTTTCCATAGCCATTATAGATTAATCTTTTTTCATTCACTCTTCTAGAAATAAGATATTTATAAACTGCTTTGGCTCTATTAACTGATAGTTCACGTTTTTTGGTGTCTTTGTCTATAGCTTCTTTCTGATAAGATGGTGTGCAACAAATATGCCCTTGAACTTCAAGGTGTATTTTTGGAAATCTATGCAGTTTTATGGCAATTTTATCTAATTCTTTTTTGGCTGAAAGACTCAACTTACTACTTCCTCTATCAAAAAACACTTTGTCTAACGTGATTTTATCGCCCACAATAACATCTTTTCTTAAAGAGGTAAAGTTGCTTGGTGTTTTTCTTTTTTCTTCAACTAAAGGCTTAAAACTAATTAAAATATCAACCCTTCTGTTTTTGGAGCGAACTTCTGGAATATTACTTTCTAAATCTTCATCAATTAAAATGCTTCCTTTTCCCTCAATGGAAATAATAATTTTATTTTTAATACCATGTAATAACAATGTGTCTTTTATAGTATTAGCTCTTTTGGTAGATAGATCATAGTTATAAGCATCTTTTCCTCTGTCATCACAATAGCCAAATATTTGTACTGATTCTACGCGTGTAGTATCGATTGTAGCCATAAATTTATGCAATACTTTTTGCTGATCGTTTCGAATTTCAAATTTGTCGAAATCAAAATAAATGGATTGTATTACTTCATCTTCTTGTGCATAGGAAGTTATAAAAATAAATAGGAAAAGATATTTAAGAGCGCGCATTATTTTTTTAATATTTTGTTATAATCTGAAGTGTTTTTTAAGACAGATTTTGCTTTGTTGATTTCCGCATTGTTTTGGGTATCATAATCGTATAATCCTTCTTTGTACTGAAAACGAGTGATGATTTCATCATTCAAAAGCATAATGATTTCGGATTTGTTTTTGTCTAATTCTTTTTCATTACTTTTTTCAATAGCTACTTTCAATAAATTATATTCGTTTTGTATGTTGCCGTCTATACTTTCTTTTTTAGCTGCTTCTAAGGTGTTTTCTAGAGCTTTTTCCGTTTCAGTGTTCATTTTGTACTCGTTCTTTTTAACGAATTGTTTAAAGCCGTCAAAGTCAGAATTGGTAAACATAGCATTAGGGTTGCCTTGGTTTTTATAATAAAACTCAGTTGCATAATTAAAAATAGCATCACTAGCTACTAATGCTTTTGAAATGGTTGATGGTTTTGTTTCTAAAACCTCAACATCTGGCATAATTCCACCACCGTCATAAACAGTTCTTCCTCTTTTAGTTTTGAATGCATTGTAATCTTTTTGTTCAGTACGAATTGCTTTTCCATTTTCGTCTTTATGGGAATAGTCTAATGCTTGTATGCATCTTCCTGATGGTGTGTAATATTTAGAAATAGTCACCTTTACTTGTGTTCCATAAGATAAATTTAAAGGTCTTTGAACTAACCCTTTTCCAAAACTTCTATTTCCTATGATAACAGCTCTATCTAAATCTTGTAATGCTCCAGAAACTATTTCAGATGCAGAAGCACTTTTTCCGTTTACAATAATGGCTAATGGAATTTCTAAATCTATAGGTTCATTTCTGGTTTTGTATGTACTGTTGTGTTTTTCTACTTTTGATTTTGTGGTAACTATAGTTTCGTTTTTAGGGACAAATAAATTACAAATATTAACCGCTTCTCCTAATAAACCCCCTGGATTTCCTCTTAGGTCTAAAATGATTTTGGTGGCTCCTTGTTTTTTTAAGTCTAGTAAGGCTGCTTTAGTTTCAGCAGAAGCTTTTTCAGTAAATTTTGAGAGAACAATGTAACCAATGTTGTCTTCTAATAATTTGTAATAAGGAACTGCTTTTATTTCAACTTCATCAAGAATAATTGTTCCAGTTGCTTTTTTCCCTTGACGATAATAGACAATTTTTACTTTGGTGTTTTTAGTTCCTTTCATCAATTGGGAAGCATCATCTTTAAAGTCTTTAAGTAGAATGTCGTCTATTTGAATGATTTCATCACCTGCTTTTAGACCTGCTTTATCAGCTGGAAAATTTTTATAAACTTCTTTCAGAATTACTTTGTCTTCTTTTCTTGTAATCATTGCACCAATACCAGTGTATTCTCCCGTATTATTAATTTTAAATTTGATTACATCTTGTTCGTTAAAGAAAACGGTATAAGGGTCTAATTCCTTTAACATGCTTTTTATTCCTTTGTCCATCAAATCTCCAGGATTGGTTTCATCCACATAATTTTGATTGACCGTTTTGAATAAATTGGTAAAAATTTCAATTTGTTTGGCTAATTCAAAGAAATCACCCTTGAAACTAACTCCAATAAATAAAAACGAAATAGCTATAATAGGAATAATGATTCTTTTTCTAAAAAGAGATTTCATAACGATAGAATTAAATAAAATGAACTACGAATGTAATTATAATTGAGCAAAAAGTAAACCAAAGTTAGGTTTTACTTAACATTTTCAACAAATTTTTGAAAAAGTTGGATAGTTTTCTCGTTAATTTCTTGGTAAGATAAACGTTCTTTGGTTTGATATAAAAACATAAAAGCATAAGGCTTTTCTATGTTTTCAAGCAAAAGATGTTTGTTTAAACGGTAGCATTCACGTAGTACTCTTTTAAAATAATTGCGATCAACTGCATTTTTAAAATGCTTTTTAGAAACGGAAACGCCCATTTTAATTATTTCTTTTTCTTCTAATGAATTTTCCACAAAAACTAATCGCAATGGATATTTGGATATCGATTTTCCTTGACTAAAAAGTAAATCAATAGTGTTTTTGCTTTTGAGCTTTTCGTTTTTGGGATAAGTAAATGTCATGTTACAAAGGTATAAAAAAAGCTGTCGTAAAAAGGACAGCTTTTATTTATACTTAATCAATTTTTTAGCGATTTCGTTTAAGCTTTCTCTGTTTTGGTCTATGTAATATAAACCAGCTTGAATTAGTTCAAAAATGTTTTTATTAGAAGTATCGTCCATTTCCGAAGAAGCATTTCGTAATTGTGGCATTAAGCGGTAATAATTTTTTTGATTTCTTGTTCCTAATGTACCATACATCTTTGTTAATAGATAATTTACAGTTTCAGCATTGGCAGAGAGTAATATGTCAATCAAAGGGGTAATCCATTTTATTTTACCTGCGTTTTCAAATTTTTCAAAGGTGTAAGGCTTCAATACTTCTCCAGTTCCTATTGAGATAAGTACCATATCATTTATTTCTGGATAATCTACTTTTTCACTATCATTTAATATTTTTGAAAATGGAATTTTTCTAGCTTCTGCATAAGCACAGAGGGATGGGTTATTTGCATAAACGCCTCCATCAATTAAAGTAAATTCTTGATCATAAAGTGATTTTATTTTTGCAGGTTCAAAGTATGTTGGTGCTGCGCTCGTGGCTCTACAAACATCTTTTACATAAAAATTCTCTAATGGTGAACCCGCTTCATGACTGCAAAAGAACTTGGCTTTTCGTTGGGTAATATCATAAGATGTTATTAAACAGGGTTTGATTAAATCTTTTAATTCTAGATTTCCAAAAACGTCTTCTAATTGTCGCTCTAAATTTCGTTGAGATATTTTCTCATTAAATAGGCCAAAGGGATTGATGATTTCTTTCCAAAAGGAAACATTGAAGATAGAATCTCCTTTTTTTGCATATAAATCTAATGCTGTTTCAATGGAAAACTTTGCGTTTTTACTGTTATCTGGAAATAATAAAATACCAGCTAACAAACCTCCTGTGCTACTTCCAGCAATTAAATCAAAATAATCACCAATTTTAGCATTTGGATTGTCAAGTTTTTGTAATTGCTCTTCAATATAGCGTAGAATCACACAGGTGATAATGCCTCGTATTCCACCACCATCTAAACTGAGTATTCTAATTTTTTTTGCCATAATGTTGTTTATAATAAAACGGCTTTTGTAATTACATCAAAAGCGGTTTTTATGATGCTGTTTTTTATATTATTTAATCGTATTTTAGAAACTCCAGCTGTCTGCAAGGCTTGTAAAACGGTTAAATCTTTTTGACTTTTTAATAGCCATTCAAATTCTTCGATTGTTATTGCTTTATCTGCTAATAACACTGTCCATCTTTCTAATTTTTCTTGTGATTTTTTGAGAAAATTATTAATGTCCTTTTGAATTTCGGGTTTGAATTCATTGTATTTTTTTCCTAAAACGTTTAAAAGTTCTGTTTTAAGTTCCTTTATTATTTGATCTATATCCATTTTTTTAATTATTAGTGATGATTTCTAGTAGTGAGTCTTTAGATTGTTTGTCTTTTTTGATTTCATATTGAATCAGTAAATCGAGTGCTTCTAAAACCTGATTTTTAGATTCTTGTAAGAAAACGGATGAAAATGTTTCTTTTTCTTCCCAACGTTTGAAGAATCCTGCTAAAAGATTTTTTTCTTTGTCATTTAAAAGTTGCCACATAGCAAATGTAATTTCGTTATTAGGCTTGTTTTTTTCATATTCCATTAGCTTTTGAATGTCTACAAGTAGTTTTTCAACTTCTTCTTTATGGTCCTTATACGAGTTTGTAGCTTTGTCCATTAAATTAGAAGTTTCTACTTTTAACTCAGTTGTTTTTTGATAGGAATATTGATCAAAAATAGCCGTTTTAATGGATTCGCATGCTGTTGTTAACATTGCTATTGTTAGCGATAACAAGAGCCATTTGATTTTAAGTGTTTTCATGTTTTATATATTATTTTGTTAGATGTTGCTTTTATTCTAAGATTACATATCCTTGTTTGTCTTTCTTGAGTTTAGTAAGTTTTCTCCAATTGTTATATCCTTTTTTATCGAAATGAGGTAAATCTTTATACTTTTTCCAATTACCGCCCCAATCCCAACCGTACTTTGCGAAAATTTTCACACATTCATACCAATCGGCAACTTGATCGTTATCCCAGTCTTTTGCGGTGTCCCATGATGCTATTTTGCCATCAATTACTAAACAAATGTCTACTGCAAAACCATAGTTGTGTATGGATTGTCCACCGAGAGCATTAGTTACTTTTTTTCCAAGTTTTGTTCGGCCAATAGCATATAAATCATCTTGTTCTTTATTAGTTCGCAAAGCTTGTGTTACTCGAATTTTTGCTTTTCCAGTTAATGCTTTGTCGCATTCTTCAATAATTTTGTGTACTTCTTCTCTAACGCTAGGATGAAGTTTGTTAATTCGTTGTTCTGTGTATTTGTCCATGATTTAGGGTTTGAGTTTGTTAAAACAAATATAGTAGATTATTTTCTAATAAACAAACAATAACAAAGATTATTTTCTTGTAAACATTATTTATTTTAGGCTTTAAGGTTTTGCTAAAAGTTATGAAGTATAATTAAGTAGGTTTTTTAAAGATGAGAGAATTGTATTTGGGTATTTTTTTATTAAAAATATAAAAAAAACGACAACTAATAAAGTTGTCGTTTTTAATTTGGTTGTTTGATATTATTAAGTAAATGTTTAAATTACATTATATATTAAGTTTAATCTTTCCTTCAAAATGCAGGGTAGTATATATCTAGTTATTGTATTTTGCTATAAACTTTTCTTGTTTTTACATTTTTGAAGAATTATATTAATGCTAGTTTAGCTTTTTATAAAATTTATTCCTTATAAAAAACTCCCAGTTTGTGGCCGGAAGTTTTTAGAAGTTAATTATTCGTTTTCTGGATAATATGCTTCTATTGCTTTTGGGACATCTTCTTTAAAATACTTATTATTAGGAAATTTTGTTAAAATCTTTTTTACACATTCCACAAATTTTATGTTTTGAAATTTAAAAGAGAGTTCTTCAAAGTCAGAAGAAATCCATTCTAGTGATTCTTCATCTAAATCATTAAGTATTTTAATTGTATTGTCAACATCTTGAAGTAATAAGTTTGTTATTTCATCAGAATCTAATGATATTGTTGGGTCATCAATATGTTTACTTTTAATTTTAGCTAAAATTTTTTTTATTTTTTGTTCCATTTTATTATTATTTAAAGGGGTTTATTTCCATTTTATTATTACTCATTATTGGTTGTTTTGCATTGTCTGGAAGAATTGTAGCAGGTTTTCCATTGGTTTTCATCACGCCAACTCTTACATCTTCAAAATGATCAAAAAGAGGTATTCCATCTTGTAGTTTTTTAAATTCTTGATAATTTTTATCAATTACATAACACCCAGCTTGTTTTATTTTTTTTGCATCCCAAGATTTTGGAAACCAAGATTGGCCAGTAATAATTATTCCATCTAATAATCGTTTAAAGTTACTATTATGCCCTTCAACTGCACCAATTCTTACACCATTTTTGTATGTATGTTCTATTTTATATTTCCTACCTATTTGCTCTAAGTAATCAATATTAGCTTGTCCATGACCACCTCCTCTCATTTTACCAGGTAGAGTACTTTTTTTCGGATTTCCAGGTAATGCAAAATCACCAATATCTGCATGTTTAATTACTTCATCAGGAATATGTTTTAGTTTAAACATTTCCTCTAAAATCTCTATCAACTTAGCATCTCTAGCTGTCCAAACTTCTTTTAATGCGTTTCTTACTTCTTTAGCTGTTCCACTAGCTATAGCTTCTCCTTTGTATATAACCGCTAAACCTACTGCTTTGTCATCAAAACCTATGCCTTTTATAAAAATGACACCTTTACTTTGTAATCTTGAAACTCCACCAATGTCAAATTTTATGCTATTGTTTGCAAGAGCTTCCTCTGCAAAAAGAATATCTTTGACTGTGTTTTTTGTAAAATTAGCAATATTTATTTCAAGTAGTACTTTTAGCATACAACTTCTTACAAAATTTGCAACGTTTGCGTTTTCTGTAGCAACTAATACTAATTTATAACCGCCTTCTAAAAGTACCGTTCCTCCTTTTAAGATACCATTTCCTATTTTAAATAAAGTGCTAAGTACAGCTGGTCCTGCTGTGATAAGATTACCTGCAATATATATTGTTTCCCATGTTTCTAAAAATTCTTTACCGCCATCGGTTTTTAATAACTGTTCTCGAATTGCTAAAACACCTATGTCTGTTGTGGCAAGAGCAATATCTGCAATGGCTAATGTTGCAACAAGCGGATTACCTGTTGTTGCTACAACTACTACACCAATGACAATGGCTAAAATATCAAAACCTATGCGTATGCCTTTTTCTATTTCTTGTTTTTCTTTTTCGTCTGATAAAGCTTTTATAACTATGGCAGGAACTGGAAAGCTCACCTTATTAGAAACACTAATATCAACTAAATAAACAAGGTCTAAAGGATGGTACATAGCACCGTCATTTTGCGGTTCAAATGATTTTACTTCAACATCTATTCGTTCTGAATATCTTGGTATATCGTCCAGGATTATTAGTGTTTCTGTTTTTGATACTTCTTTTAATTGTTGTAAATAAAATTCATTATCTTTTTCATCACTAAAAAAAGAAATGATATCTGAATCGAATTTATAACCTTGACCATAATAGAAAACGTCGTCTTTTTGGACTAATCCCTTGTTGCCGTTTGTGGCACACAATGCAGCAAGAAGTTGGCTAAAAACAATTTTGTTACTAATATTTTGCTCCTCAAACAATGAATACCCATCTAGATTATTATAAATTCTTTTTATAAATTCTGGATTATTTATAAATTCAGAATACAAAAATTCAGAATCTCCCATTAATCTTAAAATGGTAATGAATGCAGAACTTCCATCTTTAAAGCCACTAAAAAAGCCTTTGTCATCATAATCAGCTACTTTATTTAAATGTTCAAAGAGTAATTCTTGTTTTATAGTAGCACTTCTTTTAATGTCATCTATAATAAAATTTGGAAAAATTTCATAGATATAAACTAATTCTGAACTGTCTTTAGTTGCGTTAATAAGCTCTATAAATAATTCTTTAATTTTATTATATACATAAACTTCTTTATTTAAAGCTTTAGAAATAGCAAGAAGATCTTCAAAATTTTCTGTTTTAATTATTATAGCTTCGTACTTTTCCTCTAGAGTAAAATCATTTTTAATTTTTGGAGTTATATCATAGTCTCTTTTGTTAACGGCATCACTGTATGCAAAGTGTAGAGTTGTATAAAATTCTTTTTCCTTTGCATTTAAGTTCCAAACAAACCCTGGATTCTTGAGGTTAACATGACAGGCTCTTGTATTAAGTTTTATAACTAATTGTGCTGTTTTATTTTTGTTATTTGAATCAATATATTCATAAGGAATAGTTTTTTTAACATCAATGCTAGTAGGTGTTGAATAAGGATTTGTGAGAATTATTTTTTCAATCGGTAAATTTTCAGTATATTGAAAATAATGAAAGAAAAAAGAATTTGTATCTGCATTTGTTTTTAAAACATCCATTAAGTTTCTAATGTTTAATGCTCCTGTGTAAAAGTCATTATTATATGCACCGCACTTTTCTATTTGATTGCCAAATTTATTGTCAAATGTAATTTCTTCAAAACTTCTTCTTGATGTTATATTTTCAAATTGGTTATTGTCTTTGAATCCTTTATTAAGCTCTAAAAAATTATTATTTTGCTCTAGATAAGATAAAGTTGTTTGACTTTGTTCATCAAACTCGTCAAATATATTTGTTGTCATAATTTATTGATTTAAAAAAGGAAGAAGAAAATTTTCTTCTTCCTTTTGAGTTAAAAATTACTGCATAGCTTGTTTAATAGCTTCAACAGATATTTGTGCTACAACTTGACGAGGACTAGTATCTGTAGTAAGTTTTAGATAGCCGTTTTCAATGTCTACATTTTCAATCATTCGGGTTTCTATCTTTTCTACTTTTTCTATTAATTCTTCTGCTGTTCCTCCACTTAACTGAGAATCAGTTATTTCAAAATTTGTGTTGCAAGGTACTTCTTCAGGATTTTCGAAAGTGTCTTCGTTTACATCATCACAATTGCAAGGCAATGCTTTTTCTACTTTAAGACCAATACTATCAGCTTGTAAGATTGTTAAAGCTGTTGGTACTCTAGTAACCCATGCTTTCCCTTCTTTTTGACCTTCTGGCTCACGTAATTCGTCAACGATTGACATAAATAATTCATCTTCAATAACAGGTACTTCACCACCGTTCCAGATTTGCCCTGTTTGCATATAATAACGAACAGCTTCTTCAAAACCAGGTCTAACAGTTAATACTACTCTTGCCATACCCGCTTGCATGAAATTTCTAAATAAAGGATCATTTGAATCATCATATTGGTATAGATTAGCCCAATCTGCTCTATTGCCCCAATAGTACGGGTAAAGGTTGTATGACATAATTTCCCATTCAAAGGCTTGTTCCATGAATTTTACAAAAGCGGCGTAGTTGTCTAATTCTTGACCAACATTAACTTCGGTGTTGCCAAATGTAGGAACTGAAGCACCTCCCATGATTTTAAATAAATTACTTTTTCCATAAGTGTTTTTCGCACTTGGGTTTTGATCAATTAAATAAGAGATACAGTTTTTACGTAAGATTTTGTTTTCAAACTCACGATAGAATCCAGGATTCGTTCCTTTAATTTGAATAGCTGTAGCTTTTTCGGTAGCTAATTTTTCATTATATTCTGTGAAAGCATCTTCATACGCATCAATAATGGCTTTAAAAGCTTCTTGTTGCCACTTTTGCTTAGCTTCATTTGTAAGTTGGCATTTGATTTCAATATTTACACTTCCAGAATGATGACCTAATGAAGAATAAGATACTGGTATAACTCCATTAAAATTTGATACAGAATAATATTGTCCTTTGTTAAGTAATCTTTTTCCTCCAGCTAATACGGCTAATCCATAACCCGGTTCAGATGGATAATACCAATCTGCTGTTACGCCAATTGCATTATAACCTTCAGGTAATTTTACCTCTTCGTTACCCGCTGCCACTTCATCCCATTCTGAACCCATTGTTTCAGGAGTTGTAAATGAAAAAGATTTTCCAACACTTATACTGGTTTCAGGTGAAGTAGAAATTTCTACATTATATTTTGCAGCCCAAAACTTTAAAGTTGTATCGGTAACTTTAGTGTAATCTGCCAAATTATTTGTTGCAGCTTTTCTCGGGTCGGTAGGCTCAATAATTGTTGAATTTTGTTGTTGATTTTCACTCATACCAAGTAAATGAAGTTTTGCTGGTTGGGGTATCATAAACTCAAACATTAAACGTTTTCCATAATTGATAATTTGATTTTTATACAATTTATCTACCCAACGGAAGACGCCGACAACATGTTTATCTCCTTTTGTATTATCAAAACCATGTTTGTTGTTTTCTTCAAATTCTTCAATGATTTTCTCAATACGCTCTTCTTTTACTTTGCTTACAATACGGTCTAATGCACTTTCGGTAATTTCTTTGGCTTGTGTAACAGCTTGACGGGTACTTTCTTCTTTTGAATTATGAGTTGCATAATTAACGTTTGCGCCTAATTGAATACCCATGCTACTTGTTCCATAATGAGCACTAAAGTTTGCTCCAGCTGAAAAGTCTTTGCTTTGTTGAATTACTTTTGCCACTTCACTTTGCATGTCAAAACGTGATGTAGAACTTGTGTCTGTTAAATGCTCACTTTCAGTTTCTGAAGATGTTGTTGTGGTATTTTCACTTCTGCGTAGTCTTCTTGTAGATTTTTCTTTATACTCACGGGCCATTATGTTCTCAATATGAGCAACGTCACCTTCAACATAGCACTGTGTTGTTTGTTCTACCTTTTTATAATCAGCAATACCTAATTGCTTAACTCCAAAACCACTTGGAATAAATGCTGGTTCATTTCCTGTTGTTGGGTTTGTTGTATCATCACTCCCTCCATCAATTAAAACATCTTTTAATATTCCTGAAGAACATAAACTTAATTTGAAATCTTGAATTAAGAATGTTTTTACAGTTCCATTGGTAAATGTGATTTTTCCTGTAAATGAAACAAGTGATGGCTCATCTGATAATTTAGGTAGGCCAATAACAATATTCTTTAAGAAAAGGGTATTACCAATTCTTGTTAAAGCATAGCTATTAGAATTATTATTACTATAATTTGAATCTGTTCTTTCAACTGTATAATCAAAACTTGCAATATTCCAAGTGGTATCGGGAACTGTAATTGACAAATCAGAGTTATATCCAACTGATGTAGGAAATAAAGTGGTTTTGCTTACAGGTTTTGAACATAGTTGAAAACCAAACAAAGTTGTGGGTACAGGAACAAATATAGGGACAAGTAATCCTCCTATGCTGACTAGAGTTGTTTCAGTTGAGGTTGTGTTACTAGTAATGGTATCATTATTATTAGAAATAGTATTTGAAGCATAATGCGTCAACTCTTCTAAATTATTATAATCATTTGAAAGTGTTGTAACAGTAGGTTCAATTATTCTTTTAGTTGAATTATCTTCTATTTCAGTATAATTACCGGTTAATTCTAATAACGTTTCAAAACTTGAACGACTTAATTTTGATTGTAGATGTTCTATGTCTAATTCATCTCTAAATTCAAATTCAAATTCTGGAATTACTGGTTCTGGAATTACTGGTGGTTGATTGCAAGGATCTAATGGGTTGTATTCAATATTTGGATCTTTTATACTGCACCAATTTTGTTTTGCTTCTTCTACTTCTTTTTTGTATTGATCTAAAAGGGGTTTAATTTTCTTTTGATGATCTTTTTCAGCTATTGAATGAGCCTCATTGTATTCTTTTTTATAAGATTTTTCAACTTTTTTTAGCTCAGCAACTAGATTTTGTAATTGTTCATTATGTAATTCTGCCTGTGCAATAGCTTGTTGCTTTGCCATTTCTTCTAATGGGTAGTTAGTAGTAACTCCGTTTTCATCATATGCTATTTTAGCTAGGACTTGAGAAGAGTTACTTTTTTCATCCGAAAACAGAGCTTTTGGTAATACAACTTTTGCGTTTAGTAATTTTTTAGTTAATTCAGCATCATCTGCTTTGTATTTTGAAATAAAATGATTTGTGATTAACAATTGAATTAATGTTTCTTTAGCATAAAAGTCTTTTTGTGTTACAGTTTGATAAAAAAGATTATCCCATAATTGGCCTAAAATTTTGGTGTCATTTATAGCCTCAACTCCTTCAGTGTATTTGATTAAGTCTTCTTTTTTATAGGAAAGACGATTTTTAGCCACCCAAATAGATAATTGCGTAAGTTTTTCATCTATTCTTTTTATTTCTTTTAAAGATAATGGGGTAAAGTCATTTGCAATAATTTGTAATTCTTGCCATTTAGAAGTTTTGCCAACAACAGCATCAAATACTCCTATAGGAACATTTTCATTTCTGAAGATAAATTTTTCTTCTTGTTTGTTTTCATCTGATAATTCAGGAGCTCTCATCGATACAAATCGGAAAAGCGTGTTTTTAATTTCGGTACTCATTTTTTTTAATTTTAAATTGTTTTTGTGGCGTTGATGATTTGCGCTAATCGTTCAACAGTTAGATTATATTCTTTTAATAATTAATTACAGTGCAAATATAAAAGAAAATAATCTATCAAACAAATAAATACGAGAAAATTTTCTTCTTTTCTGTGAAAATATTTATAATTGCCTGATTTTAAAAGCAAATAGTCTTGTTTTATTAGAAAAAAATCGTAAATTTGTCGCAACTAATAAATATTTTATCATGGTTTCAGAACGATTAGGACATTATTTAGAAGCAAAAGGCATTAGTTTTTATGCTATAGAGAACATATTAAATGCAGGTAGAGGTAGTATTTCAAAGGCTGTAAAAGAGGGCAAGAATATAGGGTCAAATACACTTGAAAATATCTTAAATTTATACCCAGATTTAAATCCTACATGGCTACTTACAGGAGAAGGAGAAATGTTAAAATCAGACGAAAATTTTCTTGTGAATAAATCTGTAGATGCTTATCCTCTTAAAACAGATCATTCTATGTATAATCAACAAATTCCTTTATATAATATTGAGGCAACAGCAGGGCTTGTTCCTTTGTTTACAGATTCAGATAACAATGTGCCTTTAGATTATATTACTATTCCTAATTTACCTAAATGTGATGGTGCAATTTATGTAACAGGTGACAGTATGTATCCTTTATTGAAAAGTGGTGATATTGTATTGTACAAAACAATAAATGATTTTAAAAATGAAATTTTTTGGGGTGAAATGTATTTATTAAGTGTAGAAATGAGCGGTGAAGAATTTGTATTAGTTAAATACATTCAAAAATCAGAAGATGCTAATTTTGTTAAACTTGTAAGTCAAAACAAACATCATCAAGATAAAGAGGTTGAAATTAGCAAGATTAGGGCTTTGGCTCTAGTTAAAGCGAGTATAAGAATAAATTCTATGAATTAAAAAAGCGAACTGTTGAGGTTCGCTTTTTTGTTAGGTGTTTTTAGATTTATATTTTCTCATAAACATTATCCTCTTTATGCACATCTGCCATTAAACCACTTGGGTCAATTACAATTGCTTTTATAGTAGATTTTGGTTTTGAAATTTCAAAGCTAAATGTTGGATAAGCCCAATCCCATCCTAATAAAATAGTTCTTTTAATTTCATTGTATGGATTTTCTTTTTCAAAGCGCATCAATGTGTTAGGAATATAAAATGTTTCTCTTGAGCCATCTTCATAAACTACTAATAAGTCAATTGGCATTGGCATTCTTCCTTTTCTTTCTAAAGTGATAGCTGTTGCATTATCTGATTCTTCGACAGTTTTAATTGCATAATCAATTGTATTTGTAGTTTGTGTCCAATCTACTAAATACCAATCTAAATTAGCTCCTGAAACTCTCTCAGCACTTCTTTTAATATCATTTGGTGTTGGGTGTGTTAATTTAAAATCAGAATAATAACGTTTTAATGTCTTCATTAAATTTTCATTTCCAATTATATAACCTAATTGAGCTAAGAAGACTTCTCCTTTACTATAAGCTCCAATACTATATGACATATTGTAATCATATCGATCTGCATGCGTAGAAAGGGGTTGCTCTTTTCCAGAATTGGCTAAATAGGTATAATTTTTATAAGCGCTTTCAAAAATATTGTCTTCTTTTTCTTTTGGTGGCATAATTTCATTCATTGCTAAGTCTGAAATAAAAGAAGTAAATCCTTCATCCATCCATTCGTGTTTTGATTCGTTTGAAGCTAATACAAATTGAAACCATGAATGGGCAAACTCATGGGCCGTTACACCTACTAAACTGCCATAACTTCTGCTTCCTGTAATTAGTGTACACATTCCATATTCCATTCCACCATCACCACCTTGAATTACAGAATATTGCTTGTATGGATATTGGCCTACATTTTTGTTATAAAAAGCTAATAATTCAGCTGTTTTAGGTTGCATTTTTTTCCAGTTTTCAATATACTCCTTGTTGTTTTTGTATAGGAAATGCAATTCCACATTATTTTCACCAATAAGTATATCATGAATGTATTCTTTGTCAGCTGCCCAAGTGAAATCATGTACATTTGGTGCTTTAAAATGCCAAGTTAATTCTTTCGTTTTTCTTGGATATTTTACTTCAACTCCCTTATCTTGGTATCCATGACCAATTTCATTTTTGTTTTGTAAATAACCTGTTCCTCCAATAGTATAATCTTTATCAATTGTAATGTTTACATCAAAATTTCCCCAAACACCGTGAAATTCTCTTCCAATGTATGGATCAGCATGCCATCCTTCAAAGTCATATTCTGCTATTTTTGGATACCATTGTGTCATGGATAAAGCTACACCTTCTTCCGAATTTCTTCCTGAACGACGTACTTGCAAAGGTACTTGCCCATCAAAAGTAAGTGTAAAAGTTGTTTTTGATTTAGGTAAAAGTGCTTCAGCTAAAGTAACTTCTAGAACTGTTCCCACAACTTTTGTTGTAGCATTTTTACCATTTTGTTTGAAATTTGTAACATTCAAATACCCAACTTCATCAGGTTTTAGGGTTTTAATTCTACTTTCGGTAACCTCTTTTTCAGCTACTTTAAATTTTCTAACCATTCTTTTATCTGGATCAGCAATTGTTTGTAGTCTAATATCCATTGCACTTCCTGGTTGAAAAGCATTTGGATACAAATGATAATATACTTTTCGCAAGGTGTCTGCTGAATTATTTGTGTAAATTAATTCTTGTGTTCCTTGATATTGAAAAGTTTTTACATCCATTTTTACATCCATTTTATAATCAACATGTTGTTGCCAATATCCTGGATTTGGATTGTTTTGCGCAAATCCAATAAACGAAATAGAAATAAGGGTTATTAAAATTATTTTTTTCATAGTTTTTTATTTAAAAAAACCACAAAGTCATGCTAATGATGGCTTTGTGGTTTTATGTATAATTTTAAAAAGATAAATTACATTTTTGAAGCCATAAGTAATGCATTGTAAGCATTTACTATTTTTCCTGTTTTAGAAATTTCAGAAAAATTAACTTTATGTTGGTCTTCACCAGCTAGAACTTCATTTTTCAATGGTGTTCCGCTTTCCATAATAATCTGTTTTACTTGAGCTGCGGATAATTTAGGATAATATGAACGAATTAATGCAGCAACTCCAGCTACATTAGGAGAGGCCATTGATGTTCCTTGTAAATATCTATAAGAATTGTTTGGAGTAGTAGCATAAATTTGCATTCCTGGAGCAAAAATATCAACATTATTTTTACCATAGTTAGAAAATGGAGCTACTAAATTTGTTCCATATTGGTTGTTTAATGCCCCAATAATTAAAACATTATCTGAAATTTCAGGTGCACCATCATAAGAATCACTAGGGTATTTGTTTTCTGTATCTAAATTTTTAGAATCATTACCAGCAGCAAAAATTACTAATACATCTTTCTTAGCAGCATATTTTAGAGCATCTTGTACCCATTCTTTATGAGGTGAAAAATATTTACCAAAAGAGCCATTGATAACTTTCGCTCCATTATCAACAGCATATCTAATTCCTAAAGCGATATCTTTATCATACTCGTCTCCATTTGGAACCGCTCTAACAGCCATGATAGCTACATTGTCAGCAATACCATCTCCACCTAATCCATTATTTCTAACTTGAGCTACAATACCAGCAACGTGTGTTCCATGTAATGCTTCTTCTGCATCTGGTCCAACAACGTTATTGTTTCCGTATTTTGTGTCTTTAATATCATCTGGATTATCTCCAACGATAGAACGACCATCAAAATTTACATTATAATTGTAACTTAATTGATCGTTTACTTGCTTAACTCCCCCTTTTAATCTTTCATCAAAAGCAGCTTTGTCTTGACGTGCTAATATACGAGAAAACATTTCTTTATACTGTGTTAATGTTTCATCAGTAGTTGTCATTGCTTTTAAATCAGCAAGAGTAAAGTTAGGATTTTTTAAATGTTCTTCTAAAGCTTTTTCAGCTTTTAAAATCATATCAATTTGATTTTTTGTGCCATTTAAACCTTCCATTTCTTCATCTAAAGCGGCTTTGGCTTTTTCATAATCAGGATTGCTTGGACCAGCTTTAACAATTCTAGTCATTTCTAATTGTTCGTTAACAGCATCTCCTAAAAAATTCCATCCATGAACATCATCAATGTAACCGTTTTTATCATCATCAATTCCGTTTCCAGCAATTTCTTTTGGGTTTGTCCAAATAACTGCTTTTAAATCTTCATGATTAATATCAACACCAGAATCTACGATTCCAACAATAACTTTTTTGCTTTTTTTGCCTTTAAGTAATTCTGCATAAGCTTTGTCTACGCTCATTCCAGGAATTGTATCTTTAACTAAATCTAAATGACTCCATCTTTTTAAGTCATTTTCATTAAGTTTTACTGTTTTTAAAGGTACTGCATCAATGTTTTCTACTGGAGTAGAAATCATTTTTGATGAAGTTTTACAACTTGTCAAAGCTAATGCTAAGACAGCTGCTAAATAAAAGGGTTTTAGTATTCTCATTTTTATTTGAATTAATTTATTATTAGACATTTTTTTGAGTAAAAAGTTACGAATTACGAATTAAAAAACAGATTCACAATTTAAAAATTCATTTATTCGCACTCCTTTTTCTGTTTTTTGTAAGGTTATTATTTCATTATGAGCATCGTGCTCTAAAAGTAATAAGAAATTTTTTTCTACCGCCATTTCTAAAAAAAATTGTTTTTCATCTAAAGTAAGTAGAGGTCTAGTATCATAACCCATTACATAAGGTAGTGGAACGTGACCCGCTGTTGGAAGTAAATCAGCCATAAAACATATGGTGCTTCCTTTATAATTTATCATAGGAATCATTTGTTTTTCTGTGTGACCATCAGCAAAAAATATTCCAAAACCTAATTCTGATTTTTCAAGTAATGCATTTTCTGGCCTTTTGATAAAATTAAGCTGACCACTTTCTTGCATGGGAATAATGTTTTCATGTAAAAATGAAGCTTTTTCACGAGCATTTGGTTTCGTTGCCCATTCCCAATGGTTTTCATTCGTCCAATATTTAGCATTTTTAAAGGCTATTTCATAACCCGTTTTGTCTTTGTTCCAAATTACACTTCCACCACAATGATCAAAATGTAAATGAGTCATAAATACATCTGTTATATCATCCCTATGAAAACCGTATTTAGCTAATGATTTATCAATTGAATGATTTCCCCAAAGGGAATAATAACTAAAGAATTTTTCGGATTGTTTGTTACCCATTCCGGTATCAACTAAAATAAGTTTGTCACCATCTTCAATTAGAAGACAGCGGGCTGCAATGTCAATTAGGTTGTTTTCATCAGCAGGATTGGTTTTATTCCATAGCGATTTTGGTACAACACCAAACATGGCACCACCATCAAGCTTAAAATTTCCAGCTTCTATTGGGTAAAGTTTCATAGTCAAAAAATTTGACTGCCAAGTTACAAAAAAAGTCTATTTTAAAGGGATTTTAGACTTATAAATCTTTATTATCACGCTATAAGTTATAAAAATGTTACAAATTATTGTAAAAAGTATTTTATGACTTATCTTTGCAGTTAATTTAGACAAAATCAAAATAACAAATGATAAAAGTTTCTGATACAGCAAGCAAAAAAATCGTTGAAATGATGAAAGACGATGGTTTTGACGCTACTCAAGATTTTGTTCGAGTAGGTGTAAAAAGTGGTGGTTGCTCAGGTTTGTCATATGAATTAAAGTTTGACAAACAATTAGGTGAAAATGATAAGGTTTTTGAAGACAATAATGTAAAGATTGCAGTAGAAAAGAAGAGTTTTCTTTATTTAGCTGGAACTATATTAGAGTTTTCAGGGGGTTTAAATGGCAAAGGTTTTGTTTTTAACAATCCTAATGCGCAAAGAACTTGTGGTTGTGGTGAAAGTTTTTCACTGTAAATTTAAAATATATTATGTCAAAATATACGGAAGACGATTTAAAAGTAGAATTAGAAAATAAAGAATACGAATACGGATTTTATACTGAATTAGATTCGGAAACATTCCCTATTGGTCTTAACGAAGATATTGTTAGAGCCATTTCTCTAAAGAAAGAAGAGCCTGAATGGATGACGGAATGGAGATTAGAAGCTTTTCGTGCTTGGGAAGAAATGATTGAGCCAAAATGGGCAAATGTTCATTATCAAAAACCAGACTTTCAAGCTATTTCTTATTATTCTGCTCCTAAAAAAACGGATCCAAACAAAACATTAGATGACGTTGACCCTGAGCTTTTAGCCATGTATAAAAAGCTAGGAATTTCGGTAGACGAACAGAAGAAAATGAATAACGTAGCAATTGATATTGTTGTAGATTCAGTTTCTGTTGCCACTACTTTTAAGAAAACTCTCGGGGAAAAAGGAATTATTTTCATGAGTATTTCTGAAGCTATAAAAGAACATCCTGAGTTAGTTAAAAAATATTTAGGAACAGTAGTTCCTCAAAAAGATAATTTTTATGCGGCACTTAACTCTGCTGTCTTTTCTGATGGTAGTTTTTGTTATATTCCTAAAGGAGTTCGATGCCCAATGGAGCTTTCAACTTATTTTAGAATTAATCAAGCAGGAACTGGTCAATTTGAAAGAACATTAGTTATTGCTGATGAAGGAAGTTATGTTTCTTATTTAGAAGGTTGTACAGCCCCTAGTCGAGATGAGAACCAATTGCATGCAGCTGTTGTGGAATTAATTGCCTTGGATGATGCAGAAATAAAATATTCAACAGTTCAAAATTGGTACCCAGGAAATAAAGAAGGAAAAGGTGGTGTTTATAATTTTGTAACCAAAAGAGGTTTGTGTGAGAAAAACGCAAAAATTTCTTGGACACAAGTGGAAACAGGTTCGGCTGTAACATGGAAATATCCATCATGTGTATTAAAAGGAGATAATTCAATAGGTGAATTTTACTCAATTGCTGTAACTAACAATTTTCAACAAGCAGATACTGGAACTAAAATGATTCACTTAGGTAAAAATACTAAGTCAACTATTATATCAAAAGGTATTTCAGCCGGAAAATCTAATAACAGTTATAGAGGATTAGTACAAATATCACCTAGAGCAGAAAATGCACGTAATTTCTCTCAATGTGATAGCCTTTTGATGGGAAATGAGTGTGGAGCGCATACTTTCCCATATATTGAAAGTAAAAACACATCTTCCATAATTGAGCATGAAGCTACCACTTCAAAAATAGGTGAAGACCAAGTTTTCTATTGTAACCAACGCGGAATTCCAACAGAAAAAGCCATTGCTCTTATAGTAAATGGTTTTAGTAAAGAGGTATTAAATAAGTTACCAATGGAGTTTGCCGTAGAGGCTCAAAAATTATTAGAAATTAGCTTAGAAGGTTCTGTAGGGTAATGAATAATTCGGTAATAATAATAGGTTCCTCTAGAAAAACAGGAAATACAACTAGAATTGTAGATGAAATAATCAAGCAATTTAATATTGATGTAATTAACTTAAGTGATTATGATTTTACCTATTATGATTACGAAAGTAAAAATAGAAATGACGATTTTTTTCAGTTAATTAAAGGAATAATCGAAAAATATGATACTTTAATTTTTGCAACACCTGTGTACTGGTATAGTATGAGTGGAATTATGAAAGTGTTTTTTGATCGCTTTTCTGATTTAATTCGAATTGAAAAAGAAACAGGTAGAAAATTAAGAGGGAAAAATATGGCTGTTATTTCTAATTCACACGACAGTGAGATAGATACTAACTTTTATAGTCCTTTTAAAAAATCAGCCGAGTATTTAGGAATGAACTATTTAGGAGATAAACATTTTAATGCTGATATTCCTGATGAAACACAAAATTTAGAAATAGCTTTTATAAAACAATAAACAATGTTATCAATAAAAAATTTACATGCTTCAGTTGAAGATAAAGAAATATTAAAAGGAATCAACCTTGAAGTTAAAGCAGGAGAAGTTCATGCTATTATGGGACCAAATGGTGCTGGAAAGTCTACTCTTTCTTCAATTATTGCAGGAAATGAAAATTATGAGGTTTCTGAAGGACAAATCTTTTTAGAAGGAGAAGAAATTTCTGAATTAGCCCCTGAAGAAAGAGCACATAAAGGAGTTTTCTTATCGTTCCAATACCCAGTTGAGATTCCTGGAGTTTCTGTAACTAATTTTATAAAAACAGCTATTAATGAAACACGCAAAGCTAAGGGATTAGAAGATATGCCTGCTAACGAAATGTTGAAGTTAATTCGCGAGAAATCGGAGTTATTAGAAATTGATCGCAAGTTTTTATCACGTTCTTTAAATGAAGGTTTCTCAGGTGGAGAAAAGAAGCGTAATGAAATTTTTCAAATGGCTATGTTAGAGCCTAAATTAGCCATCTTAGACGAAACAGATTCTGGATTAGATATTGATGCTCTTAGAATCGTTGCAAATGGTGTAAACAAGTTGAAAAGCAAAGACAACGCAGTAGTAGTAATTACTCACTACCAAAGATTGTTAGAATATATTGTTCCTGATTTTGTTCATGTATTAATGAATGGAAAAATTGTGAAGTCGGGCGGAAAAGAACTGGCTTTAGAATTAGAAGAAAAAGGATACGATTGGATTAAAGCAGAAATTCAGTAAATAGTTAAGTTAAAGAGTTTCGTTTCTTGTAACGGATAGTAGGTAACTATAAACTGCAAACTAAAAAATATGGATTTAAAAGAAAAATTAGTTTCGTCATTTATGGCTTTTGAAGAAAAAATTGATACTTCTTCAGAATTACATGATGTGCGAACAAATGCTATAAAAACCTTTGAAACTAAAGGATTTCCTTCAAAAAAAGAAGAAGCTTGGAAATATACTTCACTAAACGCAATCTTAAAAAACGATTTTTCTGTTTTTCCTAAACAAGATAATGCAGTGGAGTTTGCAACGGTAAAAAAATATTTTTTACACGAAGTGGATACCTATAAGGTGATTTTTATTGATGGAAAGTTTAGTTCATTTTTATCTGCAACAACTCATGAAGGAATTGACGTTTGTTTAATGTCGTCGGCATTGACTAAACCTAAATATAAAATGGTTATTGATGAGTATTTCAATAAAATTGCCAGTAAAGAGGAAAGTTTAACATCATTAAACACAGCTTTTGCTCAAGAAGGAGCTTATATTAATATTCCAAAAAATAAAATTGCTGATAGACCCATTGAAATTATTTATTTTTCTACTGGAGTTGAAAGTGCGTTGATGGTACAACCAAGAAATTTAGTTATTGTAGGTGAAAATGCACATGTACAAATTATTGAGAGACATCAAAGTTTAAATGAAAATCCAGTTTTAACCAATTCAGTTACTGAAATATTTGCCCAAAAAAGAGCTATAGTAGATTATTATAAAATTCAAAATGATAATTTAACTGCTAATTTAATTGATAATACTTATATATCTCAAAAACAAGAAAGTATAGCTTCTGTTCATACATTTTCATTTGGAGGAAATTTAACTAGAAACAATTTAAATTTCTATCATTTTGGAGAACACATTGACAGTACTTTAAAAGGGATAACAATTATTGGTGAAAAACAACATGTAGACCATTATACCTTAGTACATCATGCTACTCCAAATTGCGAAAGTCATCAAAATTATAAAACCATTATTGGAGACAATGCTACTGGTGTTTTTAATGGAAAAATTTATGTGGAAAAAGAAGCACAAAAAACAAATGCATTTCAACAAAATAATAATATTTTAGTTAGCGAAAAAGCTACTATAAATGCAAAACCACAATTAGAAATTTTTGCAGATGATGTAAAATGTTCACATGGTTGTACTATTGGACAATTAGACGAAACAGCTATGTTTTACATGCAACAACGTGGAATTCCCAAGAAAGAAGCAAGAGCTTTATTAATGTTTGCCTTTTCTAATGAAGTAATTGAGAGCATTAAGATACCAGAGTTAAAACAACGAATCACAAAAATTATTGCTTCAAAATTAGAAGTGAAATTAGGATTTGATTTGTAGAAAATTTTGATTAACTGTTTTAAGACCATCTTTTTAGGTGGTTTTTTTATTCTTGATTAAATAAATCGAGATAATCTTTAAAAACATATAATTTATTTCTTTGAGCTCCAGATATTTCTTTAATTATTTCTAGTTTTTCTAAGTCAGCTAAAAGTTTGTAGCCAGTAACATATGATTTTTGTATGAGCTCTTCAACTTTAGTTATTTCAATTATAGGCTGTGTATATAGATAATCAACAACTTTTCTTGCATCTACATTTCGATTACCTAAAGTTTTTAATTTTTCTTCTAAAATGCGTTGTAATTGTAAAATTCCATCAAATGTTTGCACTCCTTTTTTTGATGTTTCAATAATTCCAGTTAAGAAAAACTTCAACCATTGATTCATGTCATTGTGTGTTCTTACTCGCATTAAGTTATCGTAATATAAAATTCTGTTTTTTTCAAAAAAGTCAGATAAATATAATATAGGCTGTTTCAAGATCTTTTTACTTACTAGATATAGGGTAATTAATAAGCGACCAACTCTACCATTTCCATCTAAGAAAGGATGAATTGTTTCAAATTGATAATGAATAATTGCTATTTTAATTAAGTCAGGTAATGGATTAAGTTGATTGTTTGCAAAAATTTCTAGATCTGAGATTAGTTCATTGATAGTAGTGTGTATAGGAGGAATAAAAACGGCATCATTTAGGGTTGCACCACCTATCCAGTTTTGACTTGTTCTATATTCACCAGGTAGTTTATGTTCTCCTCTAACACCCTGTAAGAGAATTTTATGGGTTTGTTTTATTAATCGAGACGAGAATGGTAATGTGTGTAAAAGCTTAACCGCTTCATTCATAGCACTTATGTAGTTTTGTACTTCTTCCCAGTCATCTCTTTTTTCAAGTGCAATTTCTTCTTTTTTTAAGAAGGCCTCTTCCATATTAGTTTGCGTCCCTTCTATTTTTGATGATTGAGTAGCCTCCTTAGCAATGTGCATTCGAATAAATAAATCTATATTAACATATTCAGAATACATATCTAAACGACCAATTTGTCTGTCTGCTTGACTAAGAAGTTGGATTACTTCCATATCATTTAAAACCCAATTTCTATCAATATGACTAGGTTGAAAGCTTTTATAATAGTTTTGGCTGATTTTTTGCCCTGACATAAATGATTCCATGCTTTTTTTTAACTTAAACAAATATAATGTTATTTAACAAAAACACAAAAAAACTTAAATAATAATTTTTATTTTTAACAAAAACACAAAAAAACTTAAATAAAAAAAACTTATTTAAGTAATGGATGCTAATTTTAGATGGTGAATTGAAATTCTTCCAGTTTATTTAAACAATAAAGCGGTTTTTGATATTGCAGATAAAGACAAAGTTGTTTTTTATTTGAGTACGGAAAAAGCTTTCAAATTAATCCTGATAATCTTAATGGCTTTTTTTAGAAAATACGCCATTGCTTATGGTTATGAAACTAAAAAAATAATCTGCAAAGTTTTTTATTGAAATTAATATCCATGGTTTTATTTTTCCCAATTCTACTTCTGGAGTTACTTTAAATTAGAATATAGCATTGTTCGATTGTTGTATTTTTATGTGAAAAATTATTTTTTGTGATAAAAATTATTTTAAATGTTAAAAACGCATAAAAAAATGAATTTTTTTAATAATTTTTTAAAGGAAATAGATGTTTTTATAATATAACTCATTTATTTATTTATTTTTACTTTCTTAAAAAAATATTAAAATGCGTTTTTATTTATTAATTGCCTTTCTATTTTCATCTTTTATGTTTGGTCAACTTAGTAACAAACATTGGTTGCCACCTTTACATGCTAGAACTACGATTGTTAATGATCATTATATTTACCTTTCAACTCCAGAACCCGTACCCTTTGAGGTAGTTGTTACTAATGGAAATGGAGTTGCAATAGCAGGATCACCATTTACTATTTCTCAAGGAAACCCAGTAACAATAACGGTTGGAAATACACAACCATCAAATATGTTTAGACTTATTCAAGATGTTAATGTAGTTTCTGGTGATTATGGTTTTATATTAACTGCACCCAAAGAATTTTATACCACTTTTAAAGTAAGACACACAAGTCATGCAGAAGTTTTAGTTTCTAAAGGAATTGACGGTATAGGTACACAATTTAGATTAGGAAGTGTGCCACAAAACGATGATACTAGTATTAGAAATTTTGTTGCAAGTTTTATGGCTACTGAAAATAGTACTGTTGTAACGGTTTCTGATTATAATACAGATGTTGTTTTTGTCTCAGGTTCTGGGCCTATTAATTTAGATTCTCAAACTTTTAATTTAAATGCAGGTGAATCAGTTATTTTATCAGGATATACTGATGTAGCGGCTAATTTAAATGGATTTATTGGAGCTAGATTAACTTCAAATAGACCAATTGCGGTTAACACTGGAAATGCTTTAGGAGGTTTAACTAGTGCTGGACAAGATTTTAATTTAGATCAAATAGTTCCAATAAATCAAGTTGGAACTGAATATATAGTAATTAAAGGTAATGGAAGTAATAATACTGAACTTCCCTTAGTAATTGCTACCGAGGATAATACAGAAATATTTATTAACGGAAGCGCTGTTCCGTTAACAACATTAAATGCGGGAGACTATGTGACAGTACCTACTACTTATTATCAAGGTTCTATTAACCAAAACATGTATATTACTAGCTCTAAGGCTGTTTACTTATATCAAATTTTAGCAGGAGATATTGCTGACTATACTACGGGATTAAATTTTATACCTCCATTAAGTTGTTTTTTTCCAAAAGTAGTTGACTTAATGCCTAGTATCAATTCAATTGGAACCAATACTTATTCTTCTGATATTATGGCATTAACCACTGTTAATTCAATAATTTCAGTTAATGGAACTCCAACGACCGCATTACCTCAATCTGTACTTGGAAATTCAAATTGGGTTACTTATAGAATTTCTGGTTTTACGGGAGATGTTAAAGTGGAATCTACGGGACCATTAGCTGTTGGTGTTTTTGGTGCAAGTGGTGCTGCTGGATATTCAGGGTACTATTCAGGATTTGGAAGTGAACCTAAAGGGAGTAGTATTTTTTCATGCCCTAGTGATATTATTAATTTATTTGATCAAATTTCTGGTAATCCAGAACCAGGTGGTGTATGGACACCTCCTTTAGCAAGTGGAACTGATATTTTTGACGCTTCAGTTGATACAGGAGGAGTTTATAATTATACATATACTCAAAACTGTGGCTCAATTGATGTAGATGTTGAAGTTACTATCAAACAAGCTCCAACGATTGATCCTACTGCGCCTACAGAAATATATAGTTGTAATAATATTTTTAATTTAACAGCAAATAACACTTTAATAAATAGCGATCCTAATCTTGATTTTACATACTACAATACTTTATCTGATGCTAATACAGGATTAAATCAAATTGTTGGAGCTACTTCATATACTTCTACAGTTCCAAATGAAGTAATATTTATTAGAATGGAAGGCTTTGATATTGATTGCCTTACAATTGTTCCTATTACATTAATAACAATTACTACTCCTATTGCAGAAATTTCAGCTAATTCAATTTGTGAGGGATCTACGGGAGAAGTTACCATCAACGGAACACCAAATACGACAGTTCACTATACAGTAGATAATGGATCACAAGAGACAATAAATATAGGTGCATCAGGATCAGTTGTTATTACTTCACCAGTTTTAACAGCAGATTCAGAATATTGTTTGGTTGATATAACCTTAAATAATTCATCAGCATGCTCAGGAACATTAAATTCTTGTGCCACAATAATAGTTTTACCCTTACCAACTGCGACTATTACAGCAAATACAATTTGTTCAAACACAACCGGAACGGTGACCATTACAGGTACTCCTAATGCAACGGTAAACTATACGGTTGATGGTAATTCAGAGCAAGTAATATTAGATAATACGGGTAATGCATCGATTACTACACCTGTATTAACAGCAGATTCAATTTATTGTTTAGTAGATGTAAGTTCAAATTCAACACCAGTTTGTACACAAGCATTAAC